>Ga0209295_1000047_pt1 | contig 231554 bp, 224 predicted proteins | sample Porto_5metaG_FD_187428 | JGI IMG/M metagenome (GOLD analysis project Ga0209295, IMG submission 187428) | Marine algal microbial communities from Porto, Portugal - Porto_5 metaG (SPAdes) (version 2) | ecosystem: Host-associated > Algae > Red algae > Unclassified | place: Portugal: Porto...
CTTCTGTTTTTCTGCCCACTCCGTTATTGTGTGAACATCTGGCTCAAACAGCCACATCACGGATTACGTGTAACCTCTCTAGAACCCGTTGCTCCTCTATGCTCGGAGCAAACCAAACCTTAGAATATACCCTGAAAAACAGGTGCTTCGCTCTTCTGTTTTTCTGCCCTTTTCTTTATTGTGTGAAAGACGGCAATCGGGGCTCCCCTCTCGGGGAACCCTGATCTTCTTGCCGTAAGGCACGCTTCGTTCTAAATTCGTTATTCAAACTTTCCGTAGAAAGCGTTGCGGTATACATCAGCCAGTTCAGTTACCAGCGGCAACTTCGGATTGGCGGTTGTACATTGGTCTTCGAAGGCACGGTCTGCCAGATAATCTACATGTGCTTCAAAGTCTTTGGCATCGAATCCGATTTCCTGGAACGATTCTTCAATGCCCAATGTTTTGTTCAGGTTACGGATGGCATTGATGAGACTGGTTACGCCTTCTTCTGTCGTACGAGCAGGCAATCCCAAGATGCGGGCAATTTCGGCATACCGCTCATCCGCTACAAAGTGCGAATATTTCGGGAACGATGCAAATTTGGTCGGTTTTTTCGCGTTGTAACGAATGACGTGTGGCATCAGAATGGCATTAGTGCGTCCGTGTGCGGTGTGATACTGACCGCCCCATTTGTGCGCCAAGCTGTGGTTAATGCCCAGGAATGCGTTGGCAAATGCCATACCAGCAATCGTGGAAGCATTATGCATTTTTTCACGTGCCAGTTTATCTCCTTGCAGTGCCGATTGCTCCAGGTATTGGAACACCAATTGAATGGCTTTGATCGCAAGTCCATCCGTATAATCATTCGCCATGACAGATACATAAGCTTCAATCGCATGAGTCAGTACGTCCATACCTGTATCGGCAACCGCTGTTTTAGGCAGGGAGTATACGAATTCTGGATCGACAATCGCTACGTCTGGAGTCAGCTCATAGTCGGCCAATGGATATTTGGTGTTGCCTTGATTTTTGTCCGTGATAACCGCGAACGATGTCACTTCAGAACCTGTACCGGATGTTGTTGGGATCGCTACAAATTTCGCTTTTACGCCGAGACGTGGGTATTTGTAGATCCGTTTGCGGATATCCATGAATTTTTGTTTCAGATCGTTGAAGTCCGTGTCCGGATATTCATAGAACAACCACATGGCTTTCGCAGCATCCATTGGTGATCCACCGCCGAGTGCGATAATGCAGTCCGGTTGGAAGCGGCGCATCATTTCCGTTCCGCGATCTACCGTTGTTGTGGATGGATCTGGCTCTACATCGGAGAATACTTCGATCGCTACCGGCATTTGGCGTTGACGCAGATAGTGTTCTACCTTTTCCACATATCCAAGCTTCACCATCATGGCATCCGTAATAATCGCCACACGTGTGATGTCAGGCATTTTGGCAAGATACTGCGTTGCCCCTTTTTCGAAATAGACTTTGTTCGGCACTTTGAACCATTGCATATTCACGGTACGGCGAGCCACCCTTTTCACATTGATTAAGTTCACAGCGGTTACGTTGGAAGAAGTTGAGTTACGTCCGTATGATCCGCATCCCAGTGTCAATGACGGCATGTTTGTGTTGTAAATGTCTCCGATGGCACCGTGTGTGGATGGTGAGTTCACAATAATCCGTCCGGTTTGCAGACGATCTGCGAATTTGCTGATCACTTCTTCATTCGTTGAGTGGATAACCGATGAGTGACCCATGCCGCCAAAAGCAACCACTTCTGCCGCGCGCTCAATACCCTCTGCTGCCGTTTTGACTTTGTAACAAGCCAGTACCGGGCTTAATTTCTCAGCCGACAATGGGAATTTCGTACCTACCCCTTCAATCTCGGCCACGAGAATTTTGGTGCCTGCCGGAACTTCAATACCGCACAACTTCGCAATGCTCACCGCTGATTGACCCACAATCGCCGGGTTCACCGCACATTTCTCGGCATTAATCGCACCTGCTGTCAATTTTACTGCTTCATCTTTGTTAACAAAGTAACAACCGTTCGCAATCATTTTTTTCTTCACTTGATCGAAGATCGGTTCTTCAATGATTACTGCTTGCTCGGAAGCACAGATCATACCGTTGTCGAAGGACTTCGACAGGATCAAATCCGTCACTGCCTGATTGATATCCGCACTTTTCTCGATAAAGCAAGGCACGTTACCCGGTCCTACGCCCAGTGCAGGTTTACCACAGCTGTACGCTGCACGTACCATGCCTGATCCGCCTGTTGCCAGAATGAGAGCCACATCATTGTGATTCATCAGTTCGTTCGTACGATCCATGGAAGGATCATCAATCCACTGAATACAATCTGCTGGTGCACCATGTTTCACAGCCGCTTCCAGCAGGATTTTAGCAGCTTCCCGGCTACAATTCTGTGCAGATGGGTGGAAACCAAAGATGATTGGGTTACGCGTCTTGATGGAGATCAATGCTTTAAACATCGTCGTTGATGTTGGATTGGTAACGGGTGTAATCCCCATAATAATACCGACCGGCTCCGCAATTTTCTGGAAGCTCTCATATTCGTTATCTTCAATCACACCTACGGTTTTGTCATACTTGATGCTGTGGTACACATATTCTGTTGCAAATATATTTTTGGTGATTTTATCCTCATACACTCCGCGGCCTGTTTCTTCTACGGCCATTTTGGCGAGCATCATGTGTTTATCCAGACCCGCAAGCGCCATGGCTTGCACAATCCGGTCAATCTGCTTCTGGTCCATCTTCATGAATGCGGCGTGTGCTTTATTCGCTTTGTCGATTAACATTTGAATATACTGACCTGCTGTCGGTTCTTTTGCTGGGGCGACTTCGTTCTTTACAGCCATCTCCCTCATCCTCCTAAAGGTTCGTATTAGTTTGTCTCTCTCGTTTACATTCACATCGTACCATAGCCAAAAACGTAATCATGTGATTTTTTTCACAAAGTATAACAAATTTAAATTTAGTTTTGTAATGTCCGCTAACAAGTTGATTTTCACTTCTTATAATAAGTGTAGTGCTATCGAACACATCCTTCCCTACTAAAAGTGAATTTAATCACAATGTTTGAAATTTCGCCATTTTTGATGCCTTCCCATGCCCCCCAAAAGGTAAGTTTAGGTATATACTGAACTTAAAAATTGAACCACCGCAATTTGTACCGTCCTTCCTCCCGGCCGAGATGACCCTGATCAGGACGGCAACGGTTTGCGGCGAACCTCGGAGGCTACTGCAAGCTACAGAAGGTCGTCCGATGGACATAAAGGGGAGATAGACTTATGAGAGAACTAACGACTGTACTGGAAAAACGCGGCAATACCAACTGTTTCTCGGAAGCAAATTTCAACCATCTGCTGGTTACTATGAAAGATAGAACCTATCCGGAAGGTACCCATCTGTACTGGGAAGGAGACGTCTCTGACAAACTTTATTATATGAAACGGGGTCGTGCCCAGATCACCAAATCAACAGATGAAGGCAAAGAACTGATCATGTACATGTATCAGTCCGGTGATATGATTGGCCAGGCCGATCCCTTCTTCGGCTCCAAACACAGCTTCTCCGCGGAAGTACTGGAGGACAGTGAGATTGGTGTACTGGAACACAAAGACCTGGAAATGCTGATATGCCAGCATTGTGACTTTGCGATCGACTTTATGAAATGGATGGGTATCCACCACCGGCTGACACAGACCAAATTCCGGGACCTCATGTTATATGGCAAACCCGGTGCGCTATGTTCTACCCTCATTCGATTGTCGAATTCGTATGGTGAGCCTCATGGAGACCATGTCATTATTCACAAAAAAATTACCCACACGGATCTTTCTAATATGATTGGAGCCACCCGTGAAAGTGTAAACCGCATGTTAAGCGATCTTCGTAAGAAAGATGCGATTGAATATGACAATGGCATGATCGTCATCAAAGATCTGAAGATGCTGCAAGGCATCTGTCACTGTGAACTTTGCCCGAACGAGATCTGTCGTATTTGATGTACGATTATGCTATTAAGATGTGGCTACAAAACAAATTATCAATGAAAAAAGCCCAGTTCTCTAAATAGAGATTGGGCTTCTTTGTATGCTTAGGATGCATTGGTCAATTCAAGCTTTACCGCATCACGTGGATTCAATTTCATGTCCAAACCGTTTTCCATTAATTCCTTGTCATTCACCATAATGACCCACCGCTGATTCATTCGGGGCGTGACATTCTCGACCGAAACGACGAATTTGTTGTTCTCCGACATTCTCACAATCCCACTGGACTTCAAAACATCGCGAACTGTACATTCCTGAACATAGACTCCGGCATATTGACGATTGAGAGTTGGCATAATGTTTCCACCGCTCACCTTGAGTAACGTTGTCTGATATGCAACGCCATCCCCCCCACTGTCAGCGGCTTTCACGTAAATGATCACTTCATCTTTGGCATGAAGCTCCATGTCCCAATCTTCCTGTTCAATATCCTTGCCATTCAACTTCACAGCCCAGCTCAGCGAAGAATCCAGAGAAACTTCACCCACGGATTGGATCCGCTTGCCATCTGCTGTAAAATCAACGAGTCCGCTATTAAGTAATGCTTTTTTGAGTGTCAAACCCTCACTAAAATCTCGCTTAATGGACTTCGTTGCATCAGGCAAAAACGTACTGCCATCTACAGCCACTGTAATCGTATTCGCTGTTTCCGTCTCTTTGACAATTGGCTGCTCTGAAGGCTGCGTCTCACTACATCCAGCCAAGATCGCTAGAATAAGCAAACATACACCTATGTAACCGGGGATTTTCTTCTTCATGTAGGTAACACCACCCTGCGTAAAATCATTCACCCTGTTGTCCATAACCTCTATTATGGCACAACACTCAACAAAAAAAAGTGTCAAAGCCGTTACTTTTATGGTACGTGCCCTCCAGAGAGGGCTTGTACAACAAAGAGAGCCTGCACACAGACTCTCCAATCTGAATCCGTTTTCTGTTTTATTGGTTACGTTGTTCATTGGACACAAGCTTGCATGTATGTCCGTCCTCCATCTCCATCTTTCAGATATGGATTGAGTCCGAAGAACTGTTCCTCCGATACATATACCCCTGTCAGCAATCGGCCTTCAAGTAATCCACCATCCATCTGTACGCAACATGAAGGTGCATCTACATACTCCTGGTATAACGGAATCTGACCATATTGTTGATGCACCTTGAATACCTTCCCTTGCTCATGCAAAGGACGTTCCGAGAAATAGGTAGGCACAATATAACGGGCAATGACATCCAATTCCTGCACGCTATAGAAGGGTTCATCGCCAAGCCATGGTGCAAACATTCGAATCTTCTCATATTGAGACCAGACAACCGCCTGAATCAGCATTTCTGCTTGAACCGACCGACCTTCTCCCACATCCAGAACCAATCGGTTTCCATGGGTAGTTTCCTCCATCTGAGACATCGTCGAATCAGAATCAGGTTGTCTCAGTTCACATCCGATACACTTCCAGCCTCTGGATGTTTGAATCCATTTTTGCAGCACCGCCGGAGCTAATCTCGGACCATCGCTGTTCACAGAATGCGTATTCACTTCGGCAAAGACATCTTTAACCGAACGCGAATATGCTGTGCGCTTAAACAACTCCGCAGCTTTTTTATAGATTAGATGTACCTGAATGGATGCGCTCTCAAGTTCTGCAATATCTTTCTTGCCGTAGCGTACTTCACGGGATAAGCTTTCTTCTCTCATGACAAGTGGGCCTCCTTCGCTCCGGCCGTCTGCGGCCATTTTCTATAGATTATACTACAACTCATGACAACATGTGCACAGCCCCAGAGAAATACGCCCATCACGTTATACTTAAGACAAAAACCCCTGATTTCCACGGAAATCAGGAGTCTATGTCATTCATGCAACGAAGTGGGTGGTGTTGCTTATACGCTAGTCAACCCACTTCTCAGCCCAGTCTTGAATTTGATTCATGACAGGCTGGAGCGCTCTACCTTTATCCGTCAGTTCATATTCAATACGAACCGGCGTCTCGGGATAGACGTGACGAACCAGAATACCTTCACTCTCCAGGTCCTTCATCCGTTCGGACAACATCTTGTCACTCATGGACGGAATTAGATTGGAGATATCCTTGAATCGCTTTGAACCACTCATTAACGTTTGAATAATTAAACCATTCCAGCGCTTGCCCAAGAAAGAAAACGCCGTCTCAAAACGCGGACACATCCGCAAGTCTTGACCTTCCACATTAATCACCTCTTTAGAGATCACTCAACTTACATTTTGTTAGTATATTTCATAATAACATATTTAAGCTTCAAAGAAAACGCCTGCAACTAAAAAGTTTAAATTTTTAGAAGCATATCATGCAAAATGGATCATACATCCCAGTATACATTACACGCTACGTCGTAACCATGGGAAATATCGTATAACTTCCCCACAGTACTATCTTACCCAAAAAGAACCCATCTGCCACAGTCATCATTGACTTGGAGAAGGGTTCCTTCGTATACATTATCAGTATAAGTTTAACTAAAGAATATTTTACACTAGCACTCCGACGTCAGAACAACTTTCTCCGATGGCTGTTATCCCCAGATTTTTTTGATTCCTTTCTAGTGATAAAGCACATTATGAATTAGACCAGTACGCCACCAAATGGTCTTACAGGTTCGCTCTTGCCGAATTCCGGCTTAAAGCTACGGGCAGGATATGCCCATTTCACAGCGTTACTGATCACTCTTAATATTTCCGGTTTGTAATAGGTCGGATACGTCTCATGACCTGGTCGGAAATAGAAGATCTTACCTTCACCACGCCGGAACGTGCATCCGCTCCGGAATACTTCCCCACCCTGGAAGTTGCTTACAAACACCAGTTCATCCGGTACTGGAATATCGAAGAATTCCCCATACATCTCTTCTTTTTCCAATACAATCTTGCCTTCGATGCCATCCGCAATTGGATGGGATGGATTAACACACCATACAATCTCCTGCTCGTCAGCTACACGCCACTTCAGATCGCAGCTTGTTCCCATCAGTGCTTTGAATGGTTTAGAGAAATGACCTGAATGAAGCACGATCATCCCCATGCCATTCAAAACTCGCTGAGCGACCTTTTGTGAGATCTCATCGCTTACGCGATCATGTGCCATATGTCCCCACCATATGAGCACATCCGTGGAATTCAGCACTTCATCACTTAATCCGTGTTCAGGCTGATCCAGTGTAGCCGTCCGAATAGCAAAGCCTTCGCCGCCAAGTCCGTCAGCCAGCGCTCGATGCAGACCATCCGGGTAGACTTCCCTTACTTCATCGTGAATTTTCTCATGGACAAATTCATTCCAAATGGTGACGTTGATCATATTCAATTTCCCCCTAGTGTAGCTCTAAACCCACCACATGTCGCCCAGCGGTTCTTCGATCAATACTTGCTGGAGATTTTGCACGGCTTTAGAGAATCCTTCTTCAACCGACATCAGACCGTCTTCGTGCTCAATACTTACTACATAATCATATCCGACCAGACGCAAGGCACTCATAATATCTGCCCAAGTCTTGTTATCATGTCCATAACCGACCGAGCGGAACTGCCAAGCCCGATCCAGCATATTGGTATAATCCTGCATATCCGTTACACCATGTTTATTCACGTTGATTGGATCAATCGTTGTGTCTTTTGCATGGAAGTGATGGATCGCTCCTTCACGTCCCAAGATGTGAATCGCCTGCACCGGATCAATGCCTTGCCACCACATGTGACTTGGGTCCAGATTGGCTCCGATCACTTCACCTGCTGCTTCACGCAGTCTCAGCAAGGTTGCTGGAGTATGAACGGAGAATCCACCGTGTAGCTCCAATCCAACTTTTACGTTACGATCTGCTGCAAATTTCCCCCACTCTGTCCAGTAAGGGATAACTTTGTTCTCCCACTGCCACTTCAGGATTTCCTGGAAATCATTCGGCCATGGTGCAACAGGCCAGTTTGGATATTTAGCATCCTCATGGTCTCCCGGACAACCGGAGAATGTATTCACTACAGGTACTTCCAGCTTCTCAGCCAGTTCTACCGTTTTGACAAAATCATCGTGAAATCCTTTAGCAATATCCTTTTGTGGATGCAACGGGTTACCGTGACAGCTAAGTGCACTGATCGTCAAACCACGTGATTCCACTGCATTTTTGAAGTTTTTCAGTGCTGTAGGATTGCTTAACAATTCATCCGGCTTACAGTGTGCATTACCTGGATGTCCGCCTGTTCCGATCTCTACCGCTTTTAATCCCTTGGATGCTACATAATCAAGAGCATCCTCCAATTTACGTCCTCCGAATAGTACCAAAAATACGCCGAGTTTCAAGTGCGATTCCTCCCTGGATTAGATATCGTATGATTGCTGAATTCATGAATATTGAACTGTAGACAATTACCGTTCAGATCACGTGCCTGTTTGATTAGTGTGGAAAATCGAGAGTGTTTCTATCCTGAAATTGAACGTAAGAATACTGGTTATTCTCCATCACCCGAAAGAGCATCAAGCTTCGAACTTGGTACTCCGAGCTAGAGCGATTCCACGGTTTCAATCTCAGTTTGAACTGCGCGAGTTACTGCAAAAGAGTCATAGCTACTCTCCAGATGTACGTGCTTGCCTTCAAGTGAAGAACGCTGGAATGAATGCATGGCTTCCAGTACGTGATAAGCAAGCTTGCCACTGGCTTTGTGTTCCCGTCCGGCACGAATGGATTCAACCATTTCCGTTACGCCGATGCCTCGTTCGTTTTGTCCACTTTCGAAGACTGGTTTAACCGTCTCCCAAGTGTCTTGACCGTATCTGCGAACCTTCACTTCCCCGTTAAAATAGTTGGGGTCCGGTACACTAAGCGTACCTTCTGTACCATAGATTTCAATACGTGGCAGATCCGAAGCTCCGCGAATATCGAAACTGGTAATCATCGTTGCAATGGCACCTTCTGCAAAATCAATGGTTCCTGCCAAGTGGGTAGGCGTCTCTACTTGCAGCGCTGTACCTTCCTTCGGTCCGGAGCCAATCTTACGATCTGCAATCTGTATGCCTGCCGAGGCGCTGATTCTGCGTATTGGTCCAAGCAACGTAATCAGAGCGGTCAGGTAGTATGGTCCCATATCGAACATCGGTCCACCACCTGCAACATAAAAGAACTCCGGATTAGGATGCCAAGCTTCTGGTCCTCCACCCATGAAGAATGAAGTGGCTGCGATCGGCTTGCCAATCAGGCCATCCTCAATGGCTTTACGAGCGGTTTGAATGCCTGAACCAAGGAAGGTATCCGGTGCAGAACCCACATACAATCCCTTTTCCTCAGCCAGCTCAACAACCTTGCGACCATCCTCAAGAGATATTGCCAGCGGCTTCTCGGCATACACATGCTTACCTGCTTCGAGTGCAGCCAGATCGGTTATGGCATGACTGCCAGGAACCGTAAGGTTCAACACGAGTTCAATTTCGTTATTTTGCAGCAACTCATCTACATTGTAAACGTTTGCGATATTAAATTCATCTGCCCGTTCCTGAGCGCGTTCACGAATCAAATCTGCAACAGCCACGACTTCAATGACCGGGTTGTTTTTGAGATTTTCCAAGTAGATGGCACTGATGTTACCGCACCCGATGATGCCTGCTTTCATTTTCTCCACTGTGACGTTCATCTCCTTACGCATGGTGAAAATCCGCGTTTGAATGGTTGATATACATATGTTTTGTTGGATGTTTCCTGTTCCTTAAATCTAATACTATGGTATTCCGTTTCAGCTTCAATTAAAATGAATAATATGATTGAAACATGAACTATCTGGTCATAATTTTCAAATTGCAAGGAGTATGCCCATGCCGACAGATCATTCCTGCCAAGTTCTTACAGCAGGCTTTTCATTTCATCGCAAACCCTACGCAATGGTGCAGCCTGAAGGGGTGAAAAACTACCTGTTAAGACTGCAAACAGACGGACGCTGCCGTTCACGTATTGATGGAGACATGTCTCTGGTGGATGCGGGCGATCTGCTTCTTTTCGATCCTGATGAGCCTTATGAGCTAAGAATAGACAATGAAATTAATCCGATGGGAGAACGACTGGTGGAGAGTGGCGACTATCACATCTTCTTCAATGGTTCCTGGGTGGATGAGTGGTGGAAGCGTCATAAACGGCCGACCCGGATCAAAGTCGAACTGACTGAAAGTCTGTTAGTGCTATTTCGACAGCTCGTGCTGGAGCAACGCCGTATCTCCAATCCTTATCCGGAAATATCAAGTTATTATATGCGGATTTTATGTCTCGAAGTGGATCGTCTGCTCTCAGAGCATCCGACGATAACCAATACCAATTATGTGGCTTATGAGATTAAGAACTACATTGAAGAAAACGCTTCCTCTTTATTCAAGCTCGATGATGTGGCAACACATATTGGCATCAGTGTCTCACGGGGGGTTCACCTCTTCAAAGAAGCGTTTGGCAAAAGCATCATGCAATACACGCTTGACGTACGGTTGAACATGGCCAGGGAACGAATTATTTTCAGTCCTATGACCCTGGAGCAAGTGTCTGAGTCTTCCGGCTTTAACAACTATACCTATTTTCATCGGGTATTCCGTTCCCGGTTCGGCATGTCCCCGAAGGAATTCCGCGTTATTCACCGGGAACAGATGTAATCATACCAGTATACGTAAGTTGAACTTATTTGCGCGCGGCTATGGCCTCGGATACAACCATCGCCAGATCTTCATTGCCAAACATCGACAACACGCCAAGTACCGTATCATCCGGGATTTCACCGGCTTCCTCCTTGGATACAATCAGCTTCTGCACCTGCTGCAAACGCTCGTTGCTCTGCTGATTCGGGTAGGCTTGCCGGTACATCTCTTCCGGGTCCAGTCCATGATTGACACACCACTGGGCAAATACGAGGATCATCATCTCTTCTTCCTGTTTATAGGTTTCAATGACAGCTTCCTCAATCTGTTTATTACGTTCCTTTTCATATTCATCCATGACGTATATTCCTCCGTATCTGTATTCTGCAACTATTTGCGGATTAATTGTTCAGCCAGCTCATGGCTGTCCATGACATGACTTGCACTAATCAGGCAATCATCAGGCGAGTCCAGACAAGCCAGGAAATGATCGACGGCTCCGCTAAAACCTCTGCGTGCTAACACAGTGTCCCAGCTTCCGAACGTTTCTTTGGTTTCCAGACTCCCCTGTTCCATGTAGCTGATCGTGTCCATGTTCACGACTTCAACAGAGCGTCCACCACCATGCAATTCGACCTTCTCCAAATCTGCCCCAGCTTCACGTACCATATCGAATCGACCATAGGCTGTTCTGCCCAGCTTGGCTGTTCCGGTCGCATGTAGCAGTCTGTCCAGATCATTCTTCCGAATCCATTGATGAAGCAGCTCCACGTTATGATCCGAGTACCACATCATTAGATCCAACATATGGATGAGATCATCATAGATGGTTTCTGCCGCAGGACGATCCTGAATGCCTGTACGATGTTTGGTCACTGTCAGGGACTCGAGGCCTTTTCCACCCTGCATCCATTCTTTCGCTTTTTGGTACATCGGTGCGAATCTGCGGTTAAAGCCCACTGCCAGTAACAGACCTTGTGCCTCGGCAAAAGCAGTCATCTCTTCCGACTCCCGAAGCGTATAGGATAACGGCTTATCTACATAAACGGCCAATCCCTGTTCCAGACATTGCATGACAATGTCAAAGTGCGCTTCCGTTGCTGTATGTACAAACACCGCATCCAGGTCCCAGGACAACAGTTCTTTCAGATCCGTTGTTCCCCGTTCTAATCGATACGCCTCCTGAACGGCTTTGACCGGCTCCGGAGATCGGTTCATTATGCCTACAATCTCCACGTTCGGATGAGCTGTTAACAGCGGCAAATATACTTTACGTGCAATATCGCCGAGGCCGATAATTGCAATTCGTTTACGTTGGGTTGTTTCCATCATGATCATTCCACCTTCAGTTCGGTTCTATATTTCCACGTCCTATAGTGTAACCCTTCGGACAGCAACTTGCCAGTGATTGCGGCAGACTCCGGTACGAATTGTTCAGACAATGGGCGAACGTGGTAAACTTATGAGGAACAGCAGTACAGATCGGGACACGACTAGACCTGCCTGATCTGAAAGGAGCGTTTGGGATTTTGCGAAAATGGTTATGGCTTCTGTTATATGTTTTACTTGCAGGAGTCACGTTTATTTACAGATATGAACTGCTGGCCTGGACCGATCTCCATCAGTCCATCCCGCTGTTACTCGCCATGGCAACTTTGTTTGCTCTTGTGCCAGTGATTCCTTATAAGTTTGTTATTATCGCCTTTGGTTACAGTTACGGTACCACAACAGCAGCCTGGATATGCTGGCTTGGCACAACACTTGCTGCCATGCTCGTCTATGGCGGAGCAAGAACCATCTTCAGGCATCAGGCGAGATCCTACCTCGAACGCATTCGGGGTCTGAACCGTTTTACAACATGGATGGAAGCACATCCGTTCATGGGAGTCATGTCGATGCGACTGTTGCCGGTCGTGCCTCAGATGGCTGTTAATATCTATGCAGGTATAACATATACACCATTCTGGGTCTTCATGGTTGCAACAGCCATTGGCAAAATGCCAGCGATTTTTGTTTTTGCCTATGCAGGTGCACAGGCTGAAACCTCAATCTGGCTGAGCCTGGGCATCCTTGCCGGATATCTGGTGCTTATGGCCATTGTATTGCTCTTATTTCGCTTTCGGTCACGCAACAAAGTCTGAATACGGAATTCGTAAGCCGTACAGATTCAGCTTGTTTTCATTCCGGCTTGGTTGGCTTGCCAATTCAGGATATAATAGAAGAGCAAGCCCAATGCTTGTGTAACAAGTTTTAATAAAACGGTAGATTGCTGGGGCTCGATCACGAGCGCTAGATCTTCATCAGAAATGGAGTGACTATAGCATGGAACAACATTCAAGTGAGTTAGCAACTTTTGCAGGCGGATGCTTTTGGTGTATGGTATCCCCCTTTGAAGAACTGCCCGGTATTCATAAAATCGTGTCGGGTTATACAGGAGGACATACCGAGAATCCAACATATGAAGAGGTCTGCTCGGAGACAACAGGACATGTAGAGGCCGTGCAAATCACGTTCGACCCTGCCATCTTCCCTTATAAGAAACTGGTTGAACTGTTCTGGCAACAGATTGATCCTACGGATACAGGCGGGCAATTCCATGACCGCGGATCTTCCTACCAGACGGCTATCTTCTATCACAGCGAAGAACAGCGCGAAATTGCAGAAGCTTCCAAAGCTGAGCTGGGACAAAGCGGACGTTTTGACAAACCGATCTTCACACCCATTTTTCCAGCAAAACCGTTCTATGAAGCGGAAGAACATCACCAAAATTATCACCGAAAGAACCCAGCCCACTACAAACGCTACAGCAAAGGTTCTGGCCGCGTAGATTTCATCGAACGCAACTGGTCCGGCAACGTGGACAAAGATGGACTGAAAGAGCGTCTCACGCCGCTTCAATATGAAGTTACGCAGAACAGCGCGACAGAGCCTGCATTCCACAACGAATTCTGGGATCACCACGGTGACGGCATCTATGTGGACATCGTATCTGGTGAGCCATTGTTCAGTTCTACGGACAAATACGATTCCGGCTGCGGCTGGCCGAGCTTCACACGTCCGTTGCGTGACCACAACGTGAAGGAAAAAACCGATCTCAGCCACTTCATGATTCGTACCGAAGTGAGAAGTCGTGAGGGTGATTCCCATCTGGGTCACCTGTTCAACGATGGTCCTGCCGAAGCAGGTGGAATGCGTTATTGCATCAACTCTGCGGCACTTCGTTTTGTACCCAAAGAAGACTTGCAAAAAGAAGGATACGGTGAGTACGCCGTCCTTTTTCAATAAGTTTTAATACAAATACAAAAAAAGCAGTGGGATGATCCCGCTGCTTTTTTTGTCGTACATTCTTGTTTTGCATAGACGAACTATTGTTGCAAGAGAATGCATTGATTAGGTTTAGCTCGAAGAGATTTCCGAATTCAATGGGCTGGCAGGGGCCGTCTGATCATTACGAAATTCAATTCGCATCGCTGGAACGATACCCAGGATCATCACAGTAACCGAGATTGCGTAGACGATAAAAATGGATGTGCTGTTCATCAGTACACCTGCCATGGAAGATCCAAGAAGCATAGTCCCTATGAATAGAGGTGTGATGGTGCCATTCACTCTCCCGATCAAGTGCTCATCTATCCGAGTGACCAAGTACGTGGAGATGATGACGTTGATAAATGCCAAACTAATTGAACTCAAGAAGCTAATCAAAAGGGTCAGCCAGAACCAACTGGATAAGACTTCACCCATCGTAGTTACAGCCAGACACAGCACACCTACGATCAGTGTTAAAGTCTGATTCAACTTGCCACTTATAGCAGCCGCAATACCTCCTCCAATCAATAAACCTAATCCGGATGCCCCAGACAGGAACTGTAACGACGTTGCTTCAAGTCCTAGACGTTCGGTGATCAGAAATATGCCAAGTGGGCTGATGAAACCCGCAGAAAGCCCTATACAACTGAATACCAAACTAAGCATTCTTAAGGAGCGGGATTGAGCAACATATTTCCAGCCCTCTTTGATATCCGCAAACAATGAGGTGCTTGTTTCCCGCTGAGTAGCGTCTTTAGGCAGAAATGTGAGTAGAAGCGCAGAGATGAGGAATAGAATGAGTAATGCGTACATGGATGCCTGAATGCCCATTGCAGTATATATAAACGTTCCGACGATCGGTCCGAGAATTAAAAACAACGATTGACCACTCTGTGTAATAGCAATTGCAGATTGCAAATGTTCTCCCTTTACATTTCGCCTCACAATCTTTAGAGAGGATGGTTGAGAAAACTGGCTAACGATAGAGGATACAAACGTGGCTACGTATAGAATCTGCCAATACCCAGAAGATAAAACGCCAATAATCATGACAATGGACAACGCACTCAGAATATCCCCCAGTATCATCGTACGTTTGGGATTCCAGCGATCAGCAAGTGCACCGCCAATGATGGAGAAAACGAAAATCGGAGCATATTCAAGTACGGTAATCAGCGAAACGGCTATTGGACTTCCCTGAGTTTGATCCATGACATAATAGAGGATCGCCATATTCCGGATCCATATCGCCAGATTTTGCAGCAGATCAGACCCTGTCACGATCAAAAAAGCTTTATTCCTGAACAATGTGTTCATTCTCCATCTCCTCATTTTAAACCGACTGTCCGGTTTATTAATATTTAAAAAGAAAAACTGACGTTATATCAGCTTTTCATGGTTAACGTTGTTGAATGCCTGCCAGCAGACTGGCCATGCCTTTGTGGTAAATACGACGAATATCCGCCAGGTCCTTTTCGTAATAGAGCGTAGTCAATCCGCTAAACAGACCGTAGATAATGTGCATTACATCCTGTGGGTCATCCTGTTTTAACTCCCCATCTTCCATCCCTTTAGCAATAATGGACTCATATGTCGCATATGGAATTCGAATCAGGGAAAGCATCTCATCAAGCATCTCCTGGCTGACGACCTGACCCGAAACAAACTCGTTAATCGCGTGATTCAGCGGGTTCGCCAGATCATCCACATAATGATCAGCAAGTCCGTACAGTTTATCTACAGCTGTCTCATACCCGGATTCTTTGTCCAGCCAGGCATCCATCCAGTCTTCATTATTAAGCTTGATTAAATACATAAATAGCTCTTCTTTGCTTTTGAAATGATAATAAATACTGCCTTTACTCCGATTGTTAATCGTACATATGTCTTCCATGGAAGTTGCACTATATCCCTTTTGGGCAAACAGTTCCTTGGTATTACGAGCAATGTCTTTCTTAATCTGGGCAACATCTTTTCTTCGTTTAACTTCGATTGGAAAAACCTCCATAAATTAAACCGACTATTCGGTCTAATGGTATCACAGCTAAAATCCTCCGTCAATTCAATGTACACAGGCACCCTCTAATTTACTTTAGAAGATATACAAGAGAGTACCTGATTACATTTCAGGAAAGAGGTCGTCACATCATACTTACAATCCAACCAATCCAATACGCAAATGGAATTAATAACAACTGTGCCAACAGTGTGCCGAATAAACGGGATACGAGCATGCAGCCATAGATCTGATTCATGCGATCCAAACGGATCTCCCCACGTAATGATTTGTCACTGAGCAGGGAAATCCGAGGATCAATCAGGATGGTCAGCAATATGGTTGCTATTCCGTTAATTAACCCGGTTGATTGGGATGCGGCTACAGCCTGCCCTGGATAAAGGTACGCTGCGTACAAGCTGGACAGGACACCCGTGGTGTAAATTGCGGTTACCGCTACATTCAGCATCATCAACCGTCTTGGCATACCATGTTGTACCAATCGTTTGGCCATCTTCCAGGATGGCGGGGTAATGTAATACGTTGCATTTCTAATCTTGCTTCGCTTTAGCATACCGCGAACCATCGCAGGGATGGAACCGGCTGCTTCAAAATGCACGACCATTCTCGACGAGAGCTTCACCATGGTTGGGAAACATAATATGGCTAATGCCGTTCCTATCGTTGCCGCACCCATTAACCAATGTAGCTGTGCTGCAAAGTGTGGATTGGCTCCACGTGTTGCAGTATCCACTAGATTACCTACCAGCGGACCCTGGGCCATATTCGAGGTTCGAGAAACCAACAACAAGATACCTGCCAATGAAATGGCCAACGCGATTCTGCGGGTGCGTAATCCACCGAGGCGGAGCGCGTATGACAAGCTATCTGCGGCATGAATTAGCATGGTGAAAAGCATAGGGATTGCTAGGCTAAGACTAAACATACGTATGTACTCCTTTATCTTCCTGATATTGAACTAATTTCTTTCATGGACAGCATTATACTCCTCTGTCTTGCAAAAGTATAGGAACGAGACCCTTCTATTTAGTTGAACTAAAGAATATTTACACTGGACACTCCGATGACAGAACAACCTTTCCGATCGCTGTTATCCCCCAGATTTTTTTGATTCCTTTTATAAAGGGGGAAATCCGGGGATAAAGGCGAACACTTCGCTTCTTCAGGTTTTTTCTGTCCTCTCCGTTTTCGTGTAAATGTTTATTTCAATTTATATGGATCATCGTTAATCACTCCTACTCACCTTCCTGTTTATCGTTTATCCCTCCCCTCACAGGGTAATATACAACTAATCCATTATTGTACAGGAGGGGTTCATATGCCTTGGAACAAACAGGATTATCCGGTATCCATGAAGAACTTGGAACCACGTGTCAGACATAAAGCAATTGAAATTGCCAATGCTCTGCTCGATGACGGGTATGAGGAAGGACGCTCGATCGCCATAGCGACAGCTAAGGCGGAAGAATGGGATGAAAACCATCCCGTGCCGGGACGTTCAAAATCGGACTCCACATCTTCTTCTGAAAATGCTAACCGTAACAAGTCATCTTCCACGGAGCGTCGTCATTCTGAGCCCGTATCTTCGTCCAAAAGTCATGACAACATCCACGTGGTGCCTACCGACGCTGGCTGGGCGATCAAGGAAGAAGGAAAGTCTAACTATCTGTCCACATTTGATACTAAAGCAGAAGCTGTAGATAAGGCCAAAGAACTTAGCAGCAAACAGAATATTCGCGCGATTATCCATAATCAGGATGGTCAGATTGCTTCTTCGATCAAGTCTTGAATGAATCGAATGACATCCGAAAATGGCTGTTTTCACAGTGGGCTATCATTCCACAGTTCAGCGAATATAAAATCATTCCATGAGCAAAAAAAACAAAATCCCTTTTGCTGCTGAAAAGCAGCAAAAGGGATTTTGTATGAACTTTAACTATCAAGACCTGAATATGATGAATACAGGTTATGGTTGTTCTGAAACGTATGGTTAATTGGATACCCCTCTAGCCACCGTAGTCCGTTGTGAAATAGCAGCAGCGTTAACTGCCTTGGCTGCAGCCGATGGCATCGGCAATTTCACAGCCGAAGTTGTAACCACGGTTCCGCGAGCCGGAACACTAACGACGTACGTAATGACTTTGCTGGCGATCCATACGGCCAGAATCGTATATAAAGTTTCTTTTACCGGAAGAAAGAAAAGCGACAATCCCAATACAAAAGCATCACTGACAAAGAAAACTGTTCCCAGCTTCCATCCCTTCCAGCGGCTAACCAGCACGGCGAGAATATCGTCTCCGCCTGTCGCTCCACCGAATCGAAGCACGATCCCCGCGCCTACCCCTGTCAATACACCGGATAGAACTGCCGGAATCCACAGATTTCCGTTAAACGACATCACCAGTGTGGAGTATCGTTCAAAGCCGTCATAGAATAGGGAAAATGCACCGACGCCAAGCAATGCCTGAATCATGAATTTCCAGCCTTTAAGGAACCAAGCCAGGATCATGACCGGAATGTCCAGTAACAACATACCGATGGCAGGTGATAAGCCTGTTGCGTACTTTCCGAGCAGGGCCAGACCGACAAATCCGCCCTCCGATAAATGATTCTGAAAGTTAATGTGATAGTAAGCAAAAGCTAAAATAAATGTACCGAGTAGCATAATGGCGAATTTGATCGCCTCTGTTTTAACGTGTTGTAAGGTTAACGATGTTCTCTTCATTCAGGTTCCCTCGCAGTTTGTAGGTTGGTTTTTTAGACCGACCGTACCCTGCAAAAGGTAAGCCTGGAAGAAATCATCGTGTACGTCCTTCGAATATTCATTCCAATCCCCTCTTTCGCAGAGTCAGCCGTTTTTTTGAAACCGGTTGGTGTACTCTACAAGGGGCGCTATGTGTATGAGAGATCGTAACGTTTCCAGATCGTCCTTGGGGAGATTGTCCTTCGGGAACTCATGGTATCCTGATCCTTTCTGTTCTGTTGTGGTTAGCTGTGCTTAGTTAAACTGAAAAATAACTACAATGCATAAGCTTGAACGTTTAATTGTACACTTACCACTTCAATTGCAATACCCTCTTTTGATCGCTTTTATCCCCGGATTTTTGGAATTCCATTTTCCCTCTGGGGAAAATCCGGCGATAGCTTATGCTTCCGAAGCTTTCTTTCAGAAAGCTTTCAGGCGAACACTTCGCTTCTACAGATGGGTTCTGCACTCTTCGTTCCTGTGTAAATTGTAAATCCAACTTACAGCAGTTGCAAGTTCATTCAGTTTAATCACCAAAGCTAACTTGCTTGTTCTTCTATTATATAACACCAACGTGACCGGGTCTAAACAGCAGACCCCTCAAAAACAGGCATAAAGAAGCCTCTGGACTGCTCCAGCAGTCATACGGCAACACCAGGATAAGCAATGCTTGCTAATGGTGCAACCTGCTCCTTTATTCTATGACCAAAGCTTCCAAAAATAACTGTCAGTCACCCAACTGTGACAAATCGGGGCCTTTTTTTATTTTCTTGCCCTTTTTAAAGGAATCATTTTCCCTTCGCACATACACTATAGCAAACGTAATCGGCTTTATTCTTTGTCCAGCTCAGACGTTTCCAGACTTACTCTGCTGTTTATGGTATAATATAACAATTGAATCCCACTACCGTTTAAGCGAGGCGGATTGATGAAAACGTTAAAGCCAAGAGTCTTTATTGGCTGCTCGCTGGAAGCGAAGCCGATTGCAGCCGCAGTACACGAAAACTTACGTTTTTCAGCCGAAGTTACCCCTTGGTACTCTGGAGTTTTTAATCCAAGCAGCTATACGATGGACGACCTGGAAATAGAAGTTCGTACGACAGACTTCGCCATTTTTATTTTTCATCCGGATGATATATCCAAAATTCGCGGGAAGTACTACGCGTCGGTCCGGGATAATACAATGCTTGAAATGGGTCTGTTTATGGGCCGTCTGGGACGAAAGCGTATTTTTTTCATTCTTCCTGAAGATATTACGGACATCAAGGACACGACCAAGGTCGAAGGATTGCGTATGCCTACAGATCTGCTGGGATTAAATCCACTCGTGTATGAAATCCGTTCTGACGGAAAGTGGGCACCAGCCGTGTCCGTGGCATGTTCCAAAATCGCAGACAGTATTGAGGAACAGGGACGCTGGAGTGATCCAGAATTGGAGAACATCATCGAGAAGCATAAACGTACTGAGGGAGAAGCAAGGTTACAACTGCTCAAGTTGCTGCGGTTCTTTAGGGAATTGCTGCGTACCCGCAAAGCAGATGCCAAGATGCTGGAGCGAATGAGCGATGCCCTGCGTACCGCCTTTGTCTCTCATCCTCCATTCGCCGTACGTGGCACAGCCATATACCGTACAGATGACAGTGGTTATATTGAGCAATTATGTGGTAATGTTGGAGAACCGGGGAGAAAGTATGACTTGTCCGCTAATGACGACAAACCACCGGATGATCCCAAGCGCATCCTGGTGATTGATTCTTACCGGGAGAACAAGATCAAGATCAATCTCTATGATGATTACCTTGAGAAAGAGTATCTGCTATGCTATCCTGTAGCCAAGAGGTATGTAATCACCGTTCACATTATTGGACATATTGAAGCGGATGAGGCGGTATTTCAGCAGATTGACCTGCAGAATCGTCAACTGTTCAACGCCATCAACGATTTGTTAGGAGGCGAACCGGAATGAAACCGGAAACGAAAAAAATAAGCAAGCGCTGGGGCAGCGAAAAAAAGGTACGCCTCAGTTCTGCGCCCGAATCATCACGACCGGTTCCGGAACCCAAGGAAGAAGATCGTTTCCACAAGCCGGCCGTACCGCTAACGACCATTGGGCCCTCCCTGAAGGGCAAGGAAAGACCTTATAAGGTCATCCTTGAAAAAGAGGCGTTCTACGAAAAGCCTCAATATCTTGCTTAATTTCTGAACACATCATCAAGCCTGCCGCTGAATCGGCAGTATTGCATAGGCCCCGCCGCCCAAGGCAGGGGCTTTTTTTGTTGTTCATTTTTCGTCAAAAATAAGTTACTTCTTCTCGTTGACTCGTCGTCATCGTGTTGTTATTTATGGCCTTAGGTTTCCTGCAAAACCCATAAATTATACCTAATTTTGGAGCTGGCTTGTCCTAAAACCCTTAACCTCATTCACTATCTGTACCCTCAGGAAAATACGTTAATGCTTGCTTCCAATATTTCTCGGTTGTATTGTGTATCTCCATTACATATATTGATTATAATATAGGAACACATGTTCTGTAAATATAAAATTCCAATTAAAGGTTAAGGAAGTGAACATATGACATCCTCAACTTCCGCCCCATCCCCTGCGGATGAAGACCATCGTCTGATTAAAGGTCTGGTTGTGCGCACGCTTTTGCTGGATGTACTTGAACGAGATATTCGAACTTTGGATACGTTGCTGCTGAAGATGCCTGAAGTCTACATTTTGTCGCTGACCCGCATTCAGAACAATGTGCTCAAGGAGATGCTGGGTCTTCGCAAACAGATGAGAACTCGTGGTGTCAAAGTTTTGGAGGAAAAACGTGAGGCCGATGGAATTGAAACCTTGTATATATGCAGGGGGTATTGGCAACGTTTCTACATGCTATGGACGTTCGCACGCAATGAAGTCAAAAAAGAACTCAGTCGGCATCTGCAGATGGACTTGGCGCAGACTTGATGCAACTCTGACAACATCGCACCCGGGCATGCGCCCCTTCTATTGTTCATCTAAATCAGATGGATATGATCAACCTGCTCACCATCTAAGGTCACGCTTGAATCCATTACAAAACGTCACTAGCACTAATTATTGATGTTCATTACTGTTTCAAGTCTCAGCCTTAGAATATCCATCCTCAGCAAAACAAGTTGACCACGGAAGGTTACGTTCATTAAGATGGAATAGAGATATCCAATCATTCCAATAAGGCATGAACTGCATTCAATTCCTATAACAAAATAAGCCTGCCTGCAACAATCGCGGTCAGACTTGTTCAGTGGGACTTGATTCCAACTGGATATGCTCTCAACGTCTTATCAATCAAGGAGCTGTACTTCATGGATTTGAATACACATTCGATTAAACGAACACCCGCACATACAGGCATTGCCGCAGATGTAACCGAACTAATCGGTCAGACACCTGCCGTTAAACTGAACCGACTCACAGGCAGCAACTCCGCTGATGTATACGTGAAACTGGAATACTTTAACCCAAGTGGTAGCGTCAAAGACCGTGCCGCCTACAACCTGATCGTTCAGGCTGAACGGGCAGGACTCTTGCTGCCCGGCGCAACCATTATCGAACCAACCAGCGGCAATACCGGCATCGGTTTGGCCATGAACGCTGCTGCTAAAGGATATAAAGCCATTCTGATCATGCCGGACAACATGTCCAAGGAACGCATCAATATCCTGAAAGCCTATGGCGCAGATGTAGTGCTCACCCCTGCTGCGGAGCGGATGCCAGGTGCGATTCGCAAAGCGAAAGAGCTTCAGGCAGACATTCCGGGCAGCTTCATTCCGCAGCAATTCGAGAATCAGGCGAACCCGGACATTCACCGGATCACGACGGCTCCCGAGATTATGCAGCAGATGGAAGGCAAGCTGGATGCCTTCATCGCGACGGCCGGAACTGGCGGAACCATTACCGGAACCGGGGAAGAACTGCGCAAGCAGTTACCCGATATCCGCATCTATGCGGTGGAGCCCAAAGGGTCTCCGGTGTTGTCCGGTGGCGAGCCCGGATTACACAAGCTCGTCGGTACAAGTCCGGGGTTCATTCCGGACATCCTGAATACCGACGTGTGGGATGCCATCATCCAAGTGTCCGATGAGGACGCACTGGATACGATGCGGCAGCTTGCTGCCCGGGAAGGGCTGTTGCTCGGCCCTTCCTCTGGGGCTTCGGTGTGGGCCTCCCTTCGCATCGCGAAGGAACTGGGGCCGGGACACCGGGTGCTCTGCATTGCGCCGGATACCGGGGAACGGTATCTCAGCATGGGTATTTTTTAACATAGCAAAAATCTATACACATCAAAAGGGGCTTCCATGTCCCATAAGTCATACGGATGACAGATGCCCTTCTTTAATAGCGCTCATTTCATTTAGCGTTCATTGGTTCTAATGAACCGAGCACACGCTATTCGCTCCTATTTGCGCAGGTCTGACGTGTAACGAATCACAGCGACGTTATTTATCCAAATTCGGTCGATTTACAGGCTTAAAAGATATTTTCGGACGGGATAACGTTACTGAGATTCGTTAGAATTTACAATGCTTAATTATCACTCTAATAAGGTGCGGTGGATTCGTTAGAATTTTGGAGCGATTGGAAGCGAGGGGAATTCCTCGAAAAAAAGGGAAGAGAAGTACATTGGAGGAACCAACAAAATAAAAAATAAGCTCTTGCTCCCATACGGATGGTGAATCCGCAGAGAACAAGAACTTATTTTGGCAAGAAACTTTGTATAAAACAAAGCAAGAATATTTAACGTAAGCTGGTTAGTGTGTCAGGGTTGTCCATTCCACACCTTCGGGAAGCAGGGCCGCAATTCGGTCTTTGGCTTCCTTTTTGGTATACAGTGATTCATCAAGAATGACCGCAGAACCGGAATCCGTGCTTGTCCGAATCAGACGTCCGAGACCTTGCTTCACACGCAGGAGCATATACGGAAGATCGATCTCTTCGTATGGTGCTGCAGACGCACTGCGTTTTGCATTGAAGACAGGGTCCTGTGGTGGATACGGAAGCGACCAGATCATGACATTGGATAATGACGGGCCTGGAACGTCCAGTCCTTCCCACAGATTGACGGAGCACAGCACACTCTCCTCATCCTGCTGGAACGCCGCGATCAGATCACTGATCTCCCGGTCGCCCTCATACATAAAGCGCAAACCTTCTGCTTCAGGTACATGAACGATGTCCTGCTTGAACGCGCGTAGTTCTTCCATCGTACGGAACAGAATCAGCGCACGTCCTCCACTCTCCTGAAGTAACGACACCGCATCACGCAAGCGATTTTCGTTCTCCGGGTGACCCGGTACAGCTTCATCGGTAATTTTCATCTTCATTTTGTCCGCATAATCATACGGAGAAGCCACCGAGAATGATACAAAATCATCAATGCCCAGGCTGTCCGCCACATAACGGAATGAACTATCCACAGATAATGTTGCGGAGGAGAACACGATTGGAATACCTGTGTTGAACACACGCTCGTTCAGCATTTCCTTCACCGTACGCGGCATAATCGACAGTGTCGTCTCGTCTTCACTTTCTTCCGCCCAACAGATGTAACCATCTTCCTTGCGGAACAAAGCAAGTGCAGACTGAATCATGTCCAGATGTTCTTCCACGACACGCATCTGATAACCATCTAACGAGAACAATCCACTCTCAAATACCAGTTCTTCACCGATCGCATCCAGCACACTCGTCAGACGTTCAATCTCACGCAGCAGTGGCGGCTCTACCCGAACTTCTTTCCGTTCCGATCCCGGAATTGCCACCGTATACGTATCCAGCAATGCAAACAGTCGCTCACTGCTCTCAATCGCTTCATCCACACGCTCCGCCAAGGATTCACGAATCTCTCCTTCTAACAGGCGAGTCACGAGTTCCTCGAAGATACGGTGTTTCAGCTTGTAGCTCAGTGCGTTCAGGGCTGCTTCTTCCAGCAAATGTCCTTCATCAAATACAACCGAGCTGTGATCAGGCAGCAGGGGCAGTTGGCCCTCACGTTTGCGCGCATCATAGGTCCACACATGCTCCATGTAATAATCATGGGAACAAATGATGATGTCTTTGGATCGACGGTAATGGTCACGCGACAGCGTTAGGCCACAGCGTTGACGTTTTGGACATACAAAGCAATCCTGGAACGGGTCCCAGTTGATTTTGTTCCACTGACGATCGTTCAGATGTGGATACTGTTTGCGGTCACCATACGGATGGAAAGCCTGAAGCGTACCCGGCGTGTTCACAAAATCCGGAAGGCTCTCATGCACTTCTTCAATAACAGGGGCGTCCTCATCCGCAAATCGCACCGCACTTAATTTGTTCAGACAGACGTATTGGTCCGGTGACTTGCCCAGACGTGCGTCCACTTCCAAGTCCAAATGCGCAGCCAGCTTCGCAATATCTCCGCCGGGCTTCACGAGCTGTTCAATCAAGGACTCATCGGCACAGGCGATCACTGCCGGTTTGCCCGTATAACGTGCATAACAGACCGCGTAGAGCAGATAGACTAACGTCTTGCCTGTTCCGACACCGGCCTCCGCCATAATGGTCTTTTTATCTCCATAGGCCCGTTCGAGCTGGTACGCCATAAAAATCTGTTCATCCCGTACCTCGAAGCCGGACTCTGGCAAAATATCGTAAAAAACATCGGCAACCCATTCCCCGAGACGGGATACAAAAGGTTCAGCCGGATCATATGCAAAAGGATAACGTTGTGTAGACAATCCTAGGTCAGCCTCCATTCTTAGACGCGGTCCTCTTTCATTTTCCGTTCAAAAAAGGCCGCAGGGCAAAAGTTAATTATCTCACGTCATAAGGTAGGTGACAAGCTTTTTTTATTGCGCTATATCCCTAGAGCCAGCATGAAGGCAAAAAAATATTCAAGTCTATCATCAGGAAAGGAGGTTAACCATGTATAACCATTCTGCACTACCTGAGCATTCCCCAGACGCGGCACCGCAGAAGAGTAAGAACGGAACGGATTGGCAAGACTCACCCCATCACAGACAGACAAGCAATGAACGAGGTATCTGAAAAGTGGTGAAGTACGATTTACTACGTTTCCTAAACAGCCTTGGCTAGGAAATGGTTTGATGCATCTGCTACCTTGGCTTTTGCATGTATACATGGTCACTCTGCTCCATTTATATATAAGCGTTTCCCTTTCCATTGGATTATTGAGAAGTTCATTTCGGTGGATCAAGGGTATGTCTCATGCCTTTTTGTTGGAAAAGAAGGCTTCTCTACGTTCATTTCGGAGGATTGGCCGTTAAATAAGGGCTATTAACTGATGACAGGATTATGTGCCACCTATGGTTCAGACTGTGTTTGAAGGTGCAATGCCTGATGTACCCGGCCCTGAAGCTCATGTGATCAAATGATTATTGATGACAACGTTTACAACATTTACCATGAACCTGTGCCACACGAATTCCATATCCCATTTGACCAAGGAGGTCTTGTAATGAAATTATTCCCATCCACATCTACTCATGTCCATGTACGTAATGAACGTTCACTGAAATCGAAAATGGCCCAGATCTGCCTGAGCGCCGCGTTCCCTCTATTATTGATTGGTGGTGGATCGGCTGGTGCTGAAGAGCTGATCGAGAACAGCTTGCAAAATCCCTCTGAGTCGGTGGCAACTTCCAATATCACACTTGCTGCTGGTGATCTGTATGTGTCTCCTGGTGGCTCAGCCAGCAATCCGGGAACACTGAACAGCCCTACGTCACTCGCTAACGCATTGACTCAGATCGCACCTGGTAAAACGATCTATCTGCGTGGCGGAACCTATAGTTTCTCGGAGACCATTACCATTGAGCGTGGCAATAGTGGCACATCCGGACAACGTAAAAATCTGGTGGCCTATGGATCGGAAAAACCGGTCTTTGATTTCTCAGCCCAAACCTTCGCTTCCACCAATCGTGGACTGCAAATGTTCGGAGACTACTGGTTTGTCAAAGGACTTGAAGTGAAGGGTGCAGGCGATAACGGCATCTTCATCGGAGGCAGCTACAACCGTCTGGAGCAGATCGAAGCTCATCACAACCGGGATACGGGTATTCAAATGGGACGTTATGCTTCCACAGCCGCCAAGAGTGAATGGCCTGCATATAATGAAGTGATTCGTTCTTACTCCCACAACAACTATGACCCGGATGACGGCGAGGATGCAGACGGTTTTGCGGCCAAACTGACCGTTGGCCCAGGTAATGTCTTCGACGGTTGTATTGCCGCCTATAACGTGGACGATGGCTGGGATCTCTATAGCAAAACGAACACAGGTGCCATTGGTGCGGTTACGATCCGTAACAGCATCGCCTACGCGAACGGTGCAACAGCAGACGGTACTTCTACCTCCAACAGTGATGGCAACGGCTTCAAGCTCGGCGGCGAGAAGATTGCAGTGAATCATATCGTTGAGAACAGCATTGCGTTTAATAATAAAAAGCACGGCTTCACTTACAACAGCAATCCCGGTTCGATCCAGATGAAAAATAACACCTCCTGGAACAATGGGCAAAGCAACTTTGCCTTTGATGTAGGCACCCACATCTTCACCAACAACCTGTCCTTCCAAGGCGGCGCCAGTGACAAAACGAGCGGAACCGACGTCAGCAGCACTAACGTCTGGTGGAAGAACAAAAAAAGCGAGAACGCCAAAGGCCTGCTCGCCAGCGCAGCCGACTTTGTCTCCCTCGTGCCTTCTGTAACGCGTAGCGCGGACGGAACGCCTGTCTTGGGCAACTTCCTGAAGCTTGCGAACGGTAGTGATTTAGTTGGCTCAGGTACGCCATCGGGTACGAATATTGGGGCGCAGTAAGCGAGATTTATTGAGATAAAGGAATAATTTAAAAGCAAAGTCCCCTCCCCCATGCCAGCCTAATCGGCGGTAATGGAGAAGGGGATTTTTGAATTGCTTTGTATTCTGCTGGCTTCTAGGTTGAAAGATACTCACGCTCACGTTTTGCCTAAAACCTCAATTATCAGTCTGCCGCCTGTGCGAAAACCTTGCTCAAACGCCGCTTCCACATACATGGATGTGGATTGTCCAATCAAGTCGATCAGTTGTTCCAAGGCATCGTATTCGTTCTCGGTAAGCTGTGTTTTGTAGTCCTTCATCAGGTCCGATATCTGGCGATTGATCTCCTGGTACTCGGTATGCTCAGGGTGAATCGATTCGTCCAACCGCAGATTCCCATGAAACAAATCCTCGATCAGGTTTGACACTGTATCCTTCACGGTAAGGTCACCTCAGGAAAATTGTACATCAAGAGATGAGGTGAGATAGGAATTTAGCGGAGGATCCGCTAAATTAAATTTTGATGAATCTACAAGTCTGAACTCACATTCAGAAGCCCAGACTGTCCGTATACTAAAATCAATCCCTTTACCAATATGGAGAAGTATACTTCAAACTACTCCCCCTTCCATATTGGCTTTAGAAGGATCTTGCTCTTCTTCTATATTTCTCAGTAGAATGCCTGTATATTAATCAAAAAATCCGGGTTCGACGCTGGCTTAATGTAGTATCCGTCCCCCCTTTAACATGGAGTAGCATTTCCACATTATACTCTTTGTTAGCAAGTACATCAGCAACATTGTTCTGAAGCTCAATTGTTTTCCGTATTCGGTTTCACTTCCTCTAATTCCCATCAAAAACTGCTTGAGATGTACGCTCTAAATTTTTCTCAAGCTCAAATTTACTAAGGATTTGAATATCCATTAATCGCCCATAATGCTGAATAACGAAATAGGAATGTTATACTTGCTTTACAAAAACTAATTGCATTAAATTTGATTGGAGGAAGATCATGAATATAGTAATTGAGAAGTTAAAAGTCACAGATATTGAAAGCTTGTATGAATTCGAAATTGAAAACAGAATTTTTTTCGAGGAAATGGTACCGTCTCGAGGAGATGAATATTACATACCTGAGGTTTTTAAAGTAAGGAATGAATCTCTACTTGATGAACAAGTCAAAGGACTCTCCTTTTTTTATTTAATAAAAGACGAAAATAACTCTATTCTTGGAAGAATAAATTTAGTCGATATTGATGATTCCGATAAAATAGGATTTCTCGGCTATAGAGTGGGACAAATCCACACTGGAAAAGGTGTTGCTAAAAAAGCATTAAAATTATTACTTAATACGATAGTTAATTTAGATATAAAAGAAGTTAAGGCAAAAACAACCACTAACAATATAGCATCTCAAAAAGTTTTAGAACAAAACGGATTCGAGCATACAGAAACTAGTGATAAAGAATTCGAAATGAATGGGCAAATGTTAAAATTCATTACTTATAAATGGACAAATTAACATTATTTTAATCACCAATCGGACACAGCTGTTTAAGCTGAAGAGCTAAGCCAAATTCCTCGTTCAAGATACTGAGGGGTTAGGCTTTTTTTGTATTTTAAGTTTATGATAACTGTAGATGTCAAACCAAAATTCGAACTTGAAATCTATTCCATAGTCTTCGCTTATGAATCTGACGCCATCTCCTCCTTCTTTTAAACTAAGATTAAACCACGGGTGGATAGCTCTATTCGGTGATCCGAATTTTCAACGCCCCCCCCCTTTTGCTTATCGTCTCGATTATTAGTTGCTTCAACTGTTCAAAGTTCATGTTTACGGACCAATAAAATATGTAAACATAGTTAACCTTCTCAAACTGCTTTATTAAGTCTTCTATGAGATATCCTTTATAGTCATTAAGATTTATGACGATCCGTTCTGCTTGATTCTCTGGGCGTGGATCATTGTGGGCTCTGGTGGCTGAATACGTTCAAGCTCCATCTTTTGGCCCAAAACGCAAACCTCACTATTTTTTTTGATTATCCACTCTGATGCTAATTCCGCTTCTTCTTTCAAGATAACCCCTCGCTGGCTTTTATAATGAAAGTTCTCTTTTGCCCACAACAATAGTATCTTTACATATTCTAATGTCTCAATTTTACATGTACTGTCCTCTTCATCTTCTTCTGCAAAAATATCTTCAAAAGTTGTAAAAGATTTGTCAGATTTTATTAAGTTCACATTCCCTCCACCTTCATATAACGTTATTTCCCCTTTCAGTAATTCGATTAAGTTTCCGATCTCTTCCTGGATCGTGGCGAAGTCTCCAAATATATCCGATCCCAAAGAATTACTAATCAAAAAACCATTCTTTAACGATGCATCAATGCCTAAGTCCACGATAACTTCGTTGAAATCTCCTTTATATTCGATTGTATACCTGTACTTAATCATGTTCTTATCTCCAATCTTCTTAATACAATGGCGGATGTGATCACATCAATATAGCCCACAATAATTTATTCAGCACCTTTATTTGCTGTTCTCTCACCTTCTTTGGTTATTTTCTGCATACAAAAAGCTCGTTCCTCACAACATTCAGGTGGGAAGAGCTTTCGGATTTTTAGTACACCAATCGGGGTCATACAGTAACGTTTTTAGTGCTTGCATATCTTCCCAACTGTACAGCCAATACTTGGACTATGAATACTATGGACGTATAAGATAAACGAACTTTCGTTGTTCCTCGCAAATGATTTATGATTCACAATCAGTGAGTTAAGAATGTAAACCCAATCTTTTTTTAACCAGTTCTAATAATTTATAAATCTCCGGTTTAGCTTCTGGGTGCTCCTCCACGTACTTCTCACTGTAAATCATCAAATAGTTATAAAATTCATCATGCTCCATCACTGCCATTACATCTTCATCGTATGCTGGAGGCTCTCCAATAAAACACACTTTCTGATCACCAATATACTCTTCCTCTTCTGGCATATGATAGGATGAAAATTGTACCTCCAGTGGACCTGAACCATAACCATGTCTCTCATGATCTCCGAAGTATGTTAAAGCTCTCGGAAAATCAATAATCCAGAAATAAGATTCGACTAATCTATCTATTTCAGCTTTTGTTGTCAAAATTTTGTACATCATCTATCTCTTCCTAAACATTAATCGGAGTGCAGGATCAAAATGCTTTATGTTCCCTTTGTCATCATTTAGAAGTTAGTCTCTAGGATTTTTATAACACCAATCCGGATCATACGATAAAGATTTTAGTTTTTGTATATCCTCCCAGCTGTATACCCAATCATTGTCTGCAATCCAGAAATAATCATCAGGATTCAGCTTGAGATATTCATAAATAAAATGAAGTATTAACTCTTGATTACCATAGATATCCTCAATGTGCCCGACTTGGCATAGTGATATGTTAGGATCTAAACCTAAATCTTCGTGATAATAAAATTCAGTGCTTGGGCTACTAATGCTGTGAATATGGAAAATCAATGAGGATTCATTGTCCCCTGTAAATGACTTATGATTAATATTCAGCGTTGTATACAAAAATTCTCCTTCATTTGTATATGTTTTATTGTTATAGAAATAAAGAGCTGCGTCCGAATGAAAAGCTGCAACAATAGTATCAGCTAGAAGCTGCTCTGGAGAATATTTATCTTTCTTTGTTAGGATAACCGCTGAAGTTCCCATTTTCATTTCTCCCTATTCCGAAGTGCAGTTTATCTGGTGAGACCACATTCTATGCAAGTTCGAGCATAAAATCTATTCCTGAAACAAACTATTATCTTGCAACCATTTTATAGCTTCTTCATCCATCAGAATATTTGGCTGTTCTGGCGTGCCGATATTGATGCTTTTTAATTGAATAATGGACTCATTCCATACTGGGTAGCCCCATGAGTTTCTGTAAAGAGATTACGCAACAATCGTTACATACCTTATACAATCGCGTTAAAAGGTGCATGACCTGTTTCAGCATTCCTTAATAAGGTTGGTTTTCTAAAACGTAAACTAGTTTCCAATTTGAATATAGCGGTATCTCCTTCAATTTCCACAAAAGATACATCAATCCATATGGGGGCTTTTGGAAAAAGCCCTCCTAAAACCCCAACAACATCTTCTAACCATAGTTTTTTACCACCAATATTCTCTTTAGATAACACAAGATGTTTCATCATCTCATCACCACCATCTAACATTTTCCCCTGTTCCTCAACGGGCTCTATGACAAACTTAACGATATCGCTCGTAATGTTTTTTGCCTTTTTTATCTTATCAACGGCTTTAGATAAATTAGTCGAAAAAATTACCTCATTCATTTGAGTAATCAACATATCTCCTCCTATTCGAACCATTGTTAAAGTCTTTTATAGGGCCACCATTTGAGATGATACCTGGACATGGATTACTTATTCTCAAAATCTTTAACTTGCTCAATCTTTTGTGAAAAATCGCAAGCATTTTGAAAATCTTCTTTCATATAAAGTTCAATTAAAGCATTCGCCTCTTCCTCCCAATCGGGACCATACTGTAAAAGATAATCTGTGAACCATTCATAGTAAAACAGGTTGGATGGATTCAACCAAATCAATCTTTGATATATCTTCATTACACAAGAAATCGACAGAAAAAAATGAGTAAGTTCGTAATTGATTGCTTCCAATAAATGATCTGAGTTGTCCGTATGATCTATTTCAGATAGCAATTTATTGTATAAAGAGTCTACAGTCTCTCTCGTTGTCTTTAATTCTGTCTGATCTAATGTCGACCAATTCTGATCAATCCACTGATGCAATGTTTCCACTGTTTTTTGTAAAGTCAAAGCCATCATCCTTTTACTCATTAGACCCCATCTTGCCCTCTAGAACCCTTCTGATAAAACACACTTCCTTGTTCACCAATGGACGCTTATATTTCAAGCGAGTGATAGGATAACATATTACCCTCCGGGAGTCAGTCTCTAGGATTCCGATAACACCAATCCGGATCATATGGTACGGATTTAAGTTTTTGTATGTCATCCAAGCTATACACCCAATCGTTGTCTGCTATCCAGAAATAATCATAAGGCTTCAGTTTGAGATATTCATAAATAAAATGAAGTATTAACTCTTGGTTACCATAGATTTCTTCAATATGCCCGACCTGGCATAGGGGTTCGATAGGATCTAAACCTAAATCTTCGTGATAATAAAATTCATTACTCGGACTACTTATGCTGTGAATTTGGAAAATCAATGAGGCTTCATTGTCATCTGAAAATGACTTACGGTTAATATTAAGCGTTGTATATAAAAATTCTCCTTCATTTGTATACGTTTTGTTGTTATAGAAATAAAGAGCAGATTGCGAATGAAAAGCTGCAACAATCGTATCAGCAAGGAGTTGTTCTGGAGAATATTTATCTTTCTGCGTTAAAATAACAGCTGAAGTGCCCATGAGATTGTAATCTCCTCCCTCAAACTGGAACCAATCAAAGTTTTAATAAACATTAAGATTCAAATGTGGTTCTATTAGGGAAAAATCCATTTTCTCTAATGAAACAAACGGATAACCTTTGTGCTGCTCTATCGAACGAAATTTTGCTGCAATTTATTCCAATTTTTCATTAAAAGAGTCTTCCTCAATTTTTTTGCAAATCCTCTAGGTTCACACGCCATACAATTGTATTCTCAGAGAAGTTAGTAGATTTGTTCTCACTGTAATGTTGTATTGCAGCATCCCCCTTCTTTGTTATCTACAACATGGCCGGAAAACGAAGATATGACAAACAGGTCAATCATCGTGGTACCTAACTAAGATCAACCTGTTTAATGTAATGAAATAAATATTTAAGATTCACATTTTTCTAAAAACCATCTCCTAGCTTCTTCTTTTTCTAACAGCAATGGTTTTTCCGGTGTGCCAATATTTATACTCTGAAAAAAAGCTTCTTCTATCCCTTTAATACCCTTTAGTGTTACTCCGTTTAACAACGTATCTTTAAATGTCGATACACTTATATCTATATTTTCTAGTCTTGCATTTCTAAAATCGGTTAAATGGAAAGATACATTAATCAGATTACAATCAACTAAACATGCGTTATTAAATGCTGCTTCCCAACAATCACCTTTACTAAATCTACTATTTTTAATGATGCAGTTGGAAAAATCCGTATACCTGAGATCTGATTTATAAAAATCACATTTATCTAAACATGTATTGATAAAAGTTGATGAGGCTAATAATGATGAATGAAAATCAATATTTTCCAGTTTGAGATTATCAAAAGTGCAATCTATTAAATAGGATTGTTCAAGTAATACATCAGATAAGTCAAAAACTCTTAAATCAACTTCATCTAACTTTAACTGCTCACCTTCATCACCAATTGTCTCAACCCACTTTTTATGCAAATCAAACATATTGATAATATCTTTTTCTTCCATTTTTCCACTCCTTTAGGGGAACCATAATATTCTATCTGCTATTCCTTCTTTATCAATTGCTTTCTTCAGTTGTTCAATATGCTCAGGCACCATTTTTTTCGTATCAATAATTACGTCATGCCCTTAGCAAATTCTTCATGTATTTTTTGCATACCATTTTGAATAGTAAAAGCACCCTTTTTAGGATTGGTTATAGGTATTCCGTTCCTACCACTTGGATATGATTCAAAACTCTTCACGTCCCACTTTATGCCCGTAGTGGTATCAATGAACTCTGCGCCCTTATCTGCTTGTGGATCACGTATTATTCTCCCTAAATCACCTCTTGCTTCTAATTGTAATCCAACATCTCTTTCATTTATATTTTTGGGTTCTATTTTCCCACCACCAGAAGGATCTCGAGCCAAATCATCCAACTCTTTGTGATTCCTGCCTCCAGTGTAACTATCTTTAACCATCCCTTTAATATTACTGTCTTTCCTCGCTTCAGCCGCTTCCATATTCTTTTTAATCTTCGCCACAGCTGGATGAGAAGAAGGTACGCGAAACGGCCCTTTACCACCCGGCATACTCCCGCGAACCATCTGGAAAGCCATAAAGATCTGGCTGAACTTCAGAGAAGTCAACATCATCTGAGCATATTTATCGGATACAGGCTCGCCTGTGAAGGGATGAATTCCATTTTCAAAAGCTTTGATCTGCATCGCATAAATATCTTCCCCTGGCGCTTCAGCATCCGTAGCTTGCATCCGATTAAAATCCAAATGCCCCTGATCCTTCTGATATGCCTGCAGGGCTGCCTGGTCCGTAGCACCATTCTCATTCACAGGCATCCACATCAGCTTCCCAAACATATTGACTTGTGCCATCCGGTAGCCCTTATCATCCGAACCGGCATAATATCTTGAGGTCTTCATCATTGCTCCCGCACCCACAGCGCCAACAGCACTTCCAAGACTCACCTTTTCAGCATCGACATTCTCAAATCGCGTAGCGATCTCCTTGAGTTCCTTGGAGATGCACACCATACTCTCCAGTGCTTTATCCAATATAGGACGCGACTGTTCAAACTCATAGTAGAATCGCTCCTGCTTCGCCCCCATCCACATCATCTGAACGAACATGATCTGTCTCGTCAGTTCACTGCGAATATGCTCCAACTGTTGTCTGGCCTGATCCACCTGATTGGATACATAATGTAGTTGCTCAGGATTCACCTTAATCGTACTCATCCGTTTTCACCGCTCATCTGATATATGATTAACCTATGTTAGCAGAAGTACTAGTACAATACATCCGCCTAACCTCCTGATTTCACTGCATGAACCTACGCTCAGAATGATTTATATCCGTCCTTCAGCCCCATAGGATCTCTTTGTAGGTATATATTGTTCCTGAGGAATGTCCTTCAATTTGACGACTAAAGGATACTGTGGAAATTTACTGCGACAAGCCGAAAACTTTAACAAATCATAGTATCAATGAAGAAACTTGACTCGTGCGAATGATTAAGTGTACTGTATGTTTGTATAAATGGAATATATTACAATTTAAATATTTATTTTGGAATCTTATATTTTCAAGATGGGTATCCGAGCCTAACATAACTAAGATATCAATGCGTATAAATGAGTTTTCCATTTTGTCTGTAACACATAATCATTGGCAGGCATTCATTTTACATATACATTCCTACTTCATAGAGTTTTCTAGCCTGTAGAGTTCTACCATTTTCATAAGAGAGGAGGGCAAGAAGCTTTAATCTGCAAGCAGGTCTATTTGTCGTAACCGCATGCTTTTGTAAAAGAATACCCATAACAAGAAAGGTGAAATTTATTGCTATGAGAAAATGGATTAGTTTAGCTCTTATTCTTGTTCTAGTGCTTTCATTTAATGTAGCTGCTTATGCAGACGGTGACGTGACTCAAGCCAAACCGTTGACAAAGGAAGAAGTTATTAATTCCAAAGAATTCCATGAAGCTGTGAAAGCGGCTAAGGCTGAATTTGAATCGCAGAAGGCTAAAGATACGGGTGGTCCAGTTCTGTTTGCGCCTGCTCCGAAAGTATCTCACATTAATGTATACGGTGTTGTATCTCCTAATGGCGGTCAAGAAATTTACGGCTTTAATAACAACCCACTCTCCACGACCAATGATCATGGTGGGGCTTGGATTCAGTGTATTACGTTCCAGATCGGTTATGACAGCAGTCACTACGGCACACTCGCCGGCAATACAATGACAAACAACTGGTCTGAAGCTATTGATCTGGACGGTGATCGTGTCGTAGATGCTTTTGCCCATTCTTGGGTTTATGAATCCCCTAATTTGTAGGTACGGTCTATTCCATTAATATTCCAACACAGTGGACCGCTTGGATTAATGTTCGTTAACGGAAGGATGTAATATGAATATTGGAGGAATTGGCTATCCTGATTCTATCATGAGGAATACGGGAAATAAGCCCAAAAGCTCATCAGCTTTGGACATGGATTTGATTCTTGATCAGGCGCAGGGATATACAACCCCTGCGTCTTTTCTCTTTGTGACAGTAAAGGGCCGACTTTGTATAGGAACCCACCGTTGTACAGTAGGCTAGTGTCCCTCTGCTTGTATGAAAACAAACGTCCTCTCGTCGGATCGTTCTTCTGAAAAAGCGAAGTTTAACCGATCAAAGTTTCTTACGTCCTTCACATCTGTAATCTTGTGCTCTGCCATATAACGTACCATTTCACCTCTGGCCATTTTAGCCCAGGTTGCCTTTTCAACAAGCTTCCCATTGACCATTTGTCCGAATACAAAAGTGATAAAGCGAGTTTCCTCGCTCAGAAAAGGCGTGATGTTTTTGCTATACTCTTTGGAAGCCAAATTAAGAATACAGTTGCTGTCCGCTTGAAGTTGATCTGCGAGTTTGCTACCCCAGAACTGATAGAGCGTTTTGAAGCCTGGACCTTGCAGCTTGCCCTGCATCTCCAATCGATAAGGGGTAACCCCATCCAAAGGCCGTAACATGCCATAAAAACCGGATAATATGCGCAAATGCTGCTGAAGATACTCTAATTCCTCATTTTGAAAAACACCTGGTGCCATATATTGATACTGAATACCCTCATAAGAATATATTGCTGGTGTCAGATTTTCTTTTATATTCATATTCTGAATCCGCTCCACGTTCTGTTCGGCGATTGCATCGTTACACTTCCACATCGCTTTGAGTTCGTCATAGGATAACTCTTGAAGCAGACTCAATAGCTGTTCTGACTCGTTTATAAACTGCGGCATCTGCGCGATAGCCATAAGATCGGTATCAATTTTCATCTTTTTCGCGGGTGATATGATAATTCTCATCGTGCTGATCCATCCTTAATCTACCGTTGTTTTTGTCGTTATCCATTGTACAGGATTGGACAGGCGAATCCAATGCCATGGCTTAACTAAATCCCTCATAGTACCTTTGAAAAGACTCAAAATGAACAAGTCAGCCCACGATTGGACCGGCTTGTTCATTAGAATTCAACACGTTCAATTGGTGAGAAAGCAAGGCGTGCATTTCAAACCGCGATTAGGGAGATACGCTCCCCGCGCCGCTATTTTGCTCTGTTTTTGTAGTCGGCAATTGAATCATTGGCGTATTTGACCCACTTACATATGGAAGTGCTCCATCCCATTTCTTGATGGTTTCATATTCAACGAGTTGACTCGATAAGGATTGTTGAAGCTCTTTGTTTGCTTTAGCTTGACCTTCTGCTTCGATCAATAGTTTGTCTGCATTACCTTGCGCTTCCACGCGCTTGCGATCTGCTTCTTTCTTGGCGATCTCCAGTTCAGTCGTTTTACGTTCCAGTTCTTGAGAAGCTTCAACACGCTTATCGATTGCTTCCTGAGTCTTAGCGTCAGGTTGAGGAACACCTACAGTAACGTTTGATACAATGAAGCCTAACTCTTTAACATCGTCAGAAAAACGTTGTTGCACGTCCACTCCTGCTTCGGATGACTTTTCACCATAAACATCAATGACTGTAAACTTGGAAATACCTTTACGAGCTGCGTCACGGAAACGTGTTTTGAGATATGTATCCTCAATTTCTTGAATGCTAATTGGCCCAAATGTATTGAAGATAGAAGATACTTTACTTGGTTCTACTTGGTAGTTGTAAGCAAAATCAATTGTGATGTTTTTCCCGTCAGAAGTAGCAATCTGAATATCTCTATATTCCACCGTTTGAATTCGGATCGGATATTTCGTCACTTTATCAAACGCTCCAACCAGTTTCCACCCTTGACTCAGTGTACTATCTTTTACGCCTCCATTTGGTGAATAAACGACCCCAACATATCCATTAGGAATTCGTGTTAAAAAGAAGGTCACTAGTAGCACGCCCACTATAATAACTAATGCAACCGCAATTGCCCCTACTCTAAACGTCTTTGAATTTTTCATCACCATTCTCCTCTTGTTTAAATTTATTGTATTTCTTCAAAATTCTACTACCTATTTTATTGAATAGCGGGAACATTAATGCCCATAGAATAAATGCTAGGATAAAAATTAAAATGATTCCCCCAATAAATGGCATATTCGTCCTCCCCTCTATGGATGTAACCGAGTACAAATTTATAAATGGTAACTAATTATATCCTCCTTTATATATACTTTGTAAATTCGTATTCGGTTTCAAGGATATTCAGCGCTTGAACTGCTATTAGGTAAAACAGAGAAGAAAAGGGTGAGTGATTGACGTCCAGTACCCAGTTATTCCTATCAAGAACGGGATCATCAATTCATCTAAGTATTTTAGATTAGAAGTAACTCGTACCAATTGCTCCTCTCCGTAGGTGTAGACATATTCTGAATAGACTGCCCTACTGTCACAAAAAAAGAGTCATCAGAATGTTTAATGGCATCTCCGAATGAGTAATGATACGACCTAAAATTAAAACTATAAATTTATATCACAGGTTACCATCTTATGAGCTAAAACTCACTTTTAGATGATTTAAACCTTTCTAAGTCATAGTACGGATTTGAAATATGATCTCCAACCTCCATAATCGTCTCTTTAATCTCGTTTAAAATTATCAAATCTATATTATCTTCTTTACTTATAGACTCTTTAATTTTAATAAAACAATTCTTTAAACCAAGGTTAACAACAATAGAGAGTATGATGTCTACATCTTCGTAGGAATTAATATTCCATAACTTCCTCATTAAGACATCCATCTCATTTCTAGTTTTATCCTCTAAAAGCTCATAAGTCATGATTTGTCGATCTGTTAATTCGGATAGGATTAACAAAAAAACTTTTTTATCAAGAATCTTATTTTCAAAATCTTTTAAAGCATTCCTGAACAAAGACAGTAAAACTTCTGTAGGTAACCTATCCGCTAATTTCTCAATATCTCCAATATTCATTTAATCATTTCCCTTTTGTCTGTATATGAATATAATTCAAATATTGATTTTTTTTCAATTTCCAGGCGATTATTTACAAAATGAACACCCCTCTCAAGGTCTGATAATCGGGTACTTGTCCTCTGTATGTATTTTCATAATGACTTGTTTCCATTACTACAGAATATACAAATCAAAATCAAACTCTGCGTTCAAATCATAGGCTATACCAATTGCCTTTTTCTCAATAGTAATCGCAGGGGTCTCATTATGCATAATCCTAATCGAGAAGCTAAACAGAAAATTCAAATTATGCTTCATTCTCAAGGTTTTCAACTTTTCTATATGTGGCTCCAAAAGATTGAGTATGTGATTCAATTGCTGATTGATATCAAAAGATTCCTGATAGTCCGTCTCCAAAAACCAACAGGTTTCCTTTCGATACAAATCTCTATCATCAATCTTTTCTCCTTTTATATAGGTTCCAGATGGTTCGATTCCAATCTGTTCTGTGATTAACTTCGGTTCGAAATGATCTCCTGTAATGATAAATTCAGCCATAATATTCGTTTTGTCCATATATGTTCCTCCCAACTTTATTCAGATATCAAAAACCTGAACTGCAAGATCCTAATTCAATATTCTTGGTTTCGATGAGCTAAACCAGTTAGCTCCCTCACTTACCCATCTAGTTCTATACTCTTCAATGGATTCAGGATTTTCTTATTTACTCATTATGTTATCCCTCATACTCCTTGTTTGGCTATTGTAATCCGCATTTAACTGAAATCGATTATCCTTCCATTTCTTTATCCATTTTCATCGCTTGGAGCACTATGGCTAAAACTCCACATCTTAGGAATCGTATGATCCAGTATTTCAAACCATTCATAGGGATACCACACTGGATCAATATTCAAATCAGGCTCTTCATGATCGGGTTTAATTAAATAATAGAGGTAGTTATCCCACACAGCCATTGAATATACGACATATTCCTTATCTATCACAAGTGAAAGTGAAGTGTAGTCTTTAGGATATCCTGCTCTCTCTGCAAGAGTACTACCTTCTTTATTGATACATTTTATTATCATATTTGAACACCTTACTTATCTTTAAATTTAAATTAGCGAATTTTAAATGACCACATTTTGTCCATCGACATATTCCCCCATGTAGTAAAAGCAACTGGTGAGTCTTCAGATATGTATTGGTTGAACAATAGACTTAAATTAAATGAATAGGAAGTCCCCAAATATCCAAGTAAAAAGTAATATCCGATTTAATGTTGACTGTTCTCCAGTCCGATTTATCTATTAAGAAGATTTCTTCCCCTACACCAGGTAATTCAACGGAGATATACATATTTCCACCCTCCTCAAACTTTTTAGTTATTGAGCCTGACAGAGGATCTCTTGTTAGTTCTTTATTAATTGAAACGATGTGTAGATACTTACCTTGATTTAGAGATTGGTATCTTATTGCATCTCCTTCTTTTAAATTTGTGCATGACTGACTTTCGAACTGTTCTGTTTGAGTACTCTCTGTAGACTTTTGAGGGTTATTGACGGTAACTAAGCACACATTACCTTTTAGTTCAACAGATTTTACATGCCTGCTAGTTTCTACGGGAACCGGATCTTTCATCATAAAAAACACCAGAATGATTACTGTAATCAATAATAAACCTATAAATAATCCTTTTCTCAAATATGACACTCCTTCTATTTAGCAACGTACCATTTACCCTCTTTCCATCTTGGCCCCGGATGCAGTTGCTTTCAGATTAAAGATGATCTGAGAGTTTGCTACCCCAAAATTAATAAAGCGAGCTGAAACCCGGACCTTGCAACTTATTCTTGCATATCCAACAGATAAGGCCTAACCCATCCAAAGGACGTAATATTCCATAAAACCGAATAATATCGGACATACAATTGAAGAATTATGGATCAGGCCATAGTTGTACCCATTTCGTTTCTCTGTAGGTGTAGACATATTCCTGTGGGTTATCCTCCAATTTGACGACTACAGGATACTGTGGCATTTTACTGCGACGAGCGGTGATACTAATGATATCATGTTCATCCATACCCTTTTCAACGATTAAATACGTTCTTAAACCATCTTCAAGCTCCTTCATATCATTCTTATAGGAGCCATACCATGTGACTGAAGCTACAACTATTAGTGCAATTACAATCAATACTCCCTTTAGAAATTTCATTTTATTCACCTCACTTTAGCCTGTAGTTTGTAATTCTATTAATATTCCCGCTTATTATCACCATCATTTGGTAACCACTATCTTTTCCGATTTTCCTTCCCAATCAATCTGAACTAGAAATTCATTCTCATCCAAAAACGGGGACATCCCTTCAGCTTTTCCTCTGATTACAGTATTAAAAGGAACTTCTCCTGTAGCATGAATATTTTCGCTCATAAATTTGGTTTTAACTTTTTCAATTAATGAAGGATTATCTCCTAAGTACCTAATTTCATATTCATAGCTTGCTACATCGCTATTACTTTGAACTGTACATGAGACACGCCAATTCTCACTCTCTCCTGTATATGAAGAGACTTTGTTTGAACAAGCGGATGCTGTCAATAGAAGAAGAAAAAGCAAAAAAAACGATATCCTCTTCATAATAAATCCTCCTTTATAGTCAAGCTATAGTAAATACTAAATTAGCAAAATAAGAGATCATAATAAATTACATCTAAGGAAATTAGAGAATTAACATGAATTTCAAGAAGATTATAGTCGCCATTTTTGCAGTAACTCTCATCTTTTCAAATATTAATCCTGTTATGGCAACACAGGACGAACCAGACTTTGACACAAGCAAATATACTATTGTAAAAAAGACTATCGCATTTGTATGACAATCTGCCAAAGTGATCTATAACACTCCGTTCAAGCCACCGAATAACCGCCCTAGAACATCAAAATATATTATGATGAAAGACAATATTATAGATATTGGTAGTATAATCAAAAATTTAAGTCTTTTCGTAGGAACAATAAATAATAAAATAATGACCATGATTAGATATATTCCCATAAGTATTGGGATCAAATAGTAATGAGTATGCTCGGGCAAATACGCGTCGCGCAATTGATACCCTTCGGACAGTAGAGCTGCGATTGGAAGGGATAACACTAGACTAGGTACAGTTCCATTGCCTCGTGCATACCACATCACATAAGCACACATCGGAGATACTGCTGCACACATTCCCCAAAAAACAATCTCTCTCCTTGGAAAGAAATGCAGGAAAAACACGGTGTATAGGTAATAAACGGTTAGCAACGACAAAAAAAAAGAAGAATACCTTAACTGCTGCTAGTTTAGGAGAATAACTAAAAACTGATATGAGTGTGGCAACAAAAATCCAAATACCTAGACGCCCACCAACCCGTCAAATATCGGGTGAATCCCCTGAGCATCCACAAGCTTTGCCGCTAAACCTAAAATCACTCCGATCGTTATCGCACATACAAAAAAAACTTTGTGTTTAGTAGTGGATTGGTTTTCAACTCTAATTTGACTTAACTCATTATGTATTCCCACTGCAATCCTCCAACTTCCATAATTCCTATATTCTAACACAAGCGATCCAGCCTGTAGAATCTGTTCGATCTGTTACTCCGATACATTTCATTGTTATTCTTCTAAAATGGTTCTATGTATCCACTCATAACCGCCCCTGGTCCTTACCGAACAGAAATCCCCACTTTGTCGCATGGGTCCTTATATCTAAATCACTATATCCACTCGTCAATCTTCTATTACCTGAAGTTAGGTCGTTATTCTCATTATCTCAATGCTCCATTTTGCTATGATTATTATTACTTTGACCGTAAATCTATTCCACCAATACCATATCAGGTCATATTATTTTTAGATAACAACTAGGTGGGTTGATGATCTTATTTAATTATATTGTTAGAGAGAAAGGGTGTCTCATCCTATGTTTATTGTTCAATTACTGCTCGCTATCGCACTTCTGGGTAGCTCAGGCAGCTCAAATTATGCCACTTCTACACAACTAGAAATCAACCAAATACAGCCTACGGATGCTTCTCCTGAACAAGTCATGGAAACCGGTTTAGAACCTTTCCGGTCCGAACGCAATTATAATGGATGGGAGCCAGAACTCGATCAATTCGAACAGGCCGCCAGCAGTCTTCAGAACAGGCTATTTGAAAGTGTTGTGTCACCGATCCTATCCAAACCTGGAGATACAGGAATATTTGATTATGGCGGGAATCTGAAATTACTAAAGTCAGTGCCTCTGAATACACGTTTTGAACGTGGCCCACTAACCATTCATATTGTTCATGCCCAATTATTAGAGGCCAGTGACATTCCTGAGGATTCACAGAAAAACATTTCCATTCTAAATCGAGAAGATATCGGTTCCAAGATCACTTATATTAATATTCTCTACACTGTTGAAAATACTACGGATCAGAACATCGGTTTTTACGGCTTAAACTCCGTTCATCCAAACACGGGAAAGCCGATCTCCGCAGATCGCAATTTCATGAGAAAATCATATGTCTATAATCAGTATGATGGCGTAGTTATTGATAATACGAATTACGGTTTGGTATATACCGATGATCCTGATAAGTTGGAATCCATTGAACTTGTGTTCAACAAAGTCTATGACTACGATACTGGAAAAACCATTGTAGAGCCCACTTTATTGAAAATTCCTTTTGCTGTTCAAGAGTAGTGTAAACACAGCTCCATCGCACATTATGATAAAACTATCACTCTAAAAACCACCCTAATTTTCATTTGGAGTGGTTTTTTGTTTATATATTCATGGTATCCAATCGCTTTTCGTATGCAATGCTGCTACGTCCAACCGATTGCTGGAGGCTCATTATTCATATGCCTGATCGAGGATCTAAATCATCTCAATTGAAGCTGACAAAAAATAACTTCAACATTATAATTGTTACATATTATCCAAAAGTAGTGATGGCCAGGAGGACAAGATGCAATTTCAACCAGTGTATCATGATGGGGAACTATTTTTACCCAAAATCGAATTAAATATGGCATGTAACCAATCGATTGGCATTATAACAGACTTGAAGCGAAAACAGATTTTAATGAATCAACTACAGGATCGTTCCCAATATTACATACTTCGAGCTCAACAAAACGAGTATACACAATTAACGGTGGAAGAATTAATCACTTTTCTGATCAACGTAACAGAGCGGAATGATCGTGCCACTATGTTATTGGATTATTTCGCTTTGAAAGAAGAACGGAAGGTAAAAATCAAGAATCTAAGCCCATCAAAAAGAATGTATGTGACGTTGCTGCGCGTTTATTTTGCACATCAGCCTACACTGGTACTGGAGGAACCCTATTTTTATTTGGAAGAACAAGATCGTCGCCAGTTTAAACGGATTTTAGATGATCTTTCGAAACAAATACAGATTTTAATTTTAACTTCTAATTTAGAGGATGCTATGATTTCCTGTGATTCAATTTATCGTCTGAATGAATCCGGATTTCATCTGTTGGATATTCGTGATTCAGAAGAGGATAAGCAAGCAGTGCAGGAACAAGATCGAGCCAATATAACCCTGCAGAAGATTTATACGAAAAAAAATGAAAAAGTGATTTTATTTAATCCACCTGAAATTGATTACATAGAAAGTATGGATGGCTCGGTTCTTGTCCATGTAGGTGGAGAAAGTTTTGTCTGTGCGCTGACACTAACCGAGCTCGAGCAGAGATTGTTTAACTTCGGATTCTTTAGATGTCATCGATCGTATATTGTTAATCTACAGAAGGTAAGAGAGATTATTACATGGACGAAGAATAGCTACAGCTTGCGTTTAAATACAGGACAAGATGCGACTGTTCCGTTATCTCGTTCAAAATTACAAGAATTAAAAACACATCTCAATATTTGATTTCCGGGGAAATATCGAATCTATCCAGCAATTAATGGTACCGTTCAGCCGTTGACAGCTACATTTCGGCGGATTTCGATGGTTGGAGGCATGTAATCTTTATATGCTTAAGTCATCAACTCCAAGGAAGTGATATGCATGGATGTTATCCGAGTAGAACGTATTCGAAAGAGATTTAAGAATAAGAATGCATTATCAGAAGTATCTTTTTCAATTCCAAAAGGTGAAATTTTAGGTTTTCTAGGTCCAAGTGGTTCTGGAAAAACAACTTTAATTAAGATTTTAACTGCGCAATTAAACCCGACAAGTGGACAGGCAACTGTGTTTAACCAGCCAGTGGAGATGATGCATCAGTCTGCACAGAAGATGCGCTTTGGTATTTTGTCAGATAACAGTGGTCTATATGAAAGATTATCGATAGATGAAAATCTAGAGTTGTATCGTCAATTATATGACCTTCCTAAAACTTCGATCGATACAGTATTGCAGTTTGTAAACTTAAGCGAAGAACGCAAAAAGAAAGTCATCCACTTATCGAAAGGGATGCGTCAGCGTGTTATGCTGGCATGCGCAATTATCCATGAGCCAGAATTATTATTTTTAGATGAACCTACTTCAGCCTTGGATCCGGTAAACTCCACACATATTTATAAAGGGCTACGTTACTTAAATGAGAAAGGGACAACCATTTTTCTAACGACACACGATATGTTTGAGGCAGAATTGTTATGTGACCGTGTAGCGATTTTGTATCAAGGAGAAATCCAAGCGATTGGCTCGCCCAAGGCGCTTAGAAAACAGCATCGGGAAAACGTCGTTTGTGTGGAATTGGTAAACGGTGAAACCTACGAGCTCCCGATCAATGAAGGAACGGCTGATCAAATTGCCGATTGGATGAAGCGAGGCTTAATCGAAAGATTGGAATCGAAAGAGCCAAGTTTAGGCGATATCTTTATTAAAGTGACAGGAGGTGAGCTGCTATGAGTATCTCGTTGAAACGTGCGCGAGCAATATTTGTAAAGGATTACAAAGAGTTTTCACGTAATTATGGCATATCTATTGTGTTGATTGTTCCGATTTTATTCGCATTTCTTTTTCGCACGGCGGGTCCTTCTTTTCCTGGGGCATTAGGTTTTCTTCTAAATATTTCGTTTGTGCTCTTAACCTCTTTAGCACAAGCATGTTTGATTGCGGAAGAAAAGGAACGTAACACCTTACGATCATTAATGATGACTCCAGCCACAACGATGGATGTATTAGTTGGTAAAAGCACCTTGGTCTTTGTCATGTCTGCTGTTGTTCTGGCTATTGCTACGTTTATATTAGGCTATGAGCCGGCTAGTATATGGGCGTCTGCAATCGCAATCATCCTTTCAATAATTCTATACACAGCAGTAGGAACCATATGTGGTTTATTCTCTAAGACGATCCTTGAAGCTTCATTAGCAATCATTCCTGCAGCAATGGTATTTTCTGCTCCTCCAGTTGCAACGATCTTGTTTGGTGATTTTGCGATTTTTAAAGTCCTGGACTATACACCAAGCATTCAACTTGTGAACTTGCTAAATATACCCAACGCAAGCTTTACGATGGGTGACTTATTAAAACCCCTCCTCATTATTTTGATATGGACGGTTGTATTAACGATTGTGTCTGTTATTTTGTATCAACGGCGGTTAAAGGATGAGTAGCCACTATAGAATTTCCTATTTCTATCAAGGAGGAATAATACTCATGAATGTAGTCGTCAAATGGATACAGAACATTAAAGAACGCGAAATCCAACTGAAGCTGAAAGTTTATCGCGACAAAATTGAGCTCATCCGAGCGTAGCGCTTGGACTGAAACGAGCATATTGGCTTATTGGGGCCGCAAGATTTTGAGTCCGATATTCAGGCTGTCTAAACTTTGATGCAACGTAGCTTCCAAATTCAACAGGTGAGGCTCTAGTGCCACCAACATATGGATATAATCAGGCCTCATGTTGCCTTCTATAATTTCTACTTCCTTGTACTTACATAAGCATTTGATATTTCTATTAAGTCTCTTCTTACTCGATTATAGACCCCTCTCCACCCGCATAGCGGGTGTTTTTTGTTTCGCGCGTTTCAAGAACTCAACTGGCTTAAGCCATAAGAAAAAAGCCACCATATAGGCGACTTTGATTAAGTAGATTTCTTTGTAAGAATAGCATCTTAACGGTGAATGCTTTTATCTTTGATTGCATGCTTGTCTATTGAAAACTCCTTAATCCAATTGGAGCGTTAATCATCTAGCAGCCGCAGCCATTTTCGTGATTTTGTCAGCAATATCTTCTGCCTGTAACAGGGATGAGAATGAATCCGCTGCGAAATACTTCTCCATTTCTATCTCGATCACATGATTATTTTTGACCGCATCTAAGGATGTCCACGTCGCTGGAAGATTGGTTGGCTCTTGACCTTCAACTTTAAGCACAATGACGTAATCGCCCACATAATCATTTACAGTCTCCCATGACACTTCAATACGATCCTCATTTTTGTCAATGATATCACTTTTTACTTTAGGCGTTGGATTCAAACCCAAGATATCGTATGTAGCTCTGCCCCCACGCTCGCCTGCATTGCCAATTACCATCAAGAATTTGTCTACCGTAACGTAATCCACAATGGAGATCGTTGCATCTTTTGGAATGACATTTTTGATTTTATTGCGGGCAGCTTCGGTACGTTTTACAAAATCAGCATTCCACTTCTCAGCTTCTTCTTGTCGACCCAGGATATCGCCCATTGCCGTAATTTCTTCCTGAATGGTGGAGTACTTGCTTGTCTCGAATACGACGGTAGGTGCAATTTTAGAGTAACTTTCATAGGCAGCCGGATTCCAAGTAATAATTACATCGGGAGACAAGTCCAACACCTTCTCCAAAGAAATACTTCCCTCCAACCCAATATCTTCAACGGTGTCAGGCAAATAAGGTTTTAGAAATTTTGCAAAGTTCATTTGTGTACTGGACGCTCCAACTGGCGTTACGCCTACAGCTAAGACCGGCCCCAAGTCCCAGTCCACAACAACCCGTTTGGGATATACCGGAACACTCACTTCTCCCATTACCGTTGATAATTTGCGCGTGCTTGTATCTTCTTTGGCCTCGTTGGAAGACACATTTTGAGTAGACTCTGCACTCTGATTTGAATTTCCACCTGCTGCTCCTTGATTATTCGTTCGACTGGAGTTCCCACTTGTGCAAGCTGAAAGTATAATCGTAAAACATAACATGAGTGTTAATACCATCTTTGATCTTGTTCCTTTAAACATCTGCCAATCTCCTTCTGTTTTATATTGATAATGATTATCATTAATAACATAACAAGAAGAAGAATGTTTGCCCATAGAGGATACGAACCCTTCCCATGGACTATCTGAATCGACCAAGCTATCCTTCATTTTCTTTTTATATTGACCCGGTGTCATCCCGACCTGCTTCTTGAACAGACGTGTGAAATAAAAAACGTCACTATACCCTACACTTGAAGCAATCTCCTGTGCCGTAGCATCTGTGCGAATCATTAATTCCTTCGCTTTAGCCATCCGCGCCTGAATCACATATTCAATAGGGCTTCTCCCCGTACGGAGTTTAAATTGCTTCGATAAATATTGAATGCTGTAATTCCATAGTTCGGCCAATGACTCAAGCGAAATAGATTCATTGTAATGTTCGTGAATGTACTGGATAATCTCTTCTACCATATCCGTTTCTTTTGAGGTAACCCCTTGAAGCTTAAGTTGCTGAATAAGTGTATATACGAACTGGTAAAAGCCGATTTTCACATGAAAACGTTCAAACACCTGTCTTCGGCTCCATTCCTCATACATTGAATCGACATGGCGATATAGATTAAGCGGAGCAAGAGGCCGGTAGGCATACGGTAGCTGAAAAGGGTTGCTCATGTCGTAGTTGTGCTGAATCTCTTTACTAGCTTTGGGAGACATACTACCTCTATATAAAATGTAATAGTACGTGACCTCATCTTGCCCGGCCTCGATTCTGATCCTGCTTCCTTTTCCTGCATGCAGTAGATAAAACCGTTTAAATATATGTATATCATCATCCAATGAAATGGAGCCTTGTCCTTGCACGATATATATAAAACCGCTGACTGGGAGATGGTATTGCTGCTTCCCCCCACTACTTATTACATGTTGGCGAATATCCACCAGCTGAATCGATGAATTGTCCCACATTTGAATATACTCTTCCCAGTTCACTATTTTCTCCCCCGATTGACCCCATACTGAACCTATTATTCAGTAATAAATCCCTTTGTAATCCTTTGATGATATTCGATAACGATAATCATTGTCAATTGAAAAGAGAGACATCAAGATACGGAAGAAATCCCCGCACTCCTCGTCTGCACAACCAAAATATAAAACAAACCCCGGTACACGTCTGCATTCAGCAGCGTACAGCCGAGGTTCACCATTATCATTTCAATTATTAAACTACATATCTCTACTTAAACTCATCTTGTAAAATCATGCTGCCCAATAGTCAGCAGCGTCGGCCTGCTCTTACTCCACTCTGAAGTGGCAATCTTTGGATTGTAATAATACAGCGCTCCGTTCGTCGGATCAGCGCCATTTAAAGCTTTCCGAGCAGCTCTGTAAGAGGTCTGGGTTGGCTTGGTATTAAACTGCCCATCGTCTACAGCCGTGAACTGGCCTTTCTGGAAAATGACCTTGGAGATCGATGACGGGAATGCATTCGAATGCACCCGATTCATGACAACCGCTCCTACAGCGACTTGCCCTTCAAAAGACTCCCCGCGCGCTTCACCATGGATCAGCTTCGCCAACTGGCGTAACGTCTCGCCTTCGGCTTTGGCCTTTTTGTTCAGCCTATTCAGTGTCGCCGGACCTGCAACGCCGTCTGCACTCAGTCCCTGCGCCTGCTGGAACTTGCGAACAGCACCTTTGGTGATGGTACCATAATATCCAGTCATTCCGGCGTCAAAGTACCCCAGATCGCTTAATTGCTCCTGCAATTGCAGCACATGCTCGCTACGAACGCCCTGTTCCAGCTTCTGTGCTCCCGCAGAAGGAGCTGCCACGGTCAAGCCCAGAGTCAATGCGCAGGCACCGAGAAGCATACTGAACCGCCCTGCTCTTTTGCCAGCCATGTTACCCTTCCCATGAGTGACTTTCCGACTGACAGTGATAGGTTCCATGTTGTCAGCAAACGTTAATTGATCCAACTCCTCATTCGTGCTATCAACTGTAGTCCGTTCATTACTGTTCATATGGCTAACCACCTTCATCTCTTTCATCTCACTCACGCTATCTAATTCACTTATCATATTCTTTTCATTGATTTCATTCGGTTGATCCATTCCAATATTGTTCTTTATCATTCCATTAACCTCCACTTTTCTGAATCCAGATCCCACTTCTTTCCCCTGAATCCTCACGTCCCTACATCCCGAGTGTCATTATAGGATATAGAAAAAATGAAGTCTATCGGACCGATGACGCAGTGAAAAAACGACGCTGAACATAACAAAAAGAGGCATGAGCCCATGGTCACACCATGGTCATGCCCCTTCTTGTATCAACCTTATACCGATTGTCCAACCCATTATTTCCGTAGGCAGGCAGACCCGTACAAAAGTTGCGCCTGAATTTATTGACAATTATTCGGCCAGTTCCTGACCCTTTGTTTCCCGGCCCCAGAACAGTACAGCCGCTGCACCAATGAGGATCGTCACGAAGAAAATCGTGAAAATCAGGCTGATTGCCACTTCGCGCTGAACCAGCATACCGACCATTAATGGAGCAAGTACCCCACCGATTCGGCCAACAGAGGTAGCTAGACCAACACCTGTCGAACGAACGGAAGTCGGATACAATTCCGGGCTGTAGGCGTATAGACCACCCCAGGCTCCCAGGTTGAAGAAGGAAAGACAGATTCCTGCGGTCAGGATTGTCGCTTCCGTTGTTGCCAGTCCGAACGCAATCGCACTGAATGCAGTCAAGGTAAGATAGACCACAAGTACGAACTTGCGACCGTAACGTTCAATGAAGTACGCCGCAGTGAAGTAACCTGGCAACTGTGCGATCGTCATGATCAGCACGTATTGGAAGCTTTTAACCAACGTAAATCCTTTCGCCATCACAACCGAAGGCAACCACAGGAACATACCATAATAAGAAAAAATGACGGTAAACCACAAAATCCAGAGCATCAACGTTGTACGGCGATGTGGTGCTGACCAGACGGTAGCCACTTTCTCGCGGAACGTAATTTTATGAAGCTTGGTATGATTCTTGTACCGCGGCGGGTCCTGAATGGCACGACGCAGATACAGTGCATAGAACGCCGGAAGTGCACCAATGGCAAAGGCAATTCTCCATCCGTACTCCGGGATAACAAAGTTCGCAATGAGTGCTGATACAATCCAGCCCCCTGCCCAGAAACTTTCCAATAATACAACGGCACGTCCCCGCTCCGCTGTAGGCATCGACTCCGAAACCAGTGTGGATGCTACGGGCAACTCTCCGCCAAGTCCAATACCTGCAACCAGTCGCAGTGCACACAATACGGCGAATCCAGTCGCCAATGCAGACAGACCGCTTGCAATCGTAAAGATTAGCAAGGTCCACATCAGAATGGCCTTCCGTCCAAAACGGTCCGCAAGTGCACCTGCAAGCAAAGCACCGAGCGCCATACCGATCGAGTTAATACTCGTAAGCACGCCGACTTGTCCGGGACTGAGACTCCATTCCTTGGCGAGTGCAGCCACGATAAAGGAGATCATACCGACTTCCATCGCATCAAACAGCCAGCTCATGCCGGCACTGAACAGCAGCTTGCGCTGCTTGGGATTCCGCAATACTTCCAGTTTGCTCATCACTTATAGCTCCCTTGATCTCTATGTAGTCATTCTGACACTAAATCATTATTATGCAGAATGCTCCAGAAATCAATGCAAAATAAGCTTTTCCTTCCGATTTCTGCGATACCTCACCCCTTGAGTGAACCCGCTGTCAGACCTGCTACAAAGTAACGCTGGAGTAGAAGGAACAACGCAATCATCGGAATGGCGGTTACCAGCACACCCGTAAGCATCATCGGATAGTTCGTCACGTATTCCCCGCGAAACTGCATAAGCGCGAGCGGTAAAGTGAGCTTGGACTTACTGCTGAGCATCAGCATCGGAATAAGCAAATCATTCCATACCATGACGAGCAGGAACGTAGCTGTTGCCGCCAGCGAAGGTGCAGCCAGTGGCAGTGCAATCCGGGTATAGAGTCTCCATTCACTTGCTCCATCCATACTGCCTGCTTCCAGAATCTCCGAATTGAGCATGCGCATGAAACCTGTCAGCATAAATACTGAGACAGGCATCAGCATTGCCGCGGATACGACAATCAATCCCGTGAGACTGTCCGACCACCCGAGTGTACGCGTGAGAGAATAGATCGGCAGCATACTCACTTGGGAAGGAACGATCAGACCTGCTACGAACAGAGCAAACACAATTTTGCCTACACTGCCGCCCCAGCGGACAATGGCGTAAGCAATCATGCTGCTCAGCACTAACTCAATGGCAACCGTACCAAGCGTCACGACCAGACTGTTCCCGAAATATTGCCACATCGGCTGATTGCGGAACATGCCGGTGATGTTATCCCACGTAAACGGGTCCGGCCAGCTGAATGGACTGGTGAAGAAATTGCTGCTTGTTTTGAACGAGGATACAAACACAAAGTACAGCGGCACCAGAATCAGCAGCGCGTACACCAATAAGATCAGGCGATTGAACCATTTTAAAAACATGTGAACTCCCTTCTGCCTCGATTGCAGGATGAATGCTCCAACATCAACCTCAATAACTTACCCGGTCGGCACGCAGTGCCTTGAACTGCAACAGCGTCAAGAGCGCGAGCAACACCAGGAAGATCATGGAACCGGCAGAAGCCAGACCAAATGAATAGCTGCCAAAGGCGGTATGATAGATATATGTGGTCAAAATTTCAGTTGCGTAATTCGGGCCTCCGTCCGTCATGGTAAAAATGAGGTCAAATGCCTTGAACGACTGAATCGTCGTATAGGCCACAACAATCGTTGCCGAAGGGGCCAGCAGTGGCCAGGTCACGGTGCGGAATACCTGCCATTTGCTGCCGCCGTCCATACGAGCCGCTTCATACAGTTCTGCCGGAATGCCTTGCAGACCTGCGATGAATACGATCATCATCTGTCCGGCATGGGCCCAGACCTGTACCGCAGCGATGGAATAGATAGCGATCTTCGGATCACCAATCCAGTTGCGAGCGATGCTACTCATCCCCGCTTCATTTAACCCATAGTTGATCAATCCAATGGATGGATCATACATAAATGCCCAGATCAGTCCGACCGATACGGAGGAGAGAATCGCAGGCAGGAAATACAGTGCCCGAAGCACAATGCGTGTCTTGGTATTGCGTACCAAGAGCAGGGCTAGGACAAGTGAAATAAAGGTTTGTGCAATAACAACCGTTAACATGAACTCCACGTTGTTGCCAAAGGCTTTGCGAAATACGATGCTGCTGAGACTGTCCTTGTAATTATCCAGCCCTACAAATGCATACGACGGGGATACCCCGTCCCAATCCGTAAAGGAGTAGAACAGCCCCGTCAATGTAGGAAATACGAACAATCCAACGTACAGCAGCAACCCGGGGATCAGAAACAGGGATAGCTGAAGACGGTTTTTCATCGTTTATTTCCCGATATGCTGATCAATGATCGCTTGTGCCTGCTGTGCTGCTTCTTCTGGAGAAGTTCCGCTCAGTACAGCCTGGATGGAGTTGGTTACTGCTTTTTGATTATCTCCGTTCAGGATAGTGAACCGTGGCTGGAACACGGTCTTTTTGCTCGCCCATTCTCCGGCTACCTGAAGCTCAGGCGTATCGTACTTCACATCATTCACCGTTACATTCTGTCCCGTCTGGTTGGCGTAGTCACTTGCTACTTCCGGATTACTCAGGAATTCAATAAACTTCTTCGCTTCTTCCGGATGTTTCGACTTGCTGTTCACCGCGAGCATGAATGTAGTCGTATGCACCCCTTCATACTTCGCTTGATCTGCACTTACCGTAATTGGCGCAAGCAGTTTTTGCTCCAGATTTGGATTCTGCTGCTTGTTCTGAGCCAATTGATAGGATCCACTCGCCAGCATTGCTGCTTTCTCTTGAATAAACAGTGCACCAGCCGCAGGGTCTTTCGTACCCAGTGCATCTTGTTGGAAGTAACCTTTATCGTTCAGTTCCTTGATTTGAGTCAACGTTTTCACCCAGAACTCATCTGTGAGTTTAGCTTCGCCCGCTTCTACTTTGGTAAAAATGTCGTCACTCGGTGCATTGTTCATCACCATCGTATTCATGAATTGCCCTGGACCAATGTCCGCTCCGGCAAAGGCAATCGGAATGATGCCATTGTCTTTCAGCTTCTGGCAAAGGGCCAGGAAGCCTTCCCAATCGGTTGGTGGCGTCAAGCCGTATTGTTCAAATAGTTTTACATTATAGATGGGATCGTTATATACGAGTTGGTACGGAATTGCATATTGTTTGCCATCGTGCTGTCCTGATTCAATCAGCTTCGAATTGTAGGCCGACAGGAACGATGATCCGGTCAGATCCGTGAACAATCCCGCTTTAGTGAAAGCTTCGAACTGTGCACCCGGGAAGGATGCAAATACATCTCCTACCGAACCGTCACTGATTTTGGATTGTACAGTGGACTGATATTGATCGGAGGGCAGTGTCTGCATCTCCACGTTGATGTTCGGGTTTTCTTTTTCAAATGCGTCAATAGTCTTGTTGAGTGCTTCGGAATCCTCTCCACGCCAGTGCATGAAGCTGATCGTAACCTTGCCTGAACCCGAGGAGCCGTTATCTCCAGAGGAAGCGTTATCCCCACCGCCGCAAGCTGACAACAGGATGGACATCACCAGCATACTGATGAGCGGCAGGATCAATTTTTTATTTTTTTTCATGAAAGACGACCTCCTGAGGATTATTAATGTATGTTGCACAAAAGTTTTTACACGGGCACTCCGAGTACAGTACCATCTTCCGATCGCTGTTATCCCCGGATTTTTTGAATCATTTATTTCAATGGTTAAAATCCGGGGATAAAGGCGAGATGATGCTTACGAAGTAGCTTTCTTTCAGAAAGCTTTTAGCTTCGCTTCTTCAGATCGGTTCTGCCCTCTCCGTTAAAGTGTAAAAAAGTTAACTTACTTAATTGGTAGTAACTGAGTGTTGCTTCTGTCTTGTTTTCCATTTCTCGCGAATGATGGGCATCACGGTCCGTCCGAAGATTTCAGCCTCTTCCAGATGCGGGTAACCGGACAGAATGAAGGTTGTAACACCCAGATCTCCATATTCCATCAATCGTTCTGCGACCTGTTCAGCTGTACCTACAATAAGGATCGCACCGCCGGAACGCACAACGGACAAGCCTGTCCACAGGTTGGGACCTACGACAAACTGTTGCTTCTCCGACAGCTCCCGCAGCTCGTTCTGTCTGCGTTGGTTGGTTGCATCCGTCTCGGCAAAAGCGGCTTTGGCTTTCTCAATTGCTTCTGGTGGTACTTTGCTAATAATCTCCCAAGCTGCTGCCCATGCTTCTTCCTCGGTATCCCGAATGAGCACTTGTGCACGCATGCCATAACCGAGCTGACGATCTTGTCCGGTTTCCTCTTTCACCTGCTGACGAATGACCTCAATCTCTTCAATCTGTTCTTGAATCCAGTCATGAGGCTCACCCCACATAAGAAACGTATCCGCATGTTCAACAGCGACCTTCTTGGCAATCGGAGAGCTTCCTCCCAGATAGAATGGTGGATGCGGATTTTGCACCGTCTCCGGCATGCCTACCGGTCCTTTGAAGTTGTAATACTGGCCGTTGAATTCAGGATTGGGATCGCTGGGTGCGTCTGCACCAGATTTTGAAACACTTCCCGCAAACTCCGTCAGATTCAAGCCCGTCGATTGGGTCCATGAACGCTTCATGACTTCCATGTACTCGCTCGCTCGTACATACCGTTCATCATGCGCATATGCCAGTGGATCGCCGAGCTCCTCCAGATCGCGAACAGAACTGCCTGTCACCACATTGATCATGGCGCGACCACCAGATAGCTGATCTAATGCCGCTCCCATGCGTGCAGCGAGTACAGGTGTAACCAATCCCGGGCGAATGGCGACAAGGGGACGCAATGTCTTCGTGTGACTCATCACAGCCGAGCCAACTACCCATGCGTCCAGACAGGCTCCCCCTGTCGGAATCAGTACAAATTCGAATCCTGCCTTCTCCGCCGTCTGTGCCACATCAATCAGATAATCCAGACTCGGTTCCCGCTCCGGGGCAACCCCTACATACTTACCATCCCCTGCTGTAGGCAAAAACCATCCAAACTTCATTTCTTCCTGTTCGCTCACAAAAGTCAATCCCTTCTATGAATAAATAAAGTCTCATGTTAAAAATAAGATCACTGTTCTGCCACTCCGCCGTTCCGGTTACGAATCGTTCTTACGATCACTGTTATCTCCAGATTTTTTGATTCCCTTTTCAAAGGGAAAATCCGGAGATAAAGGTGAACACTACGTTTCTTCAGAATCGATTTCGTCCCCTCCACTACGTTTGCACTCGTTTAAAACTTATTTTTAAAGTGTGCCTAATTTCTAATTCCTTTTCAAAGTACGCATCCAAATGCCGATTAATTAACTTGGTTTAATAGGTATGGACATCATATCAATTGATTTGTCTGTGATCAATGTCATTTCGCGTCAATTTCATTTTGTCATTTTGTGGTCTTTTCTCAGATTTAGGTCTTCCCGATCTTGAATATGTATAAAACCCACCTGTATAATAGGTTTAAATACGTATTCAAAAAGTCTGGTTTTCAGTACCGAGAAGATGGATTTAAGCTAGAAATGGAGTAGCGGAGCGTAGGAAAACTACGTGAGCAACGGACATTTCGGCTGAATTTCAGCTTCGATGTTGATGATGCCACTAGGCATGATTCGTAATCAAAAGTGGACTTTTTGAACTACATCTGTAAGTGAAACGTTTAGACCGTATCTACGATACTTATAATAAAGAGGTGTTCCTGATGACCGAGAGCATGAAGGAGGACCACCATGAGTTTTTGGATATTATTTTCTTCACTCCATCTGAATTCGAGAAAGCTGGTGGCGCCTGGCCGATTCGCATTGGCCGCAACATAGCCAAGACCAACTATCATATTGGCCCTCGTACCACACCTTATCATTATTTGCTATTTGTGCTGGAGGGGGAAGGTACATTCATACAGAACGGACAGCGTCATGCCCTTCGTGCCAGGGATGCGTTCTGTCTGTTTCCACATGTTACGCATGAGTACTGGACGGACCCCGAGCACACGTTGCAGAAAATATTTATTGCCTTTGACGGTACACATGCAGCCGAAATGCTATCCCGAATTGGACTTACACCCGACTCACCGTATCGTTCAGGTGTACTGACGCCGGAGACTGCAAGCGCCATGCGCTCGTTCATGGAGGATGTTCGCAAACCGCAGGACGGAGCAAGCGATCTGGGACGACTCACCCGGTTTCTAAGTCTTTTTGACCGGATTGCTCGTTCCCCCGCAACCAAAGGATTGCAACCGGATTCAGCCACACCTTGGCTTCAGAAAGGCAAGGAATACATGGATATTCATTTTGCAGGCGGTATCTCCGTGGAAGGTGTGTCTGCTCATGCGGGTGTGGATCGAACCCATTTTGCCAAACAGTTCCGCAAAGCCTATGGTCTATCTCCTGTGCAATATATCCAGCAATTGAAAATGACCCAGGCCAAACGTCTGCTCGTGCAGACGCCGCTAAGCTTAACCGAAGTGGCTCATTCCGTAGGTTACCCGGACTTGTTCTCTTTCTCCAAAGCGTTCAAAAAGCAAGTCGGTCTGCCGCCTAATCGCTATCGTACAGCGGAGAGCACGAAAGAATGAGGGAGCGACCTTTCGTTCCCCAACCTATAATCCATGCCTCATGCACCACGCCTTGTGTGAGGTTGTGTAAGATGTCGCCTCTACCAAATTGCAACGGATTCCTGAGTTTCATATCCTGCACATCATAGTGCTGCAAAATCCATTACGAAATCCACCACCAAAAAAGGCAAGCCCCATCTACCCGGGACTTGCCTTTTTTCTATACTATAGTCTTGACGCACGTACCCGAAACCAGGAACTTTTTACGTTGACGTAACGCTATTCCTTCTCCTCATTCTTGCGCGCAAGCGGAATACCGTTCTCCTTCGCATACCATGCTTCATAATGATGCACAGCCACACCTGCAAAAGAAGAATGAGAGGAACCTAGATCAAACACCTTCGCCATCTCTTCATTCATATTGCTAACCGGTTTACGGAAAAAGGTCAGGTGATCCCCCTCGTGTGTATCCGCGAGTTCCGCTCCGATCCAGACTTTCTTGCCGAGATCATCCGCTTCGTCCAGTTCTTCCTTGGACAGATCATACATCTGCTGCCCACTGTCCCGGTAAGCCATAATGGCCACTGCATCGAAGTGGGAGATCACCCAGCGACTGAATGTACCCTCACCTTCAGCAGACTGACGGGCATCAAGCCAGAACGGAATGGCAGCGCTCATGTAGAGTCCTGCATCCTCGCCGGCTTTTGTCCAGGCCTTCATGTTGTTCTGCCACTCTGCAATGACGCTACTTTCCTCGTTCTCCCAGCGCTTCAGCTGATATGGCTCCACATCCAGTTGAATGCCCTGGAAGCGTTCATTCTTGGCGGAAGCTGCATTGTATGCTCGTACTCGCTCGATAAAAGCAAGTCCTTCATCCCGCTTTTCCTCATAGGCCCAATCTGCATGACCGTTAAGTCCATGCACTTCAATCTCAGCCTGCCCTGCAGCCGCAATGAATTTGCGGTATGTTGCGTCAGGCACCTCATCCTGGATTTGCAGGAAGATGGTATCCACGCCCTGTTCTTTGGAAAAAGCAATAATCTCAGGCGTCTGTTCCGCAATAATGGACGCGTCCCACAGCCAGGTCGCTTTGTGTTCCTCCGCCTTGAACCATTTGAACATCCAGGACAGAAGCAGCAGGCACAATACCACAGCCAGAATGGCCCATTTCACCATACCCACCAGCTTGCCCCGTTGCCTCATATATTTCCTCAGACGAGCAACACTTCACTTGGTTCAAGCACAGGATGCTGTACCGAGTGACCAATCTTGTAGATGTGCGGATGTGTGTACGAACGGAATGCATTACGAGTATCCAGAATCGGCACACCCATCTCGGCAATATCAAAGTAAGGCAAATCGCTGTGGTTGGTGATCAGCACGATGCAATCGTACTTCTTGAACTGTTCCAGATTGAACACTTCGCTGTGTACGGTCTCGCCATGCTTGTCCTGGAAGGAATCCGCATGTGGATCGTAGTAGCTTACGTTAGCTCCACTTTCCTTGAACAGTTCATATACTTCCAGTCCTGGTGATTCACGCAGGTCGGCAATATTCGGTTTGTACGACATACCGAGGAGCAGAATATTGGATTTACGTACGGATTTAGCGTATTCGTTCAGAATCGTTGACGTTTTGTTCAACACGTAATATGGCATGTTGTCATTAGTGGATTGCGCCAGCTCAATAAATTTGCTATAGAAACGGAAACCTTTGGCCTTCCATGACAGGTACATCGGATCAAGTGGAATGCAGTGTCCACCGATGCCTGGGCCTGGATAGAATGGCATGAAACCAAATGGTTTCGTCGCCGCCGCGTCAATAACTTCCCAGATATCGATGCCCATGCGATCGCACATCATCGCCATTTCATTTACAAAGGCAATGTTCACGCTGCGGAATGTGTTCTCCAGCAGTTTGGACATCTCAGCCACTTTTGGTGAAGATACCGGTACTACGGTTTCTACGTATTTGCTATACAGTGCTGTTCCGAGCTTCAAGCAAGCTTCGGTCGTACCCCCGATGACTTTCGGCGTATTAAATGTTGTAAAACGTCCGTTCGACGGGTCTACACGTTCAGGTGAGAAGCAGAGGAAATAGTCTTTACCTGCTTCTTGTCCGATCTTGTCCAGCTGCTGCTGGATCAGTTCTTCGGTTGTACCTGGATAAGTAGTGCTCTCCAGCGTAATCAGCATACCTGGTTTCATATGCAGTTTGATCTGATCCACAACCGTCTCGATGTAAGACGTATCCGGGTCCTGATTCTCACTAAGCGGTGTTGGTACGCAGATACTAAGTGCGTCGATCACGCGTAACATACTGTAATCCGTTGTTGGCTGGAAACGACCGCTTTGCATTACTTTTTTCAACTCATCGGACGAAATATCGTGAATATAGGAATCTCCTTGATAGATACTTTCTACTTTGGACGCATCCAGATCAATTCCGATTACCGTGAAACCTTGATTGACCATTTCCACAGCAAGTGGAAGTCCTACGTAACCGAGCCCGACAACGCCGAGTACAGCTTCTTTATTTTCAATCGCATTCAGTAATGTGTGGAATTGTTGATTCTCCATGATATTCCCTCCGGGTAGTGTATTTTGATGGTGCTTAAAATCCATGTAAATAGATGGTTGTCTGTGCTCTAAATGTTGCTCTAATCTATCTGATTCATAGTGTCAAAAAAGCTCTTACTTTGCACTTCACACAATCAGTTGTTCCAAGCTGTCTTCTAGTGCAGGCAACGTCTGATTCGGGCATCCAGCTCTACGGGTGAGAACGGTTTGGTCATGTAATCATCCACGCCGCTGCGGAAGCATTGACTGATTGTCTGCTCAACACGTTGTTCGGTCAACACGACAATTTTGGGTGGCTGCTCCATCTCCAGATTCTGGATATGATGGATGAATGGTAGCCCATCGATGCCATACAGATTCAGTTCGGTGAGCACCAAGTCCGGTGCGACCTTCTCGATCAACTCCAGTGCAGCCAGTCCATCGACGGCTTCATAGGTTTCGTAGCCCTGCATCTTCAACCGCAATTGCAGGAATTCGCGTACCGTCGGATCGTTGTCCACAATCAAGATGCGTTCCGGCTCGTCCGCCGTATTGTCCAGCGTGTAGATATGAATCTCCGACGAATCTACGAGCTTCGAGGATTCAGCCATATGCTGAATGGTTGCCTTCGAAGGGCACTCCCCTTCCCGGAAACTGGCCAGTGTAATCTGTGGATCGGCACCAGGCACGGTCTCTTGCAGCTCATGCTTGATTCGAAGCCCTTCATAATGAACCTCATCCAGTGACAAACCTGGCAGCAAGACGGCAATCGCTTGGGTGGCCCCATCCTTCCACACCTGGAAGGCAGACTCGCTCGTCTGCTCCAGATGTGTCCTCACCTGCTGCTCAGGTTGAGAGTTTCCTGCGCAATGGATGAACATTAAGCCGCATGTTTCGGCACCCGTTTCCTTCAATCCCTGTTCTACACTTCGGTACACATTAACGGCAGCCTCACGCTGCAATGTCGCCGTATTTGGCATGTTCTTTTCCACCCTTCTCCTCGATTATCTATATAAGTCCAAAAAATATTATTTACACTGACACTCCGATGACAGAACAACCTTTCGATCACTGTTATCCCCAGATTTTTTGATTCCTTTATACAAGGGGAAATCCGGGGATAAAGGTGCACGCTTCGCTTCTTCAGGCTTTTTCTGCCCTCTCCGTTATCGTGTAAATGTCTAGTTGGACATATAATTGCTTTGATTATTCTTTACTTAAGCGGCTTCGCTTGTTTTCTTCTCATCCTCGGACCAGCTTTGGCGTGTCATAGTACCCCATGAGTTGTTGTTTTGCATGAACTGCACATGTCCCTGCAATCTCCACAGTACGCCCAGCTGATGGTAACCCACGAATTTCAACGCGGAGTAGACCAGCATTTTGACCAGATCGGAGAGCTTGTTGTAACGTTTGAAAGCAATCTCCTCCAGAACAAGTGCGCCTACACTCAACAGATAACCACTCACGAAGTTCAGCAGTCCGAACAGAACCAGAATCGGCCACTGCGTCATATCCAGAAGCACATATCCGGCGAGAGCCAGAAGTCCGGTAATCCGGAAGTACGGGTTCAGCGCTTCAAAAATAACGTTATATGGCATGGTCACCATACCCATAACCTTATATTTCGGATTGAACAGCATGCCCCGATTCTCCAGCATGTTCTTCAGGTTCCCACGGCCCCAGCGCTTGCGCTGACTGGACAAGATCCGATAGGAATCCGGTGCCTGCGTCCAGCATACGGCCTCAGGGCAGAAGGCAACGCGATACTTCAATTTGTTTTCCAGCATATAACGATGAAGCTTGATGATAATGTTCATGTCTTCCCCAGGATAACCATCCCGGTATCCACCCACGGCGATAACAGCGTCCTTACGGAACATGCCGAAGGCACCAGAGACAATGATCAGACCGTTCATGTGACTCCAGCCAATCCGTCCGCCCAGGAAGGCTTTGAGATATTCGATCGACTGGAACATGGGCCAGATTTTTCGTGGCAGCGATACATCTTGCACTGCCCCGTTTTCAATTTTGCATCCATTGGCGATCCTTACATCTCCACCAATGGCTACCGTCTCTTCCGGATTCTCCATATACATGCGTGCCATGCGGATCAGGGCATCCTTCTCCAGCAACGAATCAGCATCAATGGAAGAGATCAGCGGATAATGAGACAGGTTGATCCCGGCATTGAGAGAATCTGCCTTCCCGCCATTTTCCTTATCAATGACATACAGATCCGGGAACTCCGGATTATGGTAAATCCCGCGAATTTTCTGACAGGCGATCTTGCCCCGAATCTTCGTATTGGGTACCGGCTTCAGCCGATATTCTTCCAACAATATCTTCAGCGTGGCATCGCTGGAGCCATCATTCACGACAATGACTTCATACGTTGGATAATTCAGCGTCATCAGGCAGTTCACATTTTCAATAATCGTCAGTTCCTCGTTGTACGCCGGTACCAGCAGAGATACCGAAGGCACCAGTTCCGAGCCTGACAATGTATTGTATTTGGAATAATGCGACCGCCGGAAGATCGTCCAGATGTTACGAAACGATAAGGCCAGAATGGAAAAATAGAGCGTATTTACGAAAACAACATAGTAGATTGCGACCATGCCGTAGATTAATAATAGATCCCTAAGCAGTGTAATCCCCTCCTACCGTAGCGACACCTGTGCGTTTCTTGCTGGTTCTGTTCTCTCGTACAGGGCCAAAATAGCGATCGTAGAGCAGTCTTTTTTTGTTATGTGCAATCATCTGCTCTACAGCTCTGTCCTCGGTTCTCGTGTGCTGCATGGTACTTTCGATCTGCTGCATCGCAATCTCACGTTCAGCACCTGTACCTTGCACCGCAGCCTGACACAGTGCTTCGAATCCCGGTTCACCGAGTTTGCTCAGGCTCTCCGCACTGTTATAGCGAACTCTCCAGTCTTCATCCCTCAGCGCTTTGCGCAGCAATGGGATGCTGCCAGATGCATGTTTTGATCCGAGCGCTTGTACAACTTCGGCACGAACTTCCGGGTCGGTATCCTGAATCAACTTCAGAATCGTTTCATCCCGGAGCGCCGGACTTGCGCTAAGATACAGCTTCACGGCTTCGGCACGTACATCCTGATGTTCTGCGCCTACCAGTCTGTCGAGTGCAGGCATCACTTCAGGTACAGCCTGTCCCCACATGGCAACCAGTCCAACTTTGACAAAATCAGGGTTCCGATCTTCCAGCAATTCAATTAGAATTCTGCTTGTATCCAGACTCGTTTCGAGCAGAATATCTGCTGCCAGATGGTGAATGGACTTGCCTTTCGTTAACAGCAATGCCAGCATGTCTTTCAGTTCACCTTGTCGAGTCGTACATCTGGAGATCGAACGACCAATCATAATCGCCATCGGGCCCGGTTTCTCATCCTTCAGCAACTCCATCAAGCCTGGAACGGCTTCGGGACAACGCATGCCACCCAAGCGATACGCCGCATCGATCTGGCGACCGTAACGCAGACGACCCAGTTCCTTCAGATCATGCTCTACGAATCCTGCTTCACGGCACAGTGCGATTAATTTGTCGCGATATTCACCCTTGAACTGGTCGATCCATTCAATCAGCCTGTCCTGAATGACTCTGCGTTCCAGCGGAGCCAGTTTGCCTGGTGGCAATTTGAGCGGACTATTCTCCGTCAAGGCCGTTTGCAGATAGGTGAAGTAGTCACGCTGCTTCAATTCATAAAACGCCGTCTTGCGTCGTTTGCCATTGTGGGACATTTTCATGGCAAACAATAAGATGACGCCTACAACAACAAGTGCGATACAGATGTATAAAAACAGATAGGCCAAAGCCAAACTTGGAAACATGTGAAAAGGTCCTCCTTTATAATCATTTATTCGATCTGAAAACTAGGAATTTTGTCGTAGCTCTTCTTCATTTTTTCGTAGCTTAGCTTCAGCCGTTCACTATACTGCACCTGCTCCCAAGGCTGCCAGCTATATATCGGCAATGTCTTCAGGTCCAGAGTTGTCTGTTCACCCCCAGGCCAGGATACTTTCTTCGTGGCGCGGTCCGTTAACCATGGAATGAGGGTAATGCCTTCAGCAGTAACTGTGGAGAACTCACGTCCATTCTTGAGCGGTCCATAGTCGATCGCTTGCAGCGAACTCGGATCACCGAACCCGAGCAGCATCCAGGGAATTCGCATCTCCACCTGATTGCCGTTATACTGCCATGCCGTTAATGAATCCGTATCGGACTGACCGGGAGCCGTTGTTCCCCGTTTCAATGTTCCGACCTTTTCATTCATAAATGGATGAGCAGATCGGGTATCCGGCGGTGTCATCCTCAAGCTGACTGCCAGATTCCATGGGTGGAACGGATCTGCGGAATTGGACTGCTGATCTGGTAACATGTCGTATCCTTCCTTGCCGTACAGACGCTGATTAAAGTCATAATCTTTGGCGATCTCCACCTGAGATTCTTCATCCTGCCCCAGTGTAATCACTGTCTCAAGACCATCACTGAGCGTCCGGCCCGGGAGTAACTTATCAGGCTGACTGCCTCCAGCAAGTGTATCTGTGCCAATTCGTAGCACCGTCTTATCCGGGTCAAAAGGTTGATCCAAGGTGAGCCCAATATACAGATAGGCTTCATCATGGGTCATCTTCATTTCCTGAATGCCGTCCACCTGGCCCTGCCAGGTCGTGACCTCTTCATCCTTCAGATCATCCCAGTCATCCAGTGTTCCGTCGATGGTCAACTGTTCCTGTTTACCGGGGTCCATGGCAAGCAGACCAAACATCTTCTCGTTTGTCAGTACGTTCAGCCAATATGCACGGCGATCAGCCGGGATTTCCAGTGGCATCGTGTTCCATGTTTTTTTGAACCATTCATCCTGCCACATGAACACAATCGCTCCCGAGTATCCTTCATCATAGATATCCTGCGTCAATGACGCATCAATATCTCCCTGCTCTACTTCGTTATGTCCACCCTGATTCCGGCCTCCCATACCCAGATGGGAAATACCAAGAGAAGAAGGTACGCCATACTCTGTAATCATTACAGGCATATCGGAAAACTCGGCTTTCAGCTTGCGCAGATAACTTTTGTACGTGTTGTACTCACCGTTCTCATCCTTGATGGTTTGGAGTGTTTTATCGATATGGAACAGATCCGGGTAATATGGGTACACATGGTAGGCTGCAAAGTATCCACCCTGCCATCCCTCCGGCTGAATATGACGGGCATCCACACTCACGAGGTCCTCTTCATACAGCGGCTCGCCGGGATGATCCAGCACATCAGTCGTTACCCAGTTGGTGAAGGTCATCGGATGCTCCCACCCATACTTCTTCTCCAGGACCGCCGTATGATCCAGCAGCTCTGCGAGCCAGTTCTCGAACGGTGACGCTTCTGGACTAGCCGAGAAATGAACTCCCTTGTACTGCGGTACATCCGCATGTTTTGCGTTTGTGTTGTCTACCATCGCCGGGTCCCATTCCGTCCCCACATGCCAGGCCATCAGGTATTTTCCTGCATTCGTTTTGTATTTGCCACTAGACTCTCCCTGCTTGGCAGGAATGTCCGCATCACCATAGACAGCAGATACGGCCTTTTCAATCTCCTGCTTGAACGTCTGCTCAATATGGGCCGCATAAGCATCCTGCTTCTCAATCAACTCTTCTTCAGGTGACCATATGCCCTGTATAAAATATAACGGTTGCTCCCGGCCGCGGTTATATTCGACCAATGCGGAGTAAAAAATCGGTTCGTGAACCGTGTATACCCGGATTACATTGGCTCCCAGATCCTCGATCTGCTGGAACCACCGCAAGTAATCCTCTTTGGTCAGCGGGAATTCTCCCGGGTAATGCCCCGGTGAAGTTGCGCCCAGGTTGACACCTTTGACGAACATCTCCCTCCACGTTCCATCTGGCCCGTATTCCATGAACCGGTCTCCATCGGTCTTGAATTTCATCTCCGTGCCGTTCTCCGCTGTGTACGTAACGAGCTTGGGTTGCATATAGTGCCATCCGGCAAATATCCCACCAGTCACCACCACTGCTCCTGTCAACACCGTTAATAGCCAGCGTCTTCGTCTTTGTCTGCTCATGTCTTTAGATTGCTCACCTCTCTAATATGCATCCTGCTTCAACATCGAATGGTCCAACATGAAGTTTACGAATCATTCCGCTTCGGATGTCCGCTTGGTAGAGATGTCAGCGGTGTAGTTCTCACTATAGCGCTAAGACTCTGCATTTGTAACTAGGCTGATGGAAGCAAACATGAAATGGAACATTCTGCCCATAATTCGTAAAAAGCGCCATCAACTAGCATCCGATAGCCTCCAGGATACGTCTGATTCCCAAACACTAATATTTGCTGGAATCGCATGGTTTGGATACCCTGCTGATCTTGCAATTCTGGAACCTTTATTGTTATGTGCAACGCGGGTACAGGCACCGTTTGCCGTTTGAACACATACCCCATTAAACGCGAGTCATATTTTAAAGTTGCGGCCTATTTTACAGTATTAACCATAAAGATTACAAAATTGATACTATAGTCCGATAACGCATCAGCGATATTCCGCGTCACATCAAGGTTTTCTGAAAAATGCAGAAAATCAAAAAAGGACGTCAGTCCCCCTCTATAGGACTGTGCCCATTTATAAACCTTTTACAAAAAGCTAAATGAACTCCCGGTCATCACCCAGAGGTCACAGATCTCTCACATTAAATGTAAAAAAGCACATCTTATTTCCTAATTTCTGCCTCTTATAGAGCTAACCGATAATTGTGTCCAATTTGCAAAATAATTCCGGTTGCCGCATTTCTAATTGTCGGATATGCTTATAAAACAAGAACACTTGTTCCATACTGTAAATAAACTGTTAAATATCGATGTTCAAATGAACATAATCGACGCTAACAGAGGAGCACAGCATCACGGATAAGGAGAGAAGTCTTATGCCCCGCCAAGACAGACGTGTCATCATGCTGGCAGACTGCCAGTCATTCTATGCCAGTGTGGAGAAGTCTGCACATCCCGAATATAAGGATCGCCCCCTCGTTGTCGCGGGAGATCCAGCGCGCCGTTCGGGTATTATTCTTGCGGCCTGTCCACTCGCCAAGTCCTATGGAATCACGACAGCAGAACGACTGGGCGAAGCACTCGCCAAATGTCCGGATGTTGTTGTCGTTCGCCCTCGGATGGCCGAATACATTCGGGTGTCCCTTCATATTACGCGCATCCTTCAGTCTTACACCGATCTGGTGGAACCCTATAGTATTGACGAACAGTTTCTCGATGTCACCGGAAGCTTGGATCTGTTCGGCAGTCCCGAGACGATTGCACGTAGCATTCAATCCAGGGTGATGGATGAGACGGGTGTATACATTCGGATCGGCATCAGTGACACCAAGGTAGTCAGCAAGATGGCCTGTGATCTATATGCCAAAAAAGTCCCTGGAGGCATCTGCACGCTGCCCCGCAAAGATCTGCCGTCCACCATCTGGGAGAAGCCAGTGCGAGATATGTTCATGGTCGGTTCTCGCATGGCGCAGCATCTCTACAAGATGGGGGTTCATACGATCGGTGATCTGGCTCAGACTCCGCTATCCCGACTGAGAGAACGTTGGGGTGTGAATGGCGAGGTACTGTGGCGTATCGCCCGCGGTATTGACGATTCCCCGGTCAAACCCGGGACATATGCTCATCAGCAGCAGGGTATCGGACATCAGATGACACTGCCCCGGGACTATGACTCCTGGGAAGACATCAAGGTGGTACTACTCGAACTGGCGGAACTCGTCAGTCGACGTTCCCGGGACAAATCGCTCATGGGTCATGTGGTCTCTGTTGGCTGTCGTGGACAGGATTATGATCGGCCTACCGGTTTTTCCCGCCAGATGAAGGTGAATGAACCCACCAACATTACGGATGAAGTATACGATGCGGCGGCAGCTCTGTTCCTGCGCCATTGGGACGGATTACCCATCCGCCGCATCAGCGTGTCATTGACCGGACTTGTACCCGATTCTGAAGTGCAGCTGTCCTGGTTTGACGACCGTGAACGTAAAAGAGAATTGGAACGTGCCACGGATGATATCAAGCGCAGGTACGGAGATACTGCCATTATGCGGGCATCCTCCCTCTGCTCGTCCGCGCAAGCCCATGAACGTTCTCATAAAATTGGAGGTCATTATAAATGAGTAAAAAATTGCAACAAAACGGTATCTTCGAATCCTCACGCATGATGCTCCCCGAACACCGGGAAGCCTACATTCTTCATCAGGAACAACTTGCTCCTCGTACCCGCCCATCCCTGGATGCCCAGGCCGCGGAAGAAATGTCCCGTTTGCTCAGCAACTCGATGATGCTTGGAGATAGGATCACTATTACGTTGTTTCACGAACATGACGATATCCGTTACACGGGGCAGGTGCTTCGGCTGGACCGTCCTGCCCGGACCCTCAGACTACTGATGGAAGATGGGTCCCGGGATATTCAGATGAACCTCATTACAGATGTGGCCCTAGCCAATGACTGAATCAATAAATGAAGGCGTATATACCCACCTCCGATGTTGTGGATGTTCCATGATAGATGCAGCATGGTCGTTACCATGCAGGACTGCCTTCCTACACATCCTGATGAATACCAAAAACAGCCGACGAAACATATCCAGACCATTCACTTCGTTCTAAAGAAGCAAAATATCAGATACGTGATTCATCGGCTACATATGAGGGTATGGTTTCTTTTTTCAGAATTTTTTTTAGAAAAAGCTCCAGTCAAATTCCTTGGACAGACGCTCGAGCAGATGCACGCCAGCAATACTGTTCCCTTTGCGATTCAGAGCCGGGCCAACAAGACCTATGCCGAATTGTCCCGGTACAAGAGTCAAAATCCCTCCGGATACACCACTCTTGGCGGGCAATCCGACCTCGATGGCAAATTCGCCTGACGCATTGTACATACCACAGGTCGTCATAAAGGTTTTGGCAATCTGTACATAACGACGAGGAATGAGTTCGTTGCCCGTAATCGGATCTGTTCCATCATACGCCAGAACAAGTGACATTCGTGCCAGATCTGCGCAGGTGACTTCAATGGAGCAATGACGGAAATACACGGCGAGTACATCTTCCACGTCATCCTTGATCACACCATTATGCTTAAGGAAATAACCAAGCGAACGGTTCAGGTGACCGCTCTCCGATTCGGACTCGAATACCTCTTCGTTATAGCCCAGCTGATCATTATTCGCCAGCTTGCGGAAAAACTCCAGGATGCGGCGTGATTTCTCTTCCTTGCAGTCACCTCCAATCAGGGAGGACACCGTGATCGCACCCGCATTGATCAGAGGATTGAACGGGATGCCGGGTTCAACCAATTCAAGCTTGATCATCGAATCGTAATCGTCGCCTGTGGGTTCTTTTCCTACATTAAAGAAGACCGCTTCTTCTCCATGATCCATCAGGGCCAGAATAAGGGTAAATACTTTGGAGATACTTTGCATTGTAAATGGAACACCGCAATCCCCTGCCGACACATGGTTCCCTTCGGCGTCCATGATATGTATACCAAGCTCATCCTGAGAGGCTTTGACAAGCTCCGGGATATAAGAAGCCACTTTACCCTGCCCGGTGTGCAGACGACTGGTTTCCAGCCATTCCGGCAGTAACGCATTCAGACGTTCCATGGTTGAATTGCTCATATGTCATCTCCTCCACATCTCTATATGTGCATCTTGCATGAAATGTGCATGAGTGAACCCATGCACCATGATGATAATGAGTTCCAGCCATCTCATGCAAGATACTCTATATTATCTGATTACCCTCAGAACCCTTCCTTTACCGCTTCATTTGAAGATTTAACTCCAAGATCTCACCAGGAAGGCCATCATAATCGCCTGTCCAGGTGGATACAAAGTTCTGTCTGGTTAAGATCTGGCGGGAAGCGGCGTTAGATGGATCGATAACTGCATAGAGCGATCCAATCCCTGCGGCTTGTGCCTGGATAATCAACCGTGACGCTATGGATGTGCCTTGGCCTTTACCCCAATGTTCAGGCAGGATCATGTAACCTATCTCAGCCTTGGTCGGGTCCTCCTGATCCGGAATCAATTTGGCATACGCCACACCGGCACCCTCTTCACTAAATACCCGGTAATGTCCGCAAGTGGAACGCTCATTGAAATCCAGCATGGACTCGAATTGCGTTCTCGCCTCTTGCTCCGGTATTGCACGTTCTGTAATCTGTTTCATTACTTCCATATTGGAAACCAATGCATAATAATCATCAAAATCAGGTTGCGTGTATTTAATGAACTTCATGATATGCCTCCTCTGGGGTACATAACTTGGTCTTAGTCTTGTTGGATTCACCTAGAGTATAACAGAAGCGAATGATGGAATGCACACAAGGCACCACGCTTGCAGACAGCCAGATGGTCCGATAGGACAACAGTTCAGCAATCTGACAACTGTAGATACTAAAAAGCGGCCTCGTCTGGAGACCGCTTTGTTTACTTTGTTTTTTAATTTTGCTTTTTAAGATGAAGAAATATTCTCTGTTCCGTATTTCCAGTACATGTTGTTAACTTGCCCGTGATGAAGGGTTAAGGTTCATCTGTTTTTCACGTTGACGTGCACGACGACCTTGACCTGGAGGGGTGATGATCAGTGCGAGCAACAGCGAGACAGCGCAGAGTACAGCAATTACGATAAAGGTTAGATGGAATCCGCCCAGCAGCGCGCTGATGAATGATCCTGCCAAAGCACCAAATCCAAATCCCTGATAGATCACACCATAGTTTTTGCTCTGATTTTTCAGTCCGAAGTAATCGGCCACAATCGCCGGGAATACGGTAATGTTACCCCCGAAGCAGAATGCAACGGCCGCCACACAGGCGAAGAAAATCCCGAAGGTCAGTGGAACCAAACTAAGTGTCATGACAGCTACGGCTGTAACCAGCAACGCACCAGCAATGACTTTCATTCGTCCTACTTTATCCGACAGCGCACCAAGAATAATACGTCCTGCCGTGTTAAAGATTGCAACCATGGCCACTGCATTCGCAGCGGTTGCTACATCAAGACCAGCGAGCTGTACACCGATATCTTTCACAATACCGATTAGATACAGGCCGCTCATACACGCCGTGAAAAAAATAACAAACAGCATGTACGCTTCTTTCGTACGCAACATCTCTTTTACCGTATAGTCTTGACGTGCAACAACTTGTTTCGTTCCTTCCTTGCTTGCCGGAGCCTGTTCACGAACAACAGCTTCACGGATCAGGAATGATCCCGCAACGACCAGAACCAAAACGATAATACCCCAGTACATAAATGCCTGAGCAGGACCAACGGCACCAATCAATGCCGAGTTCACATATTTGAACAATAGACTACCCGTACCGAAGGCTCCGACCGAGATCCCCGAGATCAGACCTTTACGCTCCGGGAACCACTTGATCAGATTAGACAGCGACGTAATATACGCCGTACCATCTGCAAAACCAACAACAAATCCAGCCAAAATGTACAGCAACGTTAACGAAGTGACTTGGGAACTCAGAATAAGACCCAACCCGAGCACAACCCCGGCTACACGGATCAGGCGCCGAAGACCCCAACGTTCCTGCAACCGTCCTGCGAACAATGTGGCAAATGCCAAAGCAAAACTGGTAATAGAAAAAGTTATCGCGACCGAGCTGACGTCCCATCCGAAACGATCAGACAGCGGTTGATTAAATAAACTCCAAGTATAGATGGTTCCAAGACCCATTTGTACAATGATAGTCCCCAAAACAATAAGCCAGCGGTTCATTTTTGTAGGTGCAAATGTTGATTCAGGTGTTGATGAAGCTGATGAAATTGCTGCTTTCATCGTGATCTCCCCTTTGCCGATGTCATATACATGAATGCGTTCACAAGCTAATCATACATGAAAGGGGATTCATTACACCGTTTTGGGCATGAGTTGCATCAGATGCGGAATGAAATGCTTCTAGATGCGCATGAGTTGCCTGAATTCTTTGACCTTACCACGACTCACAGGTACTTCAGCTTCCAGATCGCGCAGGCGGAGCAGATACGTATTGTTGAACCAAGGTACAATTTCACGGATTTGAGACAGATTTACGATGTACGAACGGTGGCAGCGAAAGAAGGTGTCCTGTGGCAGACGGCTGTGAAAATCCGTAATGCTCACTGGCATGGTGAACTCCCCATTTTTGGTATATACCTTCGTCACTTTCTCTTGCGCTTCCGCATAGTAGATGTCTGCCGTATCCGTAACAATAATATTGTCATTCCGTAGCAAATTAATTCTTCTGTCCGTATGGGAATTCGTATCTCGTTCTCGTAACACTTCCCCTTGCACAGAAGGTCCATCCGCCAGGGGGGCTAGTCCATCATCAACACGTTGCTCCACTGGCGCATGATCGCGCTTGAATGCGAGCTCCAGCTTATGGAGCATCGCAGCAATTCGTTTCTCGTCATAAGGCTTAAGAATATAATCGAATGCCTCCAACTCAAAGGCTTCTGCCGCATGTTCCTTGTACGCTGTAGTAAATACAATATAGGGTTTCGTTGCAAACTTCCCAATATGATGGGCCAGCATCATACCGTCCAGCGAGGGAATATTGATATCGAGAAAAATCACATCAACTTCTTGTTCCTGCAAAAATTTCAGTACATCCAGCCCGTCTTCAAGGCGATCGACCACCTCAATCTGACTATGTTCCTGGATTAAATAATTCAATTCCTCACTTGCCAGTATTTCGTCTTCCACAATAAGAGCTCTCATTGATCCATCATCACCTTGTTACGACATCTCCTTTGGGCACATCAAATAAAATATCGGTTCCTTGTTCCAGTCTTGTAATGGTTACACCTTGCCCGTAGATAAGCTTGACCCGGCGATGCACATTATATAGCCCAATCTGGTTACCAGGCATACGGTCGTGGTAGACACGCTCAATAATATCTGCACTGATGCCTGCTCCTGTATCACTGACACTGATACTTACAAACTCCGGATAATCCTGTACCCGAATTCGAACAGTCCCGGGTCCTTTCACCTTGAGAATGCCATGAATAATTGCATTTTCGACGAGCGGCTGGATGACAAGACTCGGAATATGCACCGCGACCTCATCAATCTCATAGATCACATTAAGTCGGCTACCGAAGCGAGCTTTCTCAATTTCTACATAATTACGGACCTGCTCCAGTTCCTTATGAATATCAATTAACTCATCCGACAGCTCCAGATTGTAACGCATGTACCCGGATAGATTCACAATCAGCTCCCGTGCACGATCCGGTTTGGTTCGAATGGACGAAGCAATCGCATTTAGCGCATTAAACAGAAAATGAGGATGGATGGTTGTCTGTAATGCGCGCAGTTCTGCTTTGTTGGCGGTAGCCTTGATCTCCTCTACCCGCGATACCTCCATCTGGGTCGAGATGATCTGCGATAGACCTACAGCCATCGTTTGCAATGGATACGTAATTTTGTACGCTTTGCGATAATAGATTTTGAGGGCACCTGTAATGTCTCCTCGTTCTTTGAGCGGAATGATTAAGAGCGAGTGAATATCGGGTGTTTTTTCATCAATGACATCATTACTGATCGTAATCTCCCCGCTGGATATCGTCTTCTTCGTCATCTCACTTATAATTTCATTACCGATATGATATCGTTCCTCACCAAATCCTACATACGCCAGTACATTCCGGGTATCCGTGATCGCAACCGCATCAGCCTGAATATCCTCTTGAATAATTCGGCAGATCTTGCGCAGCGACTCCTCATCAATCGAACGGAAATACGGCAAAGTCTTGTTTGCAATCTCTAGCGCCAGCTTCGCCTGACGAGCTGCAATCATCTCCTTTTCCCCTTCAACACTCTGTACCAAGAGTACAATCAGCCCAATATTGACTTCACCCAAAATCATAGGCAGCGCAATCTGTGAAACAATATCGGCACCCAGTGGATCGGGATAGGAAAATAGCAGAATCAATAACATCGTGAGGGCTTCACAGATCATTCCGGCACCAATACCAATAATCCATCGCTTGGGCTTGGGCGTATACTTATGTATATATCCAGAGACCAGACCTGCCAGGATACTCGTGATGAGACACGGTATAGCCGTGACTCCATCCATATCAATCAAATACCGATGTACCCCGGAGACAATACCCGTAATAATACCCACAGGCGCTCCGAACAAAATACCACCCGATAACACGGCGATGATCCGCACATTTACCAGTGAACCTTCAACATTAATGCCCGTATACGTCCCGAAGATGGCAAAAGCACAGAATAACAAGGTAACCGCAATTGACTCCTGCCACCTTAATTTCCCCTTTTGCAGAATCTGCCTAAACCTTGGCACCCTCGACAGAAAGAATAAAAATATAATCAACAGCGCCGCCCGTTCAAATAAACCCAGCAGCATCGTAAACATCTCCAATCGTACTTCCTCCACATCTGTCTGATATAAATGCATCCCGACATAGCCACGCTTTTGACGAAACATCCATGACATCGATCCCTTACTGCTCGTATGCTCGTATGCTCGTATGCTCGTATGCTCGTATGCTCGTATGCTCGTATGCTCGTATGCTCGTATGCTCGTATGCTCGTATGCTCGTATGCTCGTATGCTCGTATGCTCGTATGCTCGTATGCAACAGTTTACCGCTCCCTCTAGAGGAAAGCAAAGTCCATCCTGTGAAAATACATCAACCATATTGCACCATTCACACTATAGTTCATCCCTTAACTTTTATGAAAATGTCCGACTCCAAAAAAACCTATGTTATAATTAGTTGTCATGTTATTCCAATTATTCAGTAAAATTAATACAGAAAGGTGTTCATGCATGCTTGCCATTCTACTCCTGGGTTCACTTCTGCTCTTTAGTTTTTTATGGTGCACCCTATACTTTATCTCCCAACGAAGCCAACATCCCGATCGCTCATCGGCGATGATCCTGCGAATAATCTTAAGCATTTCAACTCTGGCACTCATCGTTCAAGTCTACAACCTTAAAGGAAACCCGTATAACAACATTTTAATATTAGTATTTATCGCTTCATTAATAGCCACTCGTTCTTTTAGCGGTACGAACAAAACAGATAAATAAAAACAATAGGCCATGGCAGGCTCTATATTATCTAAAAAAAACTAATCCCAAAAGGCCAACCAGACGTTCCTGATTGACCTCAAGTCCAAAATTATGAAAAATTTCGCCTGATAAAATAAGTTGGTGTGCAGCTCCAAGCATGGCAATAACTGTTGACCAAATTGCTACCATAAGGAGAATACGTTTTGTCGTCCGGGTCGTAGAGCTCCCAGAAAGTGTCCGCTCCATCCTTCAGCATACCGCCCCAATACCTTCGGATCTGCTCCAGTGCCTTCTCCTCTTCCCCGCACATAATCAATGCATCAATATAATGATGAACCATGTACGGTGTGGTCATGCCAATAGCTTCTCCGTTACTTGTTAATCGATCAAGTAATTGCCGAGCCGCCTGAGCATCCATAATTTCAGCCAGAACCATCCAGACTTGCGATGCCCAGGATACCTGTCTTTTTTCACCACTGACGAAAAAGCCCTTTTCACCATCCCACAGATATGTGAGGGCTGCTTGCTCAGCGTCTTTGATGTATGCGTTAATCCATTCCTCATACTCCGGCAGCCCTAGTTCTTTGGCAATCGACCTTCCCCTTTTCATACTATAGATGAGAACTGCCTGAGCACCAGCCTGTTTATTTAATTCTTCATGCCAGTCCAGAAAACAATACCACGTATCGTCATCCTGCACGATGCCCCGCTCATCAAGCCGACTCAGTGAAATGTCAATCTGTTCTCGAGCCACCGGCCAAAGTTCTTCCAGCGTTTTCCTGTCCTTGGTAGCTTCAAAATAGTCCCATAACGTCGCAATAAAGAATAACGCATAGTCATATAGGTAAATATCGTCCACGTACGGTTCCGGTTGTTCGTACAAACAGGCTCCTACCTGGCCGCCTTCCAATCTCGTTCCGGCAAAGAGATACAGACAACGCTTGACAAGATCATTACAGCCGAATGTTTCATAATTGACGAGGGCCTGAAGGCGAAGATCCCCAATCCATAAACGTCGATCACGCTTCGGCCCATCTTCGAATACCGTCTGCATGCAATCCCCGAGTGTCTTCACGGACACGCGATCCATTTCCACCAGCTCCATGTCGATACCTTCAGGCAATCGAGGTACTGACCTCATGTCTGCTGAGGTCACCGTCATGCAATATACATCGTTAATTCGAATATCGTAACGAATCGACGTTTCTACGACTTCGATTTTCAGATACCGAAAGGCATACCGACGGTTAAGTGTTAGCGTACTGGGTAACACGTCCACATTCACAATCTCATCCTGAAGCCACGAACGGCTAAGCCAACCCGAATATGTTGCAAAATCCTCACCGACCTCACAGGGCATTTCTCCGAATGTGAGCTTCAATCTGAGAGGTGCATCTGCATTACTGCGCTCGTTAAGTAGCGACAAGGTCAGAAAACCGACGAGATGCTCCCCGAAATCCAGCGTAACACTGTCTCCCTTACACAGCACTTGATCGGACAAGTGCTCCGCTGGGCCAAGCGGCTCAATACGCCATCCCTGAAAAGCCGCTGCATCCGGAACTGCGCTCACGATATGTTCCGGATAGACCTTTTGCTGGTGAAGCTCCGGAATCAGCTCTTGGGCCTTCTCCAGCCAGGCTGTGTTTATCACTTTTTCACGCATTACAATGCCTCCTTATCCTTTGACCGCCCCAACGGTCATGCCACCGATAAAATATTTTTGCAGGAACAGAAACGCCAGCAGCAACGGTAGTGCGCACAGAAAGCACGCTGCAAACAGGACATTCCACTGCGTGGGGTTTTGCTGATCGCCCAAAAATCCGAGCATGGCCAGCGGTAAGGGTGAATCTCCTGCGCTGGAAATAAAGATCATATTGAAGAAATAATCGTTCCAGATCCAGACACCTTGCGTAATAATGACCGATACCGTTACCGGAATGAGCAAAGGGAACACGACGGTCCAGAAGCGTTGGAATAATCCCGCCCCGTCGATGTGCGCCGCTTCTTCTACCTCCTCAGGCACACCGCTTCGAATGAAGCCCGTGTATAGGAAAGTTGAAAACGGCAAACTGCACGTAATGAACATGAAAATAGGCGTATATTGATTCGTTGGAATATGCAGCGCATTAATCATTTGCACGATCGGTATCAATACCATTTGCGCAGGTACCACGAGTCCGGACAAAAAAAACAAATACATGAACTTACTTAGCTTTGTTTTCAACCGGGCCATCGGGTAGGACGCCATCGCCGCAAACAGGACAACGAACACGACCGATACCCCGGTTAACACCACGCTGTTCCATAGCGCTTCCGGAAAGTGCATGCGGTCGAAGGCAGCCTTGTAACTTCCAAAGGACATCTCCCGGAACAGGACCAGCGGATTCGTGTTGTTGCTTGGATCTCGAAGTGATGTCGAAAAGGCAATAATCAACGGAATCAGGTTTAATGCCATCACCAACAACACGACGACCTGAACGGATCCTTTCCCCAAAACTTTACGAAGCGTCATGCCGACACCTCCCGTTTGTTCATTTTCAGGACAAAGACAGCGGTAATGACGATAATCACGGCAAAGGAAATGACGCCAAGAGCCGAAGCTTTACCAAAGAGCTGTTCGGTAAATGCCATCTTGTAGATGGTATAAATCAGCGTGTTGGTAGCCGTGCCGGGACCGCCATTCGTCATGATAAACGGGAAGTCGAACGCTTTGAGTCCATTGATCAAACTTAACGTCACGTTGATTGTAATTGCTGTTGCCAGCAATGGAATCTTCACATGTCGTAGCAATCTCCATGAGCCGCAGCCATCAATCCGTCCGGCTTCCAACAGGTCGCTCGGAACAGTCTGTAGTCCTGCGAGGAAGATAATCATTGTCGTTCCGATCGTCTTCCATATTTCCACGAAGATAATAGAATACAGCGCGGTCGAGTAATCACCCAGGAAATTCAGTTCATTTGCGATACCCAGTTTATCGAGAAAGGAAGAAATCAGCCCGTAATCCGGCATATAGACGTAACTCCACAAAAATCCGACGACGATCGCACTGAACAATGTGGGAATATACGCCAGGGAACGGTAAATCCCGGTTCCTCTTATTTTCATGTTTAAAAGCAAAGCCAGTGCTAAACCGATGATATTGCCAGCTATGACGGTGACGAACGTATAGATCAGTGTATTTTTTAAAGAAATGCCTAGGATGTCGCTCCGGAACAATTCCTTATAGTTGTCGAAACCGATATAGTTATAGGCTTGGGCGTACCCGTTATAGTCCGTTATACTGTACTGGAACAACCGCAGGATCGGGAAGATCCAGAAGGTCAGGTAGAAGATCAATGCCGGCAAAGCAAACCAGTACATGGACTTTTTCATTACAGTAGAGCTCATCCTGCTCCATCCTTTCCAAGAGGGCCTGCGGCAAGGGAAGAAGGACAATCATTCTCCCCTTTACAGCAGACAGCATCGTTTTGTTCTAGTTTTTCCACAGCTCTCTAAACTTGGTTTCCATGGCTTTTGCCACATCTTCCGGTGTTGTTTTCTGTCCAGCAATAATTTCGGCAAACTTTGCCTGCATGACGTCCGATACTCCGGCTGGCCACATCTGGTTGCTGAAGTAGACGGAATTTCCAGTTTGTTGATAGTTGTCATTCACTTCCTTAAACAATTCATTTTCAAGTTCTACGTCCTTATACACGCTGATGGAACTGTTGGCTTCCACAAATGCTTTGAACAGATCGGATTCACCATCGAACAGGTAGTTCAGTACTTCTTTGGCTGCATCCAGGTTTGCCGATTTGGCGTTCAAAGCGTATCCGGCAGATGTTGCAGCAGATACAAACACCGGCTGTTCCGGCTCGTTACCTGGCAATGAAGCGAATCCGCGGGTAAATTCGGCAGCGCCTTTGGACGTCATGGAGGCATAATCCCATGTTCCCGTAAAGGTCATTGCTGCTTTCCCGTCGATAAACAACTGCGCAGATTGGGCACTGCCAATGCCAAGCGAGTTTTTGACGACGTAGTTGTTATCATAGAGCTCTTTGTATTTGGATATGGTTTGAACCCACTTTGGATCAGTCAGCGATTTTTCGCCGTTTTGCAGTTTGACATCAAAATCCAGCTCATTCGGATACACGACATTGGCTGCAATCGGATACATACCGAATTGGATCATCCAAGGATCCTTGTCACCCATCGCAATTGGCGTTACGCCCGCCGCCTGCAACTTTTGGCATAAGTCCAGAAACGAAGGCCAATCCTTCGGAAACTCGGAATATCCTGCCTGTTGTAATAACTCCTTATTGTAATACACGCCCAGGAAGTCCAGTCCTTCGGCCACACCGTAAGGTTTACCCTCATAGGACATATCTTCTTTCGCTCCTTGGCTGATGTTGTCCCAGAACTTCAAATCTGACAGATCTGCTGCAAAGCCAGCCTTTGCAAAATCAATGACACCGCCAGCCGCATTCTTCGGAAAAATCCAGAAAATGTCTGGTCCCTGTCCAGCCGCAAGCTTGGTTCGAACAGATGTATTGTATTGGTCATCAGGCAACTTTTGTACTTCCAAGTTAATGTTCGGGAACTTCTCTTTGACTAGGCGCGGCAAGGTCTCCAGCTCGAAATCCTCTCCCTCGGATGCCTTGTTTCCCGAAAGCATCATCGTCAACGTAATTGGCTTTTCTGACTCATCTGTACTCCCGTTATTGGTATCCGTACCGCTCCCCTCCTGGCTACTGGAGCTGCATGCGCTCAGAAACATCATGAGGAGTACCAAAGTTAGGGACCACAGTCGTTTTCTTTTTTTCATCTTGTCATTCCCCCAATTCATGTTTATTCTTGCTTTGTGCACATTCTCATCATACGGTGGGCAAAAGTGCATTTGCTTTGGCTCGTATGGTGCACTATTTTTAGAATTGACAAATGGCGGGAGGAGCACGTATGATTCTGTTCAACATCAAAACTAAACTTTTTCTGGTCCTCGTCCTCGTATCGATCGTGCCAATTATCGTCGTTTCTGTCAGTTCCTATCGCAGTTACACGAAGCTGGTGAATGAGCAGACCTCTCTCGTGACGTCGACAACTATTGGCAATTCGGTCAAGAGCATGGAGGAAATTTTGCAGAACATCGACCGGATCTCCGTCACACTCCTTCAACAGTCTTCAAATGCAACCGCTTACAGCACTGTGAGTGACGAACTAATCAAGTTGAACGGTACTAACGACCAATATGAAATCTTCATGATCCGCAGCAAATTGAAATTGATCTTTGAAAATATTCTGCTTGGCTACAATTACATCAATGGTTTGTACCTTTTCACACCAGATGGCAAATGGATAAGCTACGGCAGTAGCGGGACAGACCTACGTCTCGATTATGTCGCACTTCGCGATGAGTGGTATCTGGATACGATCCAGCGTAAAGGCGATTTGTACATTGGTGAGGTTGGCGTCAAACCTTACATCATTAACGCCAAGGAATCCATTGGCTTCTCCAGAGCCCTCTACGATCCCAACAACAATGAGTTCCTTGGCGTGTTTATGCTGGATTGCAGCATGAACATTTTTGACGGTCTAAAACGTAATCCGGCCCCAAGCTTATCCAATCTATATCTAGCGAACGACGCTGGCGAGATCCTGTATTCCACCGACGGAAGCAGAGTTGGCACTCCTCTCTCCGATTCTCTGGCTGCGGCAACGCATCAAGTCGGCAACAGTTCACAGTACAAATCAATCCAAGATAACATAATGACGGTAATCCAAAAGGTTCCTGGCCGCAATTGGAACGTGATTGCCAACATCTCTATGGATCGGCTGTATGAGGAGTACAACATCTCGCAAAAGTTGCTGTTATACGTGGCCGTAAGCTGTGCCGTCATTTTCCTGCTACTTTCCTTTTTCTTGTCCAACCTGATTACCAAACCCATCATTGAATTGACCAAACTGATGCGCAAAACCAAATCTCATCGTTTTGTGACCATCAAGCCTCAAGTAACGAGGCAAGTCGACGAAATCGGAATCCTTTACCATGAGTTCAACAAAATGATGAAAGACATCGATACACATATCCGAGAAAGTTACCAGAATAAAATCCTCATGCTGGACTCCCAGATGAAGGCATTGGAAGCACAGATCAACTCCCATTTCCTCTACAATACGCTGGAGTCGATTAATAGCATTGCTGAGATCGAAGAAGTCGAGAGTATTGTGGTGATGACCAAGTCACTTGGGGACATGTTCCGCTACAGCATCAAAACAGACAGCGAGCTGGTTGCGGTCAGCGAAGAACTTCAGCATGTAGAAAACTACATGGCCATCCAGCAGATTCGGTATGGTGACAAGTTCGCGTTCAACCTTAATGTGGACCCGGAAATTCGAAGTCGTCGCATGCTGAAACTTCTGTTGCAACCACTCGTGGAAAATGCCATCTATCACGGGTTGGAGAACAAACGTGGGAAGGGTTCCGTTACCATTACCGGCTTGTTTCAGGGAGACAGCATCGTGTTCGAGATCTGGGACGATGGCGTGGGTATGTCCTCAACACAAGCGGAGGAACTTCGACAATTGCTCCAGCAGTCACCTGAATTCGTCGCCGTTGGTCAAAGGTATAAACAAAGCATCGGCATCAAAAACGTGCATTCACGAATTGCTTTGTATTACGGAGAGGGTTACGGCCTTTCGTTTCATACCGATTTGAATACAGGAACTCGAATTACACTCGAAATTCCGACCAATTGGGAAAAGAGGTGACCAAAGAGATGTATACGTATATTGTTGTGGACGATGAACCCTTGATCCGCAAAGGTTTGTTGAAAAAAATTGAGACTTTTGAGCACTCGCTTGAACTCTTAGGCGAAGCAGATAACGGCGCAGACGCCTTGACTTTGATTGAATCGTTCAAGCCGGACATTATCTTTACAGACATGCGCATGCCTGAGGTAGACGGCAAGCTGTTGATTAGGACAGTATGCCAGCAATATCCGCGCATCAAGTTAATTGTCATTAGCGGACATACCGATTTTGATTATATGCAGGAGGCAATCTCTGCGAAAGTTGTAAATTACCTGCTGAAGCCTTTTAGCCGGGACGAGATCCACGGTACGCTTCACCAAGCCATCCATGCCATCGAACAGGAGCGCTCTCTTCAGCGGGAAGTCGTTCTAAGAGAAGTAGAAACGGAGCAGATGAAAAGGGATGCAGACATGCAAGCCTTTCTGAATTGTGTGCTGGCTCCCCATTCATCCATTAAAACACCTGTGTTCCGCTCTGCGGAATTTTCCGCCATCATGGCATCTGACCAGTTCATTTTATTGACGATTTATGGTCCTCAACCGCTTACAGCACAGCTACTACCTACCTTTTCGAATGGCCTGTACATTCCTCATCCACAAACCGATCAGTTAATGTTTTTCCTGATGCATGATTGGGGTTGCTCAGGCCATCTGGATTTGCAGAAATTGGCGGTACAAACAGCGAGTATGATTTTGTCCAAATCCGAAACTACGGATTGTTGTGTGGGGATCAGCTTGCCGCATTCAGGCATTGGTGGGGTCCGAGAAGCTCACCATCAAACGATCCTTGCGCTGGACGAACGAGCCATTACCGATTTTGGAAAATGTTACGTATTTTCACGGGAGCAAATTCCTTTACATCAACTGAAGTGGGCTCGAACGTATGAACTGTTATTTTTTATAGAGAGCGGCAATGTGCCGAAGGTGGAGGAGCTCATCACCGATTTCTTTGCTTTCTACATACGCCAGCCTGACGCTTTGCTTGCCCACCTGAAAGAGCAGTGCAGAGACATTATCACGGAAACCAAACGGCTACTAAGTAACTATATCCAGAACGGAGGTAACAGTAGCGCCTCTTCCAGCTTGGAGGCCGTCCTGAACGTCTCGTTCGATATGGAGTGCATTAGGCATTATATGGTAAAGGTGCTAACGGGAACAGCCCTCCTGCTTAAGGAAGACAATCCCTACGCATCAGATCAAGTAATCGACAACGTCAGGACATATATCGATAATCACTATACAAAGGATTTAACGCTGGAATGGGTATCGTCTCTGTTCTACCTGAACCCGAGTTACCTCAGTCATTTATTTAAGGAAAAGACATCGGAGAACTTTACTGATTACGTAAACAGACTACGGATCAGGCAAGCCAAGCAGCTCTTAACGAGCACAGACGATAAAATCTACCGGGTTGCCAAACAGCTGGGTTACGACAATCCAAAATATTTTTTTCGGGTGTTTAAAAAATTGACTGGCTGGACTCCAGAGGAATACCGAAAGCAACACAAATCCTTCACCGCAAACAACAAGGAACCAGGCCATGCATGATGGCCCAGTTCCTTGTTTTCGTTGTTGTGGTTCTTAGCGATCCAGCCGTTCTATTATCCGGTCATGCACACGGACAATGACAGTTGCAAGTTGTGCCCGTGTCAGGGTGCTCTGTGGTTGTAGCAGTTTATCCGGCGTACCTTTGAATATACCAAGCTGAATGGCCGTTGCCATGACTGCCCGGTTATTTGGTGTCAGCTGGGCCTGATCCTTAAAATCTTCCAGCCATGATTCAACCTCTGCTTCCGGCAGTTTCGTATCCACTCCAGACAAGTTCAGCGCACGAACGAGCACCATTGCCATGTCCTCACGTGACATTGGGGCATTGGGCAGGTACTGCCCTTCTTCCATCAGCCCATATTCCTTGGAGGCTCGCAAAATTGGATCAAACCATTTCTCGTTTGCTGCCACTCCCCCCGGCTCAATTCCTAACGCATTCAATGCAGCCATCAACGTTTGGGCTGATGTTGTCGTTCCCTGGGGTTGCATGCGGCGTTCCGATACGCCATTGATCAACAGCAAGCTGTTGGCTTTAGCTATGTCTTTGGCATACCAGGCTGAAGGCTTAACATCAACAAATTCGCGGAGCGAGTGAATCGCAATGTACGTTCCTCCTTGGTTTAGCAGTACTTTCCATACCTTGTTTCCGTTTGTGTCTTTGGTCAACACGCCAGGCACCGGCGTAAGTTGTCCACCTTCCCCAACGTATGCGATTGTTGTGGAGTTTGCAGCTACGACATCGTTAACAGGCAGCGCTGCAATGACATACGTGTTCTGCTTAACTTTGATGGATACATTCCATGGATCGCCGATAACCCGGATGCCAGATGAACGGATGCTTGCTGCCTTAGCTTGATCATCAACATCCCCCGTTTGCACGGTCACGACAGCAGAAGCATTGCCCTCCGAATCCGTTTCGCCTTCAGTCTCAGACCCGGATGCTGGTGGCTTAACAGGAGTTCCAACACTACCTGATCCAGGCGGGCTTGGCGAATCAGGATTCGTTCCTGGATTCGTTCCTGGATTTGTGCCTGGACTTCCTGGATTTGTTCCCGGCTCTTTCAACGTAAATGACAAACTGTCAATCCGAAGATCCGGTTCATCAAACACCAGATACAGATCATGTACACCGCTCACGGCAGCAGAAATATCCGCCTCTACGTCAACGTACCCTAATTCCTTGACCGTTACGTTAGCATTACTAATCTTGTAGGAGACAGGTTCTGTCATCGGTACGTTCCATACAGCAATCGGTGCGGTATCGAGCGCATCCGCATGTAACGAGATCGTGCCACCCTGCACATTAGATGCGACAGTTGCCTTAACCTTCTGCGCACCTGTCAGGTCAGCCTTAGGCAACGCGATCCACGATCCATTTTGTTTGGAACGAACTGCATAATAACCTCCAACAATCGCTTTGGCTTTTAATTGGGCTGCCGTGCGTTCCTTGGACACTTCGTGGTAAACGACTTCGTTCGAAGCAAACGCATGATCAAATACATTTATCGGCTGGGTAAGGGATAAGGTCGAGACCGCCTTCCCACCAATGCTTAATGCCTTTGATACTTGCACGTCTGCATCACCAGCTGAGGTTCCGATCATGAATTCATAACTGCCCTGTTCAACGATCCATTCGCTCTGATTCACATCCCATAATGCCAACGTTTGTGGATCGACCTGCAGCAGGACTTCTTTTGTTTCACCCGGAGTGAGATGAATCTTCTCAAATGAAACCAGCTTCTTTTTAGGGGCATGTGCGCCGTATGCAGAGTTTCTGTTACGGGTGTACAGCTGCACAACCTCGGAAGTGGCTATGTCTCCGGTATTCGTTACGCGGACCGACACCGTGAATGGTTCATCTCCCGTTACAGAAGACGGTACGGTCAGGGAATCGTACGTAAAATCAGCATATGATAACCCGTAACCAAACGGATAGGTCACCGTGGCATCTGTATACATATAAGTCAACTCAGATTCAATGGGATCTGCATTCGTCATATCAACCGTAAATCGTGGGTCGATGTCTTCAAGGCCAGTAATGTTACCTTCTGGTATAACATATGGACTAATGGAAGGGAATGCATCCATCCCCGCATACCATGTGGACGTCAGGCGACCTGTCGGCGCGTAATCTCCGTACAACACCTGGGCCAGAGCATACGAATCGTATTGACCGCCATATGGCTGGTAAACGATCGCCGAGACGTTAGGGTTGTTCTGAATTCGCTCCATGTTTACAGGGAAACTCGATTTAACCACGACAACGGTTTTCTTACCCTCGACAGCAAAGGCAGCAGATACTTTGTCGACCAGTTCATAATCAGCCTCGCCCATATCGAGGGTAGACCGGTCGTTACCTTCTCCAGCGCTATGTCGTGGAATTGCTCCAACAAAGACGATAGCGTAATCGTCTTCCGTGGCTCTTGCTACTGCCTCTTCACCCACGTTCTTCACCACGGCCTTCTCAAACTTCACCTCGTCCGGGCGATTCGCAGCATTATCCTTGCTTCCCAGTGGAGATGATGTTGTCACGAGCTTACCAGCATTATCTACCTTGATGAAGCGCCCGTTGGCATAATACCAGTTGGTAAAGTCACCAGAGAATCCTGTACGGTACCCATTGGTAACAATAGACATTGAGCCATCCTCGTTCGTTTCCATTCGTAATGTTGGGGGTATGGCACTCGTATCACCCATCATCTCAGGAAGGTTCCAATCATTGTTCGTCAGATTGAGGCTGGTACGATCCGTATTGCCAACTGCTGCATGATTTGTCGCAGGGGAAGTCACCCAACGCTGGTTATACAGCGACAATAAACTTGAACCCGCCTGACCCCAATCGTATACTCGGAACAAGTGGGAGAAACTGGCCTCATCTGGGGCATCCGAAGTTGTGATGAGCTGCGCTCCCTCCGTGCCTGCATTTGGACTATACACGTCCGCTGTGACCGTTTGTTGATTCGCTTTAGAGGTTAATGCAATGACTTCATTTCCTGGGGCATAGTTTACGTTACTGCTGCCATTCATTTTAATGATTGAGAGCAGTGGAGATTCACCGGAGTTTTCCAGCGCAGGTGTCGCGCCAACTGAATACGTCGTCTTGAAGCGTGCGTCGGCATACACCCCAGAAACAGCAGCGTCATTTCCTTTTTCCAGCGGAAGTGTGCCGTCATTTTTCAACAAAACAACGCTCTCCTGTGCCGCTTGAAGTGCTATTTCCTGATGGTTCACTTGGTTATAATCGGAAGGCGGAGACGTCCTGACGTCCCTTGCTTCCTGGGCAAAAGGATAGTTTTTCGGTATGCCCTGCTCATCAGTTTCATTAAAAATCCCCAAACGTACCAGCTGGTTTACATGTGGTCTGGCTGCTTCTATAAGCTCTTCCTCGGTAATTCCATATTCCCCCTGCTCCACGAGCGCCACCAGATCGGTTACATCCGCAGGTGTCGTCCCTGACGGTCGACCCGCATTCGCTTGGGCGAGCGCCATGAGAACCGTTGCATGACCTCGGTCCACGGCATAGCGGTCGTCATATCCATTTCCGAGTTGGTTCGCGTTGGATACAATTGCATCTCCATTGAAATCGGGGGAGCTGTATACGCCATATTTCGCGTCCAAATTGGCCAATAATTGTAGCGGGGAAAGGATGTTTGGAATGCCGTTTGTCCGCCCATAAGATGTCATTGTACCCGCTAGCGCACCCGATTCAAATCCAGGGAGCGCCGCTCTGGTTTGGTACTCAAACAATGAACGCGCGCTTGCGCTGTTATTCGCTGTCTGCCTGAACCACTGTGCGTTATATACGGAATAATGCTTTGTACCCACAGCGGCCCTCATCCAAAATCCATCTTCGCTGGTGGGCTGATCAATTCCGCTAAGACCCGAAGCCATCTTGTCGATCAAGACTCCAGCCATATTTGGATCTTCAGAGAACCCTTCATCGAAACGACCGCTAAGCGGATTGATACGCATATCACTGACAACACTGAACGCCACGCTGAGAGAAGGATCGTTGCCCCCATGGATGTTGGATTCGCCCTGCTTGACCTTTAATTTGCTGATTTTCTCGTTCCCCATCACTTCACCAATATCGGACAAAAGCTCTTTGTTCCAGCTCTGTCCCAAGCCGATCAGAGCAGGAAAATCAGTCGAGACACCCTGAACATTATCTGCAGCAGATAACGCGCCGGGAATGACCTTGCCCGCATGTTTCCCCTGCTTCAATGTGTAATGGTTTCGCGAACCCGTCACATAAACGGCTGGACCTTCGAGGCCCGTGTATTCGAAGTAGGTGTCTACGTATGCATCCAGATGCTCTGGCACACCATCAAATAATGGCATCCCGTCAAAAATACCTCCCTGCTGAGTTTGGAACTTTAACGTACTTGTCGTAGATGCTGATAGTGGCATGGCTCCCCAGGACCCCCATGTCAGACTGACCACGGTGATGACGGCAATCACTTTTCCGCTGATCTTCTGCTTGAAACCTCTAGTCAAAGTCAATGTTAACCCTCCTCTTTTTTGTAATCGCTTACAGTTTGATACTTACTCATTATAGTTGGAGGAATGGTACATTTTGTTTATGGGTTGAGGTACAGTATTTTTAGATATTACGGTTATGTATCGTCAAAGGATCATATTAAATATAAGTCTCATACTCCACCAATCACTGTACTAAGATGCTCGATTTAACCAACAAAGCTACTCAATGAAAAATTTTGTTTTTGCGGTAACACAAGCCAGGTCATGGGTCATTTCGATAACTACAACGAATATTCAATCAAGTAATACCACAAGGCTTGTCTCTAGTTATAACAATCAAAAAGGCGTTCCATAAGTCATCTTCCTGACTTTTGGAACGCCCCACCCACTAAAATTACTTCATAAACATTCGATGTAATTTGGTTTTGTAAAATAAATCAATTTACACAACAACGGAGAGGACAGAAATAACCTAAAGAAGCGAAGCGTGCGCCTTTATCACCGGATTTCACCCTTGGAAAGGGTCAATCAGAAAATCCGGGGATAACAGCGCTCGGAAGGTTATTCTGTCATCGTAGTGCCCTCGTGTAAACGAATGTTTTTTTCACCCACATTACATCGAATCCCTACCTAAACATCCCCCACAGCTTAATCAAATGAAACGTATTGTTCGGATCAATCTTCTGTGCAAGCACAAAAGCAACAAACTGCTCCTCCTGCGCCGGAGAGAAATTCTCATTCATAATGACTGCCGAAGACTTGACCAATCTTCTAACCTTGGCCTTATCTTGCAGATCAGACTTGGTCACGCCATCAATCAACTTTTTGATACGCTCTTTGACAGCAGGATTTTTCATCTTTAATTTGATCCGCTCCACCAGCTGCGGACTGATTCCATATTGTTGGTAACCCAAAACGTACAGCACCTCCCAAAGAATAAACTCACTTCTTATTCATATGTCAGGAGGGCTTGTACACTTGTCTTTTATTACAAAGGTAATACGAAAAACCAGTCGCCATCGCCAGACTTAGTCAATCAGATCACCCTTAAATACTTGCTGTTGCTGTAAAAAATCACGCAGAGGTGTATAGTCCACAGACGTCCAGAAATCCGCTTCCGCAATCAACTGGGATACATCATCTCTGGCCTGTTCTAACACAGCAAAATCAGCAACCATATCAGCAAGACGGAACTCGGGTAACCCACTCTGCTTCGTACCAAAGAAATCACCCGGACCCCGGAGGTCCAGATCCCGACGCGATACCTCGAATCCATCCTCGGTTTCCGTCATGACCTTCATGCGCTCCTGTCCGACCTCCGTCTTGGGATCTGCGATGAGTACACAATAGGATGCATGGGCCCCACGACCAACTCGACCACGTAGCTGATGCAGCTGGGACAGACCGAAACGATCCGCATCCATAATGACCATTAACGTTGCATTCGGTACATCGACCCCTACCTCCACAACGGTGGTGGAGACGAGCAGCTGAATATCATTGCTATAGAAGTCACGCATCATCTCTTCTTTCTCCGCAGCCGTCATCCGTCCATGCAGCAGACCTACACGATATTTCGGAAAGTTCTGCTGCATCTGCACATGCAGATCAATTGCGTTCTGGACATCCAGCTTCTCCGATTCTTCAATGAGTGGACAGATCAGATAGGCCTGACGGCCCTGATCCACTTCTCTCGAAATAAACCCAAGCACCCGCTCCATCATATCGTGCTTAACCCAATACGTGGAGATCGGAATTCGTCCTTTTGGACGTTCTGAGATCGTGGATACCTCAATATCCCCAAAAGCCGTAATCGCAAGTGTCCGTGGAATTGGCGTTGCCGTCATCGTTAACACATCCGGGTTATATCCTTTGCGTCGTAAAACGCTGCGCTGATTCACCCCGAAGCGATGCTGCTCGTCCGTTACCACAAGGCCCAGATCACGGAAGAAGACATCTTCCTGAATCAGGGCGTGTGTACCCACCACGATATCAATCATGCCCATTTGCAACGAGGCGATCAGATCTTTACGTTTACGTCCATTTACACTCCCCGTTAACAGCCCTACGGTTACCCCAAACGGTTCAAACAGCTTTTGCAGTGAACGCATATGCTGCTCCGCCAGAATCTCCGTAGGTACCATCAGAGCCCCTTGGAAACCGGATCGAACAGTCGTGTATAGCGCAATGGCCGCAATAACCGTTTTACCCGATCCTACATCACCCTGCAATAACCGGTTCATTGCATAGGGCGAACGCATATCGTGCAGAATTTCAAGCTCCACCTTTTTCTGAGCATCTGTCAGTTCGAACGGTAAGCTACGTACAAACTCGCGAATCGTCGTATTGTCCGTAGTATGTACCACACCATCCATGCGATTCCGGTTCAACGCACGATACGCCTGCATTTTCAACTGGAATAGAAACAGCTCTTCATACACCATCCGCTGTCTCGCCTGCTGACCTTCCCGGTTGTCCTGTGGACGATGAATTCCTGCAATCGCCTGCTTGCGTGGCATCAAACTATATTTTTTCATCAATGATTGGGGCAGAATCTCGGGAATCATATCACCGAATTGAACTAACCCCTGATTGATCGTTTTGCGCATCCATTGTTGCGTCAGCTTGCCGGTTACCGAGTATACAGGTTGCAGTGTGCCTGAACGGCCATCTCCTTTATCCGGGAACTCCGAGTCAGTCACCGTCATCTGCATACGTTTTTGTTCCCATTTGCCTGTGATCACAATCTCCCGATTGGGTGTGAGTTGCTCTTTGAGAAAATGGCGATTAAACCAGGTTGCGGTAATCATCCACTCTTCCGTCATGATCTTACAAGTGAGACGGGACTTTTTGCCGTATCGTTGTAATACAGGAATACCCATTACCTGTCCCTGGACCGTAATCTTGTCCCCGTCCTTCACTTCACTAAGCGAACGCAGACGATAATCCTCATAACGGAACGGATAATATTCAAGCAGGTCTTTAACAGTAGAGATGCCAAAGGCGTGAAGCTCTCCCTCTTTGAGAGCACTCACGCCGTTAATTTGCTTAACTGATATTTCTTCCAATTTCATGTCTAATCCCTCATTCCGGAACAGGCCACATAAAGATCGCAATGACACCAGGTCCAACATGACTGCCTATTACGGCTCCAATATTGGTATAGATCACTTCATTCAGTGTAAAATGACCACGTAGTTGCTCTGCACAAGCGATCGCTGATCCCGGGTCTGCGGTATGACCTACCGCCAGGTTAACCCGTTTGCCTGCAAGATCCTTCTGGAACAGTTCAATAATGCGTGCCATTGCTTTTTTATGACCTCTGACTTTCTCAACTGCGTAGATCACGCCTTCTTCATCAATAGACAGGATCGGCTTAATGTTAAGCAGCGTTCCCAAGATGGCTGAAGCTTTGCCAATCCGACCGCCCTTTTGCAGATACTCAAGGGTATCCACGAGAAAGAACAATTTACGCGATTGTTGCATTCCTTCAATGGCAGCAGCGATTTCGGCTACTGACTTGCCCTGTTCGGCAAGTTCAGCAGCCTGTACTACCATCAGACCGTATCCATACGATGCTGACTTCGAATCCAGCACGGTGATGTCACCCTCACGCTCCAGCAAAGACTTGCCGAGCATGGCCGATTGATAGGTACCACTCATGCCGGATGACAGGTGGATCGATACAATCGGACGTTCCGGGTTCTCATCCAGCAGTGCCTGATATACATTCATAAAATCGGTTGGAGATGGCTGTGAAGTTGTAGGCAACACAGAACCCTTCTTCAACTTTTCATAGAACTGTTCCGAAGTCAGATCAACGCCATCTGCATAGGTCTCTTCCCCGAACAGAACGCGCAGCGGAACAATGTAAATCCCGTATTTGCGAATGAGTTCTTCGGGAATATCTGCCGTACTGTCTGTTACTATCGCAACCTTGTGGCTCATGACTCTCCTCCTCTTCGCTAGAGTGCTATTAGTACATGTTCAAAAAGTCAACAAGCGACTTTTTGAACAAACCTTTATTAGGACTCTACGGAGAACAAATAATAATACACAGGCTGTCCTCCAAGATGTACCTCTACCTCAGCATCAGGATACTGTACTTCAAGCCATGCAGCGAGGGCAGCAGTAACCTCAGGGTCAGCTTCGTCCCCTTCAAGGATCGTCACCACTTCATCTCCACTCTCCATCATCTGTTTGAGCAGACCTTCACATGCTTGAAGCATGGTTTCATCCGTCGCTACAATTTTGGAGTTATGAATACCGATATAGTGCCCCGCCTTAATATCTAATTCATCGTATTGCGTATCGCGAACCGCATGAGTCACTTGACCGGACTGCACCCGGCTAATCGCCTCGAGCATCTGGTCACGGTTCGTTTCCGCAGATTCATCTTCCTGGAAAGCAAAAGCAGCAGCCATTCCCTGTGGAATGGTCTTGCTTGGAATAACCGTAATTCGACGCTCGTCTTCAAGCAATTCACGAGCCTGCTCGGCAGCCAGTACAATGTTAGAATTGTTCGGGAGTATAAATACCTGCTCCGCAGCAATCGAACGAACAGCTTTCACAAAATCCTCCGTACTTGGATTCATCGTCTGTCCACCAGACAGAACAACATCAACGCCCAGACTTTGGAAAATCTCTGCAATACCGTCACCAGAGGATACCGCAATAAAACCGTACGGTGCCATCTCATCCGCAGGAAGCACAGCTTCTTCCAGGCTACGCGCTGCCTCAGGTGGAATCTCTGCAAACAATTCAGGTGAAGGAGCGATGTCCATGCCTGCTGTCAGCAGATCCCGGTGCTGTTCACGCATATTGAGAATATGAATCTGTGTAATTTCACCATATTGAAGTGCCAGGTTTAATACATCGCCTGGTGTCTTGGAATGGACATGAACTTTGATCACTTCATCATCGGCAATGATAATGATCGAATCCCCATTTACTGACAACGCTTTCCGGAATGCTTCATCATCGAATGCCACTCCTGCGTTCTCTCCAAGCTCACGATTAATAAAAAATTCCATGTCATACAGGAATTCAATATCTTCCGTTTCCAATCTCGCCTGAGCGGACAACGGCATCTCTGGTGCAATCACCTGCTGCTGTGCAGGCTTCTTGAAAACCACTTCTGCCGGTGCAGACGATTTCAAAGCAGATGCTGCCACGGATGGAGTTACTTCTTGCTTCAAAGAAGTACGATTCTCTCCGTCACTTTGAAGCAATACTTCCATAAATCCCTCGTAGATATATACAAGCCCCTGACCACCTGAATCCACAACGCCAACCTGTTTCAGTACAGGCAGTAATTCCGGAGTCATTGCCAGTGCTTCTTTTGCTTTTAACAAAACTTCATTCATTAATTCAGTAATATCATTCGTCCGTCTTGCGTAGTAATTGGCATGTTTAGCCGCTTCCTTGGCTACGGTAAGAATGGTCCCTTCAACGGGCTTTACGACAGCTTTGTAAGCTGCATCAACACCGTTCTGCAGGGCTGCTGCAAATTGGAGCGTATTCAGTTCCTCATAGGGAGCAGCTGAACGACTAAATCCACGGAACAATTGCGATAGAATAACTCCCGAATTCCCCCGTGCGCCCATAAGCAAGCCTTTAGATAAAATACCGGCAGCTTCGCCGATGGAGGCAGAACTTTTTCTTTTAATCTCTGCAACTCCTGCACTCATTGTCAAATTCATGTTCGTTCCCGTGTCACCATCTGGCACAGGGAAAACATTCAGGGAATTGACGTGCTCTGCATGCTGTCCAAGTTGTTCCGCTCCGGCAAGTACCATTGCGGTGAAATCTGTTCCATTTAAAGAACGTATACTCAAGTGAGAATTCCCCTTCCTAGCTTGATACACGAACACCTTGCACCAAGATGTGTCTGGTCTGTTCATGCGCTAACGCGGACTGCGTTATTCTTCGTCCATACCTTGTCCGGCACAGGCATACAATACATAATGTCAGCCGGATTAACGGTCTGGGCGGCCGGGCTACCAATATCCTGCACTCTCTGCACCCCTAACTTCGGGGCATACGGATATGCACCGGTATCAAGAGCCGGCATGAATGCCGCATGGAGACTGGTGCCAATGATGGAATGCCGCAGCTCACAGCGTTGCCAAAAAGCAGACCACCGACCTCTAAGTACGGTTTATTCTCCGACTTCCTCGCGGCAACAGCCTGTTCACCACTGTATTATGGACTATTCAACATTGTACTATATTAGACAGGAGAAATAAATAAAGTTTTTGGATCAGTTGACGAAGCTTTTTTGATTATGATATTATATTCAAGTATTGTTTTATGCAGGTTAAGTAATGGAAATGATCCGGTCATGCCGGCTTAAACAACACCATTAGCTACTGAAACCTGATCTTCTTGGTCAGGAAGAACAATTTAGTCCTTATGGAATGACTTATCGTTTCTGAAGGCAACTGGTTATTTTAGGATAGGAGGTGTAATCTATGTCTCGCAAATGTTATGTGACAGGTAAGAAACCGGGCACCGGTAACCACGTATCCCACGCTAACAACCGTAACCGTCGTACTTGGGGCGTAAACGTTCAGAAGGTCCGCATTCTCGTTGACGGTAAACCAAAACGTGTATACGTAAGCACCCGTGCACTGAAAGCCGGTAAAGTGACTCGCGTATAATCACGCAAAGCTACTATAAATCGGGTAAGCAAAAAGCACCTTGTTCCTTGCAGGTGCTTTTTTGGTATTCAAAAAAGGGATTCTTGAATACGCTCATTAACATGTGAATGGCCGCCGCATGACGCTTCGCAGGTACGAATTCCAGATAAGCCTGAGCCAAAGCGGCGGTATTCCCTGTTACCTTATCAATCTGATCAGTTTTTTTGGAACGTATTAAGAATCGCCTTTACAAACCCTCCCAAAAACTTCGGCAGTTTGAATGTGTAAAATTTCATAATTCACCCTCCCCATCATGCTCATGCGTCCGCCGTATCCTATGCTTCAGGCCTTCTTTACCTCTAACACGACAAAAAAGGCTACATGAGAAACCTGCTCATGTAACCATATTTATGCGGAACCTTCGATCCCTATTCCACAATGACAAGCCCGAAGATCAGGTCATTTACGTTTGGGAAGGAATGTATTGATAGACAGCGATCATGAAAACACTCAGTAAATAATACAGTATGCTGAATATGACAAAAGTAACCCGATGTCCGGTACGATCAAATTTGCGGAAATACATAATAACAACGCCCACCCCGATCAATGACGTAATGGCATTATACGGGGATTGAATAACCGCAAACAAAGCAAGCACAAGTCCCGTCGCGAGACTCGCAGCCATCGTCCACAGCGTCTCCTTGAGGGTCATAGATCAGCCTCCGTAGCTACAACGGATTTCAGTAATCGCTGCAGCACGATCCTCACGACCAAATACGGCACTTCCGGCAACGAGTACATCCGCTCCAGCTTCCACCACAAGTGGGGCTGTATCGGCAGCAATTCCGCCATCTACTTCGATATGTACATCATGGCGTCCCTTTTCGTTCAACCAAGTACGAATCTGCTTGATTTTGTTCATGGTACCCGAGATAAATGCCTGTCCGCCAAAACCAGGATTTACCGTCATGACAAGAACCATATCCACATCATCCAGAACCTCGAGAATGGCTGATGCTGGCGTTCCCGGATTAAGGGCAACTCCTGCCTTCACTCCTTGCTCCTTGATCAGATGAATAACCCGGTGCAGATGTACACAAGCCTCAGCATGAACGGTAATTACTGCTGCTCCCGCTTTGGCAAATTCCTCAACATAACGCTCCGGATTCTCAATCATCAAATGTACATCAAGCGGCAAGCTTGTATGTGGAGCGATCGCCTTCACAATCGCAGGCCCAAGCGTAATATTAGGGACGAAATGACCGTCCATAACGTCAACATGAATCCAGTCTCCTCCTGCAGTTTGGGCTTCTGCAACTTCAGCACCAAGTCGGGCAAAATCAGCTGATAATATCGATGGGGCAATTTTAATCATGTTAATACCTCCGCTTCTTATCTTTCATTTCGGTCAGGAACAGCACATAGTGCTGATATCGGCTTTCGGAGATCAGACCTTCCTCCTTGGCCGCAAGCACACGACAGCCTGGTTCATGTGTATGGGTACAACCTCGGAATTTGCACTGATCTGCGAATTGGGCGAATTCCCGGAAACAAGTGGAGAGTTCCTCCACACCGATCTCCAGAAAGTCCAGTTGGCTGAATCCTGGCGTATCCGCAACAAATCCACCATTATCCAACGGAATAAGCTCTACGTGCCTGGTGGTGTGTTTCCCTCGTCCTAGACGCATGCTGATCGCACTCGTCTCCAGCGTCAGGCCGGGCATCAATGCATTTAACATGGACGACTTGCCTACACCGGATTGACCAGAGAATACGCTAATCTTGCCAGCGAGACGGTCTCTGAGCAGTTCACTGCCTTCGCCGGTACGTGAACTTGTGGAGATCACTTCGTAACCAACCTGTTCATACAATGCTTTCACTTCAGCAACAGTGTCTTTGGCTGGATCAGCCAAATCCTGCTTGGTCAGCACAATCAGAGCATCCAGTCCAGCCTGCTCAATGTGAACGAGGAACTTGTCCAACAGATTCAGGTTCATATCCGGTTCTTTCACTGAGAATAACAGAACAGCCAAACTTACGTTGGCTACCGGAGGACGAATGAGTTCTGTCTCACGCTTCCGGATTTCATCTACCGTTCCTTCTCCGTTTTCAGTCAGCATGTAGCTGACACGGTCACCTACAAGCGGTGACGTTCCTCGTTTTCTGAAGATACCTCTGGCTCGACATTGAACGGCGGAACCTTCAACCGAAGGAACCCCGTTGTCTTCCACTGGCATGACATAATAGTAACCGCTTAGCGCTTTAACGATGATACCTTCTGGCATAGCTCCGTCGCCCTCCTTTAGATGGTGGTACATTTACTCCAGACGCCAGCATAAGCCGCCCTTATGGACGGCTTGATGCGTTAACGACTTCCTTTTTCTTCTCTTTTTCCTTGCCGTGTCCCTTACCATTATTCATAGCAGAAGTGTCTTCATCTACACTGTCACCCTCACCGTCTGCCGGTGTAGACTCAGGCTCGCCTTCCTGATTAGGATCAACACTGCCCTCATCTACGTTACCTTCACCTGGATCAGGCTCATTTTCCGGCGGCGTCTGGGTACTTTGTTCCGGATCAATGGAAGGTACATTCACTGTTCCGTTTTTGGCTTCACTGTAGGAGACAAGATACGTATCCAGGAACTGTCCATCACGATATACGGAAACAGCACCATTTTCATTTGGAGCCAGCACAAGCGGAATGGTCAAGGTCTGGGTTGAGTTCACGGTGCGTGTTCCCCATTCCTGATTCTTGCCGCGTGCATCTTCATATGTGATACGGATTTTACTGTTTTTGCCCTCTTCTTTGGGTGATACATTGATATTAAAAGGATATTGCAACGCTTCAGGCGGATACCCTGTACTGATAAAGATTGTAATCTTATCGCCAGGACTCACCTCTGCACCCGCTTCAACAGGCCATTGCTGCGTCACTTTGCCCTGGTCAACCGTATAACTTGATTCTTCCTGTACCTGAGCAAGCACAAGTCCAACAGATTTAAGCTTTTCTTCGGCTTCACTGCGGGTATGATTTTTCAGATCAGGCATTTTGACCGTTTCGGTACCTTTACTTACGGTTAACTCAATCTGAACGATCTCAGGATCGAATTCCTCATTGACACCAGGTGTCTGGGAAATAACAGTACCTGAATCCACATCATTAGAGAATTCATTTTTCCGCTGAATTTGATCTTCCTTAATGCCGAGCGCAGTCAATTTCTTGACAGCCTCATCATAAGTCTCTTGTTTGACATCAATCATCTTCACCAGTTCTTTTTCTGCACCAACACTGATCTGGACCTCGGAGCCTTCTTTGACGACATCGCCTTCTTTTCTGCTCTGGTCAAAGACTATGCCGGGCTCGACATCTTCCTTATACAGACGGATGACCTCATCACTGACGACGAGTCCTTTCTCCTCAAGCATTTCCCGAGCCTTTTCTTCCGTCTGGGTGATCACGTTAGGCACGGTAACTTCAGGTACAACCAGCATACCCTTGACATACCATACAACGCCCACCATAGCGATTAGAATAAGAACGGTTAATGAAATGAGTAGAGCTGGCTTCTTCCAGCTCTTAGCTTTCGCCTTACTCTTGCCAGTTACCTCGTCAGACTCCATCACAGGCACTGCACCCGTCGATGTAACTCCGCGCGGTTCAGGCTTGATGGCTGGCATAACGCGAGTCTGGTCTATATCATCCTCATCCGGAAAATCAATCTTTGTTTCATTGCGTCTCTCCGGCATCAGGCAGGTTTCCAGATCGGTCTGCATTTCTTTGGCCGACTGATAACGTTCCTGCGGATTCTTACGCATCGATTTCAGAATGACATTTTCCACACTTTGCGGAATCAATGGATTGAATTTGCGTGGTTCATCGAACTCTTCCTGCAAATGCTTCAATGCCACACTGATTGGACTTTCACCCAGAAACGGAAGTTGCCCAGTCAGCATTTGGTAGAGTACGATCCCAAGAGAATATAAGTCCGATTTCTCACCAGTAACGATGCCTTTGGCATGCTCCGGTGAGAAGTAATGTACAGAACCAACTACAGAACCCGTCTGCGTAATCGTTGTAGATGTAACGGCACGGGCAATACCGAAATCCGTTACCTTCACACGGCCATTCCGGCCAATTAATATATTATGGGGTTTGATATCCCGATGAATGATTTGATTATGATGTGCATGATCAAGAGCATCTGCAATCTGGGAAGCGATTCGGACCGATTCGTCCACCTGCAGAGGCGCACGCTCTTTAATAATTTCATTCAGGTTTTTACCTTCCACATACTCCATGACAATATAGTGAACATCATCTTCCTGCCCCACGTCATAAATACTGACTACATTCGGATGAGACAGTGATGCTGCCGATTGTGCTTCCCTGCGGAAACGGCGAATAAACTCTTCGTCATGCACAAACTGTTGTCTAAGGACTTTGATCGCTACATTCCGATTCAACAGAAGATCCTGTGCTTTGTACACGAGAGCCATGCCGCCACCGCCGACACGCTCAATCACTTCATAGCGCCCGCCTAGCTGGTGCCCAATCATGACTCACACCCCGTTTCCGTATCCACGGAACCTTCCTTCTGCAACTCGAACAATGCAACCGTGATGTTGTCATCTCCCCCAGCAAGTAAGGCCAACTGAAGCAGTCGGTCTGCACGATCTTCCAATGCCAGTTCCAGATTGCCGGCAACCTGAATAATCTGCTCATTGCTAACCAGGTTACTGAGACCGTCACTGCACAGGAGTAGAACTTCGCCTTCCTCCAGCTTGACGGTATCCAGATCCACCTTCACTTCAGCATCTGTTCCAAGCGCACGAGTCAGCACGTTACGACGGGGATGATGAGACACATCCTCTTTGCTGATCTGACCATTTTTGAACAATTCATTTACCAGTGTATGGTCCTCGGTTAGCTGGATCACAGCTTTATTCGCAATTTTGTAGGCTCTGCTATCACCGATGTGCCCAATAACACCTTCCGTATCGTTCAATAATGCCGCAACCACCGTTGTACCCATGTTGTGATACTTGTCATCTGTAGATGCCGTGCGGAAGATAACTTCGTTGGCATGCAAAATAGCATCGCTGAGAGCTGCAGACAGAGACGCATGCGACAGACCTGGTTCCAGCGTTCCCAGATCGTTCACCAACGTCTCCACTGCCAAGCGGCTTGCCGTATCCCCTGCAAGATGTCCACCCATGCCATCGGCAACAATACCCAGAATATATCCTGTATCGAGATTACGAATCCAGGCTGAATCTTCATTCACCGAACGCACCCGTCCGATATGGCTCACATGAACTGTTTTGATCAAAACGTTCTCACCTCAACTCCATATGCTTTGCACGAAGCTGACCGCAAGCGGCAGCAATATCATGTCCCTGTTCACGACGAATGGTTACATTAACACCCTGTTCCGAGAGAATCTTCTGAAAATTGAAAATGTCGCTTCTCGATGTTCTTACATACTTGCGTTCTGGAACATGGTTAACCGGAATCAGATTCACGTGGCACAACATGTTCTTAAGCACGCTTGCAAGTTCCGCTGCATGCTCTGGCTGGTCGTTTACCCCACCAATGAGTGCATACTCAAACGTAATTCTCCGACCTGTTTTGGCCAGATAATAACGAAGAGACTCCATCACATCTTCAAAAGGAAAACGACGGTTAACCGGCATTAATTTCGAACGTAATGCATCATTTGGTGCATGGATCGAAATGGCGAGGTTAATCTGTGTGTCTTCATCTGCAAACTTGTAGATGTTAGGAACGATTCCGCTCGTTGATACCGTGATGTGGCGCTGACCGATATTCAGTCCTTTTTCATGAATCATAATGCGCAGGAAAGTCATCGTTGCTTCATAGTTTTCGAAAGGTTCACCCGAACCCATGATTACGATGCTGCTTACGCGCTCGCCGCGTTCATCGAGAATTTTTTGAGCCTGCACAACCTGGGCAACAATCTCCCCAGCCGTAAGGTTACGCTTGAGACCACCCAATGTGGATGCACAGAACGTACAACCAATACGACATCCAACCTGTGTGGTTACACAGATGCTGTTTCCGTAATTGTGCTTCATGATTACAGTCTCAATCGCATGATCATCATGAAGACCAAAGAGAAATTTAACCGTTCCATCCTTGGATTCAAACTTTGTAATTTCCTTAAGCGTTACAAATTCAAATTGCTCTGTCAGCTTCTCACGCAATGGCTTGGACAGATTCGTCATTTCACTAAAATCATTCACGCGTTTTACATAAATCCAGTCAAAGATTTGACCACCGCGAAACGCCGGTTCCCCATTCTCCACAGCCCATTGCTGCAGTTCTTCCAGGGAATAATCATATATAAAAGGTTTCATTTTGTTGTCAACACCTATTCCTTCTTTTCTTTTCGTTTGGCTTCCTTCTTTTCGTTCCATTCGTCCTATTCTATCACAAAGACCACTTTACATCCATGTATACCCTTGATATCTGTACTTCATGCATTATAACACCTCAATGCGACCATCGCACCCTGTCATCCCTTTTCTCTGACAATTATATCGAAGTCCCATCACAAAGAAATCCGCCGAAGTTCCCCTCGGCGGTCATGCTTCCGTGCTCTATTAAACTGTTATTATACTGTTTTTGTCAACCGTGCGATGAAAAATCCATCACTGTGAGCGTATTGTGGCAAAATCTGAATACCACCGTTCACGACCTTCAAGTTCACTGTCTCCGATTCGGACCAGACAGATGCTTCTGCTGGACGATATTCCGGATGTCGGTTCAAGAAGTCTGCAACCATAACCTCATTCTCAGCAGGCTCAATGGTACACGTGCTATACACCAGAATACCACCTGGTTTTAACAACGGCGCAACCCGATCAAGCAATTCACGCTGTAAACCTGCGATATCTTCGATATCTTCTACGGATTTGGTCCATTTTACATCTGGCTTGCGACGAATAACACCCAGACCGGAACATGGTGCATCTAGCAAAATGCGATCAAACGACGCTTCCGGGTACCGTTCGTTCAGATCAAGAGCATCTCCAGTTACAGCATCGATGCAACTCAGACCAAGACGCTCCGCCTGATCCAGAATCAGCTGGCGCTTGTGAGCATGTACATCGTTAGCGACAATACGACCACGATCGTGCATTTTCTCCGCCATGTGAGCTGTTTTACCACCTGGAGCTGCGCAGCAATCCAATACAAGTTGGTCTTCCTCCGGCGCAACCGCTTCAGCGACGAGCATGGAACTTTCGTCCTGTACAGAGAACAAGCCATCCCGATACCAGGACGTTAGAGCCATATTTCCACCACTACGTACAAGAATTCCATCGGAACTCAGCTGAGAAGCTTCAACCACTGCACCTGTGCTGGCCATCTCATGCATCAACTTCTCCCGTGTGGTCATTGTAGTGTTGACCCGAACACTCACCGCTGGTGGTTCATTATTTGCACGACAGATGGCTTCTGTCGTCTCCTCACCGTACTGGGAAATCCAGCGTTCAACCATCCATAACGGGTGGGAATGCTCAAGTGAAATACGTTCGGCAACGGGTAGATGTTCTGGAATACGAAGCTCATCCCTATTGCGGATCATATTGCGCAGCACACCATTCACCATGCCCGAGATTCCCTGATGACCCAGTTTCTTCGCCAGATTAACCGCTTCGCTCACCACGGCATGTTCCGGAATACGATCCAGATATATCATCTGATATACGCTGATCCGAAGCAGGCTACGAACCCAAGGTTGCAGTTTGGATACGCCTTTGGCAACGTAACGTTCCAAGAAGTAATCCAGTGTATTCAATCTAGCGATTGTTCCGTACACCAATTCGGTAGCTAGTCCGGCATCCGCAGGACTTAAATCCGCCTCTTTCAGACGACGATTCAACTCCAGATTACTGTATGCTCCATCTTGCTCAACAGCACTCAGAACCTTGACTGCCAATGCACGAGCAGATGTTTTCGGTTTTTGGGAGCGAGAGGCACCACCTGAGGTAGAATGGGATGCAGACACATTTCCAGCACTACCCGATTTACCCGAATTTGGACGGCGGTTTCCTTCGCGCCCGGATGCATTTCCTGTGGCTTTATGACCTTGTCTTGACGAACGCCCTGGTGTATTACCGCTCATCGCAACACCGTTCCAGGTTTCAGTGTACCGCCACGAGCAAAGTCAGCGGCTTGCATCACCTTTTTACCCGCAGGTTGCACCTCAGTAAGCCAGAGAGATCCATTGCCTGTACGCACTTCAATACCTGACTTATTCAATTGCAGCACCGTTCCTGGCTCTGCTTGTCCAGCATCCGAAGAAGAGGTTATGTTCGAATGATCCGGATTGGCGGCCGCCCAGACTTTGAAGACCTGATCATCCCACATCGTAAATGCACCCGAGAACGGCACAAGACCACGGATTTGATTGAACAATTCGCGTGATGTACGACTCCAGTCCATCTTCTCGTCTTCTCGTGTCAGATTCCGGGCATACGAAGCCTCGGCTTCATCCTGAGGGACAGCCGTTGTCTCACCTGCAATCAAACGTGGCATTTCAGCCAGTAGCAGTCTGGAGCCAGCCTCACTTAGTTTGTCAAACATCGTTCCTGATGTATCTTCATCCGTAATCGGCAGTTGTACATACGAGATCATATCTCCCGTATCCAGGCCTTCAGCCATATACATCAATGTGACTCCTGTCACGGATTCCCCATTAATAATGGAACGTTGGATCGGGGCTCCGCCCCGATATTTCGGCAAAAGAGAGCCATGCACGTTTACACAACCGCGAATGGGCATATCCAGCACGGCTTTGGGCAGAATCTGCCCAAATGCCGCGGTTACGATCAGATCCGGCTTCCATTCAGCCAAGCGGGCTACGGCTTCCGGATCACGCAGTTTAACAGGCTGAAACACCGGCAGACCGTGGCGTTCTGCTGCAACCTTAACCGGTGTTGGCGTAAGTACTTTTTTGCGCCCTTGTGGTTTATCAGGTTGAGTCACCACACCCACCACATTGTATCCCTCTGCAATCAGCATATCGAGAGAAGGAACTGCAAATTCAGGTGTTCCCATAAAAACAATATTCAAATCGATCACTCCTTAATTACGACGCGGTCCCGTTTGATCGGCTGCAATTTCGTACACTTTCTCGGCGATATCCGTAAACAGTACGCCATCCAGATGATCAATTTCATGCTGGAATGCACGGGACAACAGGCCACTACCCGTAATAATCAACTCTTTGCCTTCACGATCCAGACCTTTGACTGTAACGGTCTCAAAACGGCGAACGTCACCATTAATTCCAGGGATACTCAGACAACCTTCCGGTCCGAATTGATCTCCCTCACTTGCGATAATCTCAGGGTTAATCATCTTGATAAGTCCTTGCTCATCACCAGCGTCGATAACGATCAGACGTTTTAAAATGCCGACCTGTGGCGCAGCAAGACCCACACCTTCCGCATCGTACATGGTGTCAGCCATATCATCCAGCAACTTTTGTACATTCGGTGTAATTTTGGGTACTTCTTTGGCTCTCTTGTGGAGCACCTCATCTGGTTCTTGAACGATAATGCGAATCGACATGTTGTAAGCACCTTCCTAATCCTCATCATAATTTCAGGACGAAATTCTTTATTTTTGGTGTATTCATTTTTAATCTATGTTTATACCGCTTGTTTACATCCGCATTGCTGCAAAATGCTTACATTAACATTTGCGGGTCTACATCCAGACTAATGAGTAGTTTTTGCGCCTGAACATCATCGTCCATGCGCCGGGCTGTTGCCAGAGCGAGCCCGATGGCGTCTACATCCCCCCGCCATTTTATCATACATTGGAATCTGTATCTATTCTTGATCCGTGGAATCGGGGACGCTACCGGCCCAAGCACATCAAAGGCATCATTGCTGAAACGATCCAGACTGCCAAGCCATCCTGCCGCATTAGCCTTTTCCTTCAATATTCGCGTGTAGTTCTCGGCAAGACGAATCAATACCGGAAGCTGTTCATGCGAAAAGGTCACCAGAATCAGGCGACAGTAAGGTGGATATTGTAAATTGCGACGATGTAGCAGTTCCTCACGTACAAACGACACATAGTCATGTTGACTCGCATGCCCAATAGAGTAGTGTTCCGGCGTATAGGACTGGACAAACACTTCACCAGGCAATTGGTGACGACCCGCTCGGCCAGCTACCTGTGTTAGCAACTGAAACGTTTTTTCGGCAGCACGAAAATCAGGTAAATTCAGTGCTGAATCCGCTGTTATGACGCCAACCAGGGTTACATCCGGGAAATCGAGTCCCTTCGCAACCATCTGGGTGCCTAACAACACGTCTGCTTTTTTCTCACGAAACTGTTTCAACAGCTTCTCGTGAGCCCCTTTTTCCGTTGTCGTATCCACATCCATCCGAATGACCCGAATGCCCGGGAAGAGCTTCGCAAGTTCTTCCTCGACCCGCTGTGTACCTGTACCAAAGTATCGAATATGCTCACTCCCACAATCCGGACACACTTCAGGAGCCGCTTCCGCATACCCGCAGTAATGACAACGGAGATTATTCGAGCGCTGATGATACGTCAATGAAATATCACATTCGGGACAGCCTGCCACATATCCACAACTTCGGCACATGACAAAGGTCGAATATCCACGGCGATTCAGCAGAAGCACGGTCTGTTCACCACGTTCCAAGCGCTCCTCCAGCCCTTTATGCAAAGCCCTGCTGAACATGGAACGGTTGCCATCCTTCAACTCTTCGCGCATGTCAACGATTCGCACTTCAGGCAGCTTGTTACCCAATGCCCGTGTCGGCATCTCCAGCAAGAGTGGTGCAAAATCATCGTTACTCTGCGAGCGTGCCGCATAATAACTTTCCAGCGAAGGTGTCGCTGAACCCAGAACAACAACGGCCTGATGCTGCTGTGCTCTTTTTACTGCTACATCCCGGGCATGATATTTCGGAGTTTCCTCCTGTTTGTAGGAAGTCTCGTGTTCTTCATCCATAATAATCAACCCAAGCCGACTGAATGGAGCAAATACGGCTGAACGCGCCCCAATCGCAACCTTCACCTGACCCTCACGAATCTTGCGCCATTCATCATAACGTTCACCGCCAGACAGACGACTGTGCATAACAGCGACCTGGTCACCGAAGCGCCCTTTGAAGCGCTCTACCATCTGTGGTGTGAGTGCAATCTCGGGCACCAGTACGATAGCCTGCCGATCCTGTTCGATGCATTGTTGAATGGTCTGAAGATAGACTTCGGTCTTGCCACTTCCCGTGACACCATGTAACAAAAATACCCCATGGCGTTGTTCCTGCAATCGACCGTTGATACTGTCATAGACATGTTTTTGTTCATCGGTCAGAACCAGTGGTTCAGTCGCTTTGAACTTCCTGCCCTGATAAGGGTCACGGAATACCTCAACGTCCTCGGTAACGATCAATCCCTTTTCCTCAAGCCCCTTAATCGTTGCGGCCGATACCTGTAGTGTAGATAACACTTCTTTCATCGGCATGGGCAGTAGTTCTTTCATTTCCAGCAAAAAAGCCAGAATCTCCTTCTGCCGCTGTGCTTTAGCCGGGAATGAAGCAAGTGCTTCCTCAGCAGTAGCAATATCTACAGCCAGATCAACGGACTTCATCGTTTTTTTATTTAACTTGTCCTTGATGGCCTGACTTTCCAGCAGCACGCCACCAAGCAATAATTTCTTAATTAGTGCAGCATGATTGGGATATTTTCGACTCAGTTGTTGCAGCGGTACCTGACCCCGACTTTTGACAAAACGGATGATATCCTGCTGTACTTTCTCGGTCGTAGACTCTTCTCCCCAAACAAATAACACCTCATCATTCGGTTGTGCACCCGCCATCTGTCCATCAAGTGCATCTCCCAGCGAGATGTATCGCTCTGCTTTCCCTTTTAATGCTGTCGGCACCATGACCTGCAATGACAAAATCCGGTTACTGGCGTAACGTCCACTCATCCATTCGGCCAACTCAACCAAATCCTTTGACAACGGGGGAACAATGTCCAGCAACTCCTGGATCTGCTTCAGCCTGAATGATTCCTCTCCGGTACGCGGCACAAGATCAATCACGAATCCCTGCACCGTCCGATGACCAAAAGGCACACCCACCCGGCTGCCAATCTCGATCCATTCCTTCATCGATTCAGGTACCAGATAATCAAACGGCCGGTCTGTTTCCTTCACAGGAACATCGACTATGACCTTGGCAATCTCCATATCCTAATTCCTCCCGGCAATGCGCTCCGCCGCAATCCGGAGCAACCGATGAGCCACATCGTCCTTGGCCATCACTGGAAGCTCCTCCACCAAACCTTCCCGGTCATAGATATGTACCGCGTTGGTGTCTGTTCCAAATCCTGCACCCTTACGGGTTACATCATTGGCTACGATCAGATCACAGTTTTTCCGTTCCAATTTCTCACGTGCATACATCTCAACCGACTGAGTCTCCGCAGCAAAACCAATCAAAAACTGATGGGTCTTCTGTTTGCCCAGCGTTTCAAGAATATCTATATTTTTAACAAGTTCGAGCGACAATGTGTCGCCCTTCTTCTTGATCTTCTCGGTGTAAACTTCCTTTAGGCGATAATCGGCAACAGCCGCCGCTTTAACCACGATATCTGCGTCATCCCACTCACGTGTTACAGCTTCGTACATATCCTGTGCTGACTGTACAGGGATCAACTCAACGTTCTCCGGCGGCTTCTCTTGGGTATTGCCCATAACCAATTTCACATCTGCCCCCAGATCACGTGCAGCTGCAGCTATGGCAAATCCCATTTTTCCAGACGAATCGTTCGTAATGTATCGTACTGGGTCAATGCGCTCAATCGTACCTCCAGCCGTAACAACAACCTTCTTGCCTTGTAACAGTGAAGCTTGTCCCTGCCGGGTACGGTCTACAGACTCTCGCTGTTCAAAGAAACGTTCTACCACATCCACAATGCTCTCCGGTTCTTCCAGACGTCCCTTGCCCACATATCCACACGCAAGCAGACCTTCACCCGGTTCAATCATCATGGCGCCCCGTTCCACAAGCAAGTTCATATTATGCTTTACAGCTGGATGATCATACATATGTACATTCATCGCTGGGGCAATCATTACAGGGGCTGTCGTGGCAAGCAGCGTCGTTGAGAGCATATCATCTGCCATGCCATGCGCCATCTTGGCAATCACATTCGCTGTAGCCGGAGCAACCAGAACAAGATCAGCCAGATCGGCCAGATGAATATGAGATACGACTGCTGGCTCACGCTCATCAAATGTATCGGTATATACGGTGTTTCGGGTCAACGTTTGCAGCGTCAATTCGGTAATAAACTGTGTAGCGGAAGCTGTCATAATCACATGAACATCCGCTCCCTTTTGCACCAGTCTGCTACATAATGTTGCCGCTTTGTAAGCGGCTATGCCACCTGTCACACCAAGCACTATTTTTTTACCGTTCAACATGGTTATTTCCCCCGATATTTATACGACGTCTAATTAAGTAAGATTCCGTTAAAATATGCTTATTCGTAAAAAAATAACAACCTCGCGGTTGTCAATTAATCCGGCTTACGCCGTATGCAGTTGAAGAGCAGCCGCAGGCGGCTTACTCTTCTTCTTCGTCCTGTCCTTTGATGACAACGAGCAGGTCTCCATAGATTTCTTCCAGTGCAACGCCAACTTGTTTATGGGATCTCGCACCTCTTAAATCCGTTTTTTCACCTTCACGTAGCTGTCTAGCCCGGCGGGAAGCAGCAACAACAAGGGAATACTTGCTGTCGACTTTGTTCATCATTTCATCAATAGAAGGATACAGCATATTAACAAACACCTCTTCGCATTAGTATAATCGCAAGTTGCCGCCTGACAGAACTGATGTGGCGTGTCTTCACATTCGGGCAGTCCGAGAAGGACTGCTTCAGTACATGATATGACAACTGCCCCACTTATATCGCATTCTGCAGCGGCAAAAGTGATTATTTATTGATCTTACAATGTTCGGCGATTATGATGCTTTCTATTCTCTTGCACGCCAAATCAATTTCATCATTAACAACAGCGTAATCATACTGCTCCAGCAGACTGATCTCATCAACCGCCACGGACATCCGGTGATCAATGGTAGCTTGGCTTTCGGTACCACGGCCCTGAATGCGATCTTTCAGCTCGTCCAATGAAGGAGGAAGCAGGAAAACAAAGATGCCTTCCGGGAATTTCTCTTTCACTTTTAACGCGCCTTGAACCTCAATCTCCAGAATGATGTCGCGGCCTTCGTTAATCGTTTTCTCCACAAAATCACGCGGTGTTCCGTAATAATTACCAACATACTCCGCATGTTCCAACAATTGATCTTCAGCAATCATGTTCTGGAACTCTTCATGACTTCTGAAGAAATAGTTCACACCATGTTCTTCACCAAGACGAGGCTGACGGGTTGTTGCCGATACGGAATAGATCAATTCCGGCACCCGTTTGCGCAAAGCGCTGCATACAGTACCCTTCCCGACCCCAGATGGGCCGGACAACACTACAAGTAATCCCTTAGACATATTACACTCCATTTTATTCGTCGTTATCATCATCTTTCGAAGAAAGACGATGGGCGACCGTCTCAGGCTGAACGGCAGACAAAATGACATGATCGCTATCCGTAATAATTACGGCACGAGTACGTCTTCCGTACGTTGCATCAATCAGCATGTGACGATCTCTTGCCTCTTGTATAATTCTCTTGATCGGCGCCGATTCCGGACTCACGATGGATATAATCCGGTTCGCCGATACGATGTTACCGAATCCAATGTTAATGAGTTTGATTGCCATAATCAGGTTCTTCCCCCTATACATGCGACTCTTTTGCCGAAATGTGGCCGTTCATTCGATATTCGCAGCTTGCTCACGAATCTTCTCCAGCTCCGCCTTCATCTCGACAACACGATTCACCAGAGCCAAATGGTTGGCTTTTGATCCAATCGTATTGACTTCCCGATTCATCTCTTGAATTAGAAAGTCCAACTTACGACCTACAGGCTCATCACTCTTCAGCAGTTCCCTGCTCTGTCCAAAGTGACTCTGTAGACGCGTAAGCTCCTCTTCTATGTTAGAACGATCGGCAAACATTGCAATTTCCATACCCAATTTATGCTCATCAAAAGGGAAAGAGCCTTCTTCCTGCATTTCCGTAAGCCTTTGTCTTAGCTTGTTGCGGTAATCACTTACCACAGTCGGTGCAAGATCAAGCATCTCGGTATGCAGTGACTCCAGACGGGTAATCCGCCGTTCCAGATCACTGGCCAGATGAAGACCCTCGCGAGCGCGCATCTGTTCAAGGCCGGACAGAGCCTCTCTCAATCCTTCCTGCAAAACTCGCTCCCATTCGTCCTTCTGCTCTTCCGGAATGGAACTTGTCCCATCCGAATGAACCATGACGTCCGGCAGCCCAAGCATATCCACAATACTTGGTTTGCCCTGCATTCCATATTGGGTCTCCAGTTGCTCTGCAGCCTGCAGATAGGCCCTGACCGTCTGTTCATTCAGAACAGCGGGAAGAGCCTGGTCTTCCTCTTTTTCTTTCATTACATAAACATCAATCCGCCCACGTTTCAAACGACTCTGTACGATCTTCCTCAAACCGTCTTCATAATACGTCCACTCTCTTGGCAGACGCATCATCACTTCGCAATAACGATGATTAACAGATTTGATCTCTAATTGTACCTTATAGCCGCCAAAATGAAAGGCGGATTGACCGTATCCGGTCATACTGAATGACATCGGCATCACATCCGTTTTACTATTGTAATTGATTATTAGGGTTGAAACAAGTAGGACATTGATGCTCCGACTTCTCCCATACGTATTGAGTCAATTCAGCCGTCATGCCGTAAAACATGAACGGTGTCATGAGATAGATACCCTTGAAATGTGCTGTGGCTACGTCCAGCAGTTCCTTCGCAATTTTTACCCCCATCGCACGCCCCTCTTCGCCTTCCAGACCTGCCATCCGGGAACGCACTTCGTCCGAAAGCTGAATTCCGGGAACCTCGTTGTGCAGATACTCTGCATTCCGTCCACTTGCCAGTGGCATTACACCTACAAAAATAGGCACATCCAGGTGTTTCGTCGCTTCATGCATTGCCACAATTAACTCCGGGTCATAGACGGGCTGAGTCATGATGTAATCTGCGCCAGAGGCAATTTTCTTCTCCAAACGTTGTACAGCTTTCTCCAAATATTTCACATTAGGATTAAATGCTGCTCCGATGACAAAGCCAGCTTTTTGCTTCAGCGGTTTACCTGAGAAAGCCACTCCATCGTTCAACTGTTTGATCATGCGTATGATTTCAAAAGAAGTCAGATCGTACACCGAGCTTGAACCTGGCAGATCGCCAAATCTTGCAGGATCACCTGTAACTGCCAGTACATGATTAATGCCCAGAGCATCAAAACCCATCATGTGGGACTGCGTTCCAATCAGGTTCCGGTCACGGCAGGCAATATGCACCAGTGGACGAAGGCCCGTGCGATCCTGAACGAGGTGACCCAGCGCCATGTTGCTCATCCGTGTAACCGCTAGAGAATTGTCCGCCAGAGTCAGGGCATCGGCTCCTGCTGCTTTTAATGTCTCGGCACCTTTCATGAACTTGGCAATGTCCAAGTCACGCGGCGGGTCAAGTTCAACAATGACCGTGTGACGTTGCTTGACCAGATCAACGATCGTAGGCTGTCCGCCACGTCCGGAACGCTCATCCACATTTTCATGCAACACGATACGTGGTTTGGATTCTGACGGATCAGGCTCCAAGATAGGCGAAGGTACATAGTCAGCGAGTGCCTCTTTCATTGCGGTAATATGATCAGGTGTCGTACCACAGCAACCGCCGATAATACGAGCGCCCAGATCAGCAAATTGCACTGCCGTCTGACCAAAGTACTCCGGAGTCGCACCATAACGGAACTGACCATCGACATAATCCGCCGCACCCGCATTCGGATATACGGACATCGGAATACCGATACGTCCCGAGACCGTTTCCATAGCTCGCATGATCCCGTTTGGACCAGAGCGGCAGTTAAAACCGATCACGTCCGCTCCCTGCTCCCGCATGATCCGGAATGCTTCAGGCATCGTATATCCGTCAAGGGTGTGTCCTACATCCTCTACCGCGAACTGTCCAATCACAGGTAGATCGCTCAACTTGCGCGCTTGCAAGAGGGCAATATCCATTTCCTCGATATCGTAGAAGGTTTCAAGCAGAATGCCATCCACGCCTTCATCGAGCAGAGCAAAGATCTGTTGTTGATAGAAGCGTTTCAATTCACTTGTAGACACGTTCGTCCGCTTGCCACCTCGAATGGAACCAACTGCACCAAGCACATAACCGGTATCTCCAGCTACCTCTTTGGCAATGCGTACGCCGGCACGGTTCACGTCCTCCACCTTGGACTCCAGACCGAACTTGGACAACTTGTCGTAATTGGCAGAGTACGTATTTGTTTCAAATACTTCTGTACCTGCGTCCCGATAACGGCGATGTACATCCGCCACCACTTCAGGTGAAATCAAGTTCAACTCCTCATATGAAATCCCTACCGGGAATCCCATTTGGTACAGAAATGTTCCCATGGCCCCATCTCCAACGAGAACCCGTTCCTGCATAGCTTTGCGCAATTCCGCCTTCATCCCTTTTCCCCCCGCCTAGCTGTGATCATTTTCATACTAATGTAACACAAAAAACGCTAAAAAACGAAGAAAAACACAGGTTTTTGATGCAAGATAAAAAAAGAGGCCCTCAGGCCTCTTTGGTTAAACCTTCCACTTTTTATGAAGTGATTCCCTTAAAAACAACTTCAGCAGGTCCGGTCATGTACACATGATTGTCAGCTTCATTCCACTCAATGTGAAGATCTCCACCCTTGAGGCTGATGATGGCTGTACGATCTGTATGTCCATTCAGGACAGAAGATACCAGTGTTGCACAAGCTCCGGTTCCGCAAGCAAGTGTTGGACCAGCTCCGCGTTCCCATACACGCATGTCCACATATCCACGGTCACGAACTGTGGCGAATTCTACATTGATTTTTTTCGGGAACATCGGGTGTACTTCAAGAAGTGGGCCCCAAGTTGTGAGATCAAAATTCACAGCATCATCAACGTAGATGACCGCATGCGGGTTACCCATGGATACCGCAGTGAATTTGAACGCATGTCCATTTGCTTCAATGTGGTGATCAACCACGGGATTCGCATCCACCGTTGTCGGTACTTGAAGACCGTTCAAGATCGGCTCACCCATATCGACACGAACCGTTTCCACTTTACCATCACGAATGTTGAGACTTACAGGTTGTACGCCTGCCCCAATCGTTTCAATGGTAATCTGCTCCTGGCTGACATGACCATGATCGTATACATATTTGGATACACAGCGAATGGCATTGCCACACTGCTCTGCTTCCGAACCATCCGAATTCATGATGCGCATCTGAAAGTCCGCCTTCTCCGAAGGCAGTATATAAACCAGGCCATCCGCACCGATGCCGAAGAAACGGTTGCACCATTTCACAGCCAATTCTGCTGCATCTGCCGGAAGCTCCTTTTCACCAAATACAACGATAAAATCGTTACCAAGTCCATGCATTTTCGTGAATTCCATAATCTTGCCCACTCCTTTTGGCAGTCTGCTGCCAAAGCTATATTCTTGCTCTTCTACAGGATTACCATAGAAATTCATATTCAACATTTACACAAAAAAAGCTATCCTGCAAAATGCCAAAGCTTCCGCTTCGAATCATTTTGAGGATAGCATACCGAAATGGATCAGGAAAAGCTATTGATTTTATGCCGAAAACTTTGTACTTTTCGGTACGAAGCGGCCAGAACCACCCATGCGACGGCGGTTACGACGACCACCCCACACGCTACCTGCGCCCATAAGGAACGTCGGGATACCTGCGGCAACGATACAGATCGCCCATTCACGTAATCCTAGAGGTACGGTTTTGAAGATCGGCTGCAACGGTTCAACGTACATCACAACCAGCATCAGTACAACCGATGAAATCACGGCAAGAACCAGATATTTGTTCTGTAGTGGGTTCCGATGGAAGATCGACCGCGAACTACGGCAGTCAAAGACATGAATAAGTTGCGCCAAAACGAGTGTAGCGAAAGCAACAGACTGTGCCTTAATCAGTTGACCCGGGTTATCCGGTGCAGCCTGAAGGGTAAGCCAGAAGGCCCCAAGTGTACATAATCCAATCAAGACACCCCGGCTGACGATTTTCCAACCCAGTCTCCGCGCAAAAATATTTTCCTTGGCGCCGCGGGGTTTGTGTTCCATCAAATCTTTTTCAGGCTGATCTACCCCAAGCGCCATGGCAGGTAATCCATCCGTGACCAGGTTAACCCACAGAATTTGAATAGGTACGAGTGGTAGCGGCAAGCCCATCATCATCGCAAAGAACATTGTCAATATTTCGCCGACGTTCGATGCCAGCAAATAACGGATAAACTTGCGGATGTTCTCATAAATATTACGGCCTTCTTCAATGGCAGCCACAATGGTTGAGAAGTTATCATCACTCAGAATGAGCGCCGAAGCTTCCTTCGTGACATCTGTACCTGTAATGCCCATTGCGATGCCGATGTCAGCCGCTTTAATCGCCGGAGCATCATTTACTCCATCCCCCGTCATGGCGACGACATGCCCTTTGCGCTGCAACGATTTTACGATGCGCAGCTTATGTTCAGGAGATACCCTTGAGAAAACATAGATGCCCTCTACCTGTTTATCCAGTTGCTCGTCCGTCATGCCCGCCAGCTGCTGACCACTTAGCGAGGCACCTCCACGTGGAAGAATCCCCAACTGATGCGCAATGGCTTCTGCCGTTGTTCCATGATCACCTGTGATCATGACGGTACGAATGCCTGCTTTGCGGCATGTGGCAATCGCATCTCGCACTTCACGACGCGGTGGATCAATCATACCTGCAAGTCCTACGAATACGAGCTGACTTTCGGCGGCGTGTTCGTCAGCCACTTTTTCTTCCGGCCGTACTTCACGATATGCCATTCCGAGGACACGAAGTGCCGCTCCGGCCATGCTCTCGTTGGCTGCCATCACTTTCTGCCGCAGTGTTCCAGTGAAAGGTACGACCTTTCCTTCCCATAAAATATAACTGCAGTGTCCGATCAACACATCCGGTGCACCTTTGGTGTAGATCATTCGGCCTCCCTGGTGATGAACCAGGACCGACATGCGTTTACGCTCCGAATCAAACGGGAACTCCTGCTGGCGGGCATACAACTCTTTGAGGCCAGTAGGCGTAAGCCCCATTTTGGAGGCCAGTGTGACCAGCGCCCCTTCCGTCGGATCACCCTTCAGCTCCCAGAATACATTATCTCGTTGAACCACTTCTTCTTTGTAATCATCTTTTTTCGTGTTTTTCTTGCCATCCTTTTTGTTATCCTTGCCTTTTTTCTTGTTTCCTAATTCGTTTGCAACACTCTCCACAATACTGGCATTGTTGCATAGTGCGCTGATCTGAAGCATTCTGCGCAGGGACTGGTCACTCTTTAATTCCACCGTTCGACCGTTCTCCAACATCTGCCCCTCAGGTGCATAACCATCCCCGGTAACCTTGATGCTGCGTCCCTCCAACCACACATCCGTTACCGTCATCTTGTTCTGGGTGAGTGTGCCTGTTTTATCCGAACAGATCACGGATGCACAGCCAAGGGTTTCGACAGAAGGCAGTTTGCGTACAATGGCTTTACGTTTGATCATTCGCTGCACGCCAAGTGCGAGTGCAATGGTTACAATGGCCGGCAGACCCTCCGGTATGGCGGCCACCGCGAGGCTAACCCCTGCCAGAAACATGCCGACGGCTGGTTGTCCGTGCAATATGCCTGCGACGACGACCATGACGGTTAATCCCAGTGCGACAAAAATCAGAATTTTGCCCAGTTGTTCCAGCCTGTGCTGTAACGGTGTTTCCTGCTCCTCCGTATTTTGGATCAGATCGGCAATTTTGCCCATCTCGGTCTCCATCCCCGTACGAATGACCACACCTGTGGCTGTGCCACGCGTGACCATGGTACCCATGAATCCAATATTCTTCTGATCGCCAAGCGGAACGTCATCGTCGGCAATCGGAAGGCAATGCTTGCTTACGGGAACCGATTCTCCGGTAAGTGCCGACTCCTCGACATCCAGACTGTTCGTTTGTAGCCAGCGCACATCAGCGGGTATGCGGTCGCCACTCTCCACCATGACAATATCTCCGGGTACGAGTTGTTTCGCAGCAAGATGTACTTCCTGGCCCGATCGAAGCACTTTGGCAAGAGGTGCAGACAACTGTTTCAATGCACGAAGAGATCGTTCTGCCCGGAATTCCTGTACAAACCCCAGAATCGCATTCAGTACGATAATGGCTACAATCGTTACTGCATCCAGATACTCACCAAGCAATCCGGATACCAACGTTGCTCCCATCAACACCAGCACCATAAAATCCTTGAACTGATTCAAGAGCAATGTAATTGGAGAAATACGTTTCCCCTCGCTCAGCTCATTCGAACCGACTACTTTCCTCTTCTCTGCTACAGCTTCATCCGTCAATCCTTCCTGCGGGCTGACGCCAAGAGTGTTGCGAAGCTCTTCATCGCTAAGTTGATGCCACTTGGTATGTTCCATGCTTCAAGGTTCCCTCCCAGTCTGTATTTCATCTGCAAAATAAGCTCACATGCTTCACCGGCGCGCTGGTCGACAGGCTGTACACTATGCCGGACAAACTACCTGCTCTATATGTATTCGGACAGGTCTGTGATTAGCACCCGCAAGGTGAATCCTTTCCCTGATGGACAGAATAAGCTAAAATAAAAGTCTGCGATGTTCTGCGCAGTACCGATTCCAGCGTTCAACAGGCAAGCAACGAAGAATCTGCAGCCAGTCCTGTTTTTTACATAACCTGGTTGCTCATTTTAGTTATATAGATGAAGCATTTGGCATGATGATAAAATGCAGATGCTCGATAGAGAGAGGAAGTGGAAAAAATGGCATTGGACGGCATCGTAACACGGGCCATTGTTCATGAATTGCAAGGTTGCATTGGTGGACGTATCAGCAAAATCCATCAACCGAATGGCCATGACGTAGTTCTCACCCTGCGTGCTCAGCGCGGAAATAGTAAATTGCTTGTTTCGGCAAGCCCAACATATCCCCGTGTGCATTTTACGGAAAAGACATTTCTTAATCCCACTGAAGCACCCATGTTCTGCATGCTGCTCCGCAAGCACTGTGAAGGTGCAATCATTGAGGAGATCTGTCAGATTGGCATGGAACGTATTATCCACATCAATGTGCGCCAGCGCGACGAACTGGGGGATGTTTCGGTTAAACGAATCATCATTGAATTGATGGGGCGTCACAGTAATATTATTTTGCTTGACCCTGTAACAGGAACGATTCTGGATGGTATTCATCATGTGACTCCGTCTATCAGCAGCTACCGGGTAATTATGCCCGGATTCTCGTATACTGCCCCACCCGAACAACATAAAAGTAATCCGCTCGAAGTGAGCCGTGCAGCATTCGAGGACAGCTATCATGCCGCTGAAGAAGAGGCATCACGCTGGCTTGTGAACTCCTTTAGCGGTCTTAGCCCGCTGATCGCGGGAGAGATTGCAGCACGTGGGATTGCTGCTGAAGGTACAGTGAGCACTCAGAGTGTGATTGAGGGTGAGAGCCGGATCGAGGCTGGGACACTTTGGAACGCTTTTGAAGCCGTGATGGGACCTGTCAGAGATCATATCTACACGCCTGTTACTGGAATGAACGCCAAGGGCAAAATGATTTTTTCGGCCGTTCATCTTCAGAGCATTCAGGACTTGGAGAAAACCTATGACACGATGAGCAAGTGCATGGAAGATTACTACGGAGACAAGGCTGAACGGGACACGGTAAAACAGAGAGTAAGTGATCTGCTCCGTTTTCTGCAGAATGAGCGAAGCAAAAACATCAAAAAGCTGGACAACCTGAACAAGGACCTTCTGGAAGCTGACGATGCGGACAAGTTCAGACTATGGGGTGAATTGCTATTCGCCTCCCTGCATCAGGTCCATAAAGGGGACAAGAGCGTGGATCTTGTGAACTTCTACGATGAAGACCAAGCTAACATTACTATTCAGCTTGATCCGTTGCTTACACCGTCTGACAACGCACAACGGTATTTCAAGCGGTATAACAAATACAAGAACAGTCTGGCTGTTATTCATGAGCAACTTGGCAAAACCAAAGACGAGATTGACTATCTCGATAACCTGTTGCAGCAGCTGTCCATTGCATCGATGAACGACATTGAGGAAATACGTGATGAGCTTGTGCAGCAAGGATACCTTCGTGACCGTAACAAAAAAGGTAAAAAGAAGAAGAAAAACGACCGTCCGACCGTACACCAGTTCACCTCCTCCGAGGGAATTGATATTCTTGTGGGCAAAAATAACTTGCAAAATGAGTATGTGACCAACCGTCTCGCTTCTTCCAACGACACTTGGCTACACACCAAAGACATTCCTGGTTCACATGTCGTCATTCGCAGTACAGACTTTGGTGAAGCTACATTGGAAGAAGCGGCACAGCTTGCCGCCTATTTCAGCCAAGCCAAGGAGTCCAGTAGCGTACCTGTGGATTACACGTTTATCCGTCATGTACGCAAACCAAGCGGTGCGAAGCCAGGTTTTGTCATCTATGATCATCAGAAGACCTTGTTTGTTACACCAAATGATGAATTGATCAAGAGTCTGCCATCCACCATTAAAAATGGATAAGGCTATATAAGTTGAACTAAAGATTATTTACACTGACACTACGATGACAGAACAACCTTCCAATCGCTGTTATCCCCAGATTTTTTTGATCCCTGTTCTGAAAGGGAAAATCCGGTGATAAAGGCGAAGCTTATGCTTCCGAAGTAGCTTTCTTGCAGAAAGCTTTTAGCTCCGCTTTTCAGGTTTTTTCTGACCTCTCCGTTATCGTGTAAATGATTAGTTCAACTTATATAGATGTAACAGTAACAAAGACAGAATCCCCTGACCATTAATGGTTAAGGGGATTTTTGTGGTTGCAATAAGTTATTTCAATGATAGGTGAAGCTCGCTTATTTCTCTTTTTTTGAATATTAATTCGTTTATATGTATACTAATTCAATATTCACGAATAAAATTATAGTTAAGGAAGTGTACTATGACCATACATATCAGAGAAACGCAACCTGATGATCTGAAACCACTGACTGCATTAATGCATGACTATGTGGTGGGATTCTACAACAACCCCTGGCCTGGTGATCAATCCATCCAGCTTTTGATCAACAACCTGCTTAATCAGCAGATCGGCGCTCAATTCGTGGCAGAACAGGACGGGGAACTTATCGGATTTTCCACCCTGTTCTTCACCTACAGCACGATGAAAGCAGAGCGTGTCGCCATCATGAATGATCTTTTTGTGACGGAAACATTCAGAGAAGGCGACGCGGAAGCCATGTTATTTGCACACTGCCAGCAATATACGCGTGAACATGGATGTGCTTATATGTCCTGGATCACAGCAGTAACTAATGAGCGGGCACAGCAATTATTCGAGCGTCTTGGAGCTGTACGTGGCGAATGGGTAAATTATTCTATTACGTAGACTCTTTTGAAAACAAAAAAGGGACATGCATACATGAAGGTTCAGCCCTATCATGCTTGCATGTCCTTTACTCCTTCGATCTTAAAATGTATCCAGTAATACAGAATTTATTATAGTCAGATAGAGCGTTGCAACGTCTCGCTTACTCCCCCTTTTGCTGTGAAGCAGCTACCTTCAGCCTTTCCAACACATTAACCGTTACGGTCTTGCTACCGAGATCTCCGTGGAAAACAACACCTTGCCGTTCGCCATGATAATCCGATCCGCCAGTCTCAATAAGGCCATATTCCTGGGCCATCTCAGCATACCTGCGTTCCTCTTCCGGGCCATGGTCCGAATGAAACACCTCAACGCCATCCGGACGGGCGTCTTCGATGATACGTCGTACCAATTCATCATCATTATAGAGACCCGGATGGGCAATCACAGCGGCTCCACCTGCGGATCTGATCCACTCGCAAGCATCCTCTGGTGCAACGCGGGGTACAGATACGAAACCAGGCTTGCCTTCAGCAAGATATCGATCAAATGCATCCCGCATGTCAACAGCGTATCCTTTTTTTACCAGCACATCGGCCATATGAGGTCTGCCGATACTCTCATCCGGCTCTAACGGCCTTCCCAGCTCATCCAGTACCTCCTGCCAGTTTATATCAAGCCCGAGTTCCTGAAGCTTGGCGATGATTAGATTATTCCGCTCATCTCGTGCTTCACGTAATCCGCGCAACCGTTGCAGGAATTGCTCATCCTCTATATTCACATAATAACCGAGCACATGAATATCTTTCCCACCAGCCCGGGTGCTGATCTCCACTCCTGCAATAACTTCAATATCGTACTTTTTCCCCGCTTGCTGTGCTTCCGCTACACCAGCTACTGTATCATGGTCCGTCAGGGCAACCGCAGATAGTCCTTTTTGCTTGGCAAGCTTCACATTATCAGCAGGCGGCTGCATTCCATCGGAGGCCTGACTATGGGTATGAAGATCACAGCGTCCTTGGCGTTGATCCATGTACAACAGCTCCTTTGTATAAAATGATTTGGATTAATTCTCATCTATCATTGAGTTTCCGGCTATTTTGCCTTCCCCGTCTTGTGTTATGGCTCAGGTTGCTCCTGTTGACGCAGATAGTTCAGGAAAGCGACAGCTGACAGGGGCAACAAAGACGATTTTAGATGGATGGCATAGAACTGCCGTTTGAATTCGAGTCCACGGATATCCACAATATGAACGAGTCCTAGAGCCAGCTCATGCTGCACGGAAGAAGGAGATAACATTGTAATGCCCACCCCTGCCTCTACAGCCGATTTTACGGCTCCTGTACTGCCAAGTTCCATCACCACATTCATATCCTGCGGATCAATATTTTTCTTTTGAAGTTGGTCTTCCATCACCTGACGGGTACCCGAACCCTTCTCACGCAGCACAAAGGGATAGTTCATTACATCTTCAAGGTTCACTTTGCTACGCTTAGCCAGATCATGCCCCGCAGGTACAATCAGTTTCAGCTCGTCCTGCATGACAGGCTCTACAATCATGTCCGGATGGTGTACTGGGGCTTCAATCAGACCAAAATTAAGCTGGTGCTTCAATATATCATCCATAATTTGCGTTGTATTCATCACTTTCATGACGATGGAAATATCGGGATACTGAAGCGCAAACGGTCCTAGCATGCGTGGAAGCACATATTCCCCGATCGTTAAGCTGGCTCCAAGCTGGAGTCGGCCCTGTAACATCTGGGTAAACGCCGACATCGCTTCATCTGTCTGCCTGACCAATTCTACGCTCCGTTTCGCATGAGGCAATAAAGTCCGGCCAGCCTCGGATAATTCTATTTTTTTGGTGGAACGATGCAATAACTTGGTTCCAAAGTAGTCCTCCAGTGATTGAATCTGCATCGTTACTGCCGGTTGAGTCATATGTAATGCTTGTGCAGCAGCCGAGAAGCTGCCTTTCTCTGCTACCGTATAAAAAATATGCAATTGGTGAAAATTCATATCTTCGCCCCTCTTCGATTACACTCTCTACATTGTAGCCGATTTCCTGCTTGGCAACAAAAAAAGCATGCAGCTTGTCTGCATGCGATGATACTTGAATCTATGATTGCAACATATTGAATCTACTCAGGCTTACTTATGCTTGCGGCTATTTTTGACAAGCGTCATTCTTCTTGAATGTCTTAACCATGAATAATATGACTTCAGGTCCCTCAACTCAATGGTCTCTGACATACGTCCCAGAAACGTAACTACAATCATTTTGTGCAGCGGGTTGCCCGCAATATCATATTCTCCTTCAAGCTCGGAAAATTCGGCGACCACAACCAGATCCTCATCAATCAGGTAGACGTCCTGTTCATTACGGTAGTATGGTGTTATACGGTCCTGCTTCAGACACTCCCATAACCACGCTGCAATATGGTCATCATCACTACGTGCAGGCTCAATACGGTCTGCATACCGCATCTTGGCATGATGGGTAATGACGATGTCGGCCACTTTCTTGTCTCCAAGAGCCACGAAAAACGGCTCGTAGGTGCTCCAACGTTGCATCACCTTATCACGCATGGGAATCACTCTCCACCAGATAGGACTTTCTATCTATTTATTACCAAATATATTACAACATAAGTCCCGCAACCTCAAGGCGTAAGTTTAACTTTTTTTCACAAAAGTCAGTTTGTGCATAATTCAAGAAAAGAGCGACCCCAAAGGGCCCCTCCAGTTTCTCGTCTATATTCCGTAAAAGCTTGTTTTGTCCATGGTTTTGCTGGCATACTCGGTTTTGATCTCGTTTCGATACGAGCGTTCGATCTTGCGCACATAGGAAAGTCGCTTCACATTTTTCATCGTATCTTCTGCCCGTTCTGCATTAACATACATGACCACATAATGCATACGGCGGGAGATATAATGCACGGTGCCATATTTTTCGAGATTACGGGCAGCCTTCAAATCACTGACCCAAATAATGAATCCAGTCCTTTCCGCAAACATCATCGTTCCCCGCCCTTCTATAATGATTACTTAACTGCAACCACACTTGCCGCCACTACCGCAGCCGCCCTTCGGATTCGGATCGTTGCTCGGTACCTTAATGGTCGTTGACACTGCGAATGCAATGGTCTCAGACATCTGGAATAACATATCATCCAGGGACTTCTCTGCCTGTTTGAAGCGGGCTACCGCTTCGAAATTTTCCAACTCCTGTTCCAAAGCCTTCACCTGATCTTTCGCTGCATGATAATCCGGGTGAAAATGACCAAAACGCTGTGTTTCTTCAAACAATTCTTTCTTGGCATTCAGCTTCCGAATCCCCATCTGAATCTCAGGGGTAGTCTCGACTTGCTGCTTCCAATATAAATAATCCGATACTTCGGCAGATTGGTTAATCATGTCGCCCAGCTCATATGCGCCCGTTAACACTTGGGCCATATCGACCGTGTTCATTTCCGCTACGCTCATGAAATATTCATCCTATCTATATATAAAGTTCTACTTAACGTAGACTACCTCATCATAGCATATCCATGAATAGTTAAGAAGAGTTTTTCCTGCAATTAGAAATAAGGGAAACTCGAAAATTCGCCTTTCAACCTGATATTCACTTGAAATAGTCAGGTTATGACATCATCCGGCAGGATAAGACGCATCGTATCCCACTCCGACGGGGAGAATGTACGCCATTCTGTCTCTGATGTATGTTCACTTGAATCCGGAATGCACCAAGCGCTTAATGTCCATTCTTCACGCCCCTCTACCTGATGCGGAATAAGGTATTGGGTACAATGATCCTGTTGAATTCCCAGCTTGGTCTGCCACTCAATAGCTTTGGCAGCAATCTGTCGTGCTGTTGAACTATGATATCGTCGCCATTCCCTGTACCAGGTCTCCGGTATCTCCTCCAACCCCAACAGAGAGACCTTCTTATCGGTTACAGCATGATCACGTTCCATCCCATGCAGCAATGCAGGTACATCAACCAGACCTTGATTACCAGGTGTGTAAAAAGAAGAATGTTCACTGCTCAAAACATCTTTTTCGAATAACTTCTGATCCTCTATGGAGCTTGTACTTGCCTTCGTTGGCTCCATGTACTGATCTACAGTTGCTGTTGCAACATCCGTCTCCTTCCCCCAATCCGCTAACGCAATACGTACATTCTCCGGCACGCCTGTCAGAGCATATTGATCCAGAAACTCCATCACTTCATGTAATGCATGTCCTTTAGCTATGGCCGAAATGATCTCCTCTCTCGTCATGCGATAAATGGACATCCGATCACGTGTTACCCGTTCTGCGCATTGCTCCAGCATCCAGATTACATCAGGCCCTGCTTCCGGTGGAACCAACATTTCGAAATCTGGCTGCATGTAAAACCCACACGGCTCCGCCTCACCTACCGCCTCTTGGCGTAGATTCAACAGGGTCTGTGGTTCGATCAACCAACGGAATGCCAATGCTCCCGACTGATCTTCTCCAACGTCGCCGTAACCCCAACCAGCTAGCGCATTAAGCCAACCCCTGATCTGAGGTTCCCATGTGGGATTCACTATACGACACCATACGTTCTTCCCTGGAGAAAGAACGGCCAATTGATGACGGAAATGCTGTAGAGCAGGCTCGGTATTCCCGTATCTGTCCACACAAGCTTGATATACCTCCCGATGCATCTGTCTCCACGAGAGCTTCAACCATTTTTGTAATCGATGTTCTACAATCTGAATTCGGCCCTCTGACTTCTGAACCAGATTCAGACTGAGCAGTAGATCGAGAAGGATCGCTACGTGGGTCGGATACAAATCCGAATGTTCATATCGGATGCCCAAACCATCAAAGTCTGTCGAAGATAACACCGTGACCACACTTAATTTTTGAACACTTTTCTTATGTATCGTGCCCTTACCTGTCAAAGGAAGTCCTTCTCTCTCGATCCAGGCAATCAGATGAAGGAGTTCTGCAGCAATATCCGACTTCCCCTCCTGTAGTACATGAGCAACATTTGTACTTTGTTTAACGGTTGTGCCCACTCTTTGCGCGTAAACAATCGTTAATGTCTCCATCAGCGAAGCAGGAATATAGAATAATCGTTCACCCCAACTTTTATGAACAGATTCAATCCATTTTTGCTCCCTAAGGTTACCGAATGAAGATTTGGCTTCTGCGACACTTAGTCCTTCGATGGCCCACTGTTCTCGCGGCAGAAGGGAGGAAAAAGGTTGCGCAGCATGTTTGTGAAAAATTACACCAAGTACTTTTTGTTCTACCAAAGTCAGCTTTGACCATGAATCAAGGTCCATTACCACAGGCTCATTTACTGGTTCAAATGAAGACATCCCTTAACCCCTCCTCTTTTCGCGAGTATAAATGGACTATTCGTTCTCATGAACGATGGCATATTCATATCCCTGCTCCACCAAGAACATCTGACGGTTTAACGCAAACTCTTGTTCCTTGCTGTCCTCCGATACCAGTGCATAGAAGTAAGCTTTGTTTTCCCCAGCTTTTGGTCTGAGAATTCGTCCCAACCGTTGTGCTTCTTCCTGCCTTGAACCGAAACTCCCAGATATCTCAAGCGCAACCGCAGCATCTGGCAGATCCACAGCAAAGTTGGCAACCTTGGATACAACAATCGTTTTAATCTCTCCTCGTCGAAAAGCGGCAAACCATTTGATTCGCTCTTGCTGGGACATTGTGCCTGAGATCAGAGGTGCTTCAATTTCCCGGGCAATCAACTCGAGTTGATCCAGATATTGTCCAATTACAAGTGCAGGCAGATCCCGATGACGCTCCAGCAAACGCTTGACCACATGTACCTTTGCCGGATTCTCGGCAGCCAATCGAAATTGATGCTTAACCTCGGCTTGCAGATAATTCGATCTTAGTTCTGGGGAGAACGGGATACGGATCTCCTGACATTGTACATCGGCAATCCACCCTTGCTGCTCCAGCTGTTTCCACGGCATATCATAGAGCTTCGGACCAATCAGCGAGAACACATCCTGTTCACAGCCATCCTCTCGAACCAATGTAGCCGTTAATCCCAGTCTTCGAGTAGCTTGAATATCTGCAGTTGCACGAAACACCGGCGCTGGTAGCAAATGTACTTCGTCATATATGATCAGACCCCATTGCCGCTCACTGAGCAGTTTGATATGGGTAAAATCAGCATCCTTAGATTTTCGATGTGTAAGAATCTGATATGTAGCTACAGTCACAGGTTTCACTTGTTTTTTCTGACCGGAATACTCACCAATCTGCTCGCTGGTAATCGTTGTTTTGTCTTGAATTTCCTGAATCCACTGTAGCACAGACGTCGTATTGGACGTCAAAATAAGGCATTCACATTGAAGCCGCTCCAGAACGGCCATGCCAATGACCGTTTTGCCTGCCCCGCAAGGCAGCACGAGCAATCCGCTTCCTCCCATACCCTCACTACCTTCGAATGCATCCACAGCTTCTCTCTGGTATGAACGCAACGCAAATCGCTCTGAGTGGTCCCCTGGATCATTGGACCGCCATTCAAATGAAAGTTTGGTTCCCTCCCGATACCCCACATAATCAAGTACCGGGTAACCCAGCCGTGTTAATTCTCTTTTCAATAAACCTCGCTGTTCTCCTGAGAGCAGAAGCTCATGAGCGTCTGTTCGTTCCATACGAAAGGCAGCTATTGTTTTCAATCCGCTTAACTCATCCAGCAACCGCTCATCCTCACTGTAAAGGCGCATTCTGGCATGATCTGCTTGGGAATGCAGCTTTAATTTCCCGTACTGATCCATAATCCTCTGAACATCCTGTATGAGTGCAGCAGGCACGTTCCAGCGAGATACCAACTCCAGACTTGCAATGACCTGATCTGCATTCCATCCCAGTGCAGCGGCATTCCAGAGCGACAAAGGAGTGATTCGATAGGTATGAAACGCCGCTGGTGTCTTGACCAGCTCTGAATACTTCCCAAGCTGCTCTCTTGCTCTTTCGAACCCGGGGTGTTTGACTTCCAGCAAAACCGTAAAATCCCGCTGAACGATACAAGCATCCATTCTTTCTGTATGTTCTGTTCCTTCCATTCGAAGCTTCCTCCTATCACAAAAAAGTCCAGTTCCGGCAGCTTCCGAAAATGAACTTCTATAAATTGCGCGTTCAAAAAGTCTAATTTTTAGTACCGAGAAGATGGACTTTTTGAACAACCTCTATAAAAATCCACAAAAAAAATCCTGCCCATACCTCGGTATGAACAGGATGCCCAACTGCATCTAAAGTCATTCGGCTGTATAACCCTTAGCCATGGCGATAAATAATTTTACGGCCGTCTGCATCGCATCTTCATCAAAATCAAACATCGGATGATGATGCGGATAGATCGCATTTTTATCCGGATTACCTGCTCCAACAAACATAAAGCACCCTGGAACTTTCTGCAGATAATACGCGAAATCTTCCGCTGGCATAAGCATCGGCGACGTTTGCACTCGTTCTGCCCCAAATACTTCTGTAGCTTCCCTGAAGAAACGCGCTGTCTCCAGTTCATCATTCACCACAGGCGGATATCCCATAATATATTTCACTTGAGTCTCGGCCCCGTACGCAGCCCCTGTCTGGGCCACCATGGTGAGCACCCGTTCTTTCATCCCACTACGCGTCTCTTCGTCGAATGTTCTAACCGTACCGCTCATTTTGCACTGCTCTGCAATCACGTTTTGAGCAGAGCCAGCCTGCATTGTACCAATGGTCAGCACTGCTGGTTGCAATGGATCAACAGAACGACTAACAACCGTCTGAAGCTGCATCACAAGCGCAGAACCCGCGATAAGACTGTCTATCGTGGATTGCGGCATGCCGCCATGTCCACCTTTTCCTTTGATCTCAATGTAAAAGTCGTCCGCGGCTGCCATCATCGGTCCTGCTTTACTGGCAACAACACCTACAGGCAGCGGTGTCCACAGATGAATGCCGTATATGACATCCACGCCTTCAAGCGCACCATCGGCAATGACTTGGACCGCACCGCCCGGAAGCAGTTCTTCTGCTGGCTGGAACAAAAAGCGAATCTCGCCTCGGATCTCCTGCTTGTGACGGCTGAAATACAATGCGGTACCGAGCAAGATCGAGATATGACCATCGTGGCCGCATGCATGCATCGCTCCTGCTTGTTGTGACGCATATTCGATATTCTTCTCATCCTGAATCGGCAATGCGTCCATATCGGCCCGCAGCATGACGACAGGCCCTGGCTTGTCCCCACGAATCGTACCGATGATCCCGTGACCACCTACATGACGCTTCACTTCAACGCCAAAGCTCTCCAACATATCCGCTACAAAAGAGGATGTCTTCTCCTCATGAAAGGAAACCTCAGGATTGCGATGAAGGTGACGCCGCCATTCCACCATGTGGATCTGCAGATCTTCCCACCATATATTATTAGTCATGTCTCTCCACCCTTTCAATCTTGAACGGGACTTTGATCAAGCCCGAACCTTCCTCTTCAAACCTATTGCTGTATATTGTAGCAGAATTGGAAGAAAACCGATACGAAACACCCCTGGAAAGCTTGCACGGGAAGGGGAAACATACTATCATGAACTAGAGAAATGCACGAGAAATTACACTCGGAAGCTTATGAGGAGGATCAGACGCTTATGATTTTTGAGAATACAGGCTTGGATGGCTTGAAGAGCGACTTGGCATACCTGGATGAGAGCGCCGAGAAAGTCGGATTTGTCCGGTGGCAATGGGAATATTACCGTGCTACATATGACTACAAAATTGAAGATGAACAAACCAACTCAGAATACTTTGTACGCATTAATACCCGCGCAGTGGAAGGCAAATTGGAAAAACCGGATACCGTTCTTGCTGTTGAAGCCGTTTATCTTGGCAAAGCCACCTTCCCTCACGGTCTGGATTATGACTCTTCCGTTCCACAGCCAGTCGTGAAGCTGGCAGCCGAAAAATTACAGCAGCTTAAAGAACTGCTGGAAGCATAGGCTGGGCCAAACGATGAAACAACAAACGGCCCAAACGAAAACGAAGAGAGGCACGCCGGATTTTCAACTGCTAATCCTCACTTTATTGTTGGTGGGCTTCGGACTGGTGATGGTATTCAGCTCCAGTTCCAGCATTGCAATCGCTAGCGAAAGATTTAACAATGATGCCCTTTACTTCACGAAAAAACAACTTATGTGGGCGATTATCGGTCTATTTGGCATGTTTTTTGCCATGAATATCCGCTTCAACAAGTACAAAAAGCTCTATGCACCATTTTTTCTGTTCACTACGGTACTGCTTCTCATTGTGTTGGTCGCAGGTAAGAAGGTAAACGGTGCCCGAAGCTGGATTGAAATTGTCGGCTTCAGTCTTCAGCCTGCCGAGTTTGCCAAAATTGCTATTATTCTGTACCTCTCTGCTCTGATTACCAAAAAAGGCGAGAAATTTAGAGTTTTCAAGACAGGGTATTTTCCCGTCCTGTTCATCGTTGGATTCATCGCAGGACTGATCATGTTGCAACCAGACTTTGGTACCACCTTCATCCTGGTGTCCACCTGTGGTCTCTTGATCTATGCCGGTGGCGCCAGTATGAAACATATCCTGGGTTCGATTCTATTAGTTGTACTCGGTGGAGCATTGGCGTTCGGAGCGAATTCGCTGTTCTCTTCCATGTCTCCTTCCGACACAACGATTGCTACAACAGCAGTCACTGCGGAGCAGAACTACAAGATCGGACGTATTCAGGCTTTCCTCAATCCATTATCTGATATTAATGGCGGAAGTCTTAACCTCTATCGCTCCCTTGTTGCCATTGGTGATGGCGGCATGACGGGTTCCGGGATTGGACAAGGTACGATGAAGCTGCATTATTTGCCAAATGCGTATAATGACTTTATTTTCTCCGTAATCGGGGAAGAACTTGGATTCATCGGAAGTACCTTATTCCTTCTGGTTTATCTGTACTTCATCTGGCGAGGAATTATTGTATCTCTACGTTGCCCTGATCCATTCGGAACACTGGTCGGCATAGGCATCATGGGACTGATTGCGATACAGGCATTCATCAACATCGGCGGTGTAACTCAGACCATTCCGGTGACGGGGGTCACGCTTCCCTTTATCAGTTATGGGGGTACCTCACTCTTTGTCATGATGGTCGCCATGGGCATTTTGCTGAGTATCTCGCGTACCAACAACCTGGACGTTATCAAGGAAGAGAAAACCAAGTCCGTGACTGTACAGACACAGACTCGCACTTCTCCTGCTCTACGTTCACGGGAGTCCATCCGTCGTATTCGGTAAACGGGACTGGTCGTATAGGAACGAAGCACATCTCAATTCAAAAGAAAAGCTAACACAAAAAAGGCTGTGCACCCCATCGGATGCGCAGCCTTTTTGTGTGTACTTGGTACACCCTGTCTATCAAGATGGAGAGAAGATCAATATGCCTCTGTCCTCCATCGCGGATTGCGAAAATTTACAGATCGTCGCCTTTGAAAGATACGCCTTCTACCTTTACATTGACTTCAACCACGCGTAATCCGGTCATGGTCTCTACCGCTTCTCTTACATTTTGCTGAAGCATACGGGAAACTTCATGAATCGGGGTTTCGTACAGGACGATGATGCGCAGGTCAATGGCTGCTTCCAGCTGGCCGACCTCAACGCTCACGCCTTTCTGTACGTTTTTACCGCTGAGTCGCTTCGCCCAGCCCTCTGACAATCCTCCAGACATTGCGGCAATTCCGGGCGTTTCCATTGCAGCCATTCCCGCAATTTTCGCAACCACGTCATCGGCAATCCGGATGTTTCCGCTCTCCAGTTGAAGTTGTTCTGCCATGCCACATCCTCCTTCACTTCGTTACTCGTATTTTAAATCCTTTCCACCCCAAAAAGCAAATTAAACTCAAAAAGATGCGTTTACAACCTACCACCATTTGGTTATATTGAAATATGAAAATAATCTCATAAGCATTTACAATGCAATTCAAAACAAAATATTTTATAACCGAGGTGTTTGTTGTGAGAAACCGGATTTCATCCATTTTGCTGATTGCGTTCTTTGCACTCAGTGCCATCGCCCACTACTTGAAATGGGATTCGATTCTACAGTTCGTGATATCAGCCATTTCGGTTATTTTTGTGGCCGGTTTTTTAGGCAAAGCCACCGAAAATGTTGCCCACTACGCCGGACAGCGGCTGGGTGGATTCCTGAATGCCACTTTCGGCAATGCCGCCGAATTGATTATCGCCATTTTCCTCGTCAAAGAGGGACTGTTTGACATGGTCAAAGCAAGTCTGACAGGTTCCATCATCGGAAATCTGCTGTTAGTACTCGGGTTAAGTATTTTTGCCGGAGGACTCAAGTTCAAAATCCAGAATTATAATGTATCACTCGCAGGTCTGAATGGTTCCCTGATGATTGTTGCCATCATTGCCCTGTTTATTCCCGCAGTCTTTCTCAATACACATTCCATTACACAGAAAGACACAAATACACTTAGTCTCATCGTGGCTGGGTTGCTCATTCTCGCGTATATCGCCTGGTTACTATTCTCCATGGTGACGCACAAGAACTACCTTGCGGATGTTACTGAGGATGGTGATGAAGAGCTACCACATGAGCATGCTCCGGCATGGTCCAAGAAAAAATCGATTCTTTACCTCGTGCTCGCAACGGTCATGGTTGCCTTCGTCAGTGAATGGCTTGTCGGCACACTCGAAGTATTTACTTCGGAATTTGGACTTAGCGAGCTGTTTGTTGGTGCATTCCTTGTCGCCATCATCGGTAATGCGGCGGAACACAGTGCAGCCATCATGCTTGCCATGAAAAATAAAATCGGAGCAGCCGTCGAGATTGCTGTCGGTAGCAGCTTGCAGATTGCACTCTTCGTTGCCCCTGTGCTGATTTTTGTCAGCTACTTCACAGGTAGAACCATGGATATCGTGTTTACAACGATTGAACTGGTCGCCATCGGCGTATCCGTATTTATTGCGAAGTCGATCACCCAAGATGGTTCTACGAACTGGTATGAGGGTCTACTTCTGCTCGTGGTATATATTATTCTGGGCGTATCTTTCTTCCTGGTATAACCCTTCCCTCAGCAAGCTAGCATTAAATAAACAAGCCATAAGAGACAGCCCGAATATCCATATCGAGCTGTCTCTTCGCTTATGCACGTCTTCGGAGTGACTTACATCACAATCGATTCAGACGTACAAAAAAAGCATGCATAAACGCCTGCATGCCTTCTATTCTGACCCGCGCATTTGCAGGCTATTGCTCATTCTTTTTGTTCAAGGCTTCATATAAAATGGCCAAATTCCGCTCAAGCGCGCTAACCAGCTGCTTACCTGCACCTTCTGGAAGGAGCCCTGCACGAACAGCAAAGTCAACTTCCTTGGAGAACCCATACATCTGTGTATCCAATACTTCCTCATAGAGAGGGCAGTAGCGGGTAGCCAGATTCTCCATCTGTACTTCAATAAGCTTCTGTATTTTATCTGCATCTTCTTGAAGAAGACTGATCGCTTTCAAATTCAGCTGGTCCTGCAGATCAGATGAAGTCATGCATTTTTCCCCCCTATGTCCCAAAAATCGCGTAAAGACGTTCTACCTCTAATATTAGACGAAATGGAGAGCTAATACAAGAACCTGACCAAAATAAGCGCACAAAGTGAAGCCTTCTCTTGCAGCTTATTCCCCCTGTTCCAGAGATGTCCAGATGAGGATTCAGGTCTTGCAATAACAAAAAACACCCCTGCCAAAAAGGCAGAGGTGCTTCTTGAGAGCTATTACTCAGATGCGATGCTTACATTCAGTCCATGCTTAGCAAATACTTCTGACATGGCTGCTTTCGCCTCAACTGCATCTGGTCCATGAACATGCAGTTCATAGCTGTGCGTGCTGATCAGCGTTGTAAACAATCCGAGAATGCTTTTCACATCGATATACTTGTTCTCCGAATGAAGCACGATTGAAGAAGTAAACTTGCCTGCTGTTTGAGCAATTTCCACTACAGCCGCGTTATTACTCGACATAGGAATCCCTCCGTCTTTTTACTTTGGTATCATCTATTAATTACCACTACATGATACCGTGAATCCGCTTTCCTAGCAACAGCAAAATCCTGTTCCTATTTCAAACGGTCCGGATTGAGGCATTCCAGCTCAGGAATAACAAAGATACCGTCTTTACGAATCAGTACATCGTCAAAATAAATTTCTCCGCCGCCGTAATCCGGACGCTGGATTAACACCAGATCCCAGTGAATGGATGAGCGGTTGCCATTGTCGGTTTCTTCATACGCCTGACCTGGCGTAAAGTGTAAGCTACCTGCAATTTTCTCATCGAACAAGATATCTTTCATCGGATGCAGAATGTGCGGGTTGAATCCAATCGCGAATTCACCAATGTGACGAGCACCCTCATCCGAATTCAGAATTTCATTCAAACGCTCTGTGTCGTTGCTTGTCGCTTCAACAATTTTGCCATCCTTGAACGTGAACTTGATATTTTCAAAAGTCACTCCATTGTACAGGGTCGGCGAGTTATAACTAATCGTTCCGTTTACGGAATCACGTACAGGGGCACTGTACACTTCACCATCCGGAATATTTTTTTGGCCAGAACATTTCTCTGCACCGATATCTTTAATGGAGAAGCTCAGCTCTGTTCCTGGTCCCGTGATGCGAACTTTGTCCGTACGCTTCATCAGGCTAGCCAGTGAGTCCTGTGCTTTGTCCATTTTGGCATAATCCAGGTTACATACGTCGAAGTAGAAATCTTCAAACGCTTCTGTGCTCGTATTCGCGAGTTGCGCCATACTTGCATTAGGGTAACGAAGTACAACCCATTTCGTATGTTTGACACGTTGTTCACTATGTACCGGGTGGGAGTACAATGAATTGTACATTTTCATTTTTTCTTCCGGCACATCGGACAGATCATTCACATTTTCTCCCGCGCGAATACCGATATAACAATCCATCTGCTTCATACGGTTCAGATCAATCTCTGCCCACGTTTTCATCATTTCTTCTGTCGCATTTTTCAACATCGCACGCTGTACGGTCTTATCGGTCAACTGTACAAAGACGTTACCACCTTTTTTGCCTACCTCTTCAATAATGGCGTTAATCAGATCACGTTCCGATCCAATCATTTCAACCAATACATTTTCACCCGGCTGTACATCTACAGAATAGCCTACCAGGCTTGCTGCAAGCTTTTGAATTCTTGGGTCCTTCATCTTGGTAAAATCCTCCTGTCATCTGCCATGCTTGAATTGAACAACGGTAAATTACGATACTATTGTAGCACGCGAACAGTCATCCCGTCAGCAGGCAGTCCCATACTTCATTTATTGATATGACTTGAAGTTTACATCGGTGACAAGAGCTTCTTTGTTGCTCTTACGGTTGTTGTCCGTGTAACTCACCTGACTTTCAGAGGATAAGCGAAGAGGCAAACTACTCTTTCGATCTACAGTGAGATGATATACCGTCTGCACGTTGGCTTTTTCCATCATCTGTTGCATCGTTGTCTCCCCCTGTTTCCATACTTTCTCCAGATCCTTCTCAAGCTTCGCCTTACGGGCTCCTTTCACCGTAGCTGCCTTGTGCATATATTCTGCTCGAATAGCGTTCATCTCGTCGTTTAGCTGGGCTACAGCCCATGTTTTGGCGTCTTCCGGTGCAATTTCAATCCGTAACGTTCTGGTTCGACGCCCGGACCCATACTCGGATTGAATGGTTTTGTGCATCCCGTCGATCTTCTCCAATTGGGCAATTGGATTAAAGCGAGAGAGAGAACCACGCAATGGCTCATGCTGCGCCGACAATGCCATCCATTGCCCTTGTTTTCGCTCGAAAGAGGCGCTAAATCCACTGGGCTGTCCGTTATTGTTTACGGCGGTCGTATGAATACCTGTACCCACAGCGGTTACCTCTCCAGGCAAACGGGTCTGAAGGGTCAGACGATCATGATTCTCCAGCTTACCTTCAAATTTGAACTGATTCTCGAACAGCCCGCTGTTCTCCCGTCGCAGTCCTGCTTCTCCTTCAAAACTTAACGTTTCTTTTCCCGCTATCCCGGATAAGGCCAGGGAAAAAACTTCTTCAGGTGTTCGATCTCGCTGAATCAATCCACAACCCGGAACACCAATAATCAGGATGCTCACGAGTAACCATAATGTACATACCGACCGCCGGTTAAGCATGCCCATGTCCATCTTCACCCTTCCGTCAACTTTCTCCATAGATTGCCCTGCCCCTATTTGCTTATACTTCCTTCTACAAACAACTTGATCTCCAATACAAAAAAAAGAGAGAACGACTCCGCAATTGGAATGGTTCTCTCTTAACGCGTTACTTCCTGTTCTTCTACAACAATTCTGTTCCGACCACCATTCTTGGCGCTGTACAAAGCCATGTCTGCCCGATAAAACAAGGACTCCACACTGACCTTTTCATCCATCCAATTCCACTCTGCGATGCCACTGGATACCGTGACGAGCGGCCTGGTCTCTTCTGCAACTCTCTTTCGAATCACTTCCGCGTATTCTAGCGCCTGATGCACACTTACCTGCGGCATATAGATGGCCAGTTCTTCTCCACCCCATCTGGCGCAGATGTCTACCGGACGAACAGAGCTGGTCACTATTTCACTCACTTGCTTCAGTACTTGATCCCCCGTCTGGTGTCCAAAGGTATCATTCACCTGTTTGAACTGATCAATATCCACCACAATGAGAGAGCCACAGAACTCATGAGCCTGACGCTCGTGAATGACGCTATCCAGGTAATGCCTTACGTACAATCCCGTCAACATATCCAGATTAGCCAAACGCCTAACCTCGGCATGTAGCGTGGCATTCGACAGGGCAAGCCCAATATGAATAGATAACATCTGCAAGAGCCGATAATTATCGTATGAAAAATATTGCTCTCTGCTGTGTCCAAGCAAAATGGCACCCTTCACTTCACCATTGACTCTGATCGGTGATGCAATCAGTGACATGGATCCGGTATCTTCCATGAAAAAGGAGGACACTTTATCATATTGCGCATAATTGGATATAATAAGCGGTTCCTCTGTTCGATACAGCAAACCTGCGATACCGTAGTCTACAGAAAATGATTGGTGAAAAACATCTTTCACGTTAGATGACATGACTTCGAAGTCATTCGTACTATCATTGAGTTGTAAAATACAGCACGTTTCAGCCTGAAATATTTCCTTTAGCTCTTGCTCGGATAGTTGATAAATCTCCGAAAGATGCAGGCTCTTGTTCAAGCGCTGTGTAAGATCATTGATTAGACGAAGTTCCTGAATCAACATATTGGATTGTTCGTGCAGCTTTGCGTTCTCAAAGGCCGTGCCTGCGGTATCTACCATCATCGTAATCAATTGCAGATCCGATTCTTCCATGATCTCCTCGTTCATTTCGATATGGAACACACCGTATATGCCTTGTTTTCCCTTCAAAGGAAGACCTACCTCTACGATGCGATTCTCTAGATCATCAGAACGAGCAACGATCAGCTTGCCTTCCATAAACGAACGCACACATATGTCTTCTCCTCGTTCCTGGACAAGCAATGGTTTAATCCGTGGATTAAAATTGCTCTGATCCTGAGACATGTACAGTTTGATATACGTGGCTGGGTACAGATAGTCCATGCTGTCAAATACCTCATCCAATATGGCGTCGACATCCATTTTGTCATGCATTCGCTGAACAATCTGAAAGAGGATAGACCTCCGGTGTTCTTCACGCGCTGTTTGTTCATGAGCATGTAACAGGTCCGTCATAAATATGTATTCAAATCTTCGGTAAAAGCAGGTGCGGTAATGCAATGCCTCAGATCGAACCACAGCTTCAGACGTTTCATATCGATTGGATTCATAGATCACAGCAGTGAATACGGCAAACATATCCTTGTTCGTTCTGGAGAATAAGGGATGTGTTATCAGGAGATATTCTCCACGTTCGCTAGTTCCTCTATGGGACAGGGCCTGTCTCTTATCCAAACATTCCAATACAAGCCTGCGTGCATCCACGCCCGAATCAGCATCACGATCACCATCGTACCCTATACAATCGCCTTCCGTGTTCCATACGCTGTAAAAGGTTGATCTCCTGTCCAGACCGGGATCTACTTTGGAGTTCCAGTCACTGTAAGCCTGCTCTAGCAAGTTGCCCAAATATGAAAAATCAAAAGGTGTGATATCCATTTTTTGCATCCACAACACATGCTCTTCATGAGGATGAGGAGCGGCAAAAGATGCGGAATCGCCCGAACTTCGTGAATTCAAGCTGGCAGGTAAACTTCTTAGATGTTCTAACATGTCAGGCGCTCCTTTGCACCGTTTTTGCATCCACCAGGATGCATTAATCTGCAGACGTTATCGCAAACCTGCAAATTCGTTGCGATAACCTTGTTACATAAAGATGATTTAAAGTTAAGATACAATCTATTTTACTCTGTTTAAAGCTTTTTTGCATCCATATTTCAGAAAATTGTCCCATTATTTTAGGCCCAATGACCTATCGACAAATTTAGACGTTTTTTTGCTTTTACTCTATGCTTGACTTTGGTTCTCTTAAACTGTAATATAAATTGTTGATGAAGACTACTAATGGGTCTTTAAATTTGGGCATTACCGGTTGTGTCACCCTCATTCTTTTTGTTGCTTTCAGGACAGCGGCTGAACTTTCCTGATCGTTCTATGCGAGGCCAAGCCCGCATCAACAAATTGGAGCGCAAACAGAGCCCTAATATGAACTTTAACTAAAAAGGAGCTACTTTAAACATGGCACGTTACACTGGTCCTAAATTTAAATTGAGCCGTCGCCTCGGCATTTCCCTTAGCGGAACAGGCAAAGAATTGAAACGCCCTTTCCCTCCAGGTCAGCACGGAGCTAACCAACGCAGAAAAATGAGCAACTACGGTATGCAATTGCAAGAAAAACAAAAATTGCGCCACATGTACGGTTTGGGCGAGAAGCAATTCCGCACACTGTTCTCTAAAGCTCAAAAAATGCAAGGTATTGCCGGCGAAAACTTCATGTTCTTGCTTGAGTGCCGCCTTGACAACCTCGTTTACCGCCTTGGCTTTGCTAACTCCCGCGCTGGAGCGCGTCAGTTGGTAGCACACGGTCACGTAACTGTAAACGGTAAAAAAGTCGATATCGCTTCTTACCAAGTAAGCACTGGCGATGTAATCGGCTTGCGTGAGAAGAGCCGCGCTCTTTCTTCCGTTAAAGAAGCTTTGGAAGGCCGTTCGCATCTTCCAGCATACGTTGAATACAACGAAGCAGCTGTAGAAGGTAAATTCATCCGCTTGCCTGAGCGTGCTGAATTGTCCCAAGACATCGATGAAAAACAAATCGTCGAGTTCTACAACCGTTAATCGTTGCAATCACATTAAAGTTTCAATCCAAACAGCTGTCGAGATTTTCTCGGCAGCTGTTTTTCTATGCTTTTTTCTATTTATCTTCATTATAGAAGCTTAAATATCGATATAAAATATAGACTCCCTATAGGAGAAGCATACATCCATACTAACATCACAAGAGTAACATCGAGGGGGATTAAGCATGCATTTTTTTCGCAATCGCAAGCTGGCTGTTAAGCTTGGACTTTTACTAGGGATCGTATTACTCTGCTGTATCGGAGCCCTGATTGCATTTAACACCAAATCCATTTACGACAAAAGCCTGCAGTACGGTGAATCCGTTGCTGGACAGGCAGCGAACCGGGCTACAAACGAGTTCATGACTGACATTAATCAGGTCAAAAACACATTAGACACCATGAGTACCACGTTATTGGATGCCGCTCAGAACGGGTCTCTCAACCGTGAGGAAGTCGTTAGACTTCTTGAACAGTATCTGAAAAAGGATGAGAAAGTTTTCGGCTTTTATACAGGCTGGGAACCTAATGCCTTTGATGGAAACGATGCGGATCACGTGAATAAAAATGACTATGATGATGCTACGGGTCGATTCGTTCCATACGTTATACGCGATGGCAACTCCCTGCAATTTGAGCCTATGCCCACTTATGAGGGAAGCGGTGAAACCAGTACGTACTATCAGCAACCCAAGAAAACCAAATCCATCTATTGGTCTGAGCCTGTTACCTATACGGTTGGTGGAAAAGAAACACTACTCGTATCGATTGTGCTCCCTCTATTAGATGAAAACAAAACGTTTCTGGGCATTGTTGGTGCCGACTTTACCATTGATCGTTTTCAGCAAAATATAGCATCGCTCAATCCGGATCAGGGTTATGCCATGCTGATTACTGGTGAAGGACAGATTGCTGCACATGGCTCCAAACCAGAACTGGCCAATGAAGGTGCCATAATTCCATCTGAAATGAAGACAGTCATTCAGCGTATACAGTCTGGCGAATCCCAGTTTTACGCTACTGACCCTGAAGTAGGTGAAGAATTATTTATTGCCGAGCCCGCCAGGTTGCAAGGAACCGATTCGAACTGGTACCTTGTCTCAGCGCTGCCAAAGAGTCATATCCTTCAACCTTTCTATGATAGCTTGAACTGGTCCATACTGATTGCCGCACTGGCTGTACTTCTGCTTGCAGGTGTAGTCACTTACACCATCATCTCCATTGTAAGACAGTTGAATCAAGTCAATATCGTCGCTGGACAACTGGCTGGCGGAGATTTGACACAAAAGTTACCTGTACGATCCAAAGATGAATTCGGTATCATGGCAGGTCATATGAATCAGATGATGGATACACTGCGTCATACGATATCGGTTATTTCCGAACATGCTTTATCCGTGGGTTCCACCTCTCAACAGTTGACCGCCGGGGCCGAAGAAACAGGTAAAGCCGCCGAACTGATTGCATTAACAGGACTGGAAGTTGCAGATAAAGCAGGTAAGCAGGTGCAGGAGCTGCAAGAGTCCTCCCGTTCCATGAATGAAATATCTGCAGGGATTGGAAGAATTGCAAAAGCCGCCTCCGATGTATCCGATTCATCACGAGCTGTGGCTGAGCGAACAACCGTTGGAACCGATAAGATTCAGTCTGCCATGCGCATGGTGGATAGCGCCACCTCTTCTGTACAAACGTCCATGACCGCACTGGAGAATTTCCGCCAACGGTCTGAAGAGATTGGTCATATTACAGGCATGATCACGGAAGTTAGTCGGCAAACCAACCTTCTTGCACTTAATGCTTCCATTGAAGCATCACGAGCGGGTGAACACGGACGAGGGTTTGGTGTTGTTGCATCGGAGATTCGTAATCTGGCTGAACAATCCAGAATATCAGCAGCGCAGATTGCAGCGTTGATTCATAGCGTTCAACAAGAGGTCCTTTCTCTCGTTGAAAATATGGAACATGGGAACTCCGAAGTTAGTCATATTGCGGAAGTGATTAATGAGAGTGGTGAACTATTCCTATCCATCTCATCACAGATTTCAGAGGTAAACGAGCAGATTGAACATGTCTCAGCTATTGCGCAGCAGATGTCAGCTGGATCGCAACAAGTGGATGCCACGTTGGTGCAACTCAAAACCATTGGACATGAGACAGCCGATCACGCGACTCGTGTTGCCTCTGCTTCTGAAGAACAACTTGCATCCATGGAAGAGATCACAGCGGCATCTGCCTCGCTGGCTAATCTTACCCAGGAACTATTGGAGCTGATTCAACGCTTCAAAACCTGATGTAGAAGACCTCAAATACGACACATCATTCAAGCCACCCTATGCACCACAGCATGGAGGTGGCCTGCTTATTTTGGCTTACAACTCATGAAATGTGCTTCAATATCGCATGATATATAGCATAATCCATGGCAGAATGGCAAATTTCGACCATTACTTGTATTTCTCAGGCATGCAAACCCGCCTTTTTATGCTATAATAAGTGCTGTTAAAAGGAGGAAGACACTGAATGGTTGATGTTAATAAGAAAAAGCCCGATGAACAGCCTGTGCGCAAGCGCAGCTTTGCCCGCAGACTGGGAAGTTTCGTCAAATGGATGGTTGTCCTTGGCTTTATGGGGGCACTATTTGTAGGCGGTGCTTTGATGGGATACGTCAGTTCCATTGTGAAAGACGAGCCTGTCCGTTCAAGGGCCCTGATTGAACAAAAAGTCAGCGAAAACTCCATCACAGGCTTTGCTTACTTTGCCGACGGCAGTCCGATCGGTCAATTACGTACGGAAGAAGACAGGCGTCCGGTCACTACGGACCAGATCCCACAAAAGGTTATTGATGCTGTCGTTTCAATTGAAGACAATCATTTTTACGAACATAAAGGTGTAGACATGAGCGGAACGCTCCGCGCCGTGAAACAGAAAGTGCTGAAAGAATCAGTACAAACCGGCGGTAGTACACTGACTCAGCAATTGGCGCGTCGTGTGTTTCTAAATTTGGATCGCACGGAAGATCGGAAAGTGAAAGAAATCTTGCTCTCACTCCGACTCGAACGTTTCCTGACCAAAGACGAGATCATGACAGCCTATCTGAACAAGGTTCCTTTCGGTAACGGTTCCAGCGGATACAACGTTTACGGAATCAAGGCCGCTGCTAAAGGTCTGTTCAATATTAATGATCTTGAAAAAATCAACATCGCACAGGCTGCTTATCTTGCTGGATTGCCGCAACTACCCTCCTCTTACTCTGCCTTTAACGGTAAAGGCGATTTTGTAGAGGAAAATTTTGACCGCGCAATCAACCGTCAGCATCTGGTACTACGCCGTATGCTTGAACTGGGCAAAATCAATCAGTCCGAGCATGACGAAGCTCTAGCTTTTGATATCAAAAGTTCACTTGCTCCGAAGACCATCAAGGCTTACAATACTTATCCATATCTTATGATGGAAACGGAACGACAAGCTGCACAGATTTTGATGAAACAATTGAATTCCGATACAGCTGAATCCACAGACAAAGGTACGGATGCAGACACACCTCAGAAGGAAAGTAGTGCGTTATTAGAAGAAGCTCAGACGCAACTACGTACAGGTGGATATCGCATTTACACGACCATCAACAAAAGTATCTACAAAACGATGCGCACCATTGCGGAAGATGACAGCAATTTCTCAGCAGATGATCCTGTCAAAGGGAAAGAACAAACTGCTGCCATGCTGATTAATCACAAAACGGGTGCTATTCTAGGCATGATTGAGGGACGGGATTTCCAGGATGAACAGATGAACTACGCAACGCAGATGGTGCGTCAGCCAGGTTCAACGATGAAACCTATTGCCGCTTATCTTCCTGCGCTAGATGAAGGTCTTGTTCAGCCTGCTTCCATTATTGATGACTCACCGATCATCTTGAAAAACGGTCCGAGCGGGTACCACATTGCAAAAAATGCCAATAACCGTTATCAAGGACTTGTCACAGCCCGGAGAGCACTGAATTATTCACTAAATATACCAGCTCTGAAGTTGTTCAATGAAGAAGTAGGCATCGACAAGGCTTGGGCCTTCGCCAAAAAATTAGGAATTACCACCATTCAAAAGGAAGACTATCAGGCTCAGACAGGTGTTCTCGGAGGTCTACAATACGGTGTAACCGTTGAAGAACTGACCAGTGCCTATGGTGCCATCGCCAATAATGGTGTGTATAACGATTCCTACATGATTAGTAAAATTGTAGATTCCAAAGGCAACATCGTGTATAAACATGACACTGAGCCTGTCCAAGCCTTCTCGGAGCAGACAGCATACCTGATGACCGATATGCTACGAACCGTTATTACGGAAGGTACTGCAGATAAGGTGCGGGAAAATTACAAATATTCCAAGAGTGTGCCAATCGTAGGTAAAACGGGCTCCACCCAAAACTATGCAGATGTCTGGTTTGAAGGCTATACACCAGATGTCACACTTGGCGTGTGGGTTGGATACAAACAGCCAGTGAATACGCTGGAAAGCAAATCACAGCGAAAACGTGCGCAACAACTGTGGTCGAAAATCTTGAATGAAGTGATCGATACACAAAAAGATCTGTTCGTCACGGATTCGTTCAAAAAACCATCTGGCATCGAAACACGGACAGTATCGGCTTACAGCGGCAAATTGCCAACATCCATGACTGACAAATTTGTTACGGATATTTTCAACAGCAAATTTGTTCCGAAGGATAGCGATGACGGCGTCGCCAAAGCCAAGTACATTACTTACAATGGTGTAAATTACATTCCGCGTGATGGAACGCCTGCAGACATGTTGAAGGAAAAAACGGTAATCAAGCGTAAAAAGCCGATTTCTGATCTCATCAAGGAATTGCAAAATGCATTCTCACGTATGAGCCGACATGAGTCACTTGCTTATTACCTACCTGAAGATGCTGATGCTGACATGCCGACACAGATCGATCCAAGAACGGATAACGGCAAAGCTCCTGATGCACCAGGTAACGTACGAATCTCGACCTCGGGTGACCGAGCTGTAATTACATTCAATGCCACACCTGAAAATGATGTCGTGGGGTATCGTCTGTACCGCTCTGTAAACGGTGGAGGATTCCAGAACCAGGGTCAGGTTGTCCTGACGGGTGAATCCAGATCATTCGCTGCATATGCAGCACAAGGTGGCAGCTTCGCCTTCTACGTAACGGCAGTGGATGTTGCGGGCCGTGAGTCTGCTCCTAGCGCTACCGTAAATAGTGCTGGAAGTGTAGCCCCCCCTGTAGAAGAAGAGATTAACGAACCAATTGAAGTTCCAGGTACAGTCATTAGTCCGGGAGAAACGCAGAACGATAATACGACAACGACAGCCCCAGCCACACCTGGTCAAGTCAGCGTATCTGCGCTCTCTCAAGGACTGCGCATTCAATGGGCATCCAATCCAAACACAGATAGTTACGCTGTATATTACAGTGAAACAGGCTCGGCACCTTACACCAAAATAGGAACAACGTCAGGAACGACCATGGATTATGGAGTGCCTGCGTCTACCAGTGGATGGTTCAAGGTATCTGCCAGCAACAGTGCAGGTGAATCCGAACCTTCTGCAGCCGTACATTTTCAACCCTGATCCAACATAATGATCCACAAAAAAAGCCGCACACTCAGACCGTATCTGAGCGTGCGGCTTTTTCATTGGCATTTGTAGCTAAAAGCCTGCTTCATGCGATGGACATAAAGCAGGCTTCTGCAACCGATTTTGATAGAGACCATCGCCGTGTTGGGCTTCGTCTAGTTATAACTTCTCCCCTGGCGTATTAGTCTTCAATTGTGGATAGATCCCCTGCTGGCAGATCAAGCTCCCAGGCTTTCAGTACACGGCGCATGATCTTGCCGGAACGTGTCTTGGGCAGTTTATCCTTAAACTCAATCTCACGCGGGGCAGCATGAGCAGACAGGCCTTCTTTTACAAAACGATAAATCTCTTCTTTTAGCTCCGGGGTCGGCTCATATCCTTCACGAAGCGCCACGAAGGCCTTGATAATCTCTCCACGTGTCACATCCGGCTTACCGATTACACCCGCCTCTGCTACTGCAGGATGCTCCACGAGCTTACTCTCCACCTCAAAGGGTCCAATACGCTCGCCTGACGAATTAATCACATCATCAATCCGTCCCTGGAACCAGAAATATCCTTCTTCATCCATATAAGCAGAGTCGCCAGACACATACCAGCCCGTAAGCCTGAAATACTCATCGTATTTCGCAGGATTATTCCAGATCTTCGCCATCATGGATGGCCAAGGTGTTCGTATGGCCAGATTGCCCATGCTGTACGGCGGCAATTCCTGCCCGCGATCATCAATAATAGCTGCCTCAATCCCAGGCAATGGACGTCCCATGGAGCCAGGCTTGATCGGCATTCCGGGATAGTTACAGATCAGCTGCGCGCCTGTTTCGGTCATCCACCATGTATCATGAATTCGCTGACCATAGGCTTTCCATCCCCAACGAACAACCTCCGGATTGAGCGGTTCACCGACAGACATCACGTGACGCAGACTGCTCAGATCATGCTGGGCAATCGTCTCTTCCCCTGCTCCCATCAGCATACGGAAGGCCGTTGGTGCACTGTACCAAATGGTGACCTTATTCTTCTGGATGGTATTGTACCAATCTTGAGGACTGAAACGACCGCCACGTATCACATTAGTCACTCCGTTGAGCCACGGGGCAAAGATCCCATAAGAGGTACCTGTCACCCAACCAGGGTCAGCTGTACACCAATACACGTCATCCTCACGCAAATCCAGAACAACCTTACCTGTATAATAGTGCTGAATCATGGCATTCTGAACATGGTAGACCCCTTTGGGTTTACCCGTAGAGCCTGAGGTATAGTGAATTAATAAACCATCCTCACGATTCAACCACTCCACTTCCATCTCATCTGAAGCTGCAGACATCTCTGCATCAAAATCAATGAGTCCTTCTTCATGCTGTGCGCCGCCACCCACAATAAAGATATGTTTGAGTTCAGGCAGTTCGGAGCGTTTGATCCGCCCCAGCAATTCCGGAGTCGTGACGAGTGCTACAGCCCCGCTATCCTCCAGCCGATCCTTCACAGCCGTTTCCATAAACGCTTCGAACAAAGGGCCCGCGATGGCTCCAGCCTTCAATATACCCAGAAGACTAAAGTACAGCTCCGGGCTACGCGGCATAAAAATAAACACGCGCTCCCCTTTGGCTATGCCATATTTGCGGAGAACATTCCCGAACCGACTCGACTGTTCACTCAGATCAGCGAAGGTATAGGCCTCTTCACGCGAAGCATCACTATACAATAAAGCGGTTCTTCCGCCCCTTCCTTCCAGTATATGACGGTCAATTGCTTCATGCGCCATGTTCACTTTTCCGCTGGCGTGCCACGTAAAGTGCCTTTCCACCGATTCCCAATCGAACCGGCTTCTTGCCTCCGTGTAATCGCCCAGGTTAGATTCGGACACAACCGTTTGCAGCATCTCACCATGTGCTTGACTCATGCTTGCCAGCCTCCTTCAACTCGACATTTCGATTCCCATTATGGGTTAATTCTCATTGCCTTGGTGTTGACTGAACTTCCAGTTAGCGCTTACATTAGTAGAGAGAACTTCTCATCATGTACTTGCTCGGCCAAACAGATGTTAACTATACTGTATTGAATTGTGAACATTTTTTGTCTACGCAATTATAGCAAATCTTTTCAATTGTCGTCTATGGCTTTTCAATTTTTTGGATTTTTACCATAGCGGCCTTTTTGAACAACCTCTATAAGTAGGGAGAGAGGAGCATGAACCATGGAACATATCAAGGAGTATCATATGCGTTCCATCTTCAAGTCTGGCCACCGAATTACCATTGAAGGCCCCATGCAGGCCGAGGAAATAACCCGCCTTGCCTTCCATCCGGATCTGGATGCTTTTCGACGCCCAACCGAGCAACAGGAAGCGTTGGCTGAGATCGCAGCATTGCCAGAAGGGCGAATTATCCTCGCACATGAAAATGAAACGATTATCGGCTATGTAACCTTTCACTATGCGGATGAGTGTGAACGCTGGTCTGAGGGCAACATGACTGATCTGATTGAGCTTGGGGCAATCGAGGTTGCGGACGAATACCGCTCGCTTGGCATTGGACGTGACATGTTGCTTACGGCTCTGGAAGATAAACATATGGAGAACTACATTATTTTCACAACAGAATATTATTGGCATTGGGACCTCAAGGGCAGCGGACTAAACGTGTGGGATTATCGCAAAATGATGGAGAGGCTGATGCAGACGATTGATATGACCTGGTATGCAACAGACGACCCCGAAATCTGTTCACATCCTGCGAACTGTTTGATGGTGCGCATCGGAAGTCAGGTACCCATAACATCGGAAGAACAGTTTGATCGTGTGCGCTTCCGCCATCGGTTCATGTATTAATTCAATGATCTGTTCCAAACGATATACATAACAAAAACCGCCTCTCGCAGTGTTGCTCCATAAATCATGGAACAGCTAAGCGAAGGGCGGTTTTTCATTGATTTTCGAATGGCTTTATGCCATTACATATTTTCTAACATATGCTCCACAATGCGGTGTGAACGCTGCGAAGATTCCACAGTAAATTCAGCAAAGTTAACATGCGCCGAACCATCCGCTTTATCCGACATACCACGCAGGATAACAAATGGTACACGATTCATGTAGCAGACCTGAGCGACTGCTGCCCCTTCCATTTCGGCACATGCACCGTCCATTTCAGTATATAACATGTTAACCGTATCTTTATTCGCGATAAATTGGTCTCCTGATAACACTTTACCAATCAAGTAATTGGCTCCCTGAGCTTTACACGCTTCTTCAGCCAGTGCAATAAGCGAAGCTTCGGCAGGGAATGCAGATGTCTCCTGGTAAGGAATAACTCCGCGTTGGAATCCCAGCGGCGTTACATCCATGTCGTGCTGAACACATACAGACGATATAACCATATCTCCAATGTTCAGCTCCGGGTTAACCGCACCCGCAACACCTGTGAAGATAATGCGGTTAACCTGAAAGCGATCGATCAAGATCTGTGTCGTAACCGCTGCGTTTACTTTACCTACACCGGATTTGCACACAACGATTTGCTTGCCCAGCCACTCGCCTGCAACGTATGTAATCCCGGTTTGTTTGACCGTCTCCAGTTGCTTCATACCTGCCAGCAAAAGCTCTACTTCCTCATCCATCGCTCCGATAATACCAATCGTTTCACGCATCTTCTGATACCCCCTGTTTTTATTTTTAAACTCATTCAGCACAAAAGCTCCGTCTCCGGAGCTTTCGCATATCCACTATGTAGAGAGAATGACTTCTCCCTTTCCTGTATATAATCCCGATTAAACTACATCTGCGTGACTTACAGACAGACGAAGAATCGTTTCATGCGGCAAAATAACCCGTGGGTTCTCCACATTTTCCTTCTTCATCAGCTTGGTCAGCAAACGCATCGCTACTGCACCAAGATCGTACATTGGCTGTGCCACTGTCGTCAACTGAGGGCGCACCATAGAAGCCATACGGATGTTATCCACACTAATAATGGAGAAATCATCCGGCACTTTCAGGCCTTCATCCTGAATGCTGTGAATGGCACCAATCGCCATTTCATCTGTTGCAGCAAAGATCGCCGACGGTTTCTTCTTCAGTCCGAGGAAATACTTCATCGCTTCCACACCGGATTCGTAACGATAGTTACCGATACGTACCAGATCCTCTTGGTATTCCATGCCTGCTGCTTCCAGTGCTTTCTTGTAACCTTGGAAACGGGCATATCCATTCGCAGGATCTTGCAATGTACCACTGATCATCGCGATTTCCTTGTGTCCATGACGAATCAGGGTGTTTACGGCGTCAAACGCAGCCGCCTCATGGTCAATATCCACCGAAGGGAATGTTCCCTTCTCATCACTCGTTGCGCAAAGTACGATCGGCACAGCCGCAGACTGGAACGCCTGAATGTGTTCGTCCGTTACTGTTCCGCCCATGAAGAGCAGTCCGTCTACTTGTTTTTCGAGCAAGGTATTAATAACACGAATTTCTTTTTCTTTCTTCTTATCCGCATTACACAAAATAATATTGTAGTGATACATATTCGCAATATCTTCAATTCCGCGGGCAATCTCCGCGAAGGTTGAGTTCGAAATATCCGGAATAACGACCCCGACCGTGGTTGTCTTCTTGCTTGCCAGACCTCTGGCTACCGCATTCGGACGATATCCCAACCGTTCGATGGCTTCATATACTTTTTTCCGCGTTTGCGGTTTGACATTAGGGTTATTATTAACTACCCGTGATACCGTTGCCATAGACACTCCAGCTTCACGTGCCACATCATAAATGGTTACCGTCACAGTACTTCTCTCCATTACCAGTAAATTTTCATACCATTTTCATTAAGATTTATATTACGACAAATTTTTGCATTAATCAATTAAAATAGGCTTTAGGACTCACTCAAAACATTCGTAAGTGTGGCGCTAGTAATATCTGAATGGGAAGTATGCCATACAGGAATTCCCTTTTTGATCAGGATTGCCTGTGGAGATTCGTGCTTAACACCCAGCTTATCTGCTACTTCATTGGATACCGGGCGATCTTCCACAACATAAATGATGCCATATTTCACTTGTTCATTGGGATTGTTATGCAAATAATCGTTCATCTCCTGATAAGCATTCGAGCTGATCGGGCAGCGTGTGCTGTGCTTAAACAGAAGCAAGGGTTGATCCTTGGTAGCCTCCACTGCGGAGTTTAGCTGTTCAATACTTGTCATTTTAGTCATGTCAGCCATTAGATATACATCCCCCTTTACCAGGAATACCGCTATGTTGAGCGTTTTCACTCTTCGATATCTTAACAAAAAGTGCGCGAAAAAGCCAATTTTCATGAAAACAAGCATTTTACACGTCAAAATTAGACAGCATTCGAGAAGTACTCCTGCCACACAAATCCGGATAATTGACTTAATCTCCGCTCCGTAGTCTCAATCCATGCTGCATCTCCAGACTTCGTTGCGTAACCCATAATGTCCAGTAGCAGATTAATACGTTCCTCCACCGCTTGCTGCATGCGATATTCCATCTCCCGATCCGTCGCATCCGGCCAGGCTAGCAATTGCTCATGAAACAGATCTGCCAGTTCATTCCGTTCACCAAAAGATACGTCCTGCTTCACCGGTTGTTCCCCCAGTGTGCTTATGCATTCTGTTAAGTCCGGCTTGACCGGCGGAAGCACTTCGTAGGATACACAGTCTGTACACGCAAATACAGGTACGTTTCGAATCTCCACCTTTTTGGCGTATACTACTGTTCTTAATTCCAACTCCATTACATGTCCACATCTGCACGACTTGCGCACAACCATCACCTCATTCGTTCTATACTCTTATATAAGTACCATTCGACCTATTTCGGCTCAAATCCTGCTACAAATGAGAGGTTGCACAAATTACCACTGCCACCAGATGAAGGTTGTCGAATGCAGGCGCTCCTTGACTTGTAATCGCTTCCTACAAACTGAATATGCACTTCCATGAAGTCCCTTGGAGAATCTGTTACAATTAAAGACGCAACAGACATATCACCGCAAAAAGGAGAGATGGATATGAGATTAACCGGTAAAAAAGTCATCGCTCTGGTCGATGAAGAATTCGAAGATTTGGAATTGTGGTACCCTGTGCATCGTGTTCGTGAAGAAGGTGCAGAGGTGCATCTGGCTGGAGAGAAAAAAGGAAAAACCTATATTGGCAAATATGGTGTCCCTGCTGAAGCTGAATACAGTTTCGATGAACTGGACAGTTCACAATATGATGGTATTCTCGTGCCAGGCGGCTGGGCGCCGGACAAGCTACGTCGTTATCCCAAGGTACTTGAGCTTGTGAAGGAAATGAATGCAGATCGAAAACCGATCGGACAAATCTGTCATGCAGGTTGGGTTCTGATCTCCGCCAAAATACTGGACGGAGTAACAGTAACCTCTACACCAGGCATTCGGGATGACATGGAAAATGCAGGTGCCATCTGGAAAGATGAAGCGGTTGTTGTTGATGGACATATCATCTCAGCGCGTCGTCCACCCGACCTCCCACCTTACGGTAAAGCATTCTGTGATGCACTCGCTGACAAATAAAAATAACCCCGTTGTGCTTGAGATCAGCACAACGGGGTTATTTTACGATCACAAGTTTCTCAACAACAATTTATCACAAATGTAAATATATTAACTTAAAGGTATTTATATCCAATTATCCATTTCATGATGCATTCGAACCACTTTGTTCGTCTGGACTACCTGTGGAATCATTAAAAACCTGTAGGCGCTCCTCAATATCTCCGCTGGTGCGCAGGGCGAAGCACTTACGTGCTTCTTCTTTGGCTTCCGATGCCGTTGTATTCAGCACTCTGTGTTTCACACGTAGCAGGGATTGTGGAGACATACTCAAGTGGCGGATACCAAGCTCCAGCCAAAGTGGAATGGCACGTTCGTCCCCTGCCATCTCTCCGCACACACTAACATCAATTCCGGCGGTGTGAGCCGCATCCGCTGTGGCACGAAGCATCCGTAGAACAGCCGGATGATATGGATGATACATATGAGCTATCTGCTCATTCATTCGATCTACTGCCAATACATATTGAACCAGATCGTTCGTACCAATACTGAAGAAATCCGCTTCCTCAGCCAGAAGGTCAGCAATCATCACCGCTGCAGGAACTTCAATCATAATCCCCACCTGAATGTGAGGGTCGTATGACAGTCCCCGCTCGTCCAGATCGGACATCGCCTCACGTAGAATCTCATTGGCCTGCTGAAGCTCTTCCACCGAAGAGATCATCGGATACATGATTTTGACATTACCGGCAGCGCTGGCACGCAGAATGGCTGTAAGCTGTGTTTTGAACAGATCCTTGCGGTCCAGACTAATCCGAATGGCACGGTACCCTAGAAACGGATTGTCTTCCTCCGGCAATTCAAAATAATCGAGTTGCTTGTCACCACCGATATCCAGTGTACGAATGACAACGGATTGGCCTGCTGTTTTCTCTGCCACAAGGCGGTACACCTCATACTGCTCCTGCTCACCTGGGAACGTAGCCCGGTCCATATACAGGAACTCTGTTCGGAACAAGCCTACGCCCTTCGCTCCATGTTTCAAAGCCATATCCAGTTCCTTCACGGAACTGATATTGGAAGCAAGGTGTAATACGGCCCCGTCTTTAGTTACGGCATCTACCGTAGCAAGCACCTGAAGTTGTTCCTTTTTCTTCAGTTGCTTGCTACGAAGCATGGTATATCGTTCAATCGTCTTGCGGTCCGGATCAGTAAATACCAAGCCATTGTCACCATCTACCACAAGCATATCCCCTGTCTCTACCGGCATGCCAAGACTCGCTTCCAGACCGGAAACGAGAGGAATGCCGAGTGCACGAGCCATAATCGCAGAGTGTGATGTTTTCCCGCCAATCAAGGTTACAATGCCTAGCACATGGGTGGGATTCAGATGTGCCAGTTGAGATGGCGACAGCTCTTTGGCAACGAGTACATAAGGCTGGGTATCCGAAGGAAGTGTAATCTCCGGTGCGCCAAGCAAATGCTTGAGCAGACGGTTGCCCACATCCTTGATGTCAATAGCCCGCTCCTTCATATACTCATCTTCCAGCAGATCAAACATCGTGACAAAATGGTCAATGGCTTCTTTGACCGCCACTTCTGCCGCCTTGTACTGACGTTCGATAATACCGCGAATTTCGTTCATGAATACCGGATCTTCGAGGATCGCCAAATGTGCATCAAAAATGCTGGACTCCTCTGGACCAACGACTTCCTTGAACTCATTTTTGATATATTCGATCTCATCCTTTGATGTCCGTATGCCCTCATACAGCCGTTCGAACTCCTGGGCGAGATCCACCGAATCCATCTTCTGATCCGGCAGATCCCATTCCCAACTGGGCAGGACAAATGCTTTGCCGATGGCTATGCCTGCAGCTCCGTTGATGCCTTGTATCTTCATTCTACCCCTCCAACGTTCCTGTCATAGAGCACCACGGACATAACGGATGCCTGACCTTTCTTAACTTGCTTAAATGGAGCAAAACTCCATGATTTTACACGATCCGGATTCGTAATTACCATTGGTGTTGTCAGTGACGCCGCTTGCTCGCGAAGTACTGCCAGATCAAACTTAATCAACAACTGTCCTGGCTCCACCGTATCGCCCTCCTGAACAAAAGCTTCAAAATGGCCTTTCAACTGAGAGGTATCGATGCCGATATGCAGTAACACCTCAAGCCCCTCCCGGGTGGAAATACCCAGGGCATGCATGGTCGGGTACAAGTGCATAATCGTTCCGTACACGGGTGAGACCAGCTCTCCCTTTTCCGGAACAAAGGCTACCCCATCCCCAACAAGCTTGGCTGCAAAGATCTGATCCGGCACCTCTTCGATCGGTAGCATTTTACCCTGAACGGGGGCACAGAACAGCACCTGTTGCAGATCTCTTTCTAGCAGCTTCGCGATTTCTTCCCGAATCAATTCCGAGTAGGTACCAAATACCACCTGTACGTTACCGCCACCCAGCTTGATCAGTCCAGCGGACCCCATACTCTTCATGGCACCCGTGTCGATCAAGCGGTCATCATGAACAGTCAGGCGAAGTCGCGTAATACAGGCTTCAACCTGCACAATGTTACCTTTTCCACCCAATGCTTCGAGAATCAAAGGTGCCTGATAAGGAATGTTACCTACCCAATCTTCCAACATAGACCCCTCTTCACGTCCCGGTGTTGGTATTTTGAACGTACGAATCGCCCAACGGAAGAGGAAGTAATAGACCAGCCCATATAGTATGCCAACCGGAATGAGCTTCCAAGCATTCTCCGATAGATGGAAATTGAGTATGTAATCAATAATACCTGCGGAGTAAGAAAACCCGTGCCTAATATCGAGCCAGTAGCTAATCCACATGGCAACACCGGACATGACTGCATGCACGATGAACAGATAAGGTGCGGCGAACAAAAAAGCAAACTCAATCTGCTCCGATACCCCGGTCAGAAAACAAACGAGTGCCGATGTCAGAAAGGTTTTCTTGATTTTCGGTTTCAGATCTTCCCTGGCTTCCTGAATAATAGCGAAGGCTATTGCCGGAATGGCGAACATCATGATGGGAAACAAACCCGCCATAAAAAATCCTGCGGTGGGATCACCTGCAAAAAATCGAGGCAAATCCCCTTGCACAATGTTACCATCAGGCGTTTCAAACGTCCCTAACTGGAACCAAAACACATTGTTAAGCAGGTGATGAAGGCCGAAAGCGACCAGCACCCTGTATAACACCCCGTAGATGAACAGCCCAAAACCCCCGAGACTGTATTCCCAAGTGGCGATGGCGTTCAATCCATGCTGAAGGATCGGAGCAAGCCATAACATAAAACAGGAGAACAGTGCCGAACAGAGTCCAACAATGAGTAAAACAAACCTTGAACCCCCGAAAAATTGTAAAATTTCAGGCAGTTTAATGCTTTTAAAGCGATTATGCATTCCCCCGGCAAGCGCGCCGAGTATGATTCCGATTAAGGAAGCGGGCTGAACGGTGCCGTCACCGAAGTTGCGAGTCACCTGATCATATATCACGATACCAGCCAGCGCAGCGAGTCCCGCTTGTCCGGCCTGGTTGGAGAGTCCCAGTGCTACACCGACAGCGAACAAATACGGTAAGAAATAAAAAATACCGTGTCCGGCCACGGTAGACACTTCACCGACAACTTCCAATCCCCAGGCGTCCCAAGGCAGACTGCCAACACTGAGCAAAATTGCGGCGGCGGGCAGGACCATTGTAGGCAGCATTACCGCTCGTCCGAGCTGCTGCAAGGATCCGAGCCAATTCATGGCGACCTCTCCTTTCTATCCTAGATGGTAAGCTTTACGCAACGTTTTGTCAAAGCAAAACAGTAACCAACTCGTTAAGCATTCATGCTGTACAGTAAACAATAAAAAGACCGCATCTTCATGCGGCCTTGGTTCTAAATTATACTATACACAGAACGATTAGTTAACATTTTTTTGAAATAGTTCACTCATTTGACCATAGAACTATAAATGGCTTTTTCAATTTTTTTTACCAATAGCCAGCAGTTTGGTTCCTGCAACATAAATGGTTCCATCTCTAGAAATAACCCATTGGTCGTCAATGTCATGATTAACCGACATTTTCCAATTAATCTTGGCTGTATCCAGTTTCATGGATACGAGATAGTTTTTATTTTCTGCATAGTTTTTATAATGATAAATAAGATTCCCATTACGATCAATGATGGGTTCACTGGTGAAATAAGTTCTGTCCTCATTGTTAAATGTTGTTACTTTCTTGTTCTGTGCATGATAAATGTTTCTCCCAAATACCACGTCACCTTGTTTGCTTATTGAAGGACCGTGTGAGTTACTTGTACTTTGAAATCCACCTTTAATAGTCTTCTTCAGCTTACCCTTGGTATCAAATATGTGCAGATTATCGCCACCGATAACATAAATTTTATGGTTATCGTAGATCGGACTCAGAAGATTCTCCCCGGTGTACCTCGTACTCGATATTTTCTTTCCCTCTTGGTTATACTGAATCAATTCACCCGATTTCACCCTACCGCTCTGTCTGATATCATCTTGGGATGATATGGTTAAAAAAATTCGGTCCTTTACAAAGATAGGATCGGAGACAATAAAAAAGGGTTTAGAATTAATCTCTGTGCCCATGAGAATGTTAAACTTTTCGCTGCCATCCTTACGAATTCCAAGCAGTCTTTTCTCCTCTTTTATATCTTCTCCCTCACTAACAGGTTTATTATTATGTATAACTTGTACATACGAAGCAGTAACAATAATTAATCCATCCTTATTGATATCAACGTTATTACCAGTCGTGTAGTCCCTGTACCTTTTTTCCCAAATCTGTTTGCCGTCTAGTGTATAACTCGATATACTCGCTGTTCCAAAGTCCTCTGATCCTCTTCCTCCTTCAGGGATATCATCCCCCACAATAACCAGGAAACTATCCTTGTAGAGATACATATCGGATATAGCATTAATATGTTCTAGTTTACTCGACCACAACATTTTCCCTTTAGGCGTGACAGCCGTCAGTTGTGGGTGACCAAAATTATCATGAGAAATAACATATATTACCCCCTTGGAATCCACAACAACATGTCTTACATAATTTTTCAAATCTAATGCCCATTTAATTTCTGGTCTTTTAACAGGTGCAACGTAAGGCGACTGTCTGGTCCACACATCACTCTGATGAATGGCTGCATTAGCTGCATAAGCGGTAGTTTCTCTTGGCAGGGCTACTACGGCCATAGCAACGAGCAGCATGACTGCTATTTTTTTCAAAGAACACCTCATCTCACTTCATCCTCCTTTTATTTCATTCCATAATACTATGATAAACAAGAAAAATCCCGTCAACTTCAAGTTAACGGGATTCATCCTATGTTCATTCAATTGGGACAGATCAGGAGATCATCTGATCACAGGTGAACGAGCCTCTCAGCCGCGTCCAGCGCCGCGCAGAACGATGGAATCCTCTACCTTGATACAACGATTCGTTACCGCTGTCATGCCGTTCTCCGCAGCAATCTGGACCGCTTCATCACTATGGATGCCAAGCTGCAGCCACAGCACATTCGCTTTGATGGCGGCAGCGTCACGAGCTACATCCGCACAAAACTCTTCGCGACGAAACACATTGACGATGTCTACCGGCTCTGGAATATCCGCGAGTGTGGCATATACCGTCTCTCCAAGGATTTCACCTTGCACCTGTGGATTAACCGGGATGATGCGATAGCCTCTGCTCTGCATGGCTTCGGCTACCATATAGGAAGTGCGATCCGATTTGTCTGATAAGCCGACGACTGCGATGTTGCCTGCCTTGCGCAAAAGTTGTCCAATTTCTTCACGAGTAGGGTTGTTAAATTCCATGTTCAAGCACCATCCTTTTCTGATTAAAGTGCGTGTTCAAAAGACAGTTTTCAGTTATTTACTCTTTTACCCATTGAACCGAGGCTCCAAGCGCCTGCAAATGATCGAAATATTGCGGATAAGACTTGGCTACATGGTGTGCATCCCGAATACGAAGCGGTTCCTTGGAACGCAGGCCAACGACTGTAAGCGCCATAATTACGCGATGATCGTAGTGAGCGTTAATCTCAACGCCACCTTCAACGCCTTCCGGACGCCCGTGCACGATAATCTCAGCCTGACGCTCTTCGACGTTTGCTCCTGCCTTCCGCAGCTCGTTCAAATAATCTGTGATTCGGTCACATTCCTTGTAACGCAAGTTCTCTACATTATAGAACCGTGACGTGCCTTCCGCAAACACAGCTGCGGCTACCATAGCCAAAACGGCGTCCGTCGCGGCATCCCCGTCGAATTCGATCGCTTTTAGTCTACCATTGCCTTGAACGTGTACGACATCGTTCTCATGTGTCAATGGCACTTCCATCATGCGCAACACGTCAACGATGGCACGTTCACCTTGCTTGCTCTGCTCCATTAAGCGCAAAATTTTCACATCAGACTGTGTAACCGCTGCGGCGGCAAGAACCGCTGCTGAGCCCGGGTAGTCCCCTTGAACTGTGTAGGTCGTTGGTTGATAAGCCTGTCCACCTGGTACACGGAAGGACATGTAATCATCACTTGCATGGATAACGATGCCTGCCTGCTCCAGTACTTCCAGGGTCTGTCCGATAACGACCTTGGACTTCAGGTCATTAAGCACTTCAATGGTGCTGTCTTCTGCAAGCAACGGCGTGACAAACAACAATGCGCTCAGATATTGGGAGCTAACGGAGCCGGATACACGAATGTGTCCACCCTTGGCATTACCACCTTTGATCGTAATCGGCAGGCGCCCTTGTTCATGCTGTACTTCTACACCCAGTTGACCCAGCGCATCAATCAGGTCATCATGCGGGCGTTTGCCGAGCGAATCCGGGTACGTATTCACAAATGTTACTTCAGGGCAGAGCGCTGTAACGCCCATCAGGAAACGAAGTACAGCACCTGCATTCCCTACATTCAATTCACGCACATCACGGGGATGACTGCCAAAGCCCTGGATCACAATCTTGCTATCGTCTTCTTCAAGCACTGCCCCTAGATCGCGAATACATCTGCGCATGGCGTCACTGTCTTCACTGTGTGCCGGGAAATGAATGGTACTTGTACCTTCTGCCAGCGCAGCAGCCAGCAAATAGCGAGTCGTGTAGTTTTTAGAGGACAGAGCTCCGATTTCCCCGTTAAGGGTAGGGGTTGGTTTAACAATAACGTCCATGGATGAAATTCTCCTTCATTGATTATATTGTGGCCAAATTGACATTCCGTGCATCGCTTGGGTATCATTATAGGCGTTAAGTCCATACAGAAAAGAGGACCTGAATATGACACAAATAGCTGAAATTGAAACATCTGAGCTGCGCCGCCGGTTACAGGCGGGAGAAAAGCTACAGATGATAGACGTCCGCGAGGATGATGAAGTGGCACAAGGCATGATCGAAGGAGCCAAGCATATCCCGCTTGGACAGATTCCGGACCGACTGTCTGAGATTGAGAAGTCAGGCGAGATCGTAATCATCTGTCGGAGCGGTTACCGCAGTGAGCGTGCATGTGAATATCTGCAGCAACTGGGATATGAAGGCTGTACGAACATGGTTGGTGGCATGCTTCAATGGCAACAGGAAGACTAGAAAAACTCGGAGCGGAGCTAAGTCATTGTAACCTTGTGTGACCTCTACTCCACTACTAGAAACGGGCCATATGGCCCGTTTTGTTCTATCTGCCACCATCTATCAACTAAGAAACTTCGATGATCACAAGCTTAGACGCGGTAATGCGCTAAAATTAAACGAGTCACTTCAGCAGCGGATAAATCGGTTGTATCCACCGTATAATGCGCAAACCGATATGCGTCTTTCCGTTCTTCCATAATTGTCTTAATGCGTTCCTCTGCATTGCCTGCAAGAAGCGGACGATTGTCACAGCCGCTAACACGTTCTACAATCACTGCCGGATCAGCAGTCAGGGCAACAACCCAACCATTCTTCGACATCACGTCACAATTATCCGAACGCAGCACCACGCCACCTCCGGTCGCTATGACCTGTGACTTTTTCTCCAGTACCGAGCACAGCATGCGGCTCTCTGCATCACGGAAATACGTCTCTCCCCTGTCAGTGAACAGTTCTGGAATCGTACAGCCTTCCTCTTTTTCCACCGCGGCGTCCACATCAATCAATCGGTAGCCAAGCTCGCGAGCAAGCATGTCAGCGACGGTTGATTTGCCAGTTCCCATCATGCCGATGAGAATAATATTGTTAGACTTGCTCAAGGTGTACACTCCTTTAATTCAAGCAATTCGTGAGCACTTTTGTCCTATCATAACACAGCCCTGCGGACTGGGAAAGACTATCTCCTTACCGACTTCCTTTGGACCATCCACAAGCACTTCCAAGATAGATCAAGTAACTCACAGCATCTAAGCCTACGTCTGATCACCTCAAGCAGTCTTGAGCCCCCAAATGTCTCAATCAGTAACCATTCAGCAACCTAACGAACTCCAATGACCTTATTCACGGAAAAAAAAGAAGCCTGGCGTTAACCGGCAATAACCGGAACACCAAACCTCTTTATGAGCCTTTCAACAGGCCAAAGCTGCCACTTAGAGGAGCACTAGCCAGATCTCATCGACTCGTATATGTGGTAGTACTACTCCATCCAGTTGTGGTGGAAGCTGCCTTCTTTGTCCACACGTTTGAATGTGTGAGCACCGAAGTAGTCACGTTGTGCTTGCAGCAAGTTTGCTGGCAAACGCTCTGTACGGTAGCTGTCGTAGTAAGAAAGAGCGCTTGAGAAGCCTGGTACCGGAACACCTTGTTGTACAGCAGCCGCTACAACTTCACGCCATGCGCCTTGATAAGACTCAACGATGTTTTGGAAGTAAGGATCCAAGAGCAAGTTTTTCAGTGCTGCGTCTTTATCATACGCTTCTTTGATGTTTTGCAGGAACTGCGAACGGATGATGCAGCCACCGCGGAAGATCATGGCAATGTTGCCGTATTTCAGATCCCAGCCATACTCATCGGAAGCTGCACGCATTTGTGCAAATCCTTGTGCATAGGATACGATTTTACTTGCGAACAGGGCTTTACGCACGCTCTCGATGAACGCTTTTTTGTCGCCGGTGAACGCTTCAGTTGCTGGTCCACTCAGGATTTTGCTAGCTGCTACACGCTCGTCCTTCATCGCAGACAGGAAACGGGAAAATACAGATTCCGTAATCATGGACAATGGAACGCCGAGATCCAGCGCGCTTTGGCTTGTCCATTTACCAGTTCCTTTTTGTCCAGCCGCGTCCAGAATGACGTCAACCATTGGTTTGCCCGTTTCCGGATCGTATTTGGAGAAGATATCTGCAGTGATTTCGATCAGGTAGCTATCCAACTCTCCTTGATTCCATTCCGTAAAGATCGCATGCAGCTCTTCAACAGAAACGTTTAATACGGATTTGAGCAAGTGGTACGCTTCACCAATCAACTGCATATCTCCGTACTCGATACCGTTATGCACCATTTTCACATAGTGTCCGGCACCGTCAGGTCCAATATATGTACAACATGGATCGTCACCGACTTTGGCCGAGATCGCCGTCAGAATCGGTTCAACCAGTTTATAAGCACTTTCCTGTCCACCTGGCATAATGGAAGGGCCTTTCAATGCGCCTTCTTCACCACCGGATACACCTGTACCGATGAAGCGAATGCCTTTGTCTTCCAACTCTTTGCTGCGACGTTGCGTGTCAGGGAAGTATGCGTTACCTCCATCAATGATGATGTCGCCCTCATCCAAGTGAGGAAGCAGTTGTTCAATGGTAGCGTCGGTCGCTTTGCCGGCTTGTACCATGATCAAAATTTTGCGCGGGGATTCCAGGGATGCTACGAACTCTTCAATGGAGAATGAGCCTGTCAGGTTTTTACCTTCAGCTTCTTTCAGAAGATCATTGGTTTTCTCCGGGGAACGGTTATACACCGATACTGAGAAACCTCTGCTTTCAATGTTAAGGGCCAAATTTTTGCCCATGACAGCCAGGCCAATTACGCCAATTTGTTGTTTTGTCATCTGGTCCTCCATCCTTTGCTCCAATTAATTTTATTGAAATAAATTCTCAACAATACTCCTATTTTAACGGTTTTAAGTATAGAAGTGAACCCCGTGGCACCGTTACGCAACGAGAAAACATCCCAATCTGCTGAGGTGTTCATTGTATTTTCATAAATAGAAGCGTGAAGGCAATACATCATGCCAAAGTAATCCAATATTGTATTGTACAATGCTATAATTATATCCAATGAAGTTCGAACAAAAAGGAGGATTGTACATAATGGCGTTAGAGCAGCTCTCAAAAGAGGAACGGTTTTCCCTGGACATTCGAAGAACATTTCTTCTGGGGGCGTATATGAATGAATGGGGGGTGCCAGAGCTCAGGATCATTCTTTCGAAGCCAGAAAGAAACATTCATGTAGAAATCTATTATTTTCCTGCCACAATTCAATCTGGCATCGCAAGATTCGTGACGGTAGGGTTGTCTCAGGCAACACGGCCTTCAGGAGAGCTTGTAGCCGCTGAATGGATGCTTGCACTGCAACCAGATCTTGGCGGTGAAGAGGTGGAGCGCGTCAACACGTACCTGGTCGATCTGATCTCCCATCACATCGAAAATGTGCCGGATTCAACGGTTCCCCGTGTGATGGAATCAAGCGAATTAGCACCAGCCCGATGGAATGCGACTGCCTTTCTCATTGATGAATTGCGGGGAGAAAAAGAATCCCTTGAACAGATTCATGTGGGTCATGAAACGGTAGCATTACTGTGGGCAGTACCCATCACTTCTTTTGAAGCCAACCTGTTGCTCACCAAAGGATTGGATGAGTTTGATGCCTGGATTGAGAGCTCGCAATATTCTATCGTCGACCCCTGTCGTCCGTGATGCCCGTTAGGCACAAAAATAGAGCCCTGGCTTGCGCCGGGGCTTTAATGTAGATGGCTTTCAAAAGCGATATTCATCAACCTTCCAGCATTAACAGATGTCCGGACAACTGTTTCAATGCTTCGCGGCAGGCATTTGCCTTTTCTGTATTATTCAGCTGAACTGCCGTATGCAGGCGTTCCAGTTCATCGTCCACTTCCATGCGCAACAACATGAGCCTTTCCTCGCCTTCACGCGAGAGGAACATTTCTTCCATCTCTTCCGCCGTCGGCGCAGGTTCCTTTTGAAATATCACACGCTGTTTGAACCCGGACACTTCCACGAGCCGAATGACTTCACCGAATAAAATGTTCTCCACGGTCATCTGTTGATCCTTGAAGCGCTTCACAACCGCATGCCCGCGTGTATCTCCAATCAGCTTCTCCAGCCACTCTGCAAGCTTCGCGTCCTTGATAAGATAATCCCCAGTCATCTTGTAGTTCCCCGTGCGTGTCTGTTGAAAGCGGAGCTTTACCAGCTTGCGGCCGGTACGGACAGAAAGGATAAAAAAGGATTCGTCCTCGCTCCAATATAGTGAATACCCCTCACGAATAAGGTCTTTGATCAAATTTTGGATATGCCGACGGTTGAACCGCAGCTCCAGATTGCAATATTCAACTTCATAACTCTTATTCACGGCACTCCCTCCATCTGTACCGGAATTGCTCCGGCCCTCGTCTTCAATCGCTTCTACTCAATCGGCTTACCCTATTTTATACTTCATTTTATGTAAGGGTACTTGGTTATTTGACTATTTTTCACCGAAAGGACCGCAGGATTGCAGCTTTCCGCAGGAGCACAGGGGCAAGCCCCCGATTTTCATGATATTATGGACGCGAAAAAGGGAGATCCACAACCACGAAGGTTGACGGAACTCCCTTTTCTGTTGCTTATTTGGCCGGAGCAGTACGGAACGGATTCCGAGATAATACAAAATGCACGACGGCAAGTCCTGCCATGACGATGGCACTGCCGATGAATGGGGCCGGATGGCTCACGTGGTCCCACAGCAGTCCGGAAACAATAGGTCCTACAACCATCCCTGATCCCTGCAGTGTAAGGAAGAATCCCCAGATTGCTCCACGCTCCCCTTTGGGAATCAGTGTGGCTACAAAAGCATTCCAGGCGGGCAAAATCATGGCATAACTGATGCCCACCAGCATGACAACACCAAACACCACGGGAATGGATGTGATGGAGGAGAATGCGAACAGACTCGCCGCCGCCATCAAAAAACCAACGTTCAGGAACGGTTTCGTGCCAAACCTGTCTACCATTTTACCTACAGGCAGTAAGGCAATAACGGTTATTCCACCTCCCGCAATCAGCAACAAACTGTAAAGGTTCGGTGAGATGTGCAGATCTGTGCGTGTATATAGCGTGATGACTGGACTGAGCAGCCCAATGACAAACGACTGCATGAACAGGGCAGGATACACCAGTGGATTAACATTAAGTGTGCTGCGAACCCGTTGCAGTGTGCTCTTCACACTCTTTTGCAGCCGGATGAACGGCGTGAGCAGATTCGGTTTGGCTGGATATTTTCCATCACTATTCTTCACTGCTTGCTCGGCATGCTCTCCTTCGACAATGACACGTCCGGGAAGAATCATGGCCACCAGAATAACGAGAATGGCACAACCCATCAACACAAGAAATATGGTGCGATAATCATGATGCGTACGCTCCAGCAACCAGTTCATGCCTATAGGTCCAAGCCCCGTTCCGCCGAGAGCAGCCATCTCCAGCGCCCCCATTGCTGTACCATTCTTGTTCTGTGGGCCTGACATCGCAGTCACCCCTGTCATGGCGCAAGGCCAGAGTGGTGACGTACCAATGCCAAGAATGAGACAGGCCATGGCCAGTCCAAAGGCACTTTTGAGAAAAAGGATCATAATAACAGCGATTAAGGTACAGATTAGTGCTGTAACCATCGTTGCACGAAAGCCGATCCGTTCTGCGGCCCAGCCGGAAGGTGCCCGGAACAGATTATCTCCCAGATATTGAAGGGCAAATGCCACACCGATAACACCTGCAGACAGACCCAGAATATTGTCCATATACACAGGCAGAACAGCTACCAACAGGGCCCCTTTGATAATTTCAACTAGAAAAAGTGTCAGCCACATCGCGATAAAAAATGGTGATCGCAAAATTTTGGCTGGTTTTGTATCGGTTTGCATTCTTTTTCCCCTTTCGGTGTTCATTTGCCTATTCCCTATCCTTAGTGTAACCGTGGGGAATGTGCCCAAATCTCGGCAATTTAAAAAATTGTCGATTTATACTGTTGCATTCGGTTCTTAATTTGCTATACTCATCTTTGTTTACCAATTTTATTAGGAAGGGTTGTGACAGCACTGATGAATCACCACCGTACGCCGCTGTTTACCGCTTTAAAAAATCATGCGGCACTCAATCCGGTACAGTTTCATATTCCGGGCCATAAAAAAGGATTGGGAGCGGATACCGAATTCCGTGAATTTATTGGCGATAATGCCTTCTCCATAGATTTGATTAACATCGCACCGTTGGATGATCTTCACCAGCCAACCGGTGTCATTCAGGAAGCACAGATTTTGGCAGCAGATGCCTTCGGAGCCGATTATACCTATTTTAGTGTACAAGGCACAAGCAGTGCCATTATGACCATGATTCTGTCTGTATGCTCACCGGGTGACAAAATTATTGTGCCCCGGAATGTGCATAAATCGGTTCTGTCCGCCATTATTTTCTCAGGCGCCAAACCCGTATTTGTTTCTCCTTCACAAGATGCCAATCTGGGCATTGACCACGGAGTGACCACACAGTCTATCCGTCGCGCACTCGAGCGTCACCCAGATGCCAAGGCATTGCTCGTGATTAACCCCACCTATTACGGTGTAGTTACCGATCTGAAAGAGATTGTTGAGCTGGCACACAGCTATCAAGTCCCTGTACTTGTTGATGAGGCACATGGCGTACTTATTCATTTCCATGAGGATCTGCCGTTGTCAGCGATGGCAGCAGGTGCCGATATGGCTGCAACCAGCGTTCACAAGCTTGGTGGCTCCATGACACAGAGCTCCGTACTCAACCTGAACACGAAGAACGGGTTCGTGAATCCACAGCGTGTACAGACGATTCTGAGTCTGCTCACCTCAACATCAACTTCATACATTTTGCTTGCTTCACTCGACACTTCAAGACGTAACCTGGCTCTCCACGGTCGCGAGATTGCGCAGAAGGCGATTGAACTAGCCGAGTTTGCCAGACGTTCGATTAACGATATGGATGGCCTGTATTGCTTCGGCAAAGAGCTACTCGGTACAGAAGCGACCTTCAACTATGATCCAACCAAAGTAACAATCCACGTCCGCCATCTGGGTATTACAGGATATGAGACAGAGAACTGGCTACGTGAACATTACAACATCGAGGTCGAACTTAGTGATATGTACAATATTCTGTGTCTCATCACGCCAGGAGATACGGATGACAGTGTAGATATCTTGCTGAACGCTTTGCAGGATCTCTCCCGTACCTATTATCAAGTGAACCCGGCCCATGAACTGGTGGTTAAAGTTCCGGATATTCCACAGTTGATGCTGACTCCACGGGACGCATTCTACGGTGACACCGAGGTCATTCCGTTCAAGGAATCCGCAGGACGGATTATCTCGGAATTCATCTATGTCTATCCGCCAGGAATTCCGATTCTGTTACCGGGTGAGGTTATTACCCAAGAGAACATCGACTACATCATTGATCATGTCGAAGTTGGATTGCCTGTCAAAGGACCCGAAGATCGTAGCGTAACCAACGTTAAAGTGATCGTGGAAGCCGATGCCATTTTCTAGAACAACCCCATTTGCGCTGTAAATGGGATGAACTTAAAGGACCAAGCCTTGAGCTTGGTCCTTTTTTATTTTATGGGACAAGCGAGTTTGCATTTTCCCGTCTATTTCGTCGTTCAAACCGGTCATGAAAATGCTCGTCTACCTCTTGAAAACATTGAAAACAAACAAAAGACCCCCTGAAATCAAGGAGCCTTCATGCTATGTTCCAAAAGAATGACTATTCTTGTGATGCAACGAGTTCGTTGTAAGCCGCTTCAACGCGGTTCCACTCTTCTTCGTCTTCAATATTGTAGAGCACCATTTCCTCGTCTTCTTCTTCCATACGCAGGATGATGCCGTCAGCTTCAGGATTGTTACGTTCCAGCAGGAGCGCATAAACATGCTTCTCCACGTCAAACGTCTCCACCAAAACCATCTCCACGTCTTGGCCGTTCTCGTCTGTTAGTGTGAGAAGGACTTCTTCATGCTCGTGGTCGTGGTCGTGGTCTTGCCCGCATCCGCAGCCATCGCCGTGTTCATGTGTGTGATCGCTCATTGAAATACCTCGCTTTATAAATAGAAATTGTGTAACCTTGCATATCGTAACATGTTCAATGATCCAGGTCAATTTAAAAGGGCAGTGTTACTATCGCTTCAATCGTTCAGCGCTGTAATGATTTTCTCCGCTACCAGAACGTAGCTGCTGTTTGCATTTTCTTTAATATGAAAGCCGACCTGGTACTTGCCAGCACGACTGAAATCGTACGTAAAATCATATGTGCGGAACCAGAAGTTATCCTTCTGGGTCGTAAGCTCCTGGGACTGGATATCTTTCACCTGACCGCTTGGGTTGGTAATCGTAACTTTCACGGCAGCTACATCAGCTGTTAAACTGTCCACTTGTGAAAAGACATTGAATTTCAGTTTACCTACGTTAACGTTGCCAAATACAGTGTCTCCCTTGAAGAGAAAAATATGTACATTCGGTTTGATCACCGTTACTCTCTTGTTGCTGCTATCCCATTTGACGACGCCCCCGGCTTCCCTTACAGGTACATAGGTCGTTCCATCAATTAGATAGCCTCCATCAGCTGCTTCCTTGCCGTTAATGAGAACTCGAATCTTCTCGTTCACCGAATCTGCAAACAATAAAGACCCGCCGAGCAAGGAGAATACCGTGACACAAAGCAATATTCGTTTCCATTTCATCCCGTCAATATTCCCTCCCCTGCTGCTAGCTGTTGTACATTTATACTGCAGATTCATCCACAAAGTTGCGCTGTTTTTCATCATTTTTCATTTTTTATCCAGAATTTTTTCCACCCCTTGGAATGTTCAAAAAGAGGCGATCCTCATTAAAGGATGCCTCTGTCCTATTATTGTTATATATACGGGATTATACGAAGAATTACGAAGAAGTATGGCGGGTCAAAATACAGGGAACGCCCTTACCTAATGCCCCTTCAATTCTCATACGTGCAGCGTAATCCATCCCTCGCGTACATGGTGTCTTGCATCTCTCGCATACATCCGAAGTGACCAACTTCATGGATACACGAATTTTGTCACTCTTTAATGCGGGAGCTTTCTTTCCCTTTGCTTTTGCCATCCCGGATTCCCCATTTCCCCAAGTGCTTACTGATGTAATGCATCATATGGGGATTCGCCCGGTTGTGTGTCAAACGGAATGATCGAACTTCCGATTTCAGTAAGTTATATAAAGCCACCATTCACTCGGATCGTCTGACCCGTAACCCATTGAGACTCCGGGCCTACCAGAAATGAAATGACACTCGCAATGTCTTCCGGCTCGCCCAGACGACCGAATGCATTCATTTTACGGATTCCTTCCAACTGTTGCTCCGTCTTGCCAACCGAGAACAACTCCGTGTTGACCGGACCTGGTGCGACTGCATTAATCGTAATTTGTTTGGAACCAAACTCCTTGGCGAGTTGACGGGTAATCTGCTCTACCGCCCCCTTGCTCCCTGCATACACACTGTACCCAGGAAACATCTGTCCTGTTACCGAGGTAGAAAAGTTCACGATACGTCCTGCATCCTCCATATGCTTAAGCGCTTGTTGGCAAGCAAAGAACGTCCCTTTCACATTAATAGCAAACTGCTGATCAAATTCTTCCTCTGTCACTTCCGCCAGAGGGGTTGTCTTCATGATGCCTGCATTATTGATTAGAATATCCACTTTGCCAAGCTCGCTGATCGTTTCGGAAAACAGACGTTCCACATCTTCCTTTCGCGCCAAATCCGCTTGCACGGTAATGGCACGAACTCCTTTTTGCCGAACAATCTCTGCCACCTCTTCTGCTTTGTCCGGACGACTTGCATAATTAATCACCACATCGGCTCCGAGCTCCGCGAGTTGCTCCGCAATGGCACGCCCAATGCCTCGCGACGACCCTGTGACCACAGCAACCTTACCTGTTAATTTATTCATTCGATCTCCCGCCCTCTTCACTCATATTAAATAAACCGTGTTCGACTAATAACCATACTTTTGCAAATTCATCATCTATCGTATCACTGCGCCATTCATAGGCATGTGCCGGATGATGGAAACGAGCCGTTGCATGAAGAATAGCCGTTGCTATTAACTTAGGGTCACTGAACTTAAACAGGTGATTCTGTTGAATAATTTCGCTCAAATGGTATATAAGATGCTCCACATGTTTGCGGATCAGATCAGCTGATTCCTGCGTAACCCGCGCATACATCTCAAATAATTCGGGATCTGACTGAGCATAATGACGTTTAAGATGTATTAATGTTTCTATATATACTTTCAGATGATATGTACCTTCCCTTGCGTTGTTCTCATCCTGAGTTACCGAAGTTAAAGGTGTGATTATTTCATCTTGAAGCCATTGTTCAGTGACACCTTCAAGCAATCTCTTCTTGCTGGCATAATGCCTGTATATCGTTCCATGACTGACTCCGAGCAATTTAGCGACATCGGTAACGGATGTTTTGGTAGCACCGAAACGTCTTATCGTTTCCTGCGTAGCTGCAATAATCTGCTCTTTGGTGAGAAATTCAGAAGTTTTGTCTTTTATCATATTAACGAGATGGTTAACACCATCACTTGCCACCTCCATTGAGATTAGATTAACATACTCGATAACAAATGACAATTATTGATTTTTGTCATTTGTTATTATTTATCATTTTTACGTTCAATGCAGTCATAACAAAAAAGAGCCTATTAAAACTTGGCTCTTTTGCTTTTCTTATGATGTATAGCAGCACGCTTTACGATTTCAATAGTTTAGTATAGTCACGCTTGATACACTTAAAAAACGTATTTAAATAATAAGAAGATGACAAGAAGGATGCCTCCGAGAATGAGCCAGTTACTGATTTCGTACCAAATGCCCTTCCCTCCGGACAGGTATTTCTGTTCATTCTCTTGATGACGCTGACGGTGTGTATCGGTCTCAGAGCCATGGGGTGGTTTGCTAAAATCCATCATAAGTACATGCCCCTTTCAGCAACTTTATATAATCCTAATACCATTATAACCCATAATGAAGTAAGAATTTGATTTTTCTGCATAAAAAGGGCTGTTTCATACAAATGGTTCTATTGGATACCAGTCAATTCTTCTTCCGTGACCCATTTATGATTATGCACGGGATCAGCGACTGCTTCCTATTGTGAAGGTGGGCTTGTTTTTTCCTGCAGTCCTTCCGGTAGCTCTCCTGATTCAGAATGGTGCATCTCACCTGCGGCAGCTGTACGATTGTTATCGTTACTTTTAATAGTCTCGCGAGTCTCCTTGCCACATCCACTCAAAACCAAACTGCTGTTAATCAATATAGTCTATATGGTCAATACGTACTTTTTCATGTTCTGAACTCCTTTAATTCTGTTTATTTCATTAATTATACCCCCTATATGTATATTGAAATTATTAACATTGCTTTTTCCGGGCAATGCACATCTTACAGCGGAGCAAAATAATACAAAAAAACCTCCGATTTCTCGGAGGCATCTTATCAACAACAAATTGTATCCATGATTACGCCAGTTCTACGTTAACATTCACGTTCCCTTTGATTCCTTTGGAATATGGGCAGTAGTCATGGGCAAGTTTCACAAACTTCTGTGCTGTCTCCTCATCCAGACCAAGAATTTTAACTTCCAAATCGACTTGAAGCTTCACGCCGTTATCCTCAGAGTCCGTCACCAACATTACGGTTGCAGCTACAGTACTTCTTTCAATTTCGACTTTGTGTTTCTTCAATTGAAACTCCAGTGCGGAGTTAAAACAAGCACTATACCCTGCTGCAAATAACTGCTCCGGATTGGTAGCTGTCGTCACTTGTCCTCCGAGTTCAGGTGGAGCAGCAACATCCAACATAAACACGTTATCTGGGGATTGCACGATGCCTTGACGTCCGCCTGTATTAATGACTGTTGTTTCATATAATGTTTTCATTTGTGAAAACTCCTTTAGTTGATTAGATTTATTTTGACTAAAATTTGACTTCTATTTTATCTCTAACAATTACATTGTACACAATTAAATTGTGTATGTAAATAGTTAATATAAAAAAAATATAGTTTAATGCTGCGTTTAAATGAATAACGATGATGATGATTATAATGTAGTTATCGGTAGAGGAAATTGTCCTTCCTTAACTGTCATCCATCGGATAGCCTACGTCGAACCGTTAAGGAGGAATAACACGTTTGGAGAATAATGTATTTCTAACCCCGAACAAGCCCAAACATAAAGTCAGAGCACTTTCTGAGGTGTTGGCTGTATCCACCAAACTCGGCCTGACTTCATTTGGAGGACCGATCGCTCATCTTGGTTACTTTCATGAAGAATATGTTCGCCGTAGAAAGTGGATGGATGAACGAAGCTATGCAGATTTAGTTGCGCTATGCCAATTTTTGCCCGGGCCTGCCAGTAGTCAAGTCGGTATTGGAATTGGCATCATCCGGGGCGGTTTGCTGGGGGGACTGATGGCTTGGCTTGGTTTCACACTTCCTTCTGTCATTGCGTTAGTTTTGTTCGCTTTCCTTCTGCAAGGATTTGATATCAGCAGTACTGGCTGGATTCACGGCCTTAAGATTGTTGCAGTAGCTATTGTTGCTCAAGCGATATTGGGCATGGGGCAAAAACTAACTCCTGACCGTTACAGGGCAACCATCGCTATATTTACGGCAGCGGCGACTCTTGTGTGGCCAACTGCGTTCACTCCAATCCTTTTTATTGTTATTGCAGGCATGGTAGGCATAATCCATTTTAGAAAAATGGCAGGTATTAAGACAGTAGACTTGTCTATCCCGGTGAGTCGTAACTTGGCAATATTCTGTTTGGCTACGTTCTTTGGAATACTGATTCTTCTCCCGTTACTCACTCCATTTGATCGTTCCGGATGGCTGTTATTCTTTGATAGCTTCTACCGTTCAGGATCACTTGTATTTGGCGGAGGGCATGTTGTCCTTCCGTTACTGGAACGTGAATTCGTCCCTACAGGTCTGAGTAATAAGTCCGACTTTTTGGCGGGATATGGAGCAACACAAGCTGTACCAGGACCATTGTTCACCTTTGCCGGTTATTTAGGAGCCATGATGCGTGGGGTTCCAGGTGCTTTGGTTGCAACGATTGCTATCTTTTTGCCAGCGTTTCTTCTAATCGTAGGCGCATTGCCCTTCTGGAATTCTTTGTGTAAAAGCTCGAAAATTCAAGGAGCATTAATCGGAATTAATGCAGCCGTTGTAGGTATTTTGTTGGCATCGTTGTACGATCCGCTTTGGACAACTGCGATCCTAACTCCTGTTGATTTTGCACTGGTATGCATGTTATTTCTAATGCTCGTTTTTTGGAAAATACCACCGTGGATCGTTGTCGTTGCTGGTGCAGCAGGCGGTACAATCATGAATCTTTTCTAAATATAAAAAAGGTACCCAAACACACTTCTTTTTCAAAGCGTCTGTGTTTAGGTACCAAATTACTGCACGTATGTCTTTTACCAATCCATAAGGATGATCTATTTGTTCTCTTTGTCATTCCAATTCAAATTTCTCAAATCCAAGCTTGGCGTAGTAAGTTTCTAATCCCTTCAAATCATGCACCTTGTTCATCTTCAGACGTCTCCCCAGTTTGATTAGTTACTCCAGATATCCACTTTCATCTGTGCACATTTGAAATACTTGGCCTCTGCGGGGCTTGTTGTCAGCTTCAAAAGACATTGTAGGTTTCCATGCTGGAATATCCCACCACTGAGGTCAGCAGCAACACCGCCATACTGGTCATCCGCACCAAGCCATACGGACGGTCTCTCAAACCCAGCCGAGAACTGTAATCCGGTGCAGAGCAGCACAGTCAGGTTCTTACGGTTCTGTGCCTCATCTCCTGCTACGCCATGTGTGGTGAAGAACACCATGTTTTGCTTGAAATCGGTGTACGTTCCATCTGCTTTGTAGGCACGAACCATACCATACTTCTGATTGACGTTCTGAAAAAACGTGATTCCGGCCTTGCTATCCTTCGATTTAATGCCAAGCTGAACAGAAATTCCAATGTTCCCGTTCAATTGTAACGCTTCCAAAGTAACTGCAATTGCTGTTACTTTCGAGCTGTCAATCAGATGTTTCATTTTCAACTCTGCCGAGGCTCCTGCGGTTGCCGGTGTTGTAACTGTAATGGTCCCTCTGTCGGGCAAAGGCTCAAACGTAGGTGTACCCACCACCTCAAGCCAATCCGGTAAAGTTCCGTGAAGAAAATCGGCCACAAGCTGTTTGTGAACCTTCCCAAAGGGCACGATCTGACCCGCTGCATCACGTATAACCATCTCTACACCCCCACCGAATAGGCTACACCGATATTATGATCGGTATTGTAATACACGTACACTACGCCATCCATAACGGACACCATCAAGGATTGCATGTTGGTCGTTTCCCAATTCAATGCCGGAAAATATATATCTGTAGGTTTGTCCAGCAGTTGACGAAAGTCTGCGCTGATCTTGGCAATGGCAGGCCTAGCTACAGTCGTAACCCCACCGGAAGCATAAGCCGATAACATGCCCAGCCACCACATGCTCCCTTTGTACATAAATACACCAGCATTGGGTCTCGAAATGTTTTCACCCGCGGTTAAAGTCGCATCATTCCCACCCATTAATGCTCTCGGATCAGCTAGCCAACTGCGCCCATCATGAGAATACCAGATACATTTACGACCAAAGTCACCACCGCCCATCACCGAGAAACCGATCCATTTGCCACCATTTCTAAAGCACGAGAAGTATCCGGTATGACCATCACCTGGGAACCCGGGAGGTTTGTCCAAAATCAAACCCACTCTTGTCCAGTTGATCATGTCTACAGAAGTCGCAAGTGCCGTTGATTGATTGATTCCAAGTCCGTTTTGTTGATAGTACATGAAAAATAATTGTTCAACATCGTTCCAGATTACAAATGGCGTTTCCGTCGAATTTCCAACCACGGTATCCAGATACACCTGTCCGTGTTTCGTCCATGGGCCTGTCGGGCTGTTGGAATACGCAAGTCCAATTCCCCCGGTACGATTATGGTTGGTAGAATACGTAGCATAATAATCTGCTTTTGCATCAGGGATAAGCCCCTTCACCTTGATCGCCCGAAACCAATAGATCGATTGAAGACCCGCCATTGCAGCGGTATATATAGGATTGTCCATTTTTTTATCAAATTGAGGGGTGTACATCCTTCTGGATTCTGCATCGCAATAATCATAAGGCGCAACAGCCCTGTTCGCCTTCATCGCTGCATCGAGTGCTACCTGAGCAATATTTTCAGCCATAGACATGGGAAATCAACTCCTTCGTGAGTAAGGTATTACCATTTGGCGGTCGCGAATATAAAACATCCGAAGTGTCCTTTAATAGGTTGAAAATTCAACAACATTACCCTCATTCGCAGCTGGCTTCTGAGTAATACGAATGATAGGGCGAATATCACCAACATATGAATACGCTTTCATTTTATTGATTCCTTTACTTCCCTTACCGTTGTGATCAGCAAATCTCCTTTTCATGGGTACGCCCGGATAATGTTGATCCTTCATATTATCCCTCCTATTGTTTTCTCCAGATAAGTATATTCATGAAGAACCCTTTCTGTTAAAGCATCATGCCCATCTTGTAGCCTAATATTCCAAGTCTGGTTTTCATATAACTAACGGTTTACTTATGTTAAACATGACTAAACAGGCTAACCAATACGAATTGGCTAACCTGTTTGAACGAAGAAACTGCAAAACCAATGACTTATTACTCCGCAAAAAGTGGAGATATGGGATTCGCAACCTTTTTATCGGATTTCACCTTGCCTTGGTTATCCAATACATAGTACTGGTAAAAATCTTTAGTGAATCCGATAGACTCCTGTATTTTCAGCTTAAAAGCTTCAAATGCCGCATCACTCAGATGATCCTCATTCCAGAAATAATGAAGCATCAATCGATTCTGGTTATATGGATGTTGGATAACATATGCACCCGCGGCGAGAGGTTGATTCATGGTATTCTTCCAAGCGAAACCCGTCTGTTTCGTCCGATCGATAATGTTGAATTTTAAAGCCTGCACCAATCCGTTTGACTTGGCATTACCAATGACAATAAGGTTGCTGTTGCCAATCTCTTTTTTCATCTTTTGCTTCAGTTCCTTGCGATCCCTTATAATGTCGTACTTCACACCTGTCATATCAAGGAATCCGGTCAACTGATTAACCATATCTTCCTGCTGTTTAGTTGCAAGCTTACTCACCTGATCGCTGAGCACAATGGTTAAGTCCTCGCCTTGAAGGACTTTGTCCATCAATCGATTCATCACTTCATAAGGCAGATTAGGGATCATACCCATGACAATCTGATATTGCACTTGTAAGATATCATGCACATAGGCGGCGGTCTCTTCTATGGATAATTGATATTCCGGCTTTAAGACAAAGTTAGGCTGATATAGGGCCATCTGCATTTCTGAACGTACTTCTTTACCAAGCACATCTTCAATGGTTTGAAGCAGCCCCTCTACCGTTGCATTTTGGTACACGTAGCGTTTGAAATATGTCTTCATCAACTCGTCAAATTTCTCTTCACCGACGGAACGGTAAAGCTGATAGATCGCTTGTCTTCCCTTCTGATAATACACCAAACCTGCCAAATCCCCAGCTTCATCGTTTGTTGACGCAATCGCCATATCTACGGGCGCAGTATCAAACTGTATGGATCTGAACCCATTTAGCTTGTCTCCCTGTTTCTCGGCAAAATACACCAAGGAGAAATCAGCAAAGCCTTCATCCAGAAAGGATTCTGTCTCCGAATTATTACCGATCAATGCATGGAACCACTGATGCGCTATTTCATGAACAAATGTTGTATCTTCTTCTGGAATAGCACCATTTTGAATCTGTCCCATCTGAATGAGCCTCGCATACTCCACGGCAACGCCTTGTACATACGTCTCGACAATTCGGAACTCTGGATAGGGATACTTGCCATATTTCTCACTATAAAAATCAATGACCTTGAATGCCTGATTAATGTACCGGTCAACTATCTTTTTCTTGGATGGATCATCGTTAAAATAATAGTATTCCACCGTCAAACCGTTACGGGTAACACTTTCCACTTGAAGGTTTGGACTAGCAAAGAATACAAACTCCCTCGTATTCTCGGCTACAGCAGAAACAACTTTACGACCATGTTCTGTACTGTCTTGAGTGGTGATGCTGCCCGGCATGGCTACCTGATACTCACCAGGAACATTTAATTGAACTTCAAAGTCCGATGAGGTGTAATAATCGCTCTCAAATGTTCGACTATACGGTGCCTTGTTCCATTGTTGCTTAACCTCGTCGTATACAGACATCACCGGGAACCAGTGTGCACCATTGATCATGTCCTTGTAGTAGGAAACTCGCTGTGAGCCATAGGGTATATTCAGATGAAATTCCAGTTGGAATGATACCGATTCGCCTGGTTGAACGGGCTCTTTCAACTGCACGGTCAACGCTTGGTTTTCCTTATGGAAATCCAGCGATTGGCTATCTGCTGTTACAGCCTGAATATCGATGCCACCCAGAAAGTCCTCCACTTTCTTCTCCGGATGATCTTCACTAATCTTCTCATTATGCTGTTGGTACATGCTCGCCTGTGAAGACTTGGAGAGGTTCGCATCAGCATATGTATGAAGGACCAGCTGCTGGAGGGTGTCCTTGCTTGTGTTGCGATACGTTACCTTCTCGCTCCCCTGGATCGTCATGTCTTTCTCATTCAACCGAGCCTGGATCTGGTATTGAATCGGGGTCTGCTCTAGAGAGTGTTTCTGTGTGTTATCTATCTTCGTAGATACAGGTGCTGGGTCTGCTTCCGCAGCAACAACCCCCATGTTGGCAAGTGGGCTTGCTGCCAGTATTAAGGCCAGTGTACCCGCGATCCCTACTCTGGCCAACTTAGATGTAAATGGACTTGAATAATTCATAAGTTCTCTCCTTCTCATGTTCTATATTGACCTCAGAACCAAGTATAGAAGACAAACCTTACGTTGAATTTATGTTTTATTTAAGTTTTGTTTAAAAAAGAGGATAGAAAATGAAGCACTCCGAAACGTCTCATGTTTGTATGTGAAAAAAAGAAAAGAAGCCTTACATCGTAAGGCTTCTCGTGTATGATCTGTAGTGGGCTCGAACCACTGACCCCTACCCTGTCAGATAAGTGAGCTCCTGGTATCCTTACTCTCTCTGTATAGATGACCGAGTAATTCTTTTATTCCACCCTTGATTTCAACCAATATTTTATCTTTGCTAATGTAGACCACCTCTAGCAATGTGCTTAACATCATTTTTTTCTTTTCTGTAGAAGCATTTGTAAATACATCCTCCCAAACTGTGAGATCATCTTTTAAAGTCTCCATCTCAGATATCTCCATTTTTTTGGAGGATAACAATTGCTCTACTCCCTTAATATCTTCAGTAGTTTTCTCAATTTCCTTTTCTTTTTTCTTGATAAGACCATTGAGCATTTCTGGCTTGAATGCGCTCTTACCCATTATAGCTTTTGGAACCTCAGCGTTTAATGCCACAAGCTCCTCGTAGTGCCCTTCCAGTAAATTTTGCATTGTTTTAATTTTTTTCTCTTCTTCATTAGAAACTTTCTTTTTTATTGATTCAATTTCTGATTGGAAATCTATTGTTCTGAGTTGACTTAGGTATATATCCACTCTTTCTAAGACTTGTCTCTCTACCTTCTTTGAAGAAAATGTTGCCTGTCCGTTACAATCCGTCTTTCCTTGCAATTTTCCACTACAACGATAACTTTTATTCTTATTGTATCTAACTATTTCTCCATTAGCTGCTTTGTATTTATTTACAAATGTAGTCGTAGTCAATCTAGAATTACAACAACCGCATCTGGCTATTCCAGTTAAAAGCAAACTTCCTTTAGTGCTCATGGGAATGAAATTTTCATTTCTTTTTGGATTCTTAGGGTTCTTTTTATCCCTTATATCCTGTACACTATTCCAATCCTCTTCTGAAACTATCATTAATTCAGGAATTGGTTTTGAAAATATATCGTCCCCTTTTTCTTTTCTGTACCTCATCACTCCTTTGTAAATTGGATTCTTAAGTATAACGTTTACAGTTGGAGCACCCCATTGTTTTGCTTTTCTTGTCGGAACATTTTTTTCGTTTAGAAGTTTAGCTATTCTTAATTGTCCGTATCCTTCTTCAAGCACTAGTCTGAATATTTCTTGTACGATCTTTGACTCTTCTTTGTGTTTGCCCAGCTTTTGAATTGCTTTTCCTTTTTTATTTACATTACCGGAATCAACACTTATATACCCGTAGGGAATACCTCCTCCCCTGAAAATACCATCTTCGACCATCTGTATATGTTTTTCGTTGACACGGTCAGCGGTCTTCCTACTTTCATCACTTGACTGCCAGAATCTTAAGTAGTTGACCATCCGATCAGTGTATGCTTCAATTTTTTGCTGACCTTCTATTACAGACCACATTTCAACCCCTTTGTTTACAAACCACTCAAGTACAAAGGGAGTCTCATCATCTTTTCTTCCAAGCCTATCAAACATAAATACCAACAAGACATCGAATAAACCATTCTCTGCATCCTCTTTAGCCTTTTGGATAACATCACGCTTGGAGGCAGGTACTTTGAAACCTGATACCCCTTTTTCTGAATATTCCTTGACTAGCTTCCATCCCTCTTGTTTCTCTACCATCTTCCTGCATGCTCGCTGTTGCATTGGAATATCGTTCCCGTCCATCTGTCCTTTTGTGGACACTCGATATAGTGCTGCAACACGCTTTATTTGTCCCATTCCATCACCACCATATCTTTTTTTCTGTATTATTTTTATCGATAATCGTAGCTACTTTCACTGCTTAATTTTATCCAAATTGTACCATTAAGTATATTTATTATCAACAAAAACCACCTACATATATTATTGGAGGTAGCCATATTATTATAAAAAAAACAACCCCTCTTGAGATATAATTCTCAAAAGAAGTTGCCTTTAATTTTCCATATAGGACGAGTGGGGATCGAACCCACGACCCTTACCCTGTCAAGATAATGCTCTCCCGCTGAGCTATCGCCCTGTAATAATTAAGATGTATCAATCACGGTCATACTACTTAGCTGAGCTAACAGATCATGATATATAATTGTTTTCCAATCAAGTAACAGTATCATATCAAGTAACCGTGTTCATTGTCAATGATTTATTTAGTTATAATTCATCCGAAATGGTGCACAATAAAGGAAAGATTCCCATTTCTACAACGAGGTGAATTATGAGAAATATAACAAAACGTCCAACCCGCTATAAATCTTTTACCACATGCTTCTTCCCCTTCGTTGGGCTTATGATTCTGATTACAACCGTCACGGGTTGTAGCTTAGAGAGGGATGAACATACAGTACAATTCCAACAATTACAGCAGCCCAATGAAAATAGTGATTCTCTGCCTGTCTGGTTAGACGTGTACTCCAAATCTGTGATTCAAGATGTATATTCTCCGCGAGGTAGCAGTGAAGTTTTACCGTGAAGGTTAACAGGTGAATTACTCCTCTTCATCCCACTTGCGTGAGTAAGCTTTCTTGGTCACGTAATACAAAAGAGCAATCATTCCCGCCGACATTAGCAATGTAATTACCATGATGCCTGCCATGCCCATCGCTAGTCCCTCCTCTCCCAATATGTTCCAGACTTAACTATACAGGAAAAGCATTTTTTTGTATAATTCAGTCTGATATGTCGCGCAAGAGCAGAAAGAAGGAATGGAATTGGCAGCTGAGATTAGTTATGTAACGACGGAAGAACAACTGGAGCAAGCCTTGGGAATTCGCCATCACGTTTTTGTGATCGAGCAACAGGTGCCTGCCGAGATTGAGATTGATCAATATGATGTCATCAGTCCGGATGTGCATCATGTATTGTTAAGTACGGATGGCCAAGCTGTAGCCACAGGACGTCTGATCTATTACAGCAAGGATACGGCCAAAATGCAGCGGATCGCGGTGCTTGAATCTCATCGTTCTTTTGGTTATGGACGAGTGCTTCTGCTCGCGATGGAGGAGCTGGCACGTGAACTCGGCTTATCCTATTCTGTACTGGATGCTCAATGTCAGGCACAGAAATTCTATGAAAAACTGGGGTATGAAGTGATTTCAGAAGAACCTTTTTATGATGCAGATATTCTGCATGTTCGTATGAGAAAGAGCCTGTAATACCTCGACGTCGGCAGGTCTTATCAGCATATGGTGCATACTTCCGATGAATTCGGATAGGCTAATCAGGTAAGCAGATTCCTATCTCGTCATATAAGGAGAGTGTGACATCATGGATCAAACAACACGCGAGAGTTTCACAGCCGTACAGAAAAATGGCGACGGTGACCTGACAGCATTTCAGACTTCAGCAGGACGTGTACTGGATTATCAGCAGGCACTTGCAGAAGTAAAGGCTGGCGCTATTGCCGGTGTGAATGTATTTAAAGGCAAGGATGGCGAAATGTACATTCGCGGCGATGCCGACGGTGACCCCACCAACAACTTGGACCAACTTCCCCATTTCTAAATAGATGTACATGTCGTATGTGTGACACAGTAAGCGCCGATCCGGATATCCGGGTTGGCGTTTTCTTATTAGAATTAGTAGTCCGTAAAATATTTTACGGAGTCCCCGGAAGGCTGGCTTTTGCGAATCGGCTGTTGTACCTGTTCCCATGCCTGCAAAATCTGTATCCCTTCGAGAGTAGACCGATTCTCCCACGCGATGTGCCCGGTGCGTTCAAGCTCCAGCAATGACTCATGAATGTAAGCTCTGCTTCGTCCCGTCTTGGTCTCCAGTTCATCCATACGCGGCAGCCTGCGCCGTTGTCCTGCATAGTTCACCATAATACGTAAAATCTTGCGTTCAAAGTCGTTCAGCATACTTTACCTCCCCATTCAGGTCCTTAACAGGACGCCATGCCAGAATACCTTGCTCCAGAAAGGTTCGGGGTGAGCCTTCTTTTCCCGCTGATGCTCTAATCATCCCGCCACGTACACTGTTAATTCGAATCTGTCGCTGCGTTATCTGCCCTGCACGATCCATGTAGACAAGCTCCACCATCTGGCCAATATATTTCCCTAGCATAATCATCCCTCCGATAAGAACGTTTGTTTGTATTTCATATTATATGCGAACATAAGTTCTTTATTCAATAGTAAAAAAAGGATTTTGTAAAATAAAAAAACCAGACTTTCACCTTAAAGATTAAGGCAGTCTGGTTCATCCCATAGTGTAGCTAATATGAACACCTTGTATTGTAATCACTACGTTCATTAACGGATCAATGTCGGTCCGATTCCGAAAATTGCACTTTTTTCAATTGCTGTGTAGACGGGTTAAAATCAACATTCACATAGACTGCGAATTGCTTGCCGTCTTTTGCACGAACCCATAGCTTGAACTGTTCCCGTGATTGATCCGCTGTTAGAGAGGTACGACCGATATGCTTGTAGTCCAAAATATCTACATTGTATTTGGTTTGTGTTTCTTTCACCGCGATAATTCCCCACTTCGCATAATCAGGGATAGCGGCGCCTGTTCCTGATGTAATTCCGGCTAAACTCAGAACTACCGTCATGACGGTTACGATGAGCATTCTCATTTCACTCACTCCTTGGGACAATATGTTTCTGTTATATTGCCCGTCCGGGTTTTATTTTACACGAATAAACGAAAGATCCAGGCCAGTGGCCGTAGGGAAAAAGGAACCACATGAACAAGCCGGTCAAACGAATCAGTAGGCTCCGTCCGGAAACTCATTCCCCAGTCACCCGAGAAAAAGGGGTTTTGTATCTGTGGTTCCTCGGGACGCTCCAACCCGTATTTCTGCTCAAGCAACTGCTTCGTATCTTCATCCACCTGAACCTCATTCGTAACGACATATGCTGTGGCAGGCTCGCTGCTTATGTACATCAGAATCATTAGAAACATCACAATCCCAACTATTTGTATCCAATGCTTGTTCATCTCTTGCTCCTTTATGGATTACTGACTCATTTCTCATGTAAGTGAAGACCCGTTTGAATGTTTGATTATACATAAATTTTACCGTATTGGAAATAATAAATGGAAGAAGAGTTGAAGCATGCGTTATGCGATGCTTAAGTCCCATTTGATTGATTTTTTGTTTAAAAAACCCAACAGACGTGTAATAGGCCATGACAGAGTGACTCCACGATCTGAAACCCTACACGATCTGCAATACCAATCTGAGGAGGTTACACCTGAATGTTCAAACGCTTGGATGAAATCCTGATTGAGATTCCCAATGTCGAGAAGCCAGATCCGAATGCTGCGGCAGCCATACAAGAATTGCTCGGCGGCAAATTCGGAGAAATGTCAACGTTGAACAACTACCTCTATCAATCGTTTAATTTTCGATCCAAAGAAAAGCTGAAGCCCTTCTACGACCTGGTCATGAGTATTACGGCCGAAGAATTGGGTCATGTTGAGCTCGTGTCTCATGGCATTAACAAGTGCCTCAGAGGCTCAACCGAGTACAAAGAACCCGACGATGCGCCGCTAGGTTCGGTGAAAGATGCTCGTCTGTCGTATCACTATCTGGCAGGTGCACAAGGCGCAATGCCTTTCGACTCTATGGGCAATCCATGGACGGGAGCAAACGTCTTCAACAGCGGCAACCTGGTCGAGGATCTGCTGCATAACTTCTTCCTAGAATGTGGCGCTCGTACCCATAAGATGAAAGTATATGAGCTGACGGATCACCCGGCAGCCCGGGAAGTGGTTGGTTTCCTGCTGGTACGTGGCGGCGTGCATGTTGTCGCATATGCCAAAGCACTTGAGATTGCAACTGGCGTAAATGTGACCAAGCTGGTTCCTATCCCTTCACTGAACAACAAAGCCTTCAACGAGGCTCGTAAATATGAAGAAAAAGGGGTGCACACCAAGCTGTATACCTATAGTGATAAAGACTTCAACACGATCGGCCAGATCTGGAAAGGGACTCACCCCGAAGATGGACAACCCCTGGAAGTGATTCAAGGGATACCCGAAGGGTACCCGATTCCGGAATCTCCTGCAGTCGAGGAAGAATTCGCACCAGGTATCTCTCAGGAAGAATTCAAAGAAATTGCTCGCCGTCTGAAGATGGCAGGGAATATTGCGGATTAAGGAACATTTGTTTAACAGGTTCTTTCCCTATCTATTGTTAACGCTATGTTTAAGTAAAGCCCTCGAACCTTGCTGCTGAATGCAGAGAGGATTTGAGGGCTTTGTTATAATCAATTTTTGATAAAATTTTATGATGCAAAATAAGTATGTTGTATGCACGTCATTTCCTGAGAATTTAGCTATAAAAGTAAACCTGATCTCTGTTCACATCGTTAAACTTAGTTAAACTCCAACACCGATTCCTCCCGCTGACTCATGACTTCAATTAACATGTTGGCACCCAGACGAAAACCTTGTGCAAACGCTGCTTCCGTATGCATGCCCTCACATCTGCCACACAAGTCAAATAACTGTTCAAGCTCAAGAAATTCATTCTCGCTCAATCGATTCTTCCATTGCTCTGTCAGAGCTGCAATCTGCCGCCCTAACGCTTGGTATTCAGGGTGTGTCGGCATCATCATCTCATCCGGTCGAAGTCGTCCATTATATAATGCTTCTAATATCGAATTCATGTGCATCCTCCTGTATATCAATACGCACCTCACTTGAATGAACGTTCTGCACATGGTAGGATATTTATGCAGTCGCTCATTCAAGTGATTGTGGGTTAGGAAGTAGCGCTGTTCTTCGAGGGACGAACGCTGCTTCCTTTTTCTATTTTTGGAGCTCGTCGTAAATCATCTCAATCCCTTTGCGAACGATGTCTGATCGATTCGTATTCAGCTTCTCAGCCGAAATATCGAGCTTGTTCATAATTTCCTCGTCGACACGTATCTCAATCGTTCTGCTTTTAGGTTTGTCAGACTTAGGCCGCCCCATCTTTTTGGCGGACATTGCTTCACCTCTTTTTTTGTCCTGACAATAATATATTATTGTCAGGACAAAAAGTCAATTTAATTGTAAAACATACGTTCGTTTTTGTCACAACAGATTCATAGATAAATCTATAGTCAGTAATCCGTTTGAATATAAAAAACAAACAACCTTGAAAGGCTAGGCGCTCAAGGTTGTTAGAGTACTATTATTGAGTAACAATTTAAAATTCAGGAGATAAGCAAACAATTGGAAAAGAAATTGCTGTTTTAGCATTTTTATCACTACATATTCAATATTTTTATCTCGAAAACCGTTTTACTTCTCCATTGGTTTTCCATATCTCACTAAGACATGCCAAAGTAATTTTAATTCTTGTAGAACTTCTTTGTAGGTTCCTCTATCACTCCAATGACTTGGGTTTCGTTTCAAGTCCGTAGCTGCATACCCAATGATATTTGCATCAATCAAATCACTTTTTGCAATTCTTTTGGCCAGTGAAGGCATCGAAGGACCTCGAAAATCCATTGGAACGTCATCAACTAATAGTGTAAAGCCCATGTGCCAGTGGAGATCAATGGAATACTTTAAACATATCTGCTCTAAGATTTGTCCTGTATGTGTGCCTTTAAATGATGGGTCGGCAACAAGCATCTTGACATCTTTTTCAAGGGAAATATCACCATGAACCTGAGCTTCGATATAATGGTCCAGATTTCGGTTTGGCTCTTGGTTTGATGGATTTTGAAACGGTTTCTCAACATTAACGAGCATATGGTCGATCAACTTTTGAACGGTTAGATTTCTTTCACCAATGGCAAAATTACTATAAAATACATCCCTCAAGAGAGCAGCCAAAATGAGGTCAAATTCCTCATACGTTCCCTTTTCCTCGGGGTCTTGGTGAGAATCCAAATATGTATACGTGCAACGATGAGAGACCTCAGTGGATAAAAGGAAGTAACATGATCCAAAACGCGGAGCAGGTCCATCCGGATGTAACATGACATTGAGTGCCCCATACTTGGGACGTTTGCTATTGGTTGAGCCATTTATTTGGTACGCTCCGCCAAACATTTTATTTTCCCAAACGTCACGTTCACCGCCTGAAAATGCGGAGACACTTCCATTCGATAAGAAAGTCTCAAACTGACTTTTGTAAGCTCCCTGCTCAAGTAGTGCTTCAGCCACGCTTTTCATGTTCGGATCTAATCGATCTGGGTGAAAGTGTAGCGCAATACTTGCATGAGATTTTAGTTTGGTGATAGCATCTTCAAATGTCTTCAGCTCGATGTTGGACATACGAAGGATTTCTCTAATGGTTTGCTCGGCCTCATTTTTGCGGCTTCTTGCATATTTGGTTACATGCTCTTGAGCTAATTGCTGAGACCTTGATAGTTCCATGGGCAGAGGAGTCCTTTCCCTTTCTAATAAAATCATAATGGCGTTTTCCTTGTTTATCATATAGATTGTAGCCTAATATCTCCACCTATCTCTCGTTGGTCTCCTCCATCTTTTCCAAAAGCTCCACGATAACCTCATCCAACTCCTCAAGTACCTCACTCGGTGTAGGAGATTCCAGTATCCTTACCAAATCCGTCTGTAGCATACTTAGATGAGATATAGGTAATCGATCAATTAATCCGACCAAAATGAAATATTCCCACTGTGGATCTTGGGTTTGCAATACATCTTTAATATGAGGAATTAAGTCTCCACCCAGTCTCAATAGTAGATCCTCTACCGGCTTAGAGATAGGCCAATTCCCGTCTTGTAACCACTCCATCAGCTCTGGGATGATAACTTTTAATTCGACATCACTGAACTCACTTAACTTACGCACCGCCTCAAAGTCATGTTTATCACTGGGAAGACACTCCCTAATATCCATTTAAACTACCTCATCTCTATGTGCAAAATCATATACTTCCTCTGTTACTCTACTGACTCTACATCCTCTACTCTGATATCAATCTCATCTTGATTCTCCGTCGTTGACATCGCATCTCTCATGCGAATCGTCCACGTTCCTGCATCATGATCAAATTGTACATCTTCAATGACTGGAACACGGATGTTCTCTGCATCAGGTGAAAGAAGTCCGCTACGAATCGCATCCGCATCCGTCATATGCGCACCAGCCGGTGCAACTGGACAAGATACCGCTATCTTTTCTGCTCTGGCCTGCCCAGGATAGGGTTGGTTTTCCGGGCCCCATCTGTCCAGACTTCAACATAGGAGCCGATCTGCGGATCAGGCGCATTGGAGAACCATTTTGCCGGATAATACCGATTTCCTCCTCCGTTCGCACTGAAATCCTCATATGCAGGATCAACCACAAGAATGGAATTGTCTTTGCGTTCAACCACATAACCAGTGAATCCATCTTCACTTGGTGCATTCGCTTGAGTCTGCACAGAGTTGCATTCGTTTGATCCTGAACATCCCGTAAGGCATACGATTAGGATTGAGAGCAATATGAGGACTCGACGAAGATTGGACATATGTAAATCCCCCTTTAATAACACCTCTTTCTAAATTTAACGTTCCATATCAGTTTATTGTTACAAATACAGCTGTTAGCTCACCCTTAACTTCCTGACGGGCTCAACACGATCAACCCAAATATTCACTTTTTCATATCCCTTGTGTACACGTACCTTCCCCATACCACCAACGCCGCACACAACAAGATCACACAATAAGCCCATACAAAAAACATGGCAAGCCCCAACCCGATGTTGGCATCCAGGCTCTTATCAAAGATCTCTGTATATAGCGAAAAACCGAGTGGCACGGCGCCAACAACGAAAAGTCCAATGGACCATCCACCCCCGCGTCGGAAACCGGACCCCGCACGAGTACTGGAAAGTTTGCGAATCCCTTGAGTCAGTAGCCACCAAATCAGAATAAATAATAGACAGGTTATAAGAATTTTCAGCATATCGTTCAACTGCATATCGTGTACCTCCTATATCTTGCAAGATGATGAACATATCTTACACGTTAAGTGTTCTCTTTACTATATTACCCGTTTCCACATCCATGATCACAGGCAGATATGAGCACAGTACCCCTGACCCACAATTGATCATGAAAAAGAAAAAAACGCCACAGTCCTGACTCCTTCCAAGTCAAGAACGATGGCGTTACTTCTCATATTTACATTGTTACATCCACATAGGATAGGATAGGATAGGATAGGATAGGATAGGTTACGCACCAAACTGCGCATAGTGAAGGCGGCTGTACACCCCACCTGCTGCGAGTAATTCTTCATGACGTCCCTGCTCCGTAATACCTTGTTCAGCAACGACAATAATGCGGTCTGCATTTTTGATCGTAGCCAATCGGTGAGCAATAACCAGTGTGGTCCGGCCCTCGGACAGCTCAGCAAGAGATTGCTGAATCGCCGCTTCCGTTTCTGTATCCAGAGCGGATGTGGCTTCGTCCAGGATCAGAATTGGCGGGTTTTTCAGGAACATACGGGCAATGGACAAACGCTGTTTCTGTCCACCGGACAGCTTCACGCCGCGTTCACCAATTAACGTATCCAATCCTTCCGGCATCGATTGAATCAAAGGTTCCATCTGGGCACGTCTGGCGGCCATCCAGATTTCCTCTTCGGACGCATCCAGCTTGCCGTAGGCAATATTCTCCCGAATGGTTCCATCGAAGAGGAACACGTCCTGTTGTACAATACCAATCTGGCTGCGCAAGGAGTCCAGCGTCATATCCTGTATCTCCTGCCCATCGATCGTGATGCGACCTTCCAGCACATCATAGAACCGTGGTAGCAGACTGCACAACGTTGTTTTTCCTGCACCTGATGGACCGACAAGGGCTACCGTTTCACCTGCATGTACATTTAGATCAATACCTTTGAGCACAGGCTCCTGATCTGAATAACCAAAGGTGACTTGCTCATAACGGATATCTCCACGCAAATGAGATACCGTAACGGCTCCTGGACGATCTTCCACATCCGGTTCCATATCGAGCAACTCCGTATAACGTTTGAAGCCTGCAATCCCTTTCGGATACGTCTCGATAACCGAGTTGATCTTCTGGATCGGTGTCAAGAACACATTGGACAACATAATAAATGCAATGAACTGACCGTAGGTCATACTGCCGTTAATGACAAACCATGTTCCGCATACCAGGACAAAGAGGGATACCAGCTTCATCAGCATATAACTGACAGAAGAGTTCCAGGCCATGATTTTGTATGCAATTAGCTTGGTCTGACGGAAACGACCGTTGTTCACAGCGAATTGTGCTTTTTCATGCTCTTCATTAGCAAAAGCCTGAACAACACGAATACCTGTAATATTGTTCTCTACACGAGCATTGAAGTCCGCAATATCACCGAACATTCGGCTGAATGCCTTAGACATTTTGCTACCAAAGTAGAGCGAGAGATAAATAATCAACGGTACGATGATAAAGGTTAACACCGCCAGATTACCGTTAATGCTCATCATGATGCTGAATGCACCAATCAGTGTCATCACCGCGATAAATACATCCTCGGGACCATGATGGGCAATCTCGCCGATATCCATCAGATCGTTAGTCATGCGGGACACGAGGTGTCCTGTTTTTGTATTATCGAAGAAACGGAATGATAGCTTCTGCACATGATTGAACAGACTTTTACGCATATCCGTCTCAATGTTAATGCCCAGCTTGTGTCCCCAATAGGTAACCACGAAGTTCAGAAACGAATTCAATAAGTAGATGCCCAGCAATGCCAGACACGCCCATAGAATCCAGTCCCAGCGGCCGCCTGGTAGCAGATCATCGACTACCCGGTTGACCGCCAGTGGAAAAGCCAGCTCCAGCAGGGCGACCAGAATCGCACAACTGAAGTCAAGAATGAAGAGCTTTTTGTAAGGCCTATAATAGGCAAAGAAACGGCGAAGCATGGACTAAAGTCCTCCTTATGCAACCACACAATGATGATTACGTTCTATTTCGTTTTGCTTAAGAGGTACAGGAAGTATGGCGCACCAATAATGGCAACCAGGATACCCGCAGGTATCTCCGAAGGCTGTAGGATGACACGGCCCAGCGTATCTGCAACCAGCACGAGCAATGAACCGATCAGTGCAGATGCGGGTAACAGAAACTGATGTTTTGGACCCACCAAACGACGTGCCAGATGCGGTCCGATCAGACCGACAAAACCGATTCCCCCACTCACAGATACACATGAGCCGGCAAGCCCTACCGCAGCCGCAAGCAAAATCAGTCGCTCACGTTCAACTGGAGCCCCGAGTCCACTCGCAGTCTGGTCACCCAGATTCAGTACATTCAGTACACGCGCCTTATACAGAACGAGCGGTACAAGAATGATAAGAAATGGCAGTAATGCCGTTACAAATTTCCAGTTCGAACCCCAGATGCTGCCTGCCATCCAGGTAGCTACAAATTGATACTTTTCCGGACTAAGCCGCAACGTCAGCACGATCATGGCAGAACTAATTCCCGCCGCTACCCCGATCCCCGTAAGCAACATACGAGTAGGCAGGATGCCCTCTCCTTTTTTGTAAGAGAGAATGTAGATCAGAAATGCAGCAAAACCGGAACCGATCAAGGCTAGAATTGGCAAAAGAAATACCGGTGCTGCTGTCGTTGTCGGAAAGAAGGAAACGAATAACATGACAACCAATCCAGCACCTGCATTAATCCCGAGGATACCCGGATCTGCCAGCGCATTGCGAGAAACCCCCTGCAAAATACAACCAGATAACGCAAGTCCGGCCCCGACTAGCACCGAAATAACGATACGTGGCAGACGGAATTCAAACAGGATCAATTCCTGTTTCGCCGTACCTCCGCCAAACAAGGTACGCATCACCTCAAGCGGCGAAAGCTTGGTAAAACCTGTGTTCATGCTCACCACAAAAGCCGTAATAATTAATAGGCCAAGCACAATGAGGACAATCGTACTCTTGGCTCTCTTTTTGCGCTCTGCTCCAACTAGTGTTGAGGATTCCATCGTTACAGAGTCCTCCTTTCTTTACGCGCCAGATACAGGAAGAACGGTACCCCGATGAGGGCAACCAATGCGCCAATTGGCGTCTCGTACGGCGGGTTGATCATACGTGCAGCCAGATCCGCAAATACAAGCAACAGACTGCCCATTACAGCGGAGCATGGAATAATCCAACGATAATCCACCCCAACTATTTTTCGCGTGAGATGGGGAATAATGAGTCCAACAAAACCAACCGCACCCACAACGGACACAGCCGTACCCGCGAGGATCAGTACAACAATCAGACCCACGAGCTTGATCAGCCCCGTACGTTGGCCTAAGCCAACGGCAATATCTTCTCCAAGACTAAGCAACGTAATGGAACGGGAGATGAGAAGACCTGCAATCAGCGCAGCGAGTACCCATGGGAACATGACCTCCAGCTGAGACCACTTCGTTCCGGCTACACCTCCGGCTGTCCAGAAAGCCAGATCTTGTCCAATTCTGAAATACAATGCAATTCCTTCACTGAGTGCTGACAACATCGCAGATACAGCTGCACCTGCAAGCACAAGGCGAAGAGGTGTAAGACCCGATTTGGAAGCTGCACCAAAACCATACACCAGCAGAACACCAAGCCCTGCTCCAATGAATGAATACATAATGATGTACATAAACGGCAAGCCTGGGAAAAAGGCAAAACAGATCGCAAGCGCAAATCCAGCGCCCGCATTCAGCCCAAGCAGACCGGAATCGGCCAGCGGGTTACGGGTCATGCCTTGCATGATCGCACCAGCTACAGCGAAGCATGCACCGACCATCGCCCCGCCAAGAATACGCGGCAACCGAATCTCCCATATGATCTGATGCGGAGTTAGCTCAGGATTGAAGTCGAAAATGGCCTTCCAGACGACCCCAAGCTTAATATCAGCTGCGCCAAAAGAAATGGACAATGCCATCCCCAGAGCGAGTAATAAAATTCCCCCTGTAAGAATAAGTGTGGCTGCCCACGGACGAGTGTGTATCTTCGCTGTGGGTGATTCCGGATTATGATTTGCTGGTGAAGCTTTTGAACTCATACGCGCCCACCCTCGTTATGAGTGGAGCTGCTCGAACCTATGTACATAACAATCACCTCTCTATAAATACCGAACTTTAATGATATTGATTCTCATTCCCATAGATCATTGTAAGTGAATCCACGGTCTCTGGCAATGGACAAATGGGACATGTTTATTGCATATATGAAGATTTGCACACAATTTTGCACACAAAAAGGCTGTTCAGGAGCCAAAAAAGCTCGAACACAGCCTTGTCATTGCATATGTAGAACACATGTAAAACACTGACTCGATTAACGGGCAGGTACATTAATTAAGGATGTCAGGACATCAGGAGCATCGGTAATAATTCCTTGCACACCCATGTCAATCATAGCCTGCATTTCGGCAGGATCATTCACCGTAAATGGGTAGGTAACAACGCCATGTGCCAATGCTGCGGCAACATCTTCGTGTGTAACTGCCAGCTTGTAGGGATGAAGGCCGAAAGCTTCAAGTTTGACGGCATAGTCATAGGGACGATACAGCTTTTCCATATATAGAAGTGCTGTACGAATCTCCGGGGCAAGACGCTTGCACCTTACCAGCGAAGCATGATTGAAGCTGGACAGAACGACCTGTTGCTCCAGCTTCCAGTCTCGGATCGCCTGTACAATCTTCTCTTCCATTCCCTTGTAACTCACAATACCATTTTTCAACTCCAGATTAAGCAAGGTTCTTTTCCCCTGTACGAGCCGGAATAAGTCCTCCAGAGAAGGAATACGTTCCCCGGCAAAATCGGCATGAAACCAGGACCCAGCATCATATGTGCGCAATTGATCGTAAGTTATATCCTTAACCCAGCCCTCTGCAGCCGCAGTCCGGCTTAACGTTTCATCATGAATCAGCACCAATCGGCCATCACTCGTCATCTGCACATCAGTTTCAATGCCTGTCGCTCCAAGCTCCAGACAACGTTCAAAAGCACTCATTGTATTCTCCGGGCATACGGCAGATGCACCGCGATGGGCAATAATTTCAAAGTTCCTCATTCCAGCGCCTCCTGCGTTCAACGTTAACTCTATGATCTTCACTATAAACGCCGTTTGTTAGACCTGTATTAACAGAACGTTTAATTGGTTGTTTTCTTTGCCAATACATGCGTTATGGTTGAACATCCAACGGGCTGGGGATTCACTCATTTTTGCGAACTCAATCTGAAAATCGACATAATATAGTATGAACGAACGATGGAAGCACTGCACTCCGTTATAAGGAGGTTGACTATTGAATCCCTCAAAGAAAAAATCGACACCTACGCGCCCTCGCACATCCCAGTTACAGTCGGCTTCCAGGCTTTCCAGATCATCTGTCCATATCAAAAACAAATCCGGCAAGACGGCTAATCAGCGTTCCTTTAACTCCAGTTCACCCAACACACTGGATCAGCTGGCTATTGTTGCAGCTATACTTTCCTTAATTGCTGCCGCCATCGGGCTATATATCGCCTGGAAATCGTTAAGTAATCCGGATCAAACTGCTGTTGTGGTGTAAGCTGCTTGATACGCAGCTATTGGCTCAGGAGGCTCTCTCCTGCTTCTGACCTTATTCAGGGGCAGGTTTTTGCTTTTTCAATCGCTAATCGTGTGTTCTGAAAAGTCAAAAAACCGTTCCCCTGAAACGCCGGCATGTACCGGCGTCTCTTTGGAAAGGTCATTTTGTATTGGGGCGGCTACCTCTGCAGCACGATCCCTCACCTCGGAATGTGGACCGAATTACAGAATGAATGTGCGAGAGATGATAACCAACAGAATGAACAAAACCAGAATTGCGCCTGTCGATGTCCATACTCCACCACTGAAGCCTCCACCGTATCCGTAACCTGTGCCTTTGAGTTCGCTCATGAGTGACACTCCCCTCTTCATCGAAGTACACTATAGACTATGTCCGATAGCGAAACTTGCTTGGGCAGATCGAAAATTCTCCTCAAGAGCGATTGGTTACAGGCCTCTATTCTTGTACACTCATTGTCCGTTCAGCTGTGACCACTTCTGGGTCAACTCTGCCGGAACATAGGATGACATCTGGTTGAGCAGTTCAGCCGGATCGGATTCCAGACTCCACAGACTAAGATGTGACGTGTTAGAGAACCCTTCCTGTACACTATGCTCTACCATCTTCATTAGCGGGCCATAATATCCGTTGACATTCAATAAGCCGACAGGCTTGCGATGAATGCCGATCTGTGCCCAGCACAGTACCTCAAATAGTTCTTCAAATGTACCCATGCCTCCGGGAAGTGCAATGAATCCATCGGATAATTCCGCCATTGTAGCCTTCCGTTCATGCATGGTTCCCACCTCAATCAGCTGTGTAAGCCCTCCATGAACAACCTCACCTCGGAACAATCCGGTAGGCATAACACCGATCACTTCTCCACCTTGCTTCAGAGCCGCATCGGCAACTGCGCCCATTAAGCCCATGCAAGAACCACCATAAACCAGTGCATATCCGCTATCGGCAATTTGTTTGCCCAGTTGAACAGCCTTCTCTGTATATTCGGGGTGATTTCCCGGGTTCGAGCCTGCAAAAACAGCTATACGTTTCATTGGGTTTCACTCCTTCTCATGATCTATTTTAATAATATATAACATGAATGTTATGGGTATGTACAATAGGTTAACAGAACCAATGGACAAAAAAATACCCGGCCGTTTGCAGCCGGCCGGGCTCCCATTTCAGTACACATCAATTTAGAAGGGGTTGTTACTACCTAATATACAGACCGAACATTAAATCCGTATGATCTTTGCATGAAATGAATATTAAATCTTCGTGGTACTAACGTATCCCACGGCGTGAGCGTACGACAAACATATGCTTGTCTTTACGCAGAACCCGGCCATCTGCAAGTTCGACCTGATCTTCGTCATGACGCAGAATCGTCGTGGATAACGCTACAATTTTGGCCCGGCGCCAGATCATAACCTGTGACTTGAAATAGATGGCATTTTCAAACTGAATCGCCTTTTTCATCACATATCCAACCTTGTGTACTTCAGAACGTGCTTTCTTTAAGGGAAGACTCTCTTCGGGAAGAGGTCTGATCATTGCGATATTGTCAAACGACACCTTAATTCGTTTCGGTCCGATCCGTACACATTCCGCTTCTTCATCCCACTCGACCAGCGTTCCCTTCAATGGCTCCCGTATGCCTGTTGCACGATATACCGCTACTTTTCGTCCTATCCAATGTCGCAATGTTCTCACCTCCATCTGTCTAGTTTTCAGGTATCTTCCAATCGATCGGTTCAATACCTTTAGAGGTCAAGAAGTCATTGGCTTTGGAAAAGGGACGACTTCCGAGGAATCCACGATGCGCAGCCAGCGGACTAGGATGTGTAGACTCCAGTACCAGGTGCTTGTCCCTGTGAATAATTGCACCTTTCTTCTGGGCATGACTGCCCCACAGCATATATACCATCGGCTCTGAACGTTCATTCAGCGCACGAATTACTGCATCCGTAAATGTCTGCCAGCCCAGTGCCTGATGCGAGTTCGGCTGACCTTCACGGACCGTCAGAACAGCATTTAATAGCAGGACTCCCTGCTGTGCCCAATGGACCAAAGATCCATGATTCGGAATTGGCAGGTCCAGATCGGCATGAAGTTCCTTATATATATTTTTCAGAGAAGGCGGTACGCGTACCCCGGGTCTAACCGAAAAGCTTAATCCATGAGCCTGTCCCGCTCCGTGATAAGGGTCCTGTCCAATAATAACAGCCTTAACCTGATGATATGGCGTCAGCTTCAGTGCGGAGAACAGGTCTTCTTTGGGCGGAAAGACCGTCTGCGTTTTGTACTCGGCGGCGAGGGTGTAACGAATCTTGTTAAAATAGTCGGCTTCCGTCTCTTCCTGAAGCACCTTGTCCCAATCGTTTCCAAACATATGTATAGGCTCCTTTCCCCTGATGAATGCAGTTTCGTTCAGCCCAACTACTGGGCTCTTCCTTCTGAGAGCCGCATGTCATGCAACTCATAGACTATCCACCATTTTAACATAACCGGGGACAGCAAACCAGAATTGCGCATCAGGGTATAAGTTCACCTCGAAATAAACCATATTCTTGCTACATTCCGTATACTCATACAAAAAAGCCACCTCGCAGTTGCGTGATGACTTGATGAATTTACACTTGAACGGGCACCTCTTCGACTACATTCACAAGCACACTACTGATTCTTTGTAACCCTTCCTGAAGGACAGAACGGGGACAAGCCAGATTCAACCGAATACAACCCTCACCATTGGCTACAAACATATGACCATCTTCGAGCAACACACCCGCTTGCTCAGCGAAGAATAAAGGTAAACTTACATTTTGTGGAGCATATGCCGAGATATCAATCCAAGCCAAATATGTGGCTTCCGGGATGTGAAAAACAGCCCGTGGCAGATGCTGCTTCACATACTGTTCTACGCATGCGAAATTGGCGTCTAGATAACCTTTTAATTGTTTCAGCCATTCATCACCCGTTTCGTAAGCCGCTTGCGTGGCAGCAATGCTCAGTGGGTTTTTGAAACCATAATGGCGTGCCTGCCAGATGTCTCGAAGTGCCCTATTCGGAATGATGACATTGGAGAACATCAGACCAGCCATGTTGAATGTTTTGCTCGGGGACATGCATGTAATGATTCGATCCGTATCCGGGAACAGCTTTGCAAGTGGCGTATGTCTCTTACCCGTCCGCAGCAGATCACAGTGAATCTCATCCGAAATGACCCATACGTTGTTCCGCAGGCATATCTCACCCACACGCTGTAACTCTTCGGTTGTCCAGACACGCCCAGACGGATTATGGGGGTTGCAGAAAATACATACCCTTACCTTCTCATCCTTGGCCTTGGCTTCAAAATCCTCAAAATCAATCGAGTAACGCCCCTGCTCGTTGATCATATCCGAACATACCAGTTCAAGATTATTATGCTCCGCAGCTGACTTGAAGAAACCATAAGACGGGGTCACGATCAGTACTTTCTCATCCGATTGACAGATATATTCCACCAGTTCATATAAAGCGGGGATGATCCCGTTTGATGTCTCCAAATGCTCCTTCGGGAAGGACCAGCCATAATATCTCTTCATCCAATTCGAAACAGCTTCATAGTATGCCGGATCAAATACCTGAGAGTAACCCATGATTCTACGGTCCAGACGCTCCTTAACTGCATCCAGAATCTCGGGAGGTGTGGCAAATTCCATATCTGCAATCCACATGCGAATAAATTCTTCATCCTTGAATGGAAAAGTCATATCTTCTGAGGCGTTAAAAATATATTGACGGAAACCATCCGTATTCATGGCATTTGTTCCTGTGCGATCAATAATCTCATCAAAGTCATATTTCATAGCTTCTGCTCCTCTATCTGCTTTACTTTTTCATTGTCGTTTCATGTCGTATTACATCTATTATTTCATGACGCAGGAATTGCATCAAATGCAATACAATCTATTCTGACGAAACAAATAAAGTCTATTGTTTCTCCAGAATAGGTATTTCGGTGAAAAAGTGATATATTTCTCATATAACATCATTTTTATGAATGACTTTCATCATTTTCACGTACTCTCAAGAAACATGACATAAGGAGAAGCGGTTATGAACAATATCAATCAGGAAGTTGGCAAGAAAATACGAAACTTTCGGAAGTGGCGGGGACTGACCATTCAACAGCTTGCGGATCAGATCTTCAAGAGCAAGGGCACGCTGTCCAAATATGAGAGCGGAGATATTACACTTGATCTGGTCACGTTACATCATATTGCGAACGCGCTCAACATTCAGGTGGAGCAACTCTTGTACCAAGAACCGCGGCACGCTTCTCCCCTGATGAATGCGGTCCCATCCAGCTTTTTCAAGAACTCCACCCGTTTCTATTCCTATTTCTATGATGGGCGGAACAACAGTCTCATTCGTTGTGTCATTGACATGATGGCTCAGTCGGATGCCAACCGTTATCGCACCGTGATGTATATGAATGTGAAGGATTTTGAGAACTATCAGGAGTGCGAGAATATGTATTGGGGCCACACCGAACATTATGATACACTCACCACGCTGATTTTGAAAAATCAGGCCACGCCGCTGGAGAACCTATATATTAATATTCTGGCGTCTTTTCAAGAATCAGAGAAAAAGTGGGGACTGATGGCGGGTGTCTCGTTCCGACCTTTCATGCCTATCGCTTTGAAAATGCTATTCTCCAGAACCCCGTTGCCCGAGAATCAGGAGTTATATAATGAATTGAAAATCTCAAAGGAAGATTTGCGCACCCTGAAAATATACAACATGCTCGCTGTCACCTGAACAACGATGCATGTCACACATTTTCATATAGGATGGAGACAGGTTCTCCCGATTAGAAAAGGCACTTCTATAAGCTGTTGAAACCAGCTCATAAAAGTGCCTTTCGCTTTGACGCCTATTGGATCGGGGAATAAACGAGACTAACGCTTAGTTTTTAATTAAATCCAGCGTTTCGTCAAACATTTGTTTCTGTTCCTCAATCTTGTTCTCATTACCGATCACGCAGCGCTGTTGCTGTTCAAGTATGGCCGATAAAAGCTCAGCAAAACCGATAATGTCGCTTTCCTTCGTGCTTAACACTTCGTCACGTTCCTGTTGCAGATCCGCTTCAGTCACATTCGACAGATAACACTCCAGCGAGAATGTTCCTTCGCCATAAGGTGTTCTCGGCGTATCAAGATCCTGAATCGCACCAATGATATAACGTGTCATTTCACGCTCGTCTGCCCGGAACTCGTTCAAATATTGCGGTATCTCTTCGTATACTTTGTACGTTTTATCGAGGTTCGGATCACGATACGATGCAACATAGCTGTCTCCGTTCCTTCTGAAGCCTGACATGCAACCATAAGCTCCGCCTTTGGCCCGGATATTGGTCCACAAGTAATCCAGAGACAGGATTCCCTGCAAGACTCGTAACGAACCCGTGTATTGATATCCTTTGTCGATATAATTGCCCGTTTGCACCACGTACTGCACCTCTGAAGGAGATCGGAATCCTTCCTTATGAGTAGCCGGTGTGAATGTAAATTCTTCCTTAGCAACCTCATGTGTGAACAGCTTTGCTTTCAGATCGGATACCTGTTGCTCCAGTCCTTCATATCCCTGCTCATCGGCAGTATAACTAACAAGCAAGTTCTCCGGTCTGAAAATATACCCCGTCAACTCTTGCAGACTGGAAGATAACTCTTCTTTTCTAGCCTCAAAGTTCGCTTGAAGATCCTCAAGCCACTGGTAAAAGGCAATGCCACTCACAGCTTCTCTGAAATCCGCAACCGCTGAATGTTTGGACGAAGACCGACCAATTCCCGCCGAATGTCCGCTATTGATCAGATTACGTTGCAGGTTGCCTTTCATCTGGGAGATAATCTCGTACAGTCGCTTCGAATTATCGAATTGGGACGTGAACACGATTTCTTTGATCATATCAAAGGCAAATCCAAGCTTGTCATACAACACTTTCGCATTGAACTCATAAGTAGCCTTGAATTCATTGTGCTTATGCGCGTTAGCATAAGATCCAATCCCGCTATGAATACCGCCTGAATGGATATGGATTTCATTGGACAGTTCATTGAACGAGTAGTTTTGAGTATCCACGTAACCCAGTACATTCTTGAGCAATCCTGCATACGGCAGGAGATGACGTGGCACTTCTTTGATATCGAACAGCAGTCTCAGATAACCAATTCCGTTCGTGTAGAGGTTATGATGGAGAATGGTTGTGCCGTCGACCTGGTTCACCGTTTGATGCAACGTAGAGGCTTTCGGTTCAATATCTTCAATCGATAATGTCGGAATGACCTGCTGCTGCTCTTTGGTTGAAGGTGTATTCTGATACTCGGCGAGTGCCTCCGTTTTCTGAATCAACGTCTGAACTTCTTCCTCGCTAAGACCGGCCTGAATAGTTTTCAGACGTTCTTTCAACGCTTCTTCTTTGCGTGAATTCAACCCTTTGTCCGGTGTCAGGGCTACAAAGGAAGTATGTGTGTTTTGCAAAATATATTTCTCAATCAGTTGCTCGAAGTAACCTTGGTTCATTTTTGTCCGCAGTTCAGCAAATACGTCATTGGCTTCCAAATGAGTGAAAGGTGCTTCTTCATCGTACAACCAGCTTTGCAGGGAGGAGAATCCGTAGATCAGGCCTTTCGGCATTCTGCCATAGTCCGCTTCCCTGTGATTGAACTCATACGAGTTAATTCCAGCAAGCAGCGCTTTCGGATCAAAGCCTTCTTTTACAACACGCTCAAGCACTTCTTTGACCGTTCCCAGGAAATCCTCTTTGCTCGCCAGATTGCTCTTCTTCAGTCCCACAGTGAACACAGGCTGATACAGGCTGTCATCATACGAACCGTAGACGTCCTTGGCAATGCCCTTATCCAGCAACGCCTGCTTCAATACCGCTCCCGGAGCGTTCAGCAGGGCGTATAACAGAATTTGAAACGAGATGTTCAGTTCCTTATCCAGACTTGTGCCGATTACCGCGTTATAGGTCAAGAAGCTGTTATCCACTTCCGATTCCGTACTTCCCGCAGAGTAAGTCTTAACCGTGTCTACCCGTTCTGCAAAAGCAGGTTGAAGTTGAATGGCTGAATCAATCTCGATTCGATCATATGCACTTAGATAGTTCTCATCCAGCCATTGCAGCTTCTCTTCCATATCCATATCCCCGTAGAGATAGATGTAACTGTTGGAAGGATGATAGTATCTCGTGTGGAAATCCAGCAGTCCTTGATAGGTTAGGTCCAGAATAGCTTCCGGGAATCCGCCAGATTCGGAGGAGTATGTGGTATCCGGGAAAAGGGAGTTCAGCACTTCTCTGCGCACCATTCGTTCCGGTGAAGAAAAGGCACCCTTCATCTCGTTATATACAACTCCGTTGTAGGTTAACTCATCGTCGGCAGAGGTCAGATTGTAATTCCAACCTTCCTGCAAAAATATCTTTTCATTCTCATAAATATTCGTATTCAATACCGCATCCAGATAAATATCCATCAGGTTATGGAAGTCATGATCATTACGACTCGCGATCGGGTAAATCGTCTTATCCGGATACGTCATGGCGTTAAGGAATGTATTCAAAGAACCTTTCAGCAACTCAACAAAAGAATCCTTGGCCGGAAATTTCTTGGACCCACAGAGCACGGAGTGTTCGAGGATATGGGCTACCCCTGTATCATCTTCCGGAGGTGTGCGGAAACCGATACTGAATACTTTGTTGTCGTCCTGATTGGACAAAAGTACAATTTTGGCTCCGGATTTCTGGTGTTCTAGTAGATACGCATCCGATTTCAGTTCTTCGATTCTGCGCTCTTGTAACACCTTGTATGGCTTAAGCTGTTTCAACATAAACTTGAGTCCTCCGTCCATAAGATTGTTTTATTGGTTTTGTGACTCTACATAAGTTCAAATATGGTTATTTACACGGGCACTCCGATGACAGAATAACATCCATCCTCTCCGTTATCGTGTAAATGTGTAATTGAACTTATTTCGTTCAGCAAGGTAAAGGTAATATATGCCTATGGATAGTATACACCATTGTTCCGTCTCTTCATAAAAGTCAGGTAAATGTCCCTTCTGATATGTATTATGCAGGGTTTATGTTTATGAGCTGCATGGTGATGTGGTCGTTATGACATCACATTCATATTATAGAACAAAAAAGATCGCATGCAGCTTGGTTTGGTATTATCCCCTCAAGGTAGACAGTGAAAAAAGAGATCATGTTAAAATGAACTCAACACTGAAAACCGGAGGGAATTTTTGCTATGCCAGCTAAAAAAGGCCAAGCCTTTAATCAATATAGTGAAGAAACGAAGAAAGAGGCTGTTCGTCTGCGATTGGAAGAAGGTTGGACATGGACATACAGTCGGATCATGGAGAAGTTTGGTATTAAGAGTGAGAGCCAGATTATTACTTGGGTACGAGCGCAGGTAGAATATCTAAAAAAGCTCAATCCGAATTTGCACGGAGAGGGAAGCTGGATTTCGAAGCCCGGTGCCAGTCCGTTCGAGAAATAAGTAAGTGGGCACCTGTGGTTTGGTTGTGTAAAATTGCTGAAATTTCTCGTGCGGGTTACTACAAATGGAAGAAGAATATCGTTCTCAGAGAGAAACGAGCAGATCGGGATGCAGATCTAAAAGCACCTATTTTAGGCATTCATCGGCTTCGTCCTTATTTCGGCTACAAACGTATGCGAACCGTGTTAGGAAAGGAAGGCCTCGTGGTAAATCACAAAAGGTACGCCGCTTATCAAACCTATTGGCGACTTCATGACTTCAAATCAGGTGGAGTGAACGCCATTTTTTTGGTTAAAGACCAATGAATAATCAACTTACAAGTCGAGTTCACTTTACACAGGTTTGGTTCCCTGATGGACCCTATATTCCAATTACACGCATTCTGGATGCCTGGACACCTGAAGGCATGTTGACTCTTCAACTGCAAGAAACGATTACGATCTCCGGGAACCTATTCTCTGATTGGCATATTGCACCGAAAAAAACATAATAGAAAGTTAGTGCTACATTTATGCTGTTGCCCATCATTGTGCTGTTCCTCTGCCTTCTTGGCGGAGGAGCTGTTTTATTTCACCTCATGAAAAGTAAATCAAAATCAAAAATCACCCCTGATCTTGCCATGCAAACAGCACAAGAATTCGTCCAAGTACAAGACATTCATGGTAACTTCCTTCATACACAAGACGGTTGGCTGATGATCTATGTACGGATCTTCCCGATTAGCCTGGATTTATTGAGTTCCTCTGAAAAGCAGATGCTTATCAGCAAGCTGACAGCCGAATTATCCTCTTTCAACTATCCATTTACCTGTTCATGGTCGGTTTTGGGATCGCGCCTATTTTCCCCAACCTCACCCATCTGACACCAGCAAATTTAGGAAATGACATCTCACAGTCGATGATGGGAGCCCACGATGGCTGCTCCTATGTGGGGATTACAATAATGCCGCCACTGTTTGGTTTACTGGCGCAAGGGATTGGTATGAATTTATTCCCCTATTATCTGGCGGCTCTATTCGTAATTATGATTTTGTCGATGGTCAGCTTATGTTCAGTAAATCTAAAGTCACACAATCCAGTTGATTTTCAGTTTATTTTGCACAGCTACACTGGAACCATATAAAAAAACATCACGAGGTAATATTATTGGCTTCATTCAAGATGCATTATACAAAGAGAATCCGATCAATTCCTTTGAACCTTTTAATCCACCGGGGAGAATTTTTAAGAACAATGGCATACTGATACAGTTGTATCATTTGCGCGAGACAAATGTATCATGCCTATTTATTCAAAGCAACCCTTTCCAACAAAATGCGAGGTTTGTATCACATTCTACTTCGATTGATCAAGGAATGGGGTTTGGAATTTGAAAATAGTGAAAACCCCGATTCTATTCCGAACTACTGCTTTTTGTATATTTATCTATAAATTTCACTATTCTTCCAATTCTACTTGTGCGTTTTTGTCGGTTTTTATACTTGCTAAGTAACCATGGGCGATTTTACCATGTGTCTTATCAAGGTAGAAATAGTCATTATCTATCTGATATGACATAAGCTTATCGGACAAGGCCTTCATATCTTTAGGAAAACCATTGCCATTGGCGGCAGTTATAAAAGATGGGGGATAATCGCCAGTTACATGTAATATAGCGTTATATTGATCTGCAACTTTGCTGCTTTTCAATTCATTAGTACCAATACCAAGGTAATTACCGATTATTACTCTTGTAGCAAAATTAAGTTCGTCAGTCTTTATAGGCGCATCATCAATAACTAACACTTTTACTTCTCTAGTAGTAAGTAAGGGATGGATATTGAAACTGTCCGCATAATCTTTGTCTGTGATGATTGCGCCATACTGACTGGCAAGTATTGCTCCTGCAGAGCTACCCATAACAACAACATTTTCCATATCCAAGTTATACTTTTCGCTGTTATCTACCAAAAAATTAATCGCTTGGTTCATTTGGATGACAGGAACCGGGAATTTATAATCCGGCACTAAAGCATAATTGACGTTAACCAGGTTGTATCCATTTTCCACGAGCTTATTTGAATAGCATATTGGCGTCATCATTTACTGCCAGAGGATCTCCCATTGCCTTGTCTCCTCCGAAATATCCTCTACCATGGAAGTAAACGATCGTCGGTCTTTTGATTGAGGTATCCGTAGTAGAATATTCATCGGCATACTTAATGTCATTCATATAGAGTATATTGTCAAGGAGGTTTATATCGTGTCTAAAAGGTCAAAAACAATCGATTTATTGCTTTGCTTATTCTTAGGCGTGTTCGGAATACACCGGTTTTATGAAAGAAAAATCTTTACCGGTATATTATATCTGCTTACATTTGGTTTTTTGGGTCTAGGGGTTCTAATCGATTTATTTCAAATCATCACTGGTTCTAGGACTGATAAATATAAACTGCCTATAGGGAAGCCAGCTGTGAAGAATATCAAGGTTATTAAAGTTCTTTTAGTAGTTGTAGCAATACTCCTTTGGCTCCTGGCCGGCTTTTTAATCTTCAGATACACCCTGAACCTTCCTATGGTAGAAAAAGAGTATTACAACAAGATCGATGCTACCTACCCTTTAGAAAAGAAATATACACAGCTTGGTGAGTACGAGACCAGCGCTATTGAATTTAAGAGCGGTGATACATTATTTAATAAATATAAAGTATGGTATCCCTCTGTATTGGAAACAGATCATACTGTAAAGTATCCGATTGTTGTAATGGCGAATGGCACCGGCGTTCCTTTTGCTAGATTCAGTGAAGTATTTAAACATTTGGCTTCCTGGGGATTTATCGTAATCGGCAATGATGATGACGAATCCTGGTCCGGGTTGTCCTCTTCCGAGGCTCTACAATATATGTTCTCGCTTAATGACAACAGCAGCATTTTTTATCAGAAGTTAGATACAGAAAACATTGGAATCGCCGGGCACTCCCAAGGTGGAGCAGGTGCGATTAATGCAGTTACAGATTTCTCTAATAGTCATATGTTTACTTCCATATACACCGCCAGCACTCCATCTATAGAACTCTCTAAAGAGCTGAAATGGAACTATGAAGTAACTGAAGTTAAGATTCCTTATTTTATGGTTGCAGGTACAGGCGAGGCTGACGCAGAACTTATTGCACCGCTCGCATCTGTAATTCAAAACTATGAAAATGTTGAAAATGTTACACCAACGGTGATGGCAAGAAGAAAAAATGCCAACCATGGTGATACATTAACCCACGCCGATGGATATATGACCGCATGGTTTCGTTATACGCTAATGAACGATGAAGAAGCAAGCAAAGTATTCCGCGGAGAAACTCCTGAAATTCTGGAGAATACAACAAATTGGCAGGATGTTAGAACTAAAAATATCAATTAGTTTTTTATCATGTAAGCAAATGAGACGAAGCGGAAAATTCAGCTTCGTCTCATTTGCTATAAGTTTAAAGAAGCCCCGTCTGCTCAAGCACCCTCTGAATGATCGTTGCAACCTCAGCCCGGGTTATAAAACTACCTATCGCCAGCACCGAAGAGCTTCTACCATTCATAATCCCGTTGTTGAAGCTGAATACAACAGCTTCTTTCGCCCCAGTAGATATTTTTTGTAGACTGCTTCAAAGCGGGGTGTCCACTTTTAAATGCTTCGTATGCTGTGTCTGTCAAATCAAAATAAATCTATAATTTTCCATCCGAATAGAAGGTTACACTTGCACTCTTATATACTTCACCAGCTTTTTGTAAATTAGCTAATGTCGCTTTAGTATCATCATCCTGTATTAAAGCAATAATGAAATTGGCTAAAGGGGAATACTCCACAGGACCATTCATATCAATCGTCTTAGAAAAGGCTTCAGCAAAATATCCCTGCTCATTTAAAGTAAACAGGGAGGAACCTGTCCCCGGTTCAGAATCTTCCGCTGCGCTGGCATATTGCCCAACTGGACTGAGAATTATAGCAAAAAGGATAAGACTAATAAGCCACTTGTTCTTCCTCATCAGAAAACACACTCCCCATTTCGGTTGATTTGTTTCTTATGATACAACTGATGTTTTTTAGCACACGCACAGGTACTCCCTCCTCACCTCCTTCCAGTTCGCTGATAACAGAATTTATAATACCCTTCACACAATAATGGAAGCGATTAAAAAAAACACTAATGAATGCTCCCAAAACAGACAGCTTCCGGGAGCAGATCCCGTTTCTATAACCCCTGAGGAATAATTTTATTATTATCCATCGCACATTGTTTACTTCATTATAGGTTGGTGCATCTAGACGACGATATAGAGGAATATAAGCCATACATATCGCATTCTTAATATGGTTGAGGCTAAATAGGTGACAACAATAATTGCCACCGTCAAAAGACGATGGCAATTAAAGGTATCATCTTTGTATTTTTTTTAGCGCTTTTATTGACTCTTCTTTTCTGGTGACGGGTAATACAAAATCGAAATATGCTTCTTCCGTCTCGTTCCCTCTTATTAAATGTACAAACTCTCGCTCGGCAAAGGCGATCCTCTGCTCAGTTTCTGAAAGTTCCTTAAGACTTTCTATCATAAAATCGATATGTTTCTTAGGCAGCGCTGTGCGATCATGACAGGTATAGATGTGCTCAAAATCTATAGTTTTGATTCTCTCCAAGTCATGAATAAACCGGTCGAGCGGGATCCATTTGCCGAGTCCATATAACAAACGTCTGGCAATGGTGTCACTGGCGAATAATGATTTACTTTTTTTCGTCCAGCAGCAAAATACATCCGTCCGAATGCCCCGGCACATGATAAATCTGCAGCGCAAGCAGGTTGCCGATATCTAGCACATCACCTTCATGTAAATAATGAAGGGTTTAGGGGATTCCCTCGTAAACATTAAATCCATAGTCTCCCCTAAGCATGCCCTCATCTTCGGGGTGGATCCAGCATTCATCGAATTCACTTAACTGGTAAATATGATCTGGATGGCTATGGGACAGGACTAATTCCACAATCCTTTCGGCAAAAGCTTTAAAACCCGCTAAAGGTCATGCAGAATCAATTGAAATTGAAGTGCCATCCCCCTTGATTAACCAGGAATTCCCCGTAGGACTTCCAAATTCCATGTTGCTTCCCCAGCGGCTTCCATCCTACCAGGCCTGACAGCTGATTAAATAGATATCCGGCTTAACTTCTATCGCAAAAAAAACCAGCTAAATCCTTATGCTCTAAATAGATCATGAATATACGGTCAACTCACTTTCCCGAATACGTTTTTTGCTCAGCGGATCTATCAGTAATCCTGTTAATTTATCTGGCGCGATCCCTTCTCTACCCAATTCATTAATACAGTCATACCGCCTGCTTTGGTAAGTCCCGGCCCGTTAGTGTAACAATTCCCATGTCCATCCCCGGGATTAAATAATTTTCAACACGTTGCGACCGCCCCTTTTTGCAGTTTTCTGTACGTTTTTCGTCTTCAATCCCCCCCTTAAATTCTGCGTCATATTACATGATATTCCGTTTACTTCAACCAAACCTCAACGGCTATAGAATGGTACGGCAACTGCAGGAGGGGCAAAGTGAAAAAAGTCGAGACAGAGGTGAGCTGCCATCGACTTCTTCCCTTGCTGCATGATGGAGTTGTTACACTCGCATTTTTCATTTTAATTTCCAGACTGAGCTTGATCTATCATTAGCACCACATGGGAATTCTGCTGTTGCTCGGGCGAAGCATCTCAGCCGAGATTCGTTTTGACACCATCCTGCAGATTCTTGAACAGCTTCATCTATATAAATTCTGTCAACTTTTTATTTTTGATTTAACCGGTAATATAAATCATTCCAGCGAAGCTCCTGTTCAAGCTCTTTGAAGTTGGTGCCAGAATGGATCAAGACACACTCAATGCCCGCCATTCTCGCCCAATCCGTTAACTGTTCACTGGTGACATGGTAAGAGAAGCCAAAATGATGAGCGCCCCCTGCCAGAATCCAGGCCTCAGCCGCTCCTGTCAAAGACGGCTCTGGCTTCCAAAGCACCTGCGCCACATGTAAATTCGGCATTGGATTATTGCTGTCAACGGCATTCACTTCATTGACAATCAAACGGAAGCGGTCACCTAAATCGACAAGTGTAGCATTTACGGCCTTTCCGCCAGCACCGTTGAAGATCAGGCGGGCCGGATCGGCTTTTCCTCCTACAAACAATGGGTGGACCTCAATACGGGGTTTATTGGTAGCTAATGTCGGACAGATCTCCAGCATATGGGCGCCAAGGACCATTTGGTTCCCTTCCTGCATGTGATAGGTATAATCCTCCATAAAGGATGTACCTTTGTTTTCTGTCATAACCTTCATCAGACGGACCAAGGCTGCTGTCTTCCAGTCCCCTTCCCCGCCAAAGCCGTATCCGGCAGCCATAAGCCGCTGGGCAGCGAGGCCAGGGAGCTGCTTTAACCCATGCAAGTCTTGGAAGCTAGTTACAAAGGCTCCATAACCTCCATCCTCAAGGAAACCCTTCAACCCTATTTCAATTCTTGCCTGTTCTCGTATTGCTTCACGTTCAGTACCCTCCAGGCGTCCACCATGTGTAAAATCATATAATTCTGTATATTCATCCATCAAAATTTTAACCTGGATATCGGTTACGGATTGCACCCGTTCTGCCAGGTCCCCGGCTGGATAGCCGTTAACGGACCAGCCAAAGCGAATCTGGGCATCCACCTTATCTCCTTCTGTTACAGCCACATAACGCATGTTATCCCCGAAGCGGGCAATCTTCAGATTTTGGCTTTCGGTGAAGGCGGCGGCAGTTCTCATCCACGCCCCGATCCGGCTGCGAACCTTCATGTCCTTCCAATGGCCGGCAATGATCTTGCGGGGAATACCGAGACGGGCTCCAATATATCCGAATTCACGGTCCCCATGAGCAGCTTGATTAAGATTCATGAAATCCATATCGATGCTGTCCCAAGGGATATCAATATTAAACTGGGTGTGAAAATGAAGCAGAGGCTTACGGAGCTGCTTCAATCCGGAAATCCACATTTTTGCCGGAGAGAACGTATGCATCCAGGTAATCACTCCTGCACAGTCGTTGTCCGAATTTGCTTCCAGACACACCCGGCTGATCGCTTCTGGAGTTGTTACTACCGCTTTAAACTGAATGGTGTACGGGAGTGCAGAGTCATGATCAAGCTCAGCGACCATTTCTTTCGTATGCTGTTCCACCTGTGTTAGTACATCTTCTCCATACAATCCCTGACTTCCGGTAACGAACCAGAATGTATAACGTTTGTTTTGAATCATGTAAGTTCCTCCTATAGGTTATAAAATACTTTCATGGCTTTTTCGATATCTGTCTTCATGCCTTCAGTCGCGGCTTTGGACAGGTCGTGGAAAAAATCTACTTTTTGTTCTTTGAGCAAATGCTCAACGCTGTATACACCGGCTCTGGACATATAAGAATAATAGTTGATTTTCCGGATTCCTTTGCTGATCGCAGTCGTATAGTCCTCTGGACTCACTCCTGAGCCTCCGTGCATCACAAGCGGGATATTTACAAGTTTGCTGATTTTGTCAATGCGTTCAAAGTCCAGCTGCGGCTTTCTTTTATAAAAGCCGTGTGCCGTTCCAAAAATGGCTGCCAATGCATCAATACCGGTATCCTTCACGAATCGTTCTGCTAAATCCGGGTCGGTATATACGCCTTCCATCGTCTCTTCCGGTTCACTTCCCCCGGCTTCCCGTCCAGCTAGGATTCCGATCTCAGCTTCAACGCTGGCGTTATATTTCTTAGCTAGTTCAACTGCCCGGATTGTATTGGCTACATTCTCCTCATAAGGCAGAAGGGAACCGTCATACATAACAGAACTGAAACCCAGCTCCAGAGAGCTTTCAATGTATTCGAGAGACTCGCCATGATCCAAATGGACACATACGGGGACAGCAGCACTTCTCGCAAAATGCAGCATTACCGGAGCAATCGTCTCCAGAGGCATAAGTGATTCATGGAGCTGGGCATGACTGATAATAACCGGCACATCCAGCTTTTCTGCCGTTTCTATTACAGCCAGAATTGATTCCAGGTTGGGCGTGTTGAACGCTCCAACTGCATAATCCTTTTCCTGAGCAATATTTAGTATTTCAGTTAAATTGACTAACATTTTTTATCCTCCTTTACCTTCTCCCAAGCCTTTAAACCTTCAATCATTTCAAATTCAATTGCATAATGGATCTGCTCACCGGGATGAATGAACTTTAATGTTTTTTCACTGCGCATAATTTCTCTTCCATCAGGGTGACAATTCCCAGGCTCTAAGCCGAGCACATAATCCTTTTCACCCAGCATTTTCCATTGTACGAAGTAATCCAGGGAATTAGCGTCAAAAGAAATCAACAGCCCTTTCTGAATATCTGGATTATAGATGCCGGCTAACCCATTCCCATTCGCAAACTTATGATAATAGCATTGCTCTATGAACTGTGCTTGAGGTTCCGTAACGCTCCCCCATGACTGTATATCCTTCTCCGCGTGCGGATTTCTTGCGGCAACCTGACTGGAAGGAATATACAGATCCGCATGTTCACTCAGTAGCGGATATCCGATATTCGTATGGTACAAGATCATAAGCGGGGTAACCCGGTCACCCATATTTTCTATACGGTCCTCTATCAAAATCCGGTCGTTACATTTGAAGCAGGTAATTCTTCTGTACATCATGAGCTTGTCGGAAAAAATTCCCATCTGGTTGATCACGGCATTGATGACGATCTTCTCTTCATCTTCACTATAATGAACCTGTTCTGCCGGGGTATGATTTACGGTTCCGTGCAGTGGTAGCTCCTCTCCTTCATCTACAGAAGGGGCACCAACATTTGTTAAACCACAAGTGGTCAGAAATCCTGCTGTAAAAGACTTTAGGAATCCCGCACCTTTATCGTCATAATAAGCTGGGGAAACGTACCCGGACGGTGCAAAAAATCCGTAATTATCACCTTTAAAGAATAATCTGGAGATATCCGCTCCCCGATCCACAGAAACCGTGAAATGCAGACCTTGTCCATTTCTGACTTCCAGTAAACGCAATCCGTTACCTTTACCGCCAACCAGCCGGTGCTCTTCCACTCCGCTGATCTGGGAGTGATGACCAATATATTTATGGTTCATAACCATTCCTCGCTGTCATGCTGTTAAGATATCTTTCACAGCACCGTATATTTTTTTATATTTTTGATACAAAACCATGTATTGTTTATGTTTCTCCCGGTTTGGCACATACGTTTCTTTCACATGGACCAGGATTTCCTCCGCCTCATCAATCGACTCATAAATACCGCATGCAACCCCGGCCAGCATAATACATCCCAACGTTCCCGATTGTGCCGCTCCCAATGAAATAACTGGGCGATTCAGGATATCAGCTTTCATCTGGAGCCAAATCGTTGACAAGGCACCGCCACCGGTTGCTCTGATGGTGCTGATTTCGATCCCGCTTTCCATCAGCCGCTCCATATTTAAGAGCATTTCATACGTAACCCCTTCCATCAGCCCCTGATAGATATCCGTACTGGTCGTATCCGTGGTTAAGCCAATAATTGCGCCACGGGACTCCGCATCCATATAAGGGGTTGCTGCACCTGAAAAATGGGGTAAAACCAGCAGTCCTGACGGTCTTGTTGTATCTACCTTGGAATTAAAATAATGATAGGGACTGCCGCCTTCATCCCTATCAAAGCCTGCTTCCATATTCGCCAGCTTGTCTCTATACCATTTCAACAGAGCTCCGCCGGTAAAAGAAAAGGCATACGTTACATATTGATTATTTAGAAAGGGAACAATGGCATAACTTCCTTCATGCAGCGGCTCTCGTTCAATATTGTTGTCAAAGACCGGAGTGATACATTCCACCGTTCCCGTACCGTCAACAGCCATACCCGGTTTACAGACCCCTGTTCCTATAGCTGCGGCAACCTGATCATGACAGCCTGACACAATAATTGCCCCTTCATGAATTCCCAGCTCCTCAGCCAGGGACTTTCGAATTGTTCCTGCCGGAGTTCCAATTGGGACCGGTGCAGGCCATAATCCCATATCGGTACCCGCATATTCCAGTATTTCCTCATTCCACTGCAGGCGGTTGATATCAAATGCCATTGTGCGGCTGGCCAGTGAATAATCAATTTGCCTGATTCCGCTTAACATATAGACAATGTAATCCCCGAACAAAGAGATACTGCGGCATTTACTCCATAGTTCCGGATACTGCTCCTTGAAATACATGAGCTTAGGTATACTGTACATCGGGCCTGGATTTAACCCTGTACTATATGCCAAATATTCCTGTCCAAAATGGTTCACTAACTGCTCACATTGCTCTGTCCCCTTCGGATGGGTGTACAACATAGAAGGGGCCAGCGGCAGACTGTTCTCATCCAGCAACACGAGCGCTTCTCCAAACGAAGTGACCCCTATCGCTTCTAATGCTTCGGTTGTACTGGCTGCTTCTTTTAAAATAGCCTTTGTATTTTCCCATACAAGAGTTGCATCCAATACATGGTCTGTAGTCCATGATGGATATTCCCTGTACGCTTCGTTTAACAATTCTCCCTCCCTGCTGTACACTGAGCATTTACATCCCGTTGTACCAATATCAATGCCTGCTATTGCCACAAATCTCACCCTCATGTGTAGTATTATTGTTTGTCTTCGTGTTGATCTTAACACTTATAAAATATATGATTATAGTAATAATCGTCTCAGAAAATAGTCATTTTGTTTCGAGGGGTGTTAAAATGAGTCTATTGTTTAATCCTGCTGACTTGAAAGAATTGCTTCATAATTTCTATACATTAACGAAAATCCGCACTGTAATATTTGATGACTCCTTCCATGAGCTGGCGGCGCATCCTACCCGTCATTCAACCTATTGCCACATTATAAGAAGTGACCCCCGGGCTGAATCTAAATGTATTACCTGCGATCAGACAGCAATTATGCACTGCAAAAAAGAGCAAAGTATGTATACCTATCAATGTCATGCAGGGCTTACAGAGACAGTCGTCCCCATTAAGGCCGATAATTTGGTGATCGGGTATATTATGTTTGGCCAGATGCTGCAAACGGATTCCCGTGAGGATCTCTGGCAGACGATCTGTACAAACTTAAGCTCTTATCATATGGATAAAGAAGCATTGTACAGCGCCTACCTTCGAAAGAAAAGTATTTCCAAAGACATTATTGCTGCCTATGCTAAGACCATGGAGATGAGCGCAAGTTATCTTTATCTGTCTAGAAAGCTGGTGCTCAAGAAGGATCCATTAGCCCAGGAGATTGACACTTATATTACTGAACATATCCGGGAAGATCTGTCCGTGCCTGTTCTATGCAATCACTTCAGGATCAGTAAATCCTTCCTTTATAAGCTATCTGAACAAAGCTTCGGCATGGGAATTGCTGAATATATACGCAAAACACGAGTACAGCTGGCTAAAAAGTTATTGGGGGATTCGAAAATGCCCGTTTTTGAGATCGCCAATCAGATTGGAATTCCTGATTACAATTATTTTACGAAAGTCTTTAAACGGGAAGCGGGGCTGCTGCCCACTACATATCGAAAGGAATACTCCATGCGTTAGTTGGTAAGGTAGCAATACAAAAATAAAAATATAGAATAGACAAAATCCCAGGATGTTGAGCGTTCAACATTCTTGGGATTTAGATTTGTTTATACTTTTTTAGGGCTAATGTTCAATCTGGTAAATAATTTTGCAGCCTTCCATGCTGATATTCTTCTCAAACGCTTCCGTCAGCTTATCAATGCTGTAGCGATGCGAGATAATAGAGGTAATTGGAATACCGCGGAGCGTACATTCTTTTAGAAAATCGCAGGCTTGCAGCCAGTTTTTCGATGCGTAGGTCCAAGAACCGATTACTTTAATTTCTTTATTACAGATATCCAGATGCGGATTATACGATGTTTCGCCATTGTTTACGAAGAAGCCCAGTTCACATAGTGAGCCGCCTCGTCTCACATAATTCCAGAGCATGGAAGCAGCTTTCGGCGATCCCGTAACCTGGAATGCCATTTCTACACCGAGGCCTCCTGTCACTGCTTTGACTGCGGCTACGGAATCAGCCGTTTGGGAAATATTCACCGCTTCGGCGGCACCCAATTGTTTAGCTAGGTCCAGCCGCTTCTGATTAGCATCCACTGCAATAATGTTCCGTACGCCCATTGTCCGTACCAGGCCCAGTAAGAGCAGCCCGATCGGCCCGCATCCCTAAATGAGAACGTAAGAATCATGTTTGAAATTAAAAATCTCCTTGGCTTTTTCTACCGCATGAACGACAACCGCAGCCGGCTCAATTAAGATTCGTAAATCTGTCCCCATATCGCTCACATTAAATACCACGCCACCTGGATTCACCTTCATGTAATCTCCAAACCAGCCGTTAAAGTAATGCTCTTCTCCAGGCAGCAAGCCGAAAATCTCGCCATTCTCGCATAGATGAATCTGCTCCGGATGATTCAGACAAATATCGCATTTACCGCAGGGTTTGAGGCCGGTGACGATTTTATCGCCAACAGCCAGCGGTTTGCCCGAGTAGTCTTTCGTTACATTTTTGCCAAGCTTTACAATGGTGCCGGTGCCCTATGGCCCAAATGAACTGGAATGTAGCCGAACGGATCGCCCTAGTATTCATGAACATCCGTCCCGCAAATCCCGCATCCGTCCACACGCACCAGGATTTCATCATCGTTGATTTCGGGAATGGGAAGCTCTTTGATAGTAATTTCCCGATTGCCGGTTAAGACAGCAATTTTGCCTGAAGCCGGAATAGTGTAATCGTTCATTGTAATTCCCCCTTAACTTAAATATAATATTGCGAATTATTTCACAATATTATTTTAGTACTGGGGACATTTTCATGCAGTTTCCATTCCGAGATATCTGTCACTAAACGTTACAACTTAAATGAGTTGTAACATCAGGTACTTTGAATTTCGGCTATGTGCTGCAAACACCGGTATACTTTTTGCGGCATTAAATCGATTAGCAGAGAGGCCATATGTTCCGAGGATTGTTTCATCCCATGGAGCACCCAGTCCCCGGTCAACTGCAGTGCTGAACGGCAATAATATTGGAGCAGAATGTCTATATCTTCCTCCAACGGTCCTTTTGCTCTAACCGTTTCTTTGAAGAACTGATAAATACACTCATAATCGTAATGCAACAGACTGTTGTAGTCCGAAGATGAAAAGGCAGACATAAAAAATAACGCTCTCCCTTCATCGGTTCCAGCTTTTTGATCAATCCTTCCTCAATGGTAAGGCTCAGCCCCATTTTCCTGATTGTCTTTTGCACAATATTATCGAAATACCAGTTCACCAGATCATATTTATCCTTGAAGTTACGGTAAAAGGTTTGACGCGTTGTTCCGCATTCGGCAACAATTTCACTTACACTGATTTTGTCCAGCGGAGTTGTCTTCATTAATTCCTTAACCGCATCGGCTAAAGCAAATTTGGTCCGTTCATAAAATTCCATACGTTTGCTCCTTTGCCATACCAATAGCTATCGTACTTCCGGACAAGAATATCTTTCCCTATATTCTTTCGGTGTAAGACCATGCTTTGCTTTGAATATCCGGTAAAAATGAGTACGGTTGGTGAACCCAAGGCTCTGTACAATGTTGGAAATACTATTGGTACTGTACTTTAGTAGTGCTTCCGCCTCCTTCAGAATAAAGGTTTGCCCATACTCAAGAATGCTTGTTCCGGTATACCTCTTGACGATACGGTTTAGATAGTCAGAGTTATAGCTTAACAGATTAGACAGCTCACCCCGTGAGATATGGCCTTTTCGTGCTTCAAGCAGATAGGATATACGCATAAACAGCAAATCTTCGGAATTAGCGGAAAGGCCCACGCGCTTGGGCTGATATAACGACAAATCTTCCAGCAGGAAGAAGATCCGGGAGAACAGGCCCTTCACCATATATGACCATCCCGGCTTTTGGCTTAATATTTCCATGATTAACTCGTTGATTAAACGTTGCAAGCGATCCGTGTAGCTAGGAACTAATGTCGTATCATTCAAAGAGAGATTTAGATATTCTTTGCAATGTTGCTCCCGCCTGTTCAAGCTATCCATGATAAACGTATACACCGAACTGGTATGATTTACAAACTTATTGTTCTCCTGATAAACCAGATCATTATGAATGATGTCTGTGATAAATTCATGGGAAATGCAGAAATAAACCGCATAGAAATCGGTTGTAAATTCTTCGAAATGTCTGGTGTTAGGCCCAAGTATACACACATCACCTTTGTTGTACCGGCAGCAGGTATCTTCAATGTAATTCTGTACTTCTCCACTGAGCACGACCATAAATTCAAAATAATCATGATTGTGGATGGTCCGCTTATGATATTGGGCATGCAGCTCTTTCTTGGATAAGTAGCGGAGATAATGTTGTCCGGGTGTCACTGTATTAACAATCAGGGCAGCTTCAGGGTTACTGAGATCACAGTACATGCTGAAAATACTATAGGGCAAAATAAGCTTATATTGCTCTGTGACGGTGCTCCCCGCGTTTTGCACGCGCAAGGCTGTATTCCATGGCACCGCAGAAACTTCTTTCATCCTGGTTGAGTTCATGAGATAACCCTCTTAATTTAGTCTGTTTTTGATACACTTCCGGAATATGAAGACCTGTAATCAATATTGTCCTTTAAAATGAAGCGGTTACAATTATATTATAAGTAGTGCTCCTAGGCTTAGCAAGCCCGCTAAGGCAGACTTATGATGATGTAAAACTAATGTACAGGGGAATTCAAATACAAATAACAACAAAAGTAACACAATCAGTTATAAGTGAGGCTCGAAAAGTCGGTCTCGGAGAGCGTCTGGCCTATGGCTGCGGCGATGCTGTCAGCAATGTGGTCTGGGCTTCCATAGCTGCGTTCATGGTGTATTTTTTTACAGACAAAGCCGGACTGACTGCGGGGGTGGCAGGAATCATATTGCTGGTAGCGCGCATTTTTGACGGTTTTGTAGACATGCTGGTCGGGATTTGGGTAGACCGCACCTATACCCGTTTCGGTAAAGCACGCCCGTGGATCTTATGGATGGCCTTGCCTTACGGAATTTTGACAGTCCTGCTGTTCAGTGTACCGGATTTCGGAATGGCCGGTAAAATTGTGTACTGCTCCATCACTTACCTGCTCATCAATATCGAATTCTCGTTCATTAATATTCCATACGGTAAGCTGAATGCAATGATCACCCAAGACCAGTATCAACGCAGTATCCTGAATTTCTTCCGGATGAGTTTTGCTCTCGGCATGATCATTGTCTTCAGTGTAGGCACTACCGGCTTTGTGCATGCAGTGGGAAATGGTACCAGGGCCTGGCAGACGGTTTTCATTATGTACGCTATTTTGTCCATTATCCTCTTTATGATCACCTTTATGTTCACAAGATAGAGAGAGAGTGGCAGAATCATCCACAGCACGGGAAACAGCGACCATTCCGGTAACTAAACAAGTGGCCTCCTTATTGAAAAACAAGCCCCTGCTCTTGATAACCGGTGCTATGCTTATGGCCTATATTATCAATGGTTTGCTGGGGACTGTTATTTATTATGCTAAATATGTCTTAGGAGATGAGGAATTAAACGGAGTTCTGCAGTTGGCCGGACTTCTGCCGGTAATCATTGTTATCCTGACTCTCTCCCCTTTCGTAAAAAGACTCGGCAAACGCAATTGCTGCCTTGCCGGTACAGCTTTGATGCTGCTGGGTAATCTCATTATTCCCTTGTATCCGAGCACCTGGAAGTCGTCGTAGCCGGTTCTGTCATTAGAAGCCTTGGAGCTGCGCCAATGATCGCCTGCGGATTCTCGATGATCTACGATACGATTGAGTATAATGATTGGAAAACCGGGGTCAGGGCAGAAGGACTTGTTACTAGCATGACAGGCCTTGCCGGCAAAGTGGGCTCAGGGCTTGGAGCGGCTTTGATCGGATGGATGCTTTCGGGCGGCGGTTACGTTGCTGACCGGGCTGTTCAATCCTCGTGTTCTCTTTTTGCCATTAAATTCGGATATATATCTTCATGCCATTGTGGCAGTAGGCATATTTATCCTATTATGCTTTTATTAGCTGGATAAAATGCATACCCGAATTGTGCAGGAATTAAAGCAAAGAAATGCCGGAATATAACGTGTCTGTATTAAATACAACATACGCATGCTCCGGTCTATAACCGACATTGAAGTCGATACCGAGAAAATTTATACTTCAAGTGGTTGAACGACTACACCTGTTTGAATGCGGAAGGAGACTTGCAAATGTTGAAGCAAAACTTTAATGCAAATTGGGAAATCGCACATCCCCTGGGAATTCTTACAATGACGGATGGAAAGGGTTTTTCACCTGGGCAACCGGTTCACCTGCCCCATGACTACATGATCTTGACAGAACGTAGCGAGGATGCGCCGGGCGGCTTCGGGCTCGGATACTATAAAACCTCGGATATGGATTATGTGAAAATGTTTGATGCCCCTTCTAATTGGGCAGGTAAAAAAGTGTGGGTTGAATTTGAAGGCGCTTACTCCAACGCCGTAGTCTATTTGAATGGGCACTATCTCGGCAAACGGCCATTTGGATACAGCCAATTCTGCATGGATCTTACACGCTATTTAAAACCGGGAGAAAAGAATAAACTCAAAGTTTCCATCAAAAACGGCTCTAGTATGAATTCCCGCTGGTATTCTGGTGCGGGCTTGTACAGGAATGTCAACCTTTATGTAACCGAATACACTTATATCCAGCTTGATGGAGTCAAGATTAGCACGCCTTCCATTGATCCGGATATTGCCGAAGTGCTTGTAAACACAACTATAGTGAGTGAGGACCGTGTTTATCAGGAACTGCGGGTTCTTACTGAAATTTATGACGCAAGCAGCATCAAGGTTGCAGAGGACACAGCGCCTGTCACCATTGGTACGATAGAAAGCCTTCTGGTCCGTCAACGAATGTTTCTGGATGATCCAAAACTCTGGTCACTAGAAGAACCCAATCTTTATATTTGCGTGACAAAGCTAATGTCAGGAGACCGTGTCTTGGATGAGACAAGAAACCATTTTGGCATACGTAAGCTTCAGTTTGACACCAAATACGGTTTTCGACTTAACGGCACACCGGTCAAGCTCCGTGGAGGATGCTTTCACCATGACAACGGAGTAATTGGCGCCTGCGCGTTTGACCGCGCGGAGGAGCGTAAGGTGGAGTTGCACAAGGCAGCAGGCTTCAATGCGCTGCGTTCCTCGCATAATCCCACCTCGCGTGCGCTTCTGGATGCCTGCGACCGTCTGGGCATGCTGGTCATGGACGAAGCCTTTGACGTCTGGAACGTATCCAAAACCGATCATGACTATAGCCTGTTTTTTGAAGAGTGGTGGGAAAAAGATCTGCGGGCGATGGTGGATAAGGACTTCAATCACCCGTCGGTGATTCTTTATTCTACGGGCAATGAGATTCCCGAGCGGAACGGTTCATCTGCCGGTGCTTTATGGTCCCGTAAACTGGCCGAATTTGTCCGATCCATTGATCCGACCCGGCCGGTATCGAACTCCCTTTGCGGCGTTAACGGTCCGATTGACTATGCTTTTGATGATATGCTCAAGGACATGGCGAAAATCATGCAAAAGCTGAAAGATCAGAACGAGGGCCATACCCATAATGAGGGAATAAATAGCACTGAGGTCAATGATTACTTCAATCTAACAGAGGAATACGCTTCTACAGTTGATGTAATGGGTTATAATTACCTGCATACCCGCTGGGAATCCGATACCGTACGCTATCCCAATCGCCTGATCTGCGGCACGGAATCCATGGCTTCACAAATTGCCGATATCTGGCGGCTGGTCCGCAAATCCCCTACCATTCTTGGAGATTTCACCTGGACCAGTATGGACTACATAGGAGAAACCGGCTGTGGCAAAATCGACTACAGCAATAAGCAGACGACCTCCATCTTTGGCGCTTGGCCATGGATTCTGGCGTATTGTGGTGATATCGACCTGATCGGCACCCGTCGTCCGCAATCCTATTACCGCGAGATTGTCTGGGGCTTGCGCAAGGATCCGTATATTGCCGTCAGTCGGCCCGAACGGCACGGGCATAAGCCTGCAGTGACAGCGTGGAGCTGGACTGACGTGATCGAGAGCTGGAGCTTCCCAGGGCATGAAGGAACTCCGGTTACTATCGAGCTTTATGCCGATGCCGATGAAGTGGAGCTGCTGCGTAACGGCACCTCCCTCGGAAAGCAGCCGACAGGGGATAAAGTTAATTTCAAGGCGGTATTTGAAACAATTTATGAACCCGGTGAATTGTTGGCGATTGCCTACACCGAGGGAATAGAGAGCGGACGAATGATACTGCCTACAGCCGGCACTCCAAAAGCCATCCGTATTGATGCTGACCGTACCATCCTAAATGCCGGAGCAGAGGACCTCAGCTATTTAACGATTTCCTTTATCGATGAAAGCGGTACCTTCCTCCCTTATATGAACCAGAAGGTCAAAGTTACCGTTAAGGGAGCAGGTAGTCTGCAGGGCAGCGGTAATGGCAATCCGGTCACTGATGAGAATTATTATGATGCTAGTACCACTACCTTTGATGGCCGTATGCTTGCGGTTGTGCGTTCTGGACTACAGGGAGGCAACATTGAAGTGATTGCCGAGAGTGAGGGGGTTGAGCCGGTAAAGATTGAGTTGGTATGCCAATAAATCTAAAACACACAAACAAAGGCATCCATATCATTTTGATCTTCTTCTGAAATTCTCAGCATTGCGAGTAAGTCTATAATTCGTATATTTGCTTGAAAGGGAGTCAGACTGGTTCGTTTTTTATCGCTCAATTGATTAAAAGCATCGAATTCATCTAATATTATTGTCACCTAGTATCCAGTGATTCACGGTGTTTTCTCACTAATTCGACAGTGCAGTGAATGGATAAATACGGATCCTGATCACCATTAATTTTTGGTCCGAAGGTTGGCAGTGTCATTTCTTGATCTGCGAAAGACCCAAGCATATCCTTAAGCCATTGTATACTGTCTCCCACCCAATCCGGTACACGGTCGCAGGCTTCAGCAAGCAATATAAACGGTTCTGCGACCGAAAATCCACGAGGTCCGTATGCATAAATATGAGACCCGAAAGATATTTCCACTTTACCAAACCAAGCTGAGAATCCGACAACAGTAATTTTAAATCCTCCTTTAAAACCAGTGTTTCCCCTCTTATTACTGTTTTACATCGTGAACTTAATTGACAGACAATCAACCGAATTTCCGCCAACAAAAACTTCAAATTCTCCTTCTTCAATAATATAATTCAGAAAAAACTAAACGACCGTTCCCCGGTAGAATACGGGAAAACAGTCGCAGCTTAAATTTGTCTTTTTTTGTGCTGTCTACTTGACAGGGTTATGACCATTGCTACCGCCTTTATTAATTTTAGGAATATCATTTTACATTGTTAAGTTGTTTTTAATTTCGTTCCATGCTGTGTTATATGCATTTTTCATTGAATTATCTGTCGAAGCTTCAATTGCTTTATTCACAGCAGAATCCAATTCTTCCAATGAGTGATTTTTTACATATGCTGATAACTCTTGTACAATTTCTCTCTGGTAAATTGCAAGTGAGCCATAAGCCGAATCATCTACATTTTTATGTGCAGGTAACTGTAAACTATTACCTTCATATCTATCCAATAGTAATAATAATTTTTCGGAAACTAGCTTCTCAGTACCTTGTAATCCCTTATCAAACATTTTTTCTAAATATGGAATGGCATCATAAACCCCTGTTGAACCTGGTGCCATATGGCTACTTTTTGCAGATATTGGACCGTCATCGATAACGTTGACTGTAATCAATTTATCTGAGTAAGGTAATTCTCCAGTTACGTGTTTATGTTCAAATTTATACTTTTGAATAGAAAACTCTTCTGGGTTTGCAAGTTCTTCAAATGATTTATTAGAGATACCTGGATAATCCTCTTGCAAATATCCATTTAAACCCTTTGGCAGAGTACCATCATTATCATCATAAGAGTAGTTCTTTGTTAGCTGGTTAATCGGAACAAGGATATCCCCTGTTGAGTGATTGATTACTGTTGGATTACTAATAGCTTTTGCTTGACCGATTGGAGAAACGGCTGCCCATAATGGATCATTATCCCCATCAAAAACATCATTAATTGGTCTGAATAATTTTGAAATCATACCTTGCACAGGTACTTTGAAATCAAATAAGCCAGAATGTCTATTTAAATCATCCACAGTCATAAAGTGTTTATGGAGATTATGATAAATATTCATAATTGGAGAATTCGCAATTGAAGCTGTCGTACCCATTTGAAGCTCAGATAGCATCATTGTCATGTAGCCTCCAGCACTCCCGCCGACAATTGCAATTCTATTTTTATCAATTCCTGCGGTATTTCTTAAAGTAAATAGTGCAGCATTATTAAACACTAAGTCATCTGTTACTAATACTCCATTATAATTATTATTAAATTCATAAGCTGATGCGGTAGCCCATCCCTTTTTTATATAAGTCTTGTAATCTGATCCATTTTCATCAATAGAATAATGCGGTACAAATACTAAAGGAATGTCACCCTTTGCATTTGCTGGTTTAAATAAAATGACTTTTCTTGTATCAATATTTCCATCGCGTTTAATGTATTTTACGTCAATGATTTCTTTTTTCACTTCATCTTTATTCAATGTAATTTCACTTGAATTTCCTTGCAGGTTATAAACACCAGAGCCACTTATACCAATAATAGATAACCCTTTAGTTCCAGCAGCTAATAAAAAAACTAATAGAAATAGTATTACATGTATTATTTTCTTCTTCATATTCTCACCTCTATAACAATATAGCTTTCATAATTGTTGGAACTATCAAACGCCCTAAAGTCCATGCGATTACAATAATTAATAATAAAGTAAATAATTCTTTTTTGTTAAATACTGCTTTTAATCTTTTAAGTTTATTCATAATATCCCTCTTTTTTTTTACTTTACAAGTGTAGCATCGAGTAACAAACGGAAAATACAAACTGCTCCAAGAATAGACATCTGAATTTAGAGTTAGAGCGACCAGCATTCACTCAAGTATGATCAAGTGGGACAATAAGAATATGATCCGCTAATTAGTTTTTCGCCTTAATATTTCTTATCTAATAGTAGTTCAAGCCCATAGCTTTTTATTTCATCATTAGTCGCATCATACATCCAATCAGCTACACTTTTATTATTGGAAAGATCTTTGAATACAGCACTTGAGGAAATTATTGTATGTTGGGTCAAATTTGTCTTAGCCTTGCTGTAAGGAAGTCCATCCCATATATATATTCCCACATTAGGTAAGTTTTTATGCAAACCAGCAATCATGCTTAATTAATGGATCCTCTGCTGATGGAGTAGTCTCCTCGTGTCATACTTAATAAACCGATTACAAAAAATGCAATTTATTACAGTCGCTAAATTAGTTGGATCTTTTTCATAACCTCTAATACAAGTTGAATTTGAACAACTACACAATTTTATATATCATTCCCTTTCTTAAATTTATACTTCTATTAAATGGGAACACACCTCCTTGTTTCGGTGCCATTAGCTTAGCAAATGAATATCAACCGAAAATCAACTGTTATAGTTATTTTTAAGAGTTGTAGGAGATAGAAAACTTATCATCAATGAATACCATGTTATTCATGAGATTAATAGAAAGGCCACACCTCTCCGCCCTACCCAAGGGGAACAGTGCAAAGCTTCGTAATCAATTTATTACCTTAAATAGAAAATGGCATGTATCGATGACCCTGTGATTATGTTCTTCTTGGCATACTATTTTTAGGCGCGACAAAGAACCCTCAGTAGGATTAATATTCTGGATAATTATGAAATAAGAGCTAAAATGGCTGACGCCTAAAATACTCTCCACGAGTTCAACCTCATTTTTGACAATATATTGTAACCTGCCCCTGAATTAGGATAGATTAATTCATGCAGCAACCCTTACTATAAGGGTACTAGAGTAAAGGGCTGGATTTGCACCAGCCCCTCCTCATCAAACCGTACGTGAGGTTTTCCCTCATACGGCTTTCCGATGTTTGTCATTCATGGGCATGCGGTTCACAATAACGTTTTTAGTCCATACATGTTGGCAATATACTTGACTTCAGTTCCTGAACTCATCCAACTCCTGTGCTGTCTCTTCTTCGCATACCACCGGGTTAATCGCTGTAGAATATACCAATCCAGCTTGGCTAATCTCTTTTGGCTGTAGTTCGTGTAGTAGTAATTTCTCCATCCTTGAATCTTGGGATTGAGCCATTTCACATGCTCCGCGAACGATTTCGACCGCATACTCGGTGGAGCCAGTCTTTCTTTGACTACCCCTCGAATACGTTCCTCCGCCTTTTTCGTTAGCCACTGCTGCGTGGTGTGATACACCTTGCCTTGGGACGTTTCTGCTTTTGTTTTCCGGTGATGCATTCCTAAGAAGTCGAATCCTTCGTCTCCTCTCCATAGGCCTACAATGCGAGTTTTGGTCGGGTGCAAGGTTAGCTCCAGACGTTCCATAATTTTGCCTATGAGTTCATACGCATGCTCGGCGTCTTTTTTGGTTTTACAGATGACTACAAAGTCATCTGCATACCTTGTCAGTTCTCCCAGACCTCTTCCATGTTTCTCCCATAGTCGGTCAAAATAGTTCAGATAGATATTAGCCAGAAGCGGTGAGATCACACCACCTTGCGGCGTTCCGACATCGGAACGCCTCACGTTTCCTTCTTCCATGACTCCCGCCTGAAGCCACTTCCGTATTAATTTCAGAATCCGTCTGTCGTTGATGCGCATCTGCACCAATTTCATAAGCTTCTCTTGATTAATGTTATCGAAGTAACCTTGGATATCGATGTCGATTACCCAATGCCCTTTACGATTGCAGGCTTTCCGAATTCGTTCCAGCGCTCCTTTCGCACTTCATTTCGGGCGAAATCCGAAGGATACGTCCTCAAAATCCGCTTCAAAGATGGGTTCAATCACCAGTTTCGTTGCCATCTGTATGACTCGGTCGCGCACAGTGGGTATGCCCAGCGGTCTTTGCTTCCCATCTTTCTTGGGGATATAGTGCCGCCGTACAGGCTGCGGATGGTAGTTGCCTTCTTTCAACTCTCGTTCGCAGTCCTTGAGGAAGTTCATTTATCCTTGTTCCTCCACATTTGCCAGCGTCATAGCATCTACACCTGCCGCTTCCTTGTTCGCTTTCACTCGTCTCCAGGCTTCGCACAAGACATCCCACCGATAGACTTTGTCGTACAGCGCATGAAATTTACGCGTCTTGTTCTCCTTGGCCGCATGACCTAGCTTTTCTTGGAGTTCTTGAACTTTTTCCTTTGGTGTTGTTAGCCGGTTGGCATTCACTCACTCGTACCTCCTCCAAAAGCATAAACAAAGCAGGGCTCCTTCCCTCCCCAAGGTTATGTTGTCCTTGGGTTCCTCGGTACTATGAGCACCTCGGACTCCCTTCCCACAGACGTTTCACTTCGTCTTTTGGACTTATAGAGCATCTCTTTACGGAATTCCTAAAAAAAAAATCCGTGTGGGGGAGGGTCTCCCCAGTTCACTGCATGATCTTTCAAGCCATGCCGTTCCCTTTACGCCGGAGGGTTCTTCACTGTTGTCCCAAGTTCTGCACAGCTTCCTTGGCCTTCGTCCATTGTCACAAGACTCGGCTACCTCTTTTCCCCTTCGCAGGGCCCTTTTGACGACGCGGCAGGATTCACTTGATGTTGCGGCCTGGGTTGTCGCTCGCCCGGTCTCTGACCGGTACTTTTGTCGATGCGCTTTTACACACAGATCTCGCCATGTGCAAGCATCCTAGCTACAAAGGTGGCTTGGTCCCTCCTTTGATTGGACTTTCACCAACTAGATAATGCGTGCCTCTGGGCACGCTGAAAATAAAGAACCTTGAATCAGCTGTTTAGATGATCCAAGGCCTTGTAGAATAATTAATCGGCTTGATTAGGGAGTCTATTTAATAAAGTATCTATCTGGATTTATTCTTCTTCTGAAATCCGTAGCAGTGCAAGCCAATCTTTCATTCGTATATTCGCCTGGAATGAAGTAAGCTTGACCCCCTTTTTACTACGCTCTTGAACAAAGGCGTCGAACTTCCCCATAATGGTTGTCAATTTGGCATCCAGTAAATCCATTGCCAGTTCTACAGCCGGAACCTATGGGACAGACAGTCTACTGAATTTCCACCAACAAAGAGCTCAAATTCCCCTTCTTCAACAACATAATTCATGTCCATATCATAGTAGCCTATTTTATGGTAGGGAACACGGAAGACTACCTCTTTTTCCTCACCAGCTTCCAAGGGGATTTTAGAAAAATCTACTAGCTGCTTTATCGGCCGGACACGCTGCGCAACAATATCGCGGATGTAGCACTGGACAATTTCAACCCCTTCACAATCTCCGCTGTTCTTCACCTTTACTGATACTGTAACGCCTTCTTGCTCCTCCCTTACCTGAAGCTCAGAATAAGCAAAGGTTGTATAGCTTAATCCGTGCCCGAAAGGATACACAGGCACAAGCGGTGTATCCAAATATTTGGAAGTAAACTTACTTTTACCACCTGGTCTGCCGGTATTAATATGCGCATAGTATATTGGACATTGTCCACTGGCATAAGGGAATGTGGTAGTTAATTTGGCGGAAGGGTTGACCTTCCCGAATAATATATTCAGTATGGCATTTCCAGCTTCGACACCCGGATGCCATGCCTCAATAATTGCCGGCACATGTTCTGCTACCCATGGAATTGCTAGTGGTCTTCCATTAAAAAGAAGCGCAATGACCGGCTTATCGGTTTCTATTAATCTCTTCAGTAAATCGATTTGCTCCGCGGGTAGCTCAATAGAAGCACGGCTGGCTGCCTCCCCGCTCTGATTTTTCACCTCACCAACGGCAGCAATATATACATCGCAGTCTTCCGGAATAGCTGTGTTCTGATCAATGTAAGCATAGTTAATGCCTTGAGCCATGCAAGCATCGATAAGGCTCACACAGTCTTCCCCATCTGCTTTGATTGCCCATGCACCAGTCATTTCTCCCCGGTTATTGGCCAGCTCACCGGCAATTCCCAACTTGAGTCCCGGTTTCAAGGGCAGCACTGCATCGTTCTTCAACAGAACGATGGATTTCTCAGCAGCTTCTCTGGCCAGGGAACGGTAGGCTGGTTTTAGCATGGCAGCCTTCTCGCGTTCTTCAGAAGTTCGATAAGGGTGGTCAAATAATCCCAGTTCAAACTTGACTCGCAGCACATTGGCTACAGCCCTGTCCAGGACTTCCATACTCACAGCACCGTCAGAAGTCATTTTAACCAGCGTATCACTGAAGGCATTCGAGGTCATATCCATATCGAGTCCGGCCTCAATCGCCTGCTTGGCTGCAGCCGCTGTATTCTCGGCAATACCATGTGTGACACATTCAGCAATGGCATTGGCATCGCTGATCGTCATTCCGTCAAATTCCCACTGGTTACGAAGTACATCCGTAAGGAGCCACGGGCTCACTGTGCAGGGGATTCCGTTGATATCATTAAAAGCCGGCATGACCGCTCTTGCACCAGCTTTGACACAGGCCTCGAACGGGGGAAGATATTCCTCGAACAGACGCTGCATCGACATATCTACCCGGTTATAATCTTTTCCGGCTTCGGCGGCCCCATAAGCAGCAAAATGCTTTACACAGGCTGCCATAGCATCTTCCTTGGTCAAATCATCTCCCTGAAATCCTTTTACTTTGGCAGCACCATAGATGGAAGAGAGCAGTACATCTTCGCCCGCACCTTCACTAACCCTTCCCCATCTGGCATCCCTAGATACGTCCACCATCGGGGCAAAGGTCAAATGAACACCGCCTGCAGTCGCTTCTTCTGCCGCGATTCTGGCTGTTCTTTCCCAAAGCTCCGGCTCCCACGCACAGCTTTCCGCAAGTGGAATCGGTGTCACGGTGCGGTAGCCATGAATAACATCGTAACCAAACAAAAGCGGGATGCCCAGTCGGGTTTCCGTAACCGCGATTTTTTGCAGTTCATTTGCCGTTTTTGCATCATTTAGTCCATTATAGGAACCGATTTTGCCCGCCCGCAGGTCCTCTTCATGAAAATCCTGTTTGGCTGAGCTCATCATATTTTGGAATTCAGCTTTGCTGATTCTCCCGTCAAACACCATGTTGACCAGTTCATCAAAACTTACGTCAAAAGCGCCTACCAGCGAGGGTCCGCACTGCTGAAGCTGACCCACCTTCTCTTCGATGGTCATTTTTTTTAGCAAGGCTTTAATTTCTTTCTCGTAGTTGTTCTTCAAACCGATACCTCCAAATAAACAAAGTTTCTTTATGCATTAACTGTAAATTTGTAATCGCCGCTGCCTACACAAATGCATTGTCCATCCGGTAAATATACTCTCGCTTTTGTGTTTACAGGTACTCTGCATTCGTAGTTCAGGCCGCTTTCTGTTTGCTCCCACCTGGAGCATATGGTTCCGTAAAGACTTTCGTATGTTGCCTCTGCGTAAGTCAGCGTACCGCCTGGAACCGGCCGGAGTTCAAACTCCCGATATCCCGGTGCCTCAAACAGTGGAGAAATCCCCGCTACTTTACTGAACAAAAAGTCACAGACAGCGCCATAGCTATAGTGATTAAAAGAACCATGATGACGGTCCATGCCGTCCCAGCTCTCAAGAATAGTTGTGCTGCCGAGCAGAACGGCATGCAGCCAGCTTGGATTCTCTGTTTGCTCCAGGATCCGGAAGGCCACTTCCGGGTATCCGCAATCTACCAGAACATGAAGCAAAAATGGCGTTGACAAAAAGCCGGTGTTCAACCGGTAATCGTTATTTATAATTTCTTGAATGAGCTGCTTTACAACCTTATCCCGTTTTTCCTCGGAACAGATATTCATAGCCAGTACGCGGACATATGCCGCCTGATGTCCCGGTTCGATTACACCGTCATCCCCGATCAAATATTTGTCATAAACTTTACGAATTCTCTCTGCGATCTTCTTGTACTTCCCGCAATCTCCTTCGTTGCCCAAAATCTGTGCCATATGTGCCACATTTTCGGCGGAACGGAACATATACGCAGTTGCTACACGAGGGTTTCCATGTGTTCTCATCCGCATGATGGCTTCAGCAACAGATTCACCAGTATCTTTCTTGGGGATCGGCTCCAGCCATTCTCCATAATGCATTTTTGTATCAAAAATATAATGGGCGTCCAGTTCCCCGTCTTCATAGTTGCGATACTGCGGTTCATGCTCATAAAGCAGATTATGCTCCTTCGAACAGGCAAGCATAAAATCCACCCATTTTCTGGCCGTTTCATACTGGTTGGCTAGAATCTGCTTATCGCCGTAGCACAGATAGATCATGTATGGTATCCACACCGCAGCATCTCCCCAGCCGGCGCTGTCCTCACCTATGCTTCCATTTCCACTTGGTCCGGCTAGCGCCCACAAAGGATTGTCTTTGATGTTCCGCTCCAGTTCCTCTGGATTATGAACACTGCTGGTAGAAGGAAAGGTGATGCCAACCTTACCGCTCGCATATTGCTCCAGCGTCAAATCTTTCAGCCATTTTTCAAAAAAAGAATATACATTCATAAAGTCGGAGGCTGTCCTTACGTAGATTTGGGCATCACCAGTCCAGGCATTCCGCTCCCGAGTTGGGCAATCCACCGGTACATCCATGAAATTGCCTTTCTGACTCCATAAGCTATTTTGTATAAGTTTATTAATAAGCGGGTTTGAGCAAGTGAAGCTTCCTGTCTCTTCCATATCCGAATAAACGGCCACAGCCGTAAAGTCGCCCTCACGGATCTCTCCTTCATAACCCTCAACAAGTACATACCGGAAACCGAAAATCGAAAACAAAGGGCAATATTCTTCTTCAGCAGCTCCGGAACAGGTATACAACACTTCCTGAAATGCTGAAATTGAGAGTGGGGTATCCTTGATGTTATCCACAGAAAAACAGCCGTCCTTAAGATCTTCGCCATGTACCAAACGTATTTCCTGACCGGCTTTACAGCTTCTGAGCTTCATTTTTACATATCCCGCAATATTCTGACCAAAATCCATTACCAGTTGTCCGGCTGCATCCCGGAAGGGTCTGGCAGTGAAATGTTCTTTCTCTCTGACTGGTACACTGCTGCTGGCAATCAAACGGGTATCTGAGTGTTCAGTTGTACTGTGTACCTGTATCCATGAACTGTCATCAAATGAAGGGGACTTCCATTCATAAAGTTCTTTGTTTGCATCATAGACATCCCCCATAAGCATATCGGAAGCGATCATCCCGCCTGTTGAATGCTTGAAGAGTTCATCTGTGCCTATAACTTCTTTATCGCCATTCTCATAGGTCAATTCAATTTGACCGAAGAAATGCAGCTTGTAGCCAAAGTTATTCTTGACGGTTCCGCCCGTCACCCCCCGCCACCAACCGTCGCCCAACATCACTGCCCAAGCATTGGAGCCTTCTTTAAGCAGCTTAGTTATATCGTAAACCTGATATTGGATCCTAGCATAATAGCTTGTAAGCCCTGGCTTGAATTTATCATCCGTTCCGGACTCCCCATTGATCCAGAATTCATAAAGTCCATGTGCGGTTTGGTAAATCCGCGCCTGCTTCAATCCGGGTTTCACTTCAAACGTTCTTCGTAAATAAGGTGTGGGCTTCAGTTCGTCCATCTCAATGTCTGATTCTGGTTCAATCCATTTTGCCTGCCAGTCCGCCTGACGAAGCAAGCCCATCTCGAATCGTGCAGTCTCGCTTTGAGCAGTATCCCGATTGCCGGATTCGTCCTTCGCTGTCACAGATACTTTCCAAATCACCTGCTGCCTGCTTTCCAGCAACGCTCCATTATAACGGATGTACTGACTGTCGCTACTGTTAACAATTCCGCTATTCCAGATTAAGTCTCCATTTGAATAAGCAACAATCTCATAATGTGATTGCATGACCCCGGATTTGTCGCTTTTTAGTTTCCATGACAATCTGGGCCTCAGTTCGTCAAGCCCCATTGGATTACAAAGATACTCTGTTCTCAAGTCATAAATCTCAAGCAATTAGTCTCCGTCCTCTCTTCAGCCTGTAGCCAAAAATTATTCTTTATAATAAGATTTTATAGTTAAGCCACCCGTAAACCAGCCTGGGGACACATACGGGTCGGCAGGAAATTGTGTAGTCGTCAATCACAAACCAATTATAGTTCAGCGCAATAGACGATGAAATTAATGATCTGAACTCATATCCGCCCTTCTTTCAGCAAGTTCTTTTCTCGCCGTGGGAAGTACTTTGTCAATGTTAAAAAATAAAATAGAAACAATGATCATAGCAATCAGAATCAAGCTCGGCAAAGCATTAAATAACAAATCAATGGCTTTCATTGCGCTATCTGTCTGCACCTCAAGTTTTCCGTCATATCCGGCAATGCCCAAGATGAAACCTCCGATTGCAATAGCTAAACCATTAGCAATCTTCGTAGCAAATCCTGTGACTGCACCAGCCATACCCTCTACACGAGTTCCATTTTTCCACTGTCCATATTCAATGCAATCAATTACATAAATATTGGAAAATGATGCAATTGGTGAAATTCCGAAAAACATAAGCGATGTTCCTACAACCATCGTCACCATATTCGTTCCACCGACCCAGCGCAATAACACTCCTACCGCAGCAATAACCAATCCAGCTTTTAGTACATTACCTTTCCCAAATTTATTAGATAAGGTGGCGAACAAAACCATCATTATTAACGAGGCAAGAACGGTTGCGTTAAACAGTGACATAGCTCCAATATCGCCAACCCAATATTTAAAATAATAAATGCTTGCAGAACCTAATAGCCCGGCGCACATGATAATCATGAATAGCATGATAGAAAATATAATCAAAAATTTGTTTTTTCCTATTGCCTTAAATCCATCTAAAAATTTTAAATGTTCTTTCTTTTTATCATGTTCTTTTAGTCTCTCTCTATTTGAATAATCGGAAGATTCTATGTCAACTTCCTTTATTAAAAAGAACCGCAGTAACCCTATAATTGCGAAAGGTATGGAAATGCATATAACCATTTTAACCCAACTAGCACTTGAAGTTCCTGCATTAGCAACTAATTTTGGTAAAGCCATGGTAAAAATCGATCCTATAAGCGTTGCTATAAGACTACTTACCGTTAATGTGGCGACTCGATCTTTATCGCTCCTGAAACTTCTTAGCAGATATACCGGTTCTCCGCTATGCAATAGCGACACAAAAATAGACTGAACAAGGGTGTACATAATTAATACATATGCAGCTTGCAGTCCTATACTTGCCTTAGGAGCCATGAACAAGAGTATGGTAAAGATCCAGATAGGTACTATGCAAAGCTCATAGGGTCTCGCTTTCCCCCACTTTGTACGTGTGTTGTCAATCATAAAACCGGATATCAAGTCTGTGATACCGTCAAAGAATTTTGAGACCATCAAGATAATCCCAACCAGACTGGCACTCATACCCAAGACATCTGTACAATAAAATGTAATGTATCCGATGAGAGCAACATTAGCAGCCAATGAAACCGATCTTGTTGACCAGGCAAATCCTTTTCCTATATTTTTTCTCAAATTCGTATTTCCTTTTGTCATGATTTTTCTCCTGTCTGATCCTCTTGAATTCTTTCTCTGTAACAACAAGAGGTTCTCGGAAATACGAGAACCTCTCTTATTCCTTAAGCAACTTGTATTATGCCTATTTGTCACCGACTTCCCTTTTCGATTTCATTATATATCCTCCTATTTGGCTTAGAAATAACGATAAAGCAACATTGATGTCTCTTTCTTATCAATAAGCTTCAGGTACTATAAATATATACAACTCAGTGATATCAACAGACAAAAAAGATGACCCCGATGATTCAGTGGTCACCTATATGCTATTATTGCTACCAACCGAAGGAACCAAATTATTAAATTGTGAAACAGCTGCTAATCGTTTACGGCAAATGTCGTAGGGGGCTTGGATATGACTGTTTCATGGCAGGATTATGAAGTTCATTGTGCATACTCCG
>Ga0209295_1000050_pt1 | contig 222243 bp, 219 predicted proteins | sample Porto_5metaG_FD_187428 | JGI IMG/M metagenome (GOLD analysis project Ga0209295, IMG submission 187428) | Marine algal microbial communities from Porto, Portugal - Porto_5 metaG (SPAdes) (version 2) | ecosystem: Host-associated > Algae > Red algae > Unclassified | place: Portugal: Porto...
GCGACGCAAAACATCAAGAAAATGGCCCTCTTGCTTAGCAAAAGGGCCTAAAAATCAACTGGAAACCCATGTATTTCTGACTCGCCAATAGCCAGTCACATACAAAATGAGTTTCTCAACAAGCTGAAAAAGCGGAAGCCTATTTGGCTTCCGCTTTTTGTCACTGGAGAATATGGCTCCGGCTATTTGAAGTTTTTTGTTACAGTCCGCATTTCAATTGGGCTGCGCAGTTCGTACAGGTATTGCATCCGCCCATTTCTTCCACAGTTCCTTTGCGGCAGACAGGGCAGGTATTGCCTACTTCCGATCCGATCGTGACATTGGTCGAGCGCAAGTCCTGGATCGTATCGATCAAGACGACGGGACGTTTGCCAGTGTCTTCTTCTTTATGATCTTCTTCGAATGTATTGTCTTCAGCCTTCAACGTCAGCACTTGCGAATCACGGCTGCCGTCGACGTAGACTGTGCCGCCTTTGGCACCGCCTTTGTAGAGACGCTCATAGACGCCTTCAACCTGTTCAACGGTATAGCCTTTCGGCGCATTGACCGTTTTCGAAATTGAGGAATCGATCCAGCGCTGGATGATGCATTGGACATCAGCATGCGCTTCAGGGGCCAGATCCATAGAAGTGACAAACGCTTTCGGCAAATTGTCTTCTTCTGCATCCGGGTTGTTCTTCAAGTATTCACGGACGATATCCGCTTTTACTTCGATAAATTTTCCGAGGCGTCCACTGCGGTAATATGTGAATGAATAATACGGTTCCAATCCTGTTGAGACGCCAACCATCGTGCCAGTCGATCCTGTCGGTGCCACCGTCAATAGATGGGAATTGCGGATTCCTTTGTCGAGCACCGCTTGGCGGATTTCTTCCGGCATCCCTTGCATAAAGCCAGTTTCGGTAAATGCACGGCGCAGGTTCTCGGTTTCTGCATCTGTTTCACCGACGAGGAACGGGAAGCTGCCGCGCTCTTCCGCGAGTTCCGTTGACGCTTCGTAAGCTGCGACTGCAATCGTCTTGAAAATCTCATCGACCAGCTCGTTGCCTTCCGGAGAGCCGTATTCACGGTCCGAATAGATGAGCAAATCGGCAAGGCCCATGACGCCAAGGCCTACACGGCGTTCGCCAAGCGCCTGGATGCGGTTGTCTTCCAGGAAATATGGCGTTGCATCGATGACGTTGTCTTGCATGCGGACGCCGACGCGCACCGTCTCTTTGAGTGCTTCAAAATCGACTTGCTTTGTTTTCGGGTCTGCAAAGCGTGCCAAGTTGACAGCCGCCAAGTTGCACACGGAATAAGGCGCAAGCGGTTGTTCACCGCATGGGTTTGTCGCTACGACTTTTTGGCCATATGCAGTGGCGTTCGTTTTTTCATTGGCATTATCGATGAAGAAGATGCCAGGTTCTGCGGAATAGGTCGCGCACACATTGATCAAGTTCCATAGTTCGCGCGCTTTGATGACACGGTATGTCCGGACTTTATGGCCCATTTTTTCCCAATCGCGGACATCACCGATCTTATGCCATTCTTCGTTATAAACCGCCATCTCTTCTTTTGAATACGATTCAACTGCCGGGAAGCGCAATTCGAAATCTTCGTCTTTTTCGACTGCTTCCATAAAGTCTTTCGTCAAGGTAACGGAAATATTGGCGCCGGTGAGGAATTCTTCATTATGGACAGAGAACGTCCCGCCATCGCGCAGTTTCGTTTCTGCATCGCGCATGATTTTTTCGTTGAATCCACCCATGCCCGGAATCGTCCGGTAGTTAAGCAAACCTTGGTACATCGCTTCTTCCTGCTCAGTTAAAGGTTTGAACTTCAATTTATCATTCGCCAGGCGTTTGATTGTTTCGTCTTCACTATTTTCAATCAAATAACGTAAAATACGCGGGTTCTGCATTTTGGAAATGATGAATTCCGCGATATCCGGATGCCAATCAGCAAGCATGATCATCTGGGCGCCACGGCGTGACCCGCCTTGTTCGACCAGGTGGGTCAATTTTGCGATATCATCGAGCCATGAAACAGAGCCGGATGATTTGCCGTTGACGCCACGAGCGAGCGTATTGCGCGGGCGAAGTGTCGATCCGTTCGTCCCGACACCGCCGCCGCGGCTCATGATTTCCATCACTTGCTTGCGGTGGTCCGAGATGCCTTCGCGCGAATCGGCGACAAATGGCATGACGTAGCAGTTGAAATACGTGACATCGGTGTCAGCGCCCGCTCCGTAAAGCACACGGCCGGCTGGAACGAAATTCAAGTTGACGAGCTGCTCGTAGAATTTCGTGAACCATTCGCTTTGTTTTTCAGGAGTTTTCTCTACTGCAGAAAGCCCTGTGGCATTACGCTTGGCGATTTGCTCGTAAAATACTTCAAGCGGTTTTTCGATGACATCGATCGGCCGGTTGACGATGCCTTGCTCCACTTCTTCAGGGTTGTCGATGGCGCTGCGGTAATCTTCTTCGATCCAGACACGCGCTTTGTTCGCGTCTTGGTCGATCGAGACGATATAACCGAGGCCACGTGCAGGAAATTTTGGGTCTTCTTTGACCGTTAACACGACGAAGTCACCAGCCTTCAATGTGCTTTTACTTGTGTCCTTGAAGGAATAGCGGTCGATCATGACCAGGCGAGAAACGCCTTTATGAGTTTTCTTCATGTCCTTCGTTACCGCGTGGACTTGCGGGAATGCTTCAATGTCTTTGTTCAGGGACTCGACGTTTAATGTATATTCGGATTGTGTGGCGGAAACCATTTGACAAATCCTCCTTTGTATTATATGGAGTTAACACTATATATAGTATTATTACAATTCCCATGATACTATATGTTGAAACTCACTCGCAATAACATTTTTCTGATGGAAAATTTACTTTGCCGGATAACCGAGCAACGGCAAGGGTTCCACGTTTTGCCTTTCGTTAAAATGAGACGAAAGACACGTATGTTCGCATAATTCAGCACAAAAATCGATTTATTTTCCTGTTGTAAGCACTTGACAACTGAAAGTGCAGTCACCGTGCGCTTTGCAGGATGAGGCTTCACAGGATTGTCTCTGATTTGCCCAGATTACTGTAACATAGCCATTGAATATCCGTCACCTTATCTCTTATAATGGGAAAGTATAGAAAGGGGCAAGAACAGTGGAATTATTGTATATCACATTGGGTGTCGTCATTGCCATCCTCATATTTGCGGTCGTCTCCTTCCTGCGTATCCGCAAAGCGGTCACCGACCTCAATCAGGAAGAGTTTATCCAAGGCTATCGCAAAGCGCAGCTCATCGATGTCCGGGAACCTAAAGATTTTGCAGCCGGCCATATCCTCGGGGCGCGCAACATCCCGCAATCGCAATTGCGCCAGCGCTACAAGGAAATCCGCGCCGACAAACCAGTTTACCTGTATGACCAGAACGGGGCAAGAAGCGGACGCGTCGCATTATTCCTAAAGAAAAAAGGCTATGAGCAATTGTTCCAATTGCAAGGCGGCTTCAAAAAATGGACAGGCAAAATCAAATCCAAATAATCAAAAACCCCGGAAGCAATTGCTTCCGGGGTTTTTTTATGTTATTCGCTGTCTGCCGGTTTCTGGTAACGCAGCACTGGCTTACGGGCTGCTTTTGTTTCATCCAGCCGGTTGATGACCGTCGTATGCGGTGCATTTTGGACGATCTCCGGATTTTCTTCCACTTCACGCGCAATTTGGATCATCGCATCGATAAAGTCATCAAGCGTCTCCTTCGATTCCGTTTCGGTTGGCTCGATCATCATGCCTTCTTCCACATTGATCGGGAAGTAAATTGTCGGCGGATGGTAGCCGAAGTCGAGCAGGCGCTTCGCCATATCAAGCGTTCTGACGCCGAGCTTCTTCTGGCGGCGGCCGCTCAACACAAACTCATGCTTGCAATGGCGGTCGTACGGCAAATCAAAATGAGGCGCGAGCCTTCTCATCATATAGTTGGCGTTCAATACGGCATATTCAGTGACTTTTTTCAAGCCGTCCGGCCCCATCGTGCGGATATAGGTATAGGCACGGACATTGATGCCGAAGTTGCCATAGAATGGCTTGACACGCCCGATGGACTCAGGGCGGTCGTAATCGAATGTAAAGCCTTCATCGGTCTTGATGAGGATCGGCTTCGGCAAATACGGGATCAGGTCCGCTTGGACGCCGACTGGGCCGGAGCCTGGGCCGCCACCGCCGTGCGGGCCGGTGAAGGTTTTATGCAAGTTCAAATGGACAACGTCAAAGCCCATATCTCCAGGACGTGCTTTTGACATGACGGCGTTCAAATTCGCGCCGTCGTAATACAGCTTGCCGCCGACTTTGTGAATGATTGATGCCATCTCAAGGATATCTTCTTCGAAAAGGCCGAGCGTATTCGGGTTCGTCAGCATAAGCGCCGCTGTATCATCGCCCACCACACGCTTCAAGTCTTCCAAGTCGACCAGACCGTGCTCGTTCGATTTCACGGTCACTGTCTCGAAACCAGCGACCGTTGCAGAAGCCGGATTCGTTCCATGGGCAGAATCCGGCACGATGACTTTCGTGCGGTTGAAATCACCGTTCGCTTCATGAAAAGCGCGGATCATCATAAGCCCTGTCCATTCACCGTGTGCGCCTGCAGCCGGCTGAAGTGTCACTTCGTCCATGCCGGTGATTTCCTTCAAATGTTCCTGAAGGTCATACATCAATTCCATTGCGCCCTGGACAGTCGACTCTTCCTGCAGCGGGTGGATGTTCGCAAAACCAGAGTAGCGGGCAACGGATTCATTGATTTTCGGATTGTATTTCATTGTGCACGAGCCGAGCGGATAGAATCCAGAATCGACACCGTGGTTGCGTTTGGAAAGCGCCGTGTAATGGCGCATAATGTCGAGTTCCGAGACTTCCGGCAATTCGGCAAACTCTTCGCGCACTAGCTCTTGGCCGAGCAATTCAGTCAAATCCACTTCCGGCACATCCAGTTCCGGCAAGCTGTAGCCGACACGGCCTTGTTTAGTCATTTCAAAAATGAGTGGCTGGTTGTCTTTATGCATGGGAAGCCTCCGTTTCTCGCACGAATGCGTCGATTACTTGTACAAATGCATCAATTTCTTCTTTGGAACGCTGCTCAGTGACTGCAATCAACATATGCCCTTGCAACTCATCGTAACTCAAGCCAAGGTCATAGCCGCCGATCATGCCTTTTTCAAACAAAGCCGCATTCAATTCCTTGACCGATGAGCCGACTTTGACGGCAATTTCGTTGAAATGGGCACCGTCGAATGCAATTTCAAGACCAGATTTCTTCAACTGCTGCTTCATGTATTGTGTCTTGGCGATATTTTGCACCGCGATTTCCTTGGTGCCTTCCTTGCCGAGCGCCGTCATGGCGACAGAAGCCGCCAATGCGTTCAAGGCTTGGTTCGAGCAAATATTCGACGTCGCTTTGTCGCGGCGGATATGCTGTTCGCGCGCTTGCAAAGTCAAAACGAAGCCGCGTCTGCCCTCGTCATCTGTCGTTTCGCCGACAAGACGTCCCGGGACTTTGCGCATCAATTTCTGCGTTACGGCGAAATAGCCGCAATGAGGCCCGCCGAATGCTTCGGGAATGCCGAATGGCTGTGCATCGCCGACTGTAATATCTGCGCCGAATTTTCCTGGAGGCGTAAGTGCACCGAGTGCCAATGGATTGGATGACACCGTGAACAAAGCGCCTGCTTGGTGGACGATTGGTTCGATTTCCTTCAAATTCTCTACTTGTCCGAAAAAGTTCGGGTATTGAACCATGACGGTCGCGGTATTTTCATCGACCATTTCCTTTAAAGCGTCGATATCCGTACGGCCATCTTTCAACGGGATCTCCACAACATCGATTGACTGGCCGAGCGCATAAGTGCGGACCACGTCTCTCGATTCGGGATGGACAGCACGGGAAACGAGGATTTTCTTGCGGCGTGTCTGCCCGGCTGCAAGCATGCCCGCTTCTGCTAGCGCTGTGCCTCCGTCGTACATGGAAGAGTTCGCGATATCCATACCGGTGAGTTCAGCGATCATTGTCTGGAACTCAAAGATCGCCTGTAACTCCCCTTGCGAGATTTCCGGCTGATAAGGCGTATAGGCCGTGTAAAATTCAGAGCGGGAAATGACGTGATCGACAATGATCGGTTTGTAATGATCATAAACACCTGCGCCTAGGAAAGAGGCGTAGCGGACGGAATCCGCGTTCTTGCCGGCGAGCTGAGCCAACTCTTTTGTCAAGGCCGATTCGGATTTTGCAGGCTTGATGTTGTATTCGCCTTTAAAGCGTACTTTTTCAGGAATGTCAGAAAACAGTTCGTCGATCGATTGGACGCCGATTGTCTCAAGCATGTCTTTTTCATCTTGGGAAGTCATTGGTAGATAGCGATGTTTCATCGTGTGCAGTCCCCTTCTTTAGTCGGATTATTTAGAGCGTTTATAAAATGGCGCTGCGATAATTTTTGCTTTCAGTCGTTTATTGCGGATTTCAACATCCACTTCCGTCCCCAGCTCATTATGCTTAGCATCCAGCAAAGCCAGTCCGATATTCTTTTTCAATGTTGGCGACTGTGTACCTGTCGTAACTTCGCCGATTTTTACATCATCTTTGTAAACAGCGTAGCCGTAGCGCGGGATGCCTTTATCGATCATTTCGATGCCGACGGATTTGCGCGGAACTCCGGCTTCTTTTTGTTCCACTAAAGCCTGCTTTCCGATAAAATCGGAATCCTTTTTCAATTTGACCGCAAAACCGATGCCCGCTTCGAGCGGCGTGATGTCTTTTGACAATTCTTGCCCGTAAAGCGCAAGACCCGCTTCAAAACGCAGCGTATCGCGTGCACCGAGACCTGCTGGCACAACATGCGAATCACCTGCTTCCAGGATTCGGTCCCATAGAGCCGTAACAGCTTGTGGGCTGCCGTAGATTTCAAATCCATCTTCTCCCGTGTAGCCGGTGCGTGACACCAACACTTGCTGTCCAGCAACTTCTACTTGGTCCTTAAAGCGGAATGGGCGGATTGATGACAAGTCTTCCTCCGTCAACGCAGCCAATACTTTTTCAGCCAGCGGCCCTTGCAGCGCCAACAAGCCAAAACGTTCTGAGGCATTATCAAGTTCGACTTCGCCTTCGCGATGTTTTTGCATCCAGCTGAAATCCTTGTCGATATTCGACGCATTGACTACCAGCAGGTAGCGCTCATCTTCGAGTTTATAGACGAGCAAATCATCGATTGTACCGCCATCTTCATAGCACATTGCCGTGTATTGCGCCTGGCCGTCCTGAAGCTTTGATACATCGTTAGTCAGCAATTTTTGTAAATAAGCCAGACTATCCGGGCCCGAGACGAATATCTCGCCCATATGGGAAACATCAAACAATCCCGCTCTAGTGCGGACTGCTTCATGCTCGTCCTTGATGGAAGAAAATTGCACCGGCAATTCCCATCCGCCGAAATCGATCGTTTTGCCGCCATAGCGGGCATACGAGTCAAACAAAGGTGTTCGCTTCAATTGTCCCAATCTCTTTCCCTCCTGTTTTCAAAGCACACAAAAAGGACAGAAAATCCCCTTTACAATAAAAGGGAATTCTCTGTCCTGGCACCTGAAAGTTTACCGTAACGGCTTTCCTCATCGGTAGCTGCACATCGTCAGCATTCTCCAGAGATGCGTCCTGTACGAGTCTCTTTGCCTGAGAGATTCATGATGTAATCATTTGCTCCTTCGGCGACGCTACTGCGTTCTCTCCCCGTACACTCATCCGCCCAAATCAATGTTGAATTGGTCCATCCCGCTATACAGAATAGTATAACTTCGACTACATCCTAACATTGAATAAGCGAAAGCGCAATCTTTTTTACCTTATCGCCTCAAACGCGAATATTATCAAACTACACCAGCTGATCATTCGTCTTCAGGCGTTTGACTTGAAATGCAGCGTATTGCGTAATCTGCCTCAGCGTGCGGTGCTCCGTCCGGATGGTGATGTGCGCTGTCCGTTTGTAATCACGGTAACGCGATTTGTGGAGCGCTTCGATCTCTTCGCGTGTCGAGCGCCTGACGATCGGGCGGTTCGGGTCTTTATGGATGCGTCGCCAAATTTCCTTGAAAGGGGCATCCAGGAATAACACGAGCCCCGTTTGGCGCATAATGCGCTGGTTCACCTTGCGCATCGTGACACCGCCGCCCGTAGAGATGATGCAATGATTCTGTTGCAAATTTTGCAAAAATTCCGTTTCGAGATTCCTGAAATATTCTTCACCGTAGCGCTCGAAGATTTCCGGTATCGTCATGCCCATCTGACGGACGATTTCTTTGTCCATATCGTAATACGGCATTTTCAGTAAAAAACTTAGCCTCCTGCCGACCGCACTTTTGCCACAGCCCATAAAACCGATCAAATATATTCTGTTCATTGTTCCCACCCGTACTACCCTACTCAGGGATTTTATTTTGCCCAATTTCCATCAGTAGTTGTATAGTAGCATTTCTATGAACATTTTCCAAACTATCATAAGTCTGATATTCAATCGCATAGAGCAGCACCATGTGGGATAACAGCGACAGTGCGGACAGAAAAAACACCAGTGACAGTGGATAGACTGCGCCGGATTGGTTAGTCAGAAAGCGACAGCGCATAATCGGCCTCCTCTTTTGCGCCGCTTTGGAACTCCAGCTGGATGGTCAAACGCTTGCCTTCTAGCTGAAAAAAACTGTTTTTCACATCGGTCAGCATGATTTCATGGCCCAGCTGGTCTTTTCGCTTGCGCACGACGTTGCCGTACAATTCGATATCGTAAATAACGTCTTCATGAACAATGCGAACGCCTTTTCCATCGCGCATAATGTAAATTTGTTCGCTGCCATCCAGATACTGTTGCAGCTCCAGCGTAAACAGACGGAACTCTGTGGCACCGGAATCCAAATCCACCAAAAATTGCGAGCTGAATAGATAGAACATGGCGGCAAGCGGCAGCATAATCGATAATGCCAACAGCTCCAACAGGCTGTCCAGAAACGTAAATCCGTTTGATGACCGGATGTTCACTCGATGCATAAACGCACCTGCTCGCCTTGAAAATCCACGTACTCGACGCAATGCCCTTCCGCTTGCCAGGAATACAAGATGCCATTCACTGAGCGTTGGCCTTCAGCACTGCCTGTAGCGGCAATGGTTTTTGCCGCTTCGTGCAAGGTCTCATAAGCCGCGAGACGTTCTTTCTTCAGTTCGAGCCGTACTTGCATATCATGGACGAGCGGCAACAGTGAACCGAACACAAGAAATACCATAAACAGGCTGAGCATCGTTTCCGCCATGGAGATGCCCCTGTCATTTTGAAACCACCACACGCCCTTTTCCAAGGTGGACCGTCACCGTCCTTTCCCCGCCGCTGGTCGAAAAGCGCATGGTGCCTGGCTGGCGGATCGACCCATTCGGTGTGAAGTATACTTCGCGCAGATTGCTGGCTGCGCTCAAGCTAATCGATTTTGGCATAGCCCTGGCATAACCCGGGCGGCTCAAGCCATACATCACTTCATAGCCCGGCTTGCCATCCCGGAAAACCAAGACCACCGATGTGCCCAGTGAATAACTTTGGCTTTGGGCATAATGGATGTCTTGTTCCAGCAATGAGAAAAAACGGTCTTCTTCGCGCTTTTTTTCCAGCGGTGCAGCGGAAGCTACAACCAGTGAAGCGCTTATGCCAATCGCCATCAATACGATGAGCATTTCAATTAACGTAAAGCCTGAAGTGCTTTTTAGGATGCTTTTGATGAGGTCACCACGCCGTCAACTGAAATATTGATCACTTCTCCATTCGGGCAGCTCGTTTCACCCGTTTTCAAATAGCCCTCGGATACCAAATCGGCCATCACCGGCACCGCTTTTTTATCCATTCGGTAAGATTCCACTTGGCCTTGGACCATCTGGACGAATGCCTTGCATCCTTTTTCATCGACCGCTGATGTCTGTTTCGAGACATTCGGGATAGCGATGGCAATCAATACCGTGATGATCAACATGACGATCAACATTTCGATAAGTGTAAAGCCCCGTTGGTTTTTTAATAGTTTCATCGTATTCCTCCTTATATCGTATGGACAAGATTGTACATCGGCAAAAGAATCGCCAAATAGGCGGCGACGATACAAACGGCAATCAACACAAAGAAACTGGGCTGGATGATTTTCAAGGAACGCTGGGCTTGCAGTTCAATTCTGTCGAGCAGCACTTCGCTATAGAGCATCAATTCTTTCCCAAGCATGCCGGTCGCTTCTCCGTGGCGGATGAATGCCGCCATATCGTTCGCCGCAAATGCATGGCGTTCTATAGCGAACGACAGCGCGATGCCGGTCTTGACTTCGTCGTGCAGCGATTCAGCGATCCGGCTGATGATAGGATGATGCCGCTGCATATGCAACAGCTTCAGTGCTTCCTGCAAGGAAATGCCACTATGCAAAAGTGTGCCAAGTTCTCTAGAGGCGAGCTGCGACCAATAAAGCCGCATAACAGGACCGATGATCGGCAATTTGATCAATAGTCCAATTTGGCGCTCAGCAGGCTGCCGCTTAAGGTATTCACGGAAGGCGAGAACCATCACAGCCGCAACTGTGAACACAGCAATCGCCAAGTCCGGAATGCGCAGCAAATAAACCGGAACCCCACTGCCTTCTTCGCCATGTTGCAGCGAGGAAATCAAAGCAGTTAGATTTGGCACATAATTGGTTCTAAAAAACAAGAACAAGGCAGCGGTAAGAACCAATAACGAAATAGGATAGACGAGGATATTGCGAAGCTTCTTGTGCACTTCTTCTGTCCGCTTGAACCCTACAGCAATGCCTTGAATCGCTTCGCCAAGCTTGCCGTGGAATTCTGCTATCTCGACAGGGAACAGCACGCGCTCGCGGAACCCGAGAAATTTAAGCACTTCAGCTGCATTGCCGCCGCCCTTCAAGACCCGGTCCATGCCCGCAAGCGCCTCATCTGCACGGTCTGTGTGCATGGGCAACAGAAGCGTCATGGCGACAGGAAACAAATAGCCTTCCGACATTAAAACCGAAAGCCTCGTCAAAAACTGTGCGCGTTCACGAAACGGAAAACGTCTAGAACTCGAAATCGGAATGAAGCGCACCAATTCTCACCCCTTCCCGGATCTGGCCGCCGAACGATAGAAGCTCCGGCAGTTCATAATCCTGCTGCTGTCTCGCTGAACGAATGGCATCCGTCAAACTTGCATCGCACAGAATTTCATACAACGCGCGATGCTTCGTCTCGAGCTGGTCCAGATCCTCATACATCGGCACAATCTTCTGGGCAGCGATGCCGATGAGCGTCTGCAGCATGTCTTCATAAGGAATCCCAAGGTCATGGAGCCTGTGAAGGCAGCCGACCGAATGCCTGGCATGGATCGTAGAAAACACCAAATGCCCTGTCAATGCAGCCCTGACAGCTATTTCAGCTGTTTCCGCATCCCGAATTTCACCAATCATGATAATATCGGGATCATGTCTTAAGATCGCTTTCAAACCAGTCGCATAATTCATACCCGATTTTTCATTTACTTGGATTTGAAGAAAGGCAGGGTTTTGCCGCTCGACAGGATCTTCCAAGGTAATGACATTGCGGTGGAGCCGTTCAGAACAATGGCGCAAAAGTGAGTACAAAGTAGTCGATTTGCCGCAGCCGGTCGGGCCTGTCAACAGCATCAAGCCCTGCCGCTCGCCAGCAAGCTTCTCGAGCAGCCTAGCCGAATCGCGAAAGGCCGCCAATTCGTCGAGGAATAACGCTGTGCTGTCAGGAATGATACGTATGACAATGCTTTCTCTCGTCATCACTGAAGGCAATGTTGAAATTCTGAAATGGTGGGTGTGCCCATTCATCTGGAGATGGAATGAGCCGGTTTGGGGTTTTCGTTTTTCACTCATGTCCAAAAGGGAGAGGTATTTGAAGTAAGCAATCATGCGATCGCCTAAATCGAAGGGGATTTTCGTCACCGGCTTGAAGTGATTATATGTCCGGTAGGTGATGCTGTAATCGCGGGGTTCTGGCCTGATGTGGATATCGGTGGTTTTTTCTTCTACGGCGGAATGCAATAGATCGAAGCATCGCCGTTCAATGATATCTTGCATATTCACCTCCTGTCCGGGTCTCCGAGCAGAGGCTGCCACTCCGCTCCCCATTAGTATAAGCACATGGGGAGCGCTTGAATATCGAAAATACCAAAATAATTATTTAAACGTCTCAAAGCCCTGAAATCCAGCTTTTCGGGGCATCCGACAATAGCCTGAGAACGCTTTATGGATACACCTACACCGCTTTGTCACAAACTAGCATGAAGTCCTTGTTTACACATAGACTTGTCTTCCTATATAATGAATAGGAGATTATTGTATTGTGGCAAAGGAGGGATTACCCATGGATAATATGTTTAAATTAATGGGATGGTGGACTGGAATCTTTGCAATTTTATTTTATGTCGGCGATATGGTAGAAGTATCGTTGTTGATGGTTGCCAATACCGGCCTATTCGTTCTTCTTGGATTCTTAAACATTTCTGAACGCATGTACATGTATATTTTCGCGGCCTATCTGACTGTCTTTTTCGTTGGCTTCACTTACTACTCTACGTTCATCCATATCCCAGGAGCAGGTCATTAATAGAACTTGAATGTGAACGCAAAAAAACGGCCATCTCGGCCGTTTTTTTATTTCCTGCTATTGCATGCGCAAAAAAGGATTATGTTGTTTTTCTTGTTCCGGAGTCGTTTCCGGGCCATGCCCAGGGAACAGAAAAGTCTCCTTCGGCAAAGTCAATAGCGATTCACGGATAGACCTTAGCAGGACTTGTTCTGAGCCATCGGTTAAATCAGTACGCCCGATGCTTCCGGAAAACAACGTGTCCCCAACAATCGCAAAACGGTCTTCGGGAAAATAAAATGTCACACTGCCTGGCGAATGCCCGGGTGTATGAAATAATTCCATTTTGAAGGGACCGATTTCAAGCGATGGTTCATCGGTAATCCATTCATCCGCATCCGCTACACGGTAATCCGGCAATGCCGCATATTTGCCCGAGCCGTTCAAATTGGGCTTTCCAAGGAAGTCGCGTTCTTTGTGATGAAGGTAAACAGGGATCTTGTATAGCTCCCTTAGTTCGTCAACTGCTCCGATATGGTCGAAATGGGCGTGTGTCAGAAGAATTGCAAGCGGCGTCAATTGCTTGCGTTTCAAGAGTTGCTGGATTTTCCAAGCTTCTTCGCCGGGATCGAAGATGATGCACTGTTTGTCTTCTCCTGATATGATGTAGCAATTCGTTTGTACTGGTCCTAGTTCCAGCCGATCGATTTTTAACATGTCTTTCACCTCATTAGCAGTATATCACGAACATATTCTTTTGCTTGTTCAATAGAATGACATTTTTACGCCTCGACAAACCTGCAGAATTTCTTTACAATATAAAGAGTAGAAGACGGCACTGGCTGTTAAAGTTGAAGGGAGTGTCATAAGATGAGTTGGATTTTGATGGTTATTTTCGGCCTCACAGCAGTTCTTGCTGCAATCGGTACAGTTCAAACCCTAAGAAACAAAGAAGTTTTAGGATTCTTATTTAATTTTGGGACCTTTGTTATTTTCGGCGGTTTCACCGTTGCAACTCTCATTACACACGGTTACCCACCTGGCCTTCATTAAAAAGAGAAACCGGCGCATTCATTGCGCCGGTTTTTTTTATTGGCCATAAAGAAAAGGGCTGCCATAACCATACCGGTTTGGCAGCCCTTTTTATCTTACGGTTGTTGTTGTTCATCCAATGACTTCAATTGGCCGTTTTCCTCTTCGTAAAACCTCAGCAAATCGCCGTTGATGATCGATTCGGAATACTGAAGTTCCTCAAGAGCCTGTTCAGCATATGGATCGCACACGCTTTGGTCTTCCACCGGTTCCCCCGTTTCGATATCGTAGCAGACATTCGCTGCATAGACATATTCATCTGTCACAAAGCGCCCGTCACGGAAAATGACGAATTCCTCGTGCTCTTCAGAGAATAAATCGCCCCCGAATTGAATGTCTTTTTCGGTCTCCATGCCCATCAAATGAAGGATGGTTGAACGCATATCCACTTGGCCGCCGATTTCCTCATCTACATAGCCCTTTTCATAACCTGGGATATGGACGAAAAATGGCACTTTTTGCAATTGTGCCGATTCATACGGCGTAATTTCCTTGCCTAGATACTGCGCCATCGCTTCGTTGTGGTTGTCGGAGATGCCGTAATGGTCGCCGTACATGACGATGATGGAGTTTTCGTACAATCCTTGCTCCTTCAAATCTTCGAACAATGATTTGACCGCTTCATCCAAATAACGAACCGTTTGGAAATAACGGTTTAAGGTACCTGAATTGGAATCGAATTCCTCAATCAGCTTGTCTTCTTCATCCAAAGTGAACGGATGGTGGTTCGTAAGCGACAACAAGCGCGTGTAGAACGGCTGCTGCATTTCAGACATATGGCCGACTGATTGCTCGAAGAACGGAATGTCCTTCATGCCCCAGTTGACGGCTTGCCCTTCGCCTACTGTATAGCTCTGGATATCATAGAACTTGTCGATATCTAGTGATTCATACATCATGTCGCGGTTCCAGAAGCTTTTCGTATTGGCGTGCTGGACATTGGTCGAGTAACCTTCGTTGCCCATCTTTTCCGCCATGGAATTGAAGGTATTGCCGCTGTGTGTAAAGAATACGGCGCCCCCGCTTAGCGGATACATGCCAGTCTCAAGCAAGAACTCGGAGTCGGAAGTTTTTCCGAGCCCGGTCTGGTGGTAAAAGTTCGGGAAGTAAATCGTATCTTCATCTTGTGTCAATTCGTTCATGAAAGGCGTGATGGTCTCGCCGTTCATCTCATTGTTCAACACAAAGGTCTGCAATGACTCGAGTGTGACGACGATCAAATTACGCCCTTCCGCAGCGCCAAACATCTCTTCAGATGGTTCCGCCTGGTTCGAACGGACGTAGTTGGTCACTTCCGTCAATTCCGAGCCGTCTGCAAGCGCCCGCTGTGCTTGTGATTTCGATTGGATATAAACATCATACAGATGGTAATTGTACATCCCCAAGTTCTTGACGAGCATTTCACGGTCAAAGCTTCTGGTCAATAATTGCGGGCGTTCTGCTTCGGCAAGGCCGAGGTTGAAGAACAGCACAGCTGCTGACAAAACAAAATATGCTTTGCGGTGTGTCGCTGCTGATTTAATAGCTGTCTGCTTCTCTTTCACGAAGCGCATCGCCAAGAGGATGATGATGATATCGGCGAAATAAAGAATATCGCTCCAGTAGATGCTCGCAGCGGCACTATTGCCGATGTCGCCGAAATTATCCGTTTGGAACAATACGGGCAAGGTGATGAAGTCCGTAAAGAAACGGTAGAACGCCACATTGCCGTACAAAATGACCGAAGTCACAACGGCGATGGCTAGGATATAGCGATTTCTTGCTTTTTTGCTCTTGAAGAAGAGCGCGCCTCCATAGGCGAATAATAGTAAGCTTAAAGGGTTCAAGAACAGGATGAATTCCTGCAATGCATTGTCGATTGTAATGGAAAAGGCCGTTTTGTAGACGACATATGTCGTCAGCCATGTCGCGATAACTGCGATGGCCAGGACCGAATGCTTAGGCCATTCTTTGTTTTTCATTGCCGCACATCCTCCTCGTCTTACCGGAGCGTTTGTCCGGTTCGTGCGAATTTCAGCTTCAAGTAAAATGGAAATTCAATACCTTATAGTATAGAACAAATCACCTTCAAGCGAAAGCAATTACCCTTAATAGACGCGCCAAAACGCTTTCGGTTTCATGATTTTCCTTTTTTCTCATATTCTGTGCGTTTCTGCCGCAAAATCATCAAGGCAGACGCGTATTCACGCGGCGTGATGAAATCGTGGTCGTATAGGTCGCGAATGTCGGATTCCATCAAATCGATATCCGAAATGAAATCCGCTGTATAAATGATCGTGCCGTACCTTTTCAGTAATTGCATTACATCGTAAAGGTCTTTCATGCTCTCACCGCCTTCGAGTCGATTATTCTTTTTTCCGTAATGATGCCATCGACAGGTATGTCATGACTTTCGACAGGCAATTCGTCAGCCAGTTGGAAATCAAATGCAAGCGACCGGGTATGGCCGCTAAATCCGCTCAGATAGCGGTCATAATAGCCTCCACCGAAACCAATGCGGTAGCCGCTTTGCGTAAAGACAACGCCGGGCACAATCAACAAATCGAGGCTTTCGGGGCCAATAGCTTCCGTTTGGGCTTCGATCGGTTCCTGGAGATCCATGTACACTACTTCCAATTGGCCGAGTCTGTTGAACAGCCGGAAATCCATCGTCCGGTCTTTTGCAAAACATTTCGGCGCGGCGACTCTTTTTCCCAGCCGCCAACACGCTTCGATCAGCGGGATCGTATTGACTTCCGGCCAGCGCGAGATGGTCACTCCAATGGTTTGGGCTTTTTGAAAATCGGGATCTTCCAGAAGTTTCTCCAAAATCGCCGATGACATATCGGCATGTTGTGTTTTTGTAAGTTCACTCATTTGGCCGATGACCGATTTCCTCAACACTGCTTTTTCCATAACGCAAACGCCCCTTCTGCTGAACTGTGGATTGCCTCTATGTATCACTTCTATAATAAACTGCGCATAACAAAAGAAAAAGCCAAAACCCCGAGAGGTTTTGGCAGTCAATTACTTACTTCGTTTCACGGTGTGTTGTCATTTTCTTTTCACGTGAGCAATATTTTTTCAATTCAAGACGCTCAGGGTTGTTGCGCTTATTTTTAACAGTGCTGTAGTTTCTTTCGCCACAGTCTGTGCAAGCTAGTGTAATGTTTACACGCATCGATATCCCTCCCAATTCTTTCAAAAAATCCATTTCATTAATAAGCGTGATCTATACGACTTAATTATTATAGCATACCTTCAGTGTTTGTCTACTGAAAAATGCCGCTTCCCATCGATTTCCCTAAAATAAAAAACCACAGCCTGGGCTGGGGTTTTTGTTCATTCATTTATTTATTTAGATCGTAATGGCGGCCGCGGACGAGGTAGAACAATTGCTCCGCGATATTGGTCGCATAATCCGCAGATCGTTCCATATAGCGGCAGACAAATGCCAATTGCGTCACTTGGCTAAGCTTTTCGGGCTCTTTGGCGCTGTGCTGGAACAATAGCCGGATCGCTTCACCGTACAAATCATCGACTTCGTCATCGAGGTCGGCGATTTCTTTGGCTTTTTCCACATCTTCCTCGATCAAGGCATCTATGCCTTGGCGCAGCATGGAAGTTGCGAGTTCGTGCATGCGCTGGATTTTGCTGATCGGTTCAAGCAGGTCCTGCTGCCCGATGCGGATCGTTTCTTTTGCGATATTGACGGCGTAATCGCCGACACGCTCCATATCCGACGCGACTTTAATCGTGACGATTAAGCGCCGAAGATCGGTCGCAACCGGTGATTGCTTGGCAATCAACAAGATCACCTGGTCATTCAGTTCTTCTTCGAGGCGGTTGATGTTGGCGTCATCGTCAATCACTTGAAGCGCTTTGTCGATATCGTGGGCGATAAGCGCCTTCATCGATTTATCGAGCGCATCGATGGCCATCGTGCTCAGTGTAATCAATTGTTCCTGTGCTGAATGCAATTCATATTCAAACTTTTCGCGTACTGCCATTTACTGTTCCTCCCATTCTTCTTTTGATAACGGCCAGCAGGAAAGTGTTCCTGCTGAATGCAATTTTCGGTCAGCCGAATCGACCTGAAATATAATCTTCTGTCCGTTTGTCGGCAGGGTTAGAGAAAATGGTATCCGTACGGTCATATTCGATGACTTCCCCGTTCAAGAAGAAGGCAGTTTTATCGGAAATCCGTGCAGCTTGCTGCATATTGTGGGTTACGATGATGATGCTGTATTGCTCTTTCAATTCCTGCACCAGTTCTTCGATTTTCAAAGTCGAAATCGGGTCAAGTGCAGATGTCGGCTCATCCATCAAGATGACGTCCGGTTCAATCGCCAACGTACGCGCGATGCAGATCCGCTGCTGCTGGCCACCCGAGATGCCGTATGCATTTTCGTTCAGGCGGTCTTTCACTTCGTCCCAGATGGCTGCGCCGCGCAAGCTTTTTTCAACGATTTCGTCCAGGATTTTCTTGTTTTTGATGCCGTGGATACGCGGTCCGTAAGCGATGTTGTCGTAAATCGATTTCGGGAATGGATTCGGCTTTTGGAACACCATGCCGACGCGTGTGCGCAATTCTTCAACTCCGTAACTGGATTCGAAGATATTGCGGCCGCGGTATTGGATTTCTCCTGAAGTCTTCACAGAAGGCACCAGTTCCACCATGCGGTTCAATGTTTTCAAATAAGTCGATTTCCCGCACCCTGATGGCCCGATAATCGCCGTGACTTCGTTTTCACCGATTTCCAAATCAATATTTTTCAAGGCATGGTTATTGCCGTACCATAGATTCAATTGGCGCGTGCTATAAACACTTTCCTTCTCAACTTGTTCTACCGTGGTAGGCTGTGCTGTATTGATTTTCGTTTTGATCGTTGCTGTGTTCATAATGAACTCCCCTTCCGCATGACACTTTAATAGGATTTATCGAATTTGTTCCGAATGAAGACTGCTATTGAATTCATGAATAGCAACACGACCATCAAGACGATGATTCCGGCAGCTGCGACCGTCTGGAACTCAGCTTGCGGACGGCTCGACCAGTCATAGATTTGCATCGGCAAGGCGGTGAATGTGTCCATGACGCCTTCCGGCAAAAACTGGATGATAACCGGGATGCCGACAACGATCAGCGGTGCTGTTTCGCCAATGGCCCGCGACAAAGCAAGAATGCTCCCTGTCAGGATGCCGGGAATCGCTGCTGGCAAGATGATGCGCACGATGGTCTGCCATTTGGTTGCACCCATACCGTAGGATGCATCACGTAATTCGCCCGGAACCGAACGGATCGCTTCCTGTGCCGCCACGATGATGACCGGCAGGATAAGCAAGCTCATCGTAAAGCCTGCTGCAAGGATGCTGTTGCCGAGCGCCAGCGCCCGGACAAAGATCGTTAGCCCAAGGAGGCCGAAAACGACTGACGGAACTCCCGCTAAGTTAGAAATATTCATTTGGATAAATGTCGTGATGCGCCCTTTTATGGCGTATTCTTCTAAATAAATCGCAGATCCGACGCCAAGCAAAATGGATGTAGGAGCAACAACTGCCATCAGCCAGATCGATCCGACGAGCGCCGCTTTAATCCCTGCTTGATCCGGGAACCGTGAAGCAAAATTGGTAAGGAAGTCGAGCGACAGATGCCCTGCCCCTTGACTGACGATCCGGTACAGCAAGATCACCAGCGCCAGCAGTGCGAGCGCTGTTGCAAACATAAAGAGCCCTTGAAAGACCCGGTTGACGACCATCCGGCCGTTCATGCGCCGGACGACTTTTTCCTGTTCAATGTATCTCATCTCAATATTCCTCCCGGAAACGTTTTGACATATACCCAGCAAGGATATTCATCGCCATCGTGAAGAGGAATAATGTGAAGCCGACTGCATAGATGGAATAGTAGATCGTCGTTCCATAGCCGGCATCACCTTTGGATACTTGCACGATATAGGCGGTCATCGTCTGGATCGATCCAGTGAAATCGCCATCGAATTTCGGTGTTGACCCTGCCGCAAGCGAAACGATCATCGTCTCGCCGATCGCGCGGGACAAGCCGAGCACTACCGAGGCAATGATGCCGGACAATGCTGCCGGCACAGTGATTTTCCAAGCGACTTCAAATTTTGTCGAACCCATGGCAAGCGCGCCATCGCGGATGCTTTTCGGGACAGACGACATGGCGTCTTCCGACAGCGAAGCGATCATCGGGATGATCATGATGCCAACCACGATCCCTGGTGAAATCGCGTTGAAGATCTTGATCTCTGGAAAAAAGCTTTGCAATACAGGCGTCACGAACGTCAAGGCGAAAAAGCCGTAAACGATGGTCGGGACTCCCGCCAATACTTCAAGAACTGGCTTGACGATGCGCCGTACGTTATCAGAAGCGTATTCACTCAAGTAAATGGCAGCTGAAATGCCGATCGGCACAGCCACGACAATCGCGATACCGGTAATTTTCAGCGTCCCGACTATCAACGGCCAAATGCCAAACTGGGCTCCGCTATTGGCGAATGGCAGCCAAGTCGTGCCAAAGATGAAGTCGGACAGCGGTACTCTTGTAAAGAAGGTAATGGTTTCAATGATTAATGTCAGGACAATCCCGATGGTTGTCAAAACCGAAACAGAAGCGATCAAAAACAATAGGATCGGGATGAGTTTCTCAATAATTTTTTTGCTTTTTTTATCTTTCGACTTTGCGATCAGTTCCTGAACCGATGTCCGCATAATAGAATCCCCTTTCAACCGCAAAAGGCGAGCAGCAGCTGCTCACCCTAAGACTGAACTTGCAACTTGATTTATTTCAACGCTTCAAGATCTGCCAAGCCTTGCTCGTAATCCTCTTCTGCCAATGGCACGTATCCGACAGCTTCAGCCATTTGCCCTGCATTCTCTAAAGTGAACTGCATGAAATCGTATGCCGCTTCATCTTCAGCAATTTTCGCATTGTTGGCGTAAGTGAAGAGCGGGCGTGATAGTGGCGAATAGTCACCGGATTCAATTGTTTCCGGATTTGGCTCGACGCCATCGATAGTTACGACTTTCAATGTGTCTTGGTTGGCAATGTAGTAAGCATAGCCGAAGAATCCGATTGCATTTGGATCTCCTTGAATCCCTTGAACAAGCGTGTTGTCGTCTTCAGATAATGTTGCCGATTCGACGATGTCTTCTTCTTCGAGGATGACTTCATTGAAATAATCGTATGTTCCAGAAGCTGTTCCCGGTGCATAAAATACGACTTCTTCATCCGGCCATTCCGGATTGATGTCTGACCACATTTTTGTGCTGCCATCTTCTACCCAAAGTTTTTTCAAGTCTTCAACCGTCAAATCTTCCACCCAGTCGTTTTCCTGGTTGACGACTACTGAAAGCCCGTCGTATGCAAGAAGGAATTCAGTGTATTCGATGCCTGCTTCTTCAAGGCTCGCAATTTCTTCTTCTTTAATCGGTCTAGAAGCATTTGAGAAAGCTGTTTCACCTTGGACGAATTTTTCGAATCCGCCGCCCGTACCGGAAACGCCGACCGTTACTTGGACTTCAGGTTGAACTGCTGCGTATTCTTCAACAATGCCTTCAAGGATTGGCGCGACTGTGGATGATCCATCACCTGTGACGGAACCTTCCAGTACTGCTTCGTCTGATGAGGAATCAGCCGTTTCGCTGCCTGTTGCAGTTTCTTCCGTGCTGCCACATGCGCCAAGTAGTAGTGCCGATCCAAGAATTGTTGATGCCATAGCGAACTTCCAGTTTCTCATTTTAATGTTTCCCCCTAATATGGTTTGTTGTTTACAAGACCAACTATACGGTTCTATTGTTGAGGACATATGAAGCCATTGTTAAGAAATTGTAAATGACGAAAGTCTTATTGAAAAAAATAAAAACCGCCCAACCAGCGTCCGTTTCAGGACTTTGGTTGGGCGGTTTATTTCATCTAGATATAAGGCTTGTTTATTCAATTCGTGTTCCGCTAAAAGGCGGCTTGATTTCATTCGCTTCGTCTTCGCTGCGCTGCGCTTTCAACTCAAAATACTTGTCTGCTGCAGCACGGGCAATTTCATTATTTGTTTTTGGCACCTTGGTTGGATCAGTCGTCACATAAGGAATGACAACGGCATATGCAATTTCCGGATTTTCATAAGGGGCGAACCCGACATGTGCGATATTGACGTTCAAGGTATTGTGTAATGCATGGCCACGGTCATAGAAAATCGCTTCTGCTGTTCCAGTTTTACCGGCTGCAGTATATGGCGTATCACTGAACTGCGCGCGCGCCGAGCCGGAGCTGCCGATATACACATTGCGCATGCCTTCTTTGACACGGTCGATTTCTTCTTGCGTATTATTGACGCGGTTCATGATTTTCGGTTCGATGATGGTCTCGATCGGACCAAGCGTCTCACCGTCTGGAGAAGCTTTGCGGATTTCCTTGACGACATGCGGCTGCATGCGGTAGCCGTCGTTGGCAATGGTGGAAATATACTGGGCGAGTTGCAATGGTGTATACGTATCGAACTGTCCGATAGCAAGGTCCAATAATTTCGGTCCGGGATATGTCCCACCAAGATAACCGGTGCCTTCATTCGGCAAATCGATGCCGGTCTCGACACCTAGGCCGAACTGCGCAAAAGAATTACGCATCAAGGCAAAACTTTCTGGGTCGACACTCAATCCGCGGTTGTATTGATATTGCTTACCAGCGATATCCATAGCAATTTTGAACATGTAAACGTTGGACGACCGTTCAATCGCCATCAAATCATTCAGTGGAATGCGATTGAATGGGGTCGTATTGAAAATCGAATTTTTCTGTTTCGTCCCGGCAAACTTCAATGGTTCATCGATTTGCACTTCGCCAATCTCGACAGCGTCTTGTGCATATCCCGTCAGCAAAGTCGCGCCTTTGACGGTTGAACCCATTTCATGGGCAGCCGTGAATGTGCCGAATGCATAATCATTAACGACGCGTTTGCCGTTTTCATCTTCGCCGACACGTTTACCGACCATAGACAAGACATCCCCCGTTTGAGGGTTCATCATGACCAAGTACGCATCCTTGACTAGCTGTGAGTTCGGGCCCGCTTTTAACGCGAGCAATTTTTCTTCCACGATTTCTTCCAGCTCATATTGAAGTTCGCTGTCAATCGTCAAGACCAAATCTTTTCCGGGTTCGCCTTCATCTACAGGTACTGTTTCGATGACGCGTCCGCGGCCGTCGGTGACATTTTTAACGCTCGATTTCTGGCCTTGCAGCACATCTTCATATTGCTGTTCCAAAAAGCTCGTGCCGACGCGGTCATTGCGGGAGTAATCGCGGCTTAAATAATAATCAAGGCGATTGGCCGGGATCCCTTGGTCAGGCGTCGTCGTGCTGCCGAGAATCGTTAAATCGGTCATTTTTACGCGCTTCCAGTCAGTGACCGTATTGACGCCTTCCAGTTTCGGATCGGTCAAGCGCTCTGATACGATGGCAAATTCTTCGTCGGTGACACCTTCACCTTTGATGATCTGCGGCGACAAAGCATAGCCAGAGGTCATTTCACGGTAAATCGCGAGAACTTCCAATTGCTCTTCTGTCAGGCTGGCGAGTTCTTCGTCGGTGATTTTCTCACGGACCAAGCTATCAAGCTTTTGCTGCTTTTCCTTTTGAGGCACGTCTTCCGCTTCAATTGCAGCGCGTTCTTCAGCAGTCACTTTTTCAGTTGCGCTTTCCGTATTCAATTGTATGTAAAAGTCCTGCTTATCGCGCAAGGTCACTTTTTTTGTATCTTTCTCAATCAATTTGGCGAGCTCTTCAGCCACTTCAAGCATTTCGCTGCTCTTGGTCGTCTGCATCTTCGTATACGTGATGCTGTTGACAGGCTCGTTATCAACTTGCAAGCGTCCGGCAGAATCAAAAATCCGTCCGCGCGGCACGCTGGTGTTGACCGCCACTTCCTCGGTTCTGGCAATCGCACGGGCATAATCTTCCCCTTTGACGATTTGCAAATACCCTAGGCGCAGGATGAGCATGGAAAACAGCAGAAAAATAGCAAAAAAGAGAATGTTCATCCGAAAGGTCGTATTGGACTGGAGTTTGGACTTCGCCAGCGAAATACGACGTTTTTGAGGGGTTTTCATGAGCACGTAGCTCCTTTCAAAAAAATATCCAGTTGTTAGTATAGCACGGACATAAAAAAACACACACTTTTTCAGACGAAAAAGTGTGTGTCCAGGTTTCAATATTTAACAATTATTTAGCAGCTTCGTAGCGCTTGGAAACTTCGTCCCAGTTGACAACATTCCAGAATGCTGCCAGGTAGTCTGGGCGGCGGTTCTGATATTTCAAGTAGTATGCGTGTTCCCAAACGTCCACTCCAAGAATCGGCGTTTTGCCTTCAGATAGTGGAGAATCCTGGTTTGGCGTTGAAGTGACTTCAAGCTCGCCGTTAGAGACGACTAGCCAAGCCCAGCCAGAACCGAAACGTGTTTTGCCTGCAGCTTCGAATTTTTCTTTGAACTCGTCAAAGCTTCCGAATTTGCTGTTGATTGCGTCAGCTACTGCACCAGTCGGCTGTCCTCCACCGTTCGGGGAAAGAAGCTGCCAGAATAGCGAGTGGTTCGCATGGCCGCCGCCGTTATTGCGGACAGCTGTACGGATATCTTCCGGCACTGCGTTCAAGTCAGAAATCAATTCTTCGATTGATTTTGAAGAAAGATCGTCATGACCTTCCAAGGCCGCATTTACGTTTGTTACGTACGTGTTGTGGTGTTTCGTGTGGTGAATGTTCATTGTTTCTTTGTCGATGTGCGGTTCTAGCGCATCGTACGCGTATGGTAGTTCCGGTAGTTCGTATGCCATGATTAAATTCCTCCTTGAGTCTATTGTTCTACTTTCCTAGCGTATCAAAATTTTCAGACCGACACAAATATAAAGCATATCGGCATATGTTTTTCAGACCTTAGTCGGAGATAGCAGTCAAATCACCCAGAAGAACAAACCGACCATCACAGCCTGGATGATGCCTTTCGTCAACGCGGAAGTGATAAAACCGACCACCGAGCCGATTCCCGAGCGGATCGACTTTTTGATCGATGATTTGTTGACGAGCATCTCTGCAATGATGGCGCCGAGGAACGGGCCGATAAGAATGCCGGCAAACGGGATAATGAATGGGCCGAAGATCAATCCGACCGTGCTGCCCACTAAACCTGCTTTTGAACCGCCGAATTTTTTCACGCCAACTGCATTGGCCAATAAGTCTGCCCCGAACAGCAGCAGGACAAATAAGATCTCGATGAGCCAGAACCACCACGGTAAGTCAGCAAAACTGAAGAACAGGCCATAAATGATAAATCCACCGAAAATGAACAGCGACGCCGGGATGACCGGGTACACAAGTCCGATGAAACCGATCGCAAAAAATACAAGCACAAAAACCCAGCCGACAATTTCGAGCATCTCGAACCCTCCTTTTCCGATATAAAAACTCCCTTTCATCGTGCCCTACATTTCAGAAAATGTAAAGGATGAAAGGGAGTGTGGATCAAGTGCGGTTGCCGAGTATGGCTTCCGCGATATTGACGGAGTGATCGCCGATCCGCTCCAAGTTGCTGACGATATCGACAAAGACGATTCCCGCTTGTGCGGAACATGCGCCTTCGTTTAGGCGAAGGATATGTTTCTTACGGAATTTGCGTTCCATTTTGTCGATCAGGTCTTCCTGTTCTGCCACTTCACGCGCAAGCTCGTGGCTTGTCGTGTCGAGTGCATCCAGTGATTTCGAAACCGTGGCAATGGTCAATGTGAACATTTCGTCCAAGTCTTCCATCGCTTCGCCAGTCAATTTCACCTTATTGGCTTCCTGGTAATCGATCAATTCGATGATGTTCTCGAAATGGTCGCCGATCCGTTCGATATCACGGACCGTCTCCATCAGCATCGTGTGGCGCGTGGAATCTGCCGCTGAAATCGACTCTGCGGAAATGAGCACCAAGTAATCGGTGATTTTGCCGTCTAGGTTATTGATGGCATCTTCCAGTTGGTAGCCCATCTCAGCATTTTTCTTGCTTTTCGTTTTCAAATATTCATACGTTTCTTCCAGCCCTTGCACAGAATATTTACCCATGCGCAAGACTTCTTCTTTGGCTTGGCCAAGAGCGATTGATGGCGATTGCTCGATGAAATTCAAGTCCAGGTGCTTCGGCTTGAATTCGATCAGCACTTCGTCGCCAGGGATCACTTTTGTCACAAGATATGCCCAAGCGCCAATTAATGGGAATTGAATCATGGTGTTTACAATGTTAAACGTTCCGTGCGCAAAAGCAATCTGCATTTTCGCTTCCAGATTTAAAACGCCGGTAATCCATTCGACATACGCTGTAAACGGCACGAGCAAGATAAGGAAAATAATGGAACCGATAACATTGAACAAGACATGGACAGCTGCTGCGCGGCGCGCGGCAATGGATGTGCCGAGTGCAGCGAGCACAGCTGTCACGGTCGTCCCGATATTGTCACCGAATAGAACCGGCAATGCGGCATCAAGCGTAACTAAGTTCTCTGCATAGAGACCTTGAAGGATGGCGATCGTCCCGCTGGAGCTTTGGACGATGAAAGTGAAGATTGTTCCGGCTGCGACGCCGAGGATCGGGAATTCACTCAAATTGACCGTCATGTCGATGAAAGCCGGCAATTCACGCAGCGGCTTCATTGCCCCGCTCATCGTTTCCATCCCGAAGAACAATCCACCAAAACCGAAAATGACTTGACCGATATTTTGAATTTGGTTTTTCTTGATGAAGAAAATCAAGAATGCACCAACCGCCATGATGGGCAATGCGTAGGCACCGACGTCCAGGCCGATGATGAATGCTGTTACGGTCGTCCCGATATTCGCACCCATGATGACGCCGATTGCTTGTCTTAACGTCATGAAGCCTGCGCTTACAAGGCCGACGACGATAACAGTCGTTCCTGAGCTCGACTGGATCAGAATCGTTACTACAATACCGACCAAGACACCCATAAACGGATTGGTCGTAAAACGGTCCAAAATGTCCCGCAGTTTATCGCCCGCAGCTTTCTGCAAAGCGTCACCCATATACTTGATTGAGAATAGGAAAATACCGAGTCCCCCAAAGAAGGTAAACAGCAATTCCTGCCAATTCATTTCCACGATTCACATTCAACTCCTAAATATAACGTAATCACACCTCACCTATTATGAAGACTTCGCTAAGTAAATGTAAATACCTTTAGTGAAAATTTACAAACCCGTAACATAAGCCCGATTTTTTCCCTTTCAGGCGTGATAATATTACATTACAACCGGAAAGGAAGATCGCTGTGAATCTCTACCAACTATTGAAAGCAAGCTTTATGGAACCGAAAAAAAGGGCAGCGGTCCGCATTATGCCAATCGGCCGCATCATGAAATTCGTTTTCTGGTTTATCGCCCTGCTTTCGCTTATCTCTTTCGCTGAGTTCGTGCTTGGCATCGGCTCAAGCTCATCGGAACTAGAAGGCTTGCTGCAATTCATAGAAGAAATCGAATGGCTGCTTTACCCGTTTGCGCTCGTTTTTTTGTTCGTTTCAACGACGCTTTATCATTTTATCAAAATCAGCGTGTTTGCGGCATTCGGCTATGGCTTTCTCGCCTGGCTCAAGCGGCGCGGGGAATACCGGCATATGTGGCGCACAGCGGCGCTCGCCGTTACCGTGCCGACTATCGCTGCGTATGTGGCGAGCTTTTGGGTCAATAGCCTATGGGTTTCACTGTTAACGAGTTTATGGACACTGTTCCTTCTATATAGTGCAGCGCGTTTCTACCCGAAAGCCCCTCCAACAAAAAAACCGAGCTAATATTGCAAAGCTGTAAAGAATCTGTAAGGAACAGCCGTCTTTCTTGTCTTTTCAAACGAGACACTGCTAAAATGGCTATAGGCAAGAGAAATAGACCCACACATAAATTCTGTGGAAGGGTAAGCTGAGTAATCGTCCGGTTTACCGGAAACTCACAAAAAGGAGAGATTTTTAACATGAGCGAAATGACTCACCGTTCAAAAACACGCCCCGTCAAAGTCGGCGATATAACGATTGGCGGCAGCAATGAACTATTCATACAAAGTATGGCGACAACGAAAACACACGACGTAGAAGCAACGGTAGCGGAGATTCTCCGTCTCGAAGAAGCCGGATGCCAAGTCGTCCGTGTCGCTTGCCCCGATGAGCGGGCAGCTTATGCTATCGGCGAGATCAAGAAACGCATCAATATCCCGCTCGTTGTCGATATTCATTTCGACTACAAACTGGCTTTGATCGCGATCGAGCAAGGCGCCGATAAAATCCGCATCAATCCAGGCAATATCGGCCGCCGCGAAAAAGTTGAAGCGGTCGTCAATGCAGCGAAAGCGAAAGGCATCCCGATCCGCATCGGCGTAAACGCCGGTTCGCTCGAACGCAAAATCCTCGAGAAATACGGTTATCCGACAGCGGACGGCATGGTGGAATCAGCCTTGCACCATATCAAGATCCTGGAAGACCTTGATTTCCATGACATCATCGTCTCGCTCAAAGCATCCGACGTGAGCCTTGCTGTGGAAGCATACGAAAAAGCGTCGAAAGCATTCGACTACCCGCTCCACCTCGGCATCACGGAATCCGGCACATTGTTCTCCGGAACCGTGAAAAGTTCTGCAGGGCTTGGGGCATTGCTTGCAAAAGGCATCGGCAATACGCTCCGCGTTTCCTTGAGTGCAGACCCTGTCGAAGAAGTCAAAGTGGCTCGTGAACTATTAAAAGTCTTCGGTTTGTCTTCCAACGCAGCGACTCTCATCTCATGCCCGACTTGCGGACGCATCGAAATCGACTTGATTTCCATCGCGAACGAAGTGGAAGAATACATCTCCCACATCAAAGCACCGCTTAAAGTCGCTGTTCTCGGCTGTGCCGTCAACGGCCCGGGTGAAGCACGCGAAGCCGATATCGGCATCGCAGGCGCACGCGGTGAAGGCCTGCTCTTCATGCACGGGAAAACAGTCCGTAAAGTGCCTGAAGAAACAATGGTTGAAGAATTGAAGATCGAGATCGATAAATTGGCAGAAGAATACTTCGCCAAACAAGCGGAAGAGAAAAAGCAAAAGGAATTGGAACAACAACAAGCATAAGGTTGTGATCATATGTACCGATTTGGCATTGATATCGATGGCACCGTCACCTGCCCCACTTCGCTGATTCCCCATATCAATGAAGCGTTCGGCAGCGAGCTGACCATCGAAGATATCCGGGAATACGACCTGACAGCGGCCTTGCCGCAGCTCGATAAAAAAGAGTTCTACTCCTGGTTCAAAAAGCACGAACCGAAAATTTACGCGGCGTCCCCGATTTCGAAAGACGCCAAGCAAATTATCAATAATTGGAAAGACCAATACGAACTATATTTCATCTCCGCACGTGGAGACAATGTTCGAAACGTCACATTCGATTGGTTCGAACAGCATGCAATTGCCTACGACCATATCGAATTGATCGGCACGCACAATAAAATCAGCACCGCCAAAGGGCATGATGTCGATTTGTTCTTTGAAGACAAACACGACAATGCGGTAGAAATTTCCGAAGAACTGGACATCCCGGTCATCTTGTTCGACACCCCTTACAACCGTGAGCCGGTGCCGAATAAGGTAGTCCGCGTCTATGATTGGCTCGAAGCCGATCAATGGGTGAAAAAAGAGTTCGGCGTCCAACAGGAATTGCTCGAGCGGTAAACGAAGAGCGCAAGTCAGACTTGCGCTCTTTTTTTATTTGCCCGTTTCTATTGTGAATAATTAAAAAGGGCCTGGCAGCATTAGCTGTCAGGCCCTCAGAGTGTTGACGAAGGCTATAATCCTCTATAAATGAAAAGAGTGTGACACTATTCCGCAATGAAAAATCAACGAATTGTTTCAGTATTTGGAGAAGCGTTCGCTCGACTCCTGTGGGATTAGCGGGTTTGAGAGACCCCGCAGACCGCGATAGCGGGTGAGGAGGCTCGATTCCCGCCCCACGGAAAGCGAGCGATAAGCTTCGGAAAATACGACTTTTTAACTTTCTCGACAGCCGAAGGGCCTGGCAGCATTAGCTGTCAGGCCCTTTTCAGTACTAGCGTTTATTTACATTCCGGGCATTTCCCGTAGATTTCGAATTTATGGTTGTCGATTTCATAGGCCGGCAATGCCGCACCCAATAAGTCCATCGGGCATAGCGGAATTTCCTTAATCTTGCCGCAGTCCATGCAAATGAAATGATGGTGGTGATGGTCGCTTTCGCAATGCATGCGGAAATGCTTTTCGCCGGACAACTCGGTCGCCTCCAAAATATCGAGCGACACAAATGTTGCCAAGTTGCGGTAGACAGTATCGTAGCTCATGCTTGGATAATCTTTTTGCATGACATCCAATATATCACGGGCGGTCAGATAACGTTCGTCCCCTTCGAAGATTTCCAGAATCTGATTGCGTTTTGTCGTTTCCTTAAAACCGTTTTCTTTTAGGATGCCCCACGCTTTCGTTAAGTTCATGCGGCTGCCCCCCTTTTCTTAGATAACGAGATTTTTCGATAAGCCAAAATGACCAGCAAAATGGCAATGGATGTGACGACGATCGTGCCGCCTGGCGCCAAATCAAAGTAAAAGGCGGCGACCAGCCCGGTCAGGACCGATATTTCACCGAACAGGATTGATAACCAAATGGTTTGCTTGAAGCTTTTGGCGACGCGCATAGCCGTCGCCACTGGAATGGTCATTAATGATGAGACGAGCAGGATGCCGACGATGCGCATCGAACCGGCAATGACTAAGGCCGTGACGATCATAAACAGAAAGTGGATCCATTTTGCCGGCAGGCCGGATGCCCGTGCGTATTCATCATCGAAGGACAGGACAAACAATTCCTTGAAGAAAATACGGATAAACGCCAGCACGATCACGGCGATTCCTGCGACGATAAATAAATCCTGGCGGCTGACAGCTGACACCGTGCCGAATAGATATCCAAACAAATCGCTCGAAAATCCTTCCGCCAGGGAAATGAAAATGGCGCCGAAGCCGATGCCCGCCGAAAGGATGATCGGGATCGCCAGTTCTTCGTAATGCTTATAAACGCTGCGCAGCCGTTCGATGAGCATCGAGCCCATCACCGACGAGGCGATCCCGAGATACAACGGGTTCAAAAGCGCGAGCGCCCCGACACTTTGGCTTAGATAGAGGCTTCCGGCAATGCCCGCAAGCGTCACATGGCTCAGCGCGTCTGCGATCAGCGACAGCCTTCTCACGACGATGAAGACACCAAGCAGCGGCGCGATGACGCCAATGATCAAGCCGGATGCGAATGCGTTTTGCAGGAATTCATAGGACAGGATGGCGTCAAGCATGCGTATGGCTTCCTTCCGTATGATGGATTTTCCGGACGGAATGGCCATACCACGCTTCGCGCTTCTCATCGCTCATCATATGCAATTGGTCTTTAAAGCCGTGGAAATGGATGGTTTGGTTCAAGCAGGCGACGTGCGAGATGCGGTCGGTTACCGTGTCGACGTCATGCGTCACAAGCACCAGCGTAATATTGCGTTCCCGGTTGAGCGCGGCGAGCATGTCGTAGAATGCCTGGACGTTCTGGACATCGATGCCGACTGTCGGCTCATCAAGTATCAGCACTTTCGGCTTGGCGACAAGCGCCCGCGCGATAAAGACGCGCTGCTGCTGGCCGCCGGAAAGTTCACTGATGCTGCGGTTTTTAAAGGCTTTCATCCCCACTGCATCAAGCGATTCTTCGACTTGCTGGGCTGTGTTTTTCGGCAACTTGTGAAACAGCCCGGCTTTTTTCGCTAGCCCCCCTGCCACCACTTCTTGCACAGTAGCGGGAAAAGCCGAGTTGAACGAATTCGATTTCTGCGATACATAACCGATCCATTCGCGGTGCTTAAACTGCTTCGAATCAATGCCGAACAATTCAACGCTGCCTTCGGAAGGCCGGATGAGCCCGAGCATGATCTTCAACAAGGTCGATTTCCCTGATCCGTTCGGGCCGAGTATCGCCAGGAAATCGCCTTCCTCCACTTTCATTGAAATACGGTCCAGTGCTTTTGTTTGTTCATATTCATAGCTGACTTCTTTAATGTTGATCAATGGCGCTGCCATAGGGACGCCCCTTTTCCAATAAGAATGATTACGATTTACTATAAAAGTATAGAGCAGTTGAATGCTCCTGTAAACCGTTTGGGCTTTAAAATAACGCTTTTGGAAGTTAGGACAGCTCATTGCAAATCGTAAAGGCCCGTCCTTCATTATCTTGTCTAGCTTTTTCCGATTCAGGCTGCCCTTGCTTTCAAATAGAAAAAAGGCTGTTCGAAATGCCATGTTTCATGACTTTTCGGAACAGCCTTGCCCTATAGTTATTGCGATTCAATCGGCAATTTCATCTTCTCGATGTCATCAGGCGCAAAGCTGCCGTTTTTGAACATCTCGATTTCATACGCATAAGGCGCTTTTTTCTTTTTCGCATCTAGCCCGACATACGGTGTCTCGAGTATTTTCGGCACATGCATCAATTGTTTATGGTGGACGATTGAATTGAGTGCGTCAAAGCCGATTTCGCCGAAGCCGATATTTTCGTGGCGGTCTTTCCCTGCCCCACGCACGTTTTTGCTGTCGTTGATGTGCAGTACTTGCAGGCGGTCAATTCCGATGATGCGGTCAAATTCCGCCAGCACCCCGTCGAAATCTTCTTTGATGTTATAGCCCGCATCATGGACATGGCATGTATCGAAGCAAACCGACAAACGCTCGTTATGCGTGACGCCGTTGATGATTGCTGCCAGTTCCTCGAAATTACGCCCGATTTCACTGCCTTTTCCGGCCATTGTCTCAAGGGCGATATTGACCGGGAAATCCTGCGTTAGCACTTCGTTCAAGCCTTCGATAATTTTCTGCGTTCCGGCTTCTACTCCCGCGCCGACATGTGCACCGGGATGCAACACGATTTGTTCCGCCCCAAGCGCTGCGGTGCGTTCAATTTCCGACTGCAGGAATTCAACACCGAGTTCGAATGTTGCCGGTTTGGTCGTGTTGCCGATATTGATGATATAAGGGGCGTGGACGATGATATTCGACAGGCCATGTTCAGCCATATGCGCCCGTCCCGCTTCGATATTCAGTTCTTCGATTGGTTTACGGCGCGTGTTTTGCGGTGCGCCTGTATAGATCATGAAAGTAGTGGAGCCGTAGGAAGCGGCTTCCTCGCTCGCGCCGAGAAGCATCTTCTTGCCGCTCATCGAGACATGCGATCCTAATAGCATTTACAAAACCCCTTATTTTTTGCGGTTTTTGCGTCGTTCCGCTTTTTTGATTTCGTCCATTTTCCATTTCATTTTCTTCTTGTACATCGGTTTGACGCTCTTCGGTTTGTGGACCATCGATTTCGCCTTAGTATCGGCTTCGTTCTCCGTGCGTACACGTTTTTTACGGCCATGGCGTTCTTTCATATCGGCAAATTCGCCTTTGACGATGTCTTTTTGCTGGAATGGAATGCCCATCTTCTCGACGCGGACAATTGCATCCTCATCTTCCGGGCTGAACAAAGTGATCGCGACACCTTTAAGGCCCGCTCGTGCCGTCCGCCCGACGCGGTGGATGAAGAATTCCAGGTCTTCCGGCAATTCGTAGTTGATGACATGGCTGACGCCTTGGATATCGATTCCGCGTGCGGCAAGGTCTGTCGCTACGATATATTGATACTCCAGATCGCGTACTTGCTTCATCATCTTGACGCGTTCGCGCGGCGCCAAGTCTCCGTGGATCTTCCCTACGCGGATGCCGCTTTTCGATAGTTCTTCTGCGACATAATCGGCATTGGTACGCGTATTGACGAAGATAATCGCCAGATAAGGATTGATGATTTTCATTATTTCCTGCAAACGCTCGACTTTTTTCTTGCTGCGTACCGGCACCAGGTAAAAGTCCAGCCCTTCAGCTGTGGGGCGTTTGTCGCCGATTTTGATATGAGCCGGGGAGGCCATGTATTTCTTCAAGAACGGCTTGAGTTTCTCTGGAATCGTTGCAGAGAAAACGTACATTTCCAGGTCGTCGCGCATTTTTCCGGCGACTTGGTCAATTTCCTCGATAAAGCCCATGTCGAATGCCAAATCGGCTTCATCAACGACCAAGACCTTAGCGGTATGGACGAGCAACGCATTTTCGTTGACGAGGTCTTTCAAGCGCCCTGGTGTACCGATAACGATATGGGGCTGAGTTTTCAATTTATTGATCGAACGCTGTTTATCCGTTCCGCCGATGAACGATTTCACTTCGATGCCGGAATCGCCAATCAGTTTTTGAATTTCGTTGAAGATTTGCGTCCCGAGTTCACGCGTCGGGGCAGCGATTACCGCTTGGACTTCCTGTTTCGACACATCTATGCGTTCGACGATCGGGATGATAAAGCTATGGGTCTTGCCTGTACCTGTATGGGACTGGCCAATGGCACTGTTTCCACTCATAATTTGTGGAATCATTTCCTTTTGGATCGCTGTCGGTTCTGTGAAACCGAGTTTTTCGACCGCTTCAAGCAAAAATGGCTTGAGACGGTATTCATTGAATTTTGTCATGGGATATAGTTCCCTCCTTAAGCTCTAGCTATTATAGCATAAAATGGCTCTTCTTAGCGATGCATCTTTTGTAAAGAGACGGCGTCTCCGTTATAATGAAGTCATGATGTTGAAAGGAGTGCGGTTTGATAATGAAAGTAAAAAAGATATCGCCAAGAGGCTATTGCTACGGGGTAGTGGATGCCATGGTCATCGCGAAAAATGCAGCCATGGATGAAACATTGCCGCGCCCGATTTATATACTCGGCATGATTGTCCACAATAAACATGTGACGGATGCATTTGAACAAGATGGCATCATCACTCTTGACGGCACCAACCGCCTAGAAATTTTGGAGAAGGTTGAAACTGGCACCGTCATTTTCACAGCACACGGCGTTTCCCCGCAAGTGCGTGAACTTGCCCGCAGAAAAGGGCTCGTTTCGATCGACGCCACATGCCCGGATGTCACCGTGACGCATGACTTAATCCGTGAGAAGACTGCTGAAGGCTATCATATCATCTACATCGGCAAGAGCGGACACCCAGAACCAGAAGGCGCAATCGGCGTTGCCCCAGACCTCGTCCACTTAGTTGAAAAGCTCGAAGACGTCAATGCCCTTGAGCTGAATGAAGATAAGATCATCATCACCAACCAAACGACGATGAGCCAATGGGATGTCGTCCATTTGATGGAACGGTTGAAAGAACGTTTCCCGCAGGCAGAAGTTCATAAAGAGATCTGTCTTGCTACACAAGTTCGCCAGGAAGCGGTCGCTGAGCAAGCTGGGGATACCGATCTGCTATTGGTCATCGGAGACCCGATGAGCAATAACTCCAACCGCTTGGCACAAGTGTCACAAGATATCGCAGGCACGCCCGCTTACCGCATCTCTGATTTGTCTGAATTGAAATTGGAATGGCTGGAAGGCATCGAAACAGTCGCCTTGACCGCTGGTGCATCGACGCCTACACCGATTGTCAAAGAAGTGATGAAGTTCTTGGATCAATACGATCCGGAAGATCCGGAAACGCACACACTCGAGCGTTCCGTCCCACTCAACAAAATTTTGCCGAAGATCAAGCATCCGAAACCATCGGACCGCATCGAACCGTATCCAGTAAATGAATAAAACCTAAAAAAGAGGCCCTGAACGGGGCCTCTTTTTTCATGTTCACTTTAAGCGAAACGGCTCGGTATTCACTTCAGACGCCAGGAATTCGCATTGCCAGTTTGCGCCTTTTTTCGTCATATGGTCTACGACTCCCTGGATCATCACTTTCTCGACATGATGCCCGGGGTCGATCACCGGCAAGCCGATTGCTTGTGCATCTTGTGCGACGTGGAAATACAGATCACCCGTCACGTAGACATCCGCTCCGGCGCGTTTTGCCTGCTGGATGTATTTATTGCCGTCGCCGCCAAGCACCGCGACTTTTTTGATCGTTTCTTCGCCAGTGCCGACGACACGGACAAACGGTACATCCAAACTCTTTTTCACATGCTCCGCAAACGTATCCAAGCTCATCTCTTCTTTCAAGCGACCGATGCGGCCAAGCCCCATTGGCAGCTCTTTGTTTTCCAAGGTGAACACGTCATATGCCGGCTCCTCATAAGGATGGGCTGCCATCATCGCACGGATTACGCGGTCTTTCTCGGCTTTCCGGACAACGACTTCAATTTTCGATTCCGCGGTCTCTTCCATTTTGCCCGCTTCCCCGATATATGGATCGGCTGAAGCATTCGGCCGGAAGCGCCCGGTGCCAGACAAGGTATAGCTGCAATACTCATAATCGCCGATTGCTCCGGCACCCGCTTCGCCGAACGCTTTTCGCACTTGGTCTTCATGGCTTTCAGGCACGAATACCGCGATCTTCACGAGCTCCGCTTCGTATGTTTTCACCAATACTTCCGTGTCGCTTAATCCGAGTGCATCCGACAACAAGTCATTGACGCCGCCCCACGCAACATCGAGATTGGTGTGTGCAGCATATACGGCAATATCGTTTTTGATCAATTTTTCCATCAATTGGCCTTGAGGAAAATCCGTCTGGAGATTTTTCAAGGGCCTGAAAATGGGGGGATGATGTGCAATGATGAGGCCAGCGCCTTTTTCAATCGCTTCGTCCACTACCGCATCATCAACATCCAGCGTCACCAATACGCGTTCAATCTTTTTATTCAAAGTGCCGACATGCAGCCCGATCGGATCCCCTTCCATCGCCAAATATTTTGGCGACCATTTCTCGAACTGTTCGATAATCTGTTGCCCGTTAGGAATTTTCATCCGCGAACACCTCTTCCATCAATGCGATTTTTTCGAGCAATTGCTCTTTTTTCGTACGAATGTCTTCGGTTTGTTGTGTGTTCTCCAAGCGCTCCGCAATGGCTTTCCATTGTGTTGCTTCGCGTTGCCACTTTTCCTTAAAAATTTCGTTTTGCTGTTTTAATAGCTCTGGACCGAATAGCAACTCTTTCGCATCCAGCTGCACCTCTTCAGTACTCGGTTCCAACACGAGAATCTCATAGATCTTGTCTTTTTCCTTCAAGATCTCTTCTGCGACAATGTGCCAGCCGTTTTGGACTGCCCATTGCCGTATCGCTTGGGCGTGGACGTTCGGCTGCAGGATCAAGCGCTCCACGCCTTCGAGCAGGCCTTTGCCTTCTTCCAGGATGGACGCAATCAGCGAACCGCCCATGCCAGCGATGGTTACCGCCGTAATCCCGTCTGCCGGCTCGATCGCTTCAAGCCCAGGGGCGAGCCGGACCGTAATTTTGTCTTCAAGCCCTTCCGCGCGCACTTGCTTTTTCGCCGATTCATAAGGGCCTTTGACGATTTCTCCGGCAACCGCACGGCTGGCGATGCCGTGATGGAGAAGGTGGCAGGGCAAATAAGCGTGATCGGAGCCGATATCCGCCACGACCGCACCTGCTTGCACATATTCTGCCACTTTCATTAATCGAACTGATAATTGCTGCGCGTTCATAAAGTTCCTCCTAATTGACAAAAAACCCTTAGCTCTTGAAGAACTAAGGGTTTTTGATGCTATTCGAGTGAAAGTACCCACTCAGCCATTGCCGAAACGTTCTCTTCAGGCACAAGACCTGCAGGCATTGTTCCTTTACCATTGATCAAAATTTCTTCAATTTCTTCTTGACCAAGCTCTGTAGCCACTAATGATGGGCCGACTCCGCCTTCATAGCTTGAACCGTGGCAAGAAACACAGCTTGCTTCTGCTGTAGCTGCTGGGTCGAAGTCGCCGCTTGCCGCTTCTTCTCCGCCTTCACCTTCAGCTGCTTCTTCTCCGCCGCCTTCTTCTGCCGCATGTTCTTCAGCAATTTCAGCTTCGTTGCCGACTCCTTCCAATGACAGGAAGAAAATCAGGCCAATACCAAAAGCCATGATTAAGATATAAGGTACAATTGCATTCTTTTGCATCCGTAACCCTCCTTCTACTGTGTTCTGCTTGATGATAGTATAAGTATCATTCATTATTGTACTGTATTATCCAGTAAACGAAAAGCCATAACGAATAATAATTACCGTATTGTGACAAAATCGGTAAATTCGAAGGATTCAGTTGACGGCACTCATCAAGCAGGTAAAGCTTCACAGTTTTGATGATTCAATCAGCAGCCGACAAGCCGTGAAATAACCATGCGCTGCACTTCGGATGTCCCTTCGCCGATCTCCAGGAGCTTGGCATCGCGCATATAGCGTTCGACTTCGTATTCCTTCATATAGCCGTAGCCGCCATGGATTTGGATGGCTTCATCAGCCACTTCCATCGCCATCTCGGAAGCATATAATTTAGCCATGGACGCTTCTTTTGTGAACGGGCGTCCTTGGTCTTTCAGCCATGCCGCTTTATAGACCATATTGCGGGCGAGTTCGATCTTCATCGCCATATCCGCGAGCTTGAATTGTGTCACTTGGAATTCCGACAAAGTTTTGCCGAACTGCTTGCGTTCTTTGGCATAAGCGAGTGCTTTATTGAACGCGCCTTGCGCGATCCCGACGGCCATCGCCGCGATGCCGATGCGCCCGCCGTCAAGCGTCACCAGGAATTGCTTGAAACCTTCGCCGCGTTTGCCAAGCAGGTTTTCTTTCGGTACGCGGACATTTTCCAGTACCAATTCAGTCGTGTTCGATGCATTCAAGCCCATTTTCTCGTAATTATCGATGATGGTAAAGCCTTCTGCATCCGTCGGCACGATGATGGCACTGATTTCTTTTTTACCGTCATTCATGCCGGTGATGGCGGTAATCGCCAAATGCTTCGCATGGCTAGCGTTTGTGATATATACTTTCGATCCATTGATCACCCAGTCGTCGCCATCTTCCACTGCGCGGGTTTCTGTTCCCCCGGCATCCGATCCGGCATTCGGCTCCGTCAGCCCGAACGCGCCAAACGATTCTCCCGAACAAATCGGCGTCAAATATTTCTGTTTCTGCTCTTCTGTCCCGAATAAGCTAAGCGGTGCGCCGCCAAGCGAAATATGGGCAGAATATGTGATGCCTGTTGATGCACAGACACGGCTCAATTCTTCTGTGACGATCGCAAAACTTGTCGAATCTGCTCCAGCCCCGCCATAAGCTTCATCAAACGGCAAGCCCATCATCCCCATGTCGGACAGCTGCTTAAAGGCTTCTTTCGGAAATTCTTTCGTGCGGTCGCGTTCGACGGCACCGGGAGCGACCACTTTATCGGCGAACTCCCGCATCGTTTTCTTGATCATTTGCTGTTCTTGTGTCAAATCGAAATTCATGTCTTACATCCCCTTTGCTGTGAATACGCTTACAATATTCATTATATAGCTAAAATTCCGACACAAGCAAGGCATAACGGAAAGTTATTCCAATATGTCGTCGCTCTTGTGGAATGCGTCCTTTTAAACGAATGGTCAAACTGCTTGGGCGCCTTCGTGGAACCAAAAAAATCCTTCCAGGCTTTTGGCCCAGAAGGATTTATTCCGTTTACTCCAAGAAATCTTTCAAGCGCTTGCTGCGCGATGGATGGCGCAGTTTGCGGAGAGCTTTCGCTTCGATTTGGCGAATGCGCTCGCGCGTCACGCCGAATACTTTGCCGACTTCTTCGAGCGTCCGCGTGCGGCCGTCATCCAGGCCGAAACGCAGGCGCAAGACATTTTCTTCTCTGTCGGTCAATGTGTCGAGCACATCTTCCAATTGCTCTTTTAACAATTCATAAGCCGCATGATCAGAGGGCGACTGCGCATCGGAATCTTCGATGAAATCTCCCAAATGCGAATCGTCTTCTTCACCGATCGGCGTTTCGAGTGAGACCGGTTCTTGAGCGATCTTCAGGATCTCACGTACTTTTTCAGGCAATAGATCCATCTCTTCGCCGATTTCTTCCGGTGAAGGCTCGCGTCCAAGGTCTTGCAATAGCTGACGCTGTACGCGGATCAGTTTATTGATCGTCTCGACCATATGGACCGGGATGCGGATGGTCCGTGCTTGGTCGGCGATGGCGCGTGTAATGGCTTGGCGAATCCACCACGTGGCATAGGTGCTGAATTTAAAGCCTTTCGAGTAGTCGAATTTCTCGACTGCTTTGATAAGCCCCATATTCCCTTCCTGGATCAAGTCCAAGAACAGCATGCCGCGGCCTACATAGCGTTTTGCAATCGAAACTACGAGGCGCAAGTTGGCTTCTGCGAGGCGTTTTTTTGCTTCCTCATCACCTTGTTCAATGAGCTTCGCAAGGCGCACTTCTTCTTCTGCCTTCAAAAGGTCGACGCGCCCGATTTCTTTCAAGTACATGCGGACCGGGTCGTTGATTTTGACGCCTGGCGGTACGCTCAAGTCGTTCAAGTCGAACTTCTCTTCCGTCGGTTTCATGAGACGGTCCAAATGTTCTTCATCGTCGCTCTTGCGTTCAAGTTCGATGCCGTGCCCTTCCAATTGATCAATGAATTCCTCTACTTGGTCCGATTCCATTTCAAAAATAGCCAATTTATCGGCAATCTGTTCGTAGTTCAATTCTCCGGTTTTTTTCCCTTGTTCGATCAATTGCTTTTTCGCGTCTTCTACACTTGCTTCCGGGCCTTCAGCAGGCAACGGGATGCTGTTTGTTACGACTTCTGTTTGGCGTTCAGATTTCTCAGCCATACAACTTCCTCCTTTAGAAAAAACCGGAATAATCTACAATGATTTCCGTAAAGCAATCACTTCTTGTGCTAGAAGCAAAGCGCGCTTCAAATCATGCTGTTTTTCCGCTTCTTTTGATTGCTGGATTTTTAAATTGATTTGTTGCTCGATGCGGTGCTTGTTCAAATGCTTCAGGCAATCTTCGATCTCTTCTTCCGGATGTTCGGGATCTCTCTCGGCCAAGGCCGTCTCCATCACTAACTTCCGGAGTTCCTGATCTGTCAGGGTTTCCAAAAACTTATGGAAATCCGCCTTTTCCCATTCCTCGTAAAAACCGAGCAGCTGCACATAAAGCGCCTGGTATTCTTCACTGATGAACGGGATGGTTTCCACTTCGCGGGCAAGCTTGTCCATCACAGCCGGGTCTGCGAGCGCGTGTGCGAACAGCAAGCGTTCTGCGCGGTGCAGCGACGTAATTTTCTTCTGCTCCCTTTTCGGGGCTGCCTGGACCGATTCAGCGGCTTTTGGCCGGCTGCGTTCGATGCTGCGTGTTTCTAAGCGTCTGTACTGCTGCAAAATAGCTTCTTCTGAAAGCTTTGTTTCGGCCGACAGCTGCTTAATATACAAATCCCTTTCAATAGGAGAAGATTTACCGGCCAGTAGCTGGAGCACCTCTTGGATATATTGAAGGAGATCGTTTTCATATTGAAAGTTCTTATGGCGGCGTGCATGCATCATCGCGAATGCGATAAAGGTTTGCGGCTTTTCGATAATATGCTCCCGAAAAGCATCGGCACCGTTTTGGCGGACATAGTCATCGGGGTCCATGCCATTCGGCAGCACCGCAATCCCGACTTTGAAATTCGCTTCCTCAAGCGGCGAAGCCGCCCGTTTCGCCGCTTCCCATCCGGCATCATCACCATCAAAGCAAACGACCACTTCCTGCGCAAAACGCTTCATTTGGCGGATATGCTGTGAGGTTAGCGATGTCCCCATCGTCGCGAGCGCATTGTCGATGCCAGCCTTTCCGGCAGCAATGACATCCATGAATCCTTCGAACAGGACAATTTTCCTGTTTTTCCGGATGGCGCCGCGTGCCAGATGAACATTATAAAGAACTTGGCTTTTTTGGAAAATCGGTGATTCGGGGCTATTCATGTATTTCGCTTCCTGCTTTGACTGCTCAAGGACCCTTCCCGAAAACGCAATGGCTTTGCCGTTTTCGTTCATGATCGGAAACATGATCCTGCCGCGGAAACGGTCGAACCAGCCATCAGATTTCTCACGCTTGATGGCCAGCCCGCTCGCCTCTAGTTGTTCATCGTCATAGCCTTTTCTGCGAAGAGCGACTTCCATATAGTTCCATTCAGGAAGCGCCCAGCCAATCCGGTATTTTTCGATGATTTCCTGGGTGAATCCCCGATTCTCCAAATAATCAAGAGCTGCTTGCCCTTCTTCCGTGTTCAGCAAAATGTGATGGTACATATCTGCGGCGAATTCATGCATCAAAATGAGTGGATCGTCATTTCTGGCCTGAGTCGCCCCTTTGCCTTCGCTTGGCTGCACATCGATTTCAATTCCTGAGCGCTCGCCGAGTTTGGCCAGCGCTTCCTGAAAGTTGATGTTTTCAATATCCATCAAGAACGTGATGGCATTGCCGCCAGCCCCGCAGCCAAAGCAATGGAAAATTTGCTTATCGGCGGTCACAGAAAAAGATGGTGTACTTTCCCCATGGAAGGGACAGAGGCCGAACCAATTGCGGCCTCGTTTCGTCAATTGGACATATTCGCCAACGACGTCCACAATATCCGCTTTGGAACGGATTTCTTCAATCACTTCTTCAGGAATTCGATTGGACACTTTATCACCATCTTTATTTGCTTACTTTACTTTATTCGTTGAAACCCACTAAAATCCTTCAAATTTCGACAAAAAGATGCGAAAGCTCATCATGTTGTTAGTAAGCTTTAGCCACAATTCTTCATTATAAAACGTTTTTTTGTAAAAATCCATAGAAAGGCGTAGAAAAACGGTCTTTCTATTATACAAGCATAAGAAAAACCGCCCTGGCAGGCGGAATCCTCTTATTGTTTCTGGAGTTTGCCGAGAATTAAATTCGCAGTTTCCTCAACGGCACGGTTGGTGACGTCTAGCGTCTCACAGCCAATACGGTCGACCACTTTACGGAAATGGACGATTTCTTCGTGGATGCGGTCCAATTTTGCATAATTGGCATCATCGTTCAATCCGAGCGCAATCAAACGCTCTTTGCGGATATTGTTCAGTTTCTCCGGTGAGATGACCAAACCGAAACATTTTTTCGGATCCACGTCGAACAGTTCATCCGGCGGATCCACTTCAGGTACTAGCGGCACATTGGCGACTTTCAGCCGTTTATGGGCCAAATATTGCGAAAGCGGGGTTTTCGAGGTTCTCGACACCCCAACCAAGACGATATCCGCGAGCAGTATGCCGCGCGGGTCGCGCCCATCATCGTATTTAACCGCAAATTCGATCGCTTCGACTTTCTTGAAATAATCGTCATCGAGCTTGCGCACCAGCCCAGCTTCTCCGATTGGCGCGGAATGCAGCTCCTCTTCCAGCGCATCGAGCAATGGCCCCATCAAATCGATCGCTTTGATGCCGTTGCGCGCCGTTTCGCGTTCAACGAAATGGCGCAGCTCTTTCGAGACGAGCGTATAGACAATCACTGCCCGCTGCCCTTCCGCCAGTTTGATGATCTCCTGCAAGTGTTCGATGGAATCGATGTACGGGAACCGCTTTAAGACGGCATTCTGTTCTGTGTTCAAGTATTGGCTAATGGCCGCTTTCGCGACAAGCTCTCCTGTTTCGCCCACGGAATCGGAGACGATAAAAACACGCAATAAACTCATATTCTGCACCTCACAGTTCGTGGTTTTCCGAAAGGGATAAAAACGCCCGGGTAATATTGGTCTTTGTCAGCCTGCCGACGACCTTATACCCTTCCGGTTGTTCTTCGACGACCGGCAATGCGTCGATTTGCTGGTTGATCAGCCGGTTCGCAGCCTGTATGAGCGAATCATTGCGCAAACAATAAGTGATATTCGGCATGCGCGTCATGATGATATGTACAGGAATGGCGTTCAAGTCCTGATTGCCGAGGCTGGTACGCAATAGATCTTTGCGCGACAGGACACCTGCAAGGCAGGATTTTTTATCCACAACAAAAAGCGTCCCGACGTCATCCAGAAACATCTGGCTGATGGCGTCGTATACGCTGACATCCTCCCTGACTACGACAGGGATCGACTGAAAATCCTTCACTTTCATATTGTTCATCGTATCGGTAATATCTTGGCCCGGTTTCTTGCCCGAATAAAAATAACCGACACGCGGCCTGGCATCCAAAAAGCCTGCCATCGTCAAGATAGCTAAATCCGGCCGCAGCGTTGCACGCGTCAAATTCAGACGGTCGGCGATCTGCTCGCCTGTAATCGGGCCATTGCCTTTGACGATCTGTAAAATTTCCTCTTGCCGCTTATTGAGTTCGATTGGACTCACCGCCTCAAATTCAAATATGTTATACTCAATACCAATTATTATATACTATTACATGCCATATTGCGAAGAAAAGATTGCCATGATACAATAATCGGGAATCAAATAATGGCAATGATGGATCAATAAGTACCGCGCGTCAAGCGAGCAGGGATGGTGAAAGCCTGCAAAGCGGGAAACGGCAATCTGGAGCCATAGGTAATGCGAGCGGGCTGGACTTTCAGCCAATCGAGGTGGAACCGCGGGTAACGTACTCGTCCTCGGACATTTGTCCGTGGCGTGTGCGATTTTTTTATTTTATGGAGGTAATAAGATGTCAATGGAAAAAGTAGTATCATTAGCCAAACACCGGGGATTCGTTTTCCCGGGCTCTGAAATTTATGGCGGGCTCGCCAACACGTGGGATTATGGCCCACTAGGCGTCGAGCTGAAAAACAATATCAAAAAAGCATGGTGGAAGAAATTCGTCCAGGAATCCGTCCACAACGTCGGACTCGACGCTGCCATCCTGATGAACCCAAAAACATGGGAAGCATCCGGCCACCTCGGCAACTTCAACGACCCGATGATCGATTGCAAAGCCTGCAAATCGCGTCACCGTGCCGACAAGCTGATCGAAAATGCATTGGATGAAAAAGGCATCGAACTGATCGTTGACGGCTTGTCGTTCGAGCGCATGAAGGAATTGATCGACGAACATGAAATCACGTGCCCGACTTGCGGCAAAGCTGATTTCACTGAAATCCGCCAGTTCAACTTGATGTTCAAGACATTCCAAGGCGTCACTGAATCATCGACCAACGAAGTGTATTTGCGCCCGGAGACGGCACAAGGAATCTTCGTCAACTATAAAAACGTCCAGCGCTCCATGCGCAAGAAAATGCCTTTCGGGATTGCCCAGATCGGCAAAAGCTTCCGCAACGAAATCACACCGGGGAACTTCACGTTCCGCACACGTGAATTCGAACAGATGGAGCTTGAGTTCTTCTGCAAGCCAGGCGAAGACCTTGAATGGTATGCCTACTGGCGCGATTTCTGTAAAAACTGGCTGCTCGAGCTGAACATGGGCGAAGACAATATGCGCTTGCGTGAGCACGACGCCGATGAGTTGTCCCATTACTCGAACGCCACTGTCGACATCGAATACAAATTCCCGTTCGGCTGGGGCGAACTATGGGGCATCGCGGACCGCACCGATTTCGATTTGAAGCGCCATATGGAATATTCCGGCGAAGATTTCAATTACATCGACCCACAGACAAACGAACGCTACGTACCGTATTGCATCGAACCATCACTTGGTGCAGACCGCGTAACACTCGCTTTCCTTGTGGATGCATTCCAGGAAGAAAGCTTGGACAATGATGATACGCGCACTGTGCTGAAATTCCATCCGGCACTTGCGCCATACAAAGCAGCAGTATTGCCTTTGTCGAAAAAACTTTCTGAAGGCGCGACGGAAGTATTTGCCGACCTTGCGAAGCATTTCATGGTCGATTACGACGAATCCCAGTCCATCGGAAAACGCTACCGCCGCCAGGATGAAATCGGCACGCCGTTCTGCATCACTTACGATTTCGATTCAGTCGAAGACGGTGAAGTAACCGTTCGCCACCGCGATTCCATGGAACAAGTCCGCATGCCGATCAAAAACGTGCAAGCATATATCGAACAGCATATCCAATTCTAATCAAAAAAAGACATCCCGAGGCTAATCGCCTTCAGGGATGTCTTTTTTAGGTTCCGGGAAAAATTCCGGCGTCCGCTCGAGCTGTTCGAGAAACGAACGCGACTTCAGCCGGATGCCCGCCTGTTCTTCGTAGATTGTCCGGACGATTTGCTTGAGCAAAGTTTTCGACTCTTTTTTCAAGGTCAGTGCCCCGACCCGCTCGATTGGCACGAAATAAAACGTGCGGATCAATTTCACGAGTGCTGGGCTCAAACGGATAATGTAGCGGTCGAGATGGAAGCAGCGATGGCACAGGAAGCCGAGTTCCTGGAATGAGAAGGCGAATTCCCCTTCTGTCGCTCCGCAATTGGCGCATTCGTGCAAGGTAGGGGTCAGCCCCGCCACACGCAGCATTTTCCATTCAACAAACAAGGTGATTGCTTCCGGGTCATAGCCATCCGCAATCGCATGCAGCGCCTGATACAGCATATCGTAGATGGCCGGCTGCGGTTCGTCCTGCTCCGTGAGCCGGTCAATCAGTTCTGTAACATAGCTCGCGTAAGCGGTAGCCATGATGTCCTCACGGATATGGCGCAGCGATTCCAATTGGTCACCTGCCTGCAACGTGCCCATGCCGCGGCCTTTATAGATTGAAAAGACGCCGTGGGTAAAAGGCTGGGTAATCGCTGCTAGGCGGCTTGCGGGCTTCTTGGCCCCGCGCGCCATGCATGTGATCTTCCCTGCTTCTTTTGTGAACAATGTGACGATTTTATTGTTTTCCCCATAGGGACGTGTACGGATAACAATGGCTTCGAGTTGGTTCTGCATGAGCCAGGCTCCTTAGTATTCGTCGTCTCTGAAACCGAAATCGCGGAGATGCATTGCTTTATTGCGCCAATCTTTCTGGACTTTGACCCAAAGCTCTAAATAAACTTTTGTGCCGAGCAAGTTTTCAATGTCCTTGCGCGCACGCGTGCCGATTTCCTTTAAAAGCGCGCCTTTTTTGCCGATGACGATGCCTTTTTGGGAATCGCGTTCGACCATGATCGTCGCCTGGACGCGGATCATGTTTTCGTTTTCTTCATCTTTGGCAATTTTATCGATGACAACAGCGATCGAATGCGGGATTTCCTCGCGTGTCAGGTGCAAAGCCTTTTCGCGAATCAACTCCGAGATGATGAAACGCTCCGGATGGTCCGTTACTTGGTCGGACGGATAGTATTGCGGCCCTTCCGGCAAACGCTCCTCGATTTTCGCGAGCAAGTTCTCGACATTATTGCCCTGCAAGGCGGAGATGGGAATCGCTTCAGCGAAATCGAATTCGTTGCGATAGGATTCCACGATCTTCGGCAAATTGTCTGGATGCACTTGGTCGATTTTGTTGAGCACCAAAAATACCGGCACATCGATTCCTTTCAACATGTCGAGCACGTAACGGTCCTGTTTACCGATGCGGTCCGCTGCACTGACGACAAATAGCAGCACATCCACTTCACGGAATGTGTTTTTTGCGACTTTCAGCATGAAATCCCCTAGCTTATGCTTCGGCTCATTGATTCCCGGTGTGTCGATAAAGACCATTTGGCTGTTGTCGTTTGTTACGACGCCCTGTACTTTATTGCGCGTCGTCTGCGGCTTATCGCTCATGATGGCGATTTTCTGGCCGACCACACGGTTCAAGAAGGTCGATTTCCCGACATTTGGACGGCCAATGATGGAGATGAATCCTGATTTATATCCGTTATTTCCTTGATGCATAGTCTAAATCCCCCGTCGTGAAGGCGCCTGGAAGCAATTCTGCGATAGTCGTCTCAGACACCGCTCCTTCTAAATTCGTTAAATAAACTGGCATGTCCGGTGCACAAAATTCCACCAGTACTTGACGGCATGCCCCACACGGCGCGACCGGTCCTTTAGTATCGGCAGCTACTGCCAATGCTTCGAACTGCTTGACGCCTTCTGATACAGCCTTGAATACTGCGGTGCGTTCTGCACAATTGGTCAGCGAATAGCCGGCATTTTCAATATTGCATCCCGTATACACTGTGCCGTCTTTAGACAATAGCGCCGCTCCTACCGGAAATTTTGAATATGGCACGTAGGCATTGCCACGCGCCGAGATTGCTTGTTCCATCAATTGTTGTTTGTCCATTTTCATCACTCACTTTTCTATGATCATAGCAGCATCCAGCTGCCGTACGATGTTTAAAGCCATTTAGGCAAAAAGATCAGCAAACCGATTATAGCACTTGTCACAGCAAATACCAAAACGGCTCCTGCTGCCATATCTTTCGCTTGCTTTGCCAACGGATGGCGCTCTCTCGTAACAAGGTCGACCGTCCGCTCCAATGCGGAATTGACCAGTTCAAGCGCCAGCATGCCGCCGATCAACACTATCACCAACATCCATTCAATCGGCTCGAGGCCCGTCCAGATTCCAGCGATCAAAACGATCACTGCCGAGAACGCATGCACTCTCATATTCTGTTCCTGCTTTATGGACGCGCCAACCCCTTGTGCGGCAAACCTGAATGAGGAGAGAAACTTACTCAGCTTCATGCGCATCACGCGTAACACCAAGGGAAGCTAAAATTTCTTCCTGCCTGCCAAACATTTCTTTTTCATCCTGTTCATTCATATGATCGTAACCTAGCAAATGCAAAAATCCGTGCACCGCCAAAAAGCCAAGTTCGCGTTCGAAGCTATGCCCGTATTCCTCTGCTTGGAGCTTGGTACGCTCCACGGAGATGATGATATCCCCGAGCAGGCGCGGCCCGGTTTCACCGATGATGGCCACTTCATCTTCCCCTTGTTCTTCCATTGAAAAGGAGATGACATCCGTCGGCTGGTCCTTCTCCCGGTAATCCCGGTTGATGGCACGGATCGATTCATCATCCGTAAATGTCACCGATACTTCTGCTTCCCCTGTTTTTTCATGCTGCGCGGCATGCTCCAATACCTTGCTTACAAAAGATAAGGCCTTGTCGTCCAGTTGTTCCGTTTCGTCTATGAAATCGATTGTCAGCATCGCTTTCCCTCCTCCATTAAATTATTTTTGATCATCGGGGTAAGCGATTCTCGAATGGAAGATTCCATTCAATGTTTCGCACATGACGCTTTTGACCCGTTTCAGTTCTTTTAACGTTATATCACATTCGTCAAACTGTCCATCTTTCAACTTGTCTTCCGTTATGGAATCGACCATCTTGCGAATTTTTTCCGTACTCGGTGATTCCATCGAACGTACAGCCGCTTCCAGGCTATCGGCGATCATAATGATAGCGATTTCCCGGCTCTGCGGTTTCGGTCCCGTGTAGCGGTATTGTTGTTCCGGCAGGTCCTCGTTGTGCTCTTTTGCTTTATAATAGAAGAACTTTAATAAGGTTGTGCCGTGATGCTGCTCTGCGATATCGATCAATTCTTTCGGCATTTTCTGCTCGCGCAAAATGGCCGCCCCGTCTTTGCCATGCGCTAGAATGATATCGCGGCTTTGCTGCGGAGTTAAATGATCATGCGGATTGCCATGCGATTGATTTTCGATAAAGTATTGTGGGTTAATGGTCTTGCCGATATCGTGATAATAACAACCGACCCGCGCAAGCAAGCCGTTCGCCCCGACCGCTTCGCACGCTGCGTCCGAAAGATTTGCCACCATGACACTGTGATGATACGTTCCCGGCGTTTCGGTTAAAATCTTCTTGAGCAAAGGATGGTTTGGATTCGACAGCTCGAGCAGCTTCATCGTCGATAGGATGCCAAATGCCGTTTCAAACAATGGCAATAAACCGGTCGCAAGCGTCCCGGACAAAAGGCCGGCTGCCAAAGCCGCTGCTACATAAAAGGCGATTTCTTCCACCGTATACTGGCTTTGGTTCATAAGCAGGTAAAATGCCACATAAAGTAAATGAACCCCGCCGACTGCCAAGCTGATCGGCAAGATGCGGATGCTTCTATGCCCATTACGTATTAAGTATATGCCCGTCAGGCCGCCAAACAACACATATAAAGCGGAATCCATCTGAAAAACGCCGGCATAGCCGCTTTGCAGCATCATGCCTGCACAAGCGCTGAGCAAAATGGTCACATAGACCGCCGTTCGCTCATCGATCAATAAACGCACCAAAATGCCGGCCAGCGCTGTCGGGTAGATAAAATCGATAACCACTCCGAAATTACCGCTGATGATTTCGAGCAGCTTCATGATTACCAAAGACAAAGCAAAGACGAAAAAAATAATCGTCAGCCGAATGGCTTTTTTGACGCCTTCGACTTTTGCGCTCTGCAGTACCAGCAGCAATAAGCCTGCTGCAATTAACACAAACAGGGCCAACGCGAGTACTGGCCGATAATTCGATTGTTGTTCGGTCATTCCTGCCAGTTCAAGCTGGCGATAGACTTCACGGTCGATCAATTGGCCTTCCTGAATAAGGACTTGTCCCTGCAAAATGCGCGTCGGCTCGACACTCGCCTGAGCTTGTTCGGTTTGCTGTTCCGTCAATTCCTCATTGATGAGTTCGTTCGGGACAATATTCGCCCTGGCAATAGCCACTGCCGCCGGAATTGCGGAAGCTGGCACCTGGTCATCCCCGCGAATTTCCTGTTCGGCCGAATTGCGGGCCTGCGTAAGCCCGGTCTCGCGCAGTGGATCCTGCAGAACCGCCAACACTTGATTGCGCACTTCGCGTTCGACGCGCAAAAGCACTTCATCTTCCAAGGCAAGCAGCGATAAAAGCATGTCGTCCGTTAAGCGCAGCCCATTTTCATTTTGTTCGAGCAAACGGATCGATTCGCGAAGGCTGCTTAAAGCTTCCTCTGTATCACGCGGATCCGGTTCATCCTCTCCATCTGCTTGAGTTGTCCGATTCGCTTCAAGCACATAGCCGAACAGTGAATCGACCACTGCCGCTTGGTTATCGGCAATTTCTTCGATATACCGGTAGCTCGGCTGTACTTCCGCTGCTGCCCGTGCGCGTTCAAGCTCAGTCCTCACAGGGTCTTCCACAGTTTTTGCCGCCCGTATGGTTTCCTCTGACAATTGGAATAACTCCACTTCATATGTATCGGTTGCCATCGTATCGTATAAGAATCCAAACATGAGCAGCGCTGTCATGAAACTGATGCCGATCAAGACTACAGGAGCCCCGAACCGCAAATAAATGCGCCTGATCCATCCCGCCATTTGACCACCTCACTATTCTTCTTTCATCATACCAATACCTCGTGCTTTTTTCATCGTCCCTTACAAATTAATAACAGTTTCCTGGACCGTCCTTGCTTCGCTGGCCGCTTCTTCTTGCTATAGAGAAGCAAGAGCAAATGTTCTGAAAGTTATTTCAGGCCAAAAAAAAGAACCAGCCTTAGCTAGGCTGGTTCTCGTAAGCTTCGATAATTTTAGATACAAGCGGATGCCGGACGACATCGCCTTTTTCAAGATACTGAAATTCGATGCCTTTAACGCCATGCAAATTCTTCTCTGCAGCAATCAATCCGGATTCTGCCCCACGAGGCAGATCAATCTGTGTTTTGTCGCCTGTGACAATCATTTTCGAGTTAAAGCCGAGGCGCGTCAAAAACATTTTCATCTGTGCTTTCGTTGTATTCTGGGCTTCATCCAGAATGATGAACGCTTCTTCAAGCGTACGGCCTCTCATATAAGCGAGCGGGGCCACTTCGATCGTACCGCGTTCAATCAGGCGGTTGGTCTGTTCTTGCCCCATGACGTCATGCAAAGCGTCATATAAAGGGCGCAAATACGGATCAACTTTTTCCTTCAAGTCGCCCGGCAAAAATCCGAGGCTTTCTCCTGCTTCGACTGCAGGACGCGTCAACACGATCTTTTTCACATGGCCGTTTTTCAAGGCTTGCACAGCTAACACAACGGCCAGATAGGTTTTTCCGGTTCCGGCCGGGCCGATTCCAAATACCATATCGCTTTTTTTGATGGCATGGATATAATGGCGCTGCCCGATCGTTTTGGCGCGGATGGAACGGCCGGTCGCACTGCGCGCCACTTCTTCATCGTAAAGTTCAGCGAAATATTCAATTGTCCCATTTTTCGCCATTTCGATAGCCGAAACGATATCGCGCTGGTCAATATTGATGCCTTTGCGGATGACTTTCAACAATTGCTCCAATAGCAATTTACCCGTTTGGCGTCCTTCCTCGGACCCTTCGAGGCGAATCACTTCACCCCGGGTGATAATGTGTATATCAAAACTTTCTTCGATCAGCGACAGATGGCTGTCGGATGTGCCGAGAAGCAGGACTGCTTCATTCGGGTCTTTCACATGCAATTCGAGTAGGCTATTTTCTGTCATTTAGACGCTCCTTGGATCGTGTTTTTACTTCTCCTCAACTCTATCATTTTCTTTATATAAATGTAAATTAATTCAGATGATTTAAGTTTACATAATATTAATATGCAATTAATTAACCAAAAAGAAAAGACCGGCATTAAATATGCCGGCCTTGCTTTTGACGCTTTGATTTAGGCGGTTGCAGAATCTCCGCCATGATGATGCCTTTTCTTACATCTTGTTCATTCAGAGGGAATAGATCCCGCTCTTCTTCTTTTGCAATTGCCCGTTTTAATGGCTCTTTTTGATGAGCACTTAATCTTCCGGGGCGGCTTTTCGGCTCAGCGGCTTGCTTTACCTGGGCTGGAGTGCGTTTCTCTACTTCTTCCATTGCCCGGGACTTGGCCCGTTCCGCCTGTTGCTTGACTTGGCGTGCCTGTTCCGCCCGTTTCGGATCGCTCTCCATCTGGGATTGAAATTCACCGTATATTTCCTTGGCGTAATCTTCAACGCGTTTAAAGCTACGCTGCCCGCCTCTTGGCGTCTGCTCTTGTCTTTGCTGTGCCTGTCGAGAAGGAGCGCCTGGGACTTGTTGGCGCTTTGTCGGCTGGGCGGTCTGTTGATTTCCATCAGGCTTTTTGTTTTTACTGAACAATGCACTGACAGCCGCAATGATCAGCATCATGATGAGGGGTTCCATTCCAAAACCTCCCTTGAGTTATGGCGGAATTTATTAGTTTTCGTCCTCTTGTTTTTCCGTTCCGCTTTTCGAAATGGATTCACGCATGCTTGTATCAGCTTGGACATTCTTGTAATTGATATAATCCATTACACCGATGTTTCCTGAACGGAGTGCTTCTGACATCGCCATCGGCACTTCGGCTTCGGCTTCGACAACTTTCGCACGCATCTGGACGACTTTCGCTTTCATTTCCTGCTCGCTAGCGACAGCCATTGCACGGCGTTCTTCTGCTTTGGCCTGTGCGATTTTCTTATCGGCATCCGCTTGTTCGGTCTGAAGCTCGGCACCGATGTTTTTACCGATATCCACATCTGCGATATCGATCGACAAGATTTCAAATGCTGTACCGGAATCCAATCCTTTTCCAAGTACAGTTTGGGAGATGAGATCCGGGTTTTCAAGAACTTTCTTGTGGTTCGTGCTTGAACCGAGTGTTGAAACGATACCTTCACCAACACGGGCGACGATTGTTTCTTCACCAGCACCACCGACGAGGCGGTCGATATTGGCGCGCACGGTAATTCGCGCTTTTGCTTTCACTTCGATCCCGTCCATCGCAACACCGGCAATGAATGGCGTTTCGATGACTTTCGGGTTAACCGACATTTGAACCGCTTCAAGTACATCACGGCCGGCAAGGTCGATTGCCGCTGCACGTTCGAACGGCAAGTCGATATTGGCACGGTGTGCAGCGATCAATGCGTTGACGACGCGGTCGACGTTACCGCCAGCCAAGTAATGGCTTTCCAATTGGTTGATCTGTACGGAAAGACCGGCTTTTGAAGCCTTGATCAATGGGTTGACGATGCGTGACGGGATAACGCGGCGCAATCTCATCCCAATTAATGTGAAGATGCTGATGCGGACGCCGGCAGCTAAAGCCGAGATCCATAATGTGACCGGTACGAATGTGAAAAAGATGGCAAGTACAACGATAATACCAATTATCGCGGCGCCTAAGCCGATTGCTTCAAGTCCCATTTACTCTTCCTCCTCTTGTTTTTCGAGTTCACGCACAACGATGCGAGACCCTTCTACCTTGATAATCTTAACATCTTTGTTGCTGTCGATAAACCGCCCTTCGGATACTGCATCGATGTATTCATCACCGAGACGGATGGTGCCAGAAGGCCTCAGGGCATTGGTGGTACGGGCAATCTGGCCGATAAGTTCTGGCCGGTTGACGGCCGAGACATAACCATGCTCCGTATCGGTGGCATCGGTCAGGATAATCCGCTTGAACATGTTCAACTTTTTCCCGAAAAATTTCACTAAAATCACCATCCCTGCTGAAGCTACAAGTAATGCAATCAAAATCGCGACTGCTGTTGACTGGACATCTTCACCCGCTAACAAAACACTTCCGATGACTGCCAGTATTCCGAGAATTCCCAGTATGCCGCCCGGAACGAAAAATTCCAGCAGAATCAAACCGAGCCCGAAGACCAACAGCAGGATCGATTCATATCCGGCAAGCCCTGCCACCAAATGGCCGTAAAAGAACAGCATTAGCGAAAACAGGCCGAAGAATCCGGGAATCCCGACTCCAGGCGTGAACAACTCAAGCAATAAGCCCAGCCCGGCCACTGATAGTAAAATCGGAACCACAATCGGGCTCGTCAGGAAACGAGCCAGAGTCTCTGACCAATTTTCTTCTACTTGAATAACTTCAGCGCCGGATAAGCCCTTCATTTCAAGAAGTTCATCGAGAGACGTGACCGTTCCTTCCGAGTAGCCGACTTCGAGTGCTTCCTGGGCACCAAGCGTCAGTAAATCACCTTCAGCAGCGCGGTATTCCGGAAGGTCGATACTGGCATCCGCCATCGCCAAGGCAAATTGCGGATTACGACCTGACGATTCCGCAGCGCTTCTCATTGAAGCAAGCCAAGCAGAGTTCGCCTTATCGGCAGCCGCGTTGCCCGACTGGTCGATGACTTGCGCCGCGCCCATCCGCCCATTCGGATGCATATAGATTTCATCATTATGCAAAGCCAGAAAAGCGCCAGCCGAGAGGGCATCCTGGTTGACGAAAGCGAGTGTTTCAGTCTCGGTTTCATCCAACAGGCGAGCAATGCCATCTGCTGCATTAACGAAACCGCCCGGTGTATCAATCTCAAAGACAATGGCTTCCGCACCGGCTTCTTCAGCTTCCTCAATGCCCCGTTCCAAGAAAGACTGCAACCCCCGCTCCACTTCCGCTTCAATCGGAATGACATAAACTTTTCCGTTATCCGCCGAGATGGCCGGAATCGCTAAAGCGAATGCCATCACCAGGAACAAAAAGCCGATCCAAGCTTTTTTTCTACGCACGGCAAGTTCCCCCTCTCCTTCATGAAAACTTTAGGATAATTATGTATACGGATGAATCGGGCTGCGGTTTCAAAAGTCGGCTTCTTTTTTCATTATAAAGCAATTTTCTCCAAGTTACGATGGAATGCGCTTACATCTTTATTAATTAGTGACCGTTTTAAGGCATAAAAAAACCGGAAGCACAAATGTGCTTCCGGTCTTAGCTGTTCGTTGCTATTTTTAAAAGTCATTTAAGAGCAAAGTCAATTAAAATTTACGTTTACGCGCAGCTTCTGATTTCAATTTACGTTTCACGCTCGGCTTATCATAATACTCGCGCTTTCTTACCTCTTGCATTGTTCCGGACTTCGAAACAGTGCGTTTGAAGCGGCGAAGAGCATCTTCAATTGATTCGTTTTTACGAACTGTAGTTTTTGACATCTCTTTTTCCCTCCCTCCGAACACACGTTGAAGCAAATAACAACAAGTGTTATATACTAGAAAATTATAACGCATGATTTGACCTTCGTCAATACTTAATAATCGTTGTCTGAAGTGAGGCCTTGCATGATCTGGACTCCGGAACTTGCACCGATGCGAGTCGCTCCAGCTTCAACCATTTTCTCTACATCTTCCAGGCTGCGGACGCCGCCAGAAGCTTTGACGCCAAGGTCCGGGCCGACTGTTTCGCGCATCAGGCGCACCGCTTCGACAGTTGCGCCGCCGGTAGAGAAGCCAGTAGATGTTTTGACAAAATCGGCTCCCGCTTCTTTTGACAGGCGGCTGGCCAATTTGATTTCTTCATCCGTCAACAAGCAGATTTCAAGGATGACTTTTACGATTGCTTTTCCTTTTGCTGCGTTCACGACTGCTTCGACATCTGCTTTTACGACATCTTCTTGGCCGCTCTTCAATGCGCCGATGTTCAAGACCATATCGATTTCGCCTGCGCCTTTTTCGATGGCATCTTTAGTTTCGAACGCTTTCGTTTCAGAAGTCGAGGCACCGAGCGGGAACCCGATGACTGTGCAGACTTTTACTTCGCTCTCGTCGAGTTGTTTGGCTGCAAGCGCGACCCATGCCGGGTTGACGCAGACAGAAGCAAAGTTGTATTCCGCCGCTTCTTTGCAAAGCTGTTCGATTTGTGGGGCTGTAGCTTCCGCTTTCAATAATGTATGGTCGATTAAAGATGCAATATTCGTCATGATTCAGTTCTCCATTCTACTAGTTGGTTTTCTTTCAAGCAGGCAAGCTGTCCATCACGCGGACGAACTGCCCTTCATTCATTGGGTATCCCGCTTTGGTGATTTTCACCTTAACGATTTTCCCGATCAACGATTCATCGCCGGCAATGGCGACTTTCAAGTAATTATCCGTGTAGCCGACAAGCATGCCGCCTGAGGGATGGTCTTTCGACTCTTCTTCCGGAATGATTTCCAAGAGCTCGCCTTCATATCGGCTGGCGTATTCCTTTGCCAGCTGATCGTTCAATTCGATCAAGCGGTGGACGCGCTCATTTTTGACCGCTTCATCGATCTGGTCATCCATACGCGCTGCCGGCGTACCGGTGCGCATCGAATAAGGGAATACATGTAGCTCCGAGAATCTGTGGTCGCGGATGAAGTTGACGGTCTCCATGAATTCTTCTTCCGTTTCTCCAGGAAACCCGACGATGACGTCAGACGTAATCGCCAAATCCGGCAAGGCATCGCGCAAGCGTTCGAGGCGATTCGCAAAAAATGCCATCGTATACTTTCGCCGCATCCGCTTCAAGACCGTGTCGGAACCGGATTGGATCGGAATGTGGAGGTGCCGCACAACAATTTTGGATTGTTTCAAGACCGCGATGACTTCATCCGTCAGCTGGCTTGCTTCGATCGAAGAAATGCGCAGGCGTTTCAAGCCCTTGACGTCCGCTTCCAAATCGCGCAAAAGCTGCGCCAGATTATACTCTTTCAGATCCTCCCCGTAGCCACCGGTATGGATGCCGGTCAAAACGATTTCCTGATAGCCGGCATCGACCAATTGCTGCGCTTGGCGGATAACTTCCTGCGGGTCACGCGAGCGCATCAATCCCCGCGCCCAAGGAATGATGCAAAATGTGCAAAAATTATTGCATCCTTCCTGGATTTTCAACGAAGCACGCGTACGGTCTGTGAATGCGGGCACATCCAATTCTTCATAGACCCGGTTCTTCATGATATTGCCCACGGCATTGATCGGTTTGCGCTCAGAGCGGTATTGCTCGATATAGTCCAGAAGCATTGTCCGGTCTTGCGTACCGACGACGATATCGACGCCGGGAATTGCCATGATTTCAGCGGGCGAAGTCTGGGCATAGCAGCCTGTCACGCAAATGACCGCATCCGGATTGGAGCGGACGGCACGGCGTATTACTTGCCGGCTCTTTTTGTCGCCAGTGTTGGTGACGGTGCAGGTATTGATGACATATACATCGGAAAGACGCTCAAATTCAGTGCGCTCATAACCCTGTGCTTTGAATAATTGCCAAATCGCTTCGGTTTCATAATGGTTCACTTTGCAACCTAATGTATGAAATGCGACTGTTGACATCAAGTGCCACCTCTTTCATTCAAATTCATAGGATATTGCAGACAATGCATAAAGCGGTGCTGTTTCTGTGCGCAAAATACGCGGTCCAAGCGCAGTGAACTGTGCGCCTGCGTTTTTGAGTACGGCCGCTTCCGCTTCCGAAATGCCGCCTTCTGGCCCGAAAACAAGCAATATTGAGTCTTTATCATACAATGATTCCAGAATTTCGGCAAACCGCTTTCCGCCGCTCTTTTTTGCCTCTTCTTCATAGGCGACAATAACCGCATCATAATTTTCTGCTTCAATCGCCAGCTCTTTAAAGCTGTGCATCGTATGTATGTCAGGAATGCGGCTGCGATGCGATTGCTCAGCCGCTTCCTTGGCGATTTTTTTCAACCGCTCTATTTTTTTCGCACTTTTAGCTCCGTCCCACTTAACGATCGAGCGCTCCGCCGAATAGGGCAATAGCGCGCTCATCCCCAATTCCGTTGCTTTTTGGGTGATCAGCTCGAGCTTATCGCCTTTTGGCAGGCCACAAGCAATGGTCACTTTTTTCGGCAATTCGCTGCGGTCCTCGAGCTCACGGATGAGCTTGACTTGAATATCCAAGTCAATATCCGTGATCTCCGCCAAATGGACTTTGCCGGAAACGACAGCGATCAGTTGGTCACCTACTGATTGGCGCATCACTTTGGCAATATGCTTAGCGTCGTCGCCTGTAATCGTCATATAGCCATTGGCGGATTCTTTATCTTCCAAAAAATATCGTTGCATGGTCGCACCCCGTTATAGCGGTTTTTTTGAAATGATCGTTACCCAGTCTTCCATCATCATAATATCTTCAATGATAAAGCCTGAAGCTTCGAGCGCTTGCTTCACATCGTTTTTCTTCTGGGCGATGATTCCTGACGTGATGTAAATTCCGCCAGGTTTGACCGCTTGATACGCATCGTCTGTAAACGACATGATAATTTCCGCCAAAATATTTGCTACGACTACATCTGCGGGATCATCAATTGCTTCGAGCAAGTTGCCATGGAATACATCGACACGGTTTTGTACTTTGTTCAACTTCACATTCAGCCCGGCTGCTTTTACGGCAATCTCATCAAGATCCAGTGCTCTTACTGATTGTGCTTCGAGTAAAGCAGCTCCGATTGCAAGCACTCCTGACCCCGTGCCGACATCGATGACCGTATTGCCTTTATCGACATGCTTTTCAAGTGCTTGCAGGCTCATAACAGTTGTCGGATGCGTTCCCGTACCGAATGCCATGCCCGGATCGAGTTCGATGATCAATTCATCGCTTGAAACTGGATGATAGGTTTCCCATGTCGGCACAATGGTGAATCTTTTGGAAATTTTTACCGGATGGTAATACTTCTTCCAGGACGTCGCCCAATCTTCTTCATTCACTTCACTGATTGTGACGACATTGCGCCCGACATTGATATTGAATTCTGCCAGATTGTTGATCGCCAGTTTAATGCCTTCGACGGCTTCCCCGAGAAAGCTATTGACCGGCAAATACGCTTTCAAAATGACGCCTTCTGTCGGAAAGTCTTCAGGATCGAGTGAGTAAATTTCACCGAATACATCTTCGCGGTCTTTCGTCAGATCTTCGGAGTCCTCGATGACGACTCCGCTCGCCCCTGCTTCATGCAGAATGTTGGAAATTGATTCAATCGCTTCGTTCGTTGTATGAATCGACAGCTCAGACCATTTCACTTGCGACCAGCTCCTTTATTGAACAATTATGTAACAGACAGAAAACTCCCTACTTCACGGGAGTTTTCCATTTGTCCAAGGCTATACCTGTCTATTAATCACCTTTGATGGTTCTTTTAATCTTATCGAACAATGAGCTGCTCTGCTCTTCCGGGATATCTCCGGAAATTTCGGCAAACTCACGCAGCAATTGTTTCTGCTTTTCGCTTAACTTGGTCGGCACTTTCACTTTGATGGTGATGTGTTGATCGCCGACGCCATATCCGTGAACGTTTTGTACGCCTTTTCCACGCAAGCGGAAACGGGCGCCGTTTTGCGTTCCGGCCGGAATCTTCAGTTTCACTTTTCCGGAAACGGTCGGGACTTCGATCTCGTCACCAAGTGCTGCTTGCGGGTAAGTGATTGGCAATTCCAAATGAATGTCGTCCCCGTCACGTTCGAATTGCGCATGGGGTTTGACACGGAACAGCACGTATAGGTCTCCGGCTGGCCCGCCGTTAAAGCCTGGCCCGCCTTGTCCTGATACGCGCAATTGCTGCCCGTCATCGACGCCGGCTGGAACCGTCACTTTGATCTTCTTCATTTTTCTCACTTTACCTGCACCACGGCAAGTTGTGCATTTTTCTTCGATGATCTGGCCAGTGCCTTCACAGTGATGGCATGCACGGCGATTGACCATGCGGCCGAATGGCGTATCTTGCGCGACATTCAACTGGCCCGTTCCTTCGCAATACGGGCAAGTTTTCTTGCTCGTTCCGGGCTTCGCTCCTGAGCCGTCGCAAGTTTCGCATGTTTCATCTTTCGGAATTTCAATTTCTGTCTCCTCGCCGAATACAGCATCCAGAAAATCGATGGTCATGGAATATTGAAGATCATCGCCTTTTCTTGGTGCATTCGGGTCGCGGCGACGCGTGCCGCCGCCGAAGAAGGTGCTGAAAATATCATCAAAGCCGAATCCTTCCGCACCGCCAAATCCGCCGCCGCCGAAGCCTTGGTTTGGATCCTGATGGCCGAACTGGTCATACTGGGAGCGTTTTTGCTCATCGCTCAACACTTCGTAGGCTTCTTTGACCTCCTGGAACTTCTCGGAAGCATCCGCTTCCTTATTGATGTCCGGGTGATATTGTTTGGAAAGCTTCCGGTACGCTTTCTTGATTTCTTCTTTTGAAGCATCCTTAGAAACGCCAAGGACTTCGTAATAGTCTCGCTTATTCATAGGTCACTCTCCCTCTTGCAGTCAACTGTAATTGTACACGGTTTAAATTGCGCTTGCAAAGACATTGAAAAAGCCAAAGCAGTTGCTTTGCTTTGACTTTTCCGGCCTTGCATATCTTACTTGTCTTTATCGTCGTTTACTTCTTCAAACTCAGCATCCATGACATCGTCATTTCCTTGCTGGCCTTCGCCTTCAGCCCCTTGCTGGTTCTGGGCTGCCTGCTCGTAAGCTTTCATGGCAAAGCCTTGAAGAAGCTCCTGCAATTTATCTTTCTTCGTACGGATATCTTCGATGTCCGTGCCTTCAAGCGCTGTTTTCAATTCATCGCGCGCTTCTTCAGCTTGTTTCTTTTCGTCTTCAGAAACTGCTTCACCAAGGTCTTCGATCGTTTTATCTGTCGTGAAGACTGCTTGGTCCGCTTCGTTGCGAAGTTCTACTTCTTCTTTACGCTTCGCGTCTGCTTCGGCATTTTCTTCCGCTTCTTTTACCATGCGGTCGATCTCATCATCTGTAAGCGTTGTGCTGGATTGAATCGTGATCGTTTGTTCTTTTTGCGTGCCGAGGTCTTTCGCTTTTACGCTGACAATGCCGTTTTTGTCGATATCGAAGCTGACTTCGATTTGCGGCACGCCGCGCGGTGCAGGCGGAATATCAGCCAATTGGAAGCGGCCGAGTGTTTTATTGTCCGCTGCCATCGGGCGTTCACCTTGCAAGACATGGATGTCAACTGCCGGCTGGTTGTCCGCTGCAGTCGAGAATGTCTGCGATTTAGAAGTCGGGATCGTCGTGTTGCGCTCGATCAATTTCGTGAACACGCCGCCCATCGTTTCGATACCAAGAGACAATGGAGTTACATCAAGCAATACTACGTCTTGAACGTCGCCAGTCAATACGCCGCCTTGTACAGCAGCACCCATTGCGACAACTTCATCCGGGTTTACGCCTTTATGAGGGTCTTTGCCTGTTTCTTTTTTAACAGCTTCTTGGACAGATGGGATGCGTGTCGATCCGCCGACCAAAATGACGCGGTCAAGTTCTGAAGCAGAAATGCCTGCGTCTTTCAAGGCTTGGCGAGTCGGCCCCATTGTGCGTTCGACTAGAGAAGAAGTCAACTCGTCGAATTTCGCGCGGGATAGGCTCATTTCCATATGAAGCGGGCCAGATTCACCGGCTGTGATAAACGGCAATGAAATTTGAGTCGATGTAACGCCAGACAAATCTTTCTTCGCTTTTTCAGCTGCATCTTTCAAGCGTTGTGTTGCCATTTTGTCTTTCGACAAGTCGATGCCATTTTCTTTTTTGAATTCCTGGACCAAATAGTCGATGATCAATTTATCGAAATCATCGCCGCCCAGACGGTTATCGCCGGCAGTCGATTTTACTTCGAAAACGCCGTCGCCGAGTTCAAGGATCGATACGTCGAATGTACCGCCGCCAAGGTCATAGACCAAGACTGTTTCGTCTTTTTCCATTTTATCGAGGCCGTAAGCAAGCGCTGCCGCTGTCGGCTCGTTGATGATGCGTTCCACTTCAAGTCCTGCAATGCGTCCAGCGTCTTTTGTCGCTTGACGTTCTGCATCGTTGAAATATGCCGGTACCGTGATGACAGCTTTCGTCACTTTCTCGCCCAGATAATCTTCAGCATAGCCTTTGATGTATTGAAGGATCATCGCTGAAACTTCCTGTGGTGTGTATTCTTTATCTTCAGCCGTCACTTTTTCCTGTGTACCCATCAAGCGTTTTACGGATTGGATGGTGTTTGGGTTCGTGATGGATTGGCGCTTTGCGACTTCACCGACTTGGCGTTCGCCGTTTTTGAACGATACGACCGATGGTGTCGTGCGGTTGCCTTCCGGGTTTGGGATGATTTTCGGCTCGCCGCCTTCTAAGACTGCGACCGCTGAGTTTGTTGTACCTAAGTCAATTCCGATAATTTTGCTCATTTAAAATTCCTCCATTAACATTAGATTCTTGAGTTTCACTTATTCGTTCACTTTTACCATTGCCGGGCGGAGCACTCTGCCATTCAGGGTATACCCCTTTTGAAGCTCCTGTAACACTGTTCCCGGCTCGCTGTCTGCATCGCTTTCCTGCATGACTGCTTGATGGAAATGAGGGTCGAATGGTTCGCCGACCGCTTTGATCTCTTCCAAGCCTTCCGCCGCTACAGCGTCAGCCAAGGATTTCTTGACCATTTCGAGGCCCTTCAAAAGAGAGGCAGATTCTTCGCTTTTCGCTTCAACAGCAAGCGCACGGTCAAAATTGTCCATGACTGGCAAAAGATCCGTCAACAATGATTGGGAACGGAATTGCTTTGCCAATTCCTGGTCTTTTTTGGTGCGTCGCTTGAAGTTGTCATAATCTGCCAAAAGACGCAAGTATTTGTTCTGCTCTTCTTCAAGTTGTGCTTGAAGCTGGGCTTTCTCATCTACCGGCTCTTCCGATTGTGCCTGATCGGATGATTCCACCGTCCCCGGCTCTGTTCCTTCAGCGGTTTCTGCTGTTGCATCCACAACCTCCTGCGCCTCATGTTGTGCAGGCTCTTGCTCTAGATCTTGTTGTTTGATTGTTTCTTTTTCATTCGACAAAATATGTGCCTCCTTTGGTTCACTTTCCTTGAAATAGCCGCGTCAGCTCTTTCGATAGATCGCTGCTTACGTAATCGAGCAGCGAAACGATCCGTCGATAATCCATCCTTTTCGGCCCGACAATTGCGATGGAACCCATCTGCTCATCCCCGATATCATAAGATACCGTGATAACCGAACAATCTTCCATGGCCGCCAATGCGTTTTCCGAACCGATGCGAATTTGGAGCCCTTGAGCGCCGATTGGCAAAATTTCAGGAATGTGCTTCCCTTCTTCCATCACATCCATCAACTCACGGATTTTTTGAATATCATGAAAATCCGGCTGCTTCAAAATATTCAGCTTGCCTCCATAATACACATTCTCCGAGCGAGGAAGCAGCAAAGCCTGCTTGAACGTACGGAACAATTCCCCGTAACGTTCGATATGCTGGCGCAAGAGAGCGAGCGTTTCCTGCTCAAGGCGTTTGTGCAAATCATGCAGCGAGACGCCAATGAGCCGCTCGTTCAAGATATTGACCATCTTTTCGATGTCAGATGGATCCAAATCCGGCGGGATGGAGAATACCCGATTTTCCACATGGCCCGAATCGGTGACGATGATCGCCACCGCCATTCCCGGAGACAAGGGCACAATCGACAATTTCTTGACGATGTGTTTGCGGATATCTGGCCCGAGCAGAATCGACGTATAATTCGTCAATTCGGACAGGATGCCAGCCGATCGTTTGATGATTTCCTCGGTTTCGGTCACTTTTTCCTCGAAAACCGAACGAAGCTGGACAATGTCCTGTGCCGGTACGGGATTCGGCGTCAGCAAATGGTCCACATAATAGCGATAGCCTTTTTGAGACGGAATCCGGCCCGAGGATGTGTGAGTCTTTTCGAGGTAGCCCTGGCCTTCGAGCTCAGCCAATTCGTTGCGAATGGTCGCTGAACTGGAAGTGATGCTTGGCTTTTTAGCTAGTTGGTTCGATCCTACCGGCTGCGCTGATTGGATATAATCATCGACTGTCACTTTCAAAATGAGCAGCTGCCGTTCTGTTAACATGATCATCACCTCTGTTAGCACTCTATGAGTTCGAGTGCTAAGACTACACTAAAATTACCAAATCTTTTTTTGCTTGTCAACGGAAGCGCTTCTTATGAAAGCAAAAATTGCTCGAAAACTTCATTGCCGACAAACCGGCCCTTTTGCGTCAATTTGACGTACCCTCGTTCAACAGCCAAATTGCCTTTCGTTTTTTCATTTTGCAGAATTTCTCCATACACCTGTTCAAGCGGCGAACCGAATTTTTCTTCGAAATGTGCCATGTTCACACCAGCCGTTTTCCGAAGGCCAAGGAACATTTCCTCTTCCATCTGTGCTTTCACAGAAACATCGGTAGCGTCAAGCACCGGCCGCATTCCAGTCTCGAGCGGTTCCATGTATTTTTTCAACGGCCCGTGATTGGAATAGCGGATGCCGTTCACATAACCATGGGCGCCAGCGCCGACACCGATGTATTCTTCATTGTCCCAGTACAGGAGATTGTGGCGGGATTCATGCCCAGGCTTTGCGAAATTGGAAATTTCATATTGATGCAAGCCATGCTTTTCCATTTCATCCATGAGTCGCTCGTACATATCGCCTTCCAAATCTTCTGTTACTGTGTTGAGCTTGCCTTTGACCATTAAATTATAGAACACCGTTTTCGGTTCGATGATCAATGAGTATGCTGAGAAATGCGGCATGTTGAATGCAAATGCCCGCTCAAGCGTTTCGTCCCATTGCGCCATCGTCTGTCCAGGCAGCCCGTACATCAAGTCAAAGCTGATATTCGAGAACCCGACTTCCCGGGCGGTTTCGACAGCTCGCAATACATCGTCATTGGCGTGCGTGCGCCCGAGCCGCTTCAATAAATCCTGGTCGAAGGTCTGGACGCCCATACTCAGCCGATTGACGCCGCCGTTATACAATACTTCCATTTTCTCGCGCGTCAATTCATCCGGATTCGCCTCAGAGCTCCATTCCACATCTTTGGCCATCGGAACGTATTGATGGATCAACTCAAGCAAGCGTTCGAGCTGCTCCGGGGTCAGGGCCGTCGGTGTCCCGCCGCCGAGAAAAACCGTCTCAAGCGGATGGTCGAGCGCGCCTTCTTGCTTCCACAGCGCCAATTCCTTGCCGATTGATTCGATATACGCGTCCACTGGCTGGTCTTTGAAGAACACTTTATTGAAATCACAGTAAAAACAAATCTGGTGGCAGAATGGGATATGGATATACATGCCTTTTACCATAAAAAAATCCTTCTTTCTAATAGGAAAAGGAGGCAGAAAAACCGCCTCCTTTTTTTCGTTTATTTGGATTGGTCATCCATTTTGAGAACAGCCATAAATGCTTCTTGCGGGACTTCCACGGAGCCAACTTGCTTCATCCGCTTTTTCCCTTCTTTCTGCTTGTCCAACAATTTACGCTTCCGGGAAATATCGCCGCCATAACATTTCGCGAGGACGTTTTTCCGGATGGCACTGATTGTTTGGCGAGCTACGATCTTCTGGCCGATAGCTGCTTGGATCGGAACTTCAAACTGCTGGCGGGGAATCAATGTCTTCAATTTGTCGACAATGATTTTTCCGCGCTCGTAAGCAAAATCCCTATGGACGATAAAGCTCAACGCATCGACTTTCTCAGCGTTCAGGAGAATGTCCATTTTCACCAATTTGGAATCTTTATAGCCGATCAATTCATAATCGAACGAGGCATAGCCTTTTGTGCCCGATTTCAACTGATCGAAGAAATCATAGACGATTTCCGCAAGCGGCAATTCGTAAATGATGCTGACGCGTGAGTTGTCAAGGTAATCCATTGTCATGAAATTGCCGCGCTTCTGTTGGCAGATTTCCATGACGGCGCCGACGAAATCGTTCGGGACCATGACAGTCGCTTTGACATATGGCTCTTCGACATATTCAATCTTTTGCGGGTCCGGCATCATCGCCGGGTTATCAATATTAAGCACTTCCCCGTCCGTCATGTGGACATGGTAGATAACACTTGGTGCTGTCGTGATCAAATCGATATTGAATTCACGTTCAATGCGTTCCTGGATAATCTCCATATGCAATAGGCCAAGGAACCCACAGCGATAGCCGAAGCCAAGCGCTTGTGAGGATTCAGGCTCGAATTGCAATGCTGCATCGTTGAGTTCCAATTTTTCCAGTGCATCGCGCAAATCATTATATTTCGATGTATCGATCGGGTACATCCCGCAATAAACCATTGGGTTCAAACGGCGGTAACCTGGCAGTGCTTCTTGTGCCGGGTTTTCCGCAAGCGTGATCGTATCCCCGACGCGTGAATCCGCGACATTTTTGATCGAAGCGGTCAGGAAGCCAACATCGCCGACGGTCAATTCGTCGCGCAATGTCACTTTCGGCGTGAAGACGCCAGCTTCGACGACATCAAACTCTTTGCCGCTCGCCATCATCTTGATCTTGTCGCCTGGCTTGACTGTGCCTTCCATGATGCGGATATAAGCAACAACGCCGCGGTACGGATCGTACAAGGAATCGAAAATCATCGCTTTAAGCGGTGCTGACGGGTCCCCTTGTGGCGGTGGAACTTTTTCAACGACTTGTTCGAGGATTTCCTCGATGCCGATTCCGGCTTTAGCGGAAGCCAATACTGCTTCAGATGCATCGAGGCCGATGACATCCTCAACTTCCTGGCGCACGCGCTCCGGGTCGGCTGCAGGCAAATCGATTTTGTTGATGACCGGAAGAATCTCGAGATCGTTGTCGAGCGCTAAATAAACATTGGCAAGCGTCTGCGCTTCAATTCCTTGTGCCGCATCGACGACCAATACAGCGCCTTCACATGCTGCGAGGCTTCTTGATACTTCGTACGTGAAATCGACATGGCCCGGCGTGTCGATCAAGTGCATAATGTATGTTTCTCCGTCTTTTGCTGTATAATTGAGCTGGACGGCGTTCAATTTAATGGTGATTCCCCGCTCACGCTCCAAATCCATGGAGTCGAGCAATTGGGATTTCATTTCGCGTGCTGTCAGTGCATTGGTTCTTTCCAAAATGCGGTCGGCCAGCGTCGATTTTCCATGATCGATGTGTGCGATGATGGAAAAGTTGCGGATCTTCTGTTGTCTCGCTAATCTCTGTTCTTGGTCCATTTTCTTCACTCCCATATAAACTACTTTGAATTATAGCAGTCAAGCGGGTATTGGGCAATGAATGACCGCATAAAGCTTTCAGTGTCAAGGCAAACTTCTTTGCACGTAACTATTGCATTCGGCCAGCCGATTTGATAAAATAACTTTTGTTGTATAGAGACACTGAAGAGCAAGGGCTTGTGCCTGCCGCTCAAATTGTCTAGGAGGTGAAAGATATGCCAAACATTAAATCTGCAATCAAACGTGTTCGCACGAACGATACGAAAAATGCTCAGAACTCATCTGTTAAAACTGCAATGCGTTCTTCTGTGAAAAAGGCTGACAAAGCTGTAGCCAATAATGAAGAAAACAAAGGGGATTCCCTTAAAGCAGCAATCAAACAAGTTGAGAAAGCAGCTTCTAAAGGTTTGATCCACAAAAACACTGCTGCCCGTAGAAAATCAAGCCTCATGAAAAAAGCGTAAAACGCATCAAAAAGCCGGCCCTATATTGGGTCGGCTTTTTTCTATGCGAAAAAACGGAAAAAGCGCTGCCAGCTAAAGCAGGCAGCGCTTTTGTTTGCTAGATGATTCTCTATTCAAGAGGATTTCTTCGCATGCCCTGCGCGTTTCATGAGAAAGAATTCCAGCACCCGCTCCCGGTTGCCGGACACGGTTTTTAATTGCAAGTCGATATCCGCCAAATCGCCGAGCACTTGAAGCAATCGGGCTTCCGAAATTTGCCGGCGCTTTTCCACCAATAGTTTGACGCGGTAGGGATGCGCCTTGAGCTGTTTGGAAATTTGCTGTGCATGATAGCCTTTTTTCTGCAGATAATAGACATGCACCATAAAGCGGATCTGCGACGCCAGCAGTGCCGCGAGCGCGACCGGCTCTTCCTTTTGGCGCAGCAAGTCGTAATAGACGCTGAGAGCCGTCTGGATGTCTCCGTCGAGATAAGCCTGCAGCATTTTGAAAGCATCCTGCTCGAGCGTCCGCGCAGTCATGTCTTCGATGAGCTCTTGTGAAATCTCTTCTTGCTCCGAGCCGAGGTATAAGGACATCTTCTCGATTTCTGATGCGAGCAAAGTCAAATTGGTGCCCGCCATTTCAATGAGCTTTTGTGCACTTTGCCGCTCCAGCGTCTTGCCATGGGATTTTGCCTCGTGGGCAATCCAGCTTTCCAGTTCATGCGGCTGCAGCGCCTTTGCTTCGATGAGCACGACATTCTTTTTCATCAGCTTGACGATTTTTTTGCGTTCATCCAATTTTTCATACGGTGCCACAAAAACCGTCACGCTCGTCGCTGGGGGATTCTCGAGCCACGCTTCCAAAGATTTGAGGTCATGGTTGATTTTCTCTTTCCCGCGTTCTGCCGCTTTTAGGAACGAAGCATTGCGCGCGATGATCAGCTTGCGGTCGCTGAAAAACGGGATCGTGTCCGCTTCTTCCAACACATGGCCGACCGGCACTTCATCCAAGTCAAAATTGGAGACATCCGTTTCCCCTGCTTCCGCCATTTGCGCTTTCAGCAATTCGATCGTCTTGGTGATGAAATAACTCTCTGTGCCGACGATCAGGTAAACCGGATCGATTTTATCCGCGCGTATCGACTTCCAAATTGATGTAATCATACGTTTCACTCCCTCTGCACTTAACTATACCGGATTTCTCCCTATCGGTCTGCCTCACAGGATAAGTCCGCTTTTGACAGTTGTGTGACGTCGGCCAAAATCGGCGGACATTGTTTAGTTCGATATGGATTTTTCGTTATCGTTCCCTTATAATAAAATCAACTAGGAGGGATTTTCAATGAATGAATTTGAACAGAACGTTCAGTCCAAACGCAACGATGCCATCGATGCAGGGATGGGCTTCGTCGTTTCCTTTGGTTTCTTCGCACTTATTTTCATCATCGCTGGCGTCGTACAATTCGTAGCCCGCTGATTACAAAAAAAGCTCCGGCATAGGCCGGGGCTTTTTTTATTTTCGGCTGGTGTCAACTGTCACTCGCCCATCTTCGATCGTCATGCGAATGGTTCCGTTTTCAGCTGTCGACAAGAGCCGTAGACCCAATTCGCCAAACCGCGCCGTCACTTCAGGGCTTGGATGCCCATAGCGATTGTCGATCCCTGCTGAAACGACTGAAACTTGCGGCCGCAGGGCTTCCAGAAAAAGTTGTGAGCTCGATGTCTTACTCCCATGATGTCCGACTTTCAGGACTGTCATGTCGGCTAGTTGTTCACCGTAGCGCTCCACCACCCCGGATTCGCCTTCGCTTTCCAGGTCTCCTGTAAAGAGGAATCGCTGCCCCTGATGCTCCATCAGCAACACCAGCGAATCATCATTGCCTTCATATAATTCATCTTCTGGCGACAAATACGAAAATTCCGTATCACCCACTTGCCAGCCTGCACCGTCCATTGGCAATTCCACGCGGGCTTCACGAGCAGACGGCGCAAGCTCTGTCATCAAAGCATTTGCTTCAGAGCCGGGCGTAATATGCAGAAGCTCCACAGCCAGTTCTTCAAAAACTTCATCCGCCCCTTCAGCATGGTCCGCATCCGGATGGCTCAAAATGAAAAGATCGATGCGGGAGATGCCGCGCGCTTTCAAATACGGCACCACGGTTTGACGCCCCACTTCAAATGGCCGCTTCTTTTCCTGGAATGGCTCACCATCAAAGCGCAATACGCCACCGGCATCGATTAAATACACCGCCTTGCGGTAAGGCAGCTCAATCAAAGCGCTGTCGCCCTGTCCGACGTCGATAAAACTAACGTGAAGCCTGGGGTCGATATACGGCTTTACCGCCAGCAGCAGTGCCGGAATAAGCAGGACAAGCAATAAACGTAGACGAAAGCGCTTTTCCGCCTGGACAAAAAATAGCAGTACACTGGCAGCCATGAACAACAGCCAACCAAGAGATGGCCTGCCTGGTGTCCATACTTGATTGGGCAAGCCCGCCAAAGATGAAGTCATCCCTTCCATCCAACTGCGCAGCGGCTCATAGGCCGCAAAGAGGATAGCTTCGACACCCAACGGCAGAAAGCTTGCAGCCAATAAAATGAAATTCGCCGGCAAAATCACCAGCGTGAACAACGGGACATAGATGGCATTTACCAAAAAGGAGGATAGGGAGATTTCAAAAAAGTGGAACAGCAAAAGAGGATAAAGGCATAGCTGGGAAACGGCCGTAACGATCAAGCCGCTTTTAATAAAAGAAGCTCCTTCCATCAATTTCAGCGAAGCGATGATTCCAAAACTCGCTCCGTAAGACAATTGAAAGCCTATATCCTGCAACAATCCGGGGTCCATCCATAAAAACAAGATGAAGCTTGCTGACAATGCTTGCATGGCTGACACATGCAGACCAAAAAGCCGCGCGGCCAACACTAAAACCACCATGGCGCAAGCCCGCAGGACCGATGGGGCAGCGCCCGCCATCACGGCATACAAAGGCAGCACAATCAGCAATAATACCGTTGCGCTTTCTTTCCTGACCCGCAAGCGCAGCAATACAAAATAAATCATGCCGGTGACGATGCCGACATGCAAACCAGAGATCGCAAAAAGGTGCGTGATGCCGAGCGTCCGCTGGATCCTGGCCTGTTCAGCATCCATGCCGCTGCGATCCCCGAGCAGCAGCGCCTGGGCTTCTGCTGTCAACGATTTAGGAAAGGACGACTCGATATGTTCGATTAACTCACTGCGCTGCCTGGCCAAGCGTGCACGGAACCCTGTGCCTGGTGTCGCCGAATCGAGTGTTTCGATTTCAAGCATGCCAGCTGCATTATGGCGCTCCAGGTAGCCCCGCATATCAAACGCATATTGATGAGCAGGCTTTCTCGGCTCCGTAAATGTTCCTGACACCTGCAGTGCTGCAGATGGGCCGAGCTCCTGCAATCGCTGCTGTTCTTCAATCGAACGAATTCGGTAGCTCGCATAAACGACTTGGCCAGAACCGGCAGTCGCAAACCCTGACAAGCGGTCGCCGTCGAGTGCCATTTCATTAAAAACTAGCGCACCGTGAAAGCCCCCGGTCAAAAAGGACCCTTCCGCAAGACGGGCATCCATATTAATGAAGGAAATCAACGACACCGCGAAAACAACCGCCAACCAAGCGCCCGGCTCTTTCCGGTATATCATCCAGCAAAAAAGCAGCACCATGAGCAAAAGCTTATCAGCTGAGCCATGTGCTGCTTGTGCGGCAATTGCCGTTGCAATTGCTGCATAGAGAAATAACGCTTCCGTTAAACGATAAGTTCTCCAAATAATTCCTTCACCCGTTCTTTATAATGGGACAACTCTTCTTCGCTCGCCCCTTTTGCGCCAAGCTTTTCAATCAATTCCATATACAATGCCGTTTTCTCGACGCTGAGGAAATCGATTGTCCGTTCATCGAACATCACTTGGATCACTTCGACATTTGCTTGTTCCAGCAGTTCGATCGCATATTCATGGTTTTTGTAATCGGCTGCATAATAAAGGCGTGAAATGCCTGCCTGGATAATGGATTTCGTGCATTGGAGGCAAGGAAAATGACTGACATACATATCGGCGCCGCTGACGCTGACCCCATATTTGGCACATTGCAACAGTGCATTCATTTCCGCATGGATGGTCCGCACGCAATGGTTATCGACGACATAGCAGCCTTTATCGATGCAATGGTCCCCACCGGAAATCGAGCCGTTATAGCCCCCGGCCATGATGCGCCGGTCCCGGACGATCGTTGCTCCGACGGCCAGCCTTGTGCAAGTGCTTCTTAGCGCTAAAAGATGGCTTTGAGCCATAAAAAATTGATCCCACGTTATTCGCTTCATCTGATTGCCTCCTGCTGTTTCGTTAAATTAAGTGTAGCAGAGGCAGTTGTTTCGTCAAGGGCCGTCCGTCCTTATCTGACACGGACCATTTCCTTCAATTTTTCAAAGCTCTTTTCCCCGATGCCTGTCACGTCCATCAATTGCTCAATGCTTTTGAAGGGCCCGTTTTCAGTCCGATGCGCCACGATTGCCGCTGCTTTAGCCGGCCCGATTCCAGGAAGTTCGGTCAACTCATCTTCGGTTGCCGTATTCAAATTGATAAGACCGGGCTCTGCGCTGCCGCCAGGCGTTGCAGCTGCCAGCTCCACGCTTTCTTCGCCTTGTTTCGGCACATAGACCGCTGATTCATCGAGCACGATGACCGCCAGATTGATCGAGCGGTTGTCTGCTTCCGGCAAAAAGCCGCCGGCAGCTTCGATAGCATCGTTAATGCGCGAACCGGCAGGCAATTCATATAAACCCTCGTTTTGGACTGCGCCTTTCACGTCAATCATGACGTTTGTCGGGACCGCTGGATCGGTTTCCGGTGGCGACGGTTGTTCGGTAGTTTCAGAAGTGAGTTCGTCGAGGCTTGTGGCCTCAGGGGGTTCGTGCAGGAGAAAAAAATAGAGAAGCGCCAAAACCGCGGCGATCGGTACAGCGATGCGGCCGTATTTGGCGATTTGCGGAGAAATATTCAGTGGGCATCCCTCGTTTCCGCAGAAAGCAAACAGCTGAAGCTGTCTGAATTATATAATAACAACCGATCGGAAGTCCATCTTTCCATGAAAAAAACCCGCATATAAAAATTTGCGGGTTTGGTGTTGCTGATTATTTTTTCGCACGGAAAAAGATCCGTTCGCTTTCGTCGTTTGGTGCATCCGCAGTGAAATCGGCAGTCACTGATTCCACCGTGAATCCGGCTTCTATAAGCCATTCTTTGTACACTTCAAACGGGAAAGTCCGTTGCTCATGCGTTTCTTCAAAGCGCTCGAACATCCAGCCTTCACGCACGAAAAACGTCAAATCGTGAATGACGCTGTGAGGCGCTGAACCTTTTTCAGTGTGCCACATATAGGCAAGGTCTTCCCCGTCATAAACAAACGGACTATGCATGAAGATCTCATCGACCTTGAACACCGAATGGACATCGAAAAAGAAATATCCGCCCGTATTCAATGCCGCATAAACCTGTTCGAAAGTCTTCTTGACCTGTTCTTCTTTGGCTAAATAATTCAACGAATCGATTGCGATCGTCACGGCATCGAAGCCTTCCAGGCCTTCCAGGTTGTCCATGGACAATTGAAGTACCGGAATATCCAGCGCCGATTCTTTGAAGCGCTTCTGTGCAACGGTAAGCATGTCAGCGGATAAATCACTTGCTGTCACGTCATAGCCGAGTTCAGCCATCAATTCAGACAGCACGCCTGTGCCGCACGCGAGATCGAGTACAGATCCAGAGCGCATCGTTTCAGCAATCCATTCCACATATTGTTCATATGGAATATCTTCCATCAAGTCGTCGTAAACTGCCGCAAACCGTCCGTAGTTCATACTTCGAGCTGCGGGGCGTCGCGCCATAGACGCTCTAGGTTGTAATACGAGCGCTCATCGCGATGGAAGACATGTGCCACGACATCGCCAAGGTCGACCAAGACCCAGCGTGCTGCGTCGAAGCCTTCGACACTTTTGACTTCATAGCCGGCTTCTCCAGCTTTATCCATCAATTCGCGGGCAATCGATTGTACTTGGCGATCCGAGTTTGCGCTGCAAATCAGGAAGTAATCCGCCAAAAGCGAAATACCTTCCATATTCAATACAACGATGTCTTCTGCTTTTTTATCCTCTGCGGCTTGGTACGCCACTTGCAATAATGTATCTTTAGTCATTCTTCACGTTCCCTTTCTGTTGCTCAAAATGCTCGAGGCATTTTAAGGAATCCGGATAAACCGGCTGATTTTTTGTTGCGAGAAACTCGATCGATTGCCGGATCGACGCTTCCATCAAGCGGTCGAGGCCATCATTTCTCATGGCTCTCAACTGGTCGACTTCCGGAAATTTGCGGCTCGGCTCGATCATGTCTGCAATGTAAATGATTTTTTCAAGATCCGACATGCCTGCACGCCCTGTCGTATGATAGCGGATCGCATCGAGGATTTCTTCATCTTCGACTCCGAATTCATGCTTAGCCACATAAGCGCCGACCGGAGCATGCCATAATTCGTGATGATAGTCGAGCAATAACGGATCCATGCTTTCTTTTTCAATAATGCCGCGCATCCATTCACGGTCGGCGAATTTCACTACGTCGTGGAGAATAGCTGCAATGCGCGCTTGTTCTTCCGACACGCCGTAATGCTTGGCAAGTTCGACTGACGTATTCATAACGCCCAACACATGGTTGAAGCGTTTTTCAGGAAGGCGTTCTTTGACTTTTTGGAGCATCAGGTTCGGGTCCATACAATCGCTCCTTCCGGATAAAAGTTTCCACGTGTTCGGGAACGAAAAAAGTCAATGGCTTGCCAGCCAAAACGCGCTCTCGCAACATCGTCGAAGATAAATGCATTTCCGGGGAATCGATCATCATCACCGGATAATCCGTTTCAGCAATATAACCCGGCCGCCCAATGCCGACGAACTGGACCAATTCAGCCAGTTCGCCGATGCGGTGCCAGGTATGCAGGCTCTCGACCATATCGCCGCCAATGATGAAATAAAATTCACATTCCGGTTCACGTTCAATGAGCTTGGCCATCGTTTCATACGTATAAGAGACCCCGCCGCCCGACACTTCAATGTCTTCTAGGCGGAAATGGGATTGTCCATCAATCGCAAGCCGCGTCATCTTGACACGCGTCTCTGTATCGATGCCGCTCGATTCCTTATGAGGGGCGATGGCATTCGGCATGAAACGCACTTCATCCAAGCCCAATGCGTAATAGGCTTCATTCGCCATAATCAAATGGCCAAAATGCGGCGGATTGAATGTGCCGCCGAGAATACCGATTTTGCGTTTTTTCACGGAAGCTCAATCCGTTTATTGTTGACGGATGCTTTGTATAAAACGACAGTATGACCGATCAATTGCACCAATTGCGCTTTTGTTCCCTCTGCTAAATGCTTCGCCACTTCGTGCTTGCCGTCTTCATTATTTTGCAGAATGCTAATTTTTACGAGTTCGCGTTTTTCAAGGGCTTCTCCGATCTGGACGAGCATCGCTTCATTGACGCCGCCTTTTCCGACTTGGAAAATCGGGTCCAAATGATGCGCTTCACTTCTTAAAAAACGTTTTTGTTTACCTGTTAACATGATTTCCTCCTAGTTTTTCCGTAATCAATTGAATCATTTCTTCGGTATCTGGGCGAATGCCGGTCCATTTTTCGAACGCAATGGCGCCTTGGTTGACGAACATGCCGACGCCGTTCAGCACCAGGCAGCCTTTCGCTTTCGCTTCTTTCAGAAATGGCGTTTCGAGCGGGTTGTAAATGATGTCCGCAACGACCGAACCGCTTCCAAGATGTGTTAAGGACAGCGGCAATGCTTCTTCAGTCAATCCGACCGAAGTGGTCTGGACGATGGTAGCGAATTCGCTCAAGTTCGCTTCGGCCTCTGCCAGCACCATTGCCTTGCTGCCGGTTTCATCCGCCAGTTCCTGCGCCCTGCGGAATGTTCGGTTGGTGATGGTGATATTGCTGAATCCTGCACGCGAGAGCGCAAAACTGATGCCTCTTGCCGCCCCGCCTGCACCAATCACCAGCAACGCGCGTTCTTTATCGACAGGATAACTTAATAGCGAACGGACAAACCCGTCGCCATCTGTATTAAATCCCTTTAAACGTCCATTTTTTGCAGCGACCGTATTGACCGCGTTCATGATGCGTGCCGTGTCGTCCAGCTCATCCAACAACGGGATTGCCGCCTGTTTGTGGGGCAAAGTGATATTGAACCCGCTGATGCCAAGCAATTTCATCGAATGAAACGCTTGTTCCAGCTGTTTCGGTTCGACATGCACCGGGATATAGGAAGCATCGATGCCGTGTTTTCCGAACCAATGATCGTGCATAAAAGGCGATAATGAATGGGAGATCGGGTCTCCGATGACCGCATACCATTTCTTCATTGTGAAAACCTCCTATATGAGAGACGGGCGGACGATGACTTCTACCCCTTTTGGTGCGTGGGCAGCGATCGTCACGTCATCATGCTGGACCGTGATCCAGCCAAGCCCAGAAAAGACGATGTCTGTCTTGCCTTCTTTGATGCGGAATTCATGGCGCACCAATTCAGGGAAATCTTCTTTATATTCAGCAGATGGCGGGGCAAGCATGTCGCCTAGGTGCTGTGCATATAGATCGTCTGCATTGTCCAATTTGGTCCGGTGGATATTCAGTGAATTTGCGGCATGCACCGTGAAGGACGAACGTTTGCCGCTGATGAAATCGAAACGCGCCAAACCGCCAATGAATAATGTCTGTTCAGGATTCAATTGGAAAACGCGCGGCTTGATTTCTTTTTTCGGCATGATCGCCTTCAGGTCTTCCGTGTGCAGATGATGCGCCAGCTGATGATGGTTGATGATGCCCGGTGTATCATATAGCGAACGCTCATCATCGAGCGGGATGCCAATCATATCAAGCGTCGTGCCTGGGAAATGTGAAGTCGTGATAACATCTCCTTCTCCTGTCGCCTGTTTGATGACGCGGTTGATGAATGTGGATTTTCCAACATTCGTACATCCCACCACGTACACATCGCCGCCGTCGCGGTATTGTTCAATCGCATCCATCGCTTCTGCGACGCCCGTCCCTTTATGGGCGGAAACCGCTAAAATGTCGATCGGATTCAAGCCCAATTTACGCGACTCTTGTTTCATCCAATTGATCAATTTTTTCTCTTTAACCGATTTCGGAAGCAAGTCCGCTTTATTGGCGATAAGCAAAATCGGGTTGTTTCCGACAAAGCGGTGCAAGCCCGGGAGCCAGCTGCCATTGAAATCGAAAATGTCGACAATTTTCACGATCAGCCCTTTGCGTTCCCCAAGGCCGTTCAAAATACGCAGGAAATCATCATCCGTCAAAGAAACCGGCTGTAATTCATTATAGTTTTTCAGCCGGAAGCAGCGCTGGCAGATGATTTCTTCTTTATCGAGCGAAGACGGCGGCGCATAGCCAATATCGTCTTTCCGCTCTGTTTGGATCTGTACACCGCAACCGATGCAATATGGCATTTCTGTCAATTTTCTTCCTCCCACATCAATTGTCCTTTTTCTTTCAATCTTTTCATGATCCGGCGCTCGACCAGCCGGTTGAAACGCGTAAAGAAGCCGTCTGATTGCGCGACCGGCAGTACGAGGATCGTATGAAGCTTATTGCGGTTGCCGCCAAAAATATCGGTCAGCATCTGATCGCCGATAACGACGACTTGTTCGCGCTTGACGCTCATGATTTTCAGCGCTTTGCGGAACGCTTTGCCCATCGGTTTTCTTGCCTGGTAAATAAATGGGATGCCGAGCGGGTCTGCAAACGACTTCACACGCATCTCATTATTATTTGAAACGATGACTACTTGAATTCCCGCATCTTTCATTGATTTCAGCCATTCGATCAATCGCGGCGTCGCTTCAGGGCGGTCCCATTCGACCAATGTATTGTCCAGGTCGGTGATGATGCCAAGTACCCCTTTTTCTCTCAATGATTCTGGCGTAATGTCAAAAACCTCTTTAACGTATTGCCTTGGAATAAAATATCGATACACACATAACAACTCCTGTTTCTAGGGACTTAAGTCCATTGATTATACCATAAATGCAAGGGGTTCTCCCACCTTGACCCGGTCGCCGTCATTGATTTTCGTGTCGAATTGAAGATGCCCGCCTTCAAAGAACAAAGCGACCGTTGAACCGAAACTGAAATAAGCGACTTCCTGGCCTTTTATCCATTCGGATCCGAACTCCGTCAATTCGATGGAATTGACGTACATCGCCCCGACTTTTACGACCAATACGCGGCCATGCGGCGTTTCGAGTTCAGTGATAAGCCTCCGGTTGCCGCTGATCGGCGATTTGCCGTAAGTCAGCCCAAGCCGATTGACCGGGTAGGATTTTTCGCCGAGCATGTATTGCTTTACCACTTCGCCGTCTACTGGGCTATGGATGCGGTGGTAATCGGCAGGCGACAAATAAAGGATCGCATATTGGCCGTCCGCGTAGCGCTTCGCCGATTGCTCGCTGCCTAGCAGTTCAGCGAGTGAATATTCGATGCCTTTGACCTTGAACCGGCTATCGTTTTGGATAGCTCCGTGGATCTCGAGGCGACCATCGACTGGAGATACCAGTCCGGCATCGGCAACCGGCCGCGCATCCGTTTTCAAACTGCGCGTGAAGAAGTCGTGCAAGCTTTTGTATTGTTCGTTTGGGCGATCAATCTCGCCAAGTTCGATTTTATAAGCATTAATGAATCCAGGAATAAGCTTTCGGCTAATTGCTGATTGGGCAAAGCGTTTCAACGCAGCGGAACTGGCTTTTCCGTTGCCCAATTCGATCATCGATTGGTATAGGCGTTTTTTCATTCTTGTACCTCCGTCGTTAAAATAGTCTACCATTTTTTGTCGATTCGCAGTATAATTGTCGAAAGCATATCGACAAAAGGAGCGCTTGCATTGATATTGATCGACAAAATGGACCACACCATTAAACGGCTAAAAAGCCAGGCAGCCAACACATTGACCATTGGCAATATGGTGTTCGGTGGCGCCTCATTGATGGCAACTTTGAACGAATACTATAGTTACAGTGTGCTATTTATTTTTATCGCTGCATTTTTGGATCGTTTTGACGGCATGGTCGCGAGAAAATACAATCAAGAATCGGAACTCGGCAAACAATTGGATTCCATGGCGGATATCATTTCGTTCGGCGTGGCCCCTGCACTGTTGATCCATCAGCTCGCTTTGCAGGATTTTGGGCTGGCCGGCATGGTATTCACTGTTATCTATATTTCATGCGGCGCTTTCCGCTTGGCACGCTTTAATATAACTGAATCAAATGGTTATTTCACCGGCTTGCCGATCACTGCAGCCGGAACTGTGCTAACTTTGTCATATTTCGGGTTTAGCCACTGGTCGCCCGCTGTCTATATGTTCATCTTATTGATTTCTTCACTATTGATGATCAGCACATTTTCATTACGGAAAGTATAAAAGCTGAGAGCTTATGGCCCTCAGCTTTTTTGCTTGTTTTGGGATGAAGTTTCTTTTATATGCGCTGAAGCATCTTTTCGATGACACGCAGAACGATTTCAGTTGAGTGCTTGGCGGCAACCGGGAGGAATTCATCGAACGAGATCGAGGATTCCTTACCAGCGATATCCGACAAAGCACGGATAACGACAAACGCCGTATCGTATTGGAAACAGACTTGCGCGACGGCAGCCGCTTCCATTTCTGCTGCTTTCATTTCTGGAAACTGCTGCTTGACCAATGCCACACGTTCAGGATCGCTCATGAACGAATCACCTGTTGCGATAAGCCCAACTGCATGTTGGTGTTCACCGATCTCGTCAACCGCTTGGACCGCCAGTTCAATCAATTCTTTGTTGGCGATATAAGCAGCGGGCATTTGCGGCACTTGCCCCAGTTCATAACCAAACACTGTCGCATCGACATCATGGTGGCGTACTTCATCCGAAATGACCACAGCGCCGACTTCCAGCTCCTCATCAAAGCCTCCTGCAGAACCGATGTTTAAAACAAGATCCGGTTTGAACTCCTGCATCAGGATTGTAGTTGTCATTGCTGCATTGACTTTGCCGATGCCGCTTTTCAATAGGATGAGTTCCTGGCCTTTGTATGTACCTGTCGTGAATTCGCTATTGGCGATTTCACGGAAAGATGTGTTCGCTAATTGATTGCGCAACAACTCTACTTCTTCTTCCATTGCGCCGATTACACCGATTCTCATTGTATCCGCTCCTTGCCTGCATGATTATGCCGGAAAAACGGCGCCCTGTTAATAGGCGCCGTCCAGCGTTTTGAGTACATCCATTTTCTCAGGTTTCCAACCTTCACCGTCTACCCATTCGAGATAAACGCGGTACTTCTCAGATTGGTCTTTCGACTGGACTGTCGCGATGGATTTTTGCGGGCCGCCGCCATTTTGGACCATCATGACATACATGTCATTTTGGGACAATCCGGTAGCATACGTGACCGCTTCAATCTTTTCGTTCCAATCAACTGAATTTTGCTGGTATGAAGAAACATGGTCGCCGCTTTGGCTTGTGCCGACAGGCTCCCAGCTGGTGTTGACGATGGTTTCACTGACGATCGGGTCGTTGGACTCTTCACGTGTGATGGTACCGCCTTTGGTTTCTTCTTCCTCTTCTTCTTTTTCTTGTTCTTTTTCTTGTTCTTTTTCTTCAGCTTCTTTTTTAGCTGCTGCTTCTTCTTCAGCCTTGGCTTCCTCTTCAGCTTTTTCTTCAGCCTCGAGATCATTTTCTTCTGCTGTTACTTGCGTATCGTCATCGCCGCTCGTTTGGCTTTCTGTTTCCGGCGTTGTTTCTGCCGATTCAGGATCTGCTGAATCGTCGCCGCCTCCGAATAGCAATGTTGCCCCGATGATAACCACCAAAGTAAATACTAAGGCGATCATGATATTGAGGATTGAATTCGAACGATTTTTATTGTTCTTATTCTTATTCAAACGAGAGGGATAAGATTTTTCTTCGTTAGCCATGGAAAGCCCCCCTTTACATGTATTTTATCATATTTAGCCCATGACAAATTTGACATTTCAACTAAAGTTTTGTTTCATCCATCAAAAAAACAGCCACTCCCAAAGGAATGGCTGGGTGCATCAATTGATCGAAACGATCTTGACTTCCATTTCCCCGCCCGGCGTCAATACTTTTACACGGTCGCCGACAGTACGGCCAAGCATGCTTTTCGCGATCGGCGAGTCGTTCGAAATACGCCCTTCCAGCGGGTCTGCTTCTGCAGAACCGACGATGGTATAGGCTTCTTCATCGCCGTCTGGAATTTCCATAAACGTAACTGTTTTCCCGAGGCGCACGACATCGTTGCCAGCTTCCTCTTCATTTATAATTACCGCATTGCGGATCATGGATTCCAATGTAGAAATACGCCCTTCAACAAAGGCTTGGTCTTCCTTAGCGGAATCATATTCGGAGTTCTCGGACAAGTCCCCGAAGCTTCTTGCGACTTTAATGCGTTCCACCACTTCTTTGCGTTTGACCGTTTTCAAATAATCCAGTTCATCTTCCAACTTCTGCTTTCCGGCAGCTGTCATCGGAAATTGTTTATCGTTTGCCATACTCTTCCCACTCCTTCAACTGCTGACTATGGATGCGCTAACACCCGTCAGTCTCGTATCATTCTATTATAAATTACCAATCTATTCAAGAATTGTTTTAATTTTTGTAACCATTAGATCAATTGCGACTTCGTTTTGGCCGCCTTCCGGTATGATGACGTCTGCATAGCGCTTCGTTGGTTCAATGAATTGATTGTGCATCGGACGGACAACCGTCAAATATTGCTCAATGACCGAGTCGATCGTGCGGCCACGCTCATTGATGTCACGCATCAAGCGGCGGATGATGCGAAGATCCGCATCAGTGTCGACGAATAGCTTGATGTCCATCAGCTCGCGCAGGCGTTCGTCTTCCAAGACTAGAATACCTTCAAGAATGATGACGTCTTTCGGGTCGATCACTACGCTTTCTTCAGCACGGGTATGCAAGGCGTAGTTATAGATCGGCTTTTCGATCGCACGCCGTTCGAGCAATTCGTTGACATGCTTGATCAATAGATCGGTATCGAAAGCGAGCGGATGGTCATAGTTAGTCTCAAGACGCTCTTCAAACTCAAGGTGGCTTTGGTCTTTATAATAGTAATCCTGCTCGATGACCACTACGGAATGCTCTTTGAACACTTCGTAAATGGAATTGGTGACACTGGTCTTGCCTGATCCTGAACCGCCAGCGATGCCGATGACGACCGGTCTGTTTTTAGACATATACGTTAACTCCTTGTGTATCGATTTTCATTTTTTTCTGCAGACGAGAAGCCCATCCCCAACTGGCAAAAGCTCACAGTCGAAACCGGGATGCCCGTTCATGGTTTCACGGAACGAGCGGATATTGCGGATCATTGTGCGCTTGCGTCTCGGCACTTCTTTAATCGGCTGTTCTGCCATGCCGTGCATTGACATATTATCACAATAAATGATGCCGCCTGAAGACAATAAACTTTCATATTTATTGAAGAAGCGCTCATATTGCCCTTTGGCTGCATCGATGAACATGGCATCGTAAAACGGTGTCAACTCAGCAATGTCCAGTTCGAGCGCATCGGCACAGATAGCACGCACACGCTCTTCCATCCCCGATCCCTGGATGAATCCAAGCGCTTTGCTGTAACGTTCTTCATCCCGTTCAATCGTGTCGATGCTGACCTCAGGCAAGGCATCGGCCATCCGGAGTGCCGAATAACCGATGGCCGTTCCCAGTTCAAGCAAGCGCAGCGGCTTTTGGCGCTGCAATAATTCCAGCAGCTCCCCGATGCCCTGCTCTTCCATGATCGGCACATGATTCTCTGCCGCATAGGAGCGCATCGTTTCGAATAATGCTTCTATTGATGAATCAGGCATTGCGGATGTCCGCTCCTTTCACGCTCTAGTCCTTCATTTGAACAGAAAAGAAGAAGGGAAACGGACGCTCCCTTCCTTCTTAGATCAATTTCCGATATGTTCATCGCGGTATTCAAGATGCTGTTCGTAGCTGGTCGAGAAGTAGTTTTTGCCTTCTGAGTCAGCCAGGAAGTACAGATAATCCGTTTGGTTCGGGTCAAGCACCGCTTCGATGGATGATGCGCCGGCAGCAGCGATCGGCCCTGGCGGCAAGCCTTTATTCGTATAGGTGCTGTAAGGATCTTCGAACTCGTAATCCGAGTTGAACAAGCGGTCCTTATGCTCGCCCATCGCATAAATGACGGTCGGGTCTGTCTGCAGCGGCATGTCTTGATCCATGCGGTTATAGAACACGCTTGCAATGGTTTGGCGGTCTGATTTCGCAGTCGCTTCTTCCTCTAATAGCGAAGCGAAAGTCAATAGCCAATGAGGCGATTTTTCTTCTTCCTGCAAAACGCTTTGGTACGGTTCGATATTCGCTTTCGTGGCATCAAGCATCTGCTCAATCAACACGGTAAGTGAAGGATTTTCCTCATAAATCGGATAAGTGGCCGGGAATAGATAGCCTTCTAGCGCGAATTTAACGTTCTCCCCTTTGATTTCCTCTGTCAGCAAATCAGGGTATTTGACCATCAATTCATCGATATACGCTTCATCTTGCACTTGTTCCATGAACTGCTCAGCGGTGTATTCCGTATTTTCCGCAATCACGCGCTCGGCAATTTCTTCCAAGGTCAGCCCTTCCGGTACATTGATTGTATATAACGGTTCATGGTAAACTTTTCCGGTTTTCAAACTTTCCGTAATCTCGTCCAATGTCATCGATTGAGTCAAGCCATAGCTGCCTGCCTGAAATTCCGATTCATTTTGGAACTTGACGTAATACTTGTAGATTCTGGCATCCTTAATGACGCCATTGTCTTCAAGCAAGGCGGCAATGCTGTCCAAGTTAGAACCGATCGGCACTTCGATATCGATGACTTCCTCGGAATTCGGATCGACAGGCTCGAGTGCATTCGTGACATAACTATAAGCTTGCCAGCCTGCAACCCCGACGACCACAAGAAGCACGAGCGCTACGATCAGCACGATGCGCCGCACGACTCTCACTTCTTTTTTCTTTTCCTTCATCCTGTCGAACATGACATCTTTTTTTGACTGCTTTTCCACGGGTGTTCCCCCTCAGCTATTCGTCTCTCCCAAACAGAAGGCGATTCAAACGAAAGGGACGGAATCAAGGTTCAATTCCGTCCCCCTTATGGTTATTGCTCTTCGTTTTCTTCTTCTTGCTCAAGGAAAGTATTGAGCATTTCTTCGATCATGTCCCATTCCTCTTCCGTTTCGACCGGGCGAAGTTCGCCGCCGGAAACGTTCTCTTCAGAATCCAGGTTTTCAGTGAATGAAGATGCGTGGATTTCAATCTCGCCTTCTTCGTCTTCATCTGCGCCAACCGGGAAATACAAGACGTATGATTTTCCGAAATCTTCCGATTCAAATGTGAACAGCACTTCGAATAATTGTTCGTTTCCGTGCTCGTCCACTACTGTAATATGCTCTTGACCATGTTCCATTCGTGTCACCTCATCATTTTTTTGAATCAAGATAGCCTTGCAAAATCATCACTGCGGCCATCTTGTCGATCACTTTTTTGCGGTTTTTCCGGCTGACATCGGCAGAAATCAGCATTTTCTCTGCTGCCATCGTCGTCAGCCTTTCATCCCAAAGCACTACCGGTATATCATATCCTTCTTTTAGCAATGCTGCAAACTTTTCGGAAGCTTCCGCCCGTGGCCCGATTGAGTTGTTCATGTTCTTCGGATAGCCCACGACCGCTTCCGTTACTTTGTATTCCTTGATCAATTCGCCAAGGCGCTCAAGCCCAAATTGGCCGTTCGCCTCGTCGATTTTGACGGTTTCGATGCCTTGTGCCGTCCAGCCCAGTGCATCGCTGATCGCCACTCCGATCGTTTTGGAGCCGACATCCAATCCCATTGTTCGCATAATTATTCCTCGTTATTCTTTTTGATGTAGAACTTTACCAGTTCTTCCAAAATTTCATCCCGCTCCAGTTTCCGGATCATGTTCCGGGCATCCTGGTGGCGAGGGATATAAGCCGGGTCACCTGAAAGTAGATACCCGACGATCTGATTGATCGGGTTATAGCCTTTTTCCTCTAGAGCAGCATGGACTTGCAGCATAACCTGCTTTACGTCCTGCTCCATCGATTCATCGGATGAATCGAATTTCATCGTGCGATCAAATGAGCTCACGACAAGCACCTCACTTTCGGAATGTGTATTGGCAATTCGTTCCTCTTGCTGAATCCCATTATAACTGAAAGCGCAGATTTGTTAAACCTATTTGACTAAAGTGTAGACCGATTCGAGCGCTGCATCCAATTGCTCCGGATTTTTCGCCCCGGCCATCGCCATGTCCGGACGCCCGCCGCCCTTGCCGCCACATTGTTCAGCGACTGCTTTGACGATATTGCCTGCGTGATAATCCTTGCCGGCAATGTTTTTCGATACGCCCGCTGCGAGCATGACTTTGCCATCTTCGCTCGCGCCGAGGACGATGACCGCCTGCTCGAATTTCGCTTTCAGGTCATCGACCATCTGGCGCAGCTGGTTATTGTCTTTTGCTTGAACTTTTGCGGATAATACTGTCACATCTCCGACTTTTCTTGCCGACTCCAGCAATTCACCGGACTGTGCATTGGCGATTTTCTGCAGCAGCGATTCGTTTTCGCGCTGCAAGGATTTGATATCAGCTTGCGTTGTTTCGACTTTTTGCAAGAGGTCGCGCGGATTGGCTTTCAAGAGGGACGCTGCTTCATCCAAAGTCTTCTCGCTTTGTTTCATATTCACATAAGCGCCTTTTCCGGTCAGAGCTTCAATGCGGCGAACGCCAGCTCCGATGCCGCCTTCTGAGACGATTTTAAAGACGCCGATTTCGGATGTATTCGCTACGTGGATCCCGCCGCATAATTCGAGCGAGTAATCGCTGATGGCGACGACGCGGACGACATCACCGTATTTTTCGCCGAACAAGGCCATGGCGCCCATGTCTTTGGCTTCCTGCAAGTTATGGTATCCGGATTCGACTTCGATGCCTTCCCAGATCTTTTCATTGACTGCCTGCTCGATCGTCGCCAGTTCCTCTTTCGTCACTTGGCCGAAATGAGAGAAGTCAAAACGCAACCGGTCCGGGCCGACATATGATCCTGCCTGGTTGACGTGCGTGCCGAGTACGTCTTTCAATGCCTGGTGCAAGAGGTGAGTCGCCGTATGGTTCTTGATTGTATGGCGGCGCTCGGATGCATCAACTTTCGCTTTGACGGCCGTTTTCGTCAATTCACCGGAATCAACCCGCACATTATGCAAGTTCTGGCCGTTCGGCGCTTTTTTCACATCGAGGACTGAAGCAGTCACCAAGTCATTTGACAAGGTGCCTTTATCGGCGATTTGTCCGCCACTTTCCGCATAGAACGGCGTGCGGTCTAGCACGAGCTGCACTTCTTCGCCTTCTTGTGCGCTATCGACCAATTCCCCGTCTTTGACGATAGCGACGATTTCAGCGTCCGCGACTGTATGCGAGTAGCCGATAAATTCGCTTTCTTCTTTAATATTGCCGAGCACTTCGGATTGCGTCTGCATGGAATTGACGTTTTGGCGTGCGTTTCTTGCACGTTCACGCTGTTCATTCATCGCACGCTCAAATCCTGCATGGTCAACGGTCATTTCTACATCTTCTGCATATTCTTCCGTCAATTCCACTGGGAATCCATAAGTATCATACAAACGGAACACATCTTCGCCAGGAATTTCGCTATGGCCGGCTTGTTTTTGCTTTTCGGCAACCGTTGATAAAATTTCCAAGCCGTCATGCAAAGTTTCCAGAAAGCGTTCTTCTTCAAGTTTCATGACGCGGACAATGAAATCTTCCTTGTCTTTAACTTCTGGGTAGAAGCTCTGCATGATATCGCCGACAACTGGCACAAGCTGGTACATAAACGGTTTTTCGATCCCGAGTTTCTTCGAATAGCGGACGGCGCGGCGCAATAGGCGGCGCAGCACATAGCCGCGGCCTTCATTTGATGGCAAAGCGCCGTCTCCGATCGCAAATGCGACTGTGCGCACATGGTCGGCGATGACTTTAAATGCCATGTCCTGTTCCTGGCTTTCACCGTAGGATTTGCCGGAAATTTCTGCTGTCTTCTCAATGATCGGCACGAATAGGTCCGTATCGTAGTTAGTTGGTACATCTTGCACGACCGAAGCCATGCGTTCCAAGCCCATTCCCGTATCGATGTTCTGTTTCGGAAGCGGCGTGTACGTATGGTCTGCATTATGGTTGAACTGGGAGAACACCAAGTTCCAGATTTCCAGGTAACGGTCGTTCTCGCCGCCCGGGTACAATTCAGGGTCTTCAGGGTCATTGCCGTAGCTCTCGCCGCGGTCGTAGAAGATTTCGGAGTTCGGTCCGCTTGGGCCTTCCCCGATATCCCAGAAGTTTCCTTCCAAGCGGATGATGCGTTCAGCCGGTACGCCGACTTCGTTGAGCCAGATGGCATAAGCTTCCTCGTCTTCAGGATGGATCGTCACCGACAACTTGTCGGCGTCGAATCCGATCCATTTGTCGTCCGTCAGGAATTCCCACGCCCAATGGATCGCTTCTTTCTTGAAGTATTCACCGATCGAAAAGTTGCCGAGCATTTCGAAAAATGTATGATGGCGAGCCGTTTTGCCGACGTTTTCGATATCGTTCGTGCGGATCGATTTTTGCGCGTTGACGATGCGCGGATTTTCCGGGATGACGCGCCCGTCAAAATATTTCTTCAAGGTTGCGACACCGCTGTTGATCCACAATAGCGACGGATCTTCAAATGGCACAAGCGGCGCACTTGGTTCCACGTCGTGGTTTTTTTCTTTAAAAAAGTCGAGATAGAGCTTTCTGATTTCTTCAGCTTTCAAATTCTTCATCAAAATTCCTCCTTCTGCATAATAAAAAGCCTTCATCCCCCTAATAAAAAGGGACGAAGGCTCGATTCGCGGTACCACCCTGGTTACACAGGAAAAATATCCTGTGTCTCTCAAGCGCCTTAACGCGGCGGGACGGCAGTGATTAGCTGCACTCGGGAGTAGCGTTCAACAGATGCGGCAGAAGGCCCTTTCAGCCAAGGGGAGCCTTTTTCTAAGCAGCCGGAATCTATTTACTGTCTCCGTCTAGGTGTTGTGTATCTGTTATAAATTGAATTATAGAAAACCACGCGGGCCTTGTCAAGCACGCTCACGCTTCTTGAAAGTCGCGCGGCGTGATGCCTTCCATGCCGATCATTGGATGGATGCGGTGGGCATTTTGCTGCGTCAGGCTTTTCGGCCCTGCAACTTCTGCTTCCGGCTCCAGCTTTTCGGTTGATGCTTCTAGTGCATCCGAAGCCGCTCCTTCATCCGGAACAGCCGCTATGCCCAACCGGTCTGCCAAGGTTGTCAGGCGGCTCGAATCATCCGTACGCTCGACCCCGTAGCGGAACACGCCCGGGTCGCCGCACAGGATAAGAAAGTCGCGGCTTCTGGTGATACCGGTATAGAGCAGGTTGCGCCGCAGCATTTTCATATAGCCGCGGACGACCGGCATGATGACCGTCGGGAATTCCGATCCTTGCGCTTTATGAATCGAACAACAATAGGCGAGCGTCAGCTGATTCAAATCGCTGCGCTGGTAGGTCACTTCAATGCCATCGAACGACACGACAAGCAGGTCCTGCTTTTCCACCGTCTCTTTCGCTTTCATGATGGCGACCACTTCCCCCATGTCGCCGTTGAAGACATTGCTCTCAGGTTGATTGACCAGCTGCAGCACTTTGTCATTGATGCGATATGTGATGTCGCCAAACACCAGCTCTTTGCGGGACCCGTCATCGTTCGGGTTGACCATCTGCTGGATCATCTGGTTGAGCGCATCGATTCCGGCTGGTCCTTTATACATCGGTGCAAGCACTTGGATGTCTTTGATCGTATGGCCTTTTGACAATGCGCTCTTGACCACTTTTTCGACGACCAGTGGAATTTGGTCTGCACCCGCTCGGATGAACGATCGGTCGGACGTCTTCGCTTCGATATTGTCCGGCAGTTTTCCGGCTTTCATTTGGTGGGCCAGTTCGATGATCGACGAACCTGAGCTTTGGCGGTAGATTTCCGTCAGCTCGACCGTCGGAATGCGGCCGGATGCCAGCATGTCCCGCAGCACTTGGCCAGGGCCGACCGGCGGCAATTGGTCCTGGTCGCCAACAAAGATCAGCTGCGCGTCGACAGGGACCGCTTTTAATAATTGATGGGCAAGCCACGTGTCGACCATCGACATTTCATCGATGATGATCAACTTGCCTTCGATGTCTTTTTCCGTTTCCTCTTCCCGCTCTTGTCCGTTAAAGCCGAGCAAACGGTGAATGGTCATCGCCGGCAAATCGGTCGATTCACTCAAACGTTTTGCCGCACGTCCTGTGGGAGCTGCCAAAATAATCGGGAACGGTTCTTTTTTCTTGGCGTAGTCTTTCGGGTCGAGCGATAGGCCGTGCAGCTCTGCGTAAACTTCGACCAATCCGCGGACGACCGTCGTCTTGCCGGTTCCGGGTCCTCCGGTAAGGATCATGACGCTCGAATTCAAGCTTTTCTCGATGGCGTCGATTTGCGTCTCTGCATAATTCACGCCGAGCCGCTCTTCGGCTTCGCCGAGCGCTTTTCGGATCTCGGATGACGGGAAGCCGTCGCGTGTTTCCTGTTCTGCGATCAATGTTTCAAGCTTCGTCGCGATCCCGACTTCCGAATAATACAGCGACGGCAAATAAAGGCGGGTTTCTTCCCCCGCCACTTTTCCTTCTTCATTCAATTCTATAGCTGCCTGTGAAATTGAATCGACCGGGATGTCTTCGCGTTGGCTCGCTTCGAGCATTTGCTTGACGAGTGGAATCAAGTTCTTCGCATCGACGAAAACATGTCCTTCTGACAACGATGCCTGGTTCAAGACATGAAGGATCGCCGCTTTGATGCGGTCGGGATGGCTGCCGGTGATGCCAAGTTTCGAGCCAAGCTCGTCTGCCCGGTGGAAGCCGATGCCTTCGATTTCCTCGATGAGCTGGAATGGGTTTTTCGTCAGGATATCAATTGTTTCCTCACGGTAAGCCTGGTAAATCCTCATGCCGATTTGCGGGCCGAATCCCCAATCGTTTAATTGGATCATGACGCGTTCAAGGCCTAAGTTCATCTGCAATGTCGAGCGGATCGTGTCTTTTTTCTCATCCGACAGACGTGGGACGCCATCGAGCGCATCCGGGTCTTCCAGGATTCTCTTGATGGCATCGCTGCCGAGTTTCTTGACGATCGTCTCAGCGGTTTTACGCCCGATGCCGTTAAACAAATCGCTCGATAAATAATGGACGACGCCTTGTTCCGTTTCCGGCACTTCTTTCTTGAAGGTTTCCGCCTGGAACTGCACGCCGTATTTCGGGTGGTTCTTAACGCTGCCGGTGAATTTGTATTGTTCTTCAAGCGATAGCTTCGGGAAATAACCGGAGACGATGATTTCCTTTTCGGTGTACGGGGTGTTGGTTTGCTGGATTTTCACTTTGATGATGGAGAAGAGGTTTTGGGGATTGTGAAAAATCGAGACGACCGGACGCCCCAGCACAAATTCACTTTCTTTTTGGAATAAATCGATCTGTCCGGACATGCGGCCGTCCCCTCTCTTTCATTTGTTCAATTCAAGCGTTCGTTGATCATATCGTAGGCATAACGCGCCATTTCGTTCTTGTCATCCAGTGTGTACGCACGTTGCAAATGGTACATGGCATCTTCCGTACGGTCGCTCGATACTGCATACAAAACGCCCAAGTTGTAATGGACATCTGAGTTATCCACATCAATTTCAAGCGCATAAACAAATTGTTCTTCGGCCAAGTCGAATAGTTCCATCGAAGCCAGCGCGATGCCGTAGCTGAGCCGCGCTTGCAGGTCGTTCGGATCCAATTCGACAGCGCGCTGCAAATAAGGCAAAGCGAGTTTCGGCTGGTCGATGCGTTCGAAGCATTTTCCGACCATATAATGGGCGTCCGATCCTTCGATGCCGTTTTGAATCGCTTTTTCATATAATTTTAACGCTTCTTCATAGCGTTCTGCGTTGTAATAGAGATTTGCCAACCCGTAGTAAGCGGTCGCGGACGTTTCATCGAGTGTCAAGGCTTTCTGGAAAAACCGCTCGGCGCGCTCCGTTTCGTTCATCGAAGCCAGGACATGCCCGAAGTTGATATAGCCGAGCGCGTCTTCTGGCTGTTCCTCAATGGCATTCGTAAACGCCTGGATCGCGTCTTCAGCCCTGCCTTCTTGCAAGGCTTTAATGCCGATTTCGTTATAATTCATCGCCGATTCCCCCCATTATCCTACATAGTCCAGCTGTGAACCGTTTTTGAAGACACGGTCGATCGTACCGCCGCCGAGGCATTCGTCCCCGTCGTAGAAAACGACTGCTTGGCCCGGTGTGATTGCACGGACCGGCTCATCGAATGTAACGACCGCTTCGCCGTTTTTCATGTCGACCGTGACGCCGACGTCCTGCTGGCGGTAGCGGAATTTCGCTGTACACTGGAAGCTCGCGGACGGTGCATCACCTGTTGTGAAGCTTAAATTGACCGCTGTCAAACTATCGGAAAACAGTGCATCGTGGTGGATGTTCTGTCCGACATACAAGACGTTTTTCTCCAGGTCTTTCCCGATGACGAACCACGGATCGCCTGCTCCGCCGATACCCAGGCCTTGGCGTTGGCCGATCGTGTAATACATCAACCCGTCATGCGATCCTTTTTTGACACCTTCCAAAGTTTCCATGGATCCCGGTTGAGCTGGAAGATATTGGCTGAGGAATTCCTTGAAATTGCGTTCGCCAATAAAGCAAATGCCCGTCGAATCTTTTTTCGTCGCTGTCGCAAGTCCTGCTTCAAGGGCGATTTCACGTACTTCCTTCTTCTCGATCGCACCGAGCGGGAACATAACTTTCGACAATTGTTCCTGGTTCAGCTGGTTCAAGAAATACGTTTGGTCTTTATTATTATCGATGCCGCGTAACATATGCGTGACGCCGTTTTCGTCCGTTTCGACGCGTGCATAATGGCCTGTTGCCAGATAATCCGCACCGAGGCTCAAAGCATGTTCAAGAAATGCCTTGAATTTGATTTCCTTATTGCACATGACGTCCGGGTTCGGCGTGCGGCCGGCTTTGTATTCCTCGAGGAAATACGTGAACACTTTATCCCAATACTGCTTTTCGAAATTGACCGCATAATACGGGATGCCGATCTGGTTGCAGACGCGGATGACGTCTTCATAATCTTCCGTCGCGGTACAGACGCCGTTTTCGTCGGTATCGTCCCAGTTTTTCATGAAGATGCCGATGACGTCATAGCCTTGCTGCTTCAATAAATAAGCGGCAACCGAAGAGTCGACCCCTCCGGACATGCCGACGACTACGCGTGTATCTTGTGGAGCTTTTATTTCCATTTTTATTCACCTTTTCTATTTTTGCGCCAGGCGCTTCGTGATTTGTGCCGTTTTTTCGGCTGCTTGTGTAATGTCCGCGGCGGTCAGGCCGATGCCGAAGCTGAAACGGATCGAATTGCGCAGTTCTGCTGCATTTTGCCCGTACATCGCCACGAGGACGTGCGACGGGTCAATCGAACCGGCCGTGCATGCCGAACCGCTCGATGCAGAAATGCCGGATAGATCCAAATTGACCAAAAACGATTCAATATCGATGCCATTCAAGGACACATTGAAAATATGTGGCAATTGATCGATGCCATTCTCTTTAAAGTCGATGCCATTTTCATTGAATTCGGCACGGAAAATCTCCTTGAATCCATTGAAAGCTTGCCGTTTATCTTCCATCGTTTCCTGCGCGATTTTCACTGCGCTTGCGAACGCTTGGATGGCCGGCACGTTTTCTGTTCCGGCACGGCGTTTCCGTTCCTGTTCGCCGCCGTACATCAAGGGTTTGAGCGCCGTGTTTTTTCGTTGGTATAAAAAACCGATGCCTTTCGGGCCATTCACTTTATGGGCAGAGACCGAAAGCAAGTCGACGTTCAACTCATCCACATCGATCGGCAGCAAGCCATACGCCTGCACCGCATCGGTATGGAAAGTGACATTCGTCCCTTTCAAGAGCTCTCCGATTTCGGCAATCGGCTGAATCGTGCCGATTTCATTATTGGCGAGCATGACCGTCACGAGAATCGTATCATCCCGGAGCGCTTGTTTCACGTCTTCCGGCTTGACGCGGCCCTTTTCGTCTACCGGCAAATAAGTCACATCATAGCCCTGTTTCGCCAATTCTTCACAAGCGTGAAGAACCGCGTGATGTTCGGCTTGAGTGGTGATGATGTGGCGGCCTTCTTTGGCGCTGGCTGTTCCGAAGATCGCCAAATTATCCGCCTCTGTGCCGCCGGATGTGAAGATGATCTCTGTATCGTCTGCCTGAATGCTTGTAGCGAGCGTGCGCCTTGCATCGTCCAAAATGCGCCTTGCATCGCGGCCGGTTTGATGGATGCTTGATGGGTTGCCGTAATGCTCACTTAAGGCTTGAGCGAATACCGAAGCTGCTTCCGGATGCATCGGCGAAGTCGCCGCATGGTCCAAGTAAATTTGTTTCATGATTCATTAACTCCTTATATATAGAACATATAATGTTCGGTGTCGCCTTCTTCTGTCTGTGCCAAATCCTCGATCGTCGTTGTGTCCAAGACGTTCTTCACTGCATCGCGTATGCGTCCCCATAATTCACGTTGGGGCTGCTTTTCGTCTTCGATGCCTTCTACCGGCTGGATCGGCCCCTCGAGCACGCGTATGACGTCTCCCGCTGAAATCTCTTTCGGATGGCGCGTCAGCATATACCCGCCGTATGCCCCGCGCACGCTTTTCACCAGTCCCGAATTGCGCAGCGGTGCCACGAGCTGTTCAAGATAAGCTTCCGACAACTCATTGTCCGCAGCAATCTTGCGCAGCGGCACCGGACCTGCCCCGTATTGTTTTCCTAATGCGATCATAATTGTTAAGCCGTAACGGCCTTTCGTTGATATTTTCATCTAAAACTACTCCTCCGGAACCTGATCTTCAATTCTTCAAATAAGTATAGCATATCTCACAGGACATAGGCTTTCAATGACTTTCGGCGCCCGATTCGCTATACTGATGAAATGAATAGACGGAAGGAGTTTTCCTCGTGCACAATGAACCACTCGCTTTCCGCATGCGTCCGCGGACCATCGACGAAGTTGTCGGCCAAAAAGATGTCATTGGCCCCTCAACTGCATTGTATAAAATGATCAAAAGCGGCCATGTGCCGTCCATGCTGCTATATGGCGACCCAGGAATCGGCAAGACCTCAATCGCCCATGCCATCGCCGGCACGTCCGATTTGCCGTTCATCGCGCTCAATGCGACGACCTCCGGCAAGAAAGATGTCGAATCGGTCGTTCAAGAAGCGCGCATGACCGGCAAGGTGTTGCTGTTCTTGGATGAGATCCACCGCTTCAATAAATTGCAGCAAGATGCACTCTTGCCGCATGTGGAATCCGGTTCGATCGTGCTCATCGGCGCGACGACGGAAAATCCATTTCACGACGTCAATCCGGCGATCCGTTCGCGCTGCGGCGAAATCAAGCAGCTGAAGCGGCTGACGCAAGAAGACATAGTGGAACTATTAAACAGCGCCTTGACGGATGAAAAACGCGGGCTCGGCCGCGAGAAGATCCGGATATCCAAAGAACAAGTCGTCCGCATTGCCGAAGGGACGAACGGTGATGCGAGAAAAGCTTTGACGATGCTCGAATCGATCGTCATCGCATCGGATGAAGAAGACGGCGAATACCTCGTCGATGACGGCATCATCGAGCAGATGATCAAACGCGTCGGCGTATTCGGCGACAAAAAAGGTTCCCATTTCTTCAACCTGTTATCTGCGCTTCAGAAATCCGTGCGCGGCAGCGACGTCAACGCGGCGATGTATTATCTCGCCCATTTGCTTGAAAATGGCGACTTGACAGCTGTGACGAGACGCCTGCTCGTCATGGCATATGAAGACATCGGCCTCGCCAATCCGGCTGTCGGCGGGCATGTGCTCGCGGCTTGCCAGGCGGCGGACCGCCTCGGATTGCCGGAAGCGCGCATCCCGCTCGCACAGGCAGTCGCCGAGATGTGCTTGTCGGAGAAATCCAATTCCGCCTACCGGGCGATTGATGCGGCCACTGCCGCCATCAATAAAGGCCAAGTCGGGGACATTCCTGCGCATCTGCGCGATACGCATTACGCAGGCAGCGCAGAGCTCGGACACGGCGGATATAAATATCCCCACGATACGCCTATCGGTTCGTTCGGCGGCTGGGCCGACCAGGATTATTTGCCGAAAGAATTGAAAAAAACGGAGTTCTATAAACCAGTCGTCGCCGGAGAAGAAAAGAAATTCGCGGGCATCTACGAAAAGCTCAAAGGCTTCCGAAAAAAATAATGCACAAAAAAGGCCGGAGAATGTGATCATTCTCCGGCCTTTTTTCTATTATCTATTGATTGACGCGCTGGATATGGATCGATTTGGTGATTTGGTTGACGACCCAGCTCGCGGCGATCAAGCCGACCGTAGATGGAGTGAACGCGTTGGAAGATGGCGGCATCTGCGCTTTGCGGATTGCTGCATCTTTTTTGCCGACGGTTTCGACCACATCTTCACGCACCACAATTGGGCTTTCATCAGAGAAAATGACCGGTACGCCTTTGCGGATGCCCGCTTGCTTTAACTTCTTGCGGATCATTTTCGCCAATGGGTCGGTATGGGTTTTCGAGATGTCTGCGATCTTAAAGCGCGTCGGGTCCGTTTTATTGGCAGCGCCCATGCTCGAGATAATCGGGATGCGGCGGCTATAGCATTCTTTGATCAAATGTACTTTATAGATCAATGTATCCGAGGCATCGATGACATAATCAGGTTTGTGGCTGAAAAATTCTTCATAGGTGTCTTCTGTATAGAACATATGGAGCGTCACCACTTCACACTCCGCGTTGACATCCAGAATACGCTTTTTCATCACTTCGACTTTGGACTGGCCAACCGTGGAAAGGTTCGCCACCAATTGGCGGTTGATGTTGGTGATGTCGACGTTATCTTTATCGACGAGGATGATTTTTCCGACGCCGCTTCTTGCGCAAGCTTCGGCTGCGAATGACCCGACCCCGCCAACGCCAAGAATGGCGACTGTTGAACCTTTCACCAGGTCCATTCCTTCTTTGCCGATGGCGAGTTCATTTCTTGAAAATTGATGTAACATATTCACACTGCCTTTCAGGTTCAATATTAAATAGGGATACTAGGGATTATACACATAGAAAATCCCTCCGGCAAATGCCGGAGGGAGTTGGATTGCTTATGTAAGAAGAATCCCGATCGTGCCGTCCTTTGTGTTGCGCATCGTTTGAACCCGCTTATAGCAGGTGGGTGACCGCATCACCACTTATAACTTCCCGTTAAGGCATGTTAGCCATGGTGATATGTAGGTCTCCCGACGACAAAATGTTGGGTCAAAATCGAATTGCTAAAAACGAACACATCAGGATTCTCTCTACAAGTATAGTAGCATAACCGAAAAAGATGTACAAGCCTTTTACTCTATATCTTTTTCACTATTCTGACTAGTCACCGCTAGGTTTAATTCCTCTAATTGAGCCGATGATACTGCACTCGGTGCTTCCGTTAACATATCACTCGCAGAAGCGGTCTTCGGAAATGCGATTGTATCGCGCAGGTTGGTACGCCCTGCCAACAGCATCACCAAACGGTCAAGACCGAATGCAATGCCGCCGTGTGGAGGCGTCCCGTACTCGAATGCTTCGAGCAAGAAACCGAATTGCTCTGTCGCTTCTTCTTTTGAGAAACCGAGTACTTCGAACATTTTTTCCTGGATGTCGCGTTTGTAAATACGCGCCGATCCCCCGCCGAGTTCATAGCCGTTCAACACCAAGTCATAAGCTTGGGCACGGACGTTTTGCGGTTCCGTCGACAGCTTATCGAGATCTTCTTCGAATGGCATCGTAAACGGATGGTGCGCCGCGTAGTAGCGCCCGTCTTTGTCATCGTATTCAAGCAGCGGCCAGTCGGTGATCCATAGGAATTTGAAGATCGATTGGTCGATCAAGTCCAAGTCTTTGCCGAGCTTCATGCGCAATGCGCCGAGCGCATCCGCCACGACCGTTTTGGAGTCGGCGACAAACAATAAAAGGTCTCCTGCTTCAGCTTGTGCTGCTGCGATCAAGTTGTCAGCCATCTCGCCTTCGAAGAATTTTGCAATCGGCCCTTTGACGTCGCCTTCTTCCACTTTCAGCCACGCCAAGCCTTTCGCTCCGTAACGAGCAGCGAATTCGCCGAGGGCATCGATGTCTTTGCGTGAATAATTAGCGGCTTGTCCTTTGGCATTGATCAGTTTAACTTGCCCGCCAGATTCGACGGCTCCTGTGAAGACTTTAAACGCGGAGTCTTTCACCAATTCCGATACATCGGTCAATTCCATGCCGAAGCGGACATCGGGCTTATCCGAACCGAAACGTTCCATGGCATCCCGGTAGCTCATGCGCTCGAATCCTGCTTCAATGTCGATGCCTTTGACTTCCTTCATCACCCGAATCATCAAGCGTTCGTTCAATTCAATAATGCCTTCCATTGTCTGGAAGCTCATTTCCATGTCGATTTGAGTGAATTCCGGCTGGCGGTCAGCACGCAAATCTTCATCTCGGAAGCAACGTGCAATTTGGTAATATTTGTCTACTCCTGAAACCATGAGCATTTGCTTGAATAATTGCGGCGATTGCGGCAAGGCATAGAATTCACCGTCATGAACGCGGCTTGGCACTAAGTAGTCCCGTGCGCCTTCCGGTGTGGACTTCGTCAAAATTGGTGTTTCTACATCCAAGAATCCTTCGCTGTCGAGGAAATTGCGGATCGTTTTCGTAACGTCCGAACGCATTTTCAAAGTTTCGAACATCGCTGGGCGGCGCAAGTCCAAATAACGGTATTTTAAGCGCAAGTCTTCGCTGACACCCGTTTGATCTTCAATTGCAAACGGCGGATTTTTCGCAGCGTTGATGATTTCCGCATTATCCACTTGGACTTCGACTTTGCCTGTTTTCATTGCTGCGTTTACTTGGCCTTCCGCCCGTTCGACAACAAGCCCATCAATATGGACGACAAATTCATTGCGCAACGATTCACCGATTTTTGACGCTGTTTCCGAAATTTCCGGGTTGAAGACCACTTGGACAATTCCTGAACGGTCGCGGACATCGACGAAGATCAATCCGCCGAGGTCGCGGCGTTTGCGGACCCACCCTTTCAATGATACGCGCTGGCCAATTGCCGTTTCGTTCACTTCTCCACAATAATGTGTTCTCGACATATTTATTCCTCCAATGATTTCTTATTCTGGATGTTGTCAGCCAATTCATCGAATGGCACTTCCTGCTGGTCACGTGTCGCCATTTCTTTGACGGCCGCTTTGCCGCTTTCTAGCTCCGATTCACCGATAACGATGACGAATCGTGCACTTTTACGATCTGCAGACTTCATCTGCGCTTTCATCTTGCGGTCTGTGAAATCCATATCCGCCGAGATGCCGTTTGCGCGCAGGTCACGGACAACCGATACTGCTTTCTTTTTCGATGCTGCATCCATCGCGATGACGTATGCATCAAGCGATTGGTCTTGCCCGATTTCCACTTTTTCCATTTCCAGTGCGAGCAACAAGCGTTCGATGCTCATCGCAAAGCCGATGCCTGGCGATTCCGGGCCGCCGAGGTCTTCGACGAGCCCGTTATAGCGGCCACCGCCTGCAAGCGTCGTGATCGCCCCGAAGCCTTCTGCCTCACTCATAATTTCAAAAGCGGTGTGGTTGTAATAATCAAGCCCGCGAACCAGGTTCGGATCGACGACATAGCTGATGCCGAGTTCGTCCAAATAGTCCTTAACCTGAGCAAAATAAGCGGCCGATTCTTCGTTCAAATAATCCGCAAGGGAAGGAGCCGTTGCCATTAAGGGATGCTCACGATCTACTTTGCAATCGAGAATGCGCAGCGGGTTCTTCTCGAGGCGGTTTTGGCAATCGCTGCAGAATTCTTCGATCGACGGCGCGAAATGTTCAATCAGCGCTTGCTTATGCGCCAAGCGGCTTTCGGTATCGCCAAGTGAATTCAAGACGAGCCGCAAACTTTTCAGCCCGCTCGATTTATAAACGTCCATGGCGAGCGCGATGACTTCTGCATCGATGGCAGGATCTTTTGAGCCGATTGCTTCCACGCCGAACTGCACGAACTGGCGCATACGCCCGGCTTGTGGCCGCTCATAGCGGAACATCGGGCCGGTATAATACAGTTTTACCGGCTGGTCAGGCTGGCCGAACAGTTTGTGTTCGACATATGAACGCACAACGGAGGCTGTTCCTTCCGGTCGCAAGGTCAAGGAACGATCCCCGCGGTCCTGGAATGTATACATTTCCTTTTGGACGATATCGGTCGTGTCGCCGACGCCCCGTTGGAACAATTCCGTGTGTTCGAAAACCGGCGTGCGGATCTCCTTGTACTGATACAGATTGCATAATTCATTGATCGTCCGTTCGACTTCCTGCCATTTGGCAGATTCTTGCGGCAGCACATCATATGTGCCGCGCGGTGCTTGGATATTGCCCATTTTCATCTCTCCTTTTCCATACAAAAAAGCCCCCGTCCCTTGCTTACGCAAGGGACGAGAGCTAAAAATTAGCTTCCGCGGTTCCACCCTAGTTGGCGCATGTTTCTGCGCCCTCTCTGTCCGGATAACGGCCGGAACCGTCTTAGCCTAATAAGCGCATGCGCCGTTCAGTAAAGAACCTCAAGAGTGTTGTTCGTTGCAGATCCCTGCAGGAAAGCTTTCAGCCCGGGGCTTTCCCTCTCTTTTCAGTCGATGCTCACAACTACTTTCTCCGTCTTCAGCAAAATTATATAAGTAGAATAAATCAATCTTAATCAGCGGAAGAAATCTTGTCAAGCTTTTGCATACATTGCCTGATTTTTTTGATATTATGATGAAGATGAACTTAATTTAGGAGGGCCGCTATGCAACGACGATTATTACTCACCTTGCTGGTTTTTATTTTGGCCTTATCTGGCACGATCCCATTAGCCGTTTCGAATTCTGCCCTTGCAAATAACGGCGAAGTATCAGCCACGGGCTCAACGGTCAATATCCGGACCGGTCCGGGTTTGAGCTATGAAGTGATCGGCTCGATGAAACAAGGCGACAAAGCACAACAGGTTTCACGCAGCGGCGATTGGATTGAGATCCGCCACGGCAATACAGAAGGCTGGGTCGCTTCCTGGCTTGTCAGCACGGAACAAGCGCAAGACACATCAGCCCAAACCGCCGTATCGTCCGTCGACAGCTTGAACATCCGCGCACAGGCAGATCTATCTTCCGCGGTGCTGTCAAAAATGAACGCCGGCGAACAAGCACAAGTGATCGCGAGCCACGGCGACTGGACAGAAGTGCAATTCCGCAATGTCCGCGGCTTCGTCTCGACACAGTACATAAGCTTAACGGAGCAAAAAGCTGCGTCTCCTGAAGACTCGTCTTCCGAAGAACCGGCAGAAACTGCTCAAGCTCTTGAAAAACTTTCTTCATTCCGCATTGCGGTCGACGCACTGAATGTCCGTGCCGAACCGAGTTTAAACGCGGAAATCCAAGCTTCTGTTAAAGAAGGCCAAGTATTCAACGTAAAAGGAATGGACGGCAATTGGGTCCAGCTTGAACTCACCGACGATGAAACCGGCTGGGTCTACGCCTTTTACGGCGAATTGTCCGACCAGCCCGCACAACAAGCGAGCTCCACCGATGAACAAGTGACCGTCCTTACCGACGGCACGAATCTGCGCGCACAAGCGAATACCTCTTCAGAAGTGGTCACGCGGGCGGATGCCGGCATGCAGCTATCAGTAGCAGGCAAAGAAGGCCAATGGTATTTAGTGGCGCTTGAAGATGGCCGCCAAGCTTATATTGCCGATTGGGTCGTACGCACAGGAAAAGCCACTGAAACAGCCGAGGCCGAAAAAGAGCAACCCGCAAGAAAAGCTGGCACACTGAACGGCTTGACGATCGTCTTGGATCCGGGCCACGGGGGCAATGACGGCGGCACAGTTGGCGTTCGAAAAACCAATGAAAAAGACCTGACCTTGAAAACTGCTGAAATCCTGTCCCATCACTTGCGCTCTGCAGGAGCGGAAGTCGTCATGACGCGGCAGTCGGATGTTTATGTCGACCTTCGCCACCGCGTTTCCGAAAGCCATCAAGTGGCAGCGGACGCTTTCATCAGCATCCATTACGATGCCACGGAAGACAGCACGGTTTCAGGCTTCACTTCGTATTATCAGCATCCGTACCAACAAAAATTGGCCGAGCACCTCAACGGCGGATTGGCCGGTAAATTAACGCTCGATGACCGCGGCGCGAGAAAAGGCAATTACCTCGTCTTGCGGGATAATCGCCAAGCCGCAGTTCTCGTCGAACTTGGCTTCCTCAGCAATTTCAACGAAGAACGCATTGTCTCGAGCGACCAATTCCGCCAACAAGCGGCACTTGGCCTTTACAACGGCATCATCAGCTATTTCGATTCTGAATTAAGCGAATAAAATCAAATGCCCCGCTTCTCAAATGAGAAGCGGGGCATTTTTGTTTTAAATAGATTGTCACTTGACGCTGAAAGCTTCAAACAAACATTTCCAGCTATTTTCTCTATTGTAAAAGAGGCAAGCAGATCTGCTCGCCTCTTTCCGACCTTATTTCTTAGCACCGTCCGAATCGACGATGATGGTGACCGGCCCGTCGTTGACGAGTTGGACATCCATCATCGCGCCGAATACGCCGGTTTCAACTTGGAGGCCGTGGCTTGTCAACTCCTCGTTGAATTTCAGCCACAACGGTTCTGCTTGTTCCGGGCGCGCCGCTTCGACAAAGCTCGGGCGCCGCCCTTTTTTTACATCTCCGTACAAGGTGAACTGGGAAATAGACAGCACGCTGCCTCCCGCTTCCTCGATCGAACGATTCATCTTGCCGTCTTCGTCTTCGAACAAGCGAAGGCCGGCAATCTTCTTGGCAGTATAAACCGCATCTGCTTCGCTATCGCTATGGGTGATGCCGACCAATAAGACATAGCCGGAATCGATGGCCCCTGTAATTTGCCCGTCAACGGTGACGGACGCTTTTTTTGAACGCTGCAATACGACTTTCATGGCTCCTCCTTAATTCGTCACACGTTTTACCGAATAAACGTCGGGAATTTGCTTGATGCGTTCCACGACACGGTTCAGGTGGGAAATATGCGGAATCATGATCGACAAATTGATCGTCGCAATCTTGTCTTTATCAGCTCGCCCGCTGACGGCAGTGATCGTCGTCTTGGTCTCACTGACCATATGCATCACTTCGTTGATCAAGCCAGTGCGGTCATATGCCTGTACTTCAATATCGATTTGATATGATTTGTTTTCAGGCGATCCTGAATTTTCCCACTCTACCGGAATCAACCGATCGGATTCGTCTGCTTGAATATTCGGGCAATCCGCGCGGTGGACCGAGACGCCGCGGCCTTTGGTGATAAAGCCGAGAATGGCATCACCCGGCACCGGGTTGCAGCATTTCGACAAACGGATCATCATATTGTCGATGCCGCGCACAATCACGCCGGATTCCGTCTGTTTTTTCGGCTGGTTGGACTTCATTTCCACGGTGATTTTTTCGATGGCTTCTTCCTGCTCGCGCTTTTTGCGCTGGCGCTCAGCCAAACGATTGACGACTTGTTGGGCGGTAATCCCGTTGAATCCAACAGCCGCATACATATCGTCTTCGCTGGCGAAATTGTATTTCTCGATGACGCGTTTGATATTCTCCGCTGTCAGTACTTCTTTTTGGGTGAATTCCTGTGCTTTGATCTCTTTTTCGACGAGCTCGCGTCCTTTATGGACATTATCATCGCGCACTTGCTTTTTAAAGAATTGCTTGATCTTGTTTTTTGCCTGCGTCGATTTGGCAATGTTGAGCCAATCTCGGCTCGGGCCCACCGATTGCTTGGACGTCAAAATTTCGACGATGTCGCCGGTATGCAATTCGTGATCAAGCGGCACCATTTTGCCGTTCACTTTCGCACCGATCGTCTTATTGCCGATTTCGCTATGGACGCGGTAGGCAAAATCGATCGGGCAGGAACCGTCCGGCATTTCGATAACATCGCCTTTCGGGGAGAACACATAGACCATATCCGAAAATAAGTCGAATTTCAGCGATTCCATGAATTCTTCCGCATTATCGGATTCATTCTGGAAATCAAGGATTTCACGGAACCACGACAAACGGGAATCCACCGAGCTGAGCGGCTTGTCAGAAGTCTTGCCTTCTTTATAAGCCCAGTGCGCTGCGACCCCGTACTCAGCGATGCGATGCATTTCCTCCGTGCGGATTTGCACTTCTAAAGGATCGCCCTGCGGCCCAATGACCGTCGTATGGAGCGACTGGTACAGATTCTGTTTTGGCATGGCGATGTAATCCTTAAATCTCCCAGGCATTGGCTTCCAAGTGGAATGGATGATGCCAAGCACTGCATAACAGTCCTTGATGCTGTCGACCGTAATGCGCACAGCAAGCAAGTCGTAGATTTCGTTGAACTGCTTGTTCTGCATGGCCATTTTCTTGTAGATGCTGTAAATGTGCTTTGGACGCCCGAATAAATCGGCTTCAATGCCGACCTCATCCAACTGGACGCGGATTTCGCCCATGACATTATTCAAATAATCTTCCCGCTCCGTACGTTTTTTCTTCATTAAATTGACGATGCGGTAATACTGCTGGGGATTTAAATAACGGAGAGCCGTGTCTTCGAGCTCCCATTTGATCGTATTGATCCCTAAGCGGTGTGCAATCGGCGCAAAGATCTCCAAAGTCTCATTCGCTTTGATGCGCTGCTTTTCGACCGATTGGTATTTCAAGGTTCTCAAATTATGCAAACGGTCCGCCAGCTTAATGAGGATGACGCGGATATCCTGCGCCATCGCGACAAACATTTTGCGGTGGTTTTCCGCCTGCTGTTCTTCTTTCGACATATACTTGATCTTGCTTAGTTTCGTCACGCCATCGACCAATAATGCGACTTCCTCATCGAATTCGCGGACGATGTCTTCGCGGCTGACGTCGGTATCTTCTACGACGTCATGCAAAAAACCCGCTGCGACTGTGGCGGGATCCATTTGCAATTCTGCAAGGATCCCAGCCACTTGCACCGGATGCACAATATAGGGTTCGCCGGATTTCCGGAATTGGCCATCATGGGCTTCATAGGCAAGCTGGTACGCCTTTTTTATCGTTTCTACGTGCTCTGCATTCATATAGGACGCAACCATTTCGAATACATCTTCAACTGTTCTCACTTGATCTTTCGCCATAATTGCCCACCTTGCTTTATTTATTTCCAGAAGAGTATTTCTTTATTATAGATAACTTTCCGCTAAAAAGTAAAGCTTTTGCGTGTTTTCATCTATCTCCCGGAAATACCCCAGGGGCTACAGGCGTTCAGCTTTCTGTTTACGGATGCCGTCGACCATGATCCATTTGCTGTCATCGCCAACTGCGACGGTCTTGTTTGACGAATCGATACTCATAATGTTTTTGACACGGACATTGCGTGCACTTTGCTTTCCGCCCATGATTGAAATATCCGATCCCGCCGTGCGGAATCCCCGTACGACGCCGTTTGACAGCGATATATGCTCGGCACGGTACTGTACAGCGGAAGCGGGGCGCCCTTTGTAATCATAGAGCGGATCGCCTTCGAACAAGAAGCGGTTGATCGCGACATTGCGATAGCCGGAAATAACCAGCGAGCGCGGCGATGAGTCCTTATAGAGCCGCGTTTCGACCGGTGCCAGAGACACAAGACGCTGCGCTTTGATATTATAGGCCGACAAGGATTCCGGATCTTCGCGGAGATGATGGCCGATATGGCGGAAATTGAACGAACGGTTGTCATTGACTGACAAATGGCCGGAAATGAAGACGCCGGACGCTGCCGAAGAATTGGCGTGCGCTTTAACCTCAATGCCCCCGAAGCAACGTGAGGTGGAATTATTGAACAACCAGACATGCCTGGAGCCGTCATCGATTTCAATGCCATTGGAATTCGAATAGCCTTTTTTATGGGCTCTTCCGCTCGGGTCGGAGAAATGGCAATTGGAGACGAAAACATAATCGCTGTGATGGGTCGTCAAACCATCGTCCCCGAAGCCAAAGCCGTTCACTTGGTCAACCCAGATATATTTGCTGCCGCCCCTTCCGCGCATGCCGTCACCTGCGTAATTATAGAGCGGCGAGGTGATGTCGACGCAGTGAAGCCCTGGATTGATTGCTTCTACATCCCGCACCCAACCGTAGGTAACGCCTGCAAAAGTTACACAACTCGAATAGTTGCCCCAAGAATTGGTGCGTTCCGCATGTCCGAGGCGTTCCACATTCCAATCGAGGCTCAAGCTCTCAATCGAGATATTGCGGTTGCCATTCACATAATTGGAGTTTGTCAATAAACGAGAACGCTTTGGCGCTTTCGGATGCAGCTTGATGACCGAAGCGGTCTTGCCCGCCCCGACGATCCGGCTCCATGAAGGGACGCGGATGCCTTTGACGATATAGACGCCGGGCGGAACCGTCACTTCCACCCGGCCATTTCCAATCGCTTTTTTGAATGCTTCGGTGCAATCCGTGACACCGTCACCGACCGCCCCGTAATCTCGGATATTGACGCGACGGTTGATCGTTGAATCGAGTTTCTTGTATTCACGGTCAAGTTTGCCTTTCCATTCTGGAAACAGGTCCTGTCCGAACACAATAGTGCCGTAGCCGTTATCATCCGCGACTTCATACTCATCGGCGAAAACGGACCATAGTTTTTCGAAGAAATGGATCGGCCGCTTGATGCGTGCGCGGGGAAGATCTTTCTTGATGTCATTGAACAGTGCTTCGGTCTCCCGGGTAGTCTGTTCTAAAGGAGTCGCATCGTTTAGCAGCTGCCCGATCAATTCATTGTTTTGTACAGGGTCATACCGTCTGTCCAATTCGATCATGGAAATCACCTCTCTCGCAAGTTTCTTTCTCTACCATACCCCGCAGTCAGAAAAAAAATCACTTTGCCCCAAAGGCAAAGTGATTTTCTTAATATTGCATCAAAGTTGTGACATCATAGCCGTCGAGGTTCTTGCGGCCATCCAAATAAGTCAATTCGATTAAAAATGCGCAGCCGACAACCACGCCGCCAAGCTGTTCGACCAGGTTGATCGTCGCGTTGATCGTTCCGCCGGTAGCCAAAAGATCGTCCGTGATCAAGACGCGCTGTCCCGGTTTAATGGCATCTTTATGCATCGTCAAGACGTCTGTTCCGTATTCCAGGCCGTATTGTGCGCGAATCACTTCACGCGGCAATTTGCCTTCTTTACGGACTGGCGCAAAGCCGATTTCAAGGGCGTAAGCAACTGGGCAGCCGATGATGAAGCCGCGAGCTTCCGGCCCGACGATAAGTTCTGCATCAACCGTCTTTGCATAGGCGACGATTTGATCCGTTGCGTATTTATAGGCTTCGCCACTGTCCATCAAAGATGTAATATCCTTGAATTTGATTCCTGGTTTCGGCCAATCTTCTACGATGGTTATATATTGCTTTAAATCCATAATTCTTCCTCCTTGGCTGACACTTGGGCGTCAAACCAGTCTTTTAGATCCCGATAGGATGCATATAAGAGCTTTTGTTCCAAAGCAATCTGCCGCTCGCGCTTCTTATAAGCCGGCGCTTCTGACAGGTCACGTTTTCCCGGAGCCTGTGCAATCTCGGTAATTCCATTGTTAAGTGTAACAAAACCGAGTTCAAAAAACACCTGAAGCATGAAAAATAATGTTTCCCGGCTCCAGCCTTTGTGTTTAGCGAGTTCTTCGCCATTCTTTTTAAAATCGAAGGTGCCGCGCTTCTTGACGAAGCCGAACAGCCATTTGAATTGGTCACGGTCCGGGATGCGCTCAAAATACTGGGATTCCTGCGCATAGAAGTGGGCATAGACACGCTTTGGCCGCAGCTGTTTGAGTACGGACGACAACTGCTCTTCAGAGTCCGGCAGATCCAACAGCACCAGATGCTCTTTCGCTGCACCCGATTCGACGAGCGACTGCACCGAGACGATCGGCCCTTCAAGCAATGAGCTGAACACCGCTTCTGTTTCTTTCTGGAAAGCGACGAATACCTGGTTCTGTTTTGGGATAAGCTTCGACCAGCGGCTGACTTGGCGAATGCCGCGGATGTCGAATAATTGCCATTCGTCCGTGCGGATATCCTCCACTAACAGCTGAGGTTTTTTGCGGCCGTTCCATTCGTTGATCTGCAGGTCGCCGATGACATCGATTTTCACATCAGGCGTCAGTTCATCGCCGAGCTCTCCGATGCCGAAGCCGACCGCATCCAAGGTGGAGCCGTTCTGCGCCAGCTCCATCTTCAAATGGGCTTGGCTGGCGCCGATTTTACGAATGCCTGCGACTTTGACGCCATCCAGATAAAACTTCGGTTTGGCAAATCCCATGCCAAACGGCGCTAGACGGCGCATGCCTTCAATGGTTTCGGTATCTACTTCATCAAGTGTCACAGGGATATCAATCGATACGACCGGCACTAAATCTTCTGGGGTCAATGAAGCTTTCGCTTGTTCGTTCAAACGCTCGCGCAATTCATCCACGTCTCCCGCAGCAAGCGTCATGCCCGCTGCCATCGGGTGTCCGCCGAAATGCGGCAGGATGTCGCGGTTTTTGGCGAGTTCGTTGTATAGATGAAAGCCTTCGATGCTGCGTGCCGAACCTTTCGCTTTGCCGTTTGCCAAGTCGAGCGATAACACAATCGACGGGCGGTAGAACTTTTCGGTCAATTTCGAGGCGACGATCCCGACGACGCCGGGATTCCAGCCTTCTTGCGCCACGACGATGACGTGCGGCAGCTGTTCCCCGTAGCGCGCTTCCACTTGCTCGATCGCTTGCTGTGAAATTGCCTTGACGATCGCCTGGCGTTCTTTATTCAAGACGTCCAACCCGTCTGCAAGCGATCTCGCTTCCGATGGATCATCGGTCATGAACATCCGCACGGCAGGGTCTGCTGATTGAAGCCGGCCGATCGCATTGATGCGCGGGCCGAACATAAAGCCAATCGTCTCTTCTGTAATGTCGCGCTGCTTGACGCCAGCCACATCCGCGAGCGCCGCAATCGCGGGCATCGGTGAATCCTGCAAGGCACGCAAGCCTTCTTTGACGAGCACGCGGTTTTCACCGTGCAACGGTACCAAATCGGCAATCGTGCCGATCGCGACCAGCTCCGTCAAATGGTCCGGGATGTCGCCGTAAAGCGCCTGTGCCATTTTGAATGCGACGCCGACACCGGCCAGTTCGCCAAACGGGTACTTGCCTTCTGGATGCCGCGGATGGATGACCGCGAGTGCTGCCGGAAGCTCATCGCCGATATCGTGGTGGTCACTGATAATGACATCCATCCCCAGTTCATTCGCCAAGCGCACCGGCTCGATTCCTGACACGCCGTTATCGACCGTGACGATCAAGGCAATGCCTTCTGCATGGGCTTCTTTGAACAGCTCTGCATTCGGGCCATAGCCATGGTCAAAGCGATTTGGGATCTTGAAGGACACATCTGCACCCAGGTCCTGCAACACTGTCATCATGACCGTCGTACTGGTCACTCCATCTGCGTCGTAATCACCGTAGACGAGAATCTTCTCTTCCGCTTCAATTGCCTGCTGGATACGCGCCACTGCGACGTCCATATCCTTCATCAGAAACGGATTATGTATGCCGGATAATTCGACATCCAGAAATTCCTGCGCTTTTTCGACCGTATCAATCCCGCGCGTGACAAGGATCTTCGCCAGCACAGATGACAAGGATAGCGCTTCTTGCAAGTTCTGGACGGCTTGTTCATCCGGGTTTGTCAATTGCCATCTTTTTTTCGATTCAATCATTGGATCTCACTTCCTCACCCGTACATTATACAACATCAGCGGGCAGACAAAAACCTTTCGGCGCTTAGCCGAAAGGTTCATTTTTTATATCCCGTCGCGGCGCGTGTCCGGACGGCGGTCTTCTGTGTCGTTGACGCCGAACTCGTCGCGTTTAGGCTGTGACCGGAGCGAGTCGTCCGCATCGTGCGTCCGTTCTTCCCCCGTGACGACCATGGCATCAGGCGTCACGCCTGCGCGTTGGTACTCAGCGATTTCGTTCTGCTGTGTGGCGATAAGTGATTCTTTGACCGCCACTTCTTTTTGAAGTGTCTTCACTTTGCGCTTCAATTGGTAAGTGCGCGTCATGGCGAGAATGCTCGACAATAGGAAACCGAGCAATGCGGACACGAGAATGACCAGGATCAACGGCCATTGTGATTCGCCGAACACATAATTGACTGGCACATTATCGACATTAAATACTGCAAATACTGCGATGATGATAGCAAAAACAAGACCGAGCAATAAAAGCCATTGCAATTTCATGTGAACCATCCCTTCTGTTTTTAAGCTGCGTACACCCTGCCGCTTTTTTGCACAAAAAAAGGGACAAGGTATCAATACTCTATACCCTGTCCCTTTCTCCTATTAAACTTATACGACCGGTTCGTCAGAGCCCCATTTAGACTCTTGTTCTTTCTTCTCGATATCGATTGGCCCTTTCTTATTCAACTCGCGTTTTTTCAACACGAGCCACAGCTGGGCAGCGATGAAGATCGAGGAATACGTCCCTGCGATCAAGCCAATCAATAAAGCGATCGAGAAATTCGTAATCGAAGCAGCGCCGAAGATCAGAAGCGCCAGTACGACCAGGAATACCGTCATGACGGTATTGATCGAGCGTGTCAATGTTTGGCGCAGCGAAGTATTGACGATTCTCTCCAATTGCTCCACCGTCTCCACTTTTTTGACGCGGCGCATGTTTTCGCGAATGCGGTCAAATGTGACAATCGTGTCGTTGATTGAATACCCGATGATCGTCAGTACGGCCGCGATGAAGGTGATATCCACCTCAAGACGCAGAATGCTAAATGCCGCAACAATGAAGAACGCATCGTGCAGCAATGCTACAACAGAAGCAACACCCATGCGCCATTCAAAGCGGAATGCCACATAGATGATAATGCCGACTGCTGCGATGGCAAGTGCATACAAGGCATTTTGAGCCAGTTCAATGCCGACTGTCGGCGATACGGTCGAAACGTTCGGCTCGATTCCATATTCGTCTATAGCCGCAGATTTCAACTCCTCGATTTCCTCTTGGCTGAAATCATCGGCATAACGGACGACGCCGATTGAGGAACCTTCACCTGCCATAACGATATCGTCAGACGGGTAGCCCGCACTTTCCACGAAGTTCTCCACTTCATCTTTTGTTAATGAAGATTCAGAAGTGATTTCAACGCGTGTACCACTGGAGAAGTCGATTCCTAAGTTCAATTGGAAAATCGATAGCACGACCATTCCGGACAAAATGAGCGCAAGCGAGGCAGCGAAGAATTTGCGGCGGTTGCCGGCAAAATCAAAGCGGTCATATGGCGTCGTCAAATCCGTGATGTGAAGATTTTCTTCTTTCGTGTGGATCTTGTTTTTCGATAAGCCGAACCATCCTGGCTTATTGTCCAGGAATCCGCTCCAGACCCAGAGTCCGAGCATGAGGCGAGAACCCCATACAGCCGTCAGGAAGCTTGCGAGAATCGAAATGATAAGCATCGTCGCAAAACCTTTAACGGAGCTTGTGCCGAAATAGAACAACACGGCAGCAGCGAGAAGCGTCGTGATATTGGCATCAATGATTGCCGAGAATGAAGACCTTGCTCCTGTACGGAAAGCATCCCGCACAGTCTGCCCTGTCCGCAGTTCTTCTCGTATGCGCTCATAAGTGATGATATTGGCATCCACTGCCATCCCGACGCCGAGCATGATTGCTGCGATACCCGGTAAAGTCAGCACCCCGCCAATCCACTGGAAGATCACAAGGATCAAATAGACATAAGCGGAAAGCGTGATGACTGCAATCGCGCCTGGGAAACGATAGAACAACAGCATGAAGATGAGAACTGCCGCGATGCCGATTCCAGCAGCAAATGTCGTCTGGTCTAGCGCTTGTTCACCAAATTGTGCCCCGACTGATGTCGAATACACTTCTGTAAGTTTTACTGGAAGCGCCCCAGCGTTCAAAATACCAGCCAAATTCTGCGTTTCCTCAACTGTAAAGGATCCAGAGATTTCAACGCTTGGTGAATTGATGCGCTGTGAAACGCGCGGGTCGGAAACGAATTTCGGATCCGCTTTCAGGCGTTCTTCCTGATAGGAATCAACGCCTTCTTCAAAATCGAGCCAGATGACCAGAACATTATCCGGCGCTGGCATTTGAGCGATTTCGCCAGTCACTTCGGCGAATTTACCCGGTTCATTCAATTCAAGTGTGACGATCGGCTGGCCTTCCTGGTTGAAAGTAGCCGTAGCGCCGCCTTGCGCGAGGTCATCTCCCGATAACATGACATTATCATTCGCATCGCGGAACGATAAATTCGCTTCTGTTGAAAGCAGCTCACGGGCGGATGATTGGTCTTCAACGCCCGCCAATTGGACGCGTATCCGGTTGCCGCTTTCGATTTGAATGCTCGGTTCACTGACACCGAGCACATCGATGCGGCTTCTCAACGCATCCGTCGTATCAGAGACGACTTCTTCTGTAATTTCTTTCTCACTGCCTTCTAGCGGTTCGACTTGATAAAGAACTTCAAATCCGCCCTGCAGATCAAGCCCGAGATTGATGTCTTTGGCGATCGGCAGGCTGGTCGTGCCAATCAGGCCAACGAGCATGAATACCAGCAGGAAAAAGGCGATGATGCGAGATCTTGCTTTCATATGTATAGTTCCTCCTCAATATAGAACACAGCACTTACATTATCGGTGACGTGCCAAAAGGTGTCAAATCCCACGCGGTTTCTGGCGCGCCGGACGAAGAAGCTGCTGCAGGTCCTCCATGCTGTCTTCCGTGAAAAAGTTCGCGGTTTTAAAGGCTTCCACCTGATGGTAAGCGACAAAATCGGAGGCTGTAAGATCCATGATATCCGATACCATTTCATGCAATCGCATAGCTTCGATGTTCTTCTTTTTCCACGCTTTTTTCAGGCAGTAATCCCACAAAGCTTCCGGGGTGAATGTTTCATATTGCAAATACGTGAATTCGCTGCATTTGCTCTCCAATGCCGGCAGCACTTGCTCGTACTTTTCCGGATAGCTCATCATGTCGGTTCTCCTTTCTGCAGTTCTGTTTCCATTGTAACTCTCAGATGGAAATTTTAGAACAAATGCATGAAAATTTTTGGAAAATTGTTTAATTTGTTTTGAGTGTTAATCAAGCCGTCCAATCAGAAGGATTTCCCCTTGGACGAAAAAAACGCCTCCCGAAAGGAAGACGGTTTTTGCGGTTGCTTATTCAACGATGCGGGCGATTGCCTGGCGCTCAAACTGCATACGCGTGCCGTCTGCTACCGTAATATAGATTGTAGAGTCGTCTACTGCGTCGACTTGGCCATGTAAGCCGCCGATCGTCACGATGCGGTCCCCACGCTTTAATTCCGACTGCATATTGGCTGTCGTTTTTTGGCGTTTTTGCGCCGGGCGGATGATGAAGAGCCACATCAGCAAGAACATCAATAGTAAAGGCGATAACGCAATTAATGTTTCCATTGTTCAATTTCCCCCTTTCGTGTTCTCTATCGTTTCGAACTCAGAAATTTTTTGCATTCGGCTTATTGAATCCGTACGCTTCAAAAAATTCTTCGCGGAAATCTCCCAGGCGGTCTTCGCGGATCGCTTGACGCACCTGTTCCATTAAGTTTAACAGAAAATGCAGGTTATGATAACTCGTAAGGCGAATTCCGAAGGTTTCATCTGCACGCAACAAGTGATGCACATATGCGCGCGTGTAATTGGTGCATGTATAGCATGTGCATTTCTCGTCAATCGGTGTGAAATCGCGCTTGAATTTAGCGTTTTTCAAATTCAGGCGCCCTTCACTTGTCATCAGCGTACCGTTGCGGGCGATGCGTGTCGGCAAAACGCAGTCGAACATATCGATGCCGCGGATCGCGCCGTCGATCAAGGAATCGGGCGAGCCGACACCCATCAAATAACGGGGCTTGTCAAACGGCATGAACGGCGTCGTGAATTCGAGCGCACGGTTCATGACATCTTTCGGTTCACCGACCGATAAACCGCCGATCGCATACCCCGGGAAGTCGAGCGCGACAAGGTCTTCCGCGCTTTGGCGGCGTAAATCTTCGTACTCGCCGCCTTGGATAATGCCAAAGAGCCCTTGGTCCTGCGGGCGTTCGTGTGCTGCAAGGCAGCGTTCTGCCCAGCGCGATGTACGCTCGACACTGGATTTCATGTATTCATGCGTCGCTGGGTATGGCGGACATTCGTCAAATGCCATCATAATGTCGGAGCCGAGGTCATTCTGGATTTGCATCGCTTTTTCAGGGCTCAAGAACAATTTATCGCCGTTCATATGGTTGCGGAAATGAACTCCTTCTTCTTTAATATTGCGGAACTCACTAAGTGAGAACACTTGGAATCCGCCGGAATCGGTCAAAATCGGGCGGTCCCAGTTCATGAATTTGTGCAGGCCGCCTGCTTCCTTGATGACGTCATTCCCTGGACGCAGCCACAGGTGATACGTATTGCTTAAGATGATGCCGGCGTTCATCGCCTTCAATTCTTCCGGGCTCATCGTTTTAACGGTCGCTTGTGTGCCAACTGGCATGAAGGCAGGCGTTTCGAAAGAGCCGTGCGGTGTATGGACGATGCCGAGGCGGGCGCCTGTTTGTTTACATGTTTTGATGTGTTCGTACGTTACTGCATGGGTCATGATTCGGTCTCCTTTTTCTGTGGTTCAATAAACATTGCGTCGCCGAAGCTGAAAAAGCGGTAGCGCTCTTGAACAGCTTCATGGTACGCATTCAAAATGGCATCCCGGTTCGACATGGCGCTGACGAGCATGACGAGCGTCGATTTCGGCAAATGGAAGTTGGTGATGAGGCCGTCTACGGCTTCAAAACGGTATCCGGGATAAATGAAGATATCCGTCCAGCCATTATCTTCCTGCAATTTGCCGCCGAATTTCTTCGCGACCGACTCAAGCGTGCGCGTCGATGTTGTGCCGACAGAGATGACGCGGCCGCCTTGCTGTTTTGTTTCATTGATCAGATCCGCGGTTTCTTTTGTAATGCGGTAAAATTCCGCGTGCATTTCATGGTCTTCGATCGAGTCCACCGACACCGGGCGGAACGTGCCAAGTCCAACGTGCAAAGTAATGAACGCGATATTGACGCCTTTATTGCGGATTTCTTCCAATAATTCATCGGTAAAATGAAGCCCGGCGGTCGGCGCCGCGGCACTGCCCCGCTCTTTTGCGAACACCGTCTGGTAACGGTCCTGGTCTTCCAGCTTTTCACGGATATACGGAGGCAGCGGCATTTCACCTAATTGGTCAAGGATTTCGTAAAAAATACCGTCATAGATGAATTTGAAATGGCGGCCCCCGTGGTCCAAGACACCTGTACATTCAGCGCGCAACAAGCCGTCGCCGAACGACACGACCGTGCCGATTTTCACTTTCTTAGCCGGCTTGACGAGCGTTTCCCACACATCTTCTTCCGTCTGCTTCAATAGCAGCACTTCGATGTTCGCACCCGTCTCTTCTTTCGTGCCCATGAGGCGCGCCGGAAGCACGCGGGTATCGTTCAATACAAGCGTGTCACCAGTGTGCAGATGCCCGAGGATGTCACGGAAATGCTTGTGTTCGACCGCGCCAGTTTCTTTATCCATCACCAGCAGTCGGCTCGAAGTCCGGTCAAGAAGCGGGGTTTGCGCGATCAATTCCTCCGGCAAGTCAAAATCAAAATCATTCACATTCAATTGTTGTTCATTTGTTAGTTTAGTCATTCAGGCATCTCCATTTTAAAGTGTTCGTATGCAAGAGGCGTCACCGTGCGGCCTCTCGGCGTCCGTTGAATAAAGCCAATCTGCAATAAATAGGGTTCGTAAACATCTTCAATCGTCGTCGATTCCTCGCCGATACTTGCGGCGATCGTGTCTACGCCGACAGGCCCGCCGCGAAAACGGCTGATCATGCCGGTGAGTAGCTTGTGGTCAATATGATCAAGGCCAAGCGGGTCGACTTGAAGCATTTCTAGCGCTTGCTCGGCCATTTCGGTGGTGATCGAGCCATTGCCGCGCACCATCGCGTAATCGCGCACACGCTTTAGCAAGCGGTTCGCAATACGCGGGGTGCCACGGGAACGGCGTGCAATTTCACTGGCGGCATGCGGGTCGATATCCGCTTCGAACAAAGCGGCGCTGCGTTCGACGATATCCGTCAAGGCTTCCGTGTCATAATATTCGAGCCTTGATAAGACGCCGAAACGGTCGCGCAGCGGGGCCGATAACGCCCCTGCGCGCGTCGTCGCTCCGATCAACGTGAACGGTGGCAAATCGAGCCGCACGGAGCGCGCAGTCGGGCCTTTGCCGACAACGATATCGAGGCAGAAATCTTCCATCGCCGGATACAGCACTTCTTCAATTGAACGGTTCAAGCGGTGGATCTCATCGATGAACAATACATCTCCTGGCTCAAGTGACGAAACGATCGCCGCCAAATCGCCGGGTCGTTCAATCGCAGGGCCAGACGTCATCTTCACGCCGACTTCCATTTCATTGGCGATGACGGTCGCTAGCGTCGTTTTCCCGAGACCCGGCGGCCCGTAAAGCAGCACATGGTCAAGCGATTCGTTGCGCATTTTCGCCGCTTCGATGAAAATCTCCAGATTGTGCTTTACTTTCTGCTGGCCGATATATTGCGACAAACGCTGTGGACGCAAGGATTGTTCAAAGCGCTCATCGAATTCCGAAATTTCGCCGTCGATAATGCGTTCTTCCATGGCGTTCGCCTCCTCGTTAAGTTTGTTTCAATAATAGTTGAAGCGCTTTTTTCATATAGCCTTCCGTGTCGAGCTCCAGGCCTTTCAATTGAGGTTTCACTTTCGTGATCTCGCGTTCGGAATAACCAAGCGCCCCAAGTGCAAGCATCGCTTCTTCCAATTCTGATTCGTCGCCGCCGAACAAGTCCGGCTGGCCGGCTTCTGCATAGGATTCCCCGAAGAAATTCGTCAGCTTGCCTTTAAGATCCAAAATCATCTGGCGGGCGGTTTTCTTGCCGACGCCAGGGAATTTTACCAAATACTTCTCGTCTTCCTGCTCGATCGCCTCGATGACGAATTGCGGCTGGCCGGATGCCAAAATCGCAAGCGCGCCTTTAGGGCCGATGCCCGAAACACTAATGAGTTTGCGGAACAATTCCCGCTGCTCGAGCGTCGGAAAGCCAAAGAGGAATTGTGCGTCTTCTCTTACGTGATGATGCACAAAAATCTGCAGTTCATCGGATCCGAATGAATACGGGTTCGGGGCAAAGATCTGCCAGCCGACTCCCTGCTGTTCCACTACTAAATATTCAGGCGTCACACGCGTGACTTGGCCTTTTATGTAATCGTACATTGCACTCGCCCTTTCATTTTCAACCTATTGATTATACCATATTCCGGCCGCTCCTACGAAGAAAGCTATCCGGTTCAGCTGGACATTGTGAAGCGTTAAAAGAGCTCCCCGCTGATTGAAGTTTCTCTTTATCCCGCTTTAACGGTCTGTAAGGCTTTCGCTTTACCAAGCGAAATCCCACAGGCCGTAAAAGTCCGATTGGATCGGGCCGACAGGATGTCGGTTACATAGGCGTTGCCGCAGGACGCGGCGCTCTTAGCCTATGTTCTGCTTTATATCACCGGGGACAAAAGAGCTCCCCGCTGATTGAAGTTTCTCTTTATGCTAAAATAAAGTATAGCAATATTGAGCAACGGAGGGTTTTCATGAAAAAGTTATACGGTGAAGAACGCCGCAATGTTTTATTGGATGAACTGAAGCAGGCGGGTCGGCCGATGACCGGCAGCGAACTGGCAAAACTCGCGCAAGTGTCACGTCAAGTGGTGGTCGGCGACATGACTTTATTGAAGGCGAAAGGCGAGCCGATCATCGCGACGAGCCAAGGCTACCTGTACTTGGATCCAAGCGGCAATAAACAAGTGAGCCGGCGCATCGCCTGCAATCACAAGCCGGAAGAAACAGAAGCCGAGCTGCGGTTATTGGTCGACTGCGGCGTCACGGTCAAAGATGTTTCGATCGAACACCCTGTCTACGGCGAACTGACGGCTGGGATCCACGTCTCGACGCCGCTTGATGTCGATTTGTTCATGCAGCGCATACGCGATACTGGCGCAAGCTATTTGCTCGAACTGACAGAAGGCACGCATATTCACACCATTACGGCAGATCTTCCTGAAACACTTGCAAACGCCGTCGAAGCGATGAAACAGCATGGCTATTTGCTCGAAGAAGCCGAATAAAAAAATCCCCAGATGCCATTAAGGCGTCCGGGGATTTTTTCGTGCTGATTATGAATTGTACGTATAGTAGGAACCGAGCGTCTTAACGCCGCAGCCGAGAGCCTTGAGCTCTTCGAACGCACCGCGCATCATCGCCGCATTCTCGTCTTCCAACACGTCGGCGATAAAGAAATAATTACCGAGCCCAGTTTTCAAAGGACGTGATTCGATCTTCGACAAGTTCAATTGGCGCCAAGCAAAAACCGACAACACCTGGTGCAAAACACCGGATCGGTCGTCTTTTGGCGGCGTGATCATCAAGGTCGTCTTGATCTGCGCCTCGTGTCCAGGATCGATCAATTTATGGTTGCTTCTCGACAACACGAAAAAGCGCGTATGGTTGAAATGAAAATCGTGGATGTCGCGCTGTACGATGTCCAAGCCGTATTTTTCCGCTGCGTAATCATTGGCGATCGCCGCGATATTGCGTTCAGGCAATTCCGCCACCATTTTAGCAGCCGCCGCTGTAGAGCTGTATTGCTCGAGCGGCGTGTGCTTATAGGTGTAGTACAGGAACTTATGGCATTGCGCCAAAGCGTGCGGATGCGAATAGATCGCTTCGAACGATTCTGCGCCGCGGTTTTCCGGATGGACCAGCAAATGCTGCTCGATCGGCGACAGCACTTCCGCCGTCACATACAGCTCCGCTTCGTGGAACAAATAATCCACCGTCAGCGGCACCGATCCCTCGAGCGCGTTCTCGAGCGGCACGACCGCATAATCGACCGTGCCATCCGCGACCGCTTCAATGCATTCGGGAATGGTCGTATACGGCATCAGCTGTTCTTCCGGAAATACTTTGGAAGCAGCCAAATGCGTAAACGATGCTTCCGGGCCTAAAAATGAAATTCTCTTTTTCTCTTTAGTCATCGACTCATTCCCCCTACATTTATGACGAACCGCTCGATACCACATCGGCCGACTCAACAAAGTCGAGTTTTTTCAATTGCTGCAAGAACATGTCCAAGTCGACGTCCATCGCCGTCACATCAAGTGACAAAGTGACGTTCGCACGCCCTTGGATCGGAATGGTCTGGTGGATGGTCAAAATATTGCAGCCCATTTCCGCGACAGACTGAAGCAAAGTCGCAAGCGTGCCGGAACGGTCTTCCAATTGCAGGAAAACCGTCAAGATCCGCTCTTTGACGATGGAATGAAACGGAAAAACCGCGTCACGGTATTTATAAAATGCCGAGCGCGATAAACCGGTCTGTGCGACCGCATCCAAAATGGACATGCGGTCCCGCTGAAGCAGTTTTTTCACTTCCAGCGTCTTGACCATCGCTTCCGTCAGTACATCTTCCCGCACCAGGTAATAGCGTTGTTCCGAAATATCCTTCATTCAAGTACCCTCCGCATCAGTCGGTGAATTCGAACTCAAATTCAAGCAAACGGACCGTGTCGCCGTTCTCTGCCCCACGCTCGCGAAGAGCATCATCAATGCCCATGCCGCGCATTTGGCGGGCAAATCGGCGAATCGAATCTTCACGAGAGAAATCGGTCATCTTGAACATCCGCTCGATTGCGTAACCGGAAAGGACAAAAGCACCGTCCGGGTCGCGTGAGATATCGAATCCGTCGCCTTGCAATTCGTGCTTGTAAAGAACTGTATCCGCTGCATCCGGATCTGCCTCGTCTTCCATCGGGAATTCAGGCGTCACTTCAAGCAAGTCGGCTACCGCAAACATCAGATTGTTCAAGCCTTTTCTCGACAATGCGGAAATCGGGAACACTTTCGCGTCTTCCGGCAATTTTTTGCGGAATTCTTCCAAGTTTTCTTCCGCATCCGGCATGTCCATCTTGTTCGCCACAATCAATTGCGGGCGTTCAGTCAAGCGCATATTGTATTGCTTCAATTCTTCGTTGATGGTCACGTAATCCTCATAAGGATCGCGGCCTTCCATGCCCGACATATCGATGATGTGGACAATGACGCGCGTCCGCTCGATATGGCGCAGGAATTGATGGCCGAGGCCGATTCCTTCGTGTGCGCCTTCGATCAATCCTGGCAAATCGGCCATGACGAAGCTGCGCTGGTCTTCTGTTTGGACCATTCCGAGATTCGGGACGATCGTCGTGAAATGATACGCGCCGATTTTCGGTTTAGCCGCAGTAACGACCGACAATAGCGTCGATTTCCCGACACTCGGGAAGCCGACCAGTCCGACATCCGCCAATACTTTCAATTCCAGGATGACGTTGCGCTCTAAGCCCGGTTCGCCTTTTTCCGAAAGTTCAGGAGCCGGGTTTTGAGGCGTCGCAAAACGCGAGTTTCCGCGTCCGCCTCGCCCGCCGCGTGCGATGACAGCCGATTGTCCTTCTTCGACCAAATCGGCAATCGTTTCGCCAGTTTCTGCGTCTTTGACGACAGTGCCCGGCGGAACTTTGATGATCGTGTCATGCGCTTTGGCGCCGTGCTGGTTTTTGCTCATGCCGTGCGTTCCGCGCTCGGCTTTAAAGATTCGTTTGAAACGGAAATCCATCAACGTGCGCAAGCCTTCATCGACTTGGAAGACGATATCAGCGCCTTTCCCTCCGTCGCCTCCGGCTGGCCCGCCGTTCGGTACATATTTTTCGCGGCGGAATGCTACCATGCCATCCCCGCCGTCGCCACCTTTTACATATACTTTTACGTGATCGACAAACATATTATCCCTCCATCTGTGCGTGGATCTCAACTTTCGAGCGATCCGATCCGCACGCTTTACCACTTGCTAATTGCGGTGAATCCAAAATCAGTGACGACCAGTCGCCGGGACCTGACAGTTCCAGCGAAAACCGGCCGTCCGCTTCCATTATGTGCAGTTCTACCGGATATGGCCAAGCGTCGGAAAATGCTTCTTTTACATTTTCCGCAAATGTCTCGAGCCAGCTGCAAAGCGCCGCATCCAATTCGCGCGGCGCCCGCTCGGCTTCGCAGAAAACCGCGAGGCACAACTCCGGAAAACGCCAGCCAGCCGTCAATAGCCACTCTTCCATTTCAGGCATAGAGAGAGCCGACAGCCGGCTTTGGTGCATAGCCGCTTCGGCATACGTACGAATGAGCGCCTGGGCTCTATCTGTGCGCCCCAAATCCAGATTCAATTTGATCATCTGCAGCTCATTCAAAAAGTCATGGCGCGCATGCCGAAGCGATTGTGCCACCGTTAGCCTGTCGTCCATAATGCACTTCCTTTTCACGCACTTTAAACCAGTATACCAAGTTTCCGGCCGGATTTCCCGGCGCGGGTTTTGGTTAGTCTCTTGTTTCAAAAGAAAAAGGACTGCGAAAGCAGCCCTTTTCGTTTTTTATTAAGCTTCCTGAGCAACCGGGTAGACGCTCACTTTTTTCTTATCGCGGCCGTAGCGCTCGAAGCGTACTGTTCCGTCGATTTTCGCGAAAAGTGTGTCATCTCCGCCGCGTCCAACGTTCTCGCCTGGATAGATTTTCGTACCGCGTTGACGGTAAAGAATAGATCCGCCAGTTACGATTTGTCCGTCAGCGCGTTTTGCGCCAAGGCGTTTTGATTCCGAATCACGACCGTTCTTCGTTGAACCAACACCTTTTTTGGATGCAAAAAACTGAAGATTTAATTTCAACATATGTCCCACCTCCTAAGCTGTGAAGGTTATTTTTATAAAGTCTGCATAATCATGTTCAATCGTTTCCAGAGAAATGATCATAGCGCGTACAAGCAGTTGAACCTGCTCATCCGTCTTTTTGTCCATGTTCTCCGGAAAGGCGATTTTCAAAAAACCGCTATCCGCCTGTTCGATGTCCGGCTCAATTCCCGTCAGTTCCATAATGGCGTTCACTGCCCCGAAGGAAACAGCGGAAGCTCCGGCGCATACCAGATCCTTGCCGTGTTCGGCAAAATCCGCATGCCCCGACATTTCAAAGCCTTTAATATAGCTGCCGGTTTGATGAATAGTCACCTGGATCATTTTTACAGGTTGATTGCATCAACAGTCAATTTCGTGAATGGCTGACGATGACCTTGTTTTTTGTGGTAGTTCTTTTTCGCTTTGTATTTGAAGACAGTGATTTTCTTGCCGCGGCCCTGTTTTTCAACTTTCGCTGTAACAGTTGCTCCTTCTACGAAAGGAACACCCACTTTAGTATCGTCTCCACCTACAAATAGAACTCTGTCAAATGTTACTGTGTCGCCAGCTTCTGCGTTCACTTTCTCAACGTAGATTTCTTGGCCAGCTTCCACTTTGATTTGTTTTCCACCAGTTTCAATAATTGCGTACATATCCTTGCACCTCCTCTTAGACTAAGACTCGCCTCTCCAGGTGATCTTGCGATGCTTTAAGACCTGGTTCGAGCGGTTGTAGCACGGGTGCGCTACAAACATAACATTAGAATAATATCATGCGGGAGAACCCCGCGTCAACAGAGAACTAAAAAGAGTTGGTGATGTGTGCTTTTCATTTTTGGGATTGTGGTTAAAGGAATTAAATATCGCTTCTTTACTGGCTTGTGAATTATTGAATGAAGGGTGTGGTAATGTTGCTTGTTTTCATATCTTCGTCATTATGGAAGGTCGCCTCCCTGCTTGGGGTTGGCCTCTTGCCATAAGCCAAGAAGAACGCTTGTCTTACGGCATCGGCTCACCCTGGGCGCTGGTCGGCTTAGAGATTTCATTGGTTCTTGCTTGCTTAAGCAGATTTGCTTCTATAGTTAGTTGCCGGCTAGTGGGGAAATCGCTTCCCTATCGGTTTGTGTGAGTTGAAGAATGAAATATGTGGAGAGGTTCCACTTGTTCGAGTTTATTTCATTTTGGAGTATCGCCTCCCGGCTTTGGGTTGGCCTCTTGCCATAAGCCAGGAAGAACACCTGTCTTACGGCATCGGCTCACCCTTGGCGCTGGTCGGCTTAGAGATTTCATTGGTTCTTGCTTGCTTAAGCAGATCTGTTTCTATAGTTAGTTGCCGGCTAGCGGGGAAATCGCTTCCCCTTCAAGCGCCGAAACAAATTATCGAAGCTAATGTCAGTGATAAATGAAAATCAGTTCCACTTTAAATGTAGAGATGCAGCGGAAAGGGGCCGACGCCTGAGGGACCGCGCGGGCTGGCGAGACAAATGTGCCGCGCTCTTTGTGGCACATTGGCTCAACACCCGCCCCTCGGCAAGCGTGCCCCTTGAAGCGCAATCTCCACCACACTCATTTTTATAATTCTTTTGAGTTCGTAATGTAATATCATATCAGCAGAATGTCATGTATACCCCTGCTCCTCCTACATTTCATTCAAAAAAATCTTTCAAAACAAAAAACGCCACCGCATATGCAGTGGCGTTTCTACTATTAATAACTTATTTGCTTGAGAAAATGGATTTCAGTTTGCCGAACATGCCTGGCTTTGGCTTGTCCATGGTCATGAGCGGTACCGATTCACCTAGCAGGCGGCGTGCGATATTGCGGTAGCCAAGTGCTGCTGGGTTCGATGGGTCCATGACGACTGGTTCGCCTTTGTTCGAGCTTGAAATGACGCGTTCGTCATCCGGCACGATACCGAGCAGGTCGATCGACAAATGTGTCGTGATTTCGTTGACATCGAGTGCGTCTCCCGCTTCCATTAAATGCGGGCGGATGCGGTTGATGATCAGTTTTGGCGCTTCGAGATTTTCCTCGAGCTCCAGTAAACCGATAATGCGGTCAGCATCGCGCACTGCGGAGATTTCCGGAGTCGTGATGACGATCGCGCGGTCTGCACCGGCGACAGCATTTTTATAGCCTTGTTCGATGCCGGCTGGGCAGTCGATGATGATGAAATCGTAGTCCGCTTTCATCCCTTCGATCAACTCTTTCATCTGCTCCGGGTTGACGTCGTTTTTATCGGCCGTCTGTGCTGCCGGAAGCAGGAATAATTTATCTTCGAAACGCTTGTCTTTGACAAGCGCCTGATGGATTTTGCAACGGCCTTCGAGCACATCGATCAAATCGTAGATGATGCGGTTCTCGAGGCCTAAAATAACATCCAGGTTGCGAAGCCCGATATCAGTATCGATCAAGCACACTTTTTTGCCTTGAAGAGCCAATGCAGTGCCGAGGTTCGCAGTAGACGTCGTTTTGCCGACGCCTCCTTTGCCTGATGTAATTACGATAGCTTCTCCCACACTAGCTTCCTCCTTTAAACGTAGAAATTTGCGGCCGCAGGAATCTCAGTTCCTGCAAACGGTCGATGATGATTTTGCCGCTGGTATGTAAATAAGCACATTCCATTTCAGGCTGCTCCGATAAGCTGTCGAGTTCATCAGTCATCGTCTCGAGTTCATCAGCAATCTTCAGATGCGTCGCTTCAAGCCAAGATGCGGCGATGACCGCTTCCTTATTGCCGCTTGCGCCTGCGTGGGCAAATCCTTTGAGGCGCCCGAGCACATAGACATTACCGCCCGCTTCGATGCGGCCGTTCTGGTTCACATCGCCGATAACGACGAGGTCGCCTTTTGCCTTGATGACTTGCCCTGAACGGACGATGCCGACATAAGTTTCCGACTGGCGCTCAGCGATCATCCGATTGCATTCTTCGACGGTGACGACATCGCATTTTGTGCCGATCACTTTCATCTTCGAATTATCATGGATGACTTTCTTGATTTCTTCCAATTGGGCTTTGCTGTAATGGCGCTTTGCCAATTGGACCTGTACTTCCGCGTCCCCTTCGAGTGCAGGATCGGATACTTTCTTCTTCAGCTCATCGAGGATTTCCGTATAGGAGGCCATATCATTGAGCTGGATGAGAAGCCCTTTGTTCGTTCCTTTGATATTCACGATATTTTTCAAAAAACCTGTCACCTGCGCTTTCATTAATATAACCCGAACTTAGTGCCACGCTGTGGATCTTGCGTGACCATCATCGACCTGAACACCCAGCCAAGCAATCCTAAGTACAGGGCGTTGGCGATTAAGGTCGGCCACAATCTGGATGTCAAAAACGTCCCGGTTGGCGCGTCGGTCAAGCCGATCAATAGGAAGAACAGGTAAAGTGCCACTTCCATCGCGATAAGGAGACCGAGTGCCAGCAGCGTCGCCGACAGCAGATTTTGTGGAATCTTTTTGAAAAAGTACGCGGCGATCAGGCAGACGGCCGGATACAGAAAAGAATATAATCCAATAATATCAATGTAAAAGACATCATACAAGAGGCCGAAGAACAAACCGTAAAACAACGCATGACGCAGTTCGTAGAAAACAGTCAGGAAAATCAGGAATAAAATGAGGAAACGCGGGACGACGTAATACAGCGAGCCGCCGATTGACAGCGGTGAAAACAGCCCGAAAATCGGTTCGACGAAAAACAATACAAGGCAGACGATGGGCACGAGGAAGCGGATCATGATTCCTCTTCCTCTTCTTCCGTCACGCCATTGTCTTCCCCGTCAACTTCTGGAGCGAGGCGGTCTGCGATGACGACATGGTTGAGCATCGAGAAGTCAGCTGCCGGTTTGACATAGGCCAATTTCGTCAAGCCGAATTCATCGATTGTCACTTCGGTAATTTCCCCAATGACGATGCCTTTCGGGAAGATGCCACCGAGCCCGCTCGAGACGACCTGGTCGCCTTCTTTCAAGTCGACCGAGAAATCGATGCGCTTGAGCAACAGCTCACGGCGCTCAGCGTCGTAGCCTTCAATCAAGCCGAACACATCATCCTCGCCGAGCACCATCGCTGATACGCGGTAGTTCGGGTTTTGCGTCGTCACCAGTTCCACTGTGGACGTAGTCGGGGTGACGATCGTCACTTTGCCGATCAAGCCGCCGGCGGTCATGACGGCCATATTTTCCTTGACGCCGTGATTGGTCCCACGGTTCAAGATAATTTTTTCTTCCCATTGATCCGGGTTACGGGCGATGACGACGGCTTGGATCGGGTTGTATTCACGTAAATCTTCTTCTTTGCCGACGAGTTCTTTCAGTTCCTCGTTTTCGGAACGGAGATCGGTCACTTCTGCCTGCACGCCCGCGAATTCTTCGAGGCGCGCTTTCAGCAGGCGGTTTTCTTCAAATGTGTTGATCAGCGAGTCGATATTGTCAAAAACACCGGTCACAAAATGTGCGGGCCGTGAAAATACCGATTGCCCGGCGCCTACCGCTTCCTTGACGATCTGTTCGGGCAGCGACACTTGGCCGCGGTCCCGGAGCGTCAAGGAAATCAAAGCGACGAGCAGGATGACGCCGATCAACAGCAGGATAAGCCGCTTATTCGATAAAAATTGTGGCATGTGAGGCCATCCTCCTTATTGATTGGCTCGTGTAGAGCAGTAAAACTTAGCGTCTTTCGATCGCCGTACGGTAACGGTCGAAGTTTTCAAGTGCGCGCCCTGTTCCGAGCGCGACACAATCGAGCGGCTGGTCCGCGGTGAACACCGCCATGCCAACCGCATCCGCGATCACTTTATCGAGATTCTTCAACAGTGCCCCGCCGCCCGTCAAGACGATGCCACGGTCCATGATATCGGATGCCAGTTCAGGCGGCGTCTTCTCGAGCGTGGTACCGAGGCCTTCGACGATGCGCGACACGGATTCTTTCAACGCTTCTTCCATTTCTTTTGCGGTGATTGTCAAGGTTTTCGGGAAGCCGGTCACGAGGTCGCGCCCGCGGATTTCCATCTCCGCTTGCGCTTCCTCATCACTCAAGACTGCAGCGGTGCCGATGCCCATTTTCAGGTTTTCGGCTGTACGTTCCCCGATGACGACATTATAGCGCTTGCGGACGTATTGCTTGATCGCTTCGTCCATCTCGTCCCCGCCGACGCGGATCGATTCACTCGATACGATGCCGCCGAGCGAGATGATGGCGACTTCCGCCGTTCCGCCTCCTATATCGACGACCATGCTGCCGACAGGTTCCCATACCGGGAGCCCTGCGCCGATCGCTGCGGCGAAAGGCTCTTCGATCGTATAAGCTTCCGCTGCCCCAACCGCACGCGCGGCATCCAAAACGGCGCGCTGTTCAATTGATGTCACGCCATAAGGCACGCAGATCATCACTTTGCCGCCGCGCCATTTGCCCGGCGCTTTGCCGGTCGCTTCACTGATGCAATGCTTGATCATCGCAAGCGTCGTGTCGTAGTCGGAGATGACGCCGTCCTGCATCGGCCGCAACGCCACGATATTGCCTGGCGTTCTGCCCATCATGTCGCGCGCGCGCTTTCCGACGGCGACGATTTCATTCGTGCGGGTATTCTTGATGACAATCGATGGCTCCCGGAGCACGATGCCGCGCCCTTTTAAATAGACGAGCGTATTCGCCGTCCCGAGGTCGATGCCGATATCTTTTGAAGCAAATCCAAACACATGAATCGGTCCTTTCTTATGTAAACCGGGGGTACCGGCAACAGCTTTGCGCAATACCACCCATTATAGAACATCCGGAAAAAAATATACAGTGCTACATGAACCCCTTTTCTTTTAATGAAGTGAATTGATGGTCGCCGATGATGATATGGTCGAGCAGTTCGATGCCGATGATCGAGCCGGCTTCCATGAGCCGCTTGGTGACATCGATGTCTTCAGGAGACGGGGCAGGATTGCCAGAAGGATGGTTATGCGCACAGACAATCGATGCAGTCGATCGTCTGACGGCTTCGCGGAAAATTTCGCGGGGATGGACGATGGAGGCGTTAAGGCTGCCGACAAAAATGGTTTGGCGGTGCATCACTTGATTTTTGATGTTGAGGAATAAACAGACGAAATGCTCTTGCTTGAGCGACGTCATGTCATCCATTAAATAAGTGGCGGCGTCTTTCGGGGAGCGGATCGTGAAGCGTTCATCGGTTTGTTTAGAGGCGAGCCTTCGTCCCAGTTCGATGGCGGCGAGCAGCTGGACGGCTTTCGCTTCACCGATGCCGTTGATGGCCGTCATTTCTTCGATGGCGGCGTGTTTTAATTCATGAAGATGTTCGAATTGCTTGAGTACACGGTTCGCAAGATGGAGAACCGATTCTTCGCGGGTGCCGGTCCGCAACAGGATGGCGATGAGCTCTTGATTGGATAAGCTCACCGCTCCTTGTTTAATAAGCCGTTCGCGCGGCCGGTCAGCTATATGGACATCGCGGATCATCAACGCTTGGTCATTGGGCATAGTCATGCGCTCCTTCGACTTTTACATAGCCCGCATGAGTCAAGTACTGGAGCAGCTTTGCGATAGGCAAGCCGACGACTGCGTTGTAATCGCCTTCGATTTTTTCCACAAACAAGCCCGATACGGTTTGAATGCCGTACGCCCCGGCTTTGTCGTAAGGATCTTCAGTGTCGGTATAGGCATCGATCCAAGCCTCAGGCAATTCGTAGAAACGCACTTGTACACGTTCATGAAACGCCATTTCCTCATCGCCACGGCGCACGCAGACTGCAGTGATGACTTCGTGGGTCTTGCCCGACAATTTGCGCAAATACGCGGATGCTTGCTGTTGGTCTTTTGGCTTCAATAAAATCTCCCCGTCCAATACGACGACTGTATCCGATCCGATGACGAGCGCTTCAGGGTGCTTCCCTGCGATATCTTTCGCTTTTTGTACAGCGCACGCATGGACGTAATCAACCGGTGAATTGAAATCTTGCGGATCGGGTTCCGGGATATCGCTCGGCACAATGTCAAACGGAATTCCGAGCAGGCCAAGCAGTTCTTGGCGGCGCGGTGATTGCGAGGCCAGGATGAGCGGGTGTTTCGCTGTGAACTTCATGAAATAAAACCTCCTTTTTTTAAGCCATCATACCATTACCAAAAAGCCGGGGCAAAATGGTGAAATACTGAATTTCATTCAAAACCAGCCTATAAATCCCTTTTTTGATGATAGCGTTTTCACACGATCAAGGATCATCTTAACTTTTTCATTGTTTTGATAATGTTATTGCATGCTTCTCTATAGCCCGTCCCGAGCGCATTCTCAAGACTTGTCAAACATTATCCAAAATTAGCGCAATTGGCACTTCCTTAAATAGCTTTTCTTATGTTTCTTAAGGTTTTATAATGGGTAGAGTCTTTAATTTTTTGAAAATTACTATTACACAATAATTTAATAGTTATTTTCTCATTTATGCTTGAAGGGAGTTTGTCTATTTTGAAAAACCAAAAACGGGGATTGTTCCAAAAATCCCTCGACCGCATCGAAACGATCGGTAATAAACTGCCGCATCCGGTGACCTTGTTTGCGGTTCTCGCAATCGTCGTCCTCGCGGTTTCCGCTTTGCTGGCGAACCTCGGCATTTCAGTCGAACACCCAGGCCAAGAAGGCGAAATCGTGGAAGTGAAGAACTTATTGAACGCAGAAGGCATTCAATACATCTTCGCGAGCATGGTCGATAACTTCATCGGCTTCGCACCACTCGGCGTCGTGCTCGTGACGATGCTCGGGATCGGAGTTGCGGAACGCACAGGCCTCATCTCGGCTGTGTTGCGCGGATTCGTCCTGTCGATTCCGAAATTCCTCATCACTGGCGGGCTCGTCTTCGCTGGTATCATGTCGAGTGTCGCATCGGATGCTGGATATGTCGTCTTGCCTCCACTCGGCGCAGTGATCTTTATCGCACTTGGGCGCCATCCGCTTGCCGGCCTTGCCGCGGCGTTTGCCGGTGTCTCTGCCGGATTCTCTGCCAACTTGCTCTTATCGGCAACGGACGCGATGCTCGGGGAACTGACCATCGCAGCTGCTTCGATCATCGATCCGGGCTATGCTGAAGGCATGAACATCGCGATGAACTATTACTTCATCATTGTCTCAGTGTTCTTGTTGACGATCGTCGGCGCTGTCGTAACGGAAAAAGTCGTCGAACCACGCCTTGGCGAATACAAAGGCGAGTTCCGCGAAGAAATGACTGGCCTGACAACGCTTGAGAAAAAAGGCTTGCTATGGGCTGGGATCACCACACTAGTCGGCGTCATTTTGACGGCACTTCTCATCGTTCCAGAAAACGGCGTATTGCGCGGAGAAGATGGCGGCATCGTCCAATCTCCGTTCATGAGCTCACTCGTTCCGATCATCACCATCCTGTTCTTCTTGCCGGGCCTTGCTTACGGTATCGCGACGAAGAACATCAAGAGCGACAAAGACGTCGCTGCACAAATGTCTGACACAATGGCATCAATGGGCGTCTTCATTGTCCTGGCGTTCACAGCCGGACAATTCGTCGCTTACTTCGCCGAATCAAACATGGGCATGGTGCTCGGCGTCTATGGTGCCCAGGCACTAGAATCCATGAGCCTAACGGGCATCCCGTTGATCATCGGCTTCGTCATCGTCGTCGGGATCATCAATTTGTTCATCGGCTCCGCTTCCGCGAAATGGGCGATGCTTGCACCGGTCTTCGTACCGATCATGATGCAGCTCGGCTATTCGCCGGAACTGACGCAAATGGCTTACCGCATCGCTGATTCATCAACCAACATCATCACACCGCTTATGACGTATTTCGCGATCGTTATCGCATTCGCACAGAAATACGACAAGAAAATGGGCATCGGTACATTGATCTCGGTCATGTTCCCGTATTCAATTTTCTTCATGATTTTCTGGACTATCATGTTGATCGTCTGGATGTTGTTCGGTCTTGATCTTGGGCCGGCTTCACCGATCCGCTATAACGGATAATAGTAAAAAGCGACAGAACCGATTTGGTTCTGTCGCTTTTTTTTGTGGATTCAGCGTGTTGATATTCCACAGAACACCTTCGCTTTCCTGCGGGCGAGCGCTTAGCCTCCTCAGTCGCTTCTCGACTTGCGGGGTCTCATCTTTCTCGCTTCCCGCGGGAGTCTCCGGTGTTCTGCTCCATATCTTGTTTATTATTTATAATGCTAATTCATCCTTATATCATTTTTAAGTTTACATAATAAAGTTATAATCTACATAAACAAATTAATATACCAATCGATAAATTGTTCGCCCCATAAGTAGACGAGTACGGCGGATAGAGCGATTGATGGGCCGAACGGAATCGGTGTTTTTCTTCCTTGTTTTCTTACTCTCAGTAAAATGATGCCGGCGACCGCCCCGATGAACGATGCAAAAAACAAAGTCAGCAAGGTCCCGGCGGTTCCGAGCACGAGCCCGATGACGAAGAACAGTTTGATGTCGCCTCCGCCCATGCCGCCTTTAGATACTGTTGCAATCAACAACAACACTGAAAATCCGACGGCTGCGCCGAGCAATGAATCCCACCATGGATTGAGCGGAATGACGAAACGCAACACGAGCAGAACCACCGCAAACGGCAATAGCACTTTATCGGGGATGAGCATGTAGGAGATGTCAGAAACAGTAATAATGACGAGCATCGACACGAACAATAAACCGACGATGAGTTCTGGCGTAAAACCGAATTTCAAAAAGACGGCGGTGAACAACACAGCGGTGATCGCTTCCATTAAAGGATAAACCCAATGGATGCTTGAACCGCATTTTCGGCATTTGCCGCGCAGGAACAAATACGAAAACACCGGCACGAGATCAAGTGCCGTCAAACGCCGATCGCAGGTGGTGCAATGCGACGGCGGATACGCGATCGATTCGTTTTTCGGCACGCGCAGGCCGACGACATTGTAGAACGAACCGAATACCAAACCGAAGACAGAAGCAAAAACGGAATATACAGCAATCATAATGTCCCTCTTTTACTAATTGGATTTTTAACTAAATCTCAGAAATGAAGAAAAGGAAATCGCGATGATTTCCTTTACTCCTCCCCTGATGCACTTTCTTCGACTGTGACGTCAACATCGACATCTACGTCGGAATCTGTTTCTTCTTCATTGTCATCAGCATATTCCGTGCCATCGTTTGCCGGTAGCGGGTCTTGCTTATCCGCAGGCGCCGGTGCATCGATTTTCGGGACGGTGTCTTCCAAGGCGATAAGATCTGGGCGGTAATACGCCGCAAACGACAGCGTCACTTGCAGGCGTTCGGTTTCTTCAACGACTTCCCTTACTTCCGGATTGGCGCCGAAATTGATCGACTCGATGACAAGAATGCGTTCCATTTCCTCGATTTCAGAAATGAAGTCCGTAATTTCGTTATAATTTTCTGCCGTAAACGCGACAGTAGTTTCCACTTCTTTTAAATTCTCGAGTCCTTCAACTGGAACCGGGAGTGCGACATCCGCTTCTGCGAGCTCGATCGCTTCAACGCGTGTTCCGGAAATGAGCTCTGCTTCTTCGATCTGCAAGACCATCAACTCAGACAGCGGATCAATCGATACTTTCTTCTGAAGTTCGAGCGCACTGACGGCTTCGCCTTCCGGCAATTCCTTCACTTGCGTCTGTAAAGCCATCAACACATCCCGTTCTGAACGCAGCGATTGCTGGGCTTGTTCGCGTGCCTCTTTCGCTGGAGCATACATCAAGAAGTAAGAATACAATCCAAGGGCTAACAAGAACAAAACGGCGAGTGCGATGAGCGCTTTTTCTTTTTGGCTTTTTGTCATACTGCTCATGCGGCTTCATCCCCTGATTCTGCATCGTCCGTGTCGACTTCAACGTCCACTTCGACATCAGCTTCTTTCGCTTCCGTTGTCTCCGCTGGTTCTTCTGTAGCTTCCTCGGTTTCGGCTGCTTCTTCTACAACTTCCCCTTCTGCTTCTTCGCCGCCTTCAACCGGGATGCGTTCGTCTTGGAACAATAATGTATAGGTCGCCAAATAACGCGGAGCATTCGTTACTGCTTCATTTTCTTCATTTTCTTCGCCTTCTGTCTCTTCTTCCAAAATTTCCGTCGCGACATTATCGAGTGTCGCAGACGACAAAAGTTCCGACGCTTTCAGCTGCGCCAAATAATAAGCCGCTTCACGGGATGAATCGAACTGGACCACGAGCTGCGCCTGGTCTAGCCCTGTGTAGGAGAAAGTCTGGAAAAAGCCGCGTACCGGAAGCAAGGAGACCAGTTCTTCCAATAGCGGAATCGTATCGAATTGATAGCTTTCTGCCCATTCGACCGTCGCCTGCAATTGCTGTTCTTCGTTCATGCCTTGGCGCGCTTCGAGTTCACTGCGGATTTGCGCCTGTTCAGCCATGACGCCTTGCGCCTGGACTTGCAAGGCCTGTTGTTCGTTCGCTTCGGCTCTTGACATCATCGCGAAAACTGCCCAGATGATAATCGCCAATAATAAAATCGCGACCGCCGCGATTAAAACAGCTGGCCGGTCGCGTTCTTTTTGTGGGAGTAAATTAATATCGACTAACATGCCTACACCTCTTTCAACGCCAGGCCGATTGCCCGGTTAAAGCGCGGCGGTACGATTTTGCCGTCCGCTTCGATGCTGTCTTTGACGAGCGGCTCAACGTCTATCAAAAACCGGTCGGACAATCGCCCGCAAAATGCGTGCCAATCGCCGAACTCTCCGTTGCAGATGACCTTGGTGATGCCTCGCTCGCCTTCGTTCATATTATAACGGTAGAAATTGCCGAGTTTCTCGGCTTCTTCTTCCACGGCCGCAAGCAGTTGCGCCGGATCTTCCGGGTCAGCAACGAGCACAGTAAGATCGACCGGCCGCATGAACATCGGGAAATGTTCATGGAAAATCGACACCGTCATTTTCTTGCCTTGCATATCGATAAGCATGATGTGTTCATCTTCCGGGAAATCGTGTTCAAGATACGCCAAACGGTAAAGCGCGAGGGGCGTAATATCGGCGACAAGCGGTTTCAGTTTGACGCCGTCGAAGATGTCTTCGTAATCTTTGATGACCGATTCTTTTGACGCAATGATGATTGCTTCCGGTTCATCGGAATCCAAATGGTAGGGCACCACATCGAATACTGGGTCTTCAAAAGGCAAATACAAAGTGGATCCGATCTCGATAAAGAAATGCCCTTTTAATTCGTCGGCTTCGACGTCTTCGGGGTAAGGGACTTTGCGGATGATAACAAATTCGTCAGGGGCGAGGAAGCGGACTGACTTTTTGGAGAGACCCCACTGATCGACCGCCTTACCGAGTTCCGTCGAGAGCGCTTCTGGATCTGCGATTTTGCCGCTGTCCATGATCCCTTTGGGAAGAAACAATTCTTCCGCCTGGATCAATGACACCGGTTCCGCAGACTTCAGCTCAACATAGCGGATTGCATCTTCTTCTATCGTAATCGTCGCTACGCGCGCTTTTTTCTGGAAAAACGGTAAGGCCATCAAATCAGCTCCTGTATTAGAATATTTAATTGATAAATATTCTTTTGATTTCTATTTTAGTCCTCTTTGCCATCTAGGAAGGCTTTACCTGTGTCTAAATCTGTTTTTGTTGCAGAAATATCAGTAAATACTTTTGTACCAGCCTGACCAGAAAAAACAATTGTATTAGGCTCTCCTTTAGTTACTGTAAAAGTAGTAACTTCGCCTTGAGTTTCTAAATAGTTATTTAATAAATCTGCTGGCTCCGCATTAGGTTCATCACCATTTTCTGCAAAGTATAAGCTTGCAGCAGCTAAGACATTTTGTGCATCTGCAACAAGCGCGTCTTCACGCGAGTTTTGAATCAAACTGCTAATCGCCGGAATAGCAATTGCCGCGATGATCGCGATGATAACAATAACCGCCAAAAGCTCGATCAGCGTCATCCCTTTTTGGTCTTTTAATTTCTTTTGCAAGAATTTTTTCATTCTCTTTTCCCCCTTATTATTTTGTTAAGTAAGTACCACTTTCAGTACAGCTTAATTATATCAATGGTCGCAGATTAAACAATATCTTTTTAATATTTATTTAGAAATTTTTTCTTGTTAATATTGCTAAATTACCTACAAATTATCTACATTATTGAACATCTCGAACATCGGCATCATGATCGCAAGGACGATAGTCCCGACGAGAGCTGCAAGCACGACAATCATTAACGGCTCTATCAAGGCTTTTAGTCTGTCGGTTTCTGCTTCCACTTCTTTCTCGTAAAATTCCGCTACTTTAGCAAGCATATGATCGAGCGATCCGGTTTGTTCCCCAATTGCAATCATATGTGGAATGAGCGGCGGAAATGCCCAATGTTGCTTCATTGGCGCAGTTAACGATCCGCCGCGTTCAAGTGAATCGCGTGACGCCAACAGCACTTTCGACATGACCGCATTGCCGACGACTTTCTCGGTCATTGTCATGGCTTGCAAAATCGGCACTGAACTGGTGAACAGTGAGCTAAGCGTGCGGGTGAGCCTGGCGAGTGCTGACTTCTGCAATAACTTTCCAAAGATCGGGATTTTTAAGACGAGCGTATCGAGTACCATGCGCCCTTGCTCGCTGCGTTTCATGAGCCAAATCGTCCCGGCAAAGATCAACGCGAACAGCACAAGCAAATACCAATACTGGACGGTGAATCGGCTCGCCCCCATGACGATTTGCGTGACAATCGGCAATTCGCCGCCAAAGCCTTGGAACATGTCGACGAACATCGGCACAATCGTCGACAACAAGAAAATGACGACGCCGATCGCGAGAATGCCGACGACGACCGGGTAGCTCATTGCCGAGATGACTTTTTGTCTCGTTTGATACGCTTTGTCGTAATGCGTCGCGAGCCTATCGAGCGAATCGTCGATGTTCCCGGACAGTTCCCCAGCGCGCACTAGGTTGACGGTGAGCGGTTCGAAGATCTTCGGGTATTTGGCGAGCGAGTCGGATAAAGAGTTTCCTTTTCTCAGTTCTTCATCGATTTCGGCGAGCGTTTTGCGCAGCTGTTTTGATTCGACTTGCTGGGACAGAATCTTCACCGAATCGACGATAGTGACGCCTGCGCGCATCAAAGTCGAGAACTGGCGCAGGAACATGATGAATTGGTCACGTTTGACTGGGCTGCCGAACGAAATGTCTTTTTGCAAGGCGCCGACCGGCACTTCGCGGATATCGATAACGCGTATGCCTTCTTCGCGCAATTTTTGAACCGCTTCACGGCGATTTCCGGATGTGACGTAGCCGGCGCGGATTTTCTTCCGGTCACGGCCTTCGTATTTAAAGCGTGCCACTTACTCTTCGCCTCCGATCAAATAAGGAGCAGCGATTTGTTTCGTGATGCGGCCTTTATTCAATAGCTCCTGGACGGATGTCTGCATAAGATGCATCCCCGCCGCGCGGTTCGTTAAGATAACGTTCGGGATTTGATGGACTTTCTCGGTACGGATCAAGTTGGCAATCGCTGTGTTGTGAATCATGATCTCAGTCGCAGCGACGCGTCCTTTGCCGTCCGCTGTCGGAAGCAGCCGCTGTGAGATAACCGCTTTCAAGATGCCGCCAAGCTGCGTGCGGATTTGGGCATGCTGCTCCGGGGGAAACACATCGATGATCCGTTCGACGGTCGAGGCAGCACTCGATGTATGAAGTGTGCCCATGACCAAGTGGCCAGTTTCAGCCGCAGTGATGGCGGTCGTAATCGTCTCAAGGTCACGCATCTCGCCGACCAAGATAACATCCGGGTCTTGACGCAGTGCGGCGCGCAAACCGTTGGCGAATGATTTCGTATCAAAGCCGACTTCACGCTGGTCAATAACCGATGAGCCATGCTTATGCATGTACTCAATCGGGTCTTCGAGCGTAATGATGTGTTTCGACATATTTTCATTCATATGGCGGATCATCGCCGCCAAAGTCGTTGATTTCCCAGAACCGGTCGGACCGGTGACGAGGATCAATCCTTGATGTGTATCGGCTAATTTTTTCAATGTATCGGGCATCTTCAAATCGTCAATCGACGGAATGACCGTCGGGATCGTCCGGAACGCATGCGAAATCGAGCCACGCTGGTGGAACGAGTTGACACGGAAACGGGACACCCCCGGAATCGCGTAGGAATAATCCATCTCGCCTTTTTGCAAGAACGTATCCCATAAGCTTTCTGGCATCAATGCTTTGGCGATCGCTTCCGTATCGTCCGGCAACAGCCGCTCTTCTCCGTAGCGCTTGAGTGAGCCGTGCATGCGGAAGACCGGCGGGATGCCGGTCGTCATATGGATATCGGAGACGTCGAGTTCACGCGCTGCGGTCAATACTTTATCGATAAAATCAATTGCGGTGTCATTCATATTAGTCACTCATGGCAACGCGGAGCACTTCTTCCGTCGTCGTCATGCCCTCCTTTACTTTTAATAAGCCGTCATCGATCAAAAAGATCGTTTCATTGGCGACAGCGATTTTGCGGATCTCTGCAGCCGTGCCGCCCCTATTGATGACGTCCTTGATGGCATCGTCGACGACCAGCACTTCGTGGATCGCCATGCGCCCTTTATAGCCGCTCATATTACATTGCGGGCATCCCGAGCCGCGGGAAATCGTATCGATCGACAAACCCCTTCTCGCAAAAATTTCTTTCTCGCGCACAGTGGCTGGCTGGATATCACGACAATCTCTGCACACACGGCGAATCAAGCGCTGCGCGATGACCGCATTGAGTGAAGCAGTGACAAGAAACGGTTCAATGCCCATGTCCATAAGGCGCGTGATCGATGCGATCGAATCGTTCGTATGGATTGTGCTTAAGACTAAATGTCCAGTTAGTGACGCACGGATTGAAATATCCGCCGTTTCTTTGTCGCGAATTTCCCCAACCATGACGATGTCTGGATCCTGGCGCAGAATCGACCGCAGCCCTGCCGCAAAGCTCAAGCCGACATTGGCGTTCACTTGGATTTGGTTGATGCCTTCCAATTGGTACTCCACCGGATCTTCGACGGTGATAATGTTTACTTCTTCAGAGTTCAATTTATTGAGCGCTGCGTATAAAGTAGATGATTTCCCGGAACCAGTCGGGCCAGAAATCAACACAATGCCATTTGGTTTGTCGATTTCACGCATAAAGCGCTCCATATTCGTCTCGTTAAAACCAAGCTTGGAGATATCCGTCAAGTTTTGGCTCAAGTCCAGAATCCGCATAACAATTTTCTCGCCGAATACTGTTGGCAAAGACGACACGCGCAAATCGATCGCCCGGAAGTCGACAGTCGTCTTGATACGCCCGTCTTGCGGAATGCGATTTTCGGTAATGTCGAGATTGGCGAGAATTTTAATGCGCGCTGTCACCATTTGCTGCATCGATTTCGGCAAAATCCGCTCGGTCCGAAGCGTGCCGTCAATGCGGTAACGCACCAATAATTTGCTTTCGTGCGGATCGAGATGGACATCGGATGCTTTCATCGCTACTGCATTCGACAGCAACTGATTGACAAGACGCACAATCGGCGCGTCCAAATCGGTCAATGCATCTTCTTTGTCCTCTTTTGCGTCCGGCATCTCCTCGAGCAATTCATCATAGGATTCTTCTTCGTAATACTTGGCGATCGTTTTCATGATGTCTTCTCTTGAAGCAATCGTCGGTTGGATCTGGAAACCGGTCGACAGCCGTAAATCATCAATTGCAATGAAATCCGTCGGGTCGGTCATCGCGATGAACAAACGGTCGCCTTCTGTCTTCAATGGTACGAGCAATTTGCGCTTCGCAAAATCTTTCGGCACGACGTTGAACAACAGTGGGTCGAAAGGATAGCGAAACAGCGAGACATGCGGAATGCCAAGCTGCACTTCGAGCGTTTCGATCAATTGCTGCTCGGTGATGAGCCCCCGCGACAACAAAGCATCGCCAAGTTTCTGGTCATTCTGTTTCGAATCGAGTGCCCCTTGCAAATCTTCCTGTGTCAGTAAACCTTGCTCGACAAGAATATCGCCAATGCGTTTCCGTTTAATTACCATTCAAATCCCCCTTGCCCTGTCGTTGTTACTCGCCGACTGGTTTCCCTGCTTTGTCGTAGACCGGCTCTTTGTCTGCCGGTGAATCGTTTTTACTATCTTCACCTTCATTATCATTATCTGTATCGGTTACGGAATCCTGAGCTGAACCGTCACCCGTTTCAGTGGATTCCTCTGTCGATTCATCGGATCCAGTGCCTGTTCCACCCTCATCTCCGGCAGCCGCGCCGTCTTCTGCACTTTGTTCTGCCGGGTCATGGATGCCATTGTCATTTTCATCGACAAAGCCTTCATCTCCAAGCTGCGGAACCGGTTCGCCGTCGGCATCGGTCGCTGGCACTTCAGGTACGATGAGCGGATACACTTCGACGCGGTGGACCGGTGGATAGAAATCGCTCGACACGGGTTCGACACGCACTTCCGTATCGCCTTCCAAAATACTTTTCACCACTTCGATGCGCTTGCCTTTACGGCCTTCTTCGCGCACTTTCTTGCCGCTTGAAACGAATGCGCTGTATTGCTTGATGAGCCGCGGCTCGACTTCTTTATCATTTGCAGCGGAAATGTAATACGTGTGGACGAACGGCTGTCCGTGGATGGATGCCGTCAGTACATCGTTTTCCATATAGACGTTCAATGTGAATGAACTTGCATTTGGATTAGAAAAGGCAAAATCAACCCCCAATGTACGGTTGATCGCCGCTTCTTCACCGGCTGGTACGTTTTCGGGCACTTGTTCGCCGATGCTGCGCTGTTCAATAAAGAAATTCGTCCGCAACACGGAACCGTAAATGGCCGAAGCGATTTCTGTCAGTTCGGCATCTGTCGCTTCTAGCAAAGTCAATTCTTCCAATATCGGCAAAAATGCGAATGACTCATTCGGGCCGATCACTGTACCATCGAGCACCTCGATCAATTCGTCTGCGCCGATGCTGTTTATGCTATGGGAGAAACTCGATTGTGCTACTTCTTCCGGCTGCATTTCGAGCGAGTCGCTGCTGATATCGACGCGTGTCACGGATTGTCCGCCTTCAAGCGCAGTCTCGAGTTGCTGATGGATATTCGCGATATCCGCTTCTGTAAATGGCACATCGGTAAATTGCTTTTTCAAGAACGAACGCGTCGTTGATTCAGATAAATCGAACACAAAGTCGTTCTGTGCGCCGCTCTGTGCTCTTTCCAAAGTTTCATCCAATGAAATCTCAACATCTTTCAATGGATATTTCGCTGTCGCATCCAAGTACGTGACGTGCAGTTCCGAGGATTCACGGACTGCGGAAGCCTGGCTCAAAAACAAAGTCTTGGCATCCGCGACCGCCATATTCGAGACATCGGTCGTGCCGATATATGTATAATCGCCGTATTCGGCCGACGGGAACACCCATTCATCAACCGCATACGCACCAGCATTAGCCGTGCCAAACACCAGAAGGGCGGCTCCGAATACGCCGCCGAACACTTTTCCGAATTGCTTATTGTCCATCCTAATTCCCCTTTCCGACCGGGCCGATGGACTCCATGCCAAATACCTTCTCGGATTTCTCTGTGCTGGCTTCCTGTTTTTTTACAGGCTCTTCTTTAACTATTTTCGGTTCTTGCGGAATCGCGACGGACTGCTTTTTGCGTTCTATCCGCTCTTCTTTCAGCTTCACTTTTTCTTGTTTTTCGCGTTCTTCCATTTTCATGAATAGCAACGCTGTTACGAGCGACAATCCGAGAATTGCGAGCAGGCTCATGTGCCAAGCAAAACTTCCTTGCATCCATAGCGCAACAGCTGATGCTGACAGACTTCCGACTGCAATAATATAGATCTTTTTCTTATTCTCTATTTTCTTCAAAAAGACTACTCCTGCCATAACAGCCGCTGCAATTATGACCCATATCAATAATTTAACCATCCTTACTCCCCCTACCACTTGCCCATCTCTTCGTTAATATTCGACTTCTAAACCGAATCCAGATCCAATCGGCTCTGGAACCGAAACATCGATCGGGACGATTTTGCTTTCTTTCATCGAGATGCCGCAGTTTTCTAAGAATGTTGAATAATCACTTGCTCTCGTTACATAAATGCTAGTTAGTTCTGGATTGATTCTTCCATGTTTATCCCTTAAAACAAAATTCTTCTCTGCAACTTCTGTGTAATAAATCAAATGGCCGCTATCCGAGAATGCAATCTCTCTTTCTAAACGCGCCAAATCATCTGTGTTGATTCGGTCGAGATCTATGCAAAAATTAGAATGGTTCGATACTTCAATATGATTTTTCCAATCTATTTGTGCTTTTTTCGTTTTATCTTGGTAGCCCAGAACTAAAAAGTTTGTGTTGTACATGTTCTTCAGGTTTACATCTACATCCAGCTCTTTTACGACGATTGTCTGTTTCTCTCCATTTTTCCCAAGATTAATTATATTATTTCCAACTGACAGCTTGCCGGATATGAATAAATTAGCATTGACTAAATTATTCATATTGTTCGGCGCCCCTGCATCGCTTTCACTAACCACGATGTTGATTCCCTGGAAGTCAGTATTGTTACAATTTTTTTCACAGACAAAGTCTGCATAGTCATCAGTGAAAACCCGAAAGTCTTTTGGCTCCATGTTGTTATCCAGGGAAGCTAGGAATTGTTTTAAAGTTTCATTAGCTTGTGCTTTGCATTCGTAAGGTGCTTCTGCCGTTTTGTTTCTAACGGCAATTACTAAGTCTGCACAAGAGATTGCAGGCGGTGTCAGCGAAAATACTTTATTGTAAGTTAAATCTTCATCTTCTGTTATGACAATGGTGTTGATTTTTCGTGTTTCAGTACTGTCTAAAAAACTATCCGGAATTTCCACTTGGAAAATCGCCTTGAGTTCTTTTTGGTTGTCGATTGCTTTTCCTTCAACATTCAGGACGATTTCTACCCATTTCACTTTTTTATCGCTAATGAGAATATCATCCACATCTTTTTGTCCTGCATTCATTTTCTTGGCGGTGGCTGATTTGACATGATATTGCACTTGTTCCCCGTCAAAGGGATTTTCTTCGCCAGCTAATTTCAATGCATCCAACTCATTGCTTTTTTCAAGAATCTTTTGGACATACAACTCTTTCATTTCTCTATCGATCTTTTCTTCCCACGCGGTGCGTTCCAATTCGTTATCGCAAGTTACCCCTAATGGCAGTTCAATGCAGGCAATGAGCTCATTTAATTTAAGTTGAGTTTCTTGCTGCATTTCTTCTTTCAATAGCTTCAATTCGCGTTCAAAATCCGAACTATAATAGATGGTACCCATTTCGGCAGCCGCTACCGCTTGGTTCCCGGTATCCACGACTTTTTCCTGCTTGGCGTGATTCAAGGAACCCGCCATGAACGTTGCTGCCAGCCCCATGAATAAAACGATGATGAGCAGGACGATGACAAGCGCATAGCCTTTTTCGTTGTTCAGCTTTTTCATATTGCGCCTCCTATGGCCGGTCAGTGCGGATGCGTGTCAAAGTCGTCTGGATGCTTAAGTTTCGGCCGTTTTTTGTTAAATTCAAGTGGATATTGGCATGGTTTTTCTTGGGTTCGATGAATGTTTCAGCAGTTAAATCTGAGTTTCCGGCTATGGTGGTGCCGGTGTAGTCATATTCTTTATCGAGCACCCGCTTAAAAACTCCCGCTCCTGTGGTATCAGGAGTCTTCAACATCAATTGCCCGCCTTCAAATTTAATTGAATAAGCTTCATTCTGGCGATGGGCAGCCGATAGTTTCGTGATAATGATATTGGCATCCTGTTGGATTTCCGTTTTGCTCGTTTCTGCAGTGGTATGTTTCATGCCGATCGACAGAGCCGTCCATGCCGCAGTCGCAATGATGGAAACAAGAAGCAGAGCCGCGAGCACTTCTACGAGACTTACACCTTTTTCATCGAGGCTCTTCATCAGTTTTGCTCCTCCACGCGGTATTGGAGATAACTATACGTTTCACTGCTGACTTGTCCCTCTTCATAAATCTTTAAATGCATTTTATGCAACTGGGCTAGCGTCGGGTCATCGCATTTAAGGAGGCTAGTTTCTGTTTCGGTCAAAAATGGTGTACAGTCGAGTGCAAGTTCAACTTCGAACTTATAGCCTTCCTGCTTTTCAAATCGGGCATAGCCGTTTTGCTCGGAAACTTTTGTATAGTTCAAGCTGTTCATCGTACCTTCATATTTATCAATGAAGCTTTCGTAAATGACAGGATCTATTTCGCTGCGATCCCCTAGCCAGTCGCCATTGGTTATGGTCGCCATCTCCTGCCTGGCCAAGTTCATAGTGTCGAGTTTCGCTTCCGTCTTGTTGTTGAATAAGGTCATTTGGGGAAATACGGTCATGATGCCGACGAAGACAATTCCAAGAATGACGAGTGCCGCCAAAACTTCGACGAGCGTTAAGCCTTGTTGCGATTTCAGCTGATTCATTTCCTGCATTCCCCCTAATTTAGCATTATATATTGGAATTAATTTCCTTTTAGTGAAGCCTTTCTATCTAAATCAAGCTACGCCTATATTATTGCATGTTTACTTGTATTTGACACGGTATTTTTACAGGATAATCTATACTTTTTAATAAAACTTTAGCTTTTATTCCCATCTTTCCTAAGAGAAAAAGACTACAGAATCGGCAAAAGCCGTTCTGTAGTCTTATTTCGTATAAGCCGCAACCTTATTCCGCCCTGCTTGCTTCGCCCCAATATACAAAGCCCGGTCCGCATTGCGGATCATGGCCATGGCGTCATCGCTGTCTTGTGGTGCTGAAGAGACGCCGATGCTCATGGTGATCTTGATGCTGGTAGGGCCCCGATGTTCATCCAGGTCGCTGTGGATGGTGAATTCGTGCTTTTCAATTTCCTTGCGAATGTTTTCAGCTAACAGCAGCGCCAATTCTTTGCCATAGCTTGGCAGCAGGATGACAAATTCTTCGCCTCCATAGCGCGCAATGGTTCCTTCGCTTCCGACCATGTCAGTTAATAGTTTGGCAAGACCGATTAAGATCTCATTGCCGCTTTGGTGGCCGTATTTATCGTTGATTGTTTTGAAATAGTCGATGTCCATCATGATTACGGATAAGTTGTCGAGTTCTCCGTTGTTCACTTGTTCCATGCATTTGCCGATCGCTTCGTCCAAATAGCGGTAATTGTATAATTTGGTCAGCCCGCAGCGTTCGCTCTTGGCGATCGCTTTTTGGACGAGCACCGCTTTTTCCAAGGAAACGGCAAAATAAGTGCTTAAGATATCCAGAATTTGAAGCTGGTGGTGAAGAAATGCGTGCTTCCGGCGTGTGGCGAGAACCAACACCCCTTCGATTTTATTGTTTCGCGAAATGGGCATCGTCATGAGGCTCTCTGAATCTGCATGGATATAGTCTGTTGGTATGTTTTTCCACTGGGCTTTGCTGCTGAAAATAAAAGAATCGTTTTCAATGATTGCTTTTCCCGCAACTCCTTGATCGTAGTTGACCGGCTCTATGTCGAGTGGTTTGAATTCATTGTCTTCAAACATGCGCAGCATGATCAATAATTCGTTGTTTCGGTAATCGATTACATAGGCATAATCCACTTTGAAAAGTTCAGCGACTTGAATAACAAACTGGTCGAGTACTTCATCGGAAGACAAGCGGGCAGCCAATTGGTGTCCAATCTCTCCCGCTTTCTTCAAATCGTTGTTCACTTTTTCAGAATTGGTGTACATATGGATGACGGCGGTCATCGTGAAGAACGGAATGCCAAGCAGCAGCAATGCCGCCAAGCCGAAATAAGCTTCTGACATATAAAGGGCGATAGAGAATGGGAAAACTAAAAATGTAATGGAGAAATCCCAAATGGTATCGAGTGAGAAAAAATCTTTATGTTCACCAAGGATGCGGATATAGCCATAGAGGATCAATTGATTTGCGACGAAAGAGACGGTCTGGAACAACAGGCCGAACAAGATAACGTCCCCCAGATTCAACGAACCGATCTCACCGCCTGCAAGCATAAATGACAGACCGGCAATTACAGAAATAAAATAAAACATCATGGAATTGAACGGAATTCGCACCGACAGGCTTTCAGAAGTCCGCAACCGTAAAATAACGATGAGCATCGTTATTTGGGAAAGTATGACTTCCACGAATAGCCCGTACTTCAAGAACACGGCAACCATTAACCATTGGACAAGGTAGGTCGGCACGCCGCCAATGTTCATCGGGAACAAGCAAGCCAGAACGAAAAAAGCCAAATAGGCTAACATATCGGCCATTTCCATAGCAGGCGGCGGGTAATATTGATAGATAAGGTAGAGTCCCGGCGGAACGAGTAACAACCATGCCGTCCAAAGAATTCTCTTTCTTTTTGATAATGGATCCATCGCTCTTCTCCCTTGCTATGTTCTTGCAGCGCCCCCATTTTGATGATCAGCGGTTTTTGTAATGCCGGAACATTTCATAATTTTGTTGTTTTAAAATACTAAGTAGGTAAAGAGAACCTGTGACTATTGTCACTTCTCCAGCTCCTTGTACAGGTAATATATCATAATCATTTCGAATTGTCTTTATTTTACTTATATTTTCTGAAAATAAAATATGCGCCGGCATTGCACGGTCTTCGCTGAAATCAATAAACGTAAAATCAGTGCTAATTTTTTCCAGCTCTCTTAAAATAGATAAATAGTCCTTACCTTGAATTAACCCCATTACGATACAGATTTTTTTATTTGGGTAATTTTGCTGTATGGTTTTCACCAAAGCTTTAATGCTCGCTTCATTGTGTGCCCCGTCAAAAACAACATCGCGGAATACTTCTTCAAATCGGAATGAAATCGAAGCGTAAGATAAGCCGTAAACCGCTTGTTCTTCATCAAAGTTTCCTGCCAGCAATTGTTCAGCAGCCATCCATGCCAAAGAGGCGTTGATTTTCTGATGATCCCCTTTCAGTTTCAAAGGACCGCTATAGCCCTCTTGAACAGCAAAGACAGCAGAATTTTTTTCATTCGCAATTTCATTGACTATCATGCGGGCAGGATCCGGCAATTGCCCGATGATGACAGGCTTGTTGGATTTGATAATGCCGGCTTTATGCCAGGCAATTTCTTCAATGCTGTCGCCGAGAAACTTTGTGTGTTCCTTGGCAATGCTCGTGATGATCGTAATGAGCGGGTCGATCACATTGGTGCTGTCGAATCTGCCGCCCATGCCCGCTTCGATGACGATGTAATCCAGCGATTTTTCTTTAAATATAACAAAGGCAGCAGCCGTCAGCAATTCAAAGTCCGTCAATGGCGTTTTCACGTTCGCCAGTTGTTCCATTGCCTCATCGAATTCCGCTGCTCCGACCGGCAGCCGATCGATTTGGATTTGGTCATGGATATCTTCGATCGCAGGCGAAAAGAAATTCCCGACCCGTTTTCCGTGTGCCATGAGAATGGATGTAACGAAAGCCGCTGTGGAGCCTTTGCCATTGGTTCCGGCGATGTGGATAAATGGCAGCCCGTGGTGTGGATTCCCCAACTCAGCCAAAGCGGATTCCATCGCTTCTAGTCCAGGTTGAATTGAAGCATCCGACCGGACACCCCATTTATCTTTATAGTAATCGAGTCCTGTAATCATAAAAAAACCTCTTTCCGTAAGTAAACATGATACACTTTTTACGTATGAGTATATCATGAAGGTGGAATGGAAATGCTGAGTTGTTGGGTTATCTATAACGGAAGCCTCGTTTCCGATAAATTTCAAGACCAAGCGCAATTGATGGCAGAAGCCGCCGAGCGCCAAGGCATCCAAGTGTCAATCAAGAAAAATTACGAAATTCAAATGTCGCTGTCTGAACAGCAGTCGTTTCCGGATTTTGCGGTGCTGCTCGATAAAGACATTTTGCTCGGCTATTTTCTTAAAAGCCGCGGCGTTCCCGTTTACAACGATCCGGCGATCATCGACTTATGCGATAACAAAGCCACGCAATACATCCGCCTGGCGGAACGAAAGATCCCGATGCCGAAGACGATCGTCGCACCGAAAGTGTATCCGAACTTCACGATCCAAGGTTCCGGCTATTTTGAAGGCGTCTTGGCTCAACTCGGCTTGCCGATGATCATCAAAGAAGGCCACGGGTCGTTTGGCATGAAAGTGTATTTAATTGAAACGGAAAGTGAGTTTTACGAAAAAGTCGAAAGCCTATCTGGAATCGATTACGTATTCCAAGAATTCATCGCGGAAAGCCGTGGACGCGACATCCGCGTCAATATCGTCGGAGAAAAAATCGTCGCCGCCATGAAACGACAATCCGATACCGACTTCCGTGCGAACATCACAAACGGCGGCCAGGCTTTCCCAGTCGAACTGACTGCTAAGCAACAACAACTCGCATTGGAGGCGGCACAAGCAGTCGGCGCTGTATTTGCCGGCGTCGATCTGCTATACGGTCCGAATGGCCAGACGCTCGTCTGTGAAGTCAATGCCGCGGCGCATATTCGCAATATCCTCAATGTCACAGGCATCAATGTCGCAGATGCGATGATCCGCTATATCCAGGAGGATTTGGCATGATCGTTTTGTACGAATCCGCCGCTGAGCAGCACAATCAAGGTTTTATTGATGAATTAAAGCGCTTTTGTTCGATTGAGCTGCTCACCTGGGATGACTGGAGCGATGCAGGGCTTGAACAATTACTCAAGCGCCTCCATGGCCAATCGGTCTTTTTTCGCGTACGCCAACCGCATGCTGCCCGTTTTTTGGAAGACCGCGGCGTACGGCTCATCAACCGTGCAGAAGTGAACCGCATCGCCAACGATAAATGGCAGAGCCATCAATTCCTGCAATTGCTCGGCGTGCCGGTGATCCCGACACAGAAAACGCCTCTCCCCCTCCCTTATATAACCAAAACTGCAGACGGCCATGGAGGCCAGGAAGTTTGGCTCGTAGAATCCGCGCAAGATATGCCGGACACTAAAGCTTCTCTCCTCTATCAGCCTGTCATCCCGCATATAGCCGATGTCCGGGCATACGTCATCGGCAAGGAAATCGTGGGTGCGGTAAAACGTAGTGCCACTGATTCATTCAAAGCGAATTATTCACTCGGTGCTACCGCTGAACGCTTTGAGCTGAGTTTCGTTCAACGTAAAGACGTCGAAAAAATTGCCAAAGCCTTGAAGAGCGATTATATCGGCATCGATTTTTTGCTATTGGAAGATGGCCGCCATGTGTTCAATGAACTTGAAGACCCAGTAGGAGCCCGCTCTTTTTATCAAACACACGACGACAATATCGCCGAGCTCTTGGCACAACATTTTAAGAATTTGGAACAAAACTATCCGTTCCGCGAAAGTGACCGGAACTAAAGAAGCGATTCCCATTTAAAGGGAATCGCTTCTTTCTATTACAGGTTCTTCAATTCTTCCATGCGTTTTTCAACGGTTGCGTGCTTCTCGAGGTAATCCGCTTCTTTCTTGCGTTCCTCTGCCACTACCGCTTCCGGTGCTTTCGACACGAAGCGTTCGTTCGACAATTTGCCTTGAACGAGCTTGACTTCTTTCGCCCATTTGTCGAGTTCTTTTTGCAGGCGTTTCAATTCTTCTTCGATGTCGATCAAGCCTTCAAGCGGCATGAACAATTCCGCTCCGGACACGACTGCTGACATCGATTTCTCTGGTGCTTCGATGTTTTGGCCAATCGTCAAAGTCTCCGGGTTGCAGAAACGCTCGATGTACGCGGCGTTTTCTTCGAGCACCGACAAAGTCGCCTCGTCTTTCGCGCTGATCGTCATCGGCACTTTCTTGCTCATCGGCGTCTGGACTTCCGCGCGGATCGTGCGGACCGAACGGATAACGTCCATCAATAGCTTCATGCTGTCGGCTTTTTTCGCATCGTTCAATTCCGGATTTGCTGTCGGCCAAGCGGCAATCGTGATGGATTCGCCTTCGGTCGGCAAGTTTTGCCAGATTTCTTCTGTGATGAACGGCATGAATGGGTGAAGCAAGCGCATTGTGTTATCGAGCACGTAAGCGAGCACTGAACGCGTCATTGCTTTCGCCTGTTCGTCTTCTCCGTATAATGGCAATTTCGCCATTTCAATATACCAGTCACAGAAATCATCCCAGATGAAGTTATAAAGCAGGCGCCCGACTTCCCCGAACTCGTAGCGTTCCGCAAGGTCTGTTACTTGCTCGATCGTTTCGTTGAGGCGCGTCAAGATCCATGTATCGGCCACGGATTTCTCACCGGACAAATCGATATCGGCGTGCTCCATGCCTTCCATGTTCATCATCGCAAAGCGCGATGCGTTCCAGATTTTATTGGCAAAGTTCCAAACCGACTCGACTTTGTCATTCGAATAGCGCAGATCCTGCCCCGGAGATGATGCAGTCGCCAGGAAGTAGCGCAAGGAATCTGCCCCGTATTCCGAGATCACGTCCATCGGGTCGACACCGTTGCCGAGTGATTTCGACATTTTGCGGCCTTCCGCATCCCGGACAAGACCGTGGATGAGCACGTCTTTGAACGGTTTTTCGCCAGTGAATTCAAGCGCCTGGAAAATCATGCGCGATACCCAGAAATTGATGATGTCATAGCCTGTCACGAGTGCATCGGTCGGGTAATAACGGCTCAATTCATCGTTTTCTTCCGGCCAGCCGAGTGTCGAGAATGGCCATAGGGCGGATGAGAACCACGTATCCAGTACATCTTCATCTTGCGTCCAGTTTTCCGCATCAGCCGGTGCTTCATGGCCGACATAGATTTCACCGGTTTCGTTATGGTACCAAGCCGGGATCTGATGGCCCCACCACAATTGACGCGAGATGCACCAATCGCGGATGTTTTCCATCCAGTGCAAATAGGTTTTTTCGAAACGGTCTGGCACGAAATTGACACCGTCTTCGCTCTTCTGGCTGTCGACCGCTTTCTTCGCGAGTGGCTGCATGTCCACGAACCATTGTGTCGATAAATACGGTTCGACGACTGCACCGCTGCGCTCGGAATGCCCGACCGAGTGAAGATGTTCTTCAATTTTGAATAAAACGTCCATATCCTGAAGGTCTTTGATAATTGCTTTACGGCATTCGAAGCGGTCCATGCCTTCGTATTTGCCGGCGTTTTCGTTCATCGAGCCGTCTTCATGCATGATGAGAACGCGTTCCAAGTTGTGGCGATTGCCGATTTCAAAGTCGTTCGGGTCGTGGGCCGGCGTGATTTTCACGGCACCGCTTCCGAATTCGCGATCTACGTAATCGTCGGCAACGATTTCAATTTCACGGCCGATAATCGGCAAGATGACTTTTTTACCGATCAAATGCTGATAGCGTTCATCTCTCGGGTGAACCGCGACTGCCGTATCGCCAAGCATCGTCTCAGGGCGAGTCGTCGCAATTTCAATATGGCCAGAACCATCAGCCAGCGGGTAGCGCATATGATAGAACGCACCTTGTACGTCTTTGTAGATCACTTCGATATCCGAGATCGCCGTTTGTGTTGCCGGGTCCCAGTTGATGATGTATTTGCCGCGGTAGATCAATTTCTTCTCGTATAATTTGACGAATACTTCACGTACCGCTTTGGACAAGCCTTCATCCAAAGTGAAACGCTCGCGTGAATAGTCAAGCCCCAGGCCAAGTTTCGACCATTGCTGGCGGATATGGCCGGCGTATTCTTCTTTCCATTTCCACGACTCCTCGAGGAACGCTTCGCGGCCCATAGAGTGTCGGGAACGGCCTTCTTCTTTCAGCTTGCCTTCAACTTTCGCCTGTGTCGCGATGCCGGCATGGTCCATGCCAGGCAGCCACAACGCATCATAGCCCTGCATGCGCTTCATGCGCGTCATGATGTCCTGCAAGGTCGTATCCCAAGCATGCCCCAAGTGAAGCTTGCCCGTTACGTTCGGCGGCGGGATAACGATCGTATATGGTGTCTTGCCGCTTTCCGGTTTCGCTTCAAAGAATTTATTGTCCACCCACCAGTCGTAACGCCCTTGTTCGATTGCTTGCGGTTCGTATTTCGTTGATAATTGCTTGCTCATCCAAATTCCTCCTCTTGGCCAACATGCGGCACATTTTCTGTCGAACTTAAAAATGAATACAAAAAAACTCCTGTCGTCTCGTAAAGGACGAAGGAGTTTTTCGCGGTACCACCTTTATACACAGGCAGAATTCGCCTGGCTCTCAAGTTCGATAACGGATTCGCATCCGGTTCCCGCTACTCATTTCACGGCAACTGCTCCGAGGTGACATTCAAATGCGGAACATGAAAGCCTTTCACCACTCGGCTTTCTCTCTGAAATGTCCCGGACACTTTACTATCCTCATCAACGCATCAATATCCTGTTAAGCTTATTGTACTCAATAGCCTGATTTAGCGTCAAGCTTTTTCACGTAGTAGGCGACGAGTGGTGCCGCAATGAGCAAGATGAAGAACAGCCGGAACAGATGGAAGCTCGTCACCAGCGGCACATCGGCCCCCGCTTCGAGTGCGGTAATCGTCATCTCGGCCATGCCGCCGGGAGCTGCACTCAAGAAAAAGTCGAGGAATAGATACTCTGGCAATAACCATTCGAGCCCGTAGGCAAGACCCGCAGAAAAAGCGATCAGCAGTACCGTGTTGAGAAACACCGCCCCCGCAATCCGCCCGTCCAAGGAATCGCCGAGCTTTTCCATCGATAAACCAAGATGCGTCCCGATCAACACTTGCGCGATAATGATAACGAGACTCGGCAGATCAATCAAATCGCTGCCGGTCAAGGTCTGGACGACCGCCATCGCAAGAACCGGCGCCATCAATTCACGTGCTGGAAAAGAAATGCGCTTCATGATCCAGAATAATACGTAGCCGAAGACGAGCGCGATGCCGATTGCATACGGCGAGAACCGGAAGGCCGTCTCTGTGATGTCACCGGGCGCACGTCCCGACAAGAGTCCTGCAGCGAGCGGCACGGTAAATACGATGAGCAGGATGCGGAAAGTCTGCATGACCGACACGATCGTCACATTGGCGGATTTCACTTCTTCAGAAATGAGCACCATTTGTGACAAGCCGCCCGGCATCGATCCAAGCAATGCCGTCGACATCGTCACGCGCGTCATGCGCTGGAACAACCAGCCGAGCCCTAAGGAAAACGCGACGACCGCGATCGTCATGATGAACATATAGGGCAGATCCGCCGCCATCAACAATACCGACTCCTGGGTAAAGGCTGCGCCGATCTGCACACCAAGCAGCAACAACCCAAGCGTCCGGAATACTTTCGGCCAGTGGAACTTCATATCGGTCACTTGCCGCAAGATAAGAAAAGCCGCCATCGGGCCCAACAGCCACGGCAGGAACAAACCAGTCAGGCTCAACAAAAAGCCAGCGCCCAATGCGATGGCCAAAGTCATTAGAAAACGTTTCAATGCGTTACCAACTTTCACTAATTAAAATTTCCATTAGTTTTATATTACCAGAACATTAGACAGAAAATGAATTTCCCTCTACAAATCAATCCCTCGATTAATAAGTTTTGCCACGCCTATGGTCAATATATTGCTCTTCCTTCCGCTATCCGGAAACAGTGCAAGGATTTGTTTGTAAAAAAACCGCCCCCGAAAGCCTGTCTTTCTAGCCTTCAAGGACGATTCTTCTAATTTATCTTGCCAGTTTCGCAAACACATTATGGAATGCTTGTACTGTGCGTTCGATATGTTCAGGTGTATGGGCAGTCGATAGGAACATGCCTTCAAACTGGGATGGAGGCAAGTAAATGCCTTCTTCCGCCATCAAACGATAGTACTCCGCAAACAACTCCAGATCGGAACTCGAAGCCGTTTCAAAGTTCGTCACTTCCTCATTCGTGAAGAAGAAGCCGATCATCGAACCAGCACGGTTGACCGTATGCGGGATATTGTATTTTTCAGCCGCTTCGCGGAAACCTTTTTCCAGCTGGTCACCACGTTCAACGAATGTTTCGTAGCTTGCTTCGTTCAAATGCGACAATGTCTCAAAGCCTGCACGCATCGCGAGCGGGTTTCCGGACAATGTGCCCGCCTGGTAGATCGAGCCGCTTGGTGCGACTTGTTCCATGATTTCACGTTTGCCGCCAAATGCGCCAACAGGCAACCCGCCGCCGATGACTTTGCCGAGGCATGTCATGTCCGGCGTCACGTTATAATGTCCTTGAGCGCAATTGTAACCGACGCGGAAGCCGGTCATAACTTCATCGAAGATCAAGACGGTGCCGTTTTCATGCGTCAAGTTGCGCAGCTCTTGAAGGAATCCTTCAGCTGGCGGAACGACGCCCATATTGCCGGCAACCGGCTCGACGATCACTGCCGCCAAATCATCTCCGAACTCCTGGAACGCCAGACGCACGCTTTCCAAATCGTTATAAGGAACCGTAATCGTGTTTTTCGCCACCGATTCCGGTACGCCTGGAGAATCCGGCAAGCCGAGTGTCGCAACACCCGATCCCGCTTTGATCAATAGGCTATCACCGTGGCCGTGGTAACAGCCTTCAAATTTCAAGATCTTGTTGCGTCCTGTATAGCCGCGCGCTACGCGAAGTGCGCTCATCGTCGCTTCTGTACCGGACGATACCATACGGACCATTTCAATTGACGGCACGCGCTCTTGGACGAGTTTTGCCATATCGTTTTCAAGGATCGTCGGTGCGCCGAATGATGTGCCGAGTGTTGCCTGTTCCTGGATGGCTTTCACCACTTCAGGATGGGCATGGCCCAGAATCAGCGGGCCCCAAGACAAGACGTAATCGATATACGTATTGCCATCGATGTCCGTAATGGTTGCGCCGCTGCCGGATTGCATAAAAATCGGTTCCATATTGACCGATTTAAAGGCGCGCACCGGGCTGTTGACGCCGCCTGGCATCAGTGGTTTTGCTTCTTCGAATGCTTGTTTAGAGTGTTCATATCCCATATTATTTTCCCTCCAGCCAGCGTACCGCGTCTTTTGCGTGGTACGACATCAGAATATCTGCGCCCGCACGTTTCATGCTGAGTAAAGTTTCAAGGACGATTTTTTCTTCATCGACCCAGCCGTTTTGCGCGGCTGCTTTAACCATCGCGTATTCGCCCGAAACATTGTAAGCCACAATCGGGATATCAAAGTTATCGCGTACTTCGCGGATAATATCCAGGTAAGACAATGCCGGTTTGACGATCATGAAATCTGCGCCTTCATTGACATCGGATGATGCTTCGCGAAGTGCTTCCATGCGGTTGGCCGGGTCCATCTGATAGGTTTTGCGGTCGCCGAATTGAGGCGTTGAGTGTGCCGCTTCGCGGAACGGCCCGTAATAAGCGGATGCATATTTCACGCCGTATGACATGATTGGAATATGACTGAATCCAGCTTCATCGAGGCCGTAGCGGATCGCTGCGACAAAGCCGTCCATCATGTTCGATGGTGCGATGATATCTGCACCGGCTTTTGCTTGAGATACAGCCGTGCGCGCCAACAAGTCGAGTGACTCATCGTTCAAGATGACGCCGTCTTCGATGACGCCGCAATGGCCGTGGTCTGTGTATTGGCATAGGCACGTATCGGCGATGACAACGAGTTCCGGATGGCGCTGTTTGGCAAAACGGATCGCTTCTTGTGCAATCGCGTGGTCGTGATAAGCTTGCGAACCGACTGGGTCTTTATCTTTCGGAACACCGAAAAGAATGACGGACGGGATGCCGAGCTCAACCACTTCATCTAATTCTTCGCCAAGGCGGTCAGTTGAATAATGGTAGACTCCTGGCATTGAAGAAATTTCTTTTTTATAGTTTTCGCCTTCCACAACAAAAATCGGGTAGATGAAATCCTCTTTTTGTACGGAGGTTTCACGGACCATTGCACGAAGATTCGCTGAACCGCGCAGACGACGGTGACGATCGAATTTCAAGTCTTTCATAAGTTGCAACTTCCTTTCGCTATTGTCTGGATGATTTCAAGATACGTATAAGTTTCAGGGCGGAAATGGACCTCTCCGCCCGCTTCGATGATGGCTCGTTCGGTAATATGCCCAATCGCGGCAGTCTGGATGTCCTTGAAATTTCCACCCGCTTCCCGGTAAGCAGAAACTGCCGAAGGGCTGGCGAAAATAATCGTGACATCGGACATCCCGGCGAGCGCTTGTGCATTGTTGTACTTCTTGACGGTATCGTAAACAGTCCATTCATCGATCACTAGCGGCATCGACAAAATCGTGTCTTTGGCGAGAGCCCCCCTGACAAACAAACAGCGTTCCTTGCCGGCGATGTCCGGAAATTCCTGGACAAAGACATCGGCACTGAACGTTGAAGGGATGAAGTCGACCGGATAGCCGTGTTTTTCCAGTATTTCAGCAGTCTTATCGCCGACAGCCGCTATTTTTGCATGAATTTCGGGACGCAGCTTGCAAAAAGCTTCTGCGCTGTTGCGGCTCGTGAAAATCAGCCAGCCATAACGCTCAAAATCAGGCGCACGGGTGTTTCTGAGCACCGTCTCGATTAGTGGATAATATTCCACTTGCGCCCCGTTCTGCAGCGCCAGCTCTGCCGCTTCTTTCGGCAAGCGGCTGCCGGTAAAAATGATGACCGGTTTTTTCTTACACATTGCTTTCGGCGATGACACGCTGGATCAAATCATATCCGCCTTGTGCGCTGATTTTTTCAGCTACGATGCGGCCTGCTTCAATCGGGTCTTTGCCAGCCGCTGATTCTTTGTACACTTGGTCGCCTTCTGGAGCAGAAATCAATCCTGTGAAGGAGATTTCATCACCTGAAACCGTCGCGTATCCTGCAATCGGCACTTGGCAGCTGCCGTTCATGTCTTTTAGGAATTTACGCTCCGCTGTAACGGCCAGTTCTGTTTCTTTGTCGTTTACTTTCGCTAGTTCCGCAAGAAGCTCTTCGTCGTCTTCACGGCATTCAATGGCGAGTGCGCCTTGCCCGATCGCCGGCAGGCAGTCTTCTGTATTCATGAATTCAGTGACGATGTCATCGCTCCAGCCCATACGTTTTAACCCAGCAGCTGCCAGGATGATGGCATCGAAATCACCTGCATGGAGCTTCGCGAGGCGTGTATCGATATTTCCGCGGATCCACTGGACATCAAGGTCCGGGCGCAGTAAAAGTAACTGCGAGCTCCGGCGCAAGCTGCTTGTGCCGACGACAGCGCCGACTGGCAAATCCATCAATTTCACATGGTCATTCGCAATGAAGGCGTCGCGCGGGTCTTCCCGGTCCGGGATACAGCCGATGACAAAACCTTCGGGAAGAACAGCTGGCATGTCTTTCATGCTGTGGACGGCGAAATCGATTTCCTTGGCATAAAGCGCCTCTTCGATTTCTTTAACGAAAAGCCCTTTGCCCCCCACTTTTGACAATTGAACATCCAGGATGCGGTCGCCTTTAGTGACAATTTCTTTAATCTCGAATTCAAACGGCGCACCTGCCGCTTTCATTTTCTCGATGAATTGGTTGGTTTGCGTCAACGCAAGCTTGCTTCTTCTTGACCCTACAATGATTTTTCTCAACTGAATCCTACCTTTCTATTAATACCAAAAATGAAATTCCGATAAACGACTGCCGAAAAAGAAATTAATCAGCAATATCAAAAACGCATACAAATGGGCCCAGGCATAGTTCATGCCATTCAAGTTGCCTCGCCGGTGACGCCATAGAATAAAGCTATAGACAATCAGCAGGATAAACGAACCCACAATTTTTACATCTAAAATGGAAAATTCCTCGAGCGACACGACTGCCCATTGGAAGCCGAGAACGAGTGAGACGAACAGCATCGGGATGCCGACCAAAACGGAAATGGTCATGCCCTGTTCGGTCTGCCCGAGTGACGGCAGGCTGCTCCATTGCTTGGTCCATTTCTTTTGCTTCAATAGCCTGTATAACAGCAAGTGAAGCGCTGAAAAAACGAACGATAACGAAAATGCCGCATAGGACAGGATGGCGAACGTGATGTGGATGAACAACAACTCCGACACCAAGGCTTCCCCGACCGGCGACCGTTCGATTTGAACCGGCGCAAATGTATGGATAACCATAAAGATGAATCCGATGATATTGATTAAAAATACCGCAAAGTCGAAGCGGTAGAAAATCCGCAAGACGAGCGATAGCGTAACCAATAACCACGCATAGAAATAAATGCCTTCAAACAAAGTCAGTACCGGAAAGCGCTGTGTCTCTACGATGTAGAGCACTAGGAACACGGTCTGCAATAACCACACGGCCCCAAGAAGTGACATGGCAATCCGGATGGCTTTTTTCGTAGTATATAAATAATCGACAAAATAAAAGACAAGGCTGATAGCATATAGTATAACCATAGCTTCATGCAGCCTTGCCATTGTTATATCAGCCATCCTATTCCCCTTCGTTTCCATAATTAAAGGCGTTTCGCCTCTACATTTTAACATATAGATTCGAAAACGCCTCATTATAAGATAGCTCTATCCCGCATTTGCGGCCCGGTTGGGTCATTTACAGCGAGGGAGATGAAAATCCACGCTAATTGGAAATGCTTTTATACAGTATAGCCTGGATTTTCTTGTCCTTGCAGCGCTTCTTGCTGCTTCTCAAGGCGTGCACGCTCCGCTTTTTGGCGCGTCACAAGCGCTTGTTTTTCACGCTGCTCCTCGACTTCTTCTTCAATGCCGAAAATCTGCATGAACAATTCCAGCTGTTCGCGTGATTTCTTCGCTGTGCCCATTTCCTTGGCCTGCAAAATCGGCTCTTTCAATAATTGGTTGATGATCGATTTCGTATGCTTGTTGAGGATTTTCTTCTCACGATCCGTCAAATCCGGCATTTTGTTCTCGATGCTTTCCATCGTTTCCGCCTGGATGCCAAGCGCTTTTTCACGCAATGCGGAAATGACCGGAACAACGCCTAGCGTGCCGAGCCAGTCGTTGAACTGCTCTGCTTCTTGCTCGATCATGACGGCGATCTGTTTCGCCGCGCGTTCACGTTCAGCGAGGTTCGCTTCGACGATGCCTTGCATATCGTCAATATCATATAGGAAGACATTCTGAAGATCCCCGATGCGTGGATCCATATCACGCGGTACCGCGATATCGACCATAAACAATGGCTTGCCTTTTCTCAGCTTCTCGACAAACTGCATCAATTCGAGATCGATGACGAAATCCGTCGAGCCTGTAGATGAAATCAAGATGTCCGCTTCCAGTAATGCGCATTGCAATTGATTCAAAGGTTTGGCCATTCCGCCGAATTTATCAGCGAGCACTTCCGCTTTCTCGAATGTGCGGTTGATGACCGTAATGCGGTCCGCTCCGCTGCCTTGCAGGTTCTTAATGGCGAGTTCGCCCATTTTCCCTGCGCCAAGAATGACGACATGCTTGTTTTTCAATGAACCGAAGATTTTTTTGCCAAGCTCAACCGCTGCGTAAGAAACCGATACGGCATTCTCGCCGATCGCTGTTTCGCTATGCGCACGTTTTGCCAGCGTCACCGCTTGCTTGAACAATTGGTTGAACACGGTTCCTGTCGTACCGATCTCTTGGCCTGCGAGGAAACTGGATTTCACTTGGCCGAGAATCTGCGTCTCGCCAAGGACCATCGAATCGATTCCGGCAGTGACACGGAACAAATGATCAATCGCTTCGTCCTGTTCATGAAGGAATAAATACTGGGAGAACTGCTCCATCGGAATGTCGAAATAGGAAGCCAGAAATTGCTTCACATAAAAACGGCCGGTATGCAGTTGGTCCACGACGGCATAGATTTCCGTCCGGTTGCATGTCGATACGATGACGTTCTCCAATATGCTTTTTTGTTGTTGCAGGGCTTGCATCGCTTGCGGAAGCTCGCTTTCGATGAACGATAGCTTCTCACGGATCGATACAGGCGCTGAACGGTAGTTGACCCCGACTACGAGTGTATGCATGGGCTTAAAACACCTTTCGCGTTCAATATTTCATTTCCCTAAGTATACCACTTTTCCATCAGATTATGCCTGCGATTTTGTGAACAAGGCATGAACCTGCTTGAACTTTGCTTTATCGTACAAGGGTTTCCGCTATGGAAACTCCACTTTATAATCATTCTAAACTTAACCTAATTACAATTCTAGCAAAGCGATTATGGTGTCACAAGTATAACGCTCGTAGTCGGAATTGACTGTGAACTTATGCACAATGAATGGTGATTTTCATGGTGTTGAATCGGGAAGAAGTTATGTGAATTACCGAATTTAAACAGGAAATTCTTGTGGTGGAGATTGCGCTTCAAGGGGACGCTTTCCGGAGGGCTCGCATTGAGCCGCTTCGATCGCTGCGCGCTCTGCAGGGTCTCAATTGTCTCGCTGATCCTCCCGGAGCCGCCCCTTTCCGCTCCATCTCTAGTTTTAGAGAGGAAATGAAATTCATCACACACTGAAGTAAGCGTGAAAAATTTTAATCGTCTTCGTAAATTCAAATTGAACAGCGCACGGAACTTCTCTGCAATATCAAGTCCAGCTAAGCGTCGCCAAGAGCGGATGAAAACAATTAACAGTGACACTTCATCGCAAACCACATCCAATGAAAACTAAAAGCCGAACCGTGCATACGGGCGAGTCGAAGCAATAAGACAAGTGTTCTTCTTGGCTTATTGCGGGAGGCATGCCCCAAGCGGAAGGCGGCTAGCTTCACGATGAAGTAATCATCGGCTGATTCATTTCACTATCAAGTCCAGCTAGGTGCCCCCCACCAGCGGATGAAGTCAATCAACAGTGATAAGTCTTCGCACGCAATATCCAATGAAATCTAAAAGCCGAACCGCGCACATGGGCGAGCCGGAGCCATAACACAAGTGTTCTTCTTGGCTTATTGTGGGAGACATGCCCCAAGTGGGAGGCGGCTAGCTTCACGATGAAGTAATCATCGGCTGATTCATTTCACTATCAAGTCCAGCTAGGTGCCCCCACCAGCGGATGAAGTTAATTAACAGAGATACTTCCTCACACGCAATATCCAATGAAATCTAAAAGCCGAACCGCGCACACGGGCGAGCCGACGCAATAAGACGAGTGCTCTTCTCGGCTTATTGCAAGAGGCATGCCCAAAGCGGGAGGCGATTACTTTATGAAGAAATAACCGACGAGCCATTCATCTCGCTCGCTTGTCTAATTATCTTGTCTACAAGGTGTGTCAGCTATTCGCTGCAACTAAAAAACAGGACCCGGAAAATCAATGATTTTCCGGGTCCTGTTTTATTTCAAGCCAGTGAGGCGAATTGCCTGCTAGCTTACATGCGTTTTTCGATTTCCTGCCAGGCGGCTTCTTGGCCGAGCCCTGTTTCGGAAGAAAAGACGATTAATGGATCGCCTTTCTCCATATCCAGTCCTTCACGGACGATTTTCTTATGCTTATCCCATTTGCCTTTCGGAATCTTGTCAGCTTTTGTCGCGATGATGATGCACGGGATGTTGTAATGTTTCATGAAATCATACATCATCTGGTCATCTTTGCTCGGTGGATGGCGCAGGTCGACGATTTGGACCACCGCGCGCAATTGTTCGCGGCTTGTAATATAGGTCTCGATCATCTTGCCCCATGCTTCGCGTTCGGTTTTGGAAACTTTTGCGTATCCGTAGCCTGGAACGTCGACGAAAAATAGGTCTTCTTCGATCTTGTAAAAGTTCAAAGTTTGCGTTTTGCCGGGCTTCGACGAAATACGCGCCATGCTTTTACGGCCGATCAATTTGTTAATAAAAGACGATTTTCCGACATTCGAGCGCCCTGCGAGTGCAAACTCTGGAAGCTCGGTTTCGGGGTATTGCGCTGGGCGAACCGCGCTAATTACCAGTTCTACGTTATGGACCTTCATTCTTTTGCTCCTTCCAGCGCAATTTCGAGCGCTTGTTCCGCTTGGCTGACGAGGTGGAATTCCAATTCTTCGCGGATGGTTTCCGGAATATCGTCGAGGTCGCGTTCATTTTCCGCAGGGACGATAATGGTCTTCAATCCTGCACGGTGGGCGCTCAAGGTTTTTTCCTTCAGTCCCCCGATTGGCAAGACGCGTCCGCGAAGCGTGATTTCCCCTGTCATGCCGACGTCGCGGCGCACGGGCCGCTTCGTGAGTGCTGAAACGAGCGCTGTCGCAATTGTTACACCGGCGGATGGCCCGTCTTTTGGAACGGCTCCTTCCGGCACGTGGATATGAATGTCATGAGCTTCTTGGAAGTTCGGGTTGATGCCAAGCGATTCTGCCTGGGCACGGACAAATGACAACGCGGTCTGTGCCGACTCTTTCATGACGTCGCCTAGTTTACCGGTCAATTGCAGCTTGCCTTTGCCTGCAGATAACGACACTTCGATTTGCAAAGTGTCTCCGCCGACAGCGGTATAGGCGAGGCCAGTCGCAACGCCCACTTGGTTTTCGCTTTCAGCTACGCCGTAGCGGAATTTCTTCTTGCCGAGATAGCTCTCGACTTCTTCCGCGCCGACCGTCACCTGTTCTTTTTCTTTCGAAACGATTTGCTTCGTTACTTTTCGGCAGACAGAAGCGATTTGGCGTTCCAGACCGCGCACGCCGGCTTCCCGCGTGTAATAGCGGATCATGGAAACGAACGCATCTTCTTGGAAATCCAATTGCTCCGGCGTCAAACCGTGTTCTTTCAATTGTTTCGGTGCCAAATGGTTTTCGGCGATCAATTTCTTCTCAAGTTCTGTATAGCCTGCAATCGAAATGACTTCCATGCGGTCGCGCAGCGGCCCTGGAATCGAGCCAAGGTCATTGGCAGTCGCGATGAATAGCACATTCGATAGGTCATAGCTTTCTTCGATGTAATGGTCGCTAAAGGAATTGTTTTGTTCAGGGTCCAATACTTCAAGCATCGCTGACGACGGGTCGCCACGGAAGTCATTGGACATTTTATCGATTTCATCAAGCAGGAATACCGGATTGACGGTACCTGCTTTTTTCATCCCTTGAATGATGCGTCCCGGCATTGCGCCAACATACGTACGGCGGTGGCCGCGGATCTCGGATTCATCGCGTACGCCACCGAGCGAGATGCGGACGAAATTGCGATCGAGCGAATCGGCGATTGAACGGGCAAGCGAAGTTTTCCCGACGCCCGGAGGCCCGACAAGGCAAAGAATCGGCCCACGCAGCGACTTGGTCATCTGTTGGACAGCCAAATATTCAAGTACGCGTTCTTTTACCGTTTCAAGGCCGTCGTGGTCGCGATTCAACACTTCTTCCGCGTAATTGATATCGAGGCGGTCTTCAGTCGTTTCAGACCAAGGAATCGTCACAAGCCATTCGATGTAATTGCGGATGATGCCACTTTCCGCTGCAGCTGAAGGCAATTTCTCGTAGCGGTCTAATTCTTTCAACGCCGTTTTTTCGGTCGACTCCGGCATGCCGGCTTCTTCGATGCGTTTTTTCAGGTCGGCCACTTCTGCGCCTTTGCCGTCCTTGTCGCCAAGCTCAGTTTGGATCGCTTTCATCTGTTCGCGTAGATAAAACTCTTTTTGCGTTTGCTCCATCGCTTTTTTCACGCGATCGTTAATGCGTTTTTCGATATCCGCTACTTCCTGCTCGTTATGCAGGCGGCTGATTAAGAGTTCAAGGCGTTTGGTGATATCGAAAGTTTCAAGCACTTCCTGCTTCCCTTGCAATTTCAGCGATAGATGGGACGCGATCATATCCGCCAAACGGCCCGGCTCTTCGATATCCGCTACCGTATTGAAGGTTTCGGTTGTCACTTTTTTCGAGCCTTTGCCGAAGATTTCAAATTGCTCCAGCAAAATGCGCATCAACGCATCTTGCTCTGCATCGCGCTCCGGCTCATCCGGGAACGACGTCACTTCCACTTGCGTGAATTTTTCGTCGTCCTCGTATTGGTTCCACTGGCCACGTTCAAGGCCTTCCACCAGTACGCGGATCGTGCCATTCGGCAATTTCAGCATTTGTTTTACGTAAGCCAAGGTACCGATTTTATGCAAATCGTCTTTGTCCGGTTGTTCCACTGCCATATCTTTCTGAGTCGCCAAAAAGACGATCTGGTCATCCATCATCGCTTGCTCAAGCGCTGCTACTGAACGCTCCCGGCCAACATCAATATGCAGGACCATCGACGGGAAGACGAGCAGCCCGCGGAGTGGCAAGAGCGGGACTTGTTTTGTCACTTTTTTCTTCGCCATAACTAAGTGCACCTCCGTCATTTCTCTTTCTCTCTATCAGTCTGCGCCAAACTATCTCGAAGACTGTGGTTTTTTCGTGGAAAAAGGGCTGACCCCCATACGCGCGGATGTGCACGATTCAGAGTCAGCCCGTATCATCCTATTCTTGTGCATCAGCCAAACTTTAAGCGGATGTTTTTTCGTTATTGCCGTTATCGTACTCAGTGCCGTCTTCCAGCATCAATTTCGGCTGTGAATTCTCGGTCACTGTTTCTTTTGTAATGATGCATTCGACGATATCTTCACGGGATGGCAAATCATACATCACATCAAGCATGATGTTTTCAATGATTGAGCGCAATCCGCGTGCGCCTGTTTTCCGCTCGATCGCGAGGCGGGAAATTTCAATCAGCGCGTCGTGTTCGAATGTCAGGGTAACGCCATCAAGCTCCATCATCTTCTGGTATTGCTTGATGAGTGCGTTTTTCGGCTCTGTCAGAATCTGCACGAGTGCATTTTCATCCAATTGCTCAAGGCTTGCGAGCACTGGCAGACGGCCGATAAATTCAGGGATCAAGCCGAATTTCAACAAATCCTCTGGGATTAATTGGCTAAGAAGGGATTTTTCATCCATTTCTTCTTTGTTCGGATCTGCGCCGAAGCCGATGATTTTATTGCCGAGGCGGCGTTTGATAATTTGGTCGACCCCGTCAAACGCACCCCCTACGATGAACAGGACATTCGTCGTATCGATTTGGATGAATTCCTGATGAGGATGCTTACGCCCGCCTTGTGGGGGAACGCTTGCTGTTGTACCTTCCAGGATTTTCAATAAAGCTTGTTGTACGCCTTCGCCGGAAACGTCGCGTGTAATCGACGGGTTCTCGGATTTGCGTGCCACTTTATCGATTTCATCGATATAAATGATGCCTTTTTCTGCACGGTCTACATCGTAGTCTGCAGCTTGGATCAATTTGAGCAAGATGTTCTCGACATCTTCCCCGACATAACCAGCTTCAGTAAGCGATGTTGCATCCGCAATTGCGAACGGTACATTCAGGATGCGCGCGAGTGTTTGCGCGAGCAAGGTTTTCCCGCTTCCTGTTGGCCCGATCAAGACGATATTCGATTTCGAAAGTTCGACATCGTCGATCTTGCTTTGGGAATTGACGCGTTTGTAATGGTTGTAAACCGCTACTGCCAAGGATTTTTTCGCCTTGTCCTGGCCGATTACATAGCCGCCAAGGATATCCATGATTTCTTTAGGTTTCGGTACTTCTTTGAACTCAGTTTCTTCTTCTGTTCCGAGTTCCTCTTCTACGATTTCTGTGCAAAGCTCGATACACTCGTCGCAAATATATACACCTGGCCCTGCGACCAGTTTACGAACTTGTTCCTGCGGTTTTCCGCAAAACGAACATTTCAAATGTTCCTTTTCATCGTTAAATTTGAACAATGTAGTCACCCCTATTCAAGCCATTATGTTACAAGATTATTTTGATTGTATCAACTAATTAGAACTATGCCAAAGAAACTGCCTTTATATGTAGGAACTTGAATTTGTCAGCAGTGTCATAACTCAGTTGTTTGAAAAACCAAACCTTTTCAGCTGGTAAAATCGCCGTAACTGCTACAAAAAACTCCATTCTTTTCGATCGAGCATGACGTTATAGCTTTGCTCCCACATTTACTGCGTAAATGCGTCGCAAATGAATGCGCTCAGTAATGCCTCGCTCATTCATTTCCCGAGGGAGTCTTCGTAGTATTACTGCTGATATAGACTCATTATAAGTATTACTCTTTATGAGATCAGCATAAGCCATTCATTTTTGTTGCAATTATGTATAGAAAACAAGGTGCGGTTGCCGCACCTTGTCCTATTAAGAATCTTATGTGTTATTCAGCAGCTTTTGCGTCAGAGATTTTAGCGTTCTCCACTAGGAACTCAACCGTGTTTTGCATACGGATGTCGTTTTCTAGCATTTCAGTGCCGCCTAGAGCTGTTTTGATTTGTTCAGCGTCCATGTTGAATTGGCCAGCCATTTTCTCAAGCTCTTTGTCGATGTCTTCAGAAGTGACTTCCATGTTTTCCGCTTTAGCAATTGCTTCAAGTGTCAATGATACGCGTACGCGTGTTTCAGCGTCAGCTTTCATCTGCTCGCGAAGTGCATCTTCGTCTTGACCTGAGAACTGGAAGTACAATTCCTTGTTCATGCCTTGCTGGCTTAGGCGTTGTTCGAAGTCTTGCATCATACGGTCGATTTCAGAATCGATCATTGCTTGCGGAATTTCGACTGTTGCGTTTTCTGCCGCTTTTTGTACAAGCTCGTCGCGCATTTTTGTTTCAGAAGCGTTTTCTTTCTCCGCTTTCAAGTTTTCTTTCATTTTCGTGCGAAGTGCGTCAAGACCTTCTACTTCTTCGTCAAGTTCTTTAGCGAACTCATCGTTCAGTTCAGGAAGTTCTTTTGCTTTCACTTCGTTTACCGTTACTTTGAACGTTGCTGATTTTCCAGCAAGTTCCTCAGCGTGGTATTCTTCAGGGAAAGTGACTTCTACGTCTTTTTGTTCGCCAGTTTTAGCGCCGACCAATTGCTCTTCGAAGCCTGGGATGAATGAGTTAGAACCGATTTCTAGGGAGTAATCGTTGCCTGCTCCGCCTTCAAACGCTTCTCCGTCTACAAATCCTTCGAAATCGATCACAGCAGTGTCGCCGTTTTCAACTTGTCCGTCTTCTTTGACAGTCAATTCAGCCATGCGTTCTTGGCTTTCTTTCAATTGCTCTTCGATTTCCTCATCCGTCACGTTCATGTCTTCTTTGGAAACTTCAAGCCCTTTGTATTCGCCAAGTTCCACTTCAGGTTTCACTGTTACTTTAGCAGTGAATACCAATGGCTCGTTCTTTTCTAATTTTTCGATGTCGATTTCAGGGCGGTCAACCGGGTTGATGCCTGCTTCTTCGACTGCGTTCGCGTAAGCGTCAGGCAGGATGAAATCAAGTGCATCCTGGTAAAGAGATTCTACACCGAAACGTTTTTCAAACATTTGGCGTGGCATTTTCCCTTTGCGGAATCCTGGTACGTTAATTTCTTTAACGACTTTTTTGAACGCTTTATCAAGCGCGCCGTTTACTTCTTCAGCCGGTACTTCTACTGTAAGTACTCCGACGTTACCTTCTTGCTTTTCCCATTTTGCTGACATGTATAAGCCCTCCAAACAATTTTTTACAAAGTCATGTACGAAATTTGTACGATTTTTGACAACCTCCACATTATATCACACATACGAGCAGGTTCAACTATTTCTAACCGTTGCGCAATTCTATGTATGCCTCGGCCTGCATGAGCAATTCCAGCAATTTCGGATCGGCTTTTGCTCCTACTTCTCCGCTGAACAAACTATCGAGATACGCGTGGTAGACTTCAGCGATCTCCGCTTCCTCAAACTCTTCCCAGAAAAACGGGTAGAGCAGGTAAATATGCCGGTCGACCAGTTCCATTGCCATCTGCAGCTTAGCGGGCTCTTTCTCCAAAGCCTCCTCCAAGCGCTTGCGAATTCCAAGCAGACGAGCATCCTTTAATGGATCAGGCAGCTCGTCAATCGCCAGCTCATTTGAATAATGGAACTTTTCGACACTCACCGTCCCGCTGATCTGCTGTTCACGGAGCATGAGCAGTAGATAGGATTTCGCCACCCAATCCACTTCCGGATGCTTGATCAATTCGATTAGCTGCTTCTTCATGGCACCATACGCTTCTTTTGGCAATTCAGTCACCCGCTGCTCCTGTTCGGCAGCGCTAAGCGGCAAAAATTGCTCCAAGCTGAATTGGCCTGTTTCCCGTTTGGCAGAGGCTGCGCTTTCAGCGATGCGTTCATTAAGGTCGCGCAATTGATGGAATTGCTCCAAACGCTCTTTTGGCAAGACGTTTTCCTCGATGAGCACTTCGATCATCTTCTCGGCTTCTTCGAATTCCTTTACTTGCATTAAAATGCTTATGTATAGCTCCATCGTCTCCAAATAATGGATCGGCCCGACGCGCAGCAATTCCTGAACGACTTCGAGCGCTTCCTCGAATTCCCCCAGCTCGTACAAGCTGTAGGCATATCCGCCGAGCGCCGCTGCATGGTCCGGCTCGTAGACGAGCACTTGGTACAGTTTATCGCGGGCATCGGCGTATTGTTCATTCTTTAGACTGGTCATCCCTTCCGAGAGCAGCTGCGTGACCGTTGTCGGAAAGACGATGACATTGCCCTTGCGCTTCAAATCCCCAAATTTCTTCCGCATCCTACCACCTCTTTGTCCATTCATCATACCATAGGGAAATACACTGTGAAAACGAAAGCCGGCGCTATTTTGCGCCAGCCTCTTCGCCGTTCAAAACCAATTTGTACACGACGTCCGCTTTTAAGGAATGGGCAACCGGACAGTATTTCTCCCCGCTCACTTCGATGGCATGCCAGATTTTATCCGCGTCGATGTCGCCTTCGACAATAAAGGTCACGGTAATCGCCAAAAATTCCTTCGGCGGATTTCGGCGCTTGTCTCCTTGCGTGACGATTTCGATAGAGCGAACCTCTTTCATCCTGGCGCGCAGAATCATCACGACGTCCATGCCGAGGCATCCGGCAAGTGAGCCGAGCAGCGCCTGCATCGGAAGCAAGCCTTGGTCGTTCCCGACTCCTGGATGGGCATCCATCCGGAGCGTATGGCCGCCTTGACCCGCAGCTTCAAATACAAAATCCCCTTGCCATTTCGTGCTGAGCTTCAGTCCATCGGTTTCCATCTGCAACACACCCCTCACAGCTTTTTATCAGTGTATCACTCAGGGCTGTGGCGTTCATCTGTTAAATAAAAAACTGTCCACGCATCAGCGGGACAGTTTCATTATATGACGGCGTGCATCGCGACATAGGCCATATAGCAAACGACTTCACGGGCAAAGAAAGGGGCGATGTTCGCAAAGCCCTTGAATTCAGTCGAAGGCGTCGGCGAGGAATGGGCATCGATTCCGGCGTGTTCCGCCATAAGCAGCGCCCGTTTCATATGTAAGGGGTCGCTGACAACGAGAAAGCTCGACAAACCGTTTTCATCCGCCAGTTCACCCGCGAAACGAAAATTCTCTTCTGTGATGAGCGATTGAGTCTCAATCAGGATATCCTCTTCCGGGACATGATTGCGGATCGCGAAATCGCGGCTCACGACCGACTCGGCGAGGTCCGCCCCGTCCGTGATGCCTCCTGTAAAGATGATCTTCTCAACATAGCCCGCTTCGTATAGATCGATGGCGTGGCGAATGCGCTGCTCGAGCACCGGCGAAGGCTCTCCGCCGATGACTTTCGTGCCGAGCACGATTGCCGCATCAGCTTCCATCAACTCGGATTCACTGGCAAAGGTCCAAATGCTCGTCGCCGTCGCCGCAATTAAAATGGTTAATATAAGGGAAAGTACGATCAAAATCCGTTTCCATTTGTTTATGAACACGTGTCATTTCCACCTTTAGGTCTGTTTTTTCTCTATCTTTTTCCATTATACGACATATTTCGCAAATAAACAGTGAAAAATCAAATGTCCATCATTTCTTCACAAGCATTTTTCACAAAATAAAAAAACCTTGCTTCCCGATGGGGGAATACAAGGTTTTGGGACGTCCCAGGAGGGATTCGAACCCCCGACCGACGCCTTAGAAGGGCGTTGCTCTATCCAGCTGAGCTACTGAGACATGACTTTCCTCACGAAAGACAATTTTAATTATAGAAATCATCCGAGGAAAAGTCAATGCTATTTCAAAAAAATATCTAAATTCTTATTTCAGCCACTCCGGCATCGCTTCGCTGAGCTCGCGTAATGCTTGGCCGCGGTGGGAGATGGCGGCTTTTTCTTCGGGTTCGAGTTCCGCCATGGCACGCTCCTGGGCAGGCACGTAAAAGATCGGGTCGTAGCCGAAGCCGTTGTCGCCTCTGCGCAAGCGCAGGATTTCGCCTTCACATGCCCCGGAGAATGTTTGGGTTTGTTCTCCCGGCGCCGCGACCGCCAAGACGCAGCGGAATCGCGCACTGCGCTCTCCCTCCGGTACCCCAGACAATTTCTCCAGCACTTTATCGATATTGGCGTCGTCGCTCTTTTCGCCTCCTGCATAGCGTGCGGAATAGACGCCCGGCTCTCCGTCCAAGGCATCGATTTCAAGGCCGCTGTCGTCTGCGATGACTGGGATGCCGAGTTCTTTAGCGACGCCTTCTGCTTTCAGAATGGCATTGGCTTCGAACGTTGTGCCAGTTTCTTCGATGTCCAGGTCTTGTGCCACATCTCTCAAGGTCAATACTTCATAACCTAGAGGAGACAACAAAGTTTCAAAGTCTTTGGCTTTTCCTTTGTTTTGTGTCGCAATGACGATTTTTTTCATAGGGCAGATTCCACCTTTTCGCCGATCCGCGACGACAATTCGCCGATCGCTTGTTGTTGGATTTTGATCAATTGCTGGATCCCCACTTCACCGAGATCGAGCATTTCGTTCAATTCCTTGCGGCTGAATGTCGCTTCTTCGCCGGTGCCTTGCATTTCGACGAATTCACCGGCCCCTGTCATGACCAGGTTCATATCGACCGCTGCCGTTGAATCTTCTTCGTAATTCAAGTCCAGGATAGCTTGCTTGCTGCTATTGATACCGACGCTTGTGGCGGCCAAATAATCCGTCACCGGGAATACCGGCACGTCCAATTTGCCGAGTGCGATGGTCATGGCGATAAAAGCTCCCGTGATGGACGCTGTACGCGTCCCTCCGTCCGCCTGGATGACGTCGCAATCGATCCACAGTGTGCGTTCGCCAATCTTCTCGAGATCGACGACAGCGCGCAAGGAACGGCCGATCAGGCGCTGGATTTCCATCGTGCGCCCGCCGAGCTTGCCGCGCGTCGCTTCACGCTGGTTGCGGCTTCCTGTCGCGCGTGGCAACATGGAATATTCCGCCGTTACCCAGCCCTTGCCTTGGCCTCTCAAGAAGCCTGGGACACGCGACTCGATTGTCGCTGTGCAAATCACTTTCGTCTGGCCGACCGTAATCAGGACCGATCCTTCCGGATGGATTAAATAATCCGTCTCTATCTCCACCGGGCGCAGTTCATTTGCTTGTCTATTATCAATTCTTGTCATCATTGAATCCTCCTCATGTACTCAAAAAATCTTACCATAATTCTGCCTTAACGACAAAAACCCGGCGGCTGAGCCGTCAGGTTTTTGGGAACTGGATCGAGCGGATGCACGGATCGTCGATGGCAAGCCATTTTTTGATGATTGTGCGGAAAATCTCCGTCGAACCGGATGTATAAAATTGATGGACAGGCGGTTTGCGGCGATCCGCAAATTTGTCCTGGTAGCTCAAGTGGCGCGAAACGTCTTTAGCTGTTTCTTGCGCTGACGACAGAACCGTTACGGTGCCGCCAAGCTCTTGCTCAATAAATCCTTGAAGCAGCGGATAATGGGTGCATCCGAGGATGGCCGTGTCGAATTCCTTCGATTTGATTGCCGATAAAGTCTCGGCTACCATACGGCGGGCGAACTCCCCTTCATACTCATCACTTTCCACGAGCGGAACAAAACGCGGGCACGCCAATTGGACGACGTCCGAAGACGACACGAGCGATTTGATGGCTGTTTCATAAGCGCCGCTTTTGACCGTTCCGAATGTGCCGAGCACGGCAATCTTCTTTGTCGAAGAGGATTTGATGGCGGCGCGTGCTCCAGGGAAAATAACGCCGATGACTGGGATCGGCAATTTTTTCTGCAAGGAATTGAGCGCTGCCGCCGTTGCCGTATTGCAGGCAATGACCAACATTTTAATATTCATTTTCATAAGCGCTTCTGCCATCTGCCACGTATAGCGCCGCACTTCCGCAAGCGGACGGGGGCCATACGGACAGCGTGCATTGTCGCCGATATAACAGATTTTCTCATTAGGCAAAAGTTTCATGATTTCTTTGGCGACGGTCAACCCGCCGACGCCCGAATCAATGACTCCGATTGGCGCATTCAATGTCATAGCCCCGCTCCTATTTCATGTTGATATGCATTTTCTCCAACAAGCTTGAAAATTGCTCGACTTCCTCTTCACTGAAGTCTTCGAGTACTGCTTCTAAATAATCCTGGCGCTTCTTGATCACTTCTTCAATGATCCGTTCGCCTTCTTTCAATAATTTAATACGCACCACCCGGCGGTCCTGCTCCTCGCGGATACGGACGACCAAATCGTTCTTCTCCATCCGGTCGACCAGATCGGTCGTTGTGCTAAACGCCAAAAACATTTTATTCGATAAATCACCAATAGTCATGTCGCCATGTTCGAACAGCCATTGAAGGGCCACGAACTGCGGCGGCGTGATGGTATACGAATTTAAGATTTCACGGCCTTTTTGTTTGATGATCCCGGATATATAACGCAATTCCTTTTCCATAAATGCCACACGCTCTAAATCGTGGCGGCGGTTTAAGTTGTCTTCAGTCATGGACTTGGTTCACTCCCTAGCTACTGGTATTTGTTCCATCGTGACGCTTTCGATCCTCTAAGGCAAGAGCCGTATTATTTGCCGGAAGAAGTCAGACTTCCACTTTGCAACATTGTTTTCTGTGAGTCGTTCCACGGATGGCCTTTGCCGCTCGATTTAGAGATCTGGACAACGGCGCCCCTGCCAGTGAAACAAGTCTCCTGCTGATCGTTTACTGCCCAATAATGGATGTCTGCCGATGAGTTGCCGATTGATTGCACTTTCACGTAAATCTTCAATTGTTCATCAAAAAATACTTGACGGACGAAATCGACTTGCATGTCCGCCACGACCGGAATCAAATCGCTGTCTTTCGAAAGCCAGTCTTGCATTAAACCGATTTCTTTCATGAATTCGATTCTGGCGTATTCAAAATAAGCGATCGGCACCGTGTTGTTGACATGCCCAAACATGTCCGTTTCCGAAAAGCGCACGTGCACCGGTGCGTAAAAGGTGAAGCCTTGCTGCCATTTAGTGAAATCCTCTATGTATGCCGCTCTCATTCCAGTTCCCCCTGTAAAACGTTTCTCATTTTGTTAGTATAGCAAAAACTGACGCAAAGAACATCTGTTTCAGCCAAGCTCAGGCATTTTCAGTTGAAACAAAAAAACTCCGCCATAAAGGCGGAGTCTGTATTAGTCGACCATATGATCGCTTCCGAAGAAGTTACGGAACATTTGGATGCTCACGTCGCGGTTCAAAGCTGCGATTGACGTCGTCAATGGAATGCCTTTCGGGCAAGATTCCACACAGTTCTGTGAGTTACCGCAATCCGCAAGGCCGCCTTCGCCCATGATCGCGTTCAAACGCTCGTCACGGTTCATGGCGCCTGTCGGATGCGCGTTCATCAAGCGGACTTGGGAAAGTGGAGCTGCACCGATAAAGTCGGATTTATCGTTGACATTCGGGCAAGCCTCGAGGCATACGCCGCACGTCATACATTTAGACAATTCATAAGCCCATTGGCGTTTGCGCTCAGGCATACGCGGACCTTCGCCCAAATCATGCGTACCGTCGATCGGCACCCACGCTTTGACCTTCTTCAGTGAGTCGAACATGCGGCTGCGGTCTACGATCAAGTCGCGGACGACCGGGAATGTTCTCATTGGCTGAAGGCGGATTGGCTGTTCCAGTTGATCGACAAGAGCTGTACACGACTGGCGTGCTTTGCCGTTGATGACCATTGAACATGCGCCACAAACTTCCTCAAGGCAGTTCATGTCCCAGTTGACTGGAGTTGTTTTCTTTCCTTCTATGTTGACCGGGTTGCGCCGGATTTCCATTAACGCGGAAATGACGTTCATGTTGGCGCGATATGGCAATTCGAACTTTTCCCAGTACGAACTTTCGTCAGTAGAGTTCTGGCGTTCGATTTCGAAAATAACCGTTTTTGCTGCTTCACCCATGGTAAATTAGCTCCCTTCTTTATTGCTATGCTTTCGCGGAATAATCGCGTTTGCGTGGCGGGATCAAGCCAGTGTCGACTTCTTCATAATGGAAGATCGGCGCATCGTAACCGTTGAATTTTGCCATAGTCGTCTTCAGGAATTCCTCATCATTACGTTCCGGGAATTCCGGTTTGTAATGAGCGCCGCGGCTTTCGTTGCGTTTCAACGCACCGATCGTGATGACACGTGCTAAATGTAGCATATTTTTCAGCTGGCGGGTAAACATTGCCCCTTGGTTGCTCCAAAGTTGCGTATCCGTCATGCTGATGTGGTTAAAGCGTTCAAGAAGCTCTTGGATTTTGCGGTCTGTTTCTTCGAGGCGGTCATTATAGCGTACGACCGTCACGTTGTCCGTCATCCATTCGCCGAGTTCCTTGTGCAGGACGTAAGCATTTTCAGTTCCGTCAAGTGCAAGGATCTCGTCCCATTTACGCTGCTCTTCAGCTTCGTGCTGAGCGTAAATATCATTTGGCAAGTCTTCCGCTAGGACTTCCAAGCCTTTGACGTAATCAAGGGCATTCGGTCCAGCGACCATACCGCCGTAGATGGCTGACAAGAGCGAGTTTGCGCCGAGACGGTTCGCACCGTGCTGGGAATAATCACATTCGCCGGCTGCCAATACGCCAGGGATATTCGTCATCTGATGATCGTCGACCCATAGACCGCCCATTGAATAGTGGACTGCCGGGAAAATTTTCATCGGAACTTTACGCGGATCGTCGCCTGTGAATTTCTCATAGATTTCGATGATGCCGCCCAGTTTGATGTCGAGTTCTTTCGAATCTTTATGGGAAAGGTCCAAGTACACCATGTTCTCGCCGTTGATGCCGAGTTTTTGGTTAACGCACACATCGAAAATTTCGCGTGTCGCGATATCACGAGGAACCAGGTTTCCGTAAGCTGGATATTTCTCTTCCAGGAAGTACCAAGGCTTGCCGTCTTTATACGTCCAGATCCGCCCGCCTTCACCGCGTGCAGATTCTGACATCAAGCGGAGCTTGTCGTCGCCAGGAATCGCTGTCGGGTGGATTTGGATGAATTCGCCGTTCGCATAATAAGCGCCTTGCTGGTATACGATCGATGCAGCAGAGCCTGTGTTGATAACAGAGTTCGTGGATTTTCCGAAGATGATCCCTGGTCCGCCAGTTGCCATGATAACAGCATCCGAACGGAACGATTTGATCTCCATTGTCGTCAAGTTCTGTGCAGTGATCCCTCTTGAAATGCCTTCGTCATCGATGACGAGGCCAAGGAATTCCCAGCCTTCATATTTTGTGATCAAGCCTGCGACTTCATAGCGGCGGACTTGCTCGTCCAGTGCGTAAAGCAATTGCTGGCCAGTTGTTGCGCCTGCAAATGCTGTTCTGTGGTGCATCGTGCCCCCGAAACGACGGAAGTCAAGAAGCCCTTCAGGCGTACGGTTGAACATGACACCCATGCGGTCAAGCAGGCGGATGATGCCAGGTGCTGCATCAGCCATTGCTTTAACCGGCTTTTGGTTAGCTAGGAAGTCACCGCCGTAAACGGTGTCATCCAAGTGAATTGCCGGGGAATCCCCTTCACCTTTTGTATTCACCGCTCCGTTAATGCCGCCCTGTGCGCACACAGAGTGAGACCGTTTAACGGGAACGATGGAAAATAGATCGGCAGGTGCTCCTGCTTCAGCAACTTTAATTGCTGCCATTAGGCCAGCTAGGCCCCCACCGACGATAGAAATTTTGCCTTTCGCCATTGTAGTGTTCACTCCTCTTTTAATTCACCAATGTTTGGGACATCCTTAAACGAATGCAAACAATGCTCTGATACCAATGATCGATAATACAATAAAGACTAGAAGTGTGAAGTAAGTTGAGTAGCGCTGTGCTTTCTCGGAAACCGTGATTCCCCACGTTACAAAGAAAGACCACAATCCGTTCGCAAAATGGAATGTTGCGGACAAGACACCCACTACGTAGAACGCGAACATAAGAGGATTCGACAGGATGTTTTCCATCATGTTGAAATCTGCCTCTCCCGCTCCAATCGCAACTTGGAATCTTGTCTCAAACACGTGCCATGCGATAAAGACCACTAGGAAAACTCCGGTATAGCGCTGTGCAACAAATAAAATGTTGCGCGCGTAGCTGTAATGCCCCGGGTTGTTTTTCGCCGTGAACGCTATGTATAAACCGTAGAAAGCATGATACATGAGCGGCAAGTAGATGACGAAAATCTCCAGGAAAATGACGAATGGAAGATTCGCCATGAAGTGGGCAGCTTGGTTAAACGCTTCCACGCCTTGCGTAGCGAAATGGTTGACGATCAAATGCTGCGTCAAGAACAATCCGATTGGAATGACCCCGAGTAAAGAGTGCAGCCTGCGCATTAAAAATTCACGATTGTTATCCAAAAATTTTACCCCCCTCAAAAACATTAGTTGGCAGCACAAAGTTTTCCTATATCAGGAAAATATCTCCGCGTTGCTATAAGCATCATGTACAAGAATATGACATATTTATTGTACTCCCCCCCTCTAGGAGCGTCAAGGCAAGTAAGCCTTTTTGAGCGCATCCTGTCTAGGGTCTGAGAAGGTTTTTGCGGATATTAAATAGGAAAGAAATCATGAAAAGCTATATTTTTATTTCGAAACAGGCGAGATATAGGCATCCGTTTCACTGTTTTATAAGCTCTTATAGGACCGTAATGACGTTATTTAAAATTTGAACAAAATGTGAATTTTTACACAAACTCTTGGGAACGCAAAAAAGCCCAGCTTGGCTGGGCTTTTCCTTATCTGACAGACGCTGGCGTCAGTCCGTATGCATCGTGGAGCGCATTTGCCGAGCGTTCCATTTCACTCGCCGGGACGACAACAGATACTTTGATTTCGGAAGTGCTGACCATTTTTACCGGCACATCCTGCGCGCGGAGAATGTCGAACATTTTTGCCGCGACGCCCGGATTCGATACCATGCCGGATCCGACGATCGACACTTTCGCCAAGCCGGTTTCGATATCGATGGCGTTATAGCCGATCTGTTCCTGCGCTTCCGACAAAACGCGCTGCGCTTCTGCCAGGCTGTCTTCTTTAATCGAAAAGGAAACAGATGGCGGAAACTCTTCACTGATGCTTTGCACAATGATATCGACATCGATTAAATGATCCGCCAAGCTCGTGAAGATATTGGCGAGCGAGCCATTGAATGGCTTAAAGTAACTGACAGTGATGCGGGCGATGTCTTTTTCGAATGCCACGCCGCGCACGATTAGATTTTTTTCCACAGTGATCACCTCTTGTATGATAGTCCCCGGTTCATCCGAGTAGCTGGCCCGCACAGAGAGGGGCACTTGATTGTTTTTGGCGAATTCCACAGCTCGCGGATGAAGGACTCCAGCCCCGAGATTGGCCAATTCGAGCATTTCGTCGTATGAAATCTGTTCAAGTTTGCGGGCGCCTGTGACATAACGCGGATCAGACGTGTAAACTCCGTCAACATCCGTATAGATCTCACATTTTTCAGCACCAAGCGCGGCAGCCAGCGCCACAGCGGTCGTATCGGATCCTCCTCGGCCAAGCGTTGTGATGTTGCCGCTCTTGTCGACGCCTTGGAATCCTGCGACCACACAGAACAAGCCAAGATCGAGCGCTTCCTCTAAACGCTGCGTATGGATCGTTTCGATGCGTGCATTCCGCGGGACGGATTCCGTTTCGATGCCCGCCTGCCAGCCGGTAAAGCTCAAGGCATCGTGGTCAAGTTTTTTAAATGCCATCGCCAACAATGAAATGGTCACTTGTTCACCTGTCGCGAGCAGCATATCCATTTCACGCTTTGGCGGCTCAGCCGAAATCTCTCCCGCGAGGCCGAGCAGCGTATCTGTCGTTTTGCCCATTGCCGAGACGACGATGACGACGCGTTTGCCTTGTTGTTTTTCCCGGATGGCGCGTTTTGCCACGCCTAGGATTTTTTCCGGAGACGCTACGGATGTCCCCCCGAATTTCATTACGATTGTTGTCATTCTCTCCACTCCCACTTAAAGTAAGTGGCCCTCAATAAAAAAGAGGCAACTCGCCGATTGCCCGGCAAGCTACCTCTCTTCTCATGTACGATTTCAAACGTCCATGTGAGATAGCCCTCCAGAGTTAAACTCTGACAGCCCTGCATCTCTTAAATGCAGGACCAGCATACGCGCAAGCAGTGCGTGTAAACTTCGGCGGGCGTCCCTTTCGGCATCCTTCAAAGATTCTGCAAATCTCGGAATACTTACTATTGACGTCCGCTCCTCTATCATCACTTTTTACAAGTGATTCAATTGTGTTCTTACAATACCACGAAGTTATTCCTGTTGCAACGGCTGTTCCTTGAAATGCCGCTCGATTTCCACGGCCAGTTTCTCGGGAATGCCAGCCTGCTGGATTTCGCCGGCGTTTGCTTCCTTGATTTTCCGCACGGACCCGAAATGCTTAAGCAATTGCTGCTTGCGTTTCGGGCCAACGCCTTGCAAGCCGTCGAGTGCGGATTGAATCGAATTCTTGCCGCGCAATTGGCGGTGGAATGTGATGACAAAACGGTGGACTTCATCTTGAATGCGCTGCAATAAATAAAACGCTTCACTTGTGCGCTTGAGCTCCACCATCTCGACCGGATTGCCATACAACAGCTGGGACGTTTGGTGCTTGGCGTCTTTTGCAAGGCCGGCAATCGGAATGTCGAGCCCGAGTTCGTCTTCGATGATTTCGCGCGCCGATTCAATCTGGCCTTTGCCCCCGTCAATGATGATCAAGTCGGGCAGCGGCAAGCCGTCTTTCAGCACGCGGCTGTAGCGTCTGCGGACCACTTCACGCATCGCCGCATAGTCATCGGGCTTCTGCGCGGAGCGGGTTTTGTATTTCCGGTAATCTTTCTTCGACGGTTTGCCGTCAATAAAGACGACCATCGCAGACACGGCATCGGCCCCTTGGATATGGGAGTTATCGAATGCTTCAATGCGCAGCGGCGTGTGAATGTTCATCGCTTTGCCTAATTCATTGCAGGCGCCAACCGTGCGTTCTTCCTGGCGCTCGAGCAATTGGAATTTCTCCTTGATGGCGATTTCCGCATTCTTGCGTGCAAGGAGAACCAAATCTTTTTTCTTGCCGCGCTGTGGGACGAGCACTTTCGCACCGAGCCATTCTTTCAGGAATTCTTCATCTTCCGCTTCTTGGAGCAGGATTTCATTCGGTTTAATATGATCCGGCTTTTCATAGAACTGGCCGAGGAAGGTCAAGAATTCTTCTTCCGGGTCTCGGTACAACGGAAACATCGATACTTCGCGCTCGATGAGCTTTCCTTGGCGCACGAAAAATACTTGCACGCACATCCAGCCCTTGTCGACCGCATAAGCAAACACATCGCGGTTGGTGAAATCGTTCATGGCCATTTTCTGTTTTTCCATGACCGATTCGATGTGGCTGATCTGGTCGCGGTATTCTTTCGCCCGTTCGAACTCCAGATTCTCCGCTGCCTCGCTCATCTTCTCGGTCAGCTCCTGCTTCACTTCGCGGAAGCCGCCGTTGAGGAACTTGCTGATGCCGTCGATCATTTCGCGGTACGTATCCTTTTCCACCGGCTTGACGCAAGGCGCCAGGCATTGTCCGAGATGGTAATACAGGCAGACGCGGTCCGGCATCGTATGGCATTTGCGGAGCGGGTACAACCGGTCCAGCAGCTTTTTCGTCTCGCTCGCTGCATAGGCGTTTGGATAAGGGCCAAAATATTTCCCTTTATCTTTTTTGACCTGCCTCGTGATGACCAGTTTCGGGTGGCGTTCGCCCGTGATTTTCAAATACGGATAGGTCTTATTATCTTTTAAGCGAATATTGTATTTCGGGTCGTGCTTTTTGATCAAGTTCAATTCAAGGATCAGCGCTTCTTTGTCGGAAGACGTGACGATGTATTCAAAGTCCTCGATTTCATTGACGAGGCGCTGCGTTTTCGTATCGTGGCTGCCGGTAAAATAAGAACGAACCCGGTTTTTCAGCACTTTTGCCTTGCCGACATAAATAACGGTCCCTTGACGGTCCTTCATCAAATAGCAGCCCGGCTGGTCCGGCAATACTGCCAATTTATGTTGAATCATCTCATTTTTCATTTCCTCACCCTATTTAAAAAACCGGGTTCCACGAATGGGACCCGGTTTTGGAATTATGCGTGTTTTTCAACCAATTCAGCTAAAGCTTCTTTTGGACGGAAGCCGACGACTTTATCGACTGTTTCGCCGTTTTTCATCAAAAGAAGTGTCGGGATGGACATGATGCCATATTCGCTAGCTGTCTGTTGGTTTTCATCAACATCCAATTTCACGATTTTCACTTTATCGTCCATATCTGCATCGAGTTCTTCAAGAACTGGAGCGATCATTTTACAAGGCCCGCACCATGCTGCCCAAAAGTCTACCAATACGAGACCTTCTGAAACTTCTTGTTTAAAATTCTGATCTGTTCCTTTAACGATTGCCATGTATAATTCCTCCTTAAGTGATAACCAAACTATATTTCGATTATAGCAGACGTGATTTACGCTAGCTATTTATTTGCCTACTCCTTCCATACCCGGCTGTTGTTGGCGTTAAACGGACTGAGTCGATGGATTATATGGATGGTTATAGTGCAGTAACTTTCACTCCAAGGGCACGCTTTACATCTCAAGCTTAATTTTTCGGTTACTTACCCCTGAGATGCTCATTATCGATCTCATTTAACCGGCAACATAGGAGCCTTCATACTCAGGAGCTTCCTACTGTGTACTTTGCAAAAAGTAATAGAAGAATAAACGAGGCAAGGAACGATAAATAAGCCGTCGATTTATTTCCTTCTTTAATATCTGTAATACCACTGAGCAGAAACGATGCTGCTAATAAGCCATAAATAACATTATATAAAATCATTATGTCTGCATTGAATATATCCCAGATAATAAGCACTAAGGCAATAAAAGATAAGATTCCGCTTATTACTTTTAACATTTCCTCCCCCCATCTTCTTTTACATATCCGTTAGAAAAAGTTAGACGAAACCGGAAGCCTTGATCAACATAATGTACCATGCCTTTCAACACTAAAAAAACAACCCGCATAAATGCGGGCTGCCGTGATTACATAACTTTCTTGAATTCTTCTGTGAGCAATGGGATGACGTCGAATAGGTCTCCGACGATTCCGTAGTCTGCCACTTTGAAGATGTTCGCTTCCGGGTCTTTGTTGATCGCGACGATGACTTTGGAGTTGGACATCCCTGCCATGTGCTGGATCGCGCCGGAAATTCCTGCTGCGATGTAGAGATCAGGCGTGACAACTTTCCCTGTCTGTCCGATCTGCAAGGAATAATCGCAGTAATCTGCGTCACACGCTCCGCGTGATGCACCGACTGCACCGCCGAGAAGGTCGGCCAGTTCCTGCAATGGCTCGAAGCCTTCCTTGCTCTTGACGCCGCGTCCGCCGGCGATGATAACTTTCGCTTCGGAAAGGTCGACGCCTTCCGCTGATTTACGGACAACGTTTTTGATGATCGTGCGCAAGTTCGTAATATCGACCGACAAGCTCGATACATCGCCAGAACGCTCTTCGCGCTCAAGCGGCGCGATGTTGTTCGGGCGCACGGTAATGAAGACAACGCCGTCTTCTTTCAGTTTCACTTTTTCGAATGCTTTACCGGAATAGATCGGGCGGATGAAGACAGCGTCAGCACCTTCCCCTTCGATATCCGTGACATCGGAAATCAAGCCGGTTTGCAATTTTGATGCGATTTTTGGCGACAAGTCCTTGCCGACCGCAGTATGGCCGAAGACGATTGCTTCAGGCTGTTCCTGGTCAACAACTGCCATGAACGCCTGGCCGTAACCATCAGATGTATAGGATTTCAAGTGTGGATGCTCAACTGTGATGACGCGGTCAGCGCCGTAAGCTACCAATTCGTTTCCAAACTCGCTCACTGCTTCCCCAAGCAAGACAGCAACAACTTCTCCGTCGCCTGAAATTTTCTTGGCTGCGGCAATTGCTTCAAATGATACGTTGCGCAAAGCGCCTTCACGCGTTTCGCCCAATACTAATACTTTTTTCGACATAGTCCGTTAACCCCCTAAGTAGATGTGAAAATGAATGATTGGCGTACGTTTATATAACTTTCGCTTCAGAGCGAAGCAAGCTGACCAGTTCAGAAACTTGGCTTGGAATTTCGCCTTCCAAAATACGGCCGGCTTGTTTTTTCGGTGGCAAGTAAACTTCGATTGTTTCCGTCTTCGCTTCTACATCATCTTCTTCAATATCCAGATCATCGAGCTCAAGCTCTTCAAGCGGCTTTTTCTTCGCTTTCATGATTCCTGGTAGAGATGGATAGCGCGGCTCGTTCAAGCCTTGTTGGGCTGTCACCAATAAAGGCAATGAAGTTTCAAGCTCTTCTGCATCCCCTTCGATATCACGGACGATTTTCACTGTTTCGCCTTCGATTTCAAGGCTTGTGATCGTCGTCACGTAGTTGATATCAAGCAAGTCAGCTACACGCGGGCCGACTTGTCCGGATCCGCCGTCGATCGCTACGTTACCTGCAAGAATCAAGTCCGCTTCTTTGTCTTTCAAGTACTCTGCCAGTATGTAAGCTGCTGTAAACTGGTCCATTTCCTCGACATCATCTTCTGTATTGATCAAGACCGCTTTGTCAGCGCCCATTGCAAGTGCTGTTCGCAATTGTTTTTCAGCTTCTTCATCACCGATTGTGACTACTGTCACTTCGCCGCCGTGAGCGTCGCGGACCGTGATGGCCTCTTCGATCGCATACTCGTCATATGGGTTAATGATGAATTCAGCACCATCTTCTTGAATCTGGCCACCGGAGACAACCAGCTTTTCTTCTGTGTCAAACGTACGTTTTACCAATACATAAATGTTCATGAACGTAAACCTCCCAAGTATTATTTCCCTTTAAATTGTGCTTCGCGTTTTTCCAGGAAAGCGCCAATGCCTTCCTTTGCGTCTTCCGATACGAAAACCGTACCGAACGAATCTGCTTCTGCTTTGACCCCTTCTTCAAATGCCCCACGCTTCGAATACTGAAGCATGTCGATGGCCGCCTTAACGGAAACCGGGCTCTTTTTCGCAATTTTCTTCGCAATTGAAAGCGTTTGCGGAAGAAGGTCTTCTTCGCCGAAAGAACGGTTGGCAAGACCGAGCTGCACTGCTTCTTCGCCTGTAATCGGATCACTCGTCAAGAGCATTTCAGCGGCCTTGGCCACTCCGACATAACGCGGCAAGCGCTGTGTTCCAGCAAACCCTGGAATTAAGCCCAATTGCAGTTCCGGCAATCCCAGTTTAGCATTTTCTGTGACAAAACGCATATGGCAACTCATGGCGAGCTCCAAACCTCCGCCGAGTGCGGCGCCATGAATGGCGGCAATAACCGGCTTGTGGAATGTTTCCACGCGTTCGAATACGGCTTGGCCACTTGCCGACAGTTTCGAGAATTCTTCGCCCGAAGTCACTTCCGTGAACTCCTTGATGTCGGCTCCTGCCGAGAAGAAACGTCCTTCCCCGTGCAAGACGATCACGCGGACATCCGAATCGTTTTTCACTTCATCCAGAAGTGCATCGACTTCCAAGATCAGCGCGCGAGACAATGCATTTGCCGGCGGCCGGTTGATCGTCGCGATCGCTACCCCATCTTCTTTTTTCCAGCTGATAAATTCCACCTGCTAATCCCCTCCCTTTACGCTTGCATGCCTTTCAGCAATAAGCGCTGCACTTTCGGTGCGAGTTCGACCAAATCATACTTGTGATCGTTCATCACCCAGGTAGTAATGGTCTCATCCATTGTACCAAAAACCATCTGGCGGGCTAAACGAATATCCATATTTTGATCAAATTCTCCTGACTCGATGCCACTGATCAGGATCCGGTCCATCAATTTCAAATATCCCCGCAATACATTATTGATCTTCATGCGGATGTCATGATTGGATTGACGAAGTTCAAGCTGTGTCACAATCGCCAGGTGCAGATCGCTTGCGAGCAAGCTGAAATGGCTGTTGATCATCATGCCGAGCTGGTCGGCAGCACTTGCGTCTTTGGCAATGATTTTTTCCAACTCACTGACAAACACGCCCATCTTCTCTTGGAAGACGGAAATGAGAATGTCTTCTTTGTTCTTAAAATACAAATAAATCGTCCCGTCCGCTACACCGGCTTGCTTGGCAATTTTCGAAACTTGCGCTTGGTGGTAACCATTCTCTGCGATAACAATAACCGCAGCATCGATGATTTGTTTATATTTCGGTTTATCCTTCTTTACCATCTTGTCACCACCCAAAAAAATATGAAAATATGAATGGCGATTCATTCATATTTTCATATTATCGTTTTGTTTAAATTGTGTCAAGCTTTTGCCTTAGTTAAGAAGGAACTGCTTCATCGCGTTTGGCGACCTCTTCATCCACCAGCGATCTGCGCAGTATTTTACCGACCGCCGTTTTCGGAAGTTCTTTGCGGAACTCGTAAATGCGCGGCACTTTGAATGCAGCAAGATGTTCGCGGCAATGTTTATCCAATTGTTCTTCTGTTACAGTATACCCTTCTTTCAACACGATGTATGCCTTTACTGTTTCGCCTCGGTACGGGTCCGGAATTCCTGCGACGACGCATTCCTGGATCGCTTCGTGTTCATACAGCACTTCTTCGATTTCCCTTGGATAGATATTGAAGCCTCCTGCGATGATCATGTCTTTTTTGCGGTCGACAATAAAGAATTGCCCTTCGTCGTCCATATAGCCAAGATCCCCAGTCAATAGCCAGCCGTCGACAATCGTAGCCGCTGTAGCGTCCGGACGGTTCCAATAGCCTTTCATTACCTGCGGCCCTTTAATGGCGATTTCCCCGATCTGCCCGTTTGGTACAGGATCAGTCGTTCCCGGAAGGAAGATTTCGCAATCCGTGTCCGGATACGGCATGCCGATCGAGCCTTTTGTCCGTTCGCCCCATACGAGATTCGAGTGGGTGACGGGTGATGTTTCGGTCAGGCCATAGCCTTCGACCAGCTTGCCCCCCGTGATGCGTTCGAATTTCTCCTGGACTTCCGTCGGCAATGGTGCCGAACCGCTCAAGCATGCTTCAATTGAAGACAAATCGTATTTCTGGATGTCCGGATGGTTCAGTAGGCCAATGTACAGCGTCGGTGCACCAGGGAACAAGGTCGGTTTTTGTTTGTTGATGGTTTTGAGCGCCTGCTCTGGGTCGAATTTCGGCAATAGCACCATCTTATTGCCCTGCATGACGGACAAGATCAAGACAGTCGTCAATCCGTACACATGGAATAAGGGAATGATGCCCATGATCGTCTCTTCGCCACGCTTCGATTTATAGAGCCAAGCGTCGCACATTGTCGCATTGGAGATTAAGTTACGGTGCGTCAACATGACGCCTTTTGGCGATCCGGTCGTTCCGCCAGTATACTGCAGCAGTGCCAAGTCTTCGTCAAAATCAAATGGCGGCTCGGTAATTTGCGGCGAAGCTGTTTTCATGATTTCCGTGAAGAGGTGATTGATCCCCCGGTGTTCGACTTTCACCGTCATCCCATATTGCTTTTTCTGGATGAACGGGTACACCAGGTTTTTCGGGAATGTCAGGTAATCCTTGATGCCCGTGACGATGACGTTCTCAAGATCCGTTTCTTTGATCACTTTATTGATCCGCGGGAACAAGATATCAAGTGCAATGATCGCCTTGGCACCGGAATCCTTCATCTGGTAGGAAATTTCCCGCTCCGTATAAAGCGGATTTGTCATGACGACGACACCCCCAGCGTAAAGAATCCCATAAAAACTGATGACCGCCTGTGGACAGTTCGGCAGCATGATGGATACCCGGTCGCCTTTTTGGATGCCTAGCTTTTGAAGGTAATTGGCCATCTTCATGGCAGATTGGTACAACTCTTCGTAGCTAAGGTCCTTGCCCAGGAAATGAATTGCGGTCTTTTGCGGAAAGTCTTCATAGGCTTTCGTCAAATATTCCTGGACCGGCATGCTCGGATACGTTAGCGTGTGCGGTACTTCCGCCGGATAATGAGCTAACCACGGTTTTTCGGACATACTTTCTACCTCCCCCTCTTTTATCGGAATCGTGAGAATATTCCTACTTTAAGTATAAAGAATTATGATAACGCTTTCAAACATTATTTTCTATGGAGTTTTAATCCATAAAAAAAACGGCTCAATGGCCGTTTTTAAAACACGAATAAGAAGACGATTCCTACAAGCACAAACAAGATGCAAAAAACGATTAAGATTTTGATCAGGTTTTCCATTCGTTCCAACTCCTATGAAATACTTGCTCCGATAACATACGACAAGCCGACTGAGATGGTCATCGAAATCAAGCCGACCGAACGATTGTCCCGGGCGATTTCTTCATCCACTTTGAACTTCGGTGTTAGAAATTCAAAGAGAATGTATGCAAAAATCAACAGCACGAATCCGAACAATCCCCAGCCAATCATTTCAAATAGCGTCGTGTGCTGTTCAATCGAAAAGCGGAAAATATTCGTGACGCCGAAAATCTTTCCGCCAGTTGCCATCGCCACGGCCAAATTGCCGCTTTTGATTTCTTCCCAGTTCTTATATTTTGTTACGATTTCAAAAATGACCATCGCTACGATCAAACATAAGACCACTACACTGAAATAGCCAGCTGTCTCAACGAGCGGATGGGTCCAAAATCCTTCCTCGAACATCTCCAAGCTCCCCTTCCACCCTTACTTCAATTCAGCGACTGTTACACCCGAGCCGCCTTCACCCGGTTCGCCAAAGCGATAGCTTTTGACGCGTGGATGTTTTTTCAAATATTGCTGCACCCCTTGGCGAAGTGCACCAGTCCCTTTGCCATGGATGATAGAGACTTGGTGGTAATTCGCCAATAAGGCATCGTCCAAATATTTCTCCACGCGTGAAAGGGCATCCTCATAGCGCTCTCCGCGAAGGTCCAATTCCATTTTCGTATAACCTTCACGGCCTTTCAAGCTGGTCATCGTGCGGGTTTCTTTTTGCTTTTCAGGTTTTGTGTAGCTGAGGTCGGATTCAGGCAACTTCATTTTCAAAATGCCGACCTGGACAATCCATTCAGTGTCGGAAACTTTTTCGACCAGGCTGCCTTTTTGCCCGTAAGACAGCACTTTCACTTCGTCGTTCGGTTTCAAAGCAACCGGCTCGTTTTGCTTTTTCGCTTTTTTCAAGACGCGGTTTTCCGGCATCGCATTTTCCAGCCGTTTTTTCGCATCGATCAGCTGATGTTCTTTGACGCCTGTCTGCTGGGTGAGCTGCATTTGGCGCAGTTCCTTGATAACTGCTTCCGCTTCGGCGCGCGCCTGATCGACGATTTTGCGCGCTTTTTCTTTCGCTTTGTCTTCAAGCAGCTCTTTGCGGCTGTCATAGTCCGCAAGGCGTTTCGCCAAGTCTTCTTTTAAGGTCTCAGATTCTTCGAGCACAGAACGGGTTTCTTCTGCATCCCGTTCTGCCTCGCGACGGCTCTGCTCAAGCGAAGCGATCATCGAGTCGACTTCTTTCCGGTCGGTTCCGGTGAAGCTTTTCGCATGGGAAATGATATGCTCTGGCAACCCGAGCCGCTTGGAGATTTCGAACGCGTTGCTGCGTCCCGGCACCCCGATCAACAGGCGATAAGTCGGGCTCAAAGTTTCCACATCGAATTCGACGCTGGCATTGGCGACGCCTTCCCGGTTATAGCCATAAGCTTTCAGTTCCGGGTAATGGGTCGTCGCAATGACGCGCGCGCCTCTGCCATGTACTTCATCCAATAAAGAAATGGCAAGCGCTGCGCCTTCTTGCGGGTCAGTACCGGCACCGAGCTCATCGAAAATGACGAGTGAGTTTTCATCGAATTTCTCGAGAATGTCGACGATGTTGACCATATGGGAGGAGAATGTACTCAAGCTCTGCTCGATGGATTGCTCATCGCCGATATCGGCAAAGATCTGGTCGAATACAGCCAGTTCCGAACCTTCGAGCGCCGGTACAGGCAGCCCTGCCTGCGCCATCAAAGTCGACAAGCCGACCGTTTTCAAAGTAACGGTCTTTCCGCCTGTATTCGGTCCGGTAATGACGATCGCCGTAATGTCACGGCCGAACTCGATATCGTTCGGCACGACTTCATCCATCGGAATGAGCGGATGGCGCGCTTTTCTTAAATTGATATAGCCTTCCGTGTTCATTTCAGGTTTCGAACATTTATGCGCTTGGCCATACTTCGCTTTGGCCAGGATTAAATCGACTTCCGCCAACACGCCGACCAACGTAAACAATTCATGTGCGACTTCCTGTACTTTAGCGGATAGCATTTGAAGGATGCGGTCGATTTCTTCTTTTTCTTTCAATTTGAGGCGGCGCACTTCATTGTTCGCCTGCACGACGGCATCCGGCTCGACGAAAAGCGTCTGTCCTGAAGATGATTGATCGTGGACAATGCCGCCGTAATGGCTTCTGTATTCTTGCTTGACCGGGATAACGAAGCGATCGTTACGGATGGTGACAATCGAATCCGACAGCATTTTCGATGCATTGCGGCCGCGGATCAAACTCTCCAGTTTTTCGCGCACGCGGCTTTCCTGCGCGCGCAGTGATTGGCGAATGCTGCGCAATTCCGAGCTGGCGCTGTCGACCACTGTCCCGTTATCGTCGATGCAGGCATTGATATCGTGCTCGAGCTGCGTCAAAATCGGCATGCTTTCTTTTTTCTCCATGAAATGGGGAATGTCGATATCTTCTTCCGCATCGATGGCTTCAAGGAAATGGCGCAAGATACGGCTTGCGCGGATCGTCGAGGAAACTTCCATCAATTCCACCGGGCTCAAACTGCCGCCGATTTGTGCGCGTTTGGCGTGGGGGCGGATATCGGAGATCCCGCCCATCGGCACATTGTTCTTGATGCGCAATAATTGCGCCGCTTCGTCCATTTCTTCCAGCAAACGGTTCACTTCCGCGATCTCTGTCGACGGCAAAAGCCCTGTCACTAAATCTTTTCCAAGTGATGAAGTGCAAAATGCAGACACTTCTTCACGGATTTTATAAAATTCGAGAGTTCGTAATGCGCGCTCTGCGATCATATAAACTCCTCCTTTATCGTTTCAAGAAATCTCTTAACTTCTCAAGCGGCCATGTATTGACCACATTGTCTTTTTTCAGCCATGCTTTCTGCGCGTGGCGGACGCCAGTTGCCATGACCTCCAGCCCTTCGATTGCATGGGCATCGGTATTGATGGCGACCGGCACGCCTTTTTCCTGTGCCATGACCAGCCATTCTACGGCGAGATCTAAGCGATACGGACTCGCATTCAATTCAACGATTTTGCCGTATTCTTTCGCCCAATCGAGAATTTGTTCAACGTCCGGATTATAGCCGTCGCGTTTTCCGACGATGCGGCCGGTCGGATGCGCAATCATATGCACATATGGGTTTTTCATCGCAGTCAAAATGCGCGCCATGATCTGTTCTTGTGGCTGTTGGAAACTCGAATGGATGCTCGCGATGACGAAATCCAATTGCGCGAGCACTTCGTCGTCAAAATCCAAACTGCCATCCGGCAAGATGTCCATTTCCGTTCCGGACATCACTTCGATGCCATCATGGCGTTTATTGGCCTCACGCAGTTTCCCGTTTTGTTCAATCAAGCGCTCAGGCGTTAATCCGTTCGCGACTTTCAGGTATTGTGAATGATCGGTGATGACCATGTATTCGTAGCCGCGGTCTTGACAAGCATTGATCATTTCGTCGATGGAATGCGCACCGTCCGACCAGGTTGTGTGCATATGCAAATCGCCGCGGATATCGTCGAGTGAGACGAGCGACGGCAATTCACCAATGCGGTCGATTTCACGGCCATCTTCGCGCACGGTCGGCGGGATGAAAGGTAAATCGAAATGGGCGAAAAATGCCTCTTCTGATTCGAATGTCAACACGGAACCGTCTTCCTGTTCCACGCCGTATTCGCTGATTTTCTCTTTTTTCGCTTTGGCCAATTGGCGCATGCGGACATTATGATCTTTGGATCCGGTAAAATGATGCAGCGCTGTCGCAAATTCATCCGGTGCAACGAGGCGGAAATCGACATCGATCGGCTCAACCACTTCTACCGCAACAGAGACTTTCGTGTCCCCTGATGCGATGGTTTCTTTTACTGGCAAGCCGGCGAGCAGCTGTTCTTTCACTTTTGCCGGTTCATCGGTCGCTACGATAAAGTCGAGGTCTTTGCTCGTCTCTTTCGTCCGGCGGAAACTTCCAGCAACCGAAAATTTCGCCACTTCGGAAATCGTCGTCAATAAGTTTTCAATGAATGCCACCGTTTCTTCCGTTTTCCAGATCGGGTGGCGTCCAGGGTCGGTTTCGAAATTTTCCAGTTCAAGCAGGATCTTCTCTTCGGATTTTGCGCCGAATCCCGGAAGCGCTTGGACACGCCCGTCAATGCACGCCTGCTTCAAAGATTCCATTGAATCCACGCCGAGTTCTTTGTAGAGCTTGGCAATTTTTTTGCCGCCGAGCCCTTGCAGTTTCAGCATCGGCACAAGCCCTTTCGGCACTTCTTCCTGGAGTTCTTCGAGAACAGAAGATTTGCCGTCGGTAAGCAATTCCGTGATGACATCGCCCGTGCCTTTTCCGATGCCTTTCAGCTTCGTGACATCTTCAATCTCATCCAGGCTGCGATGGTCGAGTTCAAGTGCTTGGGCAGCTTTTCGGAAAGCCGATACTTTAAACGGGTTGTCCCCTTTTAATTCCATATATAACGCAATATTTTCCAATGTGCGGATAATGATTTTTTTATTCATGCCAAACAAACCTCCCTAATCGGTTCATAAAAAAACTTCCCTCGTAAGAGAGAAGTTCCTACTACATATAAATATACCACCATTCCTTCACTTTCTCAGAGAAATAAGGCGTATGCTCCAGGATCGCGCGTGCAATTCCGGAGTTGTCGATTTGGTTTTGAATGACATCGACTGGCAATAGCGCAAATACATACAAGCCGATGAACAACAGGATGTGTGCTTCGATGAGCCCAAGGACAGCACCGAAAATCCGGCTTAGGAAGCCGAGCACCGGTATGTATTTGATGAAATCGAACATCGATGCAATCAGCGTCAGCAAAAATTTCACAACAAAGAAAATAAGTGCAAATGCCAATAGCTGATAAAAAGTTTGGTCCAGATTCAATTGTTCGAAAGCCATCGCAAAGCGCGAGGTTTCGTCGACTGTTGGGTATGGAACCCACAACACAAAGTTTTCCGATAGCGGTTTATAATACGTATAGGCGACAATGAGCGCGACAACAAAGCCGACCATGTGCAGAAACTGCAGCACTAGCCCTCGCTTGAAGCCGACCAAAATTCCCGCCAGAAGCAATACCAATAAGATTAAATCAAGCATATCCGTCAGCCCTTCAAGTTATTCAATTCAATTTCCATTTGTTCTAGCTGCTCTTTCAGTTTAAGATATTCATGTGTCGCATTTACCGCGGTCAATACGGCAAGTTTCGCCTGGTCAAGCGATGGATTGGCGGCGTTGATCTCCCGCATCTTGCTGTCGACCATGGAAGCGACAAGCCTCATATGGCCGGATGTCTCAGTACCGAGCATCTTGTATGTATGGCCATATATATCAACGACAGTGCGAATTTTATGCTGCTCTTGCAATGCGCGTTCCCCCTTTGGAATTCTATAGACCATCATAACACGAACTCGAGCGGATTGTGAATCATAAGAAAGGGGACTCCCAATGACCAATAGCGTCTTAAAACTGCCGGAAGAAGCCTTGAAACGGTTAATTTCACACTACCATAATAAGGAAATAAAAACCAAGAATCCCCATGCCCGCTTTGCCGCTAAACTGCCGGATGCGATGATTACTGTTTACACCTCCGGAAAAGTCATGTTCCAAGGCGCTGGCGCTGAACGTGAAACCGCCAAATGGGGCGCTGCTGACAAGATCAAAGAGAAAACCGCAACAGCGAAAGGCGATCAATTGCCTCCGGATTTCGCTAAGCGTTCTGTGCTTGGCTCCGATGAAACCGGCACAGGCGATTTTTTCGGCCCGATTACCGTCGCCGCCTGCTATGTGCCCGCACACCAAGTCGAACTCGCAAAAGAACTCGGTGTTAAGGATTCCAAGCAATTGACGGATGATTATATGCGGAAAATCGCGCCAGATTTGAAAGCGGCGTTCACCTATAGCGTCCTGACCTTGGACAATGAAAAATACAATCAAGTGCAGGCGCAAGGCTGGTCTCAAGGCAAGATCAAAGCATTGCTCCACAACCAGGCGCTGAAGCATGTCTTGCGTAAGATGGCACCGGAAAAACCCGACGCCATTTTAATCGACCAATTTGCAGAGCGCGGCATTTACTATCGGCATATCGCCAAAGAACCAGACATCATCCGCGAGAATGTGCTGTTTTCCACGAAAGCGGAAAATCTTCATGTTTCGGTCGCCTGTGCATCGATCATTGCCCGTGTCGCTTTCTTAGAGGAAATGGACCGTCTCAGCACAGTTGCAGGCGTCTCTTTGCCAAAAGGCGCTGGCGCGATTGTTGACGAAGCAGCAGCCAAGATCCTGTTGTCGCGCGGCGAAACCTTCCTGAAAAGTATCACAAAAGCTCATTTTGCCAACACGAAAAAAGCGCAGGCTTTGGCAGCGAAGAAAAAACGCAACTAAAAAAGCTATCTTGGGCTCATCGTGAGTCCAAGATAGCTTTTTGGTTTAACGGAGTTCCGCTCCTGATTCCGTGAGCGCTTTGATGATTTTCTCATGCGCTGCGTTCACTTCTTCATCGGTCAGTGTTTTCTCTGGGTCGAAATATCTTAGCGAGAACGCCAAGGATTTCTTGCCTTCATCCATGCGGTCGCCTTCGTATAGGTCGAAGACGCGGACATCTTTCAAAAGCTTGCCGCCCGCTTTACGGATGACTCCTTCAATCGTCTGCGCTTCCACGATATTCGACAAGACCAACGCCACGTCGCGTGAAATCGTCGGGTAGCGGGATACCTGTGTATAAACAAGCGCTTCCGTTTCGCGCGTCAGCAACGTTGCCAAGTTCAATTCCACCACGATCGTTTCTTTCAAATCGCGCTTTTTCTGCTCGGACGGGTGCAAAGCGCCAATAACGCCGATGCGTTTGCCATCGAGCAGGATGAATGCGGTTCTGCCTGGATGCAAACCGTCCATTTCGCCGCGTTCGAATGACAATTCAAGGCCGAGCTTTTCAGCGAGCCCTTCTACGATGCCTTTTGCCACGAAAAAGTCGACAGCTTTCTTTTCGCCCTGCCAGCTGTGGTCGAGCCAGAGTCCAGTCATGACGATCGCCAAATGTTCTTGTTCATCAAGCAATTCATCCTGGCCTTTCAAGAACACCGAACCCGTTTCATACAAAGCGGCCGAATCAATTCGGCGCGCCGTATTGTACGAAAGCGATTCGAGCAAATGAGGCAATAAACTTTGGCGCAAGATGCTGCGCTCTTCGCTCATCGGCATCAACAGACGGGTCGTTTCCGTCGGCTCCAGCGCAAATTGCGTCGCAGCCGCTTCAGAGGTCAAGGAATACGTCGTAGCCTGGAGTAAGCCAGCGCCTTCAAGGAAATGGCGTGCAATGCGGCGTTTCGCCTGGTAAGGGCTCAATCCGCCAGGTGTAGCATCGGTACGCGGCAACGTTGCCGGAATCTCGTCGTAGCCGTAAAGACGTGCGATTTCCTCCACGACATCCTCTTCAATCTGAATATCTTGTCGGCGCGTCGGCACTTCAATGATCAATTGGTTGTTCACCGCTTCTGTGTTGAACTTCAAACGGCTGAGGATATCAAGCATGTCCTCCAGGCGGATCTTCATGCCAAGGCGGCTATTGATGAAGTCCGGAGAAACTTTGACAACGCGCTCTTTTTTATCGAGCTGGTCAAAGATGAGCGATCCGGCAAGCACTTCGCCTTCCGCCAATTCAGCCAATAATTGTGCAGCACGTTCTGCAGCCGGGATGACGCGGTTCGGGTCGACGCCTTTTTCATAGCGTGAGCTTGCATCGCTTCTCAAGTTATGATCTTTCGACGTACGGCGAATCGAATCTGAAGCAAAATAAGCAGACTCGATGACGACCGTTGTCGTCTCGTCGCTCACTTCCGAATTTGCACCACCCATGACGCCGGCAAGCGCAACAGGGTCTGTGCCGTTGGTGATGACCAATTGATGCGCAGATAAGGTGCGTTCCGTGTCATCAAGGGTTGTGATTTTTTCGCCTTCTTTTGCCTGGCGAACGGTGATGTTGCCTGTCCCGAGGGAATCATAGTCAAACGCATGAAGCGGCTGGCCGTACTCCATCAAAATATAGTTGGTCACGTCGACGACATTATTATGTGGGCGCACGCCGGCAGCCATCAAGCGCTGTTGCAGCCAAAGCGGGGATTCCTTTACTTTGACGTTGCGCACGACTTTCGCGACATAAAGAGGGTTCGCTTCTGGTGCATCCACTTCGAGCGACAGCATGCTTTCCGCTGAGTCTGCCGCTTCAGCATATTCGATTTCCGGCAAGCTAACCTCTTCTCCCAAAATGGCGCCGACTTCATAAGCGACACCGAGCATGCTCATCGCATCCGCACGGTTCGGTGTGAGGCCGAGTTCAAGGACCGTATCGTCCAAGTCTAGATAAGACAGCACATCTGTGCCGGGCTCTGCTTTTTCAGGCAAGACATAAATGCCTTCTGCATAGCTTTTTGGCACAAGTTTCGTTTCAATGCCCAGTTCCTGAAGCGAGCAGATCATGCCGTTCGATATTTCTCCACGCAGCTTCGCTTTTTTGATTTTCATACCGCCCGGAAGCTTAGCGCCCGGACGCGCCACGATGACCGACTGCCCTTTAGCAATATTCGGTGCGCCGCAGATGATCTGGTCGATTTCCCCACCGCCGACATCCACTTGGCAAATCGATAGTTTATCGGCTTCCGGATGCTTCGCGCATTCCGTCACATAACCGACGACCAAATTGGCCAGTCCTTCCGAACGGTCAATTACGGCGTCAACTTCGATTCCTGCGCGCGTGATTTTTTCCCCTAGCTCCGCTGGGGGCAAATCTTGTGTATTTACATATTCTTTCAACCATTTTGTCGATACTAACATGAAAGTTCCTCCTTATAGTTCCGTCCGTTGAAATTGCGTCAAGAAACGCACGTCGTTCGTGTAGAAATGGCGGATGTCCTCGATGCCGTATTTCAGCATCGCAATACGCTCCGGCCCCATGCCGAATGCAAATCCTGTGAGGCGCTTCGAATCATAGCCGGCCATTTCCAGAACGTTCGGATGCACCATGCCGGCACCTAGAATCTCGATCCAGCCAGTCTTTTTACAGACATTGCAGCCAGACCCGCCGCATTTAAAGCAGGAAATATCCATTTCAACGGAAGGCTCCGTGAACGGGAAGAAGCTCGGACGCAGGCGGATTTCGCGGTCTTCGCCGAACATCTTCTTGGCGAAGACGGACAAAGTCCCTTTCAAATCGCTCATGCGGATATCTTCGCCGACAACGAGCCCTTCGATTTGCGTGAACTGATGCGAATGAGTTGCATCGTCATTGTCGCGTCGATAGACTTTGCCCGGGCAAATGATCTTGATCGGTTCTCCGCCTTTTGCTTCCATCGTGCGCGCCTGTACCGGTGACGTATGCGTACGCAGTAAAATGTCTTCAGTTATATAGAAGGAATCCTGCATATCACGTGCCGGATGCCCTTTCGGCAAATTGAGTGCTTCGAAATTATAATAATCTTTTTCGACTTCCGGGCCTTCTGCGATCTCGTAGCCCATCGACAAGAACAAGTCTTCGATTTCCTCGACAACTCGCGTCAACGGATGCGGATTGCCTGTCTTCGCAGGGCGCCCCGGCAAGGAGATATCGATCGTTTCGCTTTGCAGCTTTTCGTTGATCGCCTGCTCTTCCAAAAGGACCATGCGCGCTTCGAGCGACTCTGTCACTTCCGCACGCACTTCGTTTGCGAGCGCGCCCATTTTCGGGCGCTCTTCCGCTGGTAATTTACCCATGCCTTTCAAGACATCGGTGATCGGCCCTTTTTTCCCTAAATACGCTACGCGCACGTCCGTCAATTCCTTGACCGTTTGCGCCGCTTGGATTTTCTCCAATGCTTCATTTTTCAATTCCTGCAATCTTGCTTCCATTTTCTCTCCTCCTTGAACATAAAAAAGCCCCGCCCCCAAAAAGGGACGAGGCATTGATTCGCGGTACCACCCTAGTTATCGCGCGTAGTCGATCACTCAATTGAATAACGGCTCATCACCGGCCAGACTTTACGGCACTCGGCCGGTCCCCGTCTGGCAGCTCGCGGGGTGAACTTCCGGAGTTCCTGCATATCCGCGCTTTCAGTCGAGGGCGGACTTCCTTGGATGCAGGGGACTACGTACTTTTCCCGGTCAACGCTTGTTTATTTCTCTTCTATTATAATGAACTTTCGCCTGTTAATCAAACACCAGTTTTTGGAACGAGGCTATACAATAGAATTCCAGTTGCTACGGCTACATTCAATGATTCTGCCGGTCCGTAAAGCGGCACCATGAGATTCTGGTCGGTCTGCTCCAAAAGCTGGGGCTCGACGCCGCTTCCTTCATTTCCGACAATGAGCGCAAACCGCTCTTTCGACTCTGCTTCGTACATCGGCACCGATTGGTAAAGCGCCGTTCCGTAAACCGAAATGTCTCGGCTCTTTAAGCGTTCAACCCAGTCGAACAAATCGCCTTTGACGATCGGCACTTGGAAATGCGCACCTTGCGCCGAACGGACTGTTTTCGGATTATACGCATCCGCCGAACCTTTGCCGAGAACGACAGCGTCAATCCCGGCCGCTGCGGCGGTGCGAATCATCGTCCCGACATTGCCAGGGTCTTGTACGGCGTCGATCAAGAGCAAGGTCTGCCATTGCTTTTGAATAGATTCATCGTACTCCAACTGTGTGCAATGTGCGAATATCCCTTGCGTATGCTCAGTTTCCGCAATTTCCTTGGCGATCTGCGCCGTCACTACATAAAGCTCCAGCCCTTCAATGTCCCAAGCATCCGGAATATCTGTGCCTTCTCGGACGATCAAGCCTTTGATGCCATCTTTCTTGTTCAATGCCTCTTCCGTCAAATGAAATCCTTCGATGAGAAATTCCCCGAATTTACCACGCTCTTTACGGGTCGTGCTCAGTTTCTTCCAATGTTTGACGAGTGAGTTCTGCAATGATTCAATTCGTTTCATAATACGTTCACCACTTTTTTCAGAATAGCTCCAGTATAGCATAGGGCCGATTTACGCAGTAAAGAAATCAAAACCAAGTGCTGTCAAAATTCCGAACGCGAGCGTCCAGACCCCGATGCTGATAATCATCCATACGGTCGTATTGCGCTTCGTCGCACCCAAAGTCATGCCAATGAACGCCGCGATATGCGTACCGATCAGGATTGGCCCTAAAAGCGATAGCCCCGGCAGCCCGTATTTATTCCAGATGCGCACCGCGCGTTCGTTTTTCTTCGACGGCTCCTTGCCTTTCGCTTGCTGGCGCTTGTCGTACCAGATGCGGAATTTGTCGAAGCCGATAATGAGCAGCATCACCGTCAGCATATTGCCGACAAAGGCCGTGATCATGACCCAGACCGGCGACAAGCCCCAGACGATGCCGAGCGGGATGACGAGTGCGATTTCAAACCACGGAATGGCCGCTCCGATGAAAATTAATGCGTATTCATAAATCATTCAGCCGCCTCCTTCAGATGCCTGCGCATCTCCATATAGTAAATTAGGTTCTGGCCAAATGCGACCGCAAGGATTCCCCAGACGATAAAGAGTCTTGGAATCGGGAAAAGCATTACAATCAACGCGAAGAACGGCAATGTCCAGGTAATGAAGGTATACACTTTCTGTACCGCTTTTCTTGTGATGAACGTCATGCCCTCGTCTTGTTCCATGTATTCAGGAGGGCGCATCGAAAACGGGGAAATTTTCTTGCCTGGATTTTTCCGGTTATAGGATTGCAATGCAAACAGATAGATGGTGATCAACACCAAATAGGCAATCAGCGCAGCGAAGGTCAAAAACCCTTCCAATGCCTGCGCTTCGATGCTCAGGCTCGCCTCCGTCTTGGTGACATTGACGAAGCTAGAAGTGAATCCGACCGCCATCACGGCCAGTATCAAGATAAATGCCATATTCCAAAGCGGGTATGTCATGCGGAAATCTTGTTTCATCTTTATTCCTCCTCCAACCAAAATAAGTCGCCTACTTCCACTTGCAAAACCTTAGCGAGCTTCAAAGACAATGTAATTGACGGTGAAAATTCGCCTTTCTCGATAAACGCAATGGTCTGCCGCGTCACATCCACTTGCTTGCCCAGTTCGCTTTGCGTATAGCCATAGCGCGCCCGCAGCTCTTTCACCCGGTTTCTCAGCATCCGCTTCATCCTTTCTATAAAAATGTTAGGTTTATATAACATAATGTATACTAAACTTAACATTTTATCAAGTAAAGCTAATGTAGAAGCAATTATTTAATTGGGGAGTTTCGATATATTTGCGGAATATGGAGGATTCTTTGCCGAATGCATTAGGTTATTAGTGACATTCGTTGAGTTGTTTGCGGAATACTATTCATTGTTTGCGGAATACATCGATTTATTTGCAAAACCCCCAAAAAGCTTTTCGCACTTCGCGAAAAGCTAGTCTTTTTTCTTTAAAAAGTATGTCCGGTTGCGCAAAGCACCAGCAGTCCCTAAATCATATACCCCTAACAGACGGGAAGTAATGTAAGGCGATTCGAGATTGCAGAATTTCCGGAGTTGCCTATTGCTAAGGTGTGTATTAATCAGCGAAAAATACTCCCGGACTGTATGTTGGAAAGCGAGCGGATCCACCGCTTGGCAGTCGGCACAAATCCATCCTTTCTTATGTTTTCGCATCATGTTAAGACTTTTACAGCTTGTGCACAGGATGCCCGTATACAGCTCGGTTTCATCTATTGAATATAAATGACACAATGGTTTTCTCTTATAAGAGGTACGAGATTGCTCGAGGAGTTTCTGAATTTCCGATAAATCATGAGGGTAGCTTTTTAAGGGGAATTCCTGAAGGATGTTGAATAAATAATCGACCAATTGATATGTTTTGCAGACGTGGTGTTGCTTTGGCTTAGCCAGAAATTCACAATGTTTAGATGTAAACACGACAATTCCCGAAATGGGCAAATCGATATTCTGCTGTTTGAAAAATAACCTCAAGAAACGAATATGCTTGTTTAACTGGATCGTCGGGTCCTCCATTATCGTTTTTACGCCTTCTATATTGGTTCTTGAAAACTCACCGGTGTCATCATCAAAATAAAGTTGGCCGCTAATATTTTTTGATTCGATGACGATCGCCCCGCGCTCCGTCAATAACAATCCATCCACTTGGACTTTCCACCGATCTCTTGACAAACATACATTTTGCAAAAATCGGTGCTGTTCCTCTGTCTCGAATTCAATCAGTTTCCGGTGCAGCCTCTCTTCGCCTCTTTTTCCGGCCGCTGCCTTGAAAATTTCAACTTGAATAAATTCCCGGCGCGAATGATGGTCAGGCAATCGATATAATAACCTCTCCAGCGACTCTATTTCAGACAATAATGCTATTTCTTTTTTGCCCATTGAACACCTCCTAATATGATAGTTGAAGTATAGCATTCCGCGAGGCCTCCTTCACCACAAATTGGCGCTTATGGACTTTTCCGATCATTTTGTTTGCGAGATGGTTAACGTTCTTTGCAAAATCCTATGGTTTGTTTGTGGTATTTCTCTAGTTGTTTGCCAATCGGCTTATTTTATTTGTGAAATATAAACGCTTTTTTGCCAATTTCACTTCGGTTTTAAACCAATAAAAAACCCCTCCACAAAAATTGGAGGGGTTTCATTATTCAGTCGAATGTAATTTTTGTTACTGTGTCACGGTCGAGCTTCTTGATTACTTCAATGATTAATTTTACAGCATTTTCGTAATCGTCGCGGTGCAAGATGCCTGCGTGTGAATGGATGTAGCGCGTCGCTACACCGATTGACAAGGCCGGCACGCCGTTTGCCGTCAAATGGATGGAGCCGGCATCTGTTCCGCCGCCTGCAATTGTTTCGAACTGGAACGGGATTCCTGATTCTTCCGCAGTATCGACAACCAACTCACGCAAGCCGCGGTGAGATACCATCGAAGCGTCGAACAACAGGATTTGCGGGCCGTCGCCCATTTTGCTGTTGGATTCTTTTGAGGTGACGCCTGGCGTGTCTCCTGCGATGCCGACATCCACTGCAAACCCGATGTCCGGCTGGATGAATGAAGTCGCCGTTTTCGCGCCGCGCAAGCCAACTTCTTCCTGGACCGTTCCGACGCCATAGACGACGTTCGGGTGGTCGACGCCTTTCAAGCCTTTCAAGACATCGATGGCAATTGCGCAGCCGATGCGGTTGTCCCAAGCTTTCGCCATCAATAGCTTATCATTGTTCATGACCGTGAACTCGAAATAAGGAGTGACCATATCGCCTGGCGTTACGCCCCATTCTTTCGCTTCTTCACGTGAAGATGCGCCGATGTCGATGAACATATCCTTGATTTCTACCGGTTTTTTGCGTGCTTCCGGAGACAGGATATGCGGCGGTTTGGATCCGATAACCCCTGTGATTTCTTTCCCGCTGCGCGTGGTGATCGTTACACGCTGAGCAAGCATGACTTGGTTCCACCAGCCGCCGACCGTTTGGAATTTCAAGAATCCTTTGTCGTCGATTTGGGAAATCATGAAGCCGACTTCATCCAAATGTCCGGCGACCATGATTTTCGGGCCGTCTGCAAGCCCTTCTTTTTTGGCGATTAAGCTGCCAAGATTATCCGTCTCGATCGTGTCGGCAAATGGCTCTATGTATTTCTTCATAACCTCGCGGGATTGGCGTTCATTGCCGGGAATGCCATTAGCATCTGTAAGCTCTTTCAACATTTGTTGCGTTTCGTCTAATTTCGACATTATTTCGACCTCCTAAATAGTCATTACTTTTTCAGTATATAGGAAAGCGGTTACGTTATCAAAAGATTCATTTAATACCCTTGCTGCTGGCGCTTGTAATTGGTTTCATTCTTCTCCACATATGCTGTCAGCACTTCCTTATAGCTGAAGCCGAGCGCTTCTGCCAATGCGCCGAATGTCCGCCACAAACTCAGGTATTCGTCGGGCGTTGCTTGTTCTGCAAATCGGCCGACGCCTTGATGCGCAGAGAGGAACAGTTCCGTCAGGTCTTGTTCACTCGTCGGGGCTGGCCATTGTTCCAGTGAATCAAAGCCCTTTTCAATGCCGAGCGATAGGATGAAATGAATGCAATCGACATACTCCTCGAGCAAGGTACTTTTATCTGATGGTGCTTTCGTGCTCCAGAACTTGAAGCATCTCGTTTCGTTTGCAAGCTCTGATAATTCCACTTGAAGGGCCAGCACTTTCTTGCGGAACACCGACTCCTCGACATTTCGGTTGGATTGAATATAGCGGTCGAGTTCCCGCTGCATGTGAAATAATTCCTGTAAGTTCATAGACTTTCTCCTTTTCGATTAAAATAGTGAAACTTCCAAGCTTCTGCTACGTATTATACACAAGACTATCTTGATAAGGGGGGCAATCCGATGGCATTTTTGATCCGCTTGATCATTATCGCCTTGATCATCTACCTATTTTACCGTCTCCTCAAATTTATATTTGACCCGAAGCGCAAGCTCGACGCTGCGCTTGAATCCGGCACTTATTACTTCCATGACGATGTGGGGAATGTCCGCAAGAACTTTTTCATTGCCATGCGCGGCGTTCTGTTTGAAGGCGAGAAATATTTAGGTACAACGAAAGAAGCATTCGATGTCGTCTCCATTTTCGTGTGGACAGAGACGCCGGATAAACTGATCGGCTTTTCAAAAGAAGATTTTCATTTTCTGGAGAAGGAAATTCGCATGAATTACCCCGATGCGAAAATTTCCTGGAAAAGCCCAATTGAACAATTGATGAAAAAAGAGGAAGAAGCCTGAGCTTCTTCCTCTTTTGTTATTGAGATGCTATCCAAACTAGCAGGCTGGCTTGGATCAAGGCTAAGGCAAAGAATCCGATGCGGAAATTCGTATGCTTTGTTTTATGCCTGAACAGCATCATTCCTAGATATGCTCCGATGCCCCCGCCGATTGCTGCCACCAGCCATAGGCGTTTTTCAGGGATGCGCGGGCCACGTGCTTGTGCCTGCCGTTTGTCCGCCCACATCATGATAAAGGCAAAACTCGACATGGCGGCCAAATAAGCTGCCAAAATGATCATTCTCTTCCCTCCCGATCGGCTTCAATAAAAAAAGGCCGGCAATTAGCCGGCCTCCTTTCTATCGAACCAGGCGCTAGACCCAGTGTGAATTAGTTGTTAGATGCTTTTTTCGCTTGGTCAACCAAAGCTGTGAAAGCAGCTGCATCAGATACAGCGATTTCAGCTAGCATTTTGCGGTTGATGTCGATGCCAGCAAGTTTCAATCCGTGCATCAAGCGGCTGTAAGAAATATCATTCAAACGAGCTGCTGCGTTGATGCGTGTGATCCACAATTTGCGGAAATCACGTTTTTTGTTGCGACGGTCACGGTAAGCATAGTTACCTGACTTCATAACTTGTTGGTTCGCTACTTTAAATAGTAAGTGTTTGGAACCGTAATAACCTTTAGCTAATTTTAATACTCTTTTACGACGCTTGCGCGTCACTGTTCCGCCTTTTACGCGTGGCATATTGAATTACCTCCTGCTTGAATATGAAAAATTCGATTTTTGTAGTTGTGGGTGTTGTCTAGACTGCAGCGCCCAGATTCTCGGCGTCATAAGTCAAAGTGGCTGTGCGGCAAAAAGCGCCGCTTCGCCCCTTCGTCTTATGCCCGTCGAATCTAACCGGGCGCTTGCGCTTTTCTAGTTTTACTTCATGTTGTAGATCAATGATTTGATGCGTTTCAAATCGCCTGCAGAAACCAATGAGCTCTTGCGAAGCTTACGTTTTTGCTTAGTCGATTTGTTTGCGAACAAGTGGCTAGTGTGGGAACGGTTGCGTCTTACTTTACCAGTTCCAGTTTTCTTGAAGCGTTTAGACGCTCCACTGTGGCTTTTCATTTTCGGCATTTCGGGTTCCTCCTAAACAATTATGCTATTATTCCTTCTCGTTGACCGGGTTCAGCATCAGGAACATGCTGCGGCCTTCCATTTTCGGGCGCTGTTCAACCGTCGCAACTTCCTTGCACTCTTCTGCGAAGCGCTCAAGGACACGTTGTCCGATTTCTTTGTGCGTGATCGCACGGCCTTTGAAACGGATTGAAGCTTTCACTTTGTCGCCTTTTTCAAGGAACTTGATGGCATTGCGGAGCTTCGTGTTAAAATCGTGGTCATCGATGCCAGGGCTCAAACGAACCTCTTTGACGTTGATGATTTTTTGGTTTTTACGAATTTCGCGCTCTTTTTTCTGCTGTTCAAATTTGAACTTGCCGTGGTCCATGATCCGTGCGACCGGCGGCTTAGCTTGAGGAGCCACTAGTACTAGATCCAAGTTGACACGGGCTGCAATCTCGAGCGCCTCGTTGCGTGATTTGATGCCGAGCTGTTCACCATTTTGGTCAATAACCCGTAATTCACGTGCACGAATGCCTTCGTTTACATTGTTGTCTCTGCTAATAATGATCCACCTCCGGGTAGTGTCGCGAATAGCTTAAATGTGTAAACCGGACGATCCGGTTCACAGGTGCAAACAAAAAGCGGGCGAACCCCGAGGAGTCCGCCCGCCATAATATGACACATGCTAGATGCATGTAAAAGTCAATCGTGTCTACCTGCCAACAATCGGTCGATCAGGTGAGAAGCGGGCGCTCCTGCTTGCACATATAAGTATTCAATAACCTAAATAAGAATATCACGCAGCGCTTTTACTGTCAAGCACTTTAGTGAAGTTCGGACTGAACGAGTTTAAGGAAGTCCTCGAATGGCATGCTCTCGGAGTTCTGCTCACCGTATTTGCGGACATTGACTGAGCCGCTTTCCAGTTCCTTATCGCCGATGACTAGCATATATGGAACTTTCTGCATCTGTGCTTCGCGGATTTTATAGCCCAGTTTTTCGTCGCGCTCATCGATATCGACGCGCAATTTATGCTGCTGCATTTTTTCCTGAAGCTCTTTTGCGTATTCGCTGTGCACATCAAGCGATACCGGGATGATCTCCACTTGGACCGGTGCGAGCCAAGTCGGGAATGCACCTTTGTATTCTTCGATGAGGAAAGCGACAAAACGTTCCATTGTAGAGACGACGCCGCGGTGGATGACGACCGGGCGGTGCTGTTTGCCGTCTTCGCCGATATATGTCAAATCGAATTTCTCCGGCAAGAGGAAATCGAGTTGGACAGTCGACAAAGTTTCTTCTTTGCCAAGCGCTGTTTTCACTTGAACATCAAGTTTCGGCCCGTAGAATGCCGCTTCACCTTCTGCTTCGAAATAATCGAGGCCGAGTTCATCCATCGCTTCTTTCAGCATCGATTGCGCACGGTTCCACATGGCGTCATCGTCGTAGTATTTTTCTTTATCCGCCGGGTCGCGGTAGGATACGCGGAACGAATAGTCTTTCAAATCGAAGTCTTTGTATACGTCGATGACGAGGTTGACGACTCGTTTGAATTCTTCTTTGATCTGGTCCGGGCGCACGAACAGGTGGGCATCGTTCAATGTCATGCCGCGCACGCGCTGAAGGCCGGACAAAGCACCGGACATTTCGTAGCGGTGCATCAATCCAAGTTCTGCGATACGGATCGGCAACTGGCGATATGAATGGATGCCTTGTTTATAGATCATCATGTGATGCGGGCAGTTCATCGGGCGCAGCACTAAATCTTCGTTATCCATTTGCATGACTGGGAACATGTTTTCTTGATAATGATCCCAGTGGCCGCTCGTTTTATACAATTCTACACTGCCCATGACCGGTGTGTAGACATGATCATAGCCCATGCGCTCTTCTTTATCGACGATATAACGTTCGATGATGCGGCGGATTGTTGCGCCTTTCGGCAGCCACATCGGCAAGCCCTGGCCGACTTTTTGGGAGTTCATGAACAAATTGAGCTCTTTGCCGATTTTGCGGTGGTCACGCTCTTTCGCTTCTTCCAGCATTTCAAGATAGGCTTTCAATTCTTCTTTTTTGAAGAAAGCTGTTCCGTAGATGCGCTGAAGCATTTTATTGTCGCTATCGCCTCGCCAGTAAGCACCTGCGACACTCAGTAATTTGAATTCTTTCAATTTGCCAGTCGATGGCACGTGGATGCCGCGGCACAGGTCGAAAAATTCGCCTTGTTCGTAGATCGACACTTGCTCATCTTCTGGGATCGCTTCTAGAAGTTCCAGCTTGTATGGGTCGTTGATCGCTTCAAATCGTTGCTGCGCTTCATTTCTCGATACTTCCACACGGACGATGTCCAAGTTTTCGTTGATAATTTTCTTCATTTCTTTTTCAATGACCGGCAAATCTTCAGCAGTAATCGCCGACTCTGTATCGATATCATAATAAAAGCCGTTTTCGATGACCGGCCCAACGCCAAGCTTGGCATCCGGATACAGGCGTTTGACTGCTTGAGCCATCAAATGCGCTGAGCTGTGGCGAAGTACTTCCAATGCTTCTTCGGATTCCGGTGTGATGATCGCGATGTCGCCATCCGCTTCAAGAGGGGCTTTCAAATCAACCAAGCTGCCGGAAAGCTTGCCCGCTACCGCTTTTTTACGAAGGCCCGGGCTGATGGATTGAGCGATTTCTTCTGTAGATGTTCCTTTGGCGAACTCTTTTACTGCGCCGTCTGGGAATGTTAATTGAATCATGTCTGCCATATGAATCTCTCCTTTGAATGATATCGGGTGAATCGAGAACCACAGGGTCTGGTTCAGCGCTTCAGGTTTTTTGATGTCTAGCTTCAGCTGCCTGCCTCTCGGCTCGTAAGCCAGTTTCCCTGTGCGGCAAAAAGCACCGCTTCGGGAACCTGACTTACGCCTGTCGGAGGGCCACAGGATGTGGGTCAGCTAACCGTTGCGACAGGACGTCGCGCACTTAGGTTAGCTTCCGCTTTCGGCAGCTTCCGCTTTTCTTTTTTTCCACACAAAAAGCCCCATCCCAAAAGGGACGAAGCTCTGTTCGTGGTTCCACCCTTCTTCTCTTCCACACAATTTTTGCGCATGGAATGAAGCTCTGCATCGGCTAACGGGCCGGTACCGTCGCCTGCTACTGGTGTTCGCAGGCGCTGCTCAAAGGGGGTAAACCAAAACGCTGTGCCGGGAAGCTTTCAGCCGTGTCTTCCCTCTCTGTGTGCCATGCGTGATCGCTCATGTCCTTGTCATTGCATGTAAATCATTATTGATGATTCTTACTATACGATGAAAAAAATCAAAAGGCAATAGTTTCTCTTACTTGTTGCGGCGGTTTTCGCCTTCAAGTTTGACTGGGACGGTCAATGCCTGGATGCGCTCCATGATGCGTGCTGCTTTCAAGTCTTCTTTTTCGCCGCGCTGTGAATAAGTCAAATGGTGCGCGAGTTCAGAGTAGCTAAAGTTCGAGCTCATGAAAGTCGGCAATTTCTCCGCCATCCGGTAATGAAGGATCGTACCGAGCACTTCATCGCGTGTCCAGCTCGACATCGCTTCAGCTCCGATATCATCGAGCATGAGCACATCGGCTTTTTTGACGTATTCTATTTTTTCCTGCAGCGTATGGTCACCAATCGCTTGTTTCATTTCGCGCATGAATTCCGGTACGAACACAAGAACCGTTTTCACATTGATCTCCGCGAGTTCATTCGCGACCGCGCTCAACAAATAGGATTTGCCAGTTCCGAACTTGCCGTATAAATACAAGCCTTTTTCCGGAAGCGAATCCGGGCCTGTCGCTTTCTCTAGAAAATCATCAACTGCGCGGAAAGCTGGCAGCCTCCGGTCATCGAGCTCGAAGTTTTCGATTCTCGCCGCCATCACTTCTTTTGGCATATACATGCTATGGATAAGTGAAGAGGCGTGGCGCTTATTATCTTCAGCAGTCTTCAACCGGCATTTGGTGTATGAGATGCCGATATTGCCCCGCTCCAATACGAGATTCGGTTCGAATCCTTTCAGATGATTGATGCAGCCGCCGAGATTCGGGCATTTATTGCAGTCATGGGATTGGTCGATATATTCGTATAGCTTGCCCATTCCTTTATCCACTGTCGGCCCGTCGATTTCCTCTTCGTGTTCTTTAAGGAATTTTAGGACGCCGGGATGTTCCATTACTTCTTTCTTCATTGCATCATAGCGCTCGGAAAATGAGGGCGCATTGACCACTCGCTTCATCGTTTCACGAATCGGTTCCATCTAATCACCCTTTCTTTTCTTCAACGCAAGCTTCGCAAGCAATTTCTGTTTTTCCTGTTCGAGCTGTTCACTTGAAGCTCCTTGTCCAGGCGTTTCCACTTCGTCTTTCTTATTGAACCATTCAGGCAGCTTTTCTTCGCGGATCGGCTTGCGGCCGGAAGATGCCGCTTTTTTAGGGGCGGCACCTGATTCGTTTTTCCATTTCATGTACTGTGTATGCTCGATGCGTGCAAATTCCATCGCCTGTTTGGCTGTCGTGACATTTTTCCTCAACCAATGCGAGGCAATTTTTTCTACATACGCTTTTGTCAGTTTCATATCCGTGCGCAACAGGACGTATTGAAGCAATACATTGACGACGGCCGGCTCCATGCCATGCTGTGTCACCAATTGGTTCGCTAATTGCACATCGGCCGGAAGCGGTTCTTTGCCGTCTGCAATATCGCGCAGTACTTGAAGCGGCGATGCTGATTCCAAATATGCGATCAACTCGTCTTCTTTGTTTACTGGCGCTTGTTGTGCATCCGGTTGCTGCGTTTTCGGTTCTGTCTTTTTAACCGGCTCAAGTTTCGGCGCAGTTGTCGTGACGGTCATTTTATAATAATCGGAAGCAGCCTTGCGCAGCCCCTCTTCATCTATCCGGTAATCATCTTCGATCGCCAGCAATACGACTTTTTGCATTTCAAGCGGCCCAAAACCGTAGAGAAACGATAGTTTTACGATGAAGTTGCGGATGGCCGGCGTCAATACACGCTTTGGCACAAGTTGTTCAGACAGGCCCTGGCGCAATAGCGCAAAATCAAAGTCCTGTTCCATCTCATATTCCCCGCCCGTGCGTGCTTCAAGCTCTTTTTGGTCTGCAGGATAACCGGACTTTGCATGAACCGGCTGAAAAATATCCGTGAAGGTTCTGGAGACTTCCTCGTATCCAGCAGTAAGCGGTGCTTGGATGACAAAACGGTCGCGGACCCTCCGATAAGACGATTCCCCTATTTTACTGAACAGGAACATCGACAATAGCGGGTCGGCGAAAAAGGGTTTCGGGTCGAGCGGCGGACACAATTCGTAGATAAAGGAACGGTCTTCCCCGTCTTTCCGGTAAGTTTTTAATAAACCGATCGCTTCTAATTGGATGCGGGATTCAAAAATCGCCTTGACCGGTTTTCCGAGTGTGTTCATTAACGTGTAATGCGTCGAATCCTCGGAGCGCATTTCCCCGTCTGCCCACAGCGTCAAGTAGAGGGAGATGGCATCCGACCCAATCATCGGCTGATAGAGTAATGTCAGCAATTGGCGGTCGTAATTGGAAAATGGATACGGCATGCGGATCCGGTACAAGTCGGCGGGCTGAAGTTCTTTGTACATCGTCATGTGGTCACCGCCTTATTTGCTGTCCTTGTCACCGGGATTGCGGTCAAGCAGATCCTTGAGTTCATCAATGAAGACCGTAATGTCTTTGAACTGGCGATAGACGGAAGCGAAGCGCACATAAGCCACTTCATCGATATCCGCCAAACGGTTCATGACCAGTTCTCCGACTTCTTCCGATTTCACTTCAGGATTGCCGCTCCGGCGAAGTTCTTTTTCGATATCGAAAACGACCCCTTCAAGCATATCGAGCGAGACTGGACGTTTTTCACACGCGCGGATCAATCCGCGCAACACTTTCTCACGGCTGAATTCTTCACGGGAGCCATCTTTTTTCACGACGATCAGCGGCATCTCTTCCACTTTTTCGAACGTGGTGAAGCGATAGCCACATGCTTCGCATTCCCGACGCCTGCGGATTGATTTCATTTCATCTATTGGCCGCGAATCTACTACGCGGGTGCCGTTATGCTGGCAAGCTGGACATTTCATGGTAGACATCTCCCCGAAAATTCTCTATCTGGTAGTAACAGTATAACAAAAAAATTCCCCAAACATTAGAAAAAGCAGAGGATTTTCTCCTCTGCTTGTGTTTTGCGTTATTAGCGGTCGGTTACACCGTCAGTGATACTTTTGTCGCTCCGGCGCCGACTGGCCCCATACCGCGTGGCACTTCAGTTACTTCGCTTTGCTTTGAGTCCAAAGCTTGCGCGATGTAATCAGCCGCAATTGTTGGATCAAGATCTCCGCAAGTATACACATCGACACTCGCATACCCGTGTTCCGGGAAGCTGTGAATAGTCAGGTGTGATTCCGAAATGATGACTACGCCGCTGACACCCTGTGGTGCAAATTTATGAAAAGCGACTTCGCGGATTTCCGCACCTGATTTGAGTGCTGCATCAACAAAAGTCTTTTCGATATAGTCCATATCGTTTAATTTGTCAAAATCACACTGCCAAAGTTCTGCGATTACGTGACGTCCCATAGTTTCCATGGTTCGTTTCCCCCTTTGATAACATTTTGGTTTTGCGCAAAATATTCAAAGCTGACTACCACGGGGGAAAGTTAGTCCAAAGAGGTCCTAACCCTTTAAGCAGTCAAAAGAATAATAATATACGCTCCTAATTCCTTGCTCTTCCAGTAAATAGAAATTGAGAAGTGGCAGCCGTTTTTGGCTACGATTCATAGTATATGATGAATGTTTTCGAAATGCAATAAATAAATGCTCTATCCGACATTTTTTTCAATACAACAACAAAAAAGATTCCGCTTTTCTAGTAAGAAGAAAAGCGGAATCTTTTTGCATTATTTTGAAGCGACAGCCATAGAATTGGCTACTTTTTTCATCAAGTCGACAACGCGGGCAGAGTAGCCCCATTCGTTATCGTACCAAGCGAGCACCTTCACTTTGCGGTCGCCCATGACAATGGTAGTCAAGCCGTCAACGATTGCTGAACTCGGGTTCGTATTGAAATCGATCGACACAAGAGGCTCCATCGTCAAATCGAGGATACCTGCAAGTGCCCCTTCTGCCGCATCCATGAATGCCTGGTTGACATCTTCTACTGTCACATCCTGCTGGACATCGACGACAAGGTCAACAAGCGACACATTCGGTGTCGGGACGCGAAGAGCGAGACCGTGCAGTTTCCCTTCCAGTTCAGGTAGAACCAGCGACAACGCTTTGGCAGCTCCTGTTGAGGTCGGGATGATCGACTGCGCACAAGCACGGGCGCGGCGAAGATCCTTATGTGGGTTGTCCAAATTCTTTTGGTCATTAGTGTATGCATGGACAGTCGTCATCAATCCGTTTTCGATGCCGAATGCATCATTCAGCACTTTAGCGACAGGCGCCAAGCAATTCGTCGTGCAGCTGGCATTCGAGATGATGTGGTGTTTTTCGACATCCAATTTGTCGTCATTGACGCCCATCACAATCGTGATGTCTTCATTTTTGCCTGGAGCGGTCAAGATGACTTTCTTCGCTCCTGCTTCCAAATGAAGAGCAGCTTTATCGCGCGAGTTAAATTTGCCTGTCGCTTCGATGACGATATCGACACCCATTTCCTCCCAAGGGAGTTCCAATGGATTGCGCTCGTTAACTAATTGAATACGCTTTCCGTTTACAACCAACGCATTTTCTTCCGCTTTCACTTCACCGGAGAAGGTACCGTGATTTGTGTCATACTTAATCAAGTGAGCAAGTGTTTCTGCTGGATAACCGGCGTTGACCGCCGAAATTGTCACATCATCCATTAAAACTGCTTGTCTGAAAACCATACGGCCTATGCGGCCAAACCCGTTAATTGCAATCGAAACTGTCATGTATTTGTCCCCCATTTAAATAAGTCATACTCATATTTTCAATTCGATATATAGTATAACACATTATTCATTTTAGAGAACCTGAAAACAAAAGAAAGCGCATACTTTTTTATGGATGTGTCTGCCAATGATCCAATATGCGCATTAATTGGTGCTTTGTGTTATCCACAGAACCGTTGTTATCCAGCACTTCATCTGCGCCTTGTTCTTTTACACTGAAGGGCAGCTGCGAAGCAATTCGTGCTTTGGCTTCCTGTTCGGCCAATCCGTTGCGCTCCATGAGGCGTTTTAATTGCTGTTGTTCCGATACACTGACGACCAGGATTTTGTCGACCATACGCTGGAGCTTGCTTTCGAATAACAGCGGAATGTCCATGATAACGGTTTCATATCCTTCATCCAAAAATGCTTGGCGTTGCCTAAGCATTTCCCGGCGTATTGCCGGGTGGATAATGTCATTCAATTTTTTTCGGCTCGTTGGATCGTTGAAGATGATCGTCCCGACTCTTTCGCGGTCCATCGATCCATCAGCACGGATCACTTCCGGGCCGAAAGCTTGCGCAATGCTGTTCAATGTCTCCGTTCCGGGCTCGACAACCTGTCTGGCGACCAGATCTGCGTCAACGACCGGATATCCCAATTCCTTGAGCATTTGCGAGACGGTGCTTTTGCCGCTCGCGATGCTGCCGGTGAGTCCAATGATCATGTATGTTCCTCATTTCTGGCAAGACGGGCAATAGACTGACGCCCGGCTCGCGATTTTCACTGTCTTGGTTTCGGTTCCACAAATCGTGCAAGTCTTTTTCCCGTACATGCCAAAACGATTCTGCATGCTGCCTGATTCCCCGTTAATATTGCGGTAATCGGAAATCGTGCTGCCCCCTGCTTCGATGCTCTCGAGCAAAATAGCGGCAATGGCCTGGAACAATTCAATTTTGCGTTTGCGGCTGATGCGGCTTGCTGCGCGCTTCGGATGAATTTTCATACGGAACAGCGCTTCTGTCGCATAGATATTACCGCATCCTGAGATGACCGTACCGTCCATGATGACTTCTTTGATTGGCTTATTGCGAAATTTCGGGATTTCTGCTTGCTGCAAGAACCATTCCAGGGCTTCGTCAGCAAAAGGCTCCGGTGCCATTAACAGAAGCGGCGGAAAATCCGCTTCGCTCGTAAGCACACGCATTTCCCCAAAACGCCGGATATCCGAGAATGCCAACAAATTGCCGTCATCAAGTGTCAGCACCACATGGACATGGCGCCTGAACTTATCTTCCGAGATCGACAGCAGGCTATCGACGAAAAACCATGCCCCCGACATGCCCAGATGGTTGACGAGCAGGAATTCCTGCTCGTCTTTCATGGTCATGTAAATATATTTGCTGCGCCGTTCGACGGCGAGTATTTGGGCACCGGTCAGACGCTCTTGAAAGTCATCCGCTTCGATGCGCTTCAAGATCGCTTCTTTGCCCGATTGCTTTGATTTTCGGATCGTATCGGACACATCGACCGAGACGATGCGTTTGCCGATCGACACAGGGCGGATTTGCCGGACCACCCCTTCTACTTCCGGAAGTTCCGGCATCACAAATTCCTCCTTATTTTGTATCGTACCAAGTATCGCCTGACGCGATATCAACTTTCAAAGGCACATTGAGCTTCACAGCCGACTCCATTACCTCCGGAACCAGTTCCATGAGTTTTTCGAGTTCTTCGGCAGGTGCTTCAAAAATCAATTCATCGTGCACTTGCAAGATCATCTTCGACTGCAATCCTTCACGTTCAAGCGCGATATCCATTTCGATCATCGCCTGCTTGATAACATCGGCAGCACTTCCCTGAATCGGCGTATTCATCGCGGTGCGTTCCGCAAAACTGCGCAAATTGAAGTTCGAGCTATTGATGTCCGGCAAATAGCGGCGGCGGTTCATCAAGGTCGTGACAAAGCCGTCTTTTTTCGCCTGTTCAACAATTGTTGTCATATAGCCCTGCACTCCAGGGAAACTCGCCAAATACCGCTCGATAAAGTCAGCCGCATCTTTGCGGGTGATGTTCAAGTTTTGCGACAAGCCGTAGTCGCTGATGCCGTAAACAATGCCGAAATTTACCGCTTTGGCCGCGCGGCGCATGTCTGAAGTCACTTCTTCGAGCGATACATTAAACACATCACTGGCTGTTTTCGTGTGGATATCCAGATCCGATTGGAACGCTTCGATCAAGCTATCGTCTTTCGACATATGGGCGAGTACACGCAATTCGATCTGTGAATAATCCGCTGCGACCATGACCCACCCAGGTTGTGACGGAACGAACGCTTTGCGGATTTTGCGGCCTTCTTCCAGGCGCACCGGGATGTTCTGCAAGTTCGGGTTCGTGGAACTGAGCCTGCCAGTCGTCGTCAAGGCTTGCTGGAAACGCGTATGGACCTTGCCGTCCTCGTGAATCTCTTTCAATAATCCTTCAATATACGTCGACAGCAATTTACCGAGCTGGCGGTACATCAAGATATGGTGAATAATTTCGTGTTTGCCTTCCAATTTCTCCAGCACATCCGCTGCAGTCGAGTAGCCGGTTTTGGTTTTTTTGATCGCCGGCAAGCCTAATTGTTCGAATAGGATGACCCCAAGCTGCTTCGGCGAATTGATATTGAATTCCTGTCCGGCAAGCGAATAGATTTCCTGTTCGATCATGCCGAGCTTGCGTTTCAATTCCACGCCCATGTCAGCCAATTGGCCGCGGTCCACTTTGACGCCGAGCGATTCCATTTGGCCGAGCACTTTTGCGAGTGGCAGCTCCAATTTATCGTATAAGTCAAATTGCTCGTTTTCTTCTAGCTTTTTGACGACCACGGGGCGCACATTAAAGATCGCTCTGGCTTTCCTCGCCATATGCTCATTCAATTCAGCCGCTTCAGGAACTTTTTTCTTTGCCCCTTTGCCGTAGACCTGTTCATTGGTCGAGACATCCGAATAGCCGTATTCACGCACAATATCAGCCAGGTCTGTATACTTCAGCGAGGGATTGACGATATAGGCGCCGAGCATCAGATCAAAGTCGACTCCATCGATCTTAATGCCTTTTCTGAGGAATGCCGCAGTCGCGGCTTTTGAATCGGACATATATTTGGCGGCCGCCGCGTCTTCGAGCCACGCCTTCAGCGCTTCTGATTGTTCCGCCACTTCCATTGGGATGACATACGTAGCTTTTTCAGATGCCAATGAAACACCCAGCAAATCGCAGCTATGGTAATGTTCATCATACAATTCCAAGTGGACCGCCATGCCATCTTCAAGCAGGCTTTGATCGACTGATTCGAGCACTTCGAAATGCAGCTCTTCCTTATCGGTTTCCTCTGCCGTATAATCCAATTTCTCCAGCAATGATTTAAAAGCGAGCTCGTTCCAGATGCGCACCAATTCATCCTGGTCCGGGCCTGCATAATCGAGTTCATCGATCGATACTTCCACGGGTGCTTGGCGTTCGATCGTTGCCAGCTTTTTGGACAGATAGGCAAGCTCTTCATTTTCCACGAGCTTTTCCTTCATTTTGCCTTTTTGTTCCTCGATGGCTTCATAGACGCCTTCAACCGACCCGTGTTTGGCGAGCAGCTTCAAGGCTGTCTTTTCGCCGACGCCCGGCACGCCAGGAATATTATCGGAGGAATCACCCATCAAGCCTTTCATATCGATAATCTGCAACGGCGTCAGGCCATATTTCTCTTGGATATGGTCTACTGTGTATTTCTCGATATCGGTAATCCCTTTGCGGGTGATATAGACAACTGTCGAGTTTGAGGCGAGCTGCGTCAAATCCTTGTCTCCCGAAACGACGACGACCTGGTCGCCTGCTTGTTCGGCTTGAAGGCTCAACGTTCCGATGATATCGTCCGCCTCATAATTATCGAGTTCGTATTGTTTGATTTGGTATGCCGAAAGCAGCTTGCGCAAATACGGGAATTGCTCGGACAGTTCCGGTGGAGTCTTTTGCCGTCCGCCTTTGTATTCTTTATAGGCTTCGTTGCGGAAAGTTGTTTTCCCGGCATCGAACGCCACCATCATATGTGTCGGCTTTTCTTCCTCCAATAGCTTTTGCAGCATCGTCGTGAAGCCGTATACTGCATTCGTGTGCACACCATTATCGTTGGTCAATAGCGGCAGCGCGAAAAATGCGCGGTATGCCAGGCTGTTGCCATCGAGCAATAAGATTTTCTTTGACACAAAATTACCCCTTTCCATAAAAAAAGCCGTCATTCCCTTTATTTTACCACGCAGGCAAATAGAAGAGAAATGACGGCTACAGTCACTATTCAAGATTTCCGGATAACAGCCTTGCATAAGGTGAATCCGACGGCATGATGATGACCGTATCTTCACCGACCGTTTTCGAATACGATTCAAGTGAGCGGTATAACTCATAAAACTCAGGGTCTTTCGAGAACGATTCATTGTAAATCTGGGCAGCTTCTGCTTCCCCGTCTGCTTGGATCAAGGCTGCTTCTTTTTTGGCGGTCGCAATGACTTCCTGTGCTTCGCGGTCGGCTTGCGCTTCGATTTCACGCTTACGTGCATCGCCTTGCGACAAGTAATCCTGTGCAGTCGAATCACGTTCTGAGATCATCCGTGTAAAGACGGCTTGTTCGTTTTCTGCCGGCAAATCGGTACGTTTCATGCGGACATCAACGACTTCGATGCCATATTGATCCGTTTCCAGCAATTCATTGACTCTTGTAGTCACCGTGTCATTCAAGCTGCCGCGCGAGGAATTTTCATCATTGATGATTTCATCATAATTCAACTGGCCAAGCTCGGTGCGCACGACGGAATAGATAAACTCCTCCATGCGCGATTCGGCGTTGATGATCGTGCCGGCATTGGAAATCATGCTTAACGGGTCGGTGACATGCCAAACTGCGTAATTATCGATGAGAATTCGCTTTTTGTCCCGCGTGTTGATCTCCGCTTCCGTCACATCATAGGTCATCTGGTATTTCGGGATCGTCGTCACGCTTTGAATGAACGGAATCTTCATTTTGATGCCGGGATCTTCCTGAACTTTGACGACTTCGCCAAACTGGCGGACGACGCGGTATTCATTTTCTTTTACGACATACGTATTGGTCAAGACGATCAGCAGTGCGAAAAAGACGATTGTCGAGATAAGGATCGGTTTCCAGTATTTCCGGTAATTGATTGGTTCTCTCGGCTCTCTCGGTTTTTTTGCCCGGTTTTTATTGCCGAAGATGTCCGTCGTATTGGAATTGCCGAATGGCTGTTTCGGATCCATCAGTTGCCGCCCCCTTCTTCAGTTTCTTCTTCCGCTGCTGGTGGTACCACAGTCTGCATTTCACCGAGCGGCAAATACTTCATTGTTCCTTCGTCATCATTCATTATATAGAGTTTGGCATTCGGCAGCACCGATTCCAAGGTTTCCATGATCAAGCGCTGCCTGGTTACTTCAGGATTGCCTTCGTATTCGGCATACAGTTTATCGAATACCGCAACATCCCCTGTCGCCTGCTCGACCCGCTCGACTTTCTGCGCTTCCGCCCGTGAATTAATGGCCGATTTCTCACCTAAGGCTTCGTTGCGCTTCTGGTTTTCGTATTTATTCGCTTCATTGATTTTGGTGTTCATTGTCTCACGTGCATCCGTCACGTTCGTGAACGCCGCGCGGACTTCTTCGTTTGGCAGTTCCACATCCTGCAGCTTCACTGCCAAGACGGTAATGCCGATATCGTATTCTTCGATAAGCGATGATAGCAAGTCGCGTGTTTCCGCTTCGATTTCCGCTTTCCCTGAAGTCAAGGCATCATCGATCAAGGAACTGCCGATAATTGAACGGATCGAGGCAGATGTGGCATCATGGAGCATCTCACGAGGATCTTCCGCATTGAACAGGAATTTTTTTGGGTCAGTAATTTTCCACTGCACAACGAGATCCGTCAAAACGATGTTCTCGTCTCCCGTGATCATCTTGGTCTCTTTGTCGTATGAAGTGACTTCGCCATCCTCGTTTTGGTCATAGCCGAATTGAAGGCTGTAAGTTTCTTTTGACATCACTTCCGCTTTTTGAATCGGCCAAGGCATCTTGAAATGAAGGCCCGATTCTGTGACCGGCTCCCCCGCTTCACCGAATGTAATAATGACTGCCTGCTCCGATTCATCAACCGTATACCAGGAAGTAAAGACAGCGATCAACAGAAGTATGCCGACAACCGATAAACCGATAATCGACAGCACTCGTTTCGTAGTCATGGTGTTTCCCCCTTTTTATCTTTATAACTATGTATACGGAATGATAGTGAAATAGTTTCAGCAAAATAGAAAAAGAGCCCGGGGAGGGGCTCTTTTTCAAGTCATGCGGTTGAAGGGGGTTCTATTAAAGAATAGCACCTGATTGTGAAGCTGGTGTTAAGCCTTTGTAAACTTACCATTGATTGTTTTTGTATTTTTTATAATAATTCACTTGGCGCGCAAAAAGATACAGTTTGCGCTTCATATGGGTATCTTTTTTATAGAATAGCGGATTGCCCCATTTCTTTTCCTTGATCAAGCGCTTAATGTCTTTTTGGACCGCCTGGTTTTGGACGAAGTTGCGCAATACGGCTTTTGGAACGACCGTGAACAGGAAATCTTCATTCAAATATGTGATCGGCTTGTCTGTTTTATAGATCAAATCATCGACCAAGTACTCCGCCATATTATGGCCAAGCGCCGTCACGTAATAGCTGGAGCGCCCTTGGCGAATATTCACTTCGAAGACCTTGAACTTCTTGTCGCGCGAATCGTATTTCAAATCGAAATTGGCGAAGCCGGTATAGCCGACCGCTTCGAGGAAATGCTGGAGCTTTTGCATCATTTCCTTATCGAAGCGCGTGATGAGCGCCGTATAATTGCCGATCGCCGTCACGGTGTGCTCCTGCAAGACGACTTGTGCAAATGTCACCAATTGCGTCTGGCCTTTCGAATTGGCGTAAATGACGGAATCCCACATATATGTATCATCGCCCGGAATGAAATCCTGAATGATTAATTCATCGCGGTAGCCGCTTGCCTTGATTTTCTGGACAACTTCGAATAATTCTTTCGGGCTGTCCACTTTATAGACTTTTTCCTGGCCTTCAAACTTATTGCGGCTGTATTCGATGCCATTGCTTGGTTTGACAACGACTGGATACATCATGTCGCTATCGTCGAACGGTACATCCTGGCTGCAGTCGTAAAAATAAGTCGTCGGTGTATCGATGCCGTGCTCTTTGCACAATGCGTAGAAATTCGCTTTCATCTGCAGCTGGTTCATCAATGCTTCGTTCGGATAATTGAACACATAATGCTCACGCAGTACTTTGGCATTTTCGATGATCAAGCGCACATATAAATCGTTTGTGCCGACCAGCAGCAAGGTTTTGCCGGGAGCTCTGTATTTGTCTGCCATACCGATTAAAATATCAGCGAAATGTTCCGGCTCCGATAGTTTTTTATCAAATTCGATGGTTTCAGTGATCGAGCTCATTTCCGTGAAGGATAATGGCTCCTTGCCGATCAAAATCGGCTTGATGCCGTAAGCTTCATGAAATGAAATTGCCATATTGTAAGCATTCATATCGGTGCCGACAATGATCGGCAAAAATGGGTGTTTGGTTTCCATATGTTCCTCCTAAATTTCTTCCGCAAGTGGCAAATGAACGGTAAAGGTCGTCCCGACGCCGACTTCGCTTTCCACTTCGACATTGCCATGATGCGCTTCAATGATATGTTTGACGATCGAAAGCCCGAGCCCAGTGCCTCCCGAATTCCGGCTGCGGGCCCGGTCGACTCGGTAAAAGCGCTCAAACAAGCGGCCGATTTCGGATGCTTCGATGCCGATGCCTTGATCTTCCACTTTCACAATGGCCTCATCGCCTTCTGCATAAAGCTTCAGCGACACTTTGGTGTTTTCCTGTGAATAAGTAGAAGCATTGATCAATAAATTGACGATGACTTGGATGAGCCGGTTCCCGTCGCCGTTCACGATAACCGGTGCCAGATCCAATTCAAGGCTAATATTTTTTTCTGCCAGTTTCGGGTGCACCGTTTCGACAGCCCGTTCAATGACCGCTTTCATGTCCGTCGGCTCCAACTCGATGTGGAATGCGGAACGCTCCATATTCGACAGGTTAAGCAGATCATTGATGAGCATTTCCAAGCGGTTGCTTTCTGTCTGGATAATTTCTAAAAAGGACAATAAGGTATCTGTATCCTGGTAAGCGCCATCCAGCAAGGTTTCCGAAAACCCTTTGATGGAGGTGACGGGAGTGCGCAATTCATGGGAAACGTTCGCCACAAAATCCTTGCGCACTTGTTCTAGTTTTTTCAGCTCGGTAATATCGTGGAAAACAATGACTACACCCAGCCAGCGTTCATGTTCGCCGATGACCGGTGCGCCGTAGACATCCAAGTTCTTCATTTTCAACCCTTCAGCAAACTCGATTTGATCGCGCGAACGGGTCTCAGTCATGAATACTGTTTCAATGAAGGATTTTAGCTCGGGCGCGATATCGATTTCACGGTACAAACTGCCAAGAACCGCACCACTGCTCAAGCCGGTTTCTTCGAGAAAGGCCCGGTTGACCAGGGAAATCGTTCCTTGCCGGTCAATCATGACCAGTGCGCTGCCCATGTTCTCGATCAAGGTTTTCAGCCGCTCCTGTTCCATGAGGCGAACGGCGGCGACTTCCTGCAGATTGCGGGCCAGCACGTTGATCGTCTTATTCAACTCCAAGCTGCCCTGGGCATCGGATTCATAAGCGCGTGCGCGGTAATTCCCCTTCACCAGCTCTACTGCAGTTGCCGTGGCATTTTCCACCGGCTCCACTTGCAACCGGATAATGCGGTTACCGATGACGGCCGATGCCCCGAGCCCTATCAGAAAAATAAGGCCGAGCGCCAACCACACCGCGGATTTATTTGCCGCCACTTCATATAAAGGAAGAAATTGAAGCACAATCAAATAAAGACCAATGAGCAGCGTACCGATCCACAGCAGCAAAGAGATCAGCAGGCGGCGCCGGAAAGTCATGAGCTTTTCGGCTCCTCGAATTTATAGCCTAAGCCACGGATCGTTTTGATATAAGTAGGCTTTCGCGTGTTCGCTTCGATCTTTTCACGCAAATGACTGACATGGACATCGACGATCCGGGTATCACCCGCAAAATCGTATTTCCACACAGCGCTCAATAATTGATCGCGGGTCAATACCCTATTTTTATTTTCTGCCAAGTAGACAAGCAATTCAAATTCTTTCGGCGTAAAGTCCAATTGCTTTTCATCCAGAAACACTTCAAATCTATCTGGGAAAATTTGTAGTTTACCGAAGACATATGGGGCTGATCCGTCCTGCTGGATGACAGGGCTTGTCTCGGCCCTCCGCAACACCGCTTTGATGCGGGCAACTACTTCACGCGGGCTGAACGGCTTGGTCATATAATCATCGGCGCCAAGTTCTAAGCCAAGCACTTTATCGAATTCATCGCCTTTTGCTGTCAACATGATGATCGGGATGTTTACTTTCTGTTGGCGCAGTGATTTGCATACTTCCACGCCATCCATTGATGGCAGCATCAAATCCAGCACGATCAAATCCGGCTTTTCGCTCAGTGCAAGGTCATAGCCCTGTTTACCGTCATTCGCGATGATTGTTTCATATCCAGCCTGCACCAGATTATACGATAATAGCGTTGCGATTGAATGTTCGTCTTCAATGATCAAAATTTTCTTCGGCATTTTGCATCCTCCACACTCAATTTGGAACCCCCATCCCAAACCGCTTTAAAAATTCTCCATCGCCTGCGTCGTCAATTTGTTTGAGGTCTTTGGCGGTTGTGCCACAATTTTTCCCTCTATACAAATTGCGCCTTCTTCATCTGCGCCTTCTACACGGATGGTCACCAAATTACCCCTTACATCCACATCGGCCACTTCCAATAGAAAATCAACTGTCGCATAATGGTAGACCGGCTTTTTAAAAACCAAATGCTGTTCGCAAATATACGAACCTGGGCCTGGCATGTATTTGGATACCGCTGATGTGACGATTCCCGTCAACATGATGTTCGGCACAACCGGTTTTTCAAAACTGGTCGTTGATGCAAAATCATGCTGGATATACAATGGATTTCCATCGTTCGTCAGACCGAGATACAAAAGCAAGTCCTTATCTTCGACCTTTTCCGTCAACTTCAACTTCTCACCGACCGTAATATCTTCAATCTTTCTGCCTAATTTGCGTTTTTTTCCGAGCAACACAGGCTTTCCCTCCCCTAAGTGGTTCATACCCTTATAGTATCAATTTCATGAGCACAAGTGCAAGCTCGCTCGCTTTGCAACTCCGTGAATCAATGCCCGAATCCAGTTTGCATATTATGGACAGAAAAAGCCGGACAGGATTTCCTGCCCGGCTCGATGTTTTACGCTAATATATCCATGACTGCTTTGACTGATGCAGCGGACTTGTCGAGCGCTTGTTTTTCTTCTTCGTTCAACTCGATTTCAATGATCTTTTCAATTCCGGATGCACCGAGCACTGCCGGCACACCCAGATAGATGCCGTCCATGCCGTACTCGCCTTGAAGATAAGCGATCGAAGGCAAGACGCGCTTTTGGTCCTTAAGAATCGCTTCAGCCATTTCCACTAAAGAGGCGGCAGGCGCATAATACGCGGAGCCATTTCCGAGAAGGTTGACGATTTCTGCGCCGCCTTTTCGCGTGCGCTCCACGATTTGCTCGAGCCGGTCTTTCGGGATAAGGGTTTCGAGCGGGATGCCCCCAGCGAATGAATAACGGACGAGCGGCACCATATCATCCCCGTGGCCGCCCAGCACAAATCCTGTAATGTCTTTAACGGACAGATTGAGCTCTTCCGCTACAAAACTGCGAAAACGTGCTGAATCAAGCACTCCGGATTGGCCGATGACCCGTTCTTTCGGAAAGCCGGATTCTTTAAAAACAGTGTAAGTCATTGCATCCACCGGATTGGTCAGCACCAGGATGGTCGCATTTGGCGAGTGGGCGACGATTTCTTTTGTGACGGATTTCATGACTTTCTGGTTAGTCTGCACTAAATCATCGCGGCTCATGCCCGGTTTTCTGGCCACGCCTGCCGTGATGATGACGAGGTCGGAATCTTTCGTGTCCCCGTAATCCGAAGTTCCTGTAATATGTGCATCAAAATTCAACACAGGTGCTGCTTCCGCCATATCCAGCGCTTTCCCTTTGGCCGGATCTTCCATTGCAGGAATATCGACGATGACGACATCCCCCAATTCTTTCTGCGCCAGCAGGAATGCCGTCGTGGCACCTGTGAAACCAGATCCGATCACTGAAATCTTTTTACGTTTGAATGTCATGTAAAACTCCCCTTTCCGTCGGATGATACAACAAAGAGGAGGCAAAAGCCTCCTCTTACATTTTACATGTTTTTAATTAGTTCATCAGCGAATGCAGATGTTTTCACTTCTGTCGCACCGTCCATTAGACGAGCGAAGTCGTAAGTAACAACTTTAGACGCAATTGTTTTCTCCATTGAATCGGAGATCAATTTTGCAGCTTCTGTCCATCCAAGGTGTTCAAGCATCAAGACGCCTGAAAGGATGACAGAAGACGGGTTTACTTTATCAAGGCCAGCGTATTTCGGAGCAGTACCGTGAGTTGCTTCGAAGATAGCGTGTCCTGTGTCATAGTTGATGTTCGCGCCTGGCGCGATTCCGATGCCGCCGACTTGTGCAGCAAGTGCATCAGAGATGTAGTCGCCGTTCAAGTTCATTGTTGCAACAACGTCGAACTCGCTTGGGCGTGTAAGGATCTGCTGTAGGAAGATATCAGCGATGGAATCTTTAACAAGGATTTTGCCTGAAGCCAAAGCATCTTCTTGCGCTTTGTTCGCAGCATCTGTTCCTTTTTCGTCTTTGATTGCATCGTATTCGTTCCACGTGAAGACTTTGTCGCCGAATTCTTGCTCAGCCACTTCATAGCCCCAGTTTTTGAAAGCTCCTTCAGTGAACTTCATAATGTTCCCTTTGTGTACAAGCGTTACGGAATCGCGGCCTTCAGTCAACGCGTAGTTGATCGCAGCACGTACCAAACGTTTTGTTCCTTCTTCAGAAATCGGTTTGATGCCGATACCTGATGATTCAGGGAAGCGGATATTTTTGACGCCCATTTCGTCAGTAAGGAATGAGATCAATTTTTTCACTTCGTCGCTGCCGTTAGCGTATTCGATACCAGCGTAGATATCTTCAGTGTTTTCACGGAAGATGACCATGTCAGTATCTTCAGGGCGTTTAACCGGTGAAGGTACGCCTTCGAAATAACGTACAGGGCGCAAGCAAGTATAAAGGTCAAGCTCTTGGCGAAGTGCCACGTTCAATGAACGGATACCGCCGCCGATTGGCGTAGTAAGCGGCCCTTTGATCGCGATTAAGTATTCGCGGATAACGTTAAGAGTTTCTTCAGGAAGCCATTCGCCAGTTTCGTCGAAAGCTTTTTGGCCAGCCAAAACTTCTTTCCAGACGATTGATTTTTCGCCGTTATAAGCTTTGTTTACCGATTCTTCCAATACGCGTGAAGCTGCGTTCCAGATATCCGGCCCAGTTCCATCACCGATGATGTATGGGATGACTGCATTGTTAGGGACGTTCAAGACGCCATTTTCTACTGAGATTTTTTCTCCGTTAGTCATGTGTAAGTTCCTCCTGAGTTCAAAGTCATGGGGCTGCACATTGTGTCAGCCCCATCAAATTTTATTGTATTGCCTGAATTAACGTTCTTCAACTGGCACATAAGTTTGCATGCCAGGCCCGATGTATTCCGCACGCGGGCGGATCAGGCGGTTGTTCGAGTATTGCTCCAGGATATGCGCGAGCCAGCCCGACGCACGGGAGACTGCGAAGATCGGCGTGAACAAGTCATGCTCGATGTTCAACGAGTGGTAGACCGAAGCCGAATAGAAATCGACGTTTGGCGGAAGCGGTTTGGCGCTCG